>Ga0097691_1000031_pt1 | contig 129716 bp, 109 predicted proteins | sample NGESurdeep072012_8_FD_72858 | JGI IMG/M metagenome (GOLD analysis project Ga0097691, IMG submission 72858) | Arctic peat soil microbial communities from Barrow, Alaska - NGEE Surface sample 210-1 deep-072012 | ecosystem: Environmental > Terrestrial > Soil > Wetlands > Peat ... | reverse complement strand
CCACCAGAGAACTGCGGATCTCCGCCAGCAAGCACGAACCAAGATGGGGCTGGATGTCAGAGAACTACCGCTGCTCCCGGCGCGGGAGAAGTATTTTCTCTTGACATCCCCTTTTATAGAACCCGCCGTGCCGCCCGCCGAGGCGGGCTCGGGTATTTATCAGGTGACGTTTACCGCGGGTTGGGACCCACGACTCACACAAATGGCGCCCTGTGGGCTCGGGGTGTGACGGGGGATGGGGTTGTCGGCCTCAGAGGCAAAGGCCCCACATTTGCCAAAAGAAGGCAAATGTAGGCCACGGGATATGTGGGCCACCTGCCCACAAGCGAAAGCCGCAATCAGAAGTTTGGAGCAAAGTACCTGGCTATGTACCGGTGAAGAATACACTCGCACTTCTGGACGCGTTTCTGACGGGCGGTGCAGTCATTGGTGGACTATTCGCCGCGGTGCTCAACGTTTGGTCCGCGACGCTGACTCGTCCTGATCAAGACGTTTGGCAGGGACGATTTGCGGTTTTTGTGGCGAATATTGATCTAAGCAAGTGGGGACGGCTACCCGAATTGGTCATCACCGCCGGAATGAGGCTGCTGCTGGCCATTGTAGGCTTAGGAGTTGTGAGTCAGGCACCGTCGCACGTCGTACGGCGGTCGCTACTCTTCGTGCCCCTGGTTTTCGCAGGTGCCATCACTCTCGATAACGTCTTCGGGGCGACCTCTGTGCTGTTGCCGTTCCGCTGGGCCCTACCGGGGCTTTGCGTCACGGCTCTTGTAGCGATCGCCTTACTGGTGGCTGGAAGAACGAAAACAATTTCGGCGGAATCGGCGGTCGCCCAGACATCTTCCGATGTTCCCATGAACGACCTAGAAGCCATCGGGACAGTAATCTTGTTTTTCGCCGGCATGGCGACTGGAATCTACTGGATCATGCTGAGCGTTCGATTGCCCATCGCTGTAGTTGGCCTCGCCAGCATATTAGTTGTCCCATTCTGCAGCATATACCTGATGTTCGTCTTGAACTTAGCAGGATTTTACATCTCTTCGATTGTAGACGTTGGGGTATTCATTGTACGGGGCCGGAGCCTACAACTTCTTTCTGAAGACCTGATGAGTTCGGGGTTTCTATTCGAGTTGTCTTCCTGTGCTGGTTTCTTCTTGGCCAGCAGTCCTATAAAAGGGGATGTCAAGTTAAAAACACTTCTCCCTTCCGAAACGCCAGAAATATTTTCCGGCATCCAGCCCCCCGCCACGCTGCTGACACCTCGTCCTTAGCTGCTTGACCGTTTAGCCCTGTCGCGGAGCGGCGCTGTAAGCCGCGGAGCGACGGGGCCCCCGTGTTTCTTCCTTCCTGTGGGGAGTTCATGTTCGTCATGACGGCGCCGTTCGGTTCTTCTGAAACTCACAAGCTAACCTGGTTGCAGAGTCGCCAACCATGGTCCTATCTGAGACTCGTGGCCTACAGCTTTGTTGGGTTATGCGAGGGGGCATAGGGTCTTGTTGGAGACTCGGTGCCGAAGCACACAAATCGCCTAACTTCTGGGTAGATACTCTCCCTCGACCCGAGTGTCTCAAGAAGAAACCCGAGTGCCACCGCCCAGGATGATCCCCACCCAAGGGATGGAACGGACTCTTGGTCCGAGACGCTCAAGCTGCTTGCGGTTTCAATTGTTTGGCGTCGAAATGTGCTCCCTTCTTCCACAGGATTAGAGTGATCGCCGCAATCTTTCGCGCCAAGGTGAGGCGAGCCATCTCTGGCTTCATGCCTTTGGCGAGCAAGCCTTGGTAGAAATCGTGGAACGCTCCCTCGCGGCTGCTGGCCATACTCGCCGCACTCTTGAAGATGGTTTTCATATCATGGTTATGATTTTGATTGAGCCCACGCAGTTGCTGCGGTTTCTTGGAGCGCTGCACTTGTCCGCCCACGTAACGGTATTGGGCACTGTCGCGCGTCTCGATCGCCAGCCCGCTGTAGGTCCACAGTTGCCGCTTGGTGCGGAAACGATGAGGAGTTTGGATCAGCGCGATTAGCAGTGCGGCTCGGATCGGGCCGATCGAAGGAACCTGGCGCAGTAATTTGGTCGCGCTCTGTTTCCGGCTTTCCGCCAACAGATCCTTCCGCACCGCTTGGCGCAACTCTCGCAGAGCGTCGAGCTGTTGGTAGAAGAACTCAGCCCGTCGGCGGACGCCCGTTTCTCCAATCTTGTTCAACCACTCTGCGCGATGACGCGGGGCGTAGACTTGCTGACCCTCACAGCCAATGCCCCAGCTTCGATACAGAGCCTTGACCCGATTCATCACCCGGGTAAGATCTTTGCTGATCGTCAGATAACTGCGGGCCAGCTCCTTCAAAGTTCGTAGGCCGTTTTCGCCATGGTAGACCGAGCGCAGATATCCCCCGCGCAGCAGATCGGCAAGCTTGCGCGCGTCAATCTTGTCGCTCTTGTTGCCTTCCTTCAGCAGCGCGTTTTTCCGCGGATCGCACACCACTAGCTCCGTGACGTGTGGCTTCAGTAGGTCATACAGCCAAGCCGACCAGGTCCCTTCTTCCAAGGTCACATGCAAGTCACCGCGCAGTCCCTGGATAAACTGCAAGATGGTGCTCGCCTTGGTTTCGATGATCGATTCCATTACCAGTTTTCCCTCGCCGTTCATCGCCGCGATGGCAATCGCTTCTTTGTGCACGTCCATGCCGATATACTTAATGTCCATACGGGTGCTCCTTTCGGTAGAGCTTTGCGTGACACTCAAAACCTACCTCAAAGGGGCGCCCTTTTATAATGCGTCTTATGTTGACATTGGTCGCTTTGGTGATCGGTCATCGTTTCTATCCGCTCGCATATGTTCCCCAAACTGCACAGATGTTTGCGGCTAATGTGGTCTGTGATTTTCTAAGCTTCGTGTTCTCAATTGGTCTTCTGTTAGGAGCCGTCACTCCTGAAGCGCGACCGGCGGTGTGGTCGCAGAGCGAAATCAGTCGCCTAAGGTTGCCGAAACTACCAATACCGACGGCGGTGGCGGCGGACCTGGGCATCGCTCTCGTGTTTGCGTGCTTGTCGCTTTGGTGCGGGCTCGTGTTTACGAACCACGCCATTCCCGCAACCGCAGTCTTACGCACCTTGATCGGTCGCTCTATCTCTGGACGAGAGTGGGCCTTCGGGCCGTACTTTTGGGTCATGCACACCACCTTCATCCTCACGCTACTCTACCTCGGCGCAATACTGGTTACTTTGATCGCGAAGGCCGGGCTTGCACCGACCAGGTGGTTATTAGAGCGATTTGGGAATCGTGACATCAATCCGATTCGACTCGTTGCCAGCCTTATGGCACTAGCTGGTGCATCGCTGGGCGCGCTGCGGCTGCTGCTTGGCATTATGAGATCATTGTGATGTTCACAAGTCGATGTAAGGCCGGAACGATCAATTCATCAATGGTGCTCTTTCAACCGGCGCATTCTCGAACGTTTCATAGCTTACAAATCTTCTCGCTTAAGCTCGCTGCGTGAACCATCCCCGTGTTATGCCAGGTGCGCGCCAACGGTTATGGGAAAAGCCACGGGGTGGGCTTGCGCCCACCCCGCTTCGATTGCTTCAACTTCCTGAGCCAAGGCTGAAGCCCCAGCGTTTGTGTAAGGCTCAATTCACCACGCTAAAGCGCGGTGCTTCCACCGTTACACCAGGCCCTGGTCGAGCATGGCATTGGCGACCTTGAGGAAGCCGCCGATGTTGGCGCCGTTCACTAAATTGCCGGGCGTGCCGTACATTTCGGCCGTCTCGTAGCAGTTCTTGTGGATGGCGATCATGATTTTGTGCAGACGATCGTCCACTTCCTCGCGGGTCCAGGTCAGCCGCATGCTGTTCTGCGACATTTCCAGACCGGAGGTTGCGACGCCACCGGCGTTGGCCGCCTTGGCCGGGCCATAAAGAAGACCGGCTTCGAGGAACAGCTTGGTGGCTTCGAGCGTGCTGGGCATGTTCGCGCCCTCGGCAACGAGCTTGCACCCGTTGTTGATGAGGTTCTGCGCGTCCTTGGCGTTGATTTCGTTCTGGGTGGCGCTCGGGAACGCGCAATCCGCCTTGATGTTCCACAGCGGGTTGTAGCCGAGTTTCACGTCGGACGGCATGAAGATGGCCTTCTTGTACTGGTCGGTATAGTCGCGGATGCGGCCACGTTTGACGTTCTTCAGTTCCATGACCCACGCCAGCTTCTCGCGGTCGATGCCATCGGGATCGTACACAACGCCGTCGGAGTCGGAGAACGTGACCGGCTTGGCGCCGAAATCAAGCAGCTTCTCGACCGTGTACTGCGAAACGTTGCCACTGCCGGAAACCAGGCACATCTTGCCTTCCAGAGTGTCCTTGCGGGACTTCAGCATCTCGTCGGCGAAATACACGCAGCCGTAGCCGGTGGCTTCGGGACGAATCAGCGAGCCGCCCCAGGCCAGGCCCTTGCCGGTGAGCACGCCGGCGAATTCATTGCGCAGCCGCTTGTACTGGCCAAACAGGAAGCCGATCTCGCGTCCGCCCACGCCGATGTCGCCGGCGGGTACGTCGGTGTCGGGACCGATGTGGCGGCTGAGTTCGGTCATGAAGCTCTGGCAGAAGCGCATGACTTCGTTGTCACTCTTGCCCTTGGGATCGAAATCGGATCCGCCCTTGCCGCCGCCCATGGGCAGCGTGGTGAGCGAGTTCTTGAAAACCTGTTCGAAGGCCAGGAACTTCAGGATGCCGAGGTTGACCGACGGGTGGAAGCGCAGGCCGCCCTTGTAGGGGCCGATGGCGCTGTTCATCTCAATGCGGAATCCGCGATTGACCTGGATGTTGCCATGATCGTCAAACCACGGAACGCGGAACATCAGGACGCGCTCGGGTTCCACGATGCGCTCGAGAATCCGCTCCGAGATGTACTCGGGGTGTCTCTCCAACACAAGGCGCAGCGACTCCATGACTTCCTGAACGGCCTGGTGGAATTCGGGCTCGGCCGGATTCTTCGCTTTCACCAGTCCCATTACTTCGTTGATGTAATCGCCCGGAGTCTTGATTCCAGGCGAAGTCATTATTCCTACTGTCATAAAAGGTCCTCCTACGAACCCTACTTCTAAGTTCACTGCTTAACCAAACACACTCGCGGGCCAAGACTCTCGGTTTACGGCTGCTTTCACCCCGCACTTGGCGAACAGAGTATTGGAGTCCCGTTCGGGCGGCTTCGCCGTGACCGCTATCACTCCCGAAGGTGATAGACGGGCCAAACAGTAACGTTTGTAACAAGTGCGCCGGAAGGAAAATACACCAAATCCGGCGGGGAAACAACGGGGGATTGGGGCGGGAACCGCATCAATCATGGGAGGGCGGGCAGCGTAAGTCCCACGCGCGGAAAAGCAGATCCCCCGGGAGCTGAAGCTCCCAAGGGATGACAACTGCATAATAAGTGATGCGGCACGACTGAAGTCGTGCCCTGATACAAAGCGGTTCAGAATGGAGTAGCACAGTTTGACCCGCAGATATGCTGATAGCCCTTATCAATTGTTCTTATTAGCATTGGGTGCGGTCCACCTGCTAGGTTATAGAACTCATGACTACGGCCTCGATCCAGGCTCTCCATCGCGGGCTCTTTGAGGGCTACGAGACGGGTGCGTTTTTCGACGAAATGTTTGAGGCCTCGGGTGTTCCCCGGCCACACTACGCCAAGCTGTTTGAGATGCTGGGATCAGTGCCGCAGGCGCAGTTCGAAGACCGCCGCAACCTGGCCGACATTGCGTTTCTACTGCAGGGCATTACCTTCACGGTTTATAGCGACGGAACGGGAACGGAGCGACTGTTTCCGTTCGACCTGATCCCGCGCATACTCCCGCACACGGAGTGGAGCCGCATCGAACGTGGGTTGTCGCAGCGCGTGGTGGCGCTCAACCTTTTTCTGCAGGACGTCTACGACCAACAGCGCATCCTGAAGGAGCGCAAGATTCCGCGCTCGCTGGTTTATTCGTGTCACCATTTTCATCGCGAGATGATCGGTGTCGAAGTGCCGCACGGCATCTACACCCACATCTGCGGCATCGACCTGGTGCGGTGCTCGAAGACCGGCGATTTCCTGGTGCTGGAAGATAACGTCCGCACGCCGAGCGGCGTTTCCTACGTGCTGGAAAACCGGCAGGTGATGACGCGGACGTTCCCGGACGCGTTTCAGTCCTACGAAGTGTTGCCGGTACATCACTACCCGACGGAGTTGTGCCGCATTCTGCGTACGCTATCGCCGCGCGGCGAGGCCAACGCGCAAGTCGTGCTGCTGACACCCGGCATTTACAACAGCGCGTATTTCGAACACAGCTTCCTGGCGCAGCAGATGGGCATCGAGTTGGTCGAGGGCCGCGACCTCATCGTCGATGCCGGCGTGGTGTACATGAAAACTATCCACGGATTGCAGCGCGTGGATGTGATCTACCGCCGGGTGGATGACGAGTATCTCGATCCGCTGGTGTTCCGTCCTGAATCGCTCATGGGCGTGCCCGGATTGATGGGCGCCTATCGTGCGGGAAACGTTGCGCTGGCGAATGCCGTTGGCAACGGCGTGGCCGACGACAAAGCGGTGTGCGCTTACGTGCCCGACTTTATCCGCTTTTACCTGGGCGAGGAACCGATCCTGGGGACGGTCGAAACTTACTTGTGCTCGCGTCCCGATGACCTGAGCTACACGCTGGCACATTTGCCGGAACTGGTGGTGAAGGCCGTCGGCGAGTCGGGCGGATATGGCATGTTGATCGGTCCGGCATCGGACGAGGAGACCATCGAGATCTTCCGCAAGAAGATCGAGGCCGACCCGCGAAATTACATTGCGCAGCCGGTAATTGGGTTGTCGCGCGTGCCTTCCTACGATGTCAATTCCAAGCGCATGGCAGGGCGGCACGTAGATCTGCGTCCTTACTGCCTTTATGACGGGCAGGCTGTAACCATTATTCCCGGCGGGCTGACGCGCGTGGCCTTACAGCCGGGTTCGCTGGTGGTGAATTCTTCCCAGGGCGGTGGCAGCAAGGACACCTGGGTCCTGAGGGAAGACTCCTGAGCACGGAAATGTTGTCGCGAATTGCGGATTCGCTCTTCTGGCTGGCGCGTTACATGGAGCGCGCCGAGGACACCGCGCGCATTCTCGACGTGAACTATCACATGCTGCTGGAGCAGTCGGCTGTTCCCTACCGGCTACGATGGGACCCGCTGGTGGTGATGGCGGGCGAGCAGGAACGTTTCGCACAATTCTACGAAGAAGCGAATGCGCAGACGGTGTATGAGTTCCTGGCGTTTCGTCCTGACAATCCGAACTCGATCGTGCAGTGCATCACCAAGGCGCGGGAAAACGCGCGCACCATTCGTGACCGCATCTCGCGCGAGATGTGGGAAGACATCAACGGCCTCTACCATTCGGTGACACGATTCGATCCAGCCGAGCAGATTTCCAGCGGGCCGCACCGTTTTTGCGATGCGGTGAAGTTTGGCAGCCATCGCTTCTTCGGCGTGACCGACGCTACCCTGCCGCACGATGAAGGCTGGGACTTCCTGAAGATTGGGTGGTCGCTGGAACGCGCGGAAATGACGGCGCGGCTGGTGGACCTGCAGTTCCAGTCGCTGCTGGAAACTCCGTTCATAGCGGGCACCGCCGATAATCATCAGTGGATGGCAGTGCTAAAGTCGGTGGGCGCCTACGAAGCCTATCGCCGCCAATACCACTCACCGATTGAACCGGAGCGGGTGGCTGAGATGTTGATTCTGCATCCCAAACATCCACGGTCGATCCGCTTCAGCATTACCGAGTTGCAAACCGGACTGCGGGCGATCAGTGGCACCGGGCCCGGCTCGTATGCCAACGAGGCGGAGCGGCTCACGGGCAAAGTTCTGGAAAGCCTGCGCTACGATACTGTCGAAGACATCTTCCGGCGAGGGCTGCACGATTATTTGACCAGCCTGCTGACTAAATGCCGCACCATCGGCGAGGACATCGCCCACACCTACTTCTACTACGGAGCTGGCGCATGAACCGATTTCACCTCGTGCACGTGACCGAGTTTGTTTACGACGGCCCGGTGTCGGAGAGTTATAACGAAGTGCGGTTGCGGCCGATCCACGATGAGACCCAAAGCTGCCTGTCGTTTCGCCTGACAACGGTGCCAGCCTCGCCGGCATTTTCCTACCGCGATGCGCTGGGAAACTGGGTGCACCAGGTAAATATTCTTCCTGTCCATAGCCGACTGCGAGTACAGGCTGAATCGGTGGTGCTGGCGCATAGCGTCCTACCAACGGATGGCGTGATGCCGCTCAGCGAGTTAGAGGGGCGACGAGAGGACCTGGTCGAAGAGTTTTATGACATGCTTGCCGCCAGTACCTTTGTTCCTCACCTCGAGGAACTGGCGCCCCTGATCGCCGAAGCCGAACGGCGTTGCGACGGCACGGTCGCAGGCTTTGCCCACAGCGCCGCGGAGTTGATTCACGAACGCTTCCAATACGTAAAGGGAGCGACGCACGTGAACTCGTCGATCGCGGATTCATTGCAATTGGGAGCGGGCGTCTGCCAGGACTTTGCACACGTGCTGCTGGGAATGTTGCGCAAGCGGGGGATTCCCGCTCGTTATGTGTCGGGATATTTGGTTCCGCAGAATGAAGAAAATCCCGAGGCCAAGCTGGAAGAAGTCATCGGAGGCCAGGCCTCCCACGCCTGGGCCGAAGCGTACATTCCCGACGCCGGATGGATGCCGCTGGATCCCACACTGGGCAACCCAGTGGGCATGCGCCATGTGCGCATCGCGTATGGGCGCGATTACTCAGACGCGGCTCCTATGCGCGGTGTGTACAAAGGACACGCCGGACAACGGCTGTCGGTGGATGTAAGTGTAAGGCCGGCGCTCGACGATGCCGGTCACGAAACCCTTACCGAGACAGCCGCGGTGCCTGCCGAACCCGAGCCGGTTGAGCCTCGCGCCCAACAGCCAGGGCAACAGCAATAACATCAAGTCAAGTTACGCGGTGGATTTGGTCTTGAGCACGCGATAGAGTGCGAGCAGCATGATCGCGCCGAGCAGCGACAGGACAAACCCGGGAGCGTCGCCGGGATGCCACCAGCCGGCGAGGCGTCCAACGACCACTGCCAGGATAGCGCCGCCTACACCGATACCTGTAGTGGCCCAGAAACCATCAGGGCCTTTGCCCGGCATCAGAGTCCGCGCGGACAATCCAACGATCCATCCAATGGCCACCAGTACGATCATCCGCAGCATCGATCTCTCCTCGGTTGATGAAAGGTATTTCCGCCAAAGATGCTGCGGAAAAACTACAAAGGCACATGCATTGGAGCGGCAGCGTCAGCATGTGAACTCTGCCGTCCTTCCCGGACTTGGCGTGTATTGGAACATCCAGCCCAGCATCCTGCTCCCTGTGGCGAGCTCAGTGCTGAGCTGGAATATGCCGTCCTGACGAGCAGTGTCTCTACTGCTTCGACGTGGCTTCCTGGCGCCCTTGCAGGTACAGATCCACGTTGACTTTGTCCACCAGCGATACGCCGGTATCTACAAAACGCGGAAAGGGCGAGAAGGAATCGGTCGAGTAATCTTTCTTGAAGTCCACTGGATAATGATGGATGTCATCCAGTTGCTTGAGTCCGTAGAAAGCCATGGTGTAGGGCTTCTGGGCGACGGTCGCGTCGATGAGTCCGCTCTTCACCAGGTTGAGAGTGGCTTCGTCGGTGTCCATTGCGACGATCATGCGGTCGGTCGCGTTGTTCCGCCGGACCGCCTCGGCAACATCCTTGCCCGCCGACGCCTCGAGACAGACGAATGCGTCGATGTGCTCCGCACTCTTGTCTGTCAGCCAGTGCTGAGTACGATCGAAAGCGTTACCCGCATCACCTTTGATGTTGAAGACTTCCACGACTTTGATGGCCGGGTGATCGGCGAAGACGTCCTTGTAGCCTTTCAGACGTTCGTCCATGTTGGTTTGCGGCATGGTGTAAAAGACGATATTGCCTTTGCCATGCAGCTTATCCAAAATGCGCTGGCCGCCGAGGCGCCCTGCCTGCAGATTGTTGGTGCCGATAAAGTACATGCGCTTGCTCGCCGGAGCATCCGCATCGATGGTGATCACCGGAATGCCGGCTTCAATCGCGTCGTTGATCGGCGCCTGCATCAATCCGCTGTCGGCAACGGAGACCAGGATGCCGGCAGGTTTCAGGGCGGCAGCGTCGCGAAATTCCTTTACCTCAGCCTGGGGATCGTAGGTGTCGGGACCGCGCACGTCGACCTTCACGCCGTACAGCACGCCGGCTTTCGCCAGGCCCGCACTCGCCGTCTGCCAATAGGGCAACTTCGAATTCACTGTGACAAGAATGTACCGCTCGTTGTTGTCGTGACGGGAACAGCCCACCGAGAGACAAATCGTCACGGCCAGTGATGCCAGAACCACAATTCGTGCAAATAGTTTCATGGCCACCCTCCGCTGCAATGTGATCTTTGCACCGCGCTTTCGCAGTTGCTGCAGCAAAGCAACTATATCGCAGTGTCAATGCGTAACGTGCGCGATTTTACTCCGGTCATAGCATCCACGAAAAGACAGATTCCGCGGGTTACGAAGTGATGTGGCGGGGTTTCCGGTGTCGGCAAAACTCTCGGACGGAAGCAGAACGACGTTGCGTGACTTTCGATCGTTACCAACCAGTTACTAAAGAATGCTGTGGCGACGTGTTGTCCCGTAGGTTACAATTTGGATTCGCAATCGACGCCTGAGTTTTCATACCAGCAGATCAGGCTTGCGAAGTGAACCGATTTTGTCGCACCTTTGTCACGCGGCAAAAATCAAGCCAGCCGGAACTGCGGCACACCGGATGGTCGAACGCAAACGGGCCGCCCGCTAAGAAGACGCAACCAGCAGGCGACCGGGCCAATTTCAGTCAGTATCACAAGGCAAACGAGGCTTGGAGGCCAACGAATTATGCGCAACTGTTTAGCTACAAAAATCATGAGCATTGCGATGATGGTGGTATTTCCAGCGGCAATGCTGATGGCTGAGACCAGCAACACGATGCTGTACGCGTCGGGGAACGTCACGCTGAACGGAACAGAAGTTGCCCGCTCGGCCTCCGTCACCACCGGCGACAAGATCGAGACTGCTGGCGCCACCGCTACCGCGGTCAACCAGGACGGAACGAAAGTGACCGTCACCCCCTACTCCGCAATCCGTTACGAGAGCGAGCGGGTCAACGTCGTTCGCGGCACGGCTGCCATCAGCACCACCGACGGCATGGCGGCACAGGCGGCACAGATTACAGTCGCACCGAAGGACAAGACTGCGACGTATGAAATCGCCCGCATGAACAACAACATCGTAATCACCAGCCGCACGGGCGCGTTGATGGTTACCGAAGCTGGCGCGACCACGGAACTGGCGGCTGGTGCTTCGAGTTCGCGCACGGCCGAGCCGACGCCTGCTCCGGCGCCAATGCCTGCTCCCCAAGCCGCACCGGTATTCCCGGGCAGCGGACTGTCGGGCAAACAGGTCGTCATAATCGGCGCAGTGGTTGCCGGGGCAGCCGTTGCCACCGGTCTATGGGCTGGAATGAGCGCTGCCGGCGTACCGCCGGGAGGCTTTGGCAACCAGTTGTCGACCACCACGCACCAGGGCCGCGGAATGGGCCCGGTGGCCCGCGTGGCCACGGCGATCGCCACTCCGGTGTTGACCGGCGTTGCTAACAACGCTCGCATCAACTCGGCGTCGCGGGGAACGCAGCAGCACCGCAACATCCGCGCCGGCCGCTAACCATACGTTTTGCACTTCGCGGTGAGCCGATGTTCAGAAGACCCGTCGCGAGACGGGTCTTCGCGTTTCGAGTCGAATGTCCCTGCCCGCGGGCGATGGTTTTAGCGATTGCCAGTTTCCACGGTAGGGTCACGGATGTGCTACCCTCAACCCGTCAGGACGGGTACCTCATGTTTCGATGGTCCAGCCTGCTAGTGGTCTTCGCGCTCTCCAGCGCTTGCCTTGGTGACAACGTAACTTTTCTACGACTGGACAAATCGGTCGTCCAACAGCGTCTGCAACAAGCCCCACAAAATTCCGACCAGCGCGTTCGCTCCCTGCAAACGATGTTTGAACGAGCAGGATGCGCCAAGGGTAACATCGAGGTGCAGACTGTACCCGGCCAGGCGCTCCCGAACGTGCTCTGCACTTTGCCGGGGACCGAGTTTGGGACCATCCTGATCGCAGCACGACTTGATTATGACGGCCGCGGCGAAGAAGGGGTGGTCGGGTGGGGCGGCGTGGTCATGCTTCCGCTGCTGGCGGAATCGCTGACCTCCACCAGCCACCGGCATACCCTGATTTTCGCTGCTTTTTCCGGTAGCAAGATGGAGGGTGCCACCTGGTACTGGAAGAACCTCACTGACGCGCAGCGCATCGAATTTCGTGGCATGGTCGACCTCGACCACCTCGGCAGAACTGCCGCAGGATATTCAACCTCGGCCAGCGGCGCCGTCATGGCGCGTTTACTTCCGGCTGCCGGCCGCACGCTGCAGGTCAGTCCCGAACCGCAACCGGTTGCCGATGCACCCGACACCGACGCTCTCTTCTTTCAGCGTGTCCATGTCCCGGCGATTACGATTTTTTCGCCGGGATATGTTTCGAAGGGCCCCGAAGTACCGCAAACATCGGTCGGAGCAAATCCGCTGGTGCCGGAAGATGTGCGCAAAGTTGCAGCCACGTCATCCAACTCGTTCGCGTTGAAGACCGGCCTCGATTCGGAAATCTATAACCAGACCTACAACCTGCTCTGTGTGTATGTACTTTTCCTTGATCGCGGACTGGGAGCCAGCAAGCATCCCGCGACTGAGGCGCTACGCGCGCAGTCAGCCCCGCCTTCACCTCCCAAGCCGCCGGAAGCTGTGACTGCTCCTGCGGTTGTCACGGCTGCCGAATCCACTCAACCGGCTGCGGTGATGACGGCCTCCAATGCCACGGTTGCAGGGGCCCCCGTGGCTTCGAAAGATGCAGCACCGCCGAGTTCCACGTCTCCTTCGCCTGCGGGCGCCACCGCACCGAATCAGTCGGCGGCTGCGACCATTCGAGTCAATGCCCGGCTGGTGCAGTTTGACGTGGTCGTGACCGACAACCAGGGGCATCCGGTTAAGGATCTACAGGCTTCGGAATTCACCGTGCTGCAAGATGGACAGCCGCAGACGGTACGGGCATTCGAAGCTCACGCACCGGCCGCAGTCGACAGAGCGGCTGGGCTTGGTGCAGCCGCCACTACCAAAGCAGGGTCGGCGGTGTTGCCCGCGAATACCTTTAGCAATGTTCCGGCGAAAGCTGCACAGAGCAGTTGGACCATCATTCTGTTCGACCTGTTGAACACTGGAGTCTCGGACCAGGCCTACGCGCGTAACCAGTTATTGCAATTGCTGAAGGCCGTACCGCGCGGCGAGCCGGTGGCATTGTTTGTGCTTACACGGTATCTGGAAATGTTGCAGGGATTCACCCAGGACCCCGGCGAGTTGTTGCATCAGGCGGAGTTGCTGGATCCCTCAAAATCGCAGATGCTGACCACCATGGTCGAGCGAGAACGAACCGTGAGCAGCATCACCAGCACGGCGCAAATGGCTGCAGCGGCTCCAGCAGCCCCAGGCGGCGCGGGGCAGATTGACACTTCTTCGTTTGTCGCTGCGCAAGTCGCCCGGCTCTCGCAGGCCTACAACGATCACGAGGCGTTCCGCACCACGGACCGTGTGGTCTTCACCCTGGAAGCCATGAGGGGAATAGCACGGGCGGTATCCGGCTATCCTGGCCGCAAGAACCTGGTGTGGTTGTCGGGCAGTTTCCCAGTGCAGATCGAGCCCGATCCCGCTTCCACCGATCCGTTCCGCAACGAACGGGGATTTGAAAATCAGATTCGCACCACTTCCTCGCTGCTGGCCACCTCGCGGGTGGCGGTCTATCCCGTGGATGTGCGCGGACTGCAGTCGAAGGGCATCGACATCAGCGTGGAGACCGCTGCGAATCAGATTATGACCAATGCAGCGCCGGATGGAGCGCGTGGAGTAGTCGCGACCTCGCCCAGTACTCTCGGGGCCACGATTACCGCAGAATCCGTTTCCCTCTCCAACGATCGCGCTACCATGAAGACGATTGCGGAACAAACCGGCGGCGAGGCTTTCGTCAATACCAACGATTTGCAGCGGGTAATCAACCGCAGCCTCGATGATGGCTCAACCTACTACACGCTGGCCTACACTCCACCAAAGGAAGATGCGGGAGGCGGGTACCATCGGGTCGTCGTCAAGACCCCGAATAAGAACCTCAAGCTGGCCTATCGCCGCGGATATTACAGCATCCCGCACCCTGTGGCGGTGGGCGAGGTGGGTACGGCGGCGTTGCGCACCGCGTTGCAGCCCGGCATGCCTCCCGCCACCTCGATGCTGCTAACGGCGTCGACTGAGCTTCCGGATGCAACCCGGAACGACGTGAAGATCAACTACATTATCGACAGCAACAGCGTGGAATTTGCCGATGCGCCCGACAACAAGAAGCGCGCTCAGATCGACTGCATGGTGATCGCCTTCGATAGTTCGGGGAAGGAAGTTGCACACGCCTCCGACACGTTGGATGCAACGGTTCCCATGAATGCCTATGCCGCGATCCAGAAATATGGTTTGCCCGCGCACCAGCTGATTTCGCTGCCACCCGGAAAGTACAACCTGCGCATTGGCGTGATGGACCGCACCACGCAACAGAACGGCACGGTGGACGCCCCACTGGTAGTTCCCGGCCTGGCTGTCGCACAGCGCTAGATCGGGTGTACGTTGATATTCCGTTACCGACGCGGGCTGCGGAACAGAACCGTGGGGCAAATTCCCCGTCGCCGAAAACCAAAGTGAGGGTATAATCCTGCCTACTCCTCATGGCTCTGGCTCCCGGTACGATCCTCGGACAGTATGAAATTCGCTCGCCGCTGGGCGCAGGCGGCATGGGCGAAGTCTATCGCGCGCACGACACCCGGCTGGACCGTGAAGTCGCAATCAAGGTCCTGCCAGAATCTCTGACCTCCGATCCCGACCGCTTACGGCGTTTCGAACAGGAAGCGCGGGCCGCGGCGGCGCTGAATCATCCCAACATTCTTGCCGTGTACCAGATGGCGACCCACGAAGGCGTCTCGTACATGGTCTCGGAACTCCTCGACGGCGAGACGCTGCGCGAGCGGCTGCGGCGCGGGCCGATTCCGCTACGCAAGGCGATTGACTACGCCGGACAGATCGCGCACGGCCTGGCGGCAGCGCACGATAAGGGTATCGTCCATCGCGACCTGAAGCCGGAGAACCTGTTCATCACCAAGGATGGACGGGTCAAGATTCTGGACTTCGGTTTGGCCAAGCTGACGCAGCCAGGAGATGCATCCGAACTGGATGCCACGGTCGCTCAAGGCACCGAGCCCGGCATGGTGATGGGAACCGCGGGCTACATGTCTCCCGAACAGGTGCGCGGGAAGACCGCCGACCATCGCTCCGACATCTTCGCCTTCGGCACGATTCTGTACGAGATGGTGACGGGCAAGCAGACGTTCCGCAAACCGACCTCGGCAGAAACTATGACGGCGATTCTGAATGAGGACCCCCCGTCCATCTCGCAGGTCGCGGTGGCCACGCCCCCGGGTTTGCAGCGCGTGTGCATCGCTGCCTGGAGAAGAGTCCGGAGCAACGTTTTCAGTCGGCCTCTGATATGGCGTTCGCGCTGGAGGCCCTGTCGGATTCGGGCATGACAGCGTCCACGGGCGGTCATGCGCATCTGGGCGAGCCCGCCAGTAGTCGAGGAATTACGATAGGTGTAGTGGCTCTGCTAGTGCTGCTTGTTGTTGGGGCGGTGTCGTACTTCTGGATGCGGCCCGAACCGGTGCCAAAGGTTTCGAATTTCGTCCAGCTCACGCACGACGGCCAGCCGAAGTTCCTGGTGGGAACCGAAGGCTCGAGGCTCTATCTGGGATTGATAAATCGTCAGTACACCGGCATGGCCGAGATGTCCACCGCCGGCGGCGAGCCAAAGCAGCTACCCATTCTGCCTTCTCTGAACATGAACCCCCTGTCGCTGTCTCCCGATGGTTCAGAGCTCCTGGTGACGGATGGACACGGCCTACCCAATACTGGACCGCTATGGAGCGTCCCGGTTCTCGGCGGCTCCCCGCGACGGCTAAGCGACCTCGAAGGCTACGACGGTTCCTGGTCGCCCGACGGCAAACAACTCGCCTACAGCTACGGAAGCAGCTTGTTTGTGGCGAAGGCCGACGGCAGCGAGTCCCGCAAAGTCGTCTCCTTAAAAGATCCCTCAATCCTCGCTTCTCTAGTCTGGTCACCCGATGGGAAACAGTTTCGCTTCTCGGTACAAGAGCGGCTTGATCTGCCAAGTTTCTATTGGGAAGTCTCCACCGACGGGACCGGCTTGCATCGCCTAAACGCTGATCAGCCCGGCCTGGCCTACGAATGCTGCGGTCACTGGACCGCGGACGCCAAGTACTTCGTTTTCCTGGGTGGTGATCAGATATGGGCTCTTCCACAAAAAGCAAGGTTTCTTGGCAAGCAACCAAAGCCCCTTCAGTTGACCTCGAGCCCTGTGCCCTTGTCAGGCCCGATCCCCAGTACCGACGGAAAGAAGCTCTTTGTGACCGGTCGAACTGTGCGCGGTGAGTTGACGCGCTACGACTTGAAGTCGGGCCGGTTCGAACCGTTTCTGGGCGGCATCTCGGCAGATTTCGTCGCCTTCTCGAACGACGGCCAATGGATCGCCTACGTCAGTTTTCCCGAAGAGGTCCTCTGGCGCAGCAAAGTGGATGGCAGTGAGCGCCTGCAACTAACCTATCCGCCAGCCCGTCCCTACCTTCCCCGCTGGTCTCCAGACGGTAAGACGATCGCGTTCTACGAAACCTCTGGCGTCAGGAATTCGAAGGTTTATGTCGTCTCGCCCGACGGAGGCACTCCTCGCCTGCTATTGCCCGACGATCCGAACTCTCAAATGGATGCGAACTGGTCGCCCGATGGCAGCAAGATCATCTTCGGTGGAAATTCCGGGAACGCGGTGGACATCATCCGAATCCTGGACCTCGCAACCCATCAAATTTCTACAGTCCCCGGATCGCAGGGGCTGTTCTCACCCCGATGGTCCCCTGACGGGAAGTATGTTGCCGCCCTCAACTCTGACCTGACCAAACTGTTCCTGTTCGATTTCAAGACCCAGAAATGGACCGAGTTGGCCAAAGGCAGCTTTGGCTGGCCGTGGTTCTCAAAAGACGGACAATACCTCTTCTTTCAAGACGCCAGCGGAACCGGAGCGTTAATGCGGGTCCGCGTGAGTGATCGCGCCATCGAGAAGGCCGTGGATCTAAAGAGTTTTACCACCGTCGGGTTCTATGGAGGCTGGTTCACCGGCGCACCGGACGGCTCCCCCATCATGCTCCGCAACGCCGGTACTACCGACATCTACGACCTCGACTGGGAAGAGCCCTAGGCCAAGGTGGGCGCGAACCTACCTGCTCTCGCGGCGCTAGCCCGACTGCACGTTCGTCGCCTTCTTGATGAGCAATTCTTCCCCCAGCGGCACCGAAGTCAGCACACTCACGATCGTTTCCGAGGCGTGTCCGTCGCCGTAGGGGTTTTGCATTCGCTCCAGCGAGCGGCGAAACTGTTCGCTGCGGGCGATCTCGACCTTGGCGAGGATGTCTGGCCTGTCGGGCGTGGCATCGAGAATGTTGCGCGCGCGTTCTCTTCCCTGTTGCCGCATGCCGACGTTGACCGTGGGCAACGCGAAAGACGGAGTCTCCATGATGCCGCTGCTGGAGTTCCCAATCATCAAGTCCGTGTTTCGCAGCAAGCTCCAATAGCGCACGGCCCCGAGATGGACGAATATCCGGGCATCGGGCCGCTTGGTCAGAAACTGCTCCGTGCGCTGGATCAACTCACGGCTCCCGGCGTCAGCATTGGGATAGCAGAAAAGAAGGGGACCGGAAACTTCACGCAGCGCCGCGAACAGAGCGTCGGCCTCCTGCGTAGTGTCGCGCACAATTGTGACCGGATGATACGTCACCACAACCGATGGCTTAGACAGATCCAGCTGCAATTCCGCTTCGAGCTGCTCGCGTGTGAAAAGCGTATTGCGGCGCAGGTGATCGATGGACGGCGCACCCGCGCGATGCACTCGCCACTCTTCCTCTCCCATTGAGATGACTCGCGCGCGCGCCGCAAAGGTCGAGGTGAAATGCACGTGGCTCATCTTAGTGAGCGCGTTCCGGGCCGCATCGTCGATGGCCCCTTCGCTGATCTCTCCACCTTCGATGTGGGCGATGGGAATGCGCAGTGCCAAGGCAACCGAAGCCGGAGCCAGCATCTCGTAGCGGTCGGCGATGAGCAGCAGGAGGTCGGGGCGCATCTGGCCCAGGCAGTCCGCCAGGCTCAGCGTCGCCATGCCAATCGTCTTTGCCATGCCCACATCTGTGTCGGAGCTGAGCAGGCATTCGATGCGGGCGGCAATCTCAAGCCCGTCGCGCTCGATCTCGCGGACGGTGTGACCGAATTCCGGCGATAAGTGGGCCCCCATCACGATCAACTTCAAGTCCACGTCTGGATGGCGCGAAAGGTCGTGCAGCGGCCAGTAGAGATGGCTGTAATCGGCACGGGAAGTCGTGACCACCGCAATTTTTCGCTTCATCTAGGTGGGCTCCGCCATCTCGGCCTGCTTATAGAGATCCAGCAAGAGCTCGCATCATTATAAGGATGCCGCCTCCTCCTGGATGCGCTGCCATGCTTGCTCGACATGCTTTCGGGTGGTGTTGGTCTGCCCGACGCAAAAGCGGAGCACGAATTGGTCGCGCAGGCGGGTGTGCGTCAGATAAAGGTCGCCACTTTGATTCAAGCGGTCCATCAACGTCTGGTTCTGTTCCTCGCTGCCGCGAAAACGGAAACACACCAGGTTCAGCGGTACGGGTGCAACGATTTCGAAGCGGTCATCCTGCCGCACCCATCCGGCAAACGCTTGCGCAATCTCGACGTGCTGGCGCACGTGGTATTGCAGTCCTTCGACTCCGTAGTGGCGAATGACGAACCACAGCTTCAGCGACCGAAAGCGGCGGCCCAAGGGAACCTGCCAGTCGCGGTAGTCAAATACTGCCCCTGACTCCGTAGCCTGGTTCTTCAGATACTCCGGCAGGATACTTAAGGTCTTGATCAGTGCCTTGCGATCGGCCACGTAGAAACAATCGCAGTCGAAGTTGGTGAACATCCACTTGTGCGGGTTGAAGCAATAGCTGTCGGCGTGCTCGACCCCTTGCTGGTAATGGCGAAACTCCGGACACAACGCCGCAGTCCCTGACATGGCCGCGTCTACATGGAACCATAGGTTATATTCCCGGCAAATCTCAGCGATGGCCGGCAGAGGATCCATGGCATTCGATGAGGTCGTTCCCACGGTTCCGCACACAAAGAAAGGAATCAGACCCGCTTCCAAGTCTGCCCGAACTTGCCGCCTCAGGGCATCAGGATTGATGGCAAAGTCGTTGTCCACTTCCAGCAAGCGTAGATTGTTTAGCCCAATTCCCGCTATCATGGCCGCCTTCTCTAACGAGGAATGAGCCTGGGTAGAGGTATAAGCCACGAGCTTGCCATCATTCCCACGGAAATTAGTGGTATAGCCGGTAGCACGCTCGCGCGCTGCCAGCATGGCACAAAGCGCGGCGCTTGAGGCAGTATCCTGGATCACACCTCCGCCAGTACTCGACGAGAGAAACTTTGCTGGAAGACCGAGCATGGTCACCAACCAATCGAGTACCTGAGTTTCCAGTTCGGTGCAGGCAGGACTGGTAGCCCAGATCATGCCTTGCACCCCCAATGCCGACGAAAGCAGGTCTCCCAGGATGGCCGGACCCGAGGCATTGGCGGGAAAGTAGGCATAGAAGTTAGGTGACTGCCAGTGAGTGACGCCGGGAAGAATGACGCGATCTATATCCTTGAGCAGTGATTCGAAGGCTTCACCATGCTGGGGAGGGCCTGGGGGAAGTGCTTGCCGAATATCACCGGGACGAGCTTGCGACAAGACCGGCAGAGACTCAATCCCCTCATAGTAGTCGGCAATCCAATCCACCACTTCTTTGCCGTGCCGACGGAATTGCTCCGCCGTCATGTGGAAACTCTGATCTTCTGACATGAGTCCCCCTGGGAATCAGACCTAATAAGTTGGAGAAAAGCGACTACCGCTGGTGCGACACTGAGTCCGTGCATCGTGCCGCGGGCAAACTGCGTCGAGCCACACCTTGAATGGATCATCCCATCCGGAAACTCATAGATCGTCGCATATGGTCTAGTCCAGCATCGCTAGCGACCATTAATTTGGCATTAAGCCTCTTGCTTATTCTATCTGGAAGCTATACTTTAGTTCGATAGACTTAAGTGCTGGCCAATCAACTTGAAAGGTGATCCATGGATATTCAGCAAATTGTGTCAGATCTCAAGAACGAACGCGACCGGATTGAAGCTGCTATTCGAGCTCTAGAGGGCACCGGTAAGTCGGGCCGCGGTCCCGGCAGACCGCCAGGTTCCACCAAGGGCGGGAAGCGCCGAACCATGAGTCCAGCCGCCCGCAAACGCATTTCTGAGATGATGAAGCTTCGCTGGGCCGAGAGAAAGAAGAAAGCCAAGGCGAAGGCCTAGTCCCGCTGGTTGCATTGTCAGTGCGGCGGTATCCAAGATTAGCCACTCATGTACAACCTGAGTGGCTTTCTTCGTGCCTGCAAAGCACACCTCGGATGCCAATGGGAATAGCCCAGTCTGTCCTATCACCCGTCGGTCCTGGTTTATCTTCTACTCCACGACTTGCCAGTCGTCGCTGCGAGTGGGAATCGAGTCCGGCCTACGATGCGAAGCGCGCGGCCGACGCTGCGCTCGTTACCGCCGGCTTGGGCCCGCGCTTGCGCACCAGCGCCATCCGGATATGGTCCAGCAACTGGGCTGCACTGCAGTTGGCCTTGGAGAGAAAGACGTCGGCAAGGATTTCGTCTGGGCAACTATTCAATGCGCCCGAGAAGACGATCGCCGGGGTTCCCGGCGAGATGGATTTGAGCTGATCGATCAGCTTGGCGCTGCCAAGCTTCAGCATCATCAGGTCAGCGAGAACCAAGTCGATCCCACCTGTCTTCATTAACTCAACCGCTCGCCCCGCCTCGGAACATACAACGACGCGGTAGCCCCGCGTCTCCAGCATCACCTTGCGAATGGAAAGTGAACGTTCGTCTTCGTCAACGCAAAGAATCGTGCGCTTTGGTTTCATCGGCCGTCCCACTGCGGCTTCTCGGGGGTTACTGCACGACCGCGCCATACCAAACCTGATTAGAGGCGGCGCTTGCGGCAGATACCGGAGGAGCTTTCTTAATTATTTGTGCGCCAGAGCAGACGCGCTATCGGATAGTACGGTTCTGCAGCGGGGTTGTAAAGTATCGCAGTGGTTAAATCGGCGACGCCATCGCGCGGTTGAAACAACAGACCGCAAGTTGCGCTCAATCGCTCAAAGCGCGGCGGGAACGCGCGCAACTCCTCCGCTGGCAAGGTCTTCCGGCCTGCACAGAATATCCGCAGATTATTCACATGGTTACTGTACCGTTAATTATTTGCACTACGTGTCCTCCGACGCGCACATTGGTGACGGCTTCGCCGCGCTTTTCGGCGCGAATATAGATCGAACTTGGCCGCCGGGTTTCCATTCCCTGCTCAATCATGCCCGATTGTTCCGATGCCAGCACACCGTATCTCACCGCCCAAGCCGCGCAACAGCCGGCAGCCGAACCGGTCGCGGGATCTTCGCCGTTGTAAAAGATCATGCGGGCATGCAGCGTGGCGTCCGGCGACACGGTCTCGCGGCTCACCAGATAGAAGAAGCTGTTGTCTCCGAAGGGCTTCAGATATGCCGACATCTGTTGCCAACTCACGTTCAGATTCTGCAGGGTCGCAAGGGAACGAAACGGCACCATGGTGAACCACATTCCCGTGGACACGCTCTGGATCGGCAGACTCTCGTCCAACTCCGACACAGGAACGCCGAGTACCTTCGCAACGTCAGCATGGGGATGCGACGGCCCAAATTTCGGATCCATCTGGCGCATTTCGCCGAAAAGGCTGTTGTCACGGTGTTCAAATCGCACCGGCACCTTGCCGACCTTGAGATCGAGGACAATTTCTCCGGCCAGCGAATGTTGGCGGAGATACCACGCTGTGCCCAGGGTTGGATGTCCTGCGAACGGCAGTTCTTCGTTAACCGTGAAGATGCGAACTTTGATCCCTTCACGCTGTTCGATGGCCTTATCGCGGGGGAGAATGTAGGTCGTCTCGCTAAGGTTGGTTTCCCGCGCCAGTTTCTGCATCTCCTCTTCGCTGAGACCGCGCGCGTCGGTAAATACCGCCAATTGGTTGCCCTCGAGTGGACGTGTGGTGAATACATCGAGTTGAACAAAATCGAATGTGCGCTTCGCCATAAAGGAACTCCTTCGACAATCTAACAGGATTTCGCTACAAGCCTGTGCCGCGTTCTGGCCACGCAACCAGAGGCCGCATCGTGCGGTTGTTTACAATGACCAGAGCAGTAACACCGGCCTGCGGAAGCGAAGGGGGTCCGGTGACTCTCCCGGTCTTCAAAACCGGCGATTGGCATCTTCGATGTCAATGGTGCGTTCGACTCGCACACGCTTCCGCCAATTCTCTGATTTCCGGAGGCCGAATTGTCGGAATTTACACGGCGCGACTTCTTAGCTGGCACGAGCGCGGTGATGGCCCTCGCCGCCTTTTCCGGAGGGATGCCATCGACTATGTCTGCAACCGGGAAACCTGATACGCCGATTTGGAAGTCTCCCTTCCGGGTCGCAGTCATCACCGACGAGATCTCCCAGGACTTCGACCACGCCTGCTTCGTAGCCGCCCGCGAATTCGGAATGCAATGGATCGAAGTGCGCGGCCTGTGGAATAAGAATTTGATGAATCTCAGTTCAGCCGAGATTGCCGAGGCGCAGAAAATTGTGGCGAAATACCAATTACGCGTGACGGACATAGGCAGCCCGCTTTTCAAAGTGGACTGGCCGGGCGCTCCCACGTCGAAATACAGTCCCAAGCGCGATCAATTCAACGCGGACTTCACATACGAGCAGCAGACTGAAGTCCTGGAAAAGTGCATCGAGGCGGCCAAGGCATTTCGAACCGACCGCGTTCGCGGCTTCGACTTCTGGCGACTCGAGGTCCAGGCACCATACCGCAAGGCCATCGCCGCAAAGTTGCTGGATGCAGCCGGCCAACTCGGTAAACACGGCGTAGTCTTCCTGCTTGAAAACGAAATGACCTGCAACACGGCGACGGGCGCGGAGGCTGCGAAGACACTAGCCGAAGTGCAGTCGCCTAATTTCATGCTGAACTGGGATCCCGGTAACGCGGCCGCACGTGGCGAGGTCCCTTATCCCAACGGCTTTGATCTGCTGCCCAAGAATCGCATCGGGCACTGCCACTGCAAGGACGTCGTCCTGAAGCCGGGAGGCGAGGGATTCGAATGGATGCCGGTGGGTAAGGGTGTCATCGATTGGGTGGGACAATTCCGAGCGCTCAGAAAAGCCGGTTACGATCTTGGCGTCTCGCTCGAAACGCATTGGCACGGTGCCGGAACACCGGAAGAATCGTCGCAGCAAAGTTGGGCAGGCATGAAAGCCGACCTGCAGAAAGCAGGAGCACTGTCATGAAGAAGTCTGAGAACGGTGCGAACGATCATGCGCGCAGGATCAATCGCCGCGAGTTTGTTGGCATGGCAGCCGGAGCTGTGGCGCTTGCCGCTGTTCCTTACTCCCGCGTGCTGGGCGCGAACAATCGAATACGCATCGGCTTGATCGGTGCGGGCGACCGCGGCCAGCAGGACTTGAAAGACGCTCTGGCCCAGTCCGACGTCGAGTGTGTGGGTGTGGCCGATGTCTACTCTCTTCGTCGCGAGCAGGCGAAGGCCATCGTACCCGCGGCTGAGATGTATGACGATCCCCGCCGCCTGCTCGATCGCAAGGACGTTGACGCCGTCATCATCGCCACTCCGCTACATCTGCATGCGAAATATTTTCTGGACTCACTCGCAGCCGACAAGGACGTGTACTGCGAAAAGACCATGACGTGGGACATCCCCGAGGCAGTGGATTGTTTGCACGCCGCTCAGAATTCCAAGCAGGTGGTGCAGATCGGATTGCAGCACGAAAGCTCGGGCGAGTTGGCCGACGCCCGCCGCTGGTATCAAGACGGGTTGCTGGGCAAGGTGACCATGGTCGAATCGTGGATGAGCCGCAACACTCCACATGGGCATGGCCAGTGGTATCGCGAGATTCCGGCCGACTGCAACCCGCAGCACGTGGGCTGGGACCTGTTCCTGATCAACCGCCCGAAGGCGGCCTTCGATGCCAACAAGTACATGAACTGGCGGCTGTTCTGGGAGTTCTCCGGCGGCAATGTTACCGAAAACATGGTGCACCAGATTGCGTGGATCATGACCGCGATGGACCTTCCCGTGCCGCAAGCAGCCGGCATGATGGGCGGCGTGTATTCCGAAAAAGATGGCCGGCAGGTGCCCGACACGATTGCCGTCACCTTCGAATTTCCCAACGACCTCACCGTGCTGTGGCAGTCGACGTTCAGCAACAGCCACTTCGGATTGGGCGAGCGCTTCCTGGGCTCCGACGGCACCGTCGAACACATCACCGGCGCGACCGATATGGTAACGGGGAAATACCAGGCCGGCATCAGCTACTACCCGGAGAAGACGAATCGCGCCGACGGCTCCGCCCTGACTGGAAAATCGCAAGGACAGAACCACATGGCTAACTGGATGGAGTGCATTCGCTCGCGCAATCAGAAGACGAATGCGCCTGTCGAGATCGGCTACAAATCCGCGGTGGCCGCGCACATGGCGAACCTCGCGTACCGGGGAAAGCGACGCATTACGTTGCAGGAAGCGATGGCGGCAAAGCCGGAATACTGAGGGCGGTTCAGCTCCAGCGGAACCATTTCAACGCGATGACGAACGACAGGCCGCCCCAGATGGCCATGATTCCCAACGGCATCCATTGCGAACTGAGGCTCGCGCCCTGCAGGATGATGGCGCGCAGGGCATCGTTTAACGCGGTCAGCGGCAGCGCCTTGATCAGCGGTTGAATGACTTGCGGGAAGCGCTCGTACGAAAAGAACACGCCGGAAAAAATCCACATCGGCATCATCACGAGGTTGATCAGGCCGCTCACGCTCTCGATTTTCTGAGCGCGGCTGGCGGTGAGCAGTCCGACGCCCCCGAACGATACCGCTCCCAATCCGGCAACCAATAGGATGGCCAGCCACGAGCCCTCGACCTTCATGTGAAATACCACCACGCCGAAGCCCATCAGTAGCGCGACCTCGATGATCATGAGCACCAGCCGGCTGCTGCCTAAGGCCAGCAGAAAATCGGTGCGGCGCATGGGAGAGGCGACGAAGCGCTTGAGCAGCTTGCGCTGCCGCATGTCGACGACGGCGAACCCGATGCCCCACATGCCGGAGTTCATCAGGTTCATGCCCAGAAGTCCTGGAATCAGGAAGTCGATATAGCGCGCTCCCGGTTCGCTGCTCTGCGTGGTCTCGGCCCTGAGCGGACTCGTCCGGCCTGCGGCGGTCTGCAGCGCGTCGTCCACCTGCGAGCGTGCCAGCACACTCTCGGGCCGCGCCGGATCGTAGCGGTAGTGCACTCCGCTGTCGTCCTCGGTTAGGACGAGTGCGTACTGACCCAGCCGGAAGCGATCGAGCGCGACCGGTTCATCGAGCACATCGGCGTGAATCGCATTCTTTTCAGGAGAACGCTGCAACAACTCGACCGCCTGTTGTGCATGCGCATTGTTGACGACTGCAATCGCAGTCACATCAGCGGGCTTGTTGCGAAAGGCGATGCCCAATCCCAGCGCTAAGAGCAGGGGGAACACAAACACCCAGAAGATCACCTCGGGCTCGCGCCAAAGCTCTTTCATGCGCGCGCCGAGGATGGCCCAGTAGCCTGCCCAGCGCCCGTTGACGACGACAGCAGTCACCAGCTTTTCTGGTGGCGTTTGGATCTCAAGGTCCGCCATCAGTCCTCCCTCAAATGGCGACCGGTAAGTTTCACGAACACATCTTCGAGGCTCGCCTGCCGCGTCGTGAGATGCGCCAGTTGCGCGCCCTTTTGTTGAACTGCGGTTAACAATGCGGGGATGGTGTGGTGCGGCTCGTCAACCTGTAAACAGAAGAGTCCGTCGTCGTTGCGCACGGATTGCACCCCCGGCAGCGCGCCCCAAGCGCCGTCGCCACTACCGTTGCCACCGCTGATAGAAAATTCCACCACGTGATGGCCGCTCAGTCCCGCAATCAGTTCGGCGGGAGTACCCTCGGCGATGATCTTTCCGTGGTCGATGATGGCCAGCCGATCGCACAGCCGCTCGGCTTCATCCATGTAGTGGGTGGTTAGTAGCACCGTGCCTTGGCGCTTCTGAAACTGGCGCACGATCTCCCAAAGTTGGCGCCGACTCTGCGGATCGAGGCCAGTCGTCGGCTCATCGAGGAACAGGATCTTCGGATTGCCCACCAGGGCAGTGGCAACCGCCAGCCGCTGCTTCTGCCCGCCGGACAGCTTGCCCACCATGGCATCGGCTTTCTCGTTCAGCGAGAGTTCGTCCAAAACATCCGCCACCGGACTGGGATAGTGATAGAAGCTGGCGAACAGATGCAGAGTTTCGCGAACGGTTAACTTCTCCGACAGCCGCGTCTCCTGCAGCGAGATGCCCAACCGCTCGCGCAGCTCGCGCTCGTGGCCCTGCCACGTCATACCGAGGATTTCGACCTCACCCGAAGTCGGCTTCAGCAGACCTTCCAGGATCTCGATGGTCGTGGTCTTACCTGCCCCGTTTGGTCCGAGAAGTCCGAAGCATTCTCCGGTCTCGATGGCAAGATCGAGTCCACGCACGGCCTCGACCTTTCCGTCGTAGGTTTTGGTCAGGCCAGTGCATCGGATGGCGGTATCCATACCGTGGAATGATACCCGAGATCGAGGATGAAATTGCCGGCGAGGGACGAGGGCGCGGTTCCGCTAGCGCAGTGGAGCGCCAGGTGCGGATTGAATGGTTGCAGAAAAAGCAGGTCCCCCGCGGGCTGAGCCCACGAAGGATGACAAAACTAGGATGGCAAGGCGCGGTCGAGCTGGGCCCCTTCAAACCAGACTGAAGTCCAGCTTTCCAACCGCCGCTTCGCGGCCTTCGTGCTCTACTTCCCGGCGAGCAATTGCTGCGACAGGTATGCTCCCAGCCCTAGTTCTTTGATGGAGTGTAGTTGCGCTTCCAGGAATTCCGCATGCCGCTCTTCGTCGTGCAGCAGGCTCTCGAACAAGTCTTTCGAGCCTGCGTCACCTGCCTCGCGGCAAATCTTTGAGGCGTCGTTGTATTCCTGCACCGCGTTGGTTTCGTCGACCAAGTCGATCTCTAACTGCTGCGGCACGTTGACGCCGATCTTGGGCGTTAGGGGCACGGCAACGTTCGGCGTTCCATCGAGAAAGATCACGCGCTCAATCAGGCGCTCCGCGTGTTTCATCTCCTCAACAGCTCGACCCTTTGTGAGCGCGGCTAGCCGCTTGTATCCCCAGTTCCCACACATCTCCGCTTGCACCATGTACTGCACCACGACCGACATCTCATTGCTGAGTGCCACATTCAGTTGCTCGATGACTTTTTCATTGCCTCGCATGACGTGCTCCTGGTGAATAGCAAGGGTCGCCAAACGCGAGTTGAAATGCAGCGAGCTACGTCACAGGCTTGGGTGATGCGGGATTGCGCGAGGGCCCCGGCTGCGAGGCCCCCGGCAGGCCTTACGCCTTCGGTTGCGGTACGATCCGAAGATACGGCCTCGGAGCCTTCCAGCCGTCCGGATACACCTTCTTGGCATCTTCGTCCGAAACCGAACCGGCGATAATCACGTCTTCGCCCTGCTTCCAGTTCACCGGCGTCGCCACCTTGTGCTTCGCCGTGAGCTGCAGCGAATCGAGGACGCGCAGTACCTCGTCGAAGTTCCGCCCGGTGGTCATGGGATAGACCAACACGAGCTTGACCTTCTTGTCGGGACCCACCACAAACACGTTGCGCACCGTCATGTTGTCGGCGGCTGTCCGGCCTTTCGAACTGTCGCCCACGGTTGCCGGAAGCATGTCGTAAAGCTTGGCCACGTTCAGGTCGGAGTCGCCGATCATGGGATAGTTCGGCGCATGGCCTTGCGTTTCCTTGATGTCGTTCGCCCAGCGCGCGTGATCGTCGACCGGATCGACGCTCAGGCCTATGATCTTCGTGTTCCGCTTGTCGAATTCCGGCTTCAGCCGCGCCATGTACCCGAGCTCGGTGGTACACACCGGCGTGAAGTCCTTGGGATGAGAGAACAGAACTGCCCACGAGTCGCCAATCCACTCATGAAAGCGGATGCGACCCTCGGTTGTTTCAGCCTCGAAATCAGGTGCGACGTCACCAATCTTCAGACCCATTGCATGTCTCCTCTTTTTTAGAATCCGGTATCGAGCTTCAAGATTGTTCCGCGACTCAGCCTCAAACCGCATTTGGCGGGACAGATGAGGGATTCCGTTACGTTAATGCACTGCGAGAACGGCGGTCAACTCCGAACAATCTCCAACGCGCTGCCACATCTGCGTTGCTCGCGCAGCCTCTGCGATCAACGGCGTCGGTTCGCAATGATTTTTACGGTGGGTCAAGTTTCTTGAGCGTTAGGGGTATTTCCTTGCCCGTTCTACCGCTACTTGTGGCAATCTATTTTACCGAGGTTATGCATGGCAGAATTCACCGTCAACGCACAGCGCTTCGATCCCTACAAGAATTTCAAGTTCCGGGTGAAGTGGGACGGCAAATATGTGGCGGGCATCTCCAAGGTCAGCCCGCTGATTCGCCGCACTGAGGTGGTCAAACACCGCGAAGGCGGAGATCCCAGCACGTCCCACAAGTCGCCCGGCCGCACTGAGTACGAAGCCATCACGCTGGAGCGCGGAGTCACCCATGATGTTGCCTTCGAACAGTGGGCCAACAAGGTGTGGAATTACGGCGCCGGGCTCGGCTCGGAAGTGTCGCTGAAGGACTTCCGCAAGGACGTCATCCTGGAGCTTTACAACGAGGCCGGACAGAAGGTGATGGCCTACAACATTTTCCGCTGCTGGGTCTCGGAGTACGAGGCGCTGCCGGACCTCGATGCCAATGGTGGGGCGGTGGCGATTCAGCACATCAAGCTGGAAAATGAAGGTTGGGAGCGCGACCCGTCGGTGACCGAGCCAACCGAACCGTCGTTCACCAATCCTCCGGCGTAAGAGAGTACCGAGGCAGCGGCATGTCATCCTTTCCTGGATCACCAAAACTCGTGAAGGCGGGCTTCGTCCAGCTTGACCCGGTAACGGCCGCTGTGTCCGGGGTCCATGTCTTTCAATACAATCCCGAGACGCTGGTGCGGCGGCTGGAAGGTGTAAGTAGCGCTCCACCGCCTTCGCCGGGCGTACCTGCCGCTCCGCGTGAGACGGTTACATTCACGCTAATCCTCGACGCCGCGGACAAATTACAGGCGGGCGATCCAGCGGCGCTGCAGACCGGGCTGCTTCCCGCTATCTCGGCGTTGGAGTTATTGCTGTACCCAGCCGGCGCTGGTCTCACGGTTTGGGTTTCGGGGGGACGGCGGATCGTGCCGGTGCGCATCGCCGAAATGCAAATTGTGGAGCAGGCATTCGATCCCGCGCTGAATCCAATCCGCGCCGAGATTGCGGTGACGCTGCAGGTTTTGAAGGATGCCGATCTCGCAAGCAATCCGCGCGGCCGAGCGCTGTGGGATGCCCACCTCGCCACCATTCAGCAGTTGGCCAAGACGGCCAGCGGCACGCTGTCTCAGTTGGGACTGACGGGAATTTGAGTTGTAATCACGCGGAGCGGCCAACGTTTCAGGCGGCGGCTTTCAGCAGTTCGCTCAGCTTCTCCAAGTCCTGCGCACTGGCATCGCCGATCACGAAATAGCGAAGACCGTTGTGAGTCCAGCTTCGAACTCCAAACGAGTGGGCCGTCAGCGCTGAGTCGTTTCCTACATTTCCCAAGTCTTTCTCCTGGAAGACGAATACGGAGATCTGGTGCAGGCGGACGCGGAAGATCAGCTCTGCACCCGGCGCTTGGTTGAGATAGCTGACTCTTCCGCCTACCAGAACGAACGGCGAATTCTGCAACTCGGGCAGGTTGAAGGTGAAGGGTATCTTGCCCTCAAACCACGGCTTCACGGTATGCCGGTCGGTGGAAACCACATCAACGGGGTTCGAGCTGGCAAGCGTGCTCACATGCAGGTCCGCCAGTTCGCTCATCAAGTGCTGTTGGTCAACGCGGTCACGGTTCAGCGTCAAAAGAACTGCACTGGCAATCAGCAGCACAGCGGCGGCCGCCAGGACAGGGAGCCAGTATCGCTTCCACGGAGATGACTTCGGTGCCGCTATGCTTTTCTCGATGCGGGCACGAAAGGCTGGGTCTGGCTTGAACCGTTGTCCGGCAGCGCGGACCGCAAGCTTCTGCTGCAGTCTACCCAGGCCCTCCGCGGCGCAAGCAGAACAGCCACGCAAGTGCTCCTGCAACGCGCGCGCCTCGTCAGCGGGGAGTTCGCCGTCGAAGTAGGCATCGAGTTTTTCAGTCCAGGATTCGCAGGCCATGGTTCAATTCCCCTGCAATTCTTGCACGATGTCCCGTAGGGCTCGTCGGCCGCGCGACAGGCGCGACATCACGGTGCCCATCGGGATGGCAAGGGTTGCAGAAATTTCCTGGTACGACATCTCTTCAAATTCACAGAGCAGCAACACCTCACGATAGCTGACTGGCAACTTTCCTAACGCCTGCTGCACAAGTTGCTGGTCTGACCGTTGCAGCAGGATGCTCTCGGGCGTTTCCCGCACTGTGGGAAGGATCGCGTTCCCGTCGCCTTCGAGATCTAGTTGCTCGGTTGCGGTCGCCTGCAATCCGGTGCGAGAAGTCAGAAAGGTGTTGCGCAGAATCCGGTACATCCAGGCGCGAAAGTTCGTTCCCTGCTGGAACGAAGGGAATCCCTTGAGCGCCTTGGCATAAGTTTCCTGCACCAGGTCTTCGGCTTCCTGCCGGTCCTGCGTAAGCCAGTGGGCGAAGTTATAGAGGCGCTCAAAGAGGGGCATAGCTAGCTCCTCGAACGAACCCGATGACGAGCGATCCTGCGACACGCACACAAGAGTAAACCAGCGGATAACGATTTTATTCCCGTTGCGCAACAGAAATTTCCCGTGGAATAAAACGGCGTGCCGCCAGTTCTGCACTGTGAATCGGGGAGCGAAGCAGTCTCCGGAAAGGACATCACAATGCAGAAGAACAGTGAAGCGATCTTGTTTGACCACAACCACGACGGAATTGACCGCCGAGGCTTCCTGAAATGCATGGCGTGGGCCGGCACGGGAGCGCTGTGCGTGTTGCAGGGCGGAGTGCTGAAGTCCTACAGCCTGAGCGACCCGTCGCACGCCAAGAAGGCTGCCGCGGGCGACCTCAGCTTTGTGCAGATCAGCGATAGCCACATGGGATTCAACAAGCCCGCGAACCCCGATGTCGCCGCCACGCTGCAGGCGGCAGTCCAGAAGATCAATGCGCTCAGCGTTCCCCCGGAGTTCATCCTGCATACCGGCGACATCAGCCATCTGTCGAAGCCCGGAGAGTTCGACAACGTAGACCAGATTCTGAAATCGGCCCGCACGCAGGACGTGTTCTTTGTTCCCGGCGAGCACGACGTTCTCGAAGACGACGGCAAACAGTATCGCGAGCGTTACGGCAAGAACACCAAAGGGGCCGGTTGGTACAGCTTTGACAAGAAAGGCGTGCACTTCATCGGGCTGGTCAACGTGATGAACCTGAAGGCGGGAGGGCTGGGCTCGCTGGGCACGGAACAACTGGAGTGGCTGGAAGACGACACCAAACATCTCTCCAAGAGCACGCCCCTCGTGGTGTTCGCGCACATTCCGCTATGGACCATCTATCCCGAGTGGGGATGGGGCACGGAGGACAGCGCGCAGGCCCTGGCTTATCTGAGACGCTTCGGATCCGTGACCGTGCTCAATGGACACATTCACCAAACCATGCAAAAGGTGGAAGGTAATGTGACTTTCCACACCGCGGCGTCCCCTGCGTTTCCACAACCGCATCCGGGAGCGGCGCCGTCTGCGGGACCGATGAAGGTTCCGCCGGAACAGTTGCGCAGTCTGCTGGGAGTGACCGATGTGAACCACGTGCACGGAAGTCATGCGCTGGCGGTGATCGATTCCACACTGGAATAGTTGGGGACACAGAACTTTGGAACCACAAACTTCGATTTTGACAGGAGCAGAAAGATGAAACGCAGTAACACGATATTAGGTATTGCAGCAGTGATGGTGGTGAGTTTAATCGCTTTTCCAACGCTCGAGAGAAAGGTATCTGCCGGCCCGCCGACCGCTGAGGTGAAGATTGATAACTTCAGTTATTCGCCGGCAACGCTGACGGTGAAGGCTGGAACGCAGGTCACGTGGACGAACCACGATGACATGCCCCATACCGTCACCAGCGAAGACCAGAGCTTCAAGTCCAAGGCGCTCGACACGGACGAGAAGTTCAGCTTCACACCCAGCAAGCCCGGGACTTACACGTATTACTGTTCGATCCATCCCAAGATGACGGGCAAGCTGGTGGTCGAGTAGGCTCGCTGGCGCGGCGTGGGCGTGAACGCGGGCCGCTACGGGATCAAAGGGAACTTCACTGCGGCGTTGACGACGCCCTTCACTATATCGAGGGCGGCGTTGATGGCTTCCTCGGCGGTAAGCAACGCCAGACCCTTCAGCGTTAGCAGTACACTGCGGGAAGCGCTCTTCTGCATGTCGAGCAGCAACTGTGCCTGTTGCTGGTTGATCTGGCCGGCGGCGAGCATCTCCTCGATCGACACCATGGTCTGGGCGATCTTCTTGAACTCAACCGAGGCAAACGACTCGGCGTCTACGGCGTTCTTCTTCAGAATGGGCAAGGCCGCGGCGAGCATCTTGCTGCCCAGCGCTCCGGCGTCGAGTGACATGACGGACTCTCCTGCAATATCGAACTCGTACTACTTGGTGGCGCCGAGGCTGGGAGCATTCTTATCGCCGCGCTTCAGGGCCAGCTCCAGCCTCAAGATACTCTCTACGCTAATGGTAATGGCAGACTCGGCAGCAGTGATCGCCCCGATGGGAAATGGACGAGTCATCCCCTTGTCCAGCGTCTGCAGGCGATCGAACTGCCCCTGCAATTCCTGGAGCTGCTGTTCGATGATCGGATACTGTGGCAGAATATGGGCCCGTGTCTTCAGTACCGTCAGGCGCGCGCCAATGTCGTTATAAAAGTTCGGATCGTAAGGAGTAGCAGGGTCTACCTTGAGCTTGCCAAAGTACACTTCGGCACGCTGCTGGACATCGCTGACGCCGGTGTCGATGGCGGCGTCGTAGTCCCCGATGAACTTGACAGCGCAACCGCTCAGCGAGACGGCGGCGAGCCAGATCATCAGCCAGCCGAGGACAACCTGCTGCCTGCGTTTGATCGCGATGTTGGACGACTCAGCTTTGATCGTATGCCGCCTTTCCGGAGCCATTGCCAGCGGCGCCAACGCCGCAAGAGGATTGCCCTGCGACGCTTGAACTTATTTTCGCCGGGAATGGAATTTCCACCCCGGGTCACATCCGGACTTTTGTTTGTACTGCAAAACCGGCGGAGAGTCCAGAAGTGTTTTGGCCATGGTGGATAGCTGCCGCCGGCTTCAGCCGCTCGGATCCGCCGTATAATCATGAGATGCCCAGCCGCCGAAATTGCATTCTGTAGGCGGTGCAGACAACTTTGGCGGCACATGCCCGTTGGGCCCGGAACATCATGGATTTCAAATTAGCCAGTTCGTACCAGCCTGCCGGTGATCAACCCCGGGCCATCGAGTCGCTCACTCGCGGTCTCTATGACGGCGACAAGCACCAGGTTCTGCTCGGCGTCACCGGATCGGGCAAGACCTACACCATGGCCAAGATCATCGAGCGGTTGAACCGTCCCACAGTGGTGATGGCGCACAACAAGACACTTGCAGCACAGCTCTACCATGAGTTCAAGTCGTTCTTTCCGCAGAACGCGGTGGAGTACTTCGTCTCCTACTACGACTATTACCAGCCCGAGGCCTACATCCCGGCGAGCAACGTTTACATCGAGAAAGAATCGACCGTTAACGACGAACTCGACAAGTTGCGGCTGGCTGCGACCCGCTCGTTGTTCGAGCGCCGCGACTGCATCATCGTCGCGTCGGTCAGTTGCATTTACGGCCTGGGATCGCCCGAAGCCTACTATGGCATGCTGCTGTTCCTGGAAAAGGGACAGAAGATCAAGCGCCAGGACATTGTGCGCAAGCTGGTCGAAATCCTGTACGAGCGCACCGAAGGCGATTTTACCCGCGGAACGTTCCGCATGCGCGGCGACGTGATCGAGATTTTCCCCACGTATGACGACAACGCCTACCGCATCGAATTGTTTGGCGATGAGGTGGAGTCGCTGTCGCAGATCGATCCGCTGTTCGGCACGGTGAAACAGAAATATGCACGGCTACCGATTTATCCCAAGAGCCATTACGTGATGCAGCCGGAGCGCAAGACCGCCGCGGTGGACACCATCCTGGAAGAGCTGAAATGGTGGGAAGCGGAATTGGAGAAGCAGGGACGGATGGTGGAGTCGCAGCGCATCCATCAGCGCACGCGGTTCGATCTCGAGATGATCAAGGAGATGGGTTACTGCCACGGCATCGAAAACTACTCGCGGCACTTTACCGGTCGCCTGCCCGGAGAGCCTCCGCCGACGTTGCTGGATTACGTGCCCCGCGATTACCTGATGTTCATCGATGAATCGCACCAGACCGTACCGCAGGTGCGCGGCATGTGGCACGGCGATCGCTCACGCAAGCAGAACCTCATCGAATACGGTTTCCGCCTGCCCAGCGCGCTCGACAACCGTCCTCTGACCTTCGAGGAGTTCGAACATCGCGTCAACCAGGTCATCTATGTATCGGCGACGCCCGGTCCTTACGAACTGACCCGTTCGGCAGGCGTGGTAGTCGAACAAATCATTCGCCCGACGGGGCTCATCGATCCCGAAGTTGAAGTCCGTCCGGTGAAAGGGCAGATCGACGATCTGCTGCATGAAATTCGCGAGCGCGCCAAGCGCAACGAGCGCGTGCTCATCACCACGCTCACCAAGCGCATGTCGGAGGACCTGGCGGAGTACTACAGCGAAGTCGGCGTGCGCTGCCGATACATGCACTCGGAGATCGAGACGTTGGAGCGCATCAAGATCCTGCGCGACTTGCGCAAGGGAGAGTTCGACGCGCTGATCGGCATCAACCTGTTGCGCGAAGGGCTGGACTTACCTGAAGTTTCGCTGGTTGCGATTCTCGACGCCGATAAGGAAGGCTTCCTGCGCTCGGCGGGATCGCTCATCCAGACCATGGGCCGATGCGCCCGCAACCTGAGCGGACGTGCGATTTTGTATGCCGACAGGATGACCGATTCGATGCGCCAGGCCATCGACGAAACCTACCGTCGTCGCGCCATCCAGCACGCCTACAACGAGGAGCATGGCATCACGCCAGAATCGATCGTGCGGCCGCTCGACATGACCCTCGTGGCCGTCACCGCCGCCGATTACGTTGACCTGACGAACGAGGCGGAGGGACTGCCGGAATTCCGAACGCAGGCCGAGTTGGATGCGTTCATCGGGAAACTGGAGAGCGACATGCGCGAAGCCGCCAAGCGCTTCGAGTTCGAGCAGGCCGCGAAATTGCGCGATCAAGTTCGCGAGCTACGCAGTAAGGAATTCATGTTCACGTGAGGCGATTCCTGGCTGGCTCGAAAGCAAAAGCCGGATGAGATCGACTCATCCGGCTTCTCACTTCTGTAACGCGTTATTGGGTAAGGATCATCTGCGGCCGCTGCAGCGGGCAGGTACTGACCTGGATGTCGCAGGTGGGGTCTTGCTGCGGCGCGGGCATGTTGAGGACCACAGTGTTGTTCAGCGTGTTGATGATGCTGATCGTTCCACTACCGGCGTTAGCGGTGTACACCTTGGTCGACGACGGCTCGGTCGCGATGAATTTCGGGACCTGCCCAACCGGAACGGTGGCGACCACGGTCAAGTTGTTGGAGTTCACCACGCTGACGTCGTTGGAGACGGAGTTCGCCACGTACACGCTGAGCCCATTCGGCAGCGCCGCCACTGACACAGGAGCTGAACCGACATTGACTGTTGCCAAGGTCGGAATCGGGGGATTCGCAGCCAGGACAACGTTCGATACGTCGAAGACCGAGAGGCTGTTACTGCCGGTGTTGGTCACGTACAAACGGTTCAGATTGGTATCGAGATATCCGTAGGTTGGAGAGATTCCCAGCGGAACCGTTCCGCCGATGGTTAAGGTGGAAGTATTGATAATATCCAGTGCGCCCTGTCCCCCGCCGTTGCCTTGCGTGACCACGAACACGTAATTCCCATCGGCGCTGGCAACCAGAGAAACCGGGTTCTGGTGCAGTCCATTCGCGGTCGTAATGGTTGCCACTATGTTCTGGCTGGTCGGACTATACACCGAAATACTGCTGTCTCCGAGGTTGGCAACGTAGACGTTGCCTCCGTTGGGCAATTGCACGATCGGGCCCGGGTTCGCTCCCACGCACACCGTGCTGGTAACCACCAGGGCGGAGGTGCCAATCACGCTTAACGAACCAGTAAGTGGGCAGACGGAAGTCGCACCGGAATTAACCACGTACATCGCAGTTGTCGTTGAGGCAGCAAGGTTGACCGGACGCGAACCTGGATACAGCCCAATATTGATGACCGCAGGAGTCGAGAGCAGAGTGAACTCGCTGACGGTGTCGCTATCGCGGTTGGCCACGAAGATCGCGCCTTGGACCGCGCCCTGGAAGGCTTGCGCTACCGATCCCAAGCCGGTGGCAACGACCTGCAGGTTGGTATCGCCGGAGACGTCAATCTTGGTGTTCGATCCATTGCCGCTGGGGTTGTAATTCAGCACGTAAACGAAATGAGTATTCTGCGGCTGTCCGCCCGGTGAAACGATGGGATTGGCGATGGGACGATACTGTTCGCCGCAGCCAAGTTCGATCAGCAATAAGAAGAGAAAGGGTACGATGACCGTGATTCTACGCAAAAACCTCATCCAGTCTTCCTAACGGAAATTCGTCCGGCCAGAACAATGCACAGAATCTCTTATTGTATAGGCTCGGTACGTTCAGGGTACAGAGAGGAGTCTTCTCTGGCATCGACGCCTATTGAAACCCAAATTGCGGCGTTACGTTGCGCGAGGCGATGCATTCATCGCGAACAACAAAGCCCCGTCCTGCCGGACAGGGCTCGATGAATTCTTTAACAAAACGCGCTTAGACGCTGAAGGAAGAACCGCAGCCACAGGTGCTCTTCACGTTCGGGTTTTCGAACTTGAAGCCCGCGCCTTCCAGCGTTTCGACGTAGTCAACTGCGACGCCCTTGAGATACATGAGCGACGTCGCGTCAACAAAAACCTTCAGATCGTCGAAGGTGAATGTCTTGTCCATCATGCCCGCGCCATTCTCGAATGACATGGAGTAGGAGAAACCCGAGCAACCGCCGCCAACTACGCCCACGCGCAGCCCTGCCGGCACGGGATTCTGTTGCGCCATAATCTCTTTGACCTTGGCAATCGCAGTATCGGTGAACGTTACGGGCTTGGTTTCGACGCTGGGTGTCGTAGTGGTCGGTGCGGTGGTTGTGGTTGCCATTCCTCTTCTCCTGAAAAGCCTTGTGGAATTATAACAAACTAGGGCTCAAAACTGCGCTTATCGTTGAGTCCCGTCTGGAGATGGCCGAAACGTGCCACCTTATTCTTTAGATGTTCAAGAATCCCTGGGGTTGCAACCGTTAGCGCTACTGAAATCCGGTGGCTTGGCCCGTTCTGGTAAGTACTATTGTCCACCCTGTAAAAATCTTTAACAGTCGGGCGAAGCGCGCTTATAATGGCGGCGTGAGGGCCCCTTCCCGGTGGGCGATTGCAGCAGACCCATTTGGATGCGAGCCCGGTTCGCCAGAACCTGAGGTGGCGTATGTCCCCGTTAATGATGTTGATCGCCGTTTGGGCTGTCATCACCGTGGCGCTGATCATTGTCCTGATTTACCGCAGCACACTCAGTATGCACGAGGACGATCAGCTCTTTCTGGACGATTCCACGTCCAACCTGCGCGAGGAGCAGGAACAATTGCTCTCCAAGATGAGAAAGGTCACTCCCGTGGTCCGTATTTTGGGAGCGGCCTCTGGATTGCTCATCCTGGTAATCGCGGGGATAGCATTGTGGCAGCGGATGAACACCGTCTACTAAGTAGTTAAGTCGCCGTGCTGTGTACAGGGAACGGCAGCCAGAAACTGCCGGCCCAGCAGCGCGCTTCACGAAAGTGAGTCAGCCTGTGATGGAATCAGAAAAGACACGCCAGTGCGCACATGAGCCGTGCGTATGTGTAGTAGCGGAAGGCGAGAAGTATTGCAGCGATTTTTGCAAAACTGCAGGCAGTGAAGAAGTCGAGATCGCCTGCGGATGTGATCACTCTGCCTGTCAATAGCCAGGCAGAGTGCAGGACATTCCGAAGATCGTCGTGACGCGGACTCGAACCGCTTCGCTCTGATTCACGACTTCGGTGGCCAGCCCGCGCATGCAGGCGGGCTCGTGTTGGAGTGCGCCCGCTGATCCAATTCCCTCCGGCGGCGTGTCTGCTAAACTTTAATCATCCACAAAGTGGTATCCGTTTAAGTGGGGATTCATTTCTGCAAGGCAATTATTGCCGCTCTCGACCATCGAATTCATCGAGTGGCGCAGGATATTCATCGGAGACACGCAGCCTCGACGCGAGAGTCTTCCGCGGCGAAAGTTGCATGAGGTCGACAGGCTGTAAAAAAGAAGCCCCGCGGTCTCAATGGCATCAACGTTTAGTAACACGTAATTTCACAAAACCGATTCTTTAGGCTTGACCCGTGGTTCATGCTTCGCTGGACCAGTCGGTGGTCGGTCAAATTCTGAGGTCACCATGGCGTTGCACAAATCATTGAACACGCTCCTTGAGTTTCCGGTTAAGCCGGAAGCGGATTACGAAGAAGAAGTGGCCGAATGGATCGAGGCGTTCGATCAGGTCATTGACGAGGAAGGCACCAGCAAAGGCGCTGATCTGATTGGCGCCCTCGTCCAGCACGCCCGGACGTCGGGTGTCGATGTTCCGGTCCAGCTCAACACGCCTTACCTGAACACCATTCCGGCCTCGGAAGAAGTCCCGTATCCCGGTGACCGTAAGCTGGAACGCCGCATCAAGAGTTTGATCCGCTGGAACGCAATGGCCATGGTGCATCGCCAGAACAAGAAGGACCCCGGCATAGGCGGCCATATTTCGACGTATTCCTCGCTCGCCACGCTGCTGGAAGTCGGATTCAACCACTTCTTCCACGCCAGCTACGGAGATGAACCGGGCGACCTGATTTATTTCCAGGGCCATGCGTCTCCCGGCGTGTATTCGCGCGCCTTTCTCGAAGGCCGCCTCAGCGAAGCACAGGTCAAGAATTTCCGCCATGAATTGCGCGACACACCTGGACTGTCGTCATACCCGCATCCCTGGCTGATGCCGGACTTCTGGCGCTTCCCCACCGTATCGATGGGACTCGGCCCACTGAACGCTATCTACCAGGCGCGCTTCATGCGCTACCTCGAGAACCGTGGCCTCATCGCCAAGACTCCTCGGAAGGTGTGGGCGTTCGTCGGCGACGGCGAAACCGACGAGCCCGAGACCCTGGGTTCCATCTCGCTGGGTTCACGCGAAAAACTCGACAACTTGATTTTCGTCGTCAACTGCAACCTGCAGCGGCTCGATGGCCCAGTGCGTGGCAACGGCAAGATCGTCAACGAACTGGAAGCGACTTTCCGCGGCGCCGGCTGGAACGTCATCAAGGTATTGTGGGGATCCGACTGGGACCCGCTCATTGCACGCGACAAGTCCGGCTTGATGTTGAAGCGCATGGAAGAGTGTGTTGATGGCGAGCTGCAGACCTTCAAGGCCAAAGGCGGAGCTTACATCCGGAAGGAGTTCTTCGGGAAACATCCGGAATTGCTCGCGCTCGTCGAGCACATGAGTGATGATGAATTGCATCGCCTGACCCGCGGCGGCCACGATCCGCAAAAGGTTTACAACGCTTACCTGCAGGCCACGCAGCACACCGGTTCGCCAACCGTGATCCTTGCGCAGACGGTGAAGGGGTATGGCTTGGGCTCGGCGGAAGCTCGCAATGCGACGCACTCTGAAAAGAAACTGGCCGACGCGGCATTATCGGCGTTTCGTTCGCGCTTCGATATCCCCATTCCGGACGAGGCCGCCAAGGAAGGGTGGTTGTACAAGCCCGCGGATGACAGCGAAGAATTGAAGTACATGCGCGAGCGCCGCCGCCTGTTAGGCGGATACACGCCGACGCGCGTTTCACAACCCCTCGAGTTCACCGGGCCGGCGATGGAGGAATTTTCCGAATCGCTGGCGGGATCCAAGGGACGTGGCGTCTCCACCACCATGGGTTATGTCAGCATGTTGCGTCAGTTGCTCAAGGACCCGAAGATCGGCAAGCTGATCGTGCCCATCATCCCCGACGAGGGCCGCACGTTTGGCATGGAATCGATCATCCGCCAGGTCGGCATTTACGCCAGTCAGGGCCAGCTCTACAAACCTCACGATCAGGACATGCTGCTCTACTACCGCGAGGAGAAGGGTGGCCAGATCCTCGAGGAAGGCATCACCGAAGCGGGTTCGATGGCCTCGTTCACGGCGGCGGGCACTGCCTACTCGAACTACAACGTTGCCACCATCCCGTTCTTCACCTACTACTCGATGTTCGGTTTCCAGCGTATCGGCGACATGGTGTGGGCTTTTGCCGACGCGCGTGGCAAGGGATTCCTGATGGGCGGCACCGCCGGCAGGACAACTCTCTCAGGCGAAGGACTGCAGCACCAGGACGGCCATAGCATCGTGTTGGCCAGCACGGTGCCCACTTGCCACACCTATGACCCGGCGTTTATGTACGAGATCGCGGTCATCGTGCACGACGGCATACGCCGCATGTATGAAGTGGGCGAAGACCGCTTCTACTACATCACGCTGTACAACGAAGACTATCCGATGCCGGAGATGCCCAAGGGCTGTGAAGAAGGCATTCTGCGCGGGATCTACAAATATCGCGAGGCCGCCAAGGGCACGGCGGTGGCGCAGTTGTTTGGTAGCGGTCCGATTCTCAATGAGGCGCTGCGGGCGCAGGAAATCCTGGCCGAAAAGTACGGAGTGTCCGCCGACGTATGGAGCGTGACCAGCTACAACGAGTTGCGGCGCGAAGCATTGGCCACCGAGCGCTGGAACCGGCTACATCCCGGCGACACGGAGAAGAAGCCGTACATCACGACAGCAATCGAAGGATCGGCAGGCCCGATTATTGCAGCGACTGACTACATGAAGGTTGTTCCCGACCAGCTTTCGCCGTGGCTGCAGGACCGATTGGTCACGCTCGGGACCGACGGCTTCGGACGTAGCGATAACCGGCAGTATCTGCGCCGGCACTTTGAGATCAACGCTGAGTCGATCGCGACGGCGGCACTATCCCGTCTAGCGCGCGATGGCAAGTTCGACGTCAAGCGGGCGCAGAAGGCGTTCGAAGAACTGGGAGTCGCGACGGAAACGCTGGATCCCGCAGGCCTGTAAATTAGGTCGGTTGGTCTGGCTACTTTCTTGGTTTGTCATCACGAGCGAAGCGAGGGATCTGCTTTTGCTGACGTCCGGCCACTGACAGCTTTTCTTGTTCTGTCATCCCTCGCGGACATCAGTCCGCGGGGGATCTGTTCTTACTGGCAACTGGTACTGCCTACTTTCTTGGTTTGTCATCCCTCGCGGACACCAGTCCGCGGGGGATCTGCTCTTGCTGGCTACTGGTTACTTTCGTTTCCTGCGAACCCAAAATTTTCTTGCCTTTGCCCTCCCGTCCCACTACAACCAACTGGGTGAAGCTAGGGAAATGTGCCCCTAGCTGGCTTGCGGCGATGCCGCGAACGTAAATCGCTCTTTGACAATTCCCAAATTGGAACGGAAGTGCGCTAACCTGCGTCCGGAAAACCGAGCTAAGTCCTACGTGCAGACATGGATACGTGTAAGTAGCTATGGAATCCATGACATGCGAACAATTTCCGCCTAAACCGTTGATTCTAAACGATCGTGATTTTTATTTTAAAGTGTTATACACGACTACATCACAACACCAGTCAATGCAGCCGTTGTTGTGTGACCTTTGGTCATATAACGAGCACCGCCGCGCCGTCGATGGCGTCTCGCTTGACTGCCAGTAGCGCTTCGTTGGCTTCGTCGAGACGAAACGCTGTCACTTTGGGACGCATGCCGATATTGGCGGCGAGCTGCAGGAAGTCGCGGGCATCGGCGCGCGTCATGTTGGCTACACTGCGAATCTGGCGTTCGCCCCACAACAGCTTGTCGTAATCAAATTGCGGAATGCGATCCAGATGGATCGCATTGATTGCCACCACGCCGCCCTTGCGCAGACTGCTGAGCGCTGCGATCACTACATCTCCGCTGGGCGCGAAGGTAATCGCCCGATCAAGCTCGTCAGGCGGCCTTATGGTTTCAGCACCCACCCATACCGCTCCCATCGAGCGCGCGAGTTGTTGGTGCGATTCTCCTCGCGTGGAGACAAAGACTTCGCACTTCCACGCGTGCAGCACTTCAATCGCAAGGTGCGCTGACGCTCCGAATCCGAACAGCCCGACGCGTTCCCCTGGCTGCACTCCTGCAACCCGGAGGCTGCGGAAGCCGATGATTCCCGCGCACAGCAGCGGCGCAGCATGCAGATCGTCGAGCGCATCGGGGAGCGGGAACACGAAGTCGGCGCGGGCGGTTGCGTACTCCGCATAGCCACCATCCACCGTGTAGCCCGTGAATGTGGGCGAATCGCAAAGGTTTTCTTTGCCGCGCTGACAATACCAGCAAGAGCCGTCGGTGCCGCCGATCCACGAGACGCCCACGCGCGTGCCGAGCGGCAAATCGGGTGTCGCACCACCAACAATATCGCCCACAATCTGGTGTCCGGGAATCAGTGGAACGCGGCATTCCGCCAACTCGCCTTCCACAATATGCAAGTCGGTCCGGCATACGCCGCAGGCGCGAACTTTCAGCAGGACGTGACCCGGGAGAGCTGCGGGTTGCGCCACCTCTTCAATTCGCAGGGGGCGCTCGCCTATGGGAGATGGCTTGCTCAAGACTGCGGCCTTCATGGCAACTGATGCCTCCGAACCGATTGTAGAAGAGCGAATCCTCGTCGCAGGAATTTGCCCGTTGCTAGTGGTTTAGGGCACGCCCGTGTCGGTCTATAGTCGCCACCCGCAGCAGGTCAACGCAATCACACGCCTCGGTGACCAGCTTCCTTGAGCGCTACCGACGATCAGGACGAATATAGCACTAACGTGCCCAGTTGCCATCGTAGACATTGGGCGCCTTCGAGGAGGCAACAATGCCGGCTTTCAAATCACACCCGCTCCGGTGGTCCGCCGTGTTAGTCATAGTCGTCCTGATTCCTGCCACCTACCTTCTGTCGGAATCCGGAAAGGTACAGCTGAACTCGGAAGCCCTGAAGATGTTCTCACCACTTCCCGCGGTCATGGGTTCGCCCGATAATCCTGTCACCGCGACCAAGGTTCAATTGGGACGCATGCTGTACTACGATCCCCGGCTGTCGGCCAACCAGAAGATTTCGTGCAATACCTGCCATCCGCTTGACGCCTATGGCGCGGAGTCCACGAAGGTCTCGACCGGCTTCAAGAACCAGAAGGGAAACCGCAACGCGCCCACTGTGTACAACGCTGCGGGACACTTTGTTCAGTTTTGGGATGGCCGCGCCCCTACCGTCGAGGAGCAGGCGAAAGGCCCGATCATGAACCCGGTGGAGATGGCCATGCCATCGCATGCAGTTGCCGTGGATGTGCTCAAGTCCATCCCGCAGTACGTTGCTCTCTTCCAGGCATCCTTCCCCAACGATAAGGAACCGGTTAACTACAACAACATGGGGTTGGCCATCGGAGCGTTCGAGCGTGGACTGGTGACGCCTTCGCGGTGGGACAGTTTCCTTGAGGGAAACCAATCAGCCCTGACCGACTCCGAGAAAGCCGGCTTCAACACTTTTGCCAGCGTCGGATGCCAATGGTGCCATAACGGCCCGTATGTCGGCGGAGCCGCCTATCAAAAACTCGGCGTGATGAAACCATGGCCCGACCAGAAAGACACGGGCCGCTACCAGGTCACGAAGGAAGATATCGACATGATGGTCTTCAAGGTCCCGTCGCTGCGCAACATCAATAAGACCGGTCCCTATTTCCACGATGGCTCGGTTGCGACCTTGGACCAGGCAATCCGCAACATGGCGGTTCACCAACGTGGACAGCAACTGACCGACGCACAGGTGAAATCGATTGAGAGCTGGATGGATTCGCTGACTGGGCAGATACCCACGACCTACATCAGGCCTCCGGCGCTGCCCAAGAGCACCTCGCAGACACCGCCACCCGTGGGTGAGTAGCTAGTCGTTGCTTCACCGAAAAGCCTGAGCAACCCGCTCAGGCTTTCTGATGCACACCTGACCGATGAGATGCTCGCACGTTTCCGTGCCGGAATGTGTTTGCTGGCATAGTGCGGGGGGATCGCGAAGAAGCACGCCAGCACAAGGTTGATCAGCAGGCTAGCGCCAATGCTGATCCACGCCAGGGCGATGGCGACCGTGCGCGCCAGCGGACCATAGTTATATTGCTGGGTGAGTTTGTCGGCCATTTCGCGGTCAGTATCCTTGGCCAACAGGTGTCCATCGCGCGAGGCGGCATAACGCCAGAGCAATTTGAAAAAGACCGCAATCCTCAGATAAGCCGCGTCGTAAACGATCACGGCCGTCCTGGCGCCGGGAGCCCGAGGTGCGCGGCCAGTACCGCGGTGGTGAAGGGGATGACGACCACCCCGAACATCAGTGTGAGGTTGATGATCAGCAACATGTCATCGCTCTTCTCGATGTGGGTGAACAGGCGATGATGGTTGATCCACATGACGCCGATGAATGCAAAGCTGACGAAAAACGACAGGTAGGACGGCCACTGGCGCAGCAGTTACGCGGCGAGATTTCCAGTGTCGGAACCCGGCACCTTGATCTCCAAAATCAGCAAAGTGATGGCGATGGCGAATACGCCGTCTGAAAATGCCTCGAGCCGTGTGGTTTCCGTGGTCAATGTAGTACCCCTGTGTGGAGAGATGATAACCGACCACGTCGGCGAGGGAAGTACGCTACAGCCACCCCTTCGATCGCGCGATGCGGGCGGCTTCGGTGCGATTGGCCGCGCCCAGCTTGCTGATCGCTTCCGACAAGTAGTTGCGTACCGTGCCTTCCGACAAGCTCAGCTCGGTGGCGATGTCAGAACTGGCCATGCCTTCTCCTGCCAGTCGCAGCACCTGACGCTCGCGCTCGGTCAGCGGATCGGGCTCGTTGGTCCAGGCTTCGGCAGCGAGTTGGGGATCGATCACGCGCAATCCGCTGCGCACCCGCCTCACCGCGTCAGCAAGTTGTTCGGCAGGCATGTCTTTGAGGAGGTAGCCGGACGCTCCGGCTTCCAGTGCGCGGCGGAGATATCCGGCGCGAGCGAAGGTGGTTAGGATGATGACTCGCACCTGGACGCCGCGTCGCTTCAATTCGGCGGCGAGTTCAAGCCCGGTGAGACCGGGCATCTCGATGTCGGTCACCAGCACGTCGGGACGCGTCTGCTGCACCAACCGTAGCGCCTCGTCGCCGGCACGGGCACGGGCGACGACCTCGATGTCGTCCTCCATTTCGAGCAATGCAGCCAGCGCGCCGAGGACCATGGCCTGGTCTTCGGCGAGGACGACGCGAATCTTGTCACGCTTGGCGCTCGGCACTCCCTCAGTTTCGCAGAGCGGAGGCGGCTGAGGCGAGAGGCAAATCGATAATCAGACGGGTCCCATTGGAGGTGAGGAGACGGAGCGAGCCGCCAAGGGCTTCCAGGCGCTCGCGCATGCCGCGCAGGCCGTTGCCTTCCGGACCGTCAGCGCCGCATCCATCGTCCGCGATTTCCAGAGTGCACAGCGCATCACTTCGCCGCAGGATTACATTGCAACGGCTGGCATCCGCGTGACGCACAACATTGGTAACAGCTTCACGCAACGCCAATGACAGAACCGATTCCTGCTCCGGGCTGAGCGCAACCCGGTCGGTGTCGCACTCGACGGTGACGCCGGCGGTTTCGAGCGCGGCGCGGGCGCGGGCCAGTTCGGCGAAGATGCCTTCCGTGCGGTATCCGCGAATGGCTTCGCGCACGTCGGCCAACGCTGCGCGCGACGTAGTCTCCACGTCCAGCATTTCCTGCTTGGCACGTTCGGGATCGCGGTCCACCAGTTTGCGCGCCAACTCGGCTTTCAGGGTGATTAGAGACAGGGTGTGTCCCAGGACATCGTGCAGGTCGCGCGCAATTCGTTCCCGTTCGGCGACTTTGGCGAAGTGTTCCATCTCGCTGTGCGCGACACGGAGCTTCTCTTCAGCGCAATGGGCCACTGCCCAGTGGTGGTTACCCAAGCCAACCAGCACAATCAATAGCAGCATGGAAACCCACATGCCGATCTCGAAATGAAACCTCGCCGCATAGTAAAGAAGGATGGCAACCTCGACGGCAAGCTGCGCAATCACCCAACGGATCTTCGGGTTGAACCCGCCGGCAGCCGAAGCATAGATCAGCAGCCCCGCTGCCCCGCCATTCAAGGGAATGCAAATCGCCGCCATCAGGATCATGGCGATGATGCAAACGTTCCTGACCCGGCCGAACCGCGAGAAGGCCTGCAAATAGAGAACGATGAAGAACAGCCCAGCAGCGGTATTCAAGATCCAGTGCAGCGGCCCGGCATGTTTCCAGGCAGGATCAAGAAAGAACCAGACCATGAAGGGAAGCCAGATGAGCGGCATCCACTTATGCTCGTGATCGGCGGGATATAGTTTTCGCCAGATTGCGTGAACCGTGTTCATCGCTTCCCTCACCTTGGCCCTTCTTGCGGAACTATTGTCGTCTGGAACGGGGCTTGGGCACAATGCCATACCACCCCACCCCAGCAATCGTCATGGCCAGCGCCAGATCGGTCCATCGTGCAGTCAGCGTCAGCCAGGTGAACAATGCCATCACCAGTGACCATACGATCCATTGCGCAGTTTTGCTGCTCATAACCAACTCCTCTTCGATCTTGCGATCCCCGGATTAGCACCGAAAAGCGCGGAACCCGGCCCACCCGAACGTGTCAACCTTTGTTTCACAATCCGAAGCCGCGCGTTGCGACGTGGTGGGTATCGAAACGCGGGCTACGGTTCGTGTTGTCCCGAAACCCGCACAATTGCGAATCTCGGGAACCGTTGAGTCTCGTCCGGCATCGGGGCGACAGGTGATGGCGGACAATCCTCGCCGGGCCAACTCATCTTCATCCGTACGACGCTCCCTCATCGCGCCAGTAGCCGTAGGCGGCGATGCCCAGGAACAATAGCGTTACTCCAATCAGCGGCTCCAGGTGTCCCCACGCCGGTGTCGGATGCGGATTGACTCCGATAGCGTTTAACGCCAACTGGCTCATGTGATACGGCGGCAGAACCAGCGCCACTTTCTGCAACACATGAGGCAGCATGAAAATCGGAATCCACAGTCCCGAGCAGAACGACATCGGCAGGTACACCAGATTCACCATGGCCGGAGCCGAATTCGGTTTGGCGAAATATCCAAGCGCCAACCCCATCGCACTGAACGGGATCGAACCCGCCACTAGGATGGCGATCAGCTTCGCGGCGGTGAAGAATCCCAGCCGAACTCCTCCGAAGGCCTCAGCCACCGCCAGCAGCACCAGTGAGATCACGGCCGCGAATACCAGCGCGTTAGCTATCTTGGCGAGGAAGTATGCCGGCAGCGGCATGGGCGAGGCTCGCTTCACCTGCAGCCAGCCCTGGCCGCGCTCCATGGCAATGCCAACACCGAAGCTGAACATGGCCACGCCCATCACTCCGTAGCACGCCATGGTGGCCAGCAGGTAGGTGGCCGTCTCCGCCCGGTGTGGGCCGGCGGGGGCCATCACGATGCCGAACAACACGTAAAACATGACCGGGAACAGGATGGTGGAGAGAGCGAAAATGGGTATCCGTGCGTATTTCAGGACTTCGTACTTCGCCTCTTTCGCGTACAGCGCGATCAGTTGGCCCAGCGAGCGTTGCGGCACGGCGTAGATTGCGGGAAACGTGGTGGTTGCCATGTCAGTTGCTCCGTTTCGAATTCGAGGTATGGTTTTGGGTCAGCGCCAGGAAAGCCTCTTCCAGCCCGGCATTGGTGACTTCGAGTTCCGAGAGCCAGGAGTCGCGCTGCAACAGCTCGCGCACTACCGGCTCGGCGGCGACGACTTGCAGCTCGTAGGCGTTGCGGTCTTCTTTCAGGCTGACCACACCGGGGATCTGGCGAATCTCGTGGGCGGTCAGGCGGCTGACGCAGCGAATCTGCTTGCCGATGGCGCGCGCCTTGATCTCCGCCGGAGTTCCTTCGGCAACGATCGCTCCCTGTTGCAGGACCAGAATGCGGTCGGCCAGCGCATCGGCCTCGTTCAAGTAATGAGTGGTGAGCAGCACGGTTTTGCCGCGCGAAATCAGCGTACGGATTTGCGCCCACATCAGGCGCCGGGCCTCCACATCGAGCCCCACCGTAGGCTCGTCGAGAAACAAGAGATCCGGATCGCCACAGATGGCGATGCCGAACAGTACCCGCTGTTTCTGTCCGCCCGACAGTTCGCCGAATGGACGGTCTTTGAACTCCTCCAGCCCCGCGATCTTGAAGGTTTCCGACAAAGGCAACGGACGTGGGTAATACGACGAGAACAGGTCGATATGCTCGCGCACCTTCAACGTTTCCGGCACGCGTCCGACCTGCAGCATGGCGCCGCAGCGCGCTCCCACATTCGATTGGTGAGGATCGGCGCCGAACACGGAGATCCTGCCTGCGTCCGCACTGGCCAGCCCCAGCAGCATACGCACCAGCGTGGTCTTGCCAGCGCCGTTGGGACCGAGTAGCGCCAGCAGTTCTCCGGCTCGCAGCTCCATGGTCACGTTGTGCAGCGCGGTGACGTCACCATATTTCTTGGTGAGGCCGCGGGTGTGCGCCACGGCTGCAGGCCTGGGGGTGAAATAAGGGGTCAGTTCAGCGATTGCGCTCGACATCGTTTGCTCCATACGACCCGTTCCTTTCGGGTACATTGCGATATTCGTCGATGTCAGAAAGTTGCAACAGTGTGGATTGTCAGTCGAGGGGAATGACAATTGTCATGGGGAGACGGAGCGGGTTTGCAACAGAATTCGCGACAGGTACTGCGATTTCACAACGTCACAGGTGTCCAGTGAAACCGCAAACCAGCACGAGTGGCAAACGTCCCGAAAGCGCGTATTACGCATCCTTGGGTGGAGCGATTTCCGCCATATGACAGCCCGCGATTCCCAAGCCCTGACAGCGCTCGATCCAGGCCTCGCGTGTGATCTTACCCGCAAGAACATCGGCCGCGAGGGTGAAACAGTTGATCTCTTCCGCATCGCGCTTCAGGCAGAACACCCCGGGCTGCGCGACCAGGGTCCAGCCGTGGTCGATCAGCACCAGGCCCAGCGCTACACCTATTAGTTCGACGGCACGCTGCGAGCGCTGCTCCCACGTCAACAACATTCCTTTGGGATCGGGAATCCGGGCAGCCAGGTTGTACAGCTCTTTGCCCACATCGGGCAAGGATTCCGCGGTGAAGGGTGCGAGCAGATCGGCGGCCTGGGCCACGCGCTGCTTCCATTGGACGAGCACGTACTTTGGAACGAAACTGTCCCACGTCACAGCGGTAAAGCCCTCGGCCTTGAGCCCGGGATTCAGCGCCTGCAGCAGTTCAAGCTCGGCCCCGTCAACATTGTCGAGGAGGGTCAACGCGGGAGCGTTAGCGGGCGCCCGTGGCGGGGAAGGCCAGCGGCCGGCGGCAGCAATGCGATCGCGCAGCGGCGGGTGACTGTCATAGGGCTGGGTCTTGGCTTCGCGCAAATCATGGTCGATTCTCTGCTCGATGGCCTGCGAAATATTAGGGGCCTCGACAAATCGCCGGAAGCCCTCCGCAATGGGAGGCCGCATGCCGTTGGCCAGCACGGGATTGACCTCGGACGACCAATACGCTGGAACGGCCAACCCCGAACCATGGATGGTGCGCAGGCCGCTCACCAGCGCCTCCGAACCCACCAACCGGCAGGCAAGTTCGTCAGCGCGATACTCTTGGCGACGTGAAATCATCTGCGTAGCGCGCAGCAGCAGCTTCCAATAACCGACTACTATGACTACCACCAGCCAATGGAGCAAGCTGGCGATGAAACCAGCAATCCCCAACCGCATTACGGCTTGCAGAAACGCGGATGGTTCCGCGAGTGACTGGATGGTTCGAACCATGCTGGCGCGGGAGTCGTAAACGAAAGGCCCCAGGCGCGTGTCGCCACCGTAATAGTGGCCAAATTCATGGGCTAGAATCGCGCGAAACTCGGGGATGTTCAGGACCGAAAGCAACGGCAGGCCGATGCCCATCACCCGCCTGCCGCCGAAACCCATCGTCCCACCGCGCTCCGCCACCCACGCGTTGAGATCGGGAATCAGGTACACCTCTTGCGGCATGCTCTCGTTCAGCGAGGCAGCCAGGGTGTCGATTTCGGCAAACAACCTGGGATGGCGCGCACGCTGCAAAACCGCTCCCGGCGGGTGAAACTTGTCGCGCCGCGGTATGAGCGACCACAGGATCGAGATGCCGATGCCCAGGCTGCAAATCCCCAACACCAGTGTAAAGACACTTAGGCCGGCGCCGACAACAAGGATGCAAAAACCTATGCAAACGAGCGCCAGCACCAGCGTGAACGCATAGGAGACGATGACAATCGTCAGGGCAAGCAGCGCCCACGCCACAAGCGATTTTTGCCGCGACATCGTAAGTTGCGGTACGGAGTTCATGACGAAAGTGGCGGAATAGTACCACGCTTTTGCAACAGCGCTGGGGAAATTCGCTCATCTTCTGCAGGTCGCGGTCTGGTCACCCCCTGGGACGCGGTTCTCGGGTAATGCCGGGATCCCCCGGCCGGCGCCGTTTGACGCCCCGGCTTACCCCATTTCCGTCTGAGCCCTTAGTGAATCATTTGTTACAGTTTTCCAAATGCGTGACCCTTGTCACCCCCTGGGGTGACATGAATCACGGCTCGGAATCCGGAAAAAGCTGACACTTAGTTGTAACCACGTGAGGACTCCGCCTGTGCCTTGTCCCTCCCCAAAAGGCGCTTACGGAGACGAAAGAAGGTCAGCCATGTTGCTCGCATATCGGCTGGTGAAGCTGATCGAGACACATTCCGATGGACTGGCCCGCAGCCTCCACAATCGTTACCGCAACGACAAGAAGTGTTCGGCTTATGCCAACGTATCGGACGCCGAGCTGACGTCGAAGGTTTACGAGGTGTATCGCCACCTGGGCGAATGGCTGCTGGGCAAGACTGAAGCCGATATCGAGCGCCGCTACCTGGAAATCGGGGCGGAACGCGCCGCGCAGGGCGTCCCGGCGAGCCAGGTGGTGTGGATGATTAGCCTGGTACGCGAGAACCTGTGGGACTATCTGCAAAAACACGCTGAGCTGGAAAAGCCGGCGGAGATCTTCGGCGAAATCGAGTTGCTGGAGATGCTCGACCAATTTTTTAATCGCGCTATTTACTATGCCACGCTTGGGCACGAACGAGCGACAAACGGTTATCCGGTTCGTAACGAAACCGTCAGTGTCTGATACGAGGCCACTTATGTCCTGGATCGATCCTTATAGAAGCAAGCTAATGAGCCCGCGCGAGGCGGTCAACTGCGTGGAATCGGGCATGCGCGTTTACATTCATCCCGGCTGCGCCGAACCCGAGGCGCTGGTCGAGGCCCTGATGGAACGCGCTCCCCACGTAAGAGGGGTGGAGGTCGTTCATCTGTTAACGTTGGGAACCTCGCCCTATTGCGCGCCCGAAATGTCGGAGAGCTTCCGCCACAATGCGTTATTTGTCGGCGGCAATGTGCGTGACGCCGTACACGCCGGCCGGGCCGACTACACTCCCATCTTCCTGGGCGAAGTCGAAGCGCTGTTCGAGAGCGGCGAGATGCCGATCGACGTCGCCTTCATCCAGGTGTCACCTCCCGATTCGCATGGCTATTGCAGCTTCGGCGTGGGCGTGGATACCACTCTCACCGCAGCCAAGTACGCGCACCGCGTGGTGGCGCAGGTGAATGCCCAGATGCCGCGGACCTACGGCGACAGTTTCATTCACGTCAGCGAGCTTGACGCCATCGTGGAAGTTTCGCGCCCGCTGTGCGAGATCAAGGAGAACACGATTACCGATCTGCATCGCTCGATCGGCGCACACGTCTCGTCGCTGATTGAAGACGGATCGGTACTGCAGTTAGGCATTGGAGGCATTCCCGACGCCGTGTTGCCCAATCTGATGGACCGCAAGGACCTCGGAGTTCACACCGAGCTAATCTCTGACAACGCAATTCCCCTGATCGAAACAGGCGTGATCAACGGGCGACGCAAGAACTTCAAACCGAGGAAGATCATCCTGGGTTTTATGCTGGGAACGAAGAAGCTGTTTGATTTTGTGGATGAGAACCCGATCTTTGAATTCCACCCCTCGGCCTATACGAACGATCCGTTCCGTATCTCGTTGAACGAGCGGATGGTGGCGATCAACTCTGCCATCGAAGTCGATCTCACCGGCCAGGTTTGCGCCGAATCCATTGGCTCGTGGTTTTACAGCGGATTCGGTGGACAACTCGATTTCATTCGCGGAGCCGCGCGCTCCAAGTGGGGCAAGCCCATCATTGCGCTTCCTTCCACGGCGAAAAATGACACTGTGTCGCGCATCGTGCCTCGACTGGCCCATGGAGCGGGCGTGCTGACAGGCCGCGCCGACGTGCACTACGTCGTGACCGAATACGGAGTCGCGTACCTGCACGGAAAGACCATCCGGCAGCGGGCCGAAGCCTTGATTCAGATTTCCCACCCCAAGTTCCGCAACGAACTTGTGGAGTATTGCGAGAAACAGCGCTGGTTTCAGCGCAACCAATTAGACGTCGTCGAAATGCGAGGAGAACATGGCGTTACAACCGCGCGGTGACATCACAATCGATGTCGAAGAATGTAAAGGATGCGGGCTGTGCGTAGAGTCGTGCCCGCCCAAGTGCCTGAAACTGGCGCCCGAACTCAGCAAGTACGGCGTGCACCCGGCAATGTACACCGGAGAAGGCTGCACCGGTTGCGGCGCATGCTTCTATTGCTGCCCTGAACCCGGGGCCCTGACCGTGTACCGGCTGGTGCCTCCGCCGAAGGTTGTGGCAGCCGTTGCCAACGGACTAAAGGAGGCGACACATGCGGCAGCTCTGTAAGGGAAATGTTGCGGTCGTCAAGGCCGCTGTGCTGGCTGGGTGCCGTGGCTTTTACGGATACCCCATCACTCCCGCCAGTGAAATCGCAGAATACGCCGCCCTCCTCATTCCTGAAGTGGGCGGTACTTTTTTGCAGGCGGAAAGCGAAGTAGCGGCCATCAACATGGTGTATGGGGCTTCGTCCGCAGGGGTTCGGGTCATGTCGGCGTCGTCCGGTCCGGGCATGAGCCTGATGCAGGAAGGCATGTCGTACATTGCGGGAGCCGAGTTGCCCTGCGTGATCGTCGATGTAGTTCGCGGCGGCCCGGGGTTGGGCAACATTGCTCCTGAGCAGAGCGACTACTTCTGCATAGTGAAGGGTGGAGGCCACGGTTGCTATCGCAACATCGTGCTGGCGCCGGCTTCGGTGCAGGAGATGTTCGATCTGACGGTGCTGGCCTTCGATCTCGCCGACCGTTATCGCAACCCGGTGGTCATCATGACCGACGGCTACGTCGGCCAGATGCAGGAGCCGCTGGAGATCAAGCTGCGCGACATCCCCCAGCCCGAGAAAGATTGGGCAGTGAAGGGAACGCTCGAGACCAAGAAAAACCTGATCAGCTCGATCTTCCTCGAGCCCGACCAGTTGGAAGCGCACATTCACAAGTTGGAAGCGAAGTACGCCCTGGCCCAGGAACTTGAGACTCGCAGCGAGAACTATCTCACCGAAGATGCCGACATTCTGTTAATTGGTTTCGGCATCGTATCGCGGATTCTTCGCTCGACCGTCGATCAGTTGCGGGCGCAGGGCGTGAAGGCGGGACTGTTCCGCCCCATTACGCTGTGGCCGTATCCGGCGCGCGAGTTGCGCGAAGTGGCGAAGCACGTGAAGTCGGTGATGGTGGTCGAGCTCAGCACCGGAATGATGGTGGAAGACGTGCGGCTGTCCTTGAACGGCACTGTGCCGGTGGAGTTCTACGGCCGGGCTGGCGGCAACGTTCCCACACCAGAAGAAATCACCGCGGAAGTAACGTCGCGCATGGCGGCCCTGGTTTAGGCCTGGGGGAGGAAATTGTGAGCGAATACGAAGTAATCCACGAAAAATCGCCGTCGTTCTACGACACGTTTGAACGCAAGGCGGAATTGCAGCAGCAAACCCACTACTGCCCCGGCTGCGGGCACGGCGTGGCGCACAAACTGATCGCCGAAGCGCTCGACGAACTGGGCCTGCAGGACCGTGCCGTTCTGATCAGTCCGGTCGGGTGCTCGGTCTTTGCTTACTACTATTTCGACGTTGGCAACGTGCAGGCGGCCCATGGCCGTGCCTCGGCAGTCGCCACCGCGATGAAGCGGTCGCATCCCGAAGCTATCGTGATGTCGTACCAGGGAGATGGCGACCTTGCCGCCATCGGCACAGCAGAAATCGTTCATGCCGCTAACCGCGGCGAGAACATCTGCGTGTTCTTCGTCAACAACTCGATCTATGGTATGACGGGCGGCCAGATGGCTCCCACAACGCTGATGGGCCAAGTGAGCACGACTTCCCCGTGGGGACGCCGCGCCAACAACGAAGGCCTGCCGCTACACATCGCTGAGTTGCTGGCATCGCTGGAGACGCCGACCTACATCGAGCGTGTCGCACTGTGCGACATGAAGAACATCATGAAGGCCAAGAAGGCCATCAAGAAGGCGCTGGAAATTCAGAAGAACGGCGGCGGTTTCTCGCTAGTTGAGATTCTCTCGCCGTGCCCGACCATCCTAAAGATGGATCCCCTCGTCGCCCGCAAATGGGTGGGCGAAACTTTGATGAAGGCGTTTCCCCTGGGCGTTTTCCGCGATCGCCGGCCCGAACTGCCCACGCCGCCGCAAGTTCCGGTCAAGACCGTGGCCCAGGCCTTGGGAGTGGACGGTGTCGAGGAAGAAGCTTCGTCACGCCGCCATCACACACGTGAGATCACCGTGAAGTTCGCGGGCTTCGGCGGACAGGGCATCCTGCTGATGGGACAACTCCTGGCCGAGATGGGATTGCGCGAGCAGATGGAAGTGAGCTGGCTGCCCTCCTACGGTCCGGAAATGCGTTCCGGCAGTGCGCATTGCCATGTCACGCTGTCGCATGAGCGCATCGGATCGCCGCTGATTTCGCGTCCGGATGTGCTGGTTGCAATGAATGAGCTTTCGTTGCGCAAGTTCGCTGCGGGAGTGATGCCGGGCGGGCTGATTCTCTATAACGCGGACAAGCTGCCGGCCGATTTCAAAGTCACGCACGCGCGGGCAATTTGTATCCCCGTGTCGGAGATGGCCGACAAGATTGGTTCAGCCAAGGTGGCGAACGTGGTCATGCTGGGGGCGCTGCTGGAAGAGACTGGATGCCTGCCGACCGACACTGCCATAGACGTGCTGGAACATTCCGTGAAGAATAAGAAGTTGCTCGAACTCGATCGCAAGGCCATTGCTGCCGGGCGCGATTACGTGGATACCACCGTCGAAGTCGGCGCTGTGGCCCAACCCGACGGCTATTCGTACTGATTTCTCTCCTCCGAGAAGCCCTTTCTGTTGTCGCCGTGCCAACCAGCACCGCGACGGCAGGAAGGGCCGGTTGATTGGTGCTGCTAAGATTCAAGTTGTTCCGGCCGGAGGGACCGATGCCGTCAAAACCACGCAAATTCAAGCCGTTCAAGGCATCGACAGCGGTGAAAGCAGCTGCGCGAGAGAAGATCGGCGCGCCTCCGCCTACCCGCTCTGTGCCCTCGGTGAAAGAGCGCACCGCCAAGGCACCGAAGCATAAGCCCACGTTGGAGAAGTTGCTGGGCGAAGACGAGTAGGCGTTGTTAGTACGATCTCAGAAAGACAAAGCCTGCACCCGCACTCCACCCTGCTTGAGGCGCTCATTCACCGCGCGTGCGATGGCCACGCTGCCGGGGGTGTCGGAATGGATGCAGATAGTAGCAGCCATAACCTTCAACTCCGATCCATCAGTAGCTACGGCGACATGGCGGGTTGCGATGTCCAACGCCTGCTGGGCTGCTTTTGCTGGATCGTCGAGTAGCGCGCCCGGCAGCGTGCGTTTGCGCAGGATACCATCGGGCTCGTAGGCCCTGTCGGCAAAGGCCTCGGCGGCGCACGATAGACCCATCGACTCCCACAATGTCAGGGTTGATGATCCGGCCTGCCCCACCATGATTAGTTGCTCGTCGCTTTCGAGCACGGCGCGTCCAATGGCCGCTGCGACCTCCGCGCTCTTGTTGGCGGCGTGATACAGTGCGCCGTGCGGCTTGCAGTGCACCAGTGTCACGCCCAACGGCGCCACTATCGCTGCCAGCGTTGCTATCTGGTCGCGCACCGTGGCTTCGATCTCCGACGGAGTCATGGGCGACTCAACGCGGCCAAAGTTATCCCGGTCGGGATAGCCGGGATGCGCCCCCACCGCTACGTTCAGTTTTTGAGCAGCGATCACCGTCTCGCGCATGGTGCGCTCGTCGCCTGCATGGCCTCCACATGCCACGTTGGCCGAGGTGATATATCGCATCAGCTCGAAGTCGGTGCCGTTAGCCAGCGATTCTTCCGACTCACCGAGGTCAGCGTTGATGTCGATCCAGAGATCACTCATTTGCAATTCCTCATTCAACCAACAACTGTGTCGCTCATGTGACAAAGATCCCTTTTAACCAGAGTTCCTGGTGGCGCAGCGCCTCAACCGCGTCCGCGATGGAAACCTCGGCAAACCGCACTTGGTGGCGGGGCCGGAGTTGTCCGATGCGGTGCATATCGGCAGTGATAATGTTGGCGATCTTCGGGTACCCCCCGGTGGTTTGTTGATCAACTAAAAGGATAATCGGCTGCCCGCTCTGCGGCACCTGAATCGCGCCCAGCGGGATGCCGTCAGTCAGCAATTGCGTCTTTTCGCTGGGCGACACCGCTTCCCCCTGCAACCGCAGGCCGGCCCGGTCTGATTGTTCGGTGACCTGGTACGGCGTGGACAAGAGCTTCGCATACATCTCGTGACTGAACCAATCGTTCTGCGCGCCCCTGGTCACTCGAACCGGTCCGGAGGAGCGCACTTCTTCGAGTACCCCCGCAGGCCGCCGAACTTCTGTTGCGCGACTCTTGCCCACTCGCAACACATCACCGCTCTTCAACCTGCGTCCCTCGAAGCCTCCGAATTGGCCTCGCACATCCGTAGACGCACTGCCCATAACCAGCGGGACGTCAAGTCCTCCCCGGATCGAAAGGTAGCAGCGGGCCCCGTCAGTCATACTCCCACATTGTAGGACTGATCCTGCGGCAATTTCGACTGCCTCATTCGCCCGAACTTTATTCTGTCCTGCTTTGCAGTCGCACTGAGCGCCACTGACGGCAACGACAGCACCTTCTTCGAACTCCAGGCTCGCGCCCAGCAACGTCATTTCGAGGGCCGGGGCGTACTCGCCGTTGCCCACCAGCAGGTTTGCGATGCGCAGCGACAGCGAATCGGCGGCACCCGCAGGCGAGATGCCGAGGTGGGTATAACCATAGCGTCCACCGTCTTGAACGGTGGTGGACAGGCCGGGCTTGAGCACGCGAATCGTCACGGACGCTCCTGCCGGAGCCGCTCGAACGCCTCGCGGTCAATGGACGTAAAGCGTACCCGATCGCCTGCCTGCAGGCGTGTTGGAGGCTGTGCCTGGGGATCGAACATGCGGAGCGGCGTGCGTCCGATCAGCCTCCACCCGCCAGGCGTTTCCGTGGGATAGATGCCTGTTTGGCCGCCGGCGATCCCGATACTCCCGGCCGCCACCGTGCGCCGAGGAGTAGCGAGTCGCGGCGTGTGCAGAACCTCCGGCAGCCCGCCGAGATAAGCGAAGCCAACCGTGAAGCCGAGGAAGCAGACCTGATAAGTCGCACTCGCATGCAGCCGAATGACTTCGTCGATGGGCAGCCTTGCGTGTGCAGCGACGTCTGGAAGGTCGGGACCAAACTCCGCGTCGTAGCAGACAGGGATCTTGCGAAGGGCATGGCCTTCTGCGACAGCAGGTTGCCTGTTATCCGCAACCGACTCCACGAACATTGCGAGGTCCTCGTGCGTCATCAGAAGCGGATCGAAGTCGATCAGTAGCGACGCGTAGGCAGGATGCAGGTTGCGGATGCGGGAGTCCTGGTTCGCCTGTAAAGCGTGAAACAGCGCCAGGACGCGCTGCTGTACATCGGGCGAGATCGTATTGCCGAAGACCACCAGCAACGACGAGTCGCTTGCCGGAATGATCTTCATGCCAATTTATCCGCCATTATTTTCCTCACTGTTTTCGCTCGCTCTGTCCTCACGATCAATAGAACAAGCGGGCGGAAGTGTCAATCTGTCAGTCTCCGCCCTGGCAGTTACGCCACAGTTTATCCCACACTGTGGGATGCTAAATTTGCCCGATATACCTCCGGCTGACGGGCCCCGTTAGCCATCCCACACTGCTGAATTCCGCCACAAATTGCCCGCACCCAACCCACGGCTGGGACTGCAGGAGTGGGCAATTTGCCCTGCTGCACACTACAATGTGCAGTGGGGCTTTTACTCCCGTCACTGACCCCACTCAATTTATGGCAAGTTCCGCAAAAGCCGCACCCGCAAAGATACGCCGCACCCCTCGCAAAGCGTCATCGTCCGCCGCAAAGCGCGTTGTCCAGCCACGCCCACTAGCTCTGGACGATCCGAGCCTGTTCATCAATCGTGAACTGAGCTTGCTCGACTTTCAGCGCCGTGTACTCGAGGAAGCTCAGGACAGCACCAACCCGCTGCTCGACCGCGTCATGTTCCTTTCTTTCGTCGGCTCCAACCTCGACGAATTCTTCATGGTGCGCGTCGCCGGGCTGAAGCGGCAGATCGAAAAGGGAGTGACCGACAGCGGTCCCGACGCCATAGGCCCCGCAGAACTACTGCGCGCGATTCGCGCCTCGGTGATCCGCTTGAACCGTGCTGCTTATGAATGCTGGTTGAAAGAGCTGGTTCCTGCGCTTCGCGAATCCGGACTGAGTATTGTCAACTTCGCTGATCTCACTGAGGAGCATCGGGCGGTCGCGGACGCTTACTTCCAGGATACGATTTTTCCCACGCTAACTCCGCTCGCCTTCGATCCCGGCCGCCCTTTCCCGCACATCTCCAATCTCAGCTTGAACCTTGCCGTCGTTCTGCGCGATGCCGAGGGGATCGAGCACTTTGCTCGCGTAAAGATTCCTGACACGCTGCCGCAGTTGGTCCCCGTAACGGCCGCTCCGAAGGTCAAGAGTCGCGCCAAGGTTGGTGTGAAGGAGCAGGTGTTCGTGTGGATCGAACAACTGGTGACGGCCAACCTGGGTGCTCTTTTCCCAGGGATGGAAATTGTCGAGGCGCATCCCTTCCACGTGACTCGCGACGCCGATTCTGCCATTCAAGACCTTGAAGCCGGCGATCTGATGGAATCTGTCGAAGAGGGTGTTTGGCAGCGGCGTTTCGCCGACGTCGTGCGTGTCGAGATCAACGAAGCCATGTCCGCCTCGGTGCTGGAGATCCTGGTCACAAATCTTGAGCTCGACCGCGACGACATTTACAAGATCACTGGCCCGCTGTCGCTGGTGCGGGTGCGCAACCTTGTGAAGGTTGACCGCCCTGACCTGAAATATGCACCGTTCGTGCCCGCTCTGCCCGCCGCTTTGTTGAAGGACGAGGAAGAAGACATCTTCGCCACCATCCGGCGCGGCGATGTTTTGTTCCACCATCCCTTCGACTCTTTTCAGCCCATCGTTGGTTTGCTGCAGAAAGCCGCCAATGATCCCAATGTCCTGGCCATTAAGATCACGCTGTATCGCGTAGGACGCAACGCTCCCGTGGTTGACGCCCTGTTGGAGGCGGCGGAGAACGGCAAGCAGGTCGCAGTCCTGCTGGAGTTGAAGGCGCGCTTTGACGAGGAGAGCAACATTGTGTGGGCGCGCAAGCTGGAAGAATACGGCGTCCACGTGGTTTACGGACTGATGGGCTTGAAAGTACATTGCAAGGCGGCACTGATCGTACGCAAGGAAGGCGATGTGATCCGCCGCTACGCGCACCTTTCCACTGGCAACTACAACAGCGTGACCGCGCAGCTCTACACCGACATTGGTATGCTGACCTGCGATCCTGACATCGGCGCAGATTGCAGCGATCTGTTTAATTTCCTCACCGGCTATTCGGCAAAATCGAAGTACCGCAAGCTGCTGGTCGCGCCCATTTCGCTGCGCGAGCGCCTGCAGGGACTGATTGAGCGCGAGATCGAGCACCGAAAGGCCGGCCGCCTCGGACACATCATCCTCAAGATGAATTCGCTGGTGGACAAGAAGATGATCGAGTTGCTCTACCAGGCGTCACGGGCCGGCGTGAAAGTCGATCTCCTGGTTCGTGGCATCTGCTGTTTGCGGCCTCACGTGCCCGGTGTCAGCGAGAACATCCAGGTCACCAGCATCGTGGGACGCTTCCTCGAACACAGCCGCATTTATTACTTCCGCAATGGCGGCGACGAGGAGATCTATCTCGGTAGCGCGGACTTGATGCCGCGCAACCTGAACCGCCGCGTCGAGGTGGTCTTCCCGGTCGAGGAAAAGGACCTGATTCGCGTGCTGAAGGAAGATATCCTCGGCACCTACATGAAGGAACAGGCCAAAGCCCGCCACATGCAAGCGGACGGCAAGTACGTGCGCGATCCCAACTTCGGCAAGAAGAACGCGCTCAACAGCCAGGAGGCTTTCATCGCTCGGGCGAGCAAACGCTCGGGAAAATGATGCGACGTGGCGGCGCCTTCCGCCGGTCCTACTCAAGCCAATTGCTCGGGAAATGCAACTCCCTCCCATCCTTTGGTGTCTGTAGTGGAGTGGGCTGGGCGAGCGCGTCGCCTGGTCTCGGGATCCTCTGATGCAAGTCTACCCCTTCATTCGGCTTCCGGCCGCCTCACTTTCAATCTGTACGTCTGTCTGGCTCGTGGGTGCGCTCGTGTCGGGAGTTCTCGGTTGCGCACTGCCGCTACCCGCCCCCGCGCAGACCGGCGATACGATCCAGGTTTGGTCGGCTCCCGGACTGCCTTCGAACCAAGCTCGCGGCGAGAAATACTCGGTCTCCGGGACCGTGATCAACACGGTTACCGGTGAACCTGTCCGCAAGGCGCTGGTACAACTGTTCGGAAGGCAGCAGCGCAGCACGTTCTCCGACGGTGATGGCCGCTTCCAATTTGAGGCGGTATTCGCCGGTCACATCTCATTGAGCGCGCAAAAGCCCGGCTACTTCAGCGAGCAGGACATCCGGCGGCAGGGACAGCTTCAGGTCGAGGTCGGACCTAAGTCAGACTCGGTGGTGCTCAACCTCACGCCCGAGGGCGTGATCGCGGGCAGGGTCACCACCGCGACAGGAGTACCGCTGGAGAATGTCCCACTAAGTCTGACATACCTCAATGTCAGAGAAGGCCGCAGGCACTGGGAATCCAAGGGAATCGCAAACAGCGCCGAGGACGGCCGTTTCCGTTTCGCCAATCTGCCGCCAGGAACCTACTACATCGCTACCACGCCGTTCACTCCGCGGCCCGAGACGTTGTTTGATTCCCAGCCGGAAAGCAAGACCGGATATCCTGGCGTGTACTACCCGGGCGTTCCCGATTTCAATTCCGCCTCGCCCATTTCGCTCAGCGGTGGGCAGCAGGCTGAGGCCGACTTCACCTTGAATGAGGTGCCCGCGTACAACATTTCCGGAACCATCAGCGGTTACGCACCCGGCCAGTATGCAAATGTTCAGTTGTGCGACCAATCCGGGGGCCCGCTTCCTTTCTCCTATCAGTTCAGCCCGGACAATGGCCGCATTGATTTCCACGGTGTGCCCGCCGGAGTATATATGCTGAAGGCGACTTCGCAGTCTGCTGCGAAGCAACCTGTCCGCGGCGAGGCGCGCCTCAATGTCACTGCTAACACCTACAACGTGAACCTGGCTCTCGCTCCCTGGACTTCGATCCCCGTCTCAGTTCGAATGGAAGCGGCAACGCAATCGGCACCCGGCGCAACGAATCCGGTTCGCTCGCCTTCGCAGGGTCCGCCGCTTGGAGTGGTCCTGCTAGCCACCAGACCGGGCGCGCCGGACGCTTACGGAATTCTGGAGGGTCCGCCCGGCCAGCAAACGCTCGCATTCCCTAATGTTGAACCGGGCAGGTATTCCGTCTCGCTCATGCCGCAAGATCCCTGGTATGTGCAGTCGGCTGAATACGGCCAGACGAACCTGCTCACCGACGATATGACCGTTTTGGCGAACGCCCCGCCGTCAGCGATCAGAGTGGTTTTACGCAACGATGTTGGCATGCTCTCGGGAACGGTGAGTCCGCGCTCCGGCGTCCCGGTCCCCGCGACGGTAGTCGCATTCCCCGAGGGGACACCAAAGGCATCTCCGAAACTGGGTTATTACAACCCGCCCAGGGACAACAGTGCCGAGCCGCCTGACGGGTTCATGATCACCTCACTGGCGCCGGGCGATTACCTGGTCTTTGCCTTCGATCACGCAGAAAGCATTGAATATGCCAATCCTGACGTGTTGCAGAACTACATCTCGCAGGCTGCGCACGTGACGCTCGCGCCGGGACAGACAGCCCGCGTCAAGCTCGAGTTAATTCGCACCGAGGAGTCATCGAATTGATTGCCCGGATGACCCTCGTGATGTTCATTGCTCTAGGGATGGCCGCGCAGACGCCTGCCCCGTCCCGAGCGCCGACCGGTTATCCCATCGCCGGAATTGTTGTTAGTTCGGTGACCGGAAAACCGCTGCCGGGAGTCGCGGTGTCCATCACCGCGACGGAGAATCGCCAGGTTTCGCAAACGGTAGAGAGCCGCGCCGACGGACGCTTTGCCTTCGCCGGACTGCCCGCGGCAAAGTATTCGCTGACCGCCAGCGCTCGCGGATACCGCGCGCAAGGCTTCAACCAGCACGGCAACTTCTTCACTGGCATCGCCGTCGGTCCAGACCTCGACGGTGGCAACCTTTTGTTCCGCCTGGTTCCGGATGGCGCTATCGAAGGCATCGTCAGCGATGATGACGGCGAGCCAGTGCGAAACGCCAATGTGCAGTTGTTCCAGCGTAACAACGATACCGGACAGCAGCGCACCCAATCCATCTCCAACGCGGTCACCGACGACCGCGGCCACTACCAGATTGGGCACCTCGCCTCGGGCACCTACTTCGTTGGGGTGTCAGCGCGGCCATGGTATGCGAACTACAACGTGCAGAGCGACCCTCCGCCTAATCCTGACAATGCCGCGCGCCAGGCTGAGGAGAAGGCCCAGCTCGATGTCGCCTATCCCCTGACCTTTTACCCAGCTGCTGAAGACTCGGCGGGCGCCACTCCCATCGTTCTCCATCCCGGCGACCGCGTGACCGCCGACGTCGCGATGCACGCGGTCCCAGCCGTACACGTGCATATCAAGACTGGCGAAGTGGATGCAACGAATACTGGTCTCGGTGGCCCGCATGGCTTTCCGCGGGTCTCGCAACGCATCTTCGAAGGGACGCTCGTGCCGGTGAACTCGGCACAGGGTTTCGGCTATTCAGCAGGAGTGTACGAATACACCGGCATCGCGCCCGGACACTACGTGTTCGAGATGCTCGAACCCGAGCGCAAGAGGAATGGCGTCGGATGGTACAAAGAGCTCGACCTGGCCGGCACCGTTGACCTCGATTCCCGGGAGAACCCGCCACTGGTTTCAGTCACGGGCGCAGTGGTGCTGGAGGGTGGGACCCGCCCGGGCGGAAAGATGTATCTGACCCTCGCCGACCGCACCTCGCGCGAGGGTTTCTCTGCCGAGGTCACCGACAGGGGCTTCTTCGATTTCAAAGACAACGAAATTCGCCCCGGTACCTACGAAGTTGAATTGGCGAACGCCCCCGGATTTCAGATCAAGACCCTCGTCGCCAAGGGAGCCAAGACCGCAGGCCGAACTATCGAAATTGGCTCAGGCAGCAGTGTGCAACTGGTGTGCACCGCCACGCGGGCCATGGCGCAGATTACCGGCGTCGTGCTGCGAGACGACAAGTCATTCGCGGGAGCCATGGTGGTACTGGTTCCGCAAAATCCGTCGGCGGACTGGCTGCTCTTCCGCCGCGACCAGAGCGACAGCGATGGGACGTTCACGCTGCCCGCCGTGCTTCCCGGACACTACAGCGCGATTGCAATCGAAAACGGCTGGGACCTCGATTGGGCCAGCCCTGCCGTGCTGCAACCGTACCTGAAGAACGGAACACCGGTAGAGGTCACCGGCGAAGGCGAGATCAGCATCAAGGTGCAGTTGCAGTAAGCGAACTTCTGGCACCAAAGACTCGTGACCGCGCTGCTAGAATTAGAGATTCGCCATGGCTTCCAGCACTTCAACTGTACCCGCCGCTTCGTCCGCCAATCCTGAACCGGTTCCCATGCTCGATCTCAAGCGGCAGTACGCGTCGATCAAAGATGATGTCGCCGCTGCCGTCGAGCGCGTGCTGACTACACAGTACTTCATCGGCGGGCCGGAGTTGGACGCGTTCGAGCGCGAGTCCGCAGCGTACCTCCGAGTTCGCTCCAGTCTGGGTTGCGCTTCCGGGACCGACGCCTTGTGGCTGGCGTTGGAGGCTGCGGGAGTTCAGCCCGGCGATCACGTAATCACATCGGCATTCACGTTTTTTGCTTCTGCCAGTTCGATCGCGCGCTGCGGAGCAATTCCGGTGTTCGCCGATGTCGATCCAGCGACCTTGAACATCGATCCTGAGTCGGTGGAAAAGTTGCTCGCAGGTCCGCAGCCTGTGCGCGCCGTAATGCCCGTCCATCTGTATGGTCAGTGCGCCGACATGGACGCATTCGCCGCACTCGCTACACAACACGGCTTCGCGATCATCGAGGACGCGGCCCAGGCTTTCGGCGCAAATTGGCGCGGGAAGAAAGCCGGCACGCTGGGACGCGCGGGCGCATTCAGCTTCTATCCCACGAAAAACCTCAGCGCTTACGGCGATGGTGGGGCCGTCTCGACTGACGACGAAGAGCTGGCGGCGCATGTCCGGCGGTTGCGCAACCACGGCAGCCGTCAGCGTTACTATCACGAGGAAGTCGGGTGGAACAGCCGCCTGGATGCGCTGCAGGCAGCGGTGCTGCGCATTAAGTTGCAGCACATCGATGATTGGAACCAGCTGCGCCGCGAGGTTGCTGCGAAATACGACACCCTGTTTGGCGATGCCGGACTGGTGAAGCATGGCGCGCTGTCCGTTGATGCGCAGGCTCCGGTCGGTCTATTGGAGACGCGCCCGGAAGCCTTCCACATCTACCACCAGTATGTAGTTCGCGCTTTCCGTCGCGATGAGCTGCGCGCCTTCCTCACTTCTCACGGAATCGGTACGGAAATTTACTACCCGGTTCCGTTGCATCTGCAGCAGAGCTTCGCCGATCTGGGATATAAGCCCGGAGAACTGCCGGTGTCGGAGGCCGCCGCGAAAGAAGCATTGGCACTACCCATCTTCCCCGAGTTGCGCGAAGACGAAGTGCAGCGGGTGGTCGCAGCCATCGCCGAGTTCTACAGCCGGTAAAGACGATCGGATTACCTGAGCGGCTAAACAGGCTGCGAAAAAGACAAAAAGCAGATTCCCCGCAGGCTGAAAGCCCGTGAGGAGTGACAAGAATACAGGCCTGTACGGCGCACTTCAAGGTGCGTTCTGCCTTGGTGTTATAGTCAACTACAACACTTAAAAATTATTCTTAACGGTTGTTTAGAATCAATGGTTTGGGAGGAAAATGTTCGCATGTCATTGATTCCATAGCTACTTATATGTATCCATTAGTGCCCGTGGGGGTTAGCTGCCATTGCTTTCGCTTTATGTTCGCTTTTGGTTGCGAGCCGTTGACGCCGGCTGACCCATGCGCCGCCGCTGAAGAGGCTGTTACGAAACTAGGCTCGCCGCTACGCGGCTCGTGACAATTTCCCACCAGACCAGGGGCTTGCGCCCCTGGCTAACAGCCAAGCCGCCGCTTCGCGGCTCATTTCAATGCTCTCGCAGCATCTCATCCCACCGCAAAGATTGCACGGGTAGTTTCGTGACAGCCGCTGAAGCGGTGCTCCACCCGGCGGTCGTCCGGGTGCGATCGGGGAATTTTCAAAGAGCGTTTCGCGGCGCGCGCTGGGCGCGAACGGCCAGGGACACAAGTCCCTCGGCCCACAGACTGGTTGTAGCGTGTCAAGAGGGAGTACGCCAGAGGATTCGGCGGCCGGGAAAACGAAGGTAACCAACGACGTTCCGAAATGGGAACTTGAGGGTTAGGTGCGTGTGGGTGAGAACTCTGCCGTCCCCGAGGGACTCAGGTCTTTTTCTCACTTGACCCAGCACTCCGCCTTCGGCTGCGTGCTGGGCTATCATGTCCCCGCCCCTGCGGGGCTGGATTTCAGGTAGTCGGTACCACCGTCGCAACACAACCCAAGTTCTCATGCACGCGCTGACGGTGCCCCAGCTCTCAGGAGGTCGAGCGGGCAGCGGCGGAACGATCGGGAAAGTGTTCTGCGGGATTCTCTTAACGCCTCAATGCTGTTTGTGTTTGCTCTTCTTCTTGGTCTTGGGTTTGCTGCTCGCGGGCTTCGCCGCGGCCGGTTGGCGAGCGGACGCACCGGCGTCATGCCTGGCTTTCTGCGCCGCCAGCTCCTCCGGAGTGGGCACGCGGCGCACGATCGGGCCATTCATCTTGTAGGTCACGTCCACCATCTGCCCGTCTTCCATCTTCTTGCGGATGGTAAAAGTCGGCAGGTCGCCTTCCTTGTCGAACACCGCGTGCCCGGTCTTCACCGGGAAGTAGCCTTCCAGGTTGCGCTCGCGATACGCCGTCTCATAGCGATGCTTATTGCGATTGCGGGTGAAGACGCGAATCTGGTTGTAGTCCCATGCCAGTCCGTCTTTCGGCTCGTTGAGCAGCACCAGGTATTGCGGCATCTGCTTGGCCTGATCGTCAATAGTTTCCTGCACCGTGTTCAAGACGAAATAGCCCAGGATGCGCTGGCCCTCGGCGTACTGCGCGATGTCGAGCGGAACGTCGAGATCGATCATGCGCATCAGCACCCATCCGACTTTGCCGGCGGAGTTCCGCACCAGGTACCAGTCTTCCATCACTGGTTTGGGCGGCTCGGCTGGCTTGGCCTTATCGGCCGCGGCACCGGTCTTCGATGCCGACGGAACTGGGGCCTTTGCGCTTGCCGGTGGAGCGGGTTGGGCAGCAGCCGGTTGACTTGGCGCTGGCGCACTCGCAGGCTGCGCTGGCGGAGTCTGCTTCTGGTCCTTCCCTGCAGGCTGGCCTTTCGCGCCAGGGACTGCGGGCTTGGGTGGAGGTGGAGGCTTCGGCGCGTTCTTGTCGGTCGTAGCGCGCTTCAGGACCTCAACCTTCTCGCCTTCTTTGAGCTGGTAAAGGCGCTCGCCATCGCGCGACGGCGTGAGATGCATGTTGAGTTCGGCGCGCGTGGTTCCGTGCGCCTGGACGTTTTGGTCTTTGCCGTCCTGCACCAGCTTCTGAAACCCGTCATAGACATCCTGCGAAACCAGACTGCGTTGCTCAACCCATCCTTCGACACCCGCGTCGGTGCGCACCCGCACGAAACGCCGCTGCCGTTCCAGCACGTCAACCCGGTCACCGTTGTGGACCGTCCCGACCTTGGAATACATGGTGGCGACGCGGTCGCGCAGGCTGGTCTCCGGGGCCGAGACGTACATGTATTCATGCTTGGTGATGACCGAGCGCTTACAGGCAGGCGTCGTCGCCAGCAGCAGTAGGGCCGCAAACGCTACAAGTGTCCGGAGAAAATAAGGGCGGGACGAGTTCACCGATACCACATTTCACTATAACCCAGTCCCGCACGGGTCTGAGCGTGATGCGGTAGTTGCAAGCGTGGTGCACGGAGGCGGCAGGCAAAACGGAAGCCCGCGAGGAATGACAACAAGAAAACCGTTGGCGGCGGGAGTGAATAGGGTGCGGAAGGTTGGAAAAGCAGATCCCCCGCAGGCTAAAGCCTGCGAGGGATGACAAGAAGAAAGTGCTTGCCGGCACGCCTGAAAGGCGTGCCCTGATACGGAGCAAAAACTACCTGCGCGCTACCAGACGCGGCACGCCGGATTGCGGACCATAGGCGCTTTCGGCTTGCATCCGAAAGCCTTGGCAAAATCGGACGAGTTCGACACCACGCCGTTGACGCGGTACATCGGATCGGAGTGCTCGTTCGACAGGGCTTGCAAGCGCGCGGCCTGGGGCGTCATGTTCTCGCACCAGATCTGCGCGTAGCCGAGGAAGAAGCGCTGGTCCGGAGTGAAGCCATCCACCGTCTTCTCCGAATTCGAGGCCAGCACGTCGAGCAGCGCCATGTGCGAGATGCGCAATCCGCCGTTGTCGGCGGTGTTCTCGCCCAGGGTCAGCTTGCCCTTGATGTGCACGTCATCGACGACCACGAAGCCGTCGTACTCTTTGACGAAACAGTCTTCCAGCTTGGTGAACTGCTCTTTGTCTTTGGCGGTCCACCAGTCGCGCAGGTTGCCGTCGGCATCGAACTGGCTGCCCTCGTCGTCGAAACCGTGGGTGAGCTCGTGGCCGATCACGACGCCGATGCCGCCAAAGTTGGTGGCATCATCCGCCTTGTAGTCATAGAACGGCGGCTGCAGAATGCCCGCCGGAAAGTTGATGTTGTTTTCCAGCGGATTGTAGTAGGCATTCACGGTGGGCGGAGTCATGCCCCACTCGTTGCGGTCCACCGGCTTGCCGATCTTGGCGAGCTGGCGGTTGAACTCGAACTGGTTGGAGCGCATCGAATTGCCCATGGCGTCGCCGCGAACGATGTTGAGCGAACTGTAATCGCGCCACTGGTTGGGATAGCCGATCTTGTTGTCGATACGCGACAGTTTTTCCAGCGCCTGCTTCTTGGTTTCCGGCGTCATCCACGAGAGCTCGCCAATGTCGGTCTTAAGAGCGGCTTCCAATTCGTGGACCATCTGCAACGTATGCGCCTTGGCTTCTGGCGGGAAGGTCTCGGCCACATAGGCCTGGCCCAGCGCCTCGCCCAGATCGCCGTCGGTAAACTGCACGCAGCGCTTCCAGCGCGGACGAAGTTCCTTGGCTCCCCGCAGGGTCTTGCCGTAAAAGTCGAAGTTTTCATCGACGTAGGCCTTGGGCAGCATTGGAGCGGAGGCGTGAAGAGTTTGCCAGCGCAGGTAGGTCTTCACGGTGTCGAGGTCGTTATTGGCGACGACCTGGTTCATGGCTTTCACGAAATCCGGAACCGCAACATTCAGGCTGTCAAAGCTGGGCGTCTGGATAGTCGTGAAGTACTGGTTCCAAGCGAAGGCGGGACTCAGTTCCTGCAATTGCGCAGTGGTCAGCTTGTGGTAAACCTTGGTGGGATCGCGCTGATCGGTGCGGTCCAGCGACGACTTGGCCAGATCGGTCTCCACTTTCATGACCGTCTTAGCGTCGGCCGCAGCCTTTGCCGGCGACTCGCCGTACAACTCGAACATCTTGGCGACATGCTTTTCGTACTTCTCGCGCAGTTCCACCGACTTAGGATCGGTCTTGAAGTAATAGTCCTTATCGGGCAATCCGAGTCCGCCCTGATCGGCGGTGGCAATATCGACCTTCGAGTCCTTGAAGTCAGGCTCGGCGCCGAAATCGAAAAACGCTTTGACCCCTCCGTGATGCAGTCCGCCGAGCACGCCGGCAAGCTGCTTCTTGTCGGACATGGCATTAATACTATCCATCGCGGGCTTGACCGGGGCGACGCCCTTGGCCTCGATGCCCGACTCATCCATGCAGGAATAGTAGTAGTCGCCGATCTTCTGGTTGATCGCGCTGCGTCCCGGCGTGTCCGCCGAATGCTTGTCGAGAATGCCGCGCAGGATGGTCTGGTTGCGCTCGTGCAGCTCGTTGAAACGCCCCCAGCTCGACTGGTCGGGCGGGATGGGATTGTTCTTCAGCCAGCTTCCGCAGGCGTAGTGATAGAAGTCATTACAGGGATCGACCGCCTTGTCGATGGCGGTTAAATCGAAGCTGGAAACACTGGCCGCCGGCTTCGTGGATGCGCTGCTCGCGTTCTGCGCCAGCGCGGAAATTCCGGCCAGCAGGACCACGCCAGCCGTAAGCATCAATCGTCTCATGATTACCTCGCTCGAAATGTACGAACAACGTTATTGGAAGCCATCTCAGAAATCGGGGTGGAAGGGCATGGCATCGGCAGCCAGTTTCGCCGCTCCGCGGCTCGATCAATTTCCCACCTGACCGCGGGCTTACGCCCGCGGCTAACGCAAATGTCGCCGCTGCGCGGCTAGGTTTGTTCGCGGTTTATACGGCCGTCGCAACCCAGCCTAGTTGGTGCACATCCCAGCCGCTGCTGTATACGGCCGTCGCAACCCAGGCTAGTTCGCGCACCTGGCAGCTGCTGGTCTATTTCGGTCTTCGCCGCTCCGACATTCATGCGACGACTTCTGTGCGCCATAGCTTCTATACGTTGCACGGAGGCTGTCGGTTCTCGGCCCGGTACGACGTCCGCGTCCTGCTTCAGCCTCACCACACCCGGCAAGCGTTTGCGCTCACCATGGGCTGGCCGACCTTGCATCCGAAGGCCTGCTGAAATGCCGCCGAGTTCTGCACTGCGCCGTTCACGCGCCACTCTCCGGGTGAGTGCGGATCGGTCAGCACGCGCTTGCGAGCTTCCTGCGGGGTCACGTTCTGGCACCAGATCTGGCCGTACGCCAGGAAGAACCGCTGCTGTGGCGTGTAGCCGTCGATCGGCTTCACCGGAGTTTTGCCGATGATATCGGTCAACGCCATGTAAGCCAGCTTGAGACCGCCGTTGTCGGCGGTGTTCTCGCCCAGCGTCAGCTTGCCGTTGAGTTTTACCTCGCCCTTATCGTCCTTTACGGCCACAAAGCTGGAGTACTCGTTGGCGGTGCAGTCAGCGCGCTTCTCGAATTCCTTGCCGTCTTCGGGCGTCCACCAGTCTTTGAAGTTGCCTTGCGCGTCGTACTTGCGGCCCTGGTCGTCGAAGCCGTGAGTGAGTTCATGGCCTATCACCACGCCGATGGCGCCATAGTTCACCGCGTCGTCCATCAGCTTGCCGTAGAACGGAGGCTGCAGGATGCCCGCGGGGAAGTTGATGTCATTCATCGGCGGACGATAGTAGGCATTGACGGTCGGCGGAGTCATGCTCCAATCCTTGCGGTCGGTGGGCTTGTCGATCTTGTTGTACTGGCGCTTGACCTCAAACGCACCCGCACGCGCAATGTTGCCGGAGTAGTCGTCGGATCTGATGGTCACGCTGCTGTAATCGCGCCACTGGTCGGGATAGCCAATATTGTTCACGATGGTGTTCAGCTTTACGTATGCCTGCTTTTTGGTCGTGTCTGACATCCAATCCAAGTGGTTGACGTCCTGCTGCATGGCGCTCTCGATGGCCTTCACCATCTTCAGCGTGCGTTCTTTTCCTGCGGCGCCGAAGGTGCGGTCCACATAAAGCTGGCCCAGCGCCATGCCCAGGCTTTGGTCGGTGGCCTTCACGCAGCGTTTCCAGCGCGGCTCCATTTCTTTCTGTCCAGACATGTACTGGCCGTTGAAGGCGAAGTCCTCCTGGACGAACGCCGCCGTTAGCGTCGGAGCATAGCTGTTGATCATCTTCCAGCGGAGGTAAGTCTTCCAGTCGGCGACCGACACGGTGTCAAGCTGAGCGTTGACCTGCTTGAAGAAGTCGGGATTGCCTACGTTGAGCCCGGAGAACTTCGGCGAACCGTTGCCGGCGAAGTAAGCGATGAGATCGAAGTTGGGAGCAGCGGTGGCGATTTCCGTGACCGTCGTCTTGTGGTCACGCGTCTTGGGATCGCGGCGCAGGGTGCGATCCATCGAGGCCTGGGCCAGTCCGGTCTCCACCGCCAGCACGGTCTTGGCTTCGGCAGCGGCAACGTCGGGCTTGTCGCCAGCAAGTTCGAACATCTTCTGCACGTGCTCGAGATACTTCTGCCGGGTCTCCACTGACTTGGCATCGTCTTTGATGTAGTAATCGCGGTCGGGCAGGGTGAGTCCGCCCTGGTCGATGTAGGCGATGGTCGCGTTCGAGTCATGCATGTCGGGCTGGCCGTAGAAGGCGAATAGCGCCGGACGGCCACTCTGGTGCATGTAGGCGATCTGCTTGATCACGGCGGCTTTCGTGTTCACGCCGTTGATGCGCGCCAGTTCGGGGGCCAGTGGAGCGGTCCCCTTCTTCTCGATGGTGCTCTCATCCATGCATGCGCCGTAAAATTCGCCCACCATTTTTTCGGAGGCGCTGTGCTTGCCGGGAGCCTGGGCCTGAACGAGAATGTCGCGCAAGATGTAGAGGTTATGTTCGGCGAGTTCGTCGAATCGTCCCCAACGCGACTTGTCAGCAGGAACGGGATTATTCTTGATCCAGTTACCGCAGGCGTACTGGTAGAAGTTCACGCAAGGTTCAACGGACTTGTCGATCGCCGTCACATCGAAGCTGGGAATTTCTTTGGGAGCGGCGGAAGTGGATGGAGTGGTTTGGGCCGAACAGAAGATTGCGGCACACAGCAGGAGTAGAACCGAAAGAACACGCTTCGGCATAATAGCCTCGCCTCATGAATTTTGTCTCGCGACGCGTTTGCACCCGCGCGGGACCTTACGAAGGGTAGGGCCTAGTGCACCCGGATGGAGACGGAAGAGCGGCAAATCTCCAACCAGAAACAGTACTACAAACTTCTTAGACTGGGAAATTCGTGGAGGGTATGCAGCTACCTTGGTGGTTGCAACACACTAGAAGAGCTTCAAGTAGATCGTGAGGTATTTCTTCGGGTCCTTGCGGACCGCCGCGACCAGGTTTCGCGTTTCCACCAGCATCTGGTCGGCGTTGTTATAGAGCGAGGGATCGACCATCAGCTTGCCTGCAGTCCCTTCCCCTTTGTCGAGCCGGTCGAGGATGGAGTTCAACCGCGTGACGGTGGTATCGAGCTTCTTTGCCAGTTCTTCGTCTTTGGCCAGCTTTCCGAGCGTTCCCTTGCCGGCGTTGATGTCGGTAATCAGCTGGTTGGCCTTCGCCATGGTCTGGTTGGCGTTGTCATAGAGTGCCGGGTCTTTCATAAACTTGCCAATGGTGCCCTGACCGCTATTGATCTGGTCGATGGTCTTGTTCAGGTTATCCACCGCCAGGTTGGCCTTGTTATAAAGCTCGTCGCTGTTGAGCAGCTTGCCAATGCTGCCGTTGGTGGAGTTCACCTGCGCCACAATCTGTTGCAGCTGGGTGAGCATGTCATTGGCACGATTGAACAGCGAAGGGTCGTAAATCACCTTGCCAATCGAACCTTGACCGCTTTGGATGAACGTCAAAATACTGTCAAGGCGTTTCACCAGAGTGTCGACGTTCTGCAGCGTACCCTGGCTGGCGCGCACTACATCCTGCAGCTGCGCAACATCATCGGTCGGCAGCTCGGCTCCGTTTACCAGCGGACCACCTTTGGCCTGTCGGCAGTCCACATCGACAAAGACCTCGCCCAAGACGCCCGCTGTGTTCAGAGAAGCGCGGCAGTCGGCCCGCATCGTGTCCTCATACCTGGTGGTGATTTTCATGGTGACTTCGACGGGAGCCACCTTGCGCTGCGGGTCGTGCACTACCCGGATGCGGGTGACATTTCCGATGTCAACGCCTTCGAGCCGGACCGGGGCACCCACGCGCACTCCGCCGGCGTTGTCCACGTAGGCGCGAATGAGGATTTTCTTGGTGAACAGGCCAGTCGTGCCCGTCATCACGAAGATCAGGACAGCCAACGTGATGCTGGCGATGATGACGGTCAGTCCAACCCGCAGTTGGGACCACTTCACCTGTTTTTCGTTCGGCACGTTCTAACGATCGCCCCTTCGGCACCGCGAGTCGAGTAGCGCAAACGCCATGCAGGATTGGAGTTCCGCAAGCACTGGCATCATAGCATTAGGCCGTCGCCAACGTCACGAAACCAGATCCGGCGCGAGCAACCGCATCGGCGGGGGTGAAACGAAAAAGGCGCCACGCATTGCGGCGTGACGCCTTCCGTGTATTCGGTTTCGCAGAACTCACAGGTCCAGTTCCGCCCGGATGGTGTTGTCCTCCAGGTTCGAGAACATCTTGAAGCCCAGCTTGACGCACAGCGCCCGCATCTCGCGGTTCTCAGGAAGCATGGTCGAAACCAGCGTCTTCAGCTTCGCCTCGCGGGCCACCGCGATCAAACGGGTATAGAGTTCGGTGCCCAGGCCTTTGTGCTGGGCAGCATCGATGGCCACCGCGGCCAACTCGCCTTCGTCCCGGCCGTGGATCTTGCTCAGGCGTCCCACCGCCAGCAACTCCGGCTCGCCCGCTTCATTCTTGCGTTCGGCCACCAGTGCCATTTCGCGGTTGTAGTCGATGAAACAGATTCGCGTAAGCCGCTCATGCGCCGTGCGCTGCGTCAACTTCAGGGGCTGGAAGTAGCGCAGGTACACGCTGCGCTCCGACAGCTTTTCGTGGAAGGGGATCATCAGCGGCTCGTCCTCCGGGCGGATGGGCCGGATCACGACGTCGTTGCCGTCCTTCATCTTCCAAATCGAGACCATCTTGACCGGATAGGGGCGAATAGCCGACTCGGGCAGTTCGTCCTCCGACACCTCGGGGCCATACACCACCACGCGCGCATCCAGCGCCAGCAATCGGTCCGACGAGGCCAGCAGCGGATTGATGTCGATCTCCTTGATCCACCGCTGCTCGACCAACAACTGGCTGAAGCGCACCAGCAGTTCTTCCAGTGCCTCGATGTCCACGGGCTTGCGTCCGCGTACCCCCTTCAGCGCGGTAAAGATTTTTGTCTGCTCCATCATCCTCCGCGCGAGTGTCGAGTTCAGCGGCGGAAGCGCGAGCGCGCGGTCCTTGAACACCTCCACCAATTGGCCGCCGGTACCGAATAGCATGACCGGCCCGAACTGCGAATCTACGCTGCTGCCGACGATCAGCTCATAGCCGTCAAGCTTGATCATGGGCTGCACGGTGACGCCCTGAAAGTGTTCGACTCCCGCCTTCTCCGCGACAGATGCCTTGATTGCCTGGAAGCCCTTGCGCACCGCGTCGGCATCGCGCAGGTTCAGCAGCACGCCGCCGACATCGGTCTTGTGGGTGATGGTCATCGAGTACAGTTTGATGACCGAGGGAAAGCCAATCTCTTGCGCCGCCTGCACCGCCTCGTCTTCGGTTACGGCAATGCGTGTCTCGACCGTGGGAATGCCATAGGCCTTCAGCAACTGCTTCGACTCGAACTCCGTGAGGATGGTGCGGCCCTGCTGGCGCACATCGCGAATAATGCGTTCCGCCTTGCCGCGCTGCAACTCCGCATCTTCGTGGGCCGGCAATGTCGGAGTTTCGTAAATGCCCTTCAGGTTGTAGGAGTAACGCCACATGTAATTGAATGCGCGCACGGCACTGTCGGGGAATTGAAACGTCGGGATGCCGGCCTGGTTGAGGATTTGCTCACCAGCCGCGACTTCCGCGCCGCCCATCCAACTCGCCAACACCGGCTTGCCGAATCCCTTGGCGTACGGCTTTAACTTCTCGGCGATCTGCGTGGGATTGGTCATGTCCTGGGGCGTCAGGATCACCAGCATGCCGTCGATCGCGGGATCTTTTGCGGCAATCTCCAGCGACTTGGCGTAACGTTCGGGCTCGGCGTCGCCCAGGATGTCCACCGGATTGTTGTGGCTCCACTGCGGCGGCAGGATTTCGTCGAAGGCCGCCATGGTTTGCGGTGACAGTTCGGCAAGTGTGCCTCCGCCGGTAACCAACGCGTCGGTGGCGAGCACGCCAGGTCCACCGGCATTGGTCAGGATGGCCAGCCGATTACCACGCGGACGCGGTTGCTTGGCCAGGACGTCAGTCATGAAGAATATGTCGGAGATGCTGTTGACCCGCAATACACCGCAACGCCGGAACGCTGCATCCAGCACTTCGTCGCTGCCGGTCAGTGCTCCGGTATGCGAAGCCGCGGCCTTGGCGGCGGCGGCCGTGCGTCCCGCCTTGATCACGATGATCGGCTTGGTAAGCGAAACCTCGCGCGCTGCGGACAGGAAGGAGCTGGCGTCGCCGATCGACTCCATGTAGATCACGATGCTGTGGGTGCGGGGATCGCTGCCGAAATAGTCGATCAAGTCGCCCCAGTTGACATCCAGCATCGAGCCAGTGGACACGAACGAGCTGAAGCCCACATTCTCGCGCAAGCTCCAATCGAGAATCGCCGTGAGCAGCGCGCCGCTCTGGCTGATGAACGCAACGTTGCCTGGCCGTGCGATGGAATGGGCAAAGGTGGCATTCAGGCCGCGTATCGGATTCATCACTCCCAGGCAGTTGGGTCCAATCAGCCGCATCTTGCCGCGAATAATCTTCGTGATCTGGCTCTCCAGATCCTTGCCATGTTGGCCATGCTCTTTGAATCCGGCGGAAATCACGATGCCGGCCGGAATTCCCATTTCCACCGACTCCGCCAACAGGTCTGGAACCGTGTCGGCAGGCGTGGTAATGACCACCAGGTCCACCTTATCGGGCAGCTCGGAGACCTTGGGATACGCTTTGATTCCCAGCACGTTGGGGCGCTTCGAGTTCACCGGAAAAACAGTGCCGCCAAACGGGCTGCTTAGCAAATTCCAGAGCACGGAACGGCCTACGCTGCCGACGCGCTCGGTGGCGCCGATCACGGCGACACTGCGGGGCGCGAACAAGGGATCGAGCGGATGGCTTTCGGAGCGGTAAACGTCGGAAGAAGGGTCAGCCTTGGCGAACGGCTGCTTAGTATTTTGGATGGTAGTAGTCATCAAGCTCCTCACACACAGGTATGAAGTTCTAGTCTAATCTCCGCGGGAGATGCCCGTCACAAACGCGTCACAAAACAGAGTGACTCGGGTCACTTTTAACCTTGGAGCCACAGTCCGCACTTCCGTCGCTGAACGATTGCACCGGGAATGGTACAATCACAGTTTCCTGCACGAAGACCTGCGGCGACACGCCTTCTGAATGGGACCCCGACTTTTGGCACAGCATACGACTGAAGATCGCGCTATCACCTACGCCGATGCCGGAGTGGACATCGAGCGCGCCAATCGCACCAAGCAGCGCATCAAGTACCTCGCCCACAAGACCTTTAACCGTGGTGTTCTGAGTGAGATCGGCGGCTTCGGCGGGCTGTTTGCCATCGACAAGAAGAAGTACGTCGATCCCGTCCTGGTTTCCAGCGTCGATGGAGTCGGCACCAAGCTCAAGATTGCCTTTGAAATGGGTCTGCACCATACCATCGGGGCCGACCTGGTCAACCACTGCGTCAACGATATTGCCGTGCAGGGCGCCGCGCCCATGTTCTTCATGGACTACTTCGCCACCGGCAAACTGAAATCCGAAGTGGTCGAGAAGGTGATAAGCGGAATCGCCGACGCCTGCAAACAAAATGGCTGTGCCCTGATCGGCGGCGAGACCGCCGAGATGCCGGGTTTCTATCCTGATGGCGAATACGATCTTGCCGGATTCATCGTCGGCGTAGTCGATCGCCCCAAGATCATCACCGGCAAAAACGTTGAAGTTGGCGACGTGCTGATCGGCATACCGTCGACAGGGTTGCACACCAACGGCTATTCCCTCGCCCGTAAGTTGTTCTTCGAGGTTGCCCGATACACCCCCGACTCCTACGTGAACGAAATCAAGGGCAAGGTCGGCACCGAGCTGATGCGGACCCACAAGAGTTACTGGCCCATCATGCGCCGGATGATCGACGCCGAAGCAGTGAGTGCCATGGCCCACATCACCGGCGGAGGCATCACTGAGAACCTGCCGCGCGTGCTGCCTAAGGGCATGGGCGCCATCGTCGAGTTCCACTCCTGGCCGGTGCTGCCCATCTTCCAACATCTGCAGGCCATCGGAAACGTTCCCCAGGACGACATGCTCCGCACCTTCAATATGGGCATCGGCATGGTGCTGGTGATACCCGCCAAGAAATTCAAGAAAGCGCAGACCATTCTGGAACGTTGCGGCGAAAAGGGCTACACCATCGGCCGCATCGTCAAGGGCGAGCGCCGCGTGACCTACCAGTAGCCGATCCGGTTGGAATCCAGACAAAAAGCGACTATTCTTAGCTCACTATGGCACAGCAAGTGAAGCTCGATGGGAAATTCGCCACCGCCGAAGATACGGCCAAGGCGCTGGGCGTACCTCCTACGCGCCTGGACCGGCTGAAGGCCCTGGCTCTCAGCATGCTCCCCAAGCGCGCCCAGTCAGCTGCGCCGAAGGGCGCGAAGATTGCTGCCTCAGCGTCGGACGCGAAGGTGAATGTGAAATCCCGGGCCAAGAAGAGTCCCCAGAATGCCCCCACGAAGAACAGGGCAACAGCGACGTCCTAAACAGGCGGACGATTACGTCTTCCTGAATCTTCCCTACGACTCCAAGTTCGAGCCGTTGTTCCTGGCCTACATAGCGGGTGTCAGTGCTTTCGGCTTGCTGCCCCGTACACCGCTGGAAATTCCGGGCGGTGGGAGGCGCCTCGACAATATTTTCGATCAGGTCCGTAGTTGCCGCTACTCCATCCATGATCTTTCGCGGGTGCAGGTGAGTCGAGCTGCCCCGCGGACTCCCCGGTTTAACATGCCCTTTGAGCTCGGACTCGCGGTGGCGCATCAGAAGACTGGCGGCGAGCATACCTTGTTTGTGTTTGAACAGATGTCGCACCGCATCTCGAAGTCGCTCTCTGACCTGGACGGCTCTGAGGTTTACCTCCACCATGGAAAAGTGAACGGTGTCCTCGCCGAGCTCAGCAATGCTTTCGTAAGATCGAACCGGCAGCCCACCTTGGACCAGATGCGTGCCATCTATCGCGGCTTGCGAAGAGCAAAACCCATCATCCTGCATGATGCGGGCACGAAGACGCTTTTCGCCGCACGCCCCTTCAAGGACCTATCCACCTTTGCCAGTGCCCTGGCCGACGAAGTGATTCTGGGTAGCGGCCTTTAGATCAATTTTGAATTGGAGTGGTAGTTTCCGCGACCGCGGCGTTATGGTATTGCGTATGAAACGCCTCATCGCATTCTTCTCGCTATTACTTTCCGCTCCGTTCTTATTCGCCACTGACTTTACCGGGATCTGGGTGACATCCGCCAAGCAGCCCGACGGACACACCGCTCTCCTCGTCCTGACCCTGCAGCAAACCGGCGACAAGCTGACGGGCAAGATTGAAAACCCCTGGGGCGATCTCGCCATCAAGGAAGGCAAGGTGGACGGCAATCACTTCTCGGTCGCCGCGCCCAACGACGAGGGGCGTTCCTACACCTGTGACGGGGTGCTGGACGGCGACCACCTGCGCTACTCTTTCCACGATCCCTACGCCAAGCCTTACGACGTCGTGGCCGTCCGCGCCAAGTCCGATCCCTTCGTGATTGCGAACATCATTCCGCCTCCTGCGGTCCGCGATCTTCCGCCCAACGGCCTGGCCAAGACGCCGCCGATGGGATGGAACAGTTGGAATCTGTTCGCCGGGCGCATTGATGACAAGACAGTGCGCGAGATGGCCGACGCCATGGTCTCCAGCGGGCTGCGCGACGCCGGATACATCTACCTCAACATCGACGACACCTGGGAGGGCGACCGTGACGCCAACGGCGTGATTCAGTCCAACAACAAGTTTCCCGACATGAAGGCGCTCGCCGACTACGTGCACTCCAAGGGACTGAAGTTCGGCATCTACTCATCGCCCGGCCCCTACACGTGCGCGGGATACGAAGGCAGCTACGCTCACGAGGCGCAGGACGCCAAGACCTATGCGGCATGGGGCGTGGATTACCTCAAGTACGACTGGTGCAGCGCCGGGCGCCTTTATCCAGACACCGCAATGCGCGGCGTCTATCAGAAGATGGCCGACGCGTTGCGCGCCACCAATCGTCCCATGGTGTTCAGCCTCTGCCAGTACGGCAGAGCGAACGTGTGGGAATGGGGCGCAGAGGTGGGCGGCAATTTGTGGCGTACCACCGGCGATATCAACGACACCTACAAGCGCATGATGCAGATCGTGGACACGCAGTCGGCTATCGCCAAGTGGGCTGGGCCAGGACACTGGAACGATCCGGACATGCTGGAGGTCGGCAACGGCGGCATGACCACCGACGAATACCGCACTCACATGAGCCTGTGGGCGATGTTCGCGGCTCCGCTGCTGGCGGGCAACGATGTGCGCAACATGTCAGCCGACACCCGCTCGATCCTGCTGAACAAAGAAGTGATTGCGGTGGATCAGGATGCGATGGGCGTTCAGGGACACCGCGCAGACAAGGCCGGCGACATCGAGTACTACGCCCGGCCACTCAATAACGGAGACATGGCACTAATCGTCGTCAACCGCGCGGATGCTGCCGCGTCGTTAAAGCTTCCGTGGAGCGAAATGCACATCGCTGAAGGTACCAAGATTCGCGATCTGTGGAAGCACGAGGAGTTCACCGCCAGGGCCGATCAGACTTTCATTGTTCCGCCCCACGGGTCCCTTATGTTCCGGATGAAGTCACCAAAGTAGGCTTCAAGGGGTGTTTGAGTCGTGTATAACACCGCAAAAACTATTTTAACGACTATTTAGAATCAATGGGTTGGGCGGGCAATAATATAGTTGGCGCACCAAGAGTGCTTATTTTGTGTTAGATTGGAGTAGCCGTGACAGGACAGATTGATTCAATTGAAGAACTTAGATGCCTAATCGAATTGCTCAAAGATGCCTTTGGGAATGACGCCGAGGGCATCTTTGAGAAAACCGTCAAAGTTATTGTTTCGGTTGATCCCCGGTCTTCAGCCTTTGAAGCGTATTCGCGACAGTCTCGATAAGCGCCTCAACCTTATCGGGATAGTGGAGTGGCGAAGCTGCCGTATTGCCCACGGCTGCTTCGACAATTTTAGCGGTTACAGCTAATACGTCTGAATCAATTGCTTGCGACATGTGGCGCATTCTCCTTGCGCTGATTGTGCTCTGCAGGGGTGTGATTTGTCCACGGAATCATGCCCCCACCGAGGTGGCATATCCTGACGCCCCAGATGCCTGTATATTGCTTACCCGGTGCCATTTATCGACGCATACGCACGCGCAAGCCACTTTAAGCGACACGGGCACGAATTCGGTGCAATCACAGAAGAAGAATATGAGCAGCTGGCCGATGCGTTTATGGCCCGCGCCCTGAGCCCTATTCTTCAGGAATGCATCAGAATCATGTCACCGGATCAAGATCGCGTCAGACTGCATTTTGATCGCGGGAATTTCGGGGTTTCATATGGCCATGCAGTCCTGAGAACCTATCACGTGAAGGCACAAGGTAAGATCCGGACCAGGGGAGCAGCTGCTGGCCTGTTAGCATATGAATGCGGGAGGGCGGATATATGAGTTTTGCTTGTCCAGTTTGCGCTTACGACAGAATGGAGAATCCTCCAAGGAATTTCCATATTTGCCCGAGTTGCGGAACCGAGTTTTGGAATGACGATGAAGATAAGAGCCATGCGGAGCTTCGCCGCGAATGGGTGGTGAGTGGCGCTCCGTGGTTCTTTGGTGACTCGCCTGCTGGATGGAATCCGTGGATTCAATTGATGAAGGGCGGCTATGTGAAAGACGCTTTGATTGAATTCGGCATCCCTGCTGCTTCACATGAGGCCAGCTACGAAACATTTACTGACAAGACATTCATCTACGTGCGCCATCAAGCAGATGACTCGGAGTTGGCAGAAGTAGCCTGAGGATTGATGCCAAAACTGGTAACGTTGATCGCGTGCGAGAAGGTGATCATAGACCAAAAGGGATTACCTTCCCTCATTAGCGTCTTCCAGAAGATGGAGTTCATGGTGCCGCATCTTCCAGTTCCCGCTGACGCCGTTGCCGCAAATCAATGGGTGGTTGCCGCCTTTTGGCAGCATACCGACTCTGAAATTGGCGTGCCATTTAAGCAGCACCTGATCATAACCACGCCAGATGGCAAGATTTTTGCCGCGCTAGAGCAAGGCTTTATTATCCCGGCTGGGGTGGAGGATAGGCTCAGCAAGAACTTTCTCAATCTTCAGGGATTTCCGGTCGGGGCTGAGGGGCCTATGTCTGTCACTGTCTGGCTTGATGGTGACGAAGCCAATAAATACACGTACATGCTGTACGTAAAATACTTGGAAAAGCCCAGTGAAGACGCAGCCCCCAAGCCCAACTGAGTTTCGGAAGTTTCACCAGGGACAGCAAATGAAACCAGCACCAACATCTCCAGAGTTTGAACGGTTCAAGAATGCCATGCGGCATATCATTAGTGTGCCAAAAGCGGAGATCGTAAAGCACGAGCAAGAGCAAAAGAAAACGCGCCAAACTAAGCGCGTTTCTTCGGGCCACGTTTCAAGCGGTAAGGGTTAAAAGCGCGTTTCCCCCACCTTGCCAGTCAACTCGGCAAAGGTCAGACGTTTTCCGGTAATCTGCGAACAAGCCAACATAAAACGGTCGGCATCGGTAATGCGGTCGGCTTTTTTCTTGCCACCTCTGTTATTGAATCTGAAAGCCTGTTCGTCGATATAGCGGTCAAGGTGAAATGGTTCTACCGCAACATAGGTGCCGCTCAGGGTGCGCTTCAATAGGCTCCAGAAGTTCTCAATGCCATTGGTGTGAACCAATCCGTTCACGTACCGCTCGGCGTGTGCTACAACGTCGTGCACGTAGCGAGAATGTAGGTTGTCGTATCCTACGTGCTCATCGGTGAAAACCTTGGTGCCGTGCTTCACGTTACCGAGCACTTCTTGTTGTAAGGTTTCCCTTTTGACGTTGGGAACAACCTTGGCGCGGACTTGGCGCATTTCGCGGTCTAATATGCCCATGACTACGGTTTTACCGTGCGCTCCGCCCTTGGCTTCGTAGCGGACTTTCTTGTCGGCGTGCATGTTCCTTTTCTTGCCACCAACGAAAGTCTCATCAACTTCGACTATGGTGTCCGGGCCACCGAGTTTAGTTTTGTCCCAAGAGTTGTTCTTGAGTGCTTCGCGAATCCGGTGCAACATGAACCAGCCGGATTTTTGGGTAACGCCTAAGTCCTTGGCAAGTTCATAGCTGCTGATGCCGTTCTTGCAGTTCACAACGAGCCAAACCCCAGTCAGCCACTTGTCTAGCGGTATGGGTGAGTCCTCAAGAATGGTGCCGATCTTCACTGAGAACTGGCGACCGCATTCTTTACACTTCCATACGCGGCGAGTCTTTAGGAAGGTGGCTCGCTTCTGTTCGCAGGCAGGGCATTGGACGCCAGCAGGCCAGCGGAGAGAGGCTAGGAACTCGACACAGACATCCGGGTCAGAGAAGTACCGAATGGCATCTTGCAGGCTTTGCGGGAACTCAGGCTTGGCTTCCATGATGTAAACAACTGTACCTGAAAGACGACGGTGTGTCAACTATATTATTGCCGTTGGGCGGAAATTGTTCGCAGGTCATTGATTTTTAATATAGTTATACGTATCCATGTCTGCCCGTAGGACTTAGTGGCTGTTTTGGAATGCGCGTTGGCGCGGGCGTCCCGATTTGGGAATTGCAAAGAGCTTGTGAAGTGCGCGCGCTGGGCGCGAACCGGCCAGAGACACAAATCCCGTGGCCCATAGACCCGTTGTAATGAGCTGGCAGAGATAGTGCCAGAAAATACCGCAGGGCTGAGAAACGAAAGTAACCAAGCCGACCGGATTGGGAACCAGATCCGCCTGTAGGGCGGTACGGCAGTTCTGCAATGCTACTTCTTCACTTCCGTTGGCGCCGCTGCGGGCAGGTCAGAGTTGAGGATGTCGGCCACTACTTTCCATTTGCCGTCCGCCTGCTTTTTCCAGACTTCGACGAATTTGCCTTTGTCGTTCACCGGATTGCCTTGCGGATCTTTCATGGTCAACTGATAGGTGCCCATGATGTAGGACAGATCGCCAGAACGCGCGACCTCCACTTTACTGGCCTGCCAGGCAATGGATGTCCCCGGTCCGAGCAACTCGGCCCACACCGCGCGAATCGCCTGCTTGCCGGTGGTCATGGGAGCGTTGGGAGACAGCACCGTGGCGTCGTCCGTGTAGTAAGCAACGGTGCCGTCCAGATCGCCGGCCCCGGCCGTCTTCGACCACTGCGCGTCCGCATCTCGAATCGCGGCTTCATCCGCTGCGCGAGTGTCCGGCGGTGGCGGTGGGGTACAGGCTGAGGTAATCAGCAGCAGAGCGAGACATCCACAGAGAGCTAGCTTGAATCCTAGTCCTCTTTCGCAACGGTTCGTCATCGGTGAATCCTCCTTGATAAGGGCGACCAGAATATCATCCTCGCGCCGACCACCGGCCCGTGTGCGGCAGCGAACAAGAGCCACACTACGTTTCAGATCCAGCGCTCCGGCACCGAGAATCGTTGGGATTATTCGCTTTCGGGAAAACGTTCGGTTGAGGCCAAAAAAGGAATGGCGGGAGCCTGTGTCTCGAGCGACAATTGAGCTGAACGGCGAATAACACCTTCGCGACGGAGGCCGCTTTGGTGCCCCGAGAGGTGGCTATGCCAACTCGCGCATTTTGTTGTTGGTTGCTGATGCTGAGTGCGACCTATGTGTCCGCTTCCCATCACAACGCGACGCTTACCGTGGTCGCCAGTGTAACGGAAGACGTGACAACTTCATCTGGCGGCGCTTGGAGCGCAGAGACCACCATCACGACGCCCAGTTCCGACCCTTGTCCGGAAGGATCGAACAGCACGGGAGGAAGTGGCGGACTGGTGGGGCAATGCCGGTGGAGCAATATCTCCGCCGGTACAACCAAGGTAAAAGGCACGACGGTGAGGGCCTTTTTGACCACAAGCGCCGGGGAAGTATTCGATATTTCCATCTTCTGTAGCAGAAGTTATGGAAGCTGCCCAGAACCCAAGGCCGGCACAGAGTATGCCGCCGAGTTGAACGACAGCCCCAAGTATCTTGCCGAGTACGCCAAGCGGCGAGCGTTCGGCCCAATGGCCGTAAAGTTTTCTTCCGATGGCAAAAAGAAAATAAGCTACGCCATCATCTTCGCCATGAAGGCTGGCAGCCAGCGGACCCACCCTGATTGATTTGTCTCGATGATCACAAAAAGCCCGGCGCGCGACCGGGCCTCGTTGCCTAAACTTCAAACGCCTACTCTTCTTCTTCCACTTCTTCGCCGCGTTCCGCCTTGGCTGCCGCGATAATCTTCTCCTGCTGCAGCGCCGGAACGTAGTCGTAGTGGTCCATTTCCATGGAGAAGCTGCCGCGGCCTTGCGTCATCGAGGTCAGGTCGGTGCCGTAAGTCAGCATCTCGGCCATCGGCACCACGGCTTTCACCACGGTCTTGCCCGCCTTGTTGTCCATGCCCTGGATGCGCCCGCGACGGCTGTTGAGGTCGCCCATGATCGATCCTGCGAACTCGTCGGGAATGGTGATCTCCACGTTCATGATGGGCTCCAGCAGCGTGGGCTTGGCCAGCTCCATAGCCTTGCGGAAGGCAATGCGGCCCGCCGTCTTGAAAGACAATTCGTTCGAGTCCACGTCGTGGTAGGAGCCGTCATAGAGGATGACGCGGAAATCCACTACCGGGAAACCGGCGAGGTAGCCACGCGCCGCCGCTTCGACAATTCCCTTCTCCACCGCGGGAATGTAGTTCTTGGGAATCGAGCCGCCGAAGATCTCGTTGACGAACTCAAACTGCCCGCCGTGCGGCAGCGGCTCCATCTTGATTTTGCAGTCGCCAAACTGACCGTGGCCGCCGCTCTGCTTCTTGTGGCGTCCCTGCACGTCGGCCTTGCCGCGAATGGTTTCGCGGTAGGGCACCTTGGGCGCCTTCAGGTTGACCTCGGTGTGATAACGGTTCTTTAGTTTCGACACTACTACTTCGATGTGCTGCTGGCCGGTCCCCGCGATCAGAAACTCCTTGGTCTGGGGATCGCGGAAGAAGCGCAGCATGGCGTCCTCTTCCATCAGCTTGTGGATGCCGTTGCTTAGCTTGTCTTCGTCGGCGCGGGTCTTAGGCTCGATGGCGAAGGTAATCGCCGGCTCGGCGAAGGTCACTGGCGGATACTGGATGGGCGAGCCCTTATCGCCCAGCGAGTCGCCCGTAAGCGTGTCTCTAAGCTTGGCGACGGCGCCAATGTCGCCGGCATGAAGTTCGTTCACCGGGATGGCGGTCTTGCCCTGCATGGTGGACAGGTGGGCAAACTTCTCCGAGCTGCTGCGATTGAAATTCTGCACGGTGGCGTCATTCTTCAGGACTCCAGAAACCACCTTGAAGAACGATATGCGGCCGGAAAAGGGGTCGCTGATGGACTTGAATACGTAAAGCGACAACGGCTCTGAGTCGCTAATCTTGCGCTCCACCTGATCACCGTTGCTGGCGGCGGCTTTCACTTTCCCAGGCTCGACTGCGGTGGGCAGGTAGTCGGCAATGAAGTCGAGTACTTCGTCGGTGCCCATGTTCCCCAGGCCTGAGGCGAACAGCACGGGAAAAATCTTGTCTTCGCGGATGGCGTTGTGCAGCCCGGCGATGATGTGCTCCTCGTCGATGGTGCCCTTTTCGAAGAACTCCTCCATCAACTTGTCGTCGCCCTCGGCCACCAACTCGACCAGACGTTCGTGCGCGGCCTTGGACTCCTCTTCCATGTCGGCGGGAATGGGGCCGATCTTCGCCTTGCCGTTACCGCCCATCTCGTAGGTGTAGGCGTGCATCTTGACGAGATCGACGACGCCAGTAAAACTCTTCTCCGACCCAACCGGCAGCTGAATGGGGACCACGGTGCGTCCGAAAGCTGTGGTGAGCGAATCCATCACGCGCGTGAAGTCGGCGCGCTCGCGGTCCATGCGGGTGCAGACGATGGCGCGCGGCAGCAGAAACTTATCGGCATAGTGCCAGATGCGCTCGGTGACGACTTCCACGCCGCTAACTGCGTCCACCACGACGAGGGCGCTGTCCACGGCGGGCAGCACCATCTCGGCTTCGTGGATGAACATGTTGAAGCCGGGAGTGTCGATCAGATTGACCTTGGTTTTGCCCCACTCCATGACCGCTGTGGTGGCCGTGATCGACATGCCGCGCGAAATTTCTTCCTCGTCGTAATCGGTGACGGTGTTGCCTTCGTCGACGCGCCCGAAGCGCTGCGTGGCCCCGGCGGTAAAAAGCAGGGAGGATGCGAGTGAGGTTTTGCCCGAGTGAGAATGCCCAACCAGGGCGACGTTTCGGATGTTAGCGCCTTCGTAAGTCTTCACGTATAAGACTCCTTAAGAAATGGACAAGCCACCGCAATACGACAGGTCGGGACTCCGCACCGTCTCAGAGGCGCTCTTCCCCGGTGGCACGAACTGCCCGTCGCGCCGAAAAACCCCGAGGATGCCGGTGAGGCAAACAGGTAATCCCAATCGATGCAAACTCGGCATCGTCCGGGGACCCCGAAAGGCGGGGCACCATGCCGGCCTGCGCATGGTGGAACAAACTCAAAATCCTAGCATACGCGTGATGACGGGCTCAATTGAGGGGAATCTGGGGTAGTGGGTCGGGTTGAAACAGACAGGGGATGCACCCCCGAGCAATTCGTGTTTGGAGCGTAGAGGAATTGATCGCTCTGCTGGATAGCACCGCGTTGAAATCTGTCCCCTCCATCCAGGGGCGCGCGAATTTCACGGCTTCTCAGGTTTGAACTTACGCGCAACTTTGTCCGATACCATTAGCCTACGATCCAAGTGAGATTGCGGACGGACGCCGCCAATGGCGCGTTCGCATCGTATCCCGGGGCCAGCGCCGCACGTAGGGCAGCATACTTTCAGGGCTTGAGCTTCAATCAGTTCGCCAGATAACACCCCTACATGCTGCGCGTGGCCGTAACTGCTGTCTGTGCAATTTTGCACAAAGTCGGATCAAATCCAAACCTGGCAGACATCCTCCTCTCGCCTGTGCGCAAATGAAACGTCGTCGCGGCAATCCCTACGCGAATACGACCGTCTTGTTCTGATATACCAGGACGCGATTTTCCAGGTGCAAGCGAACCGCGCGCGAGAGCACGACTTTCTCCAGGTCGCGGCCTTTACGCATCATGTCTTCGACCGTGTCGCGGTGGGAAACGCGCACCAGGTCCTGCTCGATGATCGGTCCGTCGTCGAGGGTCGCGGTGACGTAGTGGCTGGTGGCGCCGATCAATTTCACTCCGCGCTCAAATGCCTGATGGTAGGGTTTCGCGCCCCCAAACGATGGCAGAAACGAATGGTGAATATTGATCATGCGCAGCAGGTAGTGGCCGACGAACTCTGGGCTCAGGATCTGCATATAGCGGCAAGCACGATCAAATCCACGTCCGGCCCGAGCAGCTCCATCATTTCGCGCTCGGATTCGCGCTTATCTTGCGGGTTGGTCAACAAATGAAACGGAACTCCATAAAAAATCGGCCAGCGGCTTGGCCTTGGCATGGTTGCTGATAATCCAGACGAGATCGCAAGGAAGTTCGCCGCTACGGGCCGCGAGATTTGCAACCGGCAGTTTCTTCTATAGCGTGCGATTTTAAGATCGCTGGACGAGACGCAGAACCTCAGTGCACCGCGCACCTTTGCTATCGCCAGGAATCCACAGCCCCCACGAAGGAACGGAATTCCCGAAACGGTCCCCGTCGCCAGGCCCGCCTTCCGCTCCGATAATCAAGTAACAGCCGTGGAGGGTACTCTTTTTTGGATTGTGTGCAATCTTGCTCAGAATTCACTTTCCCGGCGTGTGAGGATTGCACTTCGAGCAAGTTTCCGGCTACTCGAAGAGCACCCGTTCCGGTTCAGAACCCTGGAGGATCCAATGGTAAAGATGACGAAGTTAATTGGTGCCAGACAAGTGGGCGTGACGCTTCTCTGTCTATTGGCATTGAGTTTGTTTACCCCACTCGCCTATGCTAACGCGCTCGGAAATGGGAGTTCAACGTTTCCCACCCCGCTGGTCCCTACTGGCACGCTGAAGGCCACGTGGTCGGGCACGATTACGATCCCGACTTTCACGACCACTTACACGCAGTGGGTTTACGCCGACCCAGGTAATACGTGGTGCGCAGGTTGCCTGGATTTCGTTTACCAGTTCACCAACGTGGGTGGGGATGCCAACGAACGGTTCTCGATGTACGACTTCGCCGGTTTCCTCCTCGACGTCGGTAACAGCTCGTTTGGAGTGCATGATCCGACCACCATTGATCGCAGCATCAGTGGGCAGACGGTCGGCTTCAACTTCCCGGGAATCGACCAAATTAGCCCGGGACAGACGACGCCTTTGCTGGTGATTGAAACCAACGCGAGGTACTTTACCAAGGGCTTCACCTCGGCCCAGGACGGCACTGCGGGTTACGGATTCGCGTACGCACCGAGTGCGGTTCCCGAGCCTTCGTCACTGGCATTAATTGGCGGCGGTCTATCCGTTTTCGGAATCATGTTGCGCAAGTTCCGCTTCGGAAAGTCAGTCTAACTAGTAACCCGCGAAAAGGAGAAGCACTACCATCGCCAGTCCGGATGGCCGTGCTTCTCCCGACGCATTTGTCGTTCTGGTTTTGGTCCGGACTGCTGTATGAATCGTGCCAACGATTGGTTCAGCGGTGCGGACTAATGCATTGTGTCCGCTTGTCCAGCGGGTTGCATGATGTTGTCTGGATTGTTGGCGCCAGCCCAATCCAATAATCGGTAGTCGAACCTCTGCTGACTCCTGCATCCGTCTCTCTGCACGTAGCGCGGTCACCGGATCGCGCTTCTCCCCCCTCGCGCCCCTAAACCCTTTAGCAGCCATTACTTTCATCCCAAAATCCTCCTGTGCAATATTGCTCAGCCTGATTTTAGATAAACTTTAGTAACTATAATTTAGGAGATAATGGTTACCTTAATTTCGTCTAAGTTATTGAAAATAAATGACTGCCTCCCAATCTAAGCGAAATAACCCCAAAAGCCCTGAGTTGTTATTGGTTTGGCGCTTTGTAATCGCGGCGGACCCGTTTAGTATTGCGCTTCCGGACTGGGCAGGAAGGCCTACCAGATCCGGATAATCTCAAAACTAAGGGTCCCCAATGAAAATAACGGAATGTGTACGTCCGTCCCACGCGACTGCCTTCTGGAGTCCGCTGATGGGACTACCTCATTATTCAGATCGCCGATATATTGGCACCGCAGTTTTATTACTGGGGATGTGCATAATCGCTCTCTCGCTCCCCGCTTCTGCTTCCGACACCGCTGCACCAGCTAAGATCGCGCCGAGCCTGGCCTCCCAGACGGCCCTGGGCGGTAGCAGCGAAGCGCTCATCGTATTTAGCGAGCAGGCCGACTTGAGCGGAGCAGCGAATTTGAAAACCAAGCTGGAAAAGGGACAATACGTCTACAACGCGCTTCGGGCGGTCGCTGAACGCACCCAGGCCCCCATGCGCAAGATGCTGCAGGAGCGCGGCATCCCCTTTCAGTCTTTTTACGGCGTCAACATGATCAAGCTGACGGCCAGCCGCAATTTGCTGTACGAGCTCGCGGGAAACAATGAAGTGCGGCGGATCGAAGCGAATCCGAAAGTCCGCAGTTCGATTCCAGTACCCAACCTCACTCTGCCGACTACCCACAATTCGACCCAGCAATCACTGACAACCAGCCAGGTCACAGGGACAATCGAGTGGAACGTGGCGAAAGTGAACGCACCGCAGGTATGGGCGATGGGCTTTCACGGCGAAGGCATGGTCATCGCGAATGCGGACACGGGTGTGCTATGGGACCACATCGCCCTGAAGTCCCATTACCGCGGCTGGAACGGGACCGCTGTGGATCACAGCTACAGCTGGCACGATGCCACCAGCGACCATTCCCTGGTTCCAATCGATCCTAATTTTCACGGTACCTTCACCATGAGCGAGATGGTGGGCGATGATGGACTGGGAAACCAGGTGGGCGTGGCTCCGGGTGCAAAATTTATCGCCTGCCGCAACATGGATAGACACGGCATAGGCTCTCCGGCGCAGTACATCGAGTGCTTTCAGTTCCTGATTGCACCGTATCCCATGGGGCATCCTGAGCTGGCGAACCCAGCCATGGCGCCGGATGTCATCAATAATTCGTGGGATTGTCCGGCGAGTGAAGGCTGTTCGCTGACCACCCTTAAAGCGATCGAAAACGCGGTCACAGCGGCCGGCATCTTCCAGTCGATGGCAGCCGGAAATTACGGGCCGAGCTGTTCCACGGTCAAAACTACTCCAGCGATCTATAGCAGCGGTGTCGCCGTCGGGGCCACCAATGCTTATAACGTGATTGCGTCGTTCAGCAGCCGCGGGCCGGTCACGGCTGACGGCAGCAACCGATTGAAGCCAGAACTCGTCGCTCCCGGCTACAACATCCGGGCAGCCATCCCCTACCTGAACATGTACCAAGGTTACTGGCAGGGGACTTCGATGGCGTCTCCTCATGTTGCTGCTGGCGTCGCTCTGCTGTGGCAAGCGAGACCGACTTTCAACGGACAGATCGCCGCTACCACGACGCAGCTAACCAAGACGGCTTTCCCGCTGACGAGCACGCAAAGCTGCAGCAGCTTGCCCGGCAGCGCGATTCCCAACGCTGTCTTCGGATACGGACTGCTCGACATCCTGAAGGCAATACAGACCCCGTAGCGTACCCACACCCTGCCTCGGGATCCGGGGCAGGGTATTTCCACTCAGAAAAGCTCCCGGTTCGAGACTCTCGCTGACGATTTCCGTTACTATGTTCAGAGAGTGGCGCGCGTCAACTTATTCCGCCACCCACCATTGCGAATGAGACGAAACCTGTTCTTGCCGGCTCTCCTGATGACCTCGTGCCTGCTCATGGCCAGCGCTTCTGCCTGGGCCGGCGACACTTCCTTGTTGCGGCCGCCGAAGGGATCGAAGGTCGCCATCCTGGTCTTTGAAGACCTGCAGTGTCCCGACTGTGCCCGCGCCGCACCGCTACTGCACGAGGCCGCAAAGAAGTACAACATTCCGCTGGTGCAGTATGACTTCCCGCTGCCCATGCACAATTGGTCGTTTGACGCGGCGGTGAATGCACGCTACTTCGATACCAAGTCGAAAAAACTGGGCGACGACTACCGGCTGTTCATCTTCCAGAACCAGCCCCAGATCACGCCGCAAAATCTGCGCGGCATGACCGAGCGCTTCGCCGCCGACAACAAGGTGGCGTTCCCCTTTGTGGTCGATCCTACGGGCGAACTCACGGCCAAGGTCAAGGCGGACTATCAGATCGGCCAGCGGGTGGGACTCGACCACACTCCCACCATCTACGTGGTGAGCGACACGACGCGCGGCACGCCGTTTGTCGAAGTAGTGGACCGCACCCAGCTTTACCAGTTGATTGACAAGGTGATGAAGGAGGCTGGCCCCAGCCCCGCGCCACAGAAAACCGCGGCCGCCAAGACCGGTCTCGCCAGCAAGCCCACCAAGTCGCAGTAACCGAGTCTGTCCGAAAATCCGCTCGGCCCGCCCTTATGGCGGGCCGAAATTATTGCCGCTCGAACCCATGCGAGTGGGAGTACTATTTAGACAATGTTTTCTCTTTTGGGGCGCCAACCGTTCTGATTCAAACCGTGCCGAGCGCGCAACACATGCGCCTCGGCCGTGTTACCACTTTTCAAGTGGTCATGAGACAGGAGTTTTGGAACATGACAATCAAAGATAATTCAACGGTGTCGTCTCACGATCGAATTCTGCTGGCGGCGAAACGGCTTTTCGCCCAGCAGGGATACGAAAATACCAGTACGGTAGCGATCGCCCGCGATGCCGGCACCAGCGAATCGCAGTTGATGAAGCACTTTGGCAGCAAGCAGGGACTGCTGGTTGCGATCTTCGACCGCGGCTGGGTCCGAATGAACGAGCGCATCCAGATGATTCCGCAAGGCTCGCCTGCCGATCGTCTGTTGGCGGTATTGGAAGCCATCACCGTGGAACTGGAAAACGATCCCGAACTGAAAGTACTTTCAGCGTTGGAGGCCCGCCGCGTCAGCAAGGACAGCAATGTCGTCCTGCTAAGCCGGGGTGCCCTTCAGTATCGGAAGATACTCGATCGCATTCTGGAAGACATGCGCCACGAAGGCCAGATCAGGGCCGATGTCAATCTCGACGCGGTGCGCGCGGCCGTGGTTGGCATGGCGGAAGGGCTATGGCGTGATCAGGTTGTCGCGGACCGCTCCGAACTGCCCGCTCACTACACCTTCGACGACGTGCACAAAGTTCTGGAGTTGCTGATTGGCGCCTTTCAAGAGCCAAACTACCGGCGAGCCAAGGCCAGTTAATCACAACTTTGTTCGCGCATAGGAAATCCCCGCGAACTGCGGGGATTTGTGTTTGCGTACAAAACCATTGATCACGACCAATTCGACCGAAGCGTTACATCTTGCGGAGAACCTGGTACACGTCTTCCGTGTCAGGCTGGCGGTCGATGGGATAGACCTTGGCGTAAGTTATCTTGCCCTGCTTGTCGATCACAAAGACTGCGCGCTCGTTGATGCCCGGGACGGGTTCGCCTTCGCGTAGAATGCCGTACTTACTGGCCACCTCGCCATGGGGATAAAAATCGCTGGCCAGAGGCAGGCTTAAAATTCCGATTTCCTTCTTCTGCCAGGCGATGTGGCTGGGGATGGAATCCACGCTAATTCCCACGACTTCTGCGCCGTAGCCGGCGAACTTCTCCAGTTCGGCATTGAACGCCGGCAACTCGGCTGAACAAACAGGCGTCCAATCCGCCGGATAGAACACCAGCACCACGTTCTTCTTTCCCCGGTAATCGCTCAACTTGACGCGCTGCCTGATATTGCCCACCACTGCAGGCAGATCGAAATCCGGGGCCTCATCACCTACGTTCACGGGCGGCATTTCACTCCTCCAGTACAAGTGGCGATTCTAGAGTCCGCTGGAAAGGCACGCAAGTCGGCGCGCACAACAGAGTGGTGGGCAGTTGCAATATCCGGCTCGGGGCCGAAGATCGATCATCGCTGTAACGGCGGCAACCCGATGCCAAAAACTATTGTCTTTATCTGAGCCATTGAGTCCACAAAAAACGACGGATGTAGGACAATAGGACTGCTGATCATCGCATATTCTTTTGTGGGGCAATGGCACCGTGCAAAACCATCGCAGTAATCAGAGGTCTTTGGAGCTTCGGCCGGTTGATCGGTTGACGCTTGGCTTGGTTGGTATGGGAGTGATTTTCGCTTCGTTGGGTCTGGGCGAAGCCGTCTACCGGCTCTTGTTCTTCGATTTCGATGGCGCAACCGATCGGCTTCCAATCGAAATGATGTTCGGTCTGGCTTTCGCCTGGATTGTCACCAAGCTGGCTAAGAGGATCTACCAGCACCGGATGCTGACCTCTGCGAAGATCAACCAGGTCTGGGATCGAAATTACAAGATTCGTGACGCGGTAGCCGCCATTCCGCCCGTGCCGTATCCCGCCCATCAGCAGGCGATTCGGGTGATCCGTGAGGAAGTGGATCACATCGAGTGGGCGCTGGCCGATATTCTGCCTCGGTAACGACACGAGCGGGGCTTGAGGTCCAATCGATGCCTCCTCATGCTACTTCCCGGTCTTCCTCGATTTCCGGAAGGGCAACTGGTTCGGCAGGGTGGCGCATCGATCGAAGTTTGTTCACTCCCTTTCCGATCAGCTCGGATACTGCGAAGAGCTGTCCCGCTGTGACACCAGGTAGCACCCGATGATGCCCGACTGCAGCCAGGCCCATGCTGGCGATGCAGCCGCACTGCGAACAGTCTGGGGTTCCGCCAAACTGGCACGGCGTGATCCGCTTCTTCAGATCCGCTGAAACGGTGACCGTGGTGCGGGAGAATATGCAATCTCTTGGGGAAGTTGGTGGATGATGAAGCTCGTCGATCATGTTCTTCTGCATGTCGAGCATGGGATATGCAACCCGCAACCGAAGTAACTCCTCTGCAACCCGTCTCCGCTCATCCCTCGTCAGGATTTCCGGACCTACGGCCCCCTGCTGAGGCGTGAATAGGCTAATCCAGATTCGTTTCGTTTCTTCGCGTTCACTCCAGAATCGAACGAAATCTTCGAGGTAGTCCGGCCGATCCATCATCTGGCCGGTGACCGTGCAGTGGATCGTGACCTTGGTTCCAGCGATGCTCTTCAGGATACGTTCGTATGTGGCTGGCTTACGTCGCACATCATGTTCCGGTTGCAGTCCATCAACGGATACCACAATGTTTAGCTTAGACAAGGCGTTCCATCGCGTTGGGATCTGGCGGAAGGCGCTGGTCACCAACTGAACGTGGATGCCACGCCGTTCCAACTCCGGCAGGAGTACCTCAAGCTCGCGAAAACGCACTAACGGATCGCCTCCCACCAGGGAGACATGGAGGGGCCGGTGCTCTTGCATGAGGCGGAGAACTCCTTGCACCAGAGCGCTGCCTTTATAGTCCGAAAGCTGACGGAGAGTCAGGCCCGGTATGCCCAGATGCTCATCTTCATACGCGTAACACCCAGGACAGCGAAGCGGGCATTCGCGCGTGAGTTCGATCGAAATGGAGGGGCTTCTGCCGGACAGTATGGTCGCCCATGCTTGCAGTATTTCAGACTTCTTCAAGGTTTCTCCTCGTGGTTATATGAGTAGACGGCTACGAGGGCGATTCGATGCAATGATGAGCAATAAAAACTCGTAATCCGAGCGCGCGAAGCCCCAATCCAATCCGGATTGTCTCGTAATTGACGTTAAGAACTGGTGTTTTCATCGCAACTTCTCCCACCAAAATGGGTTTAGTTGCCTTCAGCCGACTCAGATTGAAAAGTCATTCCGCCCAGGGAAGAACATGCATTTCGCCTCTCGTGCAAGCAACCTGCACGTCCAAAACTCAGACCATCGCTTCACCTCGCGAACGTTTCTGATACTGCTTTTACTTCTGTTAACTGGGTTGATGTTGCATGCGCAGCAGACCCCGCAGGCGCAATCAGCCTCACCGGACCAGCCGGAAACCACCACCATTACGAAAGACGTCAATGTGGTCAACGTGCTGACCACGGTGCGTAACAAACAGGGGCAAATCGTCAACAGCCTCACCAAGGACGACTTCAAATTGGCCGACGACGGCCGGCCACAGACCATTAAATACTTCGCCAAGGTAACCGATCTCCCGTTGACACTCGGCCTGCTGGTGGACACCAGTCTGAGCCAGCGCCGCGTGCTGGAGCAGGAACGCACCGCCAGCTACACCTTCCTCGAGGATTTGCTGAGGGAGTGGAAAGACAAGGCGTTCGTGCTGCATTTCGACAGCGACGTTGAGCTGTTGCAGGACCTCACCAGCAAGCGTCCCAAACTGGAAGCGGCGCTGCAGAAGCTGGAGGTTCCTGACCCGCGGCAATCGCAGGGCGGCGGCCCGTCTCAACACGGCGGCGGGACGTTGCTAAATGACGCGATATTTCTCGCTTCCGACGAGGTCATGAGCAAACAGCAGGGCCGCAAGGCATTGATCGTCCTGTCCGATGGAGTGGACCAGGGCAGCAAGGTGAGCTTGACTCGAGCTATCGAGGCGGCTCAACGATCCGACACGCTGGTGTATGCCATCTTGTTCGCGGACCCGCAGGCTTATAACAACATGGCTGGTGGCCACCAGGGCGGAGGGCGTGGCAGTATTGGGTTCCCAGGTGGTGGCTATCCGGGCGGAGGGTATCCCGGAGGTGGCAGGTCTGGCGGAGGATATCCCGGTGGCGGCTACCCCGGCGGCGGCAACCCCGGCGGCGGTAGCGGCTCCCCTGGAGGGGGCCGCGGTGGCAAGTCCCAGGGTCACGCCGATGGCAAACAGGTCATGGAACGGCTGGCGCAGCAGACTGGCGGGCGCTTTTACGAGGTTTCCAAGCACGAGTCGATTGAGCAGATTTACACCAGCATTGGCGAGGAATTGCGCAACCAGTACAACCTGGGTTTCACACCGGACCTGGCTGACGCCGAAGGTGGTTATCACAAGATTCTGGTCACCACCACGCAGAAGGACATGGCCGTGCAAGCTCGCGATGGTTACTACTCCGGAAAGTAGCGCTCTCTGGTGAACCGCTGGAGTACTACGCCGGAAGTTGAAGATGCAACACGTAATCGTGGTGCGGAACTGGAAAGGGGCAGGATGCGAATCCGGCCCCTGGTTATTTGTGGCCTCCGCCTAGTTGTTCTGCCGGAGCTGGCGCAGCACGTACTGCAGGATCCCGCCGTGCTGGTAGTACAACACTTCCTGCGGCGTGTCGATGCGTACGGTGGCGTCGAACTCATGCACCGAGCCATCCGCCTTCCTGGCAATCACCTTCACGGTCTTTCCGGGTGCAAAATTCTCCAGAACATCGGTTAGTCCCACAACGTCATACACTTCCTCGCCGGTCAGGACGTTGGTTTCGGCGCTCTCCTCCTGGAGGAACTGTAGCGGCAGGATGCCCATGCCTACCAGGTTCGAGCGGTGAATGCGCTCGAAGCTCTCGGCCAGCGCCACGCGCACGCCTAGAAGGCGCGGGCCTTTCGCCGCCCAGTCGCGCGACGAACCGGAGCCGTACTCCTTGCCCGCCAGCACCATCAGCGGAGTTCCCGCTGCGCGGTACTTCACCGACGCATCATAAATGGACATCTCCTCGCCGTCGGGCAGGTGCCGCGTGTACGCGCCTTCGCGCTCCGGCGTGAGCTTGTTGCGCAGGCGCACGTTCGCGAACGTCCCACGCATCATGACTTCATGATTGCCGCGGCGCGATCCGTAGGAATTAAAGTCGCCCACCGAAACTCCGTGCGCGATCAGGTACTGTCCTGCCGGACTGTTGGGCTTGATCGAGCCTGCGGGCGAGATGTGGTCGGTCGTCACGCTGTTGCCGAGGTAGCACAGCACCCGCGCTCCGGATATGTCTCCCACCGGCGCCGGCGTCTTCGGCATGTTCTCGAAGTACGGAGGGTTCTTCACGTAGGTGGACTTGTCATCCCACGTGAACGTCTCGCCCTCGGGAACCTTCAGCCCCTGCCAGCGATCGTCGCCGCGGAACACGTCCTTATACGCCGTCTGGAACAAGTCGCCCGTGATGTATTCCGCGAGCACGTCCGCGACTTCCTTCGCGGTTGGCCAGATATCTTTCAGGAAGACCGGCTTGCCTTTGCCGTAGCCCAGCGGCTCGTTGTACACGTCAATGTCGATACGCCCGGCCAGCGCGAACGCCACCACCAGCGGCGGCGACATGAGGTAGTTGGCTCGCACCTCGGAGTTGATACGGCCCTCGAAATTGCGGTTGCCGCTCAACACCGACGCCACCACCAGGTCCTTGTCCGCGATCACGCTCGAAACTTCCGCCGGCAGCGGCCCCGAGTTGCCGATGCACGTGGTGCATCCGTAGCCGACGACGTGGAACTTCAGTTTCTCGAGGTAGGGCAGCAGTCCCGACCGCGTGAGGTATTCGGTCACCACCATCGATCCCGGCGCGAGCGAGGTCTTCACCCAGTTTGGGATCGTCAGGCCCTTCTCGGTGGCCTTCTTCGCCAACAGTCCGGCAGCCACCAGAACCGACGGATTCGACGTGTTGGTGCAACTCGTGATGGCCGCGATCACTACGCTACCGTGACTCAAAGCTTCTTCGAGTGCGACTTCGGTCACGACTCCGGCCTCGTGAACTGCTTCGGGTCCCGCAGGATTACCGCCTTCTCCCTCCCAACGCGCGCCCTGCTTCGGAGGAACGCTCTGTCCCGGCTTCAGCAAGCTGGGCAACGCCTGCTCGAACGAAGCAGCTGACGCCGACAGCAGCACCCGGTCCTGCGGACGCTTCGGCCCCGCGATGCAAGGCTCGATGCTCGCGAGATCGAGATCGAGCACGTCGGTGTACTCAGCCTCCGGAGTATCGACGTTGTGGAACAGCCCCTGCTCTTTGTAGTACGCCTCGACAATCTTGATGTGCTCCTCGGTGCGGCCACTGAGACGCAGGTAGCGCAGCGTCTCGTCGTCCACCGGAAAGATGCCGCAAGTCGCGCCGTACTCCGGAGCCATGTTGCTGATTGTCGCGCGATCGGCCAGTGGCAGCGCATGCAGCCCCGGCCCGAAGAACTCGACGAACTTGCCCACCACGCCTTTCTTGCGCAGCATCTCGGTGACGGTCAGCACCAGGTCGGTCGCGGTCGATCCTTCGCGCAACTGGTTCTTCAGCCGCACGCCAACAACCTGCGGGATCAGCATCGATACCGGCTGTCCCAGCATGGCGGCTTCGGCCTCGATTCCGCCCACGCCCCATCCCAACACACCGACGCCGTTGATCATCGTGGTGTGCGAGTCGGTGCCCACCAGCGTGTCGGGATACGCCATCGGCAATCCCGTCTCGCCGTTCGCTCCCACGAACACGACGCGCGCCAGGTACTCCAGGTTGATCTGGTGCACGATGCCGGTATCCGGCGGTACGATCGCGAAATTCTTGAACGCGGTCTGTCCCCAGCGCAGAAAGGCATAGCGCTCTTTGTTGCGCGAGAACTCCAACTCCGCGTTGAGCTGGAACGCCTGTGGCGTGCCGAACTCGTCGACCTGCACCGAGTGGTCAATAACCAACTCCGCCGGCTGCAGCGGATTGATCAACCCGGGATTGCCACCCAGCGCCTTCATGGCATCGCGCATGGCCGCCAGGTCGACCACTGCGGGCACGCCCGTGAAATCCTGCAGCAGCACGCGGCTGGGCATGAACGCGATCTCCTGCGACGGCACGCTCTTGCCGTTCCATGCAGCGAGAGCGCGCACGTCATCGGCCTTCACCGACTTGCCGTCTTCCCGCCGCAGCAGGTTTTCCAGCAGGATACGCAGCGAATATGGCAGGTGCCCGATCGAGCAGCCGTGTTTCTCCACGGCATTGAGGCGGTAGATTTCAAATTCCTTGGAGCCTACACGGAGAGTGGAGCGACTGCCGAAGCTGTTCATGAATGAGTCCCCTTCTATTTCGTGGCGGAGTAATTGAATGCAGGTTCGTGCAACGTGAAACTATCTATCTTAAAACGCGGGGACGGGTGGTGGATAGGGGTGTGTGGACAGTGGGCCGAGAGATGGGCCCTTTCTTCACGTCGCGATGACCTATCGCCGATCCACAATCACGACCCGAACCGTTCGGCTGCGCGGGCCTTTGCTTTGGCGGCTTCCTCTTCCCGATTTCTCGGCGCGGCGTTGGTTTCGAATGCACCCAGAAGATTGGTCGAGATGACGGTTATCTCATCGACCGCAGCCAGGAACGTGGCTTCGTTGGCCTTTGACGGCTTATTGAACCCAGTAATTTTGCGGACGAATTGCAGCGCAGCCGCCCGAGTCTCTTCCTCGGTAACAGGCGGATCGAAGTTGAACAGCGTCTTAATGTTCCTGCACATTCAGCGAAACCTCACATACCAGAACTCTGATGCCGGAAGTCCGCATCGGCCGCACTACCCGCCGGGCCTTTTTTCCTGAACTCACGGCTAGTGTCACATGCCGACGTGACATGTGTCCTATCTCGGCTTTGGCATGCCTGCTCCAATGAGTTTCGATGCCCCCAGACACTCACTGTTCGCGCCGCATCTGTCTGCTGATTTGCGCACTCCTACTGTGCTCGACCTGTATTGCCCAGGAAGAAGCGCTCCGCATCCATCGTGACATTGTTGCTCTGACCGATGAAGCGCAAATCATCGTCCACGGCACCATCGTCTCCACCCAGGTCGAACCGCATCCGCAATTCAAGAACCTAACCACGGTGCTGGTGACCATGAGTGTGTCCGACAGCCTCAAGGGCGCGCCGCAGAAGTCGATCACCTTTCGCCAGTACGTCTGGGACATCCGCTCCATCAGCGCCAACGGGGGCTATCACAAAGGCGAAGAGTTGCTGCTGTTTCTGCGGACGCCGTCGGCCTACGGACTGACCAGTCCAGCGGGGCTGCAGCAGGGGCGCTTCGAGATTACCCGCGACGCCAAAGGCCAACTGCAGGCGATGAACGCCGAGCACAACGCAGGACTCTTTGAGAACCTGGCCAGCCAAGCCCGTCAGCGGCGGACAACGTTGCCACTGGTCAGCCAGAAATTGGCTTCGCAACACTCAGGCCCGGTGCAACTGGCGGACCTGAAACAGGTCGTCCGGGCGTTCGCGGGAGCGGGCAAATGACAATGAAAAGGCCACGCGGGCTGCTGGCGCGCTTTTTGATGCCGTGGTGTCTTCTGGCCACAGCCTTCGCGGGTGGTCCGCTATCGGTTGGCGGCCCGAATAATGGCATTGCCGGGCAGGCGTTTTTCTGGAACCCCGCAGCCATGCCGATTCAGTACCGGGTCGATTCTGGTCCCATGAGCACCACTCCTACCGGGCAGGTGGTGATCAGCAACGCCAGCGGGCTGACGCGGGTGCAATTGATGTTCGGCAACTGGCAACAAGCACCGCACGCTGTCATCCAGTTTCAGTACGCCGGACCGATCGCGTTCGCCAACGGTACACCGCTCGGCGACATCATTACCCTAGCCGACTACAACACCGCGCTCGGGCTGTGTCAGGCAGGTACCGAGAATCCCATCATCTTTGACGCCTCTGGATTGATCGTTGCCGCGCTCGGTCTGCCGCCCGACATCATCGGTTTCGCTTCACCCTGCAAGCTCGATCCGACGAGCGGATTCATTCTCTCGGCGTTCGCGACGCTCAACGGACAGTTCCAGGACGGAATCGACGCTTATCCCAACTTCGAACTCTCGGCCTCGCAATTCGACGAGGCGATCACCCACGAACTCGGGCATTTTTCCGGACTGGCGCACTCGCAGATCAACGATTCCATACTCAACGTCGGTTATCCCTGCCCAGTCGATCAACTGGCAGGACTGCCGCTGATGTTTCCGTTCCTGGCGTGCCAGTCGCGGAGCGATGCCGGGCTGCCGATCCTGTCGCCCGACGACCGGGCATGGATCGCCCGGTTGTATCCCGTGCAAGACTTCAACGCCACTTACGGCACCATCAAGGGGAACATTCTGTTTAGCGACGGGAAGACTCCGGTACAAGGAGCCAACGTAATTGCCCGCGACGTCAATAATCCCTTACGGATTGCGGTGTCGGCGGTGTCGGGCTACCGGTTCACAGGGAACCCGGGCCAGTCTGTGACTGGAGACAACACCGGCGGGTCGGCGCACGGTTCGCGCGATGCCACCTTGATCGGCTACTACGAAATTCCGGTGCCTCCCGGAACCTACACAGTTGAGGTTGAAAGCATCGACCTGAGTTTCCAGGGCGGATCGGGATTGGGTCCGCTGGATCCTCCCATTCCGCTGCCAGGACAGCACGAGTTCTGGCACGCCGACGAATCGGCGTTCGACGATCCAATGGCGCAGGACCCGATCATCGTCAACGGTGGACAGACCGTCGATCAGATCGACATCATCTTGAATGGGACCCCGACCCGCTTCGACCAGTTCGAAGACCCGGGCGCGTGGCTGGCGATTCCAGAGGTTTTACAAAAGAGTAACCCCCTTAGTACCGGGGTTCCCGCGTGAAACCTCCTGGCGCCCTGCACGCCATCGCAGCCGGTCTCTGCGCCGCGCTCGTCTTTGTCCTGACCGCGTGTGGCGGCGGAGCTGGCGGGTCGAACTCCAACGGCGGCGGAGGCGGCGGGCAGCAAGCGCCGCCGCTGGTCATCACCACCACCAGCCTGCCGCAGGGGATAGCAACTGTGCCTTACCAGCAGACGCTGAGCGCGACGGGTGGCACCCCTCCCTATACCTGGTCGCAGAATGGATATCTGCCGTATGGTCTGGCATTGAATCCGAGTACAGGAGTGATTTCTGGCACCAGTCCCGGCGCAGTTTACGGGCCCGTGATATTTCAAGTCGCAGATTCGGGTTCGCCGCAGAAGACTGCCACTCAGAGCATCTACATGACGTTCATCTGGCAGTTGTCATTTCAGACCACGTCGCTGCCGGCGGCGCACTCCAACGTACCGTATGACACCTTCATCTACCTCATGACCAGCGCCGATCCGACCACATGGAAACTGCTCTCCGGCACACTGCCGCCAGGACTGCAACTAACCAACCCCAGCGCGCAGCAGATCGAAATCACAGGAACCACGACCCAGACCGGAAGCTATCCCCTGACCCTGCAGGTGCAAGACAACTCGACACCGCCCCAGGTTGCCAAGCAGGATTTCGTGCTGACGGTCGATAACGCGCTGACCATCCTCACGCAGAAGTTGGGCTCCGCGATCATAAACTCGAATTATTCGGTCACCCTGTCGGCGATTAACGGAACGACTCCCTATCAGTGGTCCGCAGTCGGGCTGCCTCCTTCGCTGACCATTGACCCAGCCAGCGGAACCATCTCTGGCGTGCCAACACTGTACGGAGTGTTCCAGCCGACGGTCACAGTGACGGACTCGGCCAGCCATACCGCGTCGCAGATCTTGGGATTAACCATCATTGCAGCGCTGTTTGTGCCTAACTACGGCAACCTCTCGGCAGTCATCAACAAACCTTTCTACGACTACCTCACCGCCTTTGGAGGATCGCCGCCCTATTCCTGGTCGCTGGTCTCCGGATCGATGCCACCGGGCCTGACTCTCGATGGAGCGCACGGAACCATCACCGGAACGCCAACCCAGTTGGGAAGCTACAACTTGACGTTCCAGGTGACGGACACGGGGCCACCGCAGCAGTCCGCGCAATGGTCCACGACGATTTCCGTGGTGCCACCGCAGCTTTACATAGCCAGCACCCTGCCGCCGAAGCTACCGCTGGGCGTGCCGTTCCAGTGGACTGCCGCCGCCCAAGGTGGAACGCCACCCTATCACTGGTCCGCGGCCACCGGCACTCTGCCCCCGGGCCTTGGTTTCGACCCCAACACCGCCGACCTGACGGGGACACCCACTTCCCTAGGGCAGTACACTTTCTCGTTGTCGGTCTCCGATTCGGGATCGCCCCAGCAGACCGCTACCAACACTCTTACCGTCAACATCACGACGCCGCTGGGACGCAACGACGCGATTGCGCATGCGACGCCGCTGGGCGACGGCAGTTGGCAGGCGTCGATCAGTCCTTATGCCGATCCCCCGGACAGTCCCACTCCAGTGCCCGATATGGACTACTACAGGATCATCGGCCCGGCTGGCAGCATCGTCTCCATTGCCATTTCCGCCCAGGCTTCCTTCTTCAACAATGCCTTGGATTCAGTGCTGGAGATCCTCGATGCCAATGGCGTTCGCTTCAACTCCTGCGAGCAGCCGGGAGACACGTCGAACACCTTCACCTCCGATTGCCTGAATGATGACATCGTCCCAGGTGTGAACCACGACTCGCAACTCCAGATCAAGGTGCCGGGAGCAGCGAACGCCGAGACCACGATGTACGCGCACGTATTCGATTGGCGTGGCGATGCCCGGCCCGACATGCAGTACTACATCAATGTGTCTGGTTCCATTGCAGGGCTAGTAGCCTTCCCGCCCACCGGAACTACCTATGGGTCGGGATACACCGGCACATCGGGCTGCGTCGTGGCCCAGTCGTGCTGGGCCGGATTTTCCGCCACGGGAGGCCTGCAGCCTCTGATTTGGAGCGTACTGTCAGGCAATATTCCCGCTGGAATGACCCTCGATCCTACGTTCGGGTCATTTAGCGGCACGCCCGCCGCCGTCGGCACCTACAGCTTCGTCGCCCAAGTCCGCGACTCCGGATCGCCGCCGCAGACGGTCGCTGTTCCTTTCACTCTCACTGTCGAGATCCCGCCCGTCATCACCACCGCCAGCCTGCCCGACGCTACGGCAGGGCAGTTCTACAGCGTGAACCTCAATGCCACCGGCGGGGTTCCGCCTTATCGTTGGGGGGCCGGCGCGAACGACTATAACTTCACCCTGCAGATGAATCCCAGCACCGGCGTTCTCAGTGGTGTGCCGCGCGTTGCGGGTTCCTTCTCCGTGAATTTAAACGCTACCGATGCCGTGGGGATCCTGGCGTTCTCCAACTTGCCCTTGACCGTTATCCCCGGCCCACTGACTTTTCCGAGCGGGACTTACCCGAACGCCAAAGTCGGTTTGCAATACGCCGACTTGACGCCCTACCTGAACGCCAATGGAGGCACGCCGCCGATCACAATTACCCTGATAGGTGGAACGGTCCCTCCAGGCCTGGCCTTCAGCGGCGGGATGCTAACCGGCATCCCAACTACCGCTGGAAGTTACAGCTTGCTTCTGCAGGCCAGCGACAGCAGTTCAACACCGCAGACTCTGACCGCTACCTACACCATCACGATCAATCCATAGCTGGGAACGTAAAGGCGCATCAGGTCTACCCGGCCAGGTCGAGCACGTAATAGAGCACGAGGCCCATCACCGGCACCAAGTACGCGCGCAATAACAACAGCGAAATCTTCACGCCGGGGATCATCGCCTTCGGGCCCAGCAGAGGTGGGCGTTAGGCAGGATAGAAATGCTCACCGGGACAATTACCGCTCTTTCTACACTGGACTGCCGCCGAGGCTACTCGCAGGCTCCGGTCCAAATTGTGCGCTTCTACGTCCTTAATTAATCCTGACGGGAGCTATGGATTTCCCACCAAATGTTTTATATCCTACCCCCCTAGGGTACTGTCAAAAAAGGGAAAACCTAACGATGAAGGACAAAATTCCTGGGATTTCCAAGGAGAAACAGAAGCTCTTATTTCGTATCAAGCGAATCCGGGGCCAGTTCGCGGCGGTGGAACGCGCCCTGGAGGCGGGTGACGAGTGCGCAGACATCCTGATGCTGTTGGCCGCCATTCGCGGCGGCGTTAATGGCCTCATGGCAGAAGTTCTCGAGGACCACATCCGCTTGCACATGATGACTCCGGACCATGAGATGGACTCGCCCGAGGAGTTGGGTGAAGACTTGATCGGCCTGGTGCGCGCATATCTGAAATAGCCGCCTGGCTACGTGAGTCCGTGAACGCGCGATCCAAGCTAATCCTGGACGTGGATCAGCCTACTTGGCGAAGAAAAGAATGAGTATTACTACGATCCAGTTCACTCTCCGGCTCTTCAATTTTTCCGCAGTGAAGGCTGGTCACATCGATCGCACGCCGCCATGTGCTACCATCGCCGGTTCCACTCTTCTTCCCAAGGAGTCCTTATGCGGAAAACCGTCTTATCGATTGCGGTGGTTTCGTTTGTGTTGCTAGCGATGTTCCAGTTGCAGGCCGCCACTCTGGCGGGAGTTACCATGCCCGACACGGCACAGGTCGGCGGCAAGAACCTCGTCCTCAATGGCCTGGGATTGCGTACCAAGGTCATCGTGAAAGTTTATGTTGCGGGTCTCTATGTCGAGCAGAAGTCGTCGGACCCCAACACCCTCATCAAGTCCGACACGCCGAAGCAGATCGTGATGAAGTTCCTGCACGGCGCCAGCAAGAACCAGATGTCGGATGCCTTCAACGAGTCGTTCAGCGACAATTCGCCGGATGCGGTGAAGACGATGAAGGGCGACATCGATCGCCTGCTGGGCGCGCTCGATCCCGTCAACACGGGCGACACGATGGTCTTTACTTACGTCCCGGGCACGGGTACGACCTACTCCCTGAACGGCAAGGACAAGGTGACGATCGCCGGACCAGCGTTTGGCCAGGTGCTTATGTCGGTGTGGCTCGGACCCAAGCCCCCCAATGCCGACCTGAAAAAAGGTTTGCTCGGACAGTAGGGACTAGACCCACATTCTCCGAGACAGAAAGCGAATGTGGGCCACCAAACACGCTTACTTAGCTCGCAGCAGCAGCACCGGAACGCGAATGCTGTGCTGCACGCGAGTGGCGGTGGTGCCGAGAAGAAGATCGGCAATGAAGCGGTGTCCGTGGGTGCTCATGGCGACGAGGTCACAACCTTTTTGCTGCACCCATTTGATGATTTCGGTAGCCGAGTCACCGTAAGCCAGCTCTGACTCGGCTGGAATTCCTGCGGCCTCAAACTCGGAGCGCACGTTTTCCAAGTAGGCGAGGTCTTCGGCGATTTCCGGACTGATGGCGTCGGGACCATAGGTGCGCGCGGCCCAGCCATCGGCCACATGCAGCAACACCAGGCGGCTATGGGCCAGCGTCGCCAGCTTCTTGATGTGCTCGATGATCGCCCGGTCCGTCGGGGTTCCGTCCAGCGTGACCAAAATGGTGTTGTACATGGCTGACTCGATTCCGTAAGCGCGGTGCTAACCGCCGGTGATGACGTGCCACGCGATTTTGAGCGATTCTGGCAGCCCGAACACATCCATGGCGGTGATCAGGATAGCACTCGCCCATCCGGCGCTGAGCAGAAACCATCCGTTCTTCCACTTGCCCATGCGCTGGCGCGAACTGGTGAACTGCAGCAGCGGAAACATGGCAAACGGAAGCTGCAACGCGAGTATGACCTGGCTCAGCGTCAACAGGTCGGTCACGCTGCTGTCTCCGCGCAGGCCAATGACGAACACTGCCGGCAGAATGGCTACGGTGCGCGTGATCAGCCGCCTCACCCACGGCTTGATACGCCAGTGCATGAAGCCTTCCATCACGACCTGTCCGGCGAGCGTGCCGGTGATGGTGCTGCTCTGTCCGCTGGCCAGCAGAGCTACGGCGAAGAGCGTGCTTGCAGCGGTTGTTCCCAGTAACGGCGCGAGCGTCAGATAGGCGACGCGAATCCAGTCGCTATCGGGCCTGAACCTCGCGATCTGGCCGCCGGGAAGCGTGACGCTTTCCTTGCCGAAGAAGACCGTCGCCGCCAGCACGAGGATTGCGGAGTTTACAAAGAACGCAATCGTCAACGCCACCACCGAATCGATGGTATTGAAGCGGATGGCGCTGCGCATCGAGGGCTCGTCCTTCTGCAGCTTGCGGCTTTGCACCAGCGCTGAATGCAGGTACAAGTTATGCGGCATGACCGTCGCGCCGATGATGCCGATGGCGAGATATAACATTCCGGCCTGGCGGAAATGCGGTGAGATCAGCGCGCGTCCCATTTCGAGGAAGCTGGGCTGGGTCTGTGGCAGAACGAAGATTTCGATGAAGTAGCAGACGGCAATGGTGCCGATCAGCACCAGTACTACCGCTTCAATGGTGCGCATGCCGAAATGCTGCAGGCCGAGCAGCAGCAGAACGTCGAGTCCGGTGATCACGACTGCCCAGAACAGTGGGATATGGAACAGCAGGTTCAGCGCCACCGCTCCGCCTAGCACCTCAGCGAGATCGCAGGCGGCAACCGCCAGTTCGCTGAGCAGCCAGTTGGGCCAGCGCGTCCAGTTGGGATACCAGTCGCGGCAACATTGCGCCAGGTCTCTCCCGGTCACAACACCGAGCCGCGCGGATATCACCTGCATGAAGATCGCCATGAGGCTGGCCAGCCCGACGACAAATAGCAGACCGTACTTGAACTGCGCGCCCGCCTGCAGATCGGTGCCCCAGTTGCCAGGATCCATGTAGCCGACGCTGACCAGGATTGCCGGGCCCACGAACGCTCGCCACTGTTCCCAGAAGCCGGCCTGGTGGTGCGGCACCGCGACTGTGCCATGGACTTCCTCTAGCGAAGGATGGCCGGCCGCCGCGGCGCGCTTCAACGCGCGCTGCGCTTCCCGCTGCAAGGCTGCTTCGATCCGTTCTGGGGTTGACTTGTCCATCTTGCGGTTCAACGCCCGACGGCGCTGCATTCATTACCGTATTCTATTTCTCCCGGTCAAAGGTTTGACAGGCCATGCGAAACAACCCTACTCTTTCCTTTCGCGACGTTCTTTTGGACCGGCTGGAAAAATCGCCGGAAGAGCTGTTCCTATGAAGGTACTCGTCCTCGGTAGCGGTGGCCGCGAACATGCGATCGCTTGGAAGTTGCGGCAGTCGTCACGCATCAAGAAGCTGTACTGCGCGCCCGGCAGCGGTGGGATTTCCGGCGACGCCGAGTGTGTCGCCGTGGACCTGAAGAGCCTGGATTCGATCGTCCAGTTGGCCAATCGGCTGAATCCCGACGTCACCGTCGTCGGCCCGGAACTTCCCCTGACCCTGGGAGTGGTGGACGAGTTCCAGCGCCGGGGATGGCCGATCTTCGGTCCGAGCCGAGCGGCGGCGCAATTGGAGTCGAGCAAGAGCTTCTCCAAGGAATTCATGCAGCGGCACCGGATTCCGACCGCTCACTACGCCATCTGCAGCAAGAAAGAGGAGTTGAAAGACGCTTTGGCGCACTTCCATACCCCGATCGTGGTCAAAGCCGACGGACTGGCGGCGGGCAAGGGCGTGGTGATCGCGCAGACAAAGGAAGAGGCGCAGCGTACCGCCGAAGAAATGCTCAGCGGCAAGATGCTGGGCGAAGCCGGATCGCGCGTCGTGTTGGAAGAATTTCTCGACGGCGAGGAGTTGTCGTTTCTGGTGCTGAGCGATGGCGAACGGGTGGCTCCGCTGGTGGCGACACAGGACCACAAACGAGTGTTCGACAACGATCAAGGCCCCAACACCGGCGGCATGGGAGCGTACTCGACCGACCAGATCATCGACGCCGGAATGCGGGACTGGCTGGTCGCGCATGTGGCGCGTCCAGTGATCGCGGGCATGAAGGCTGAAGGTGCGGAATACAAGGGCATCCTGTATTGCGGCATCATGATGACCGCGCGCGGGCCGATGGTGCTGGAGTTCAACTGCCGCTTCGGCGATCCGGAGACCCAGCCCATCATGATGCGTATGGACAGCGACCTGATGGAGGCGATCGAGGCGTCGATCGAAGGGCGCGTCAGCGATGGCGATTTTCGGTGGTCGTCGGACCCGGCGGTGTGCGTGGTGATGTCGTCGGGAGGATATCCTGGCGCGTTTGAAGCAGGGAAAGTCATCACCGGCATCGAAGACGCCGACCGCATGTACGGGGTGAAGGTGTTTCACGCCGGGACAAATCGTCGCGATGGCGCGTATTACACCTCCGGCGGACGCGTGTTGGGCGTGACTGCGCGCGGAAGCGATCTGCCGGAAGCGGTGGAGCGCGCGTATGACGCTGTGATGAAGATCCGCTTTGATGGCATGCACTATAGAAAAGATATTGCGGCGAGGGGATTGAAACATTTGCGGGAGACGAAATAACTCTGTTCGCTATTCGCTTTTTGCAAGAGGCACATGAGCCTGAGGTGTTCGGCACCGGCTTCCCGCGGACGGCACAGACTTGAGCATCGCGATATGATCCGATGGATCGCAGTCGTCGCATCTACGTTAGTTTTGTCGTTGGAGGTCTCCGCCGTATGCCTGATGCCTCTTCCGCGACTTGTGTGCGCGGAGTACTTTCGAAGTCAGGTAGTGGTCGAGGCGACACTGATTAGCTCTAAGTATATTGAGCCGGAATACGAGAATCCTGGCCACTTCTACCAAATGAAAACAGACAAGGTCTTGCGTGGCAACCTCGGGGAAGAGTTTCAAATCTGGGAAGAAAACAGCAGCGGTCGCGCCGGGTTCGCATGGCAGCGTGAGCGCCCCTATCTGCTATTCCTCACCCAGTCGGATGACAAGCACGGCGCTTGGGAATTAGATGGCTGTGGCAACTCTGGCCCGCTGAAGCAAGCGGTGGCAGCGCTCAACTCAATACAACAGATTTCGGGGGCACAATCAGGTTTGATACAAGTGGGCGTGGGTGGGATAGGGGCGGACTCGAAGAATCCTCTTGCAGGCCGCCATGTGAAGGCGGAAAGTTCGGGACGCGTTTTTACCGGTACCTCGGACAATCGCGGCATAGCGGATATAAAGGTACCTCCTGGAACTTACAAAGTGACCGTGTCAGACAGCGGAAGATTTGAGCCTTACGACCTCAGCTATGACGATCCAAGAAGCGTAGTGGTGCACAAAGGCGGCTGCGCACAAATCCAATTCGGCGCCAGACAATAAAAAACAGAAAGCACAAAAAGCATGGCAAACAACCCTCTAGTTTCCATCGTTATGGGCAGCGACTCTGACCTCGACATCATGAACGAGGCTGCGAAGGCGCTGGCCGAGTTCGGCATTCCTTACGAAATCGACATCACCTCGGCGCACCGCTCACCGGCGCGCACCAGCGAATACTCGCGCGCACTGAAGGCGCGCGGCATACAGGTGGTCATCGCAGGCGCGGGCGGCGCCGCCCACCTGGCGGGCGTCATCGCCGCGGAGACAACATTGCCCGTGATCGCGGTGCCGATTCCATCCACCGCGCTGCTCGGACTCGACTCGCTGCTGGCGATGGTGCAGATGCCGGCGGGTATCCCCGTCGCGACGGTCGCTATCGGAAAACCGGGCGCGACGAATGCTGGCATCCTCGCAGCGCAAATGATTGGACTGCATGACGCCGAAGTGGCAAAGAGACTAGAGGCACACAAGGAGAAGCTGGCAAAGGGCGTCGAGGCTAAATCGAAGAAGTTGAAAGAGAGTCACAAGTCATGAGCGCGACACTGGCTCGGGTTTCCTTCGCCGAATTGCTCGGCGCTAATGAAGCCGAAACGAAGAAGTGGCGGACGTGGTTTGAACGGCAGCCCGCAGCAGTGCTGGATGTCCCGCTGAGCATCGCCCTGGCGAAGAACGTACGCGAGTTTCTGCTGCACATTTTCGCTGTCGAGTTGCGCTACGCCGAACGACTCGCGGGTGCGCCTGTCACGGACTACGAAACCCTGAGCAAGGCGAGCGTTCCAGACCTTTTCGGCATCGGCGAACGTGCGGGGGCGATGTATCGTGATTACCTGACAACCGCAACTGATGAAGATCTTGCGGTAGTCATGGAGTTTCCAACACGCACCGCCGGAACCATTCGCGCGAGCAAGCGCAAGATGTTTGTGCATGCCATGCTGCACGGCATAAGGCACTGGGCGCAGTTGGCAACCGCGCTGCGCGAAGCGGGCTATCCGACGGATTGGGGCAAGGATTTTCTGTATAGCCCGGTGATGGAGTAGAGCTGCCGCTCTGCGCCGGCTTGGCGCAACAGTCCCTCGATGACTAATTTTCACAAGGTGTGTATCGTGTAGGCGTGGAGGCAGGAGTGAACTTCCTTATCATTGGCTCCCGTCTCCAAGTACCACAGAGAGCGACGGAGAAGATCGACCTTGCCCATTGAATTTACGCCGAAATTTTTGGAAAGCCGCTGGACTCATAAGCGACAAGTCCCTGACAAACTCAAGTTTGCAATACTCGCCGCGGGCTTGGGTCGGAGAATGGACCCGTTAACTGCCCGTCATCTCCCTAAACCCTTATTTCCGTTGGGCGGTAAGGTTCCCATGGCCGAAGTTTGGCTACGGAGAGCCGTGGAGTCGGGCATCACGGACGTCTCCATGAATCTATGTGTCCTTGCACAAATAATCGAGAATCACTTTGGAGACGGCGGCAAGTTCGGCGCCAATCTAACTTACGTAAGAGAGGATGTCCCGTCCGGCACCCTCGGGGGGGTCTGCAAACAAGCGCTTGGGATGGATTCAAAGCGGCTTCCCTCTGAAAAACACCGATCACTGCCCAAACCCTTCCAGGGCTCCACGCTGATTGTCCCCAGCGGAGACATCGTAACCAATTTTGGTTCCGAATTGTTGGAAGAAATGTATGAGATACACAGAGGTGTGGGATCTGCATTGACCGTAGCGCTGGTTCCTGTACCTTGGGAGAGACGAATAGACTACGGTACTGCTGTCCTTGCCTCGCCCGAAGCTCGCGATAGCATCCTTTGCAAGTCCGGCCGAATCGAGAGTTTTGTAGAAAAACAAGCCGACTCTCCCAGCAATTTGAGCAACGCATCCATTTATATGATCGAGATGGATTTGCTGCGAGCCCTCGACCCACTGCGCACCGAAGCAAACCTTGATGTTGCAAATCCTTTTTATGATTTTGGCAAGCATGTTTTCCCAGCATTGCTCGGTGACTTGCCGTATGTATCGCTACCAAAGGATTTCGTTTTTTGGGGTGTGCAATACAACGGCAGTTGGTTCGATGTGGGGCAGAAGCGCGATTACTTGCGGGTTAACGAGCTTCTCTTGGATGGCAAGCTGGATGTGCCATTGCCTTACGAAAAACTCCCGTGGGGATATCTGGGAAGGGATGTGGAGATTGACTTTTCGTCAGTAAAGATTATCCCGCCCGTGGTGATCGGGAACAACTGTGTAATCGAGCTTGGCGCTACTTTAGGACCATATGCGGTCATAGGAGACGACTGGACGGTACAGCGAGAAGCCAGAATACAACACTCCGTCCTGTGGGAGAGATACTCCTATTTTGACGAAGATGGCAACGAAGTGCCCGCGAGGCACCGAAAGCTCATCGACCGCCACACCGTACGCACCCACGTGAGCATCGACGAGAGTATTGTGGCAGGCGGGGACATCGAGTTTGACTTGCTGGGCAAGACAGTTGATGTTCAGGCAGATGGCGGGTTGGGCATTCTCGATATTGATAGTGTCGCAGACGGACCTCGCGCCTGATCGATTTCGTAAACCTGAACGCTCGATTTCGGAAGTCAGCCCTGGACGGGCGCTAATTTTGGGGTAGTAAGTTAAGGCAATTCGGATCCCGCTTCGAAGCCACGTCCATCACCTCTCCCTTCCTGGCACATGGCGCCAGAGCGCAATCAAGTCCGAAGAGCCATCATCTAAGCAATAGTCCGCTTGGCCGATCATCAGGGACGCGGGAAAGTCGCTCGTTCGCTTTCCTCCCCTGGTAGAGTCGACGGTTACCGCTGGGCGTGCGCTTGCCATATGAATCCCAAAATGGGAATTGGCAGGCCGTGAGTTTCGCCTGCTATGAATGCGAATTGCAGGCCTTGGTTCCCGCTATTGGTATCTGTACAACGCGTAGTTTGCCGCGCTGAGCAATCTGCTTCGGAACGTCCTATGAAAAATAAGTGTCCCGTAACGGTAAATGTGGCACAATGTCCGGTTCCATCACAGATCCATCAGTATCCAAATGACTTGGAGTGTCCGTCAGGCTCTGACGTAAGGAGGTCCACTGTGGTAGCAGACCCATCAGCAGCGGTATTCGTCGCCTATTCCCGCGATGACAAGGACGTCGCTTTTAGGCTCGCCGGAGATTTGAAAGCGGCTGGAGCCAGCGTTTGGATCGATGAATCGGATATTCCTCCCGGCGCACGATGGGGAATCACCGTCCAAGATGCCGTGCGCAGATGTTCGTGTCTTCTCGTGATACTCACCCCTGCCTCGGTTGAATCTAACGAAGTAGAGAACGAATATTCGTTCGCCTTGGATAATCACAGGAAGGTGGTACCGATTTTATATCGCGACTGCGAAGTCCCATTACGATTACGCGTACTTCACCATATCGATTTCAGAATCGACTATGCAACTGGTCTTGAGTTACTGCTTAAGTCTCTGGGTATGCAGCAGAGCACGCACCGCGCATCACCCCTCGTTTCCGCTTCCCCTCCGCAGAGCCAGATACATACCGTGGAAGTAGCGGATCAGGCAGCGCAAGAAGACCGGATGCAATCGCCCGAGGGCGTTCCGTCGGGGAGGCTCAGTTGGATCACCGAGTCAGTATCAGATTGGTTTAAGAAGGAGTATAAGGACCGTTCGGAGTCCCAAGACGAGGACAAGCGCGAAAGGTCCAACCTGATCAGGGCGAATCCAAAGGTGCTCGATCTGCACTTGTCGTACTCGCAGGGGTTCGAGCTCGGACCGATAATTCAGCGAACAGGTGATGGGCCACCTATCATGGACGACCCAGAAAAGCCTGGAAGCTACACCGCCGACCCGGAACGGCAACGGATCGGCACGAATTACGTCATCGACACAATGCACCAGGAGCACTCTGAGGATTTATTCCTGCTCTTTGCGGCCAACTACGTTCTCTTCGCGGCGCTGCCGAACCGCCAGACTGATCCAGCGTTGGAGGGTGCGCACGATGCGCAACCGTGGGAATTCGTCATCAGGAAGATCAAAGAGTTCAATAATGAATTGGAGTGTTCAGCAGTCAAGCGCGCTCTCGGCCCTGCCAACTTCCACGTGGCAAACCTAGTGATGGTCAGCAGCCTCGTACCCGAATTTCAACAGTTCCTTAACGGCAATCCAAAGTGGTTCCGAAAGCCCAATCTGCCATTCTTTCCGACTTACGGTGATGAATATGAGGCAATACAAACGCGTTGTGCGAGGTTGATCGACACACTGTACAAAAAAGCAGATTACTCTGATTTTGTCGAGAAATATGCTGTTCACAAGAACGAAGAAGCGTTCCGGATAAAGGTAAAGAGCGGGGTGGAGAAATATCTTGAGCTATTTCTTCTTTCGCGGTCGGCTTGGTCTCATCAAGAACAAGCCCGCAAAAAGCTCCAACGGACCGGCGCATCGAACGGACAGGAGAATCAACAGGAAAGCGAAATCGCTCATGGCCTTGCTCCGACTCACGAAGACGAAATTGTTTTCATGCAGGGCTGTGGGGATCTGACGATGAACCTATGGAATGTTGCCTTCGTCTCGGACAAGAGCTGCTACCGTACAGAGGGGTGGGACTTGCTGCACTCCCCGGATGAGCCGCTTAACGACCGAGAGTATACCTGCCTTATTAAGTGGAACTGTAAACGCGACGATATCGATCTTCGGAAAGTGGCTCAAACACAACGAGTGGTGTATCCATATCAAATATCCCGCTTGAGGTTTATGGCTCCCTGGCTGGATAGGCGTGAATCACCCAAAAGGCACGTGTTTCTAGGTGACTTGCCGATAGGCCATCTCATTGAATTTGCGGTCTATGGAAAACAGATATACTCCGGCGACATCGTAGACAAATCACAACAATTGGACGACTGTTTGCAAGAAAGGCTGCGCGCTGTTGTCCCTCAATTTAGCGACGTGCGCCACATCTATCGTCTGCCGAATCTGAATCCGCCAATCAATTTTCCCGAGGGTGAAACCGCGAGTGCCGGGCTCAACGACTATCGCAAACAGCCGAGATATCTGTTCAACGAGCGCACTCTCGACGATATGTGGCTATGTGAGAGAGGGCTGATTCATGGAGACAGAAACCTGCGCGTGGCCGCATTGAACCAGGCGATTCACATTGACAAGCGCGAGTTAGGCGCTCCTGAAAACTGGATCAAGTTCGTGTTACGGAAAGAAGTAGATCGCTACGGGAATGACGCCTATGTGGAGAACGAAGCGGGATCTGAATTGAAAAAGGGACAATGGCGTTGGATCAAGGAAGGTCGCGAGAACTGGCTAGAAATTTTTTTCCGGTCGAACCATTATCCGTGTTCGATGATTGCTGTGACAGCCGAAGATGAAGGGAAAGGAAGATCCAGAGACGAAAAGGGTACCGTCGTCGATACGAAGGAGATATTCTTTTGTGTCCATGGCCACAACTATGGGAGATATGGGTGCACTGTCCCGGAGGCCGCCAAGTTTTTGGCTGAGAGTGGCGCCTACAATATCCTGGTCTTTGACGAAGGTGAAGATGTATTCCAGCTTGTCCAAAAAAAAGGCGGCGGATTAAAGCAAACTGTGCCGCTCAAAAGAGCCCAAATTCGTTGCGTCTTTTGGGGGACTACCAAATCGAACGCTCCGCGGGGTGAATAGACGACGAACCTGCTTTGACACACTCATCCCCTCTCGACAAACTCGTGCCAGCTAAAACCTTCGGCAAGGGTCGCTAAACCGGACCGCCCGCTCCGTCCCGCCTACAGCGCCGGACTTTCGTTACCCAGCATGGCGCGGCGTACCACGGGAATCGGCGGAGCGCCCTGCTTCATGAACTCGTCGTGGAACTGTTGCAGGCTGAAACTTGTACCGGCCTTCTTCTGATAGTCGGCGCGCAGCTTGAGAATCTCGAGCTTGCCCAACGTGTACACCAGGTACGTCGGATCGGAGGTGCCGCGCTTTGCCTCGCGCTCGGCGACCGCGGCGGTCTGATGACCCTGCTTGACGAAGAAATCGGTCGCCTGCGGCAGCGTCATGGTGCCGGTGTGCATCTCGATTCCGGCAATGTAGCGCGCGTCGCGCAATAACGCATCCTGCAATTGCCCGATGCGCAGTTTGGGATCTCCGTTGCCATAGCCCTCGTCGAGCATCATCTGCTCGGTGTAGTGGGCCCAGCCTTCGATGTTGGTGCCGCAGCCAGTCAATTTACGCACCTTGGAGGGGTACTGCGACTCCCATAGATACTGCTCGTAATGGCCGGGGTAGGCTTCGTGAATCGCGGTGCTAAGGATGGTCCCACGATTGAACCCTTCCATCCACGACTTGATTTTCTCGGCAGGCCATGAAGCCTCGGGAAGCGTGACATTGAAGTACGCCTCAGTCGCCTTGGTTTCGTAGGGGCCCGGCGTATCCATCGAGGCGAAGGTCAGGGCGCGCGCAAACGGTGGCGTCTCTTCCACGATGGGCCGGATGTCCGATGGAATTGTGATGATGTGCTTTTGCTGGATGAAATTGGTCAGGCTGCCAAAGCTGGCGCGAAAGTCCTGCAGCAGTTGATCGGGCCGGGGGTGGTCCTGTTCCAGCGTAGCCAGCACCTGCTCCGGAGTTTTGCTGGGATCGATCAGCGCCGCCACCCGCTTCAGTTCTGCCTGGTTCTTGTGCAGGTCGTCGTAGCCGATCTGCTGCAGGCGATCGAGTGGGATATCGATCATGTCCTCGTAGAGCAGCTTCTTGCGATACAAATCAGGACCGATGCGGAAGTCGCCTTTGGAGATGGCCAATAAGTCATTCTTCAGGAAGTCGTGGTAGCGCTGCAGTTCGGCGATGACTTTGCCATTCGCCGCACTGAACTCGTTGACCAGTTGCGGATCGGTGACTTCCTTGAAGGCCTCGGGCACATCCTTCTGGAAGAAACTGATGATGCCCGGCAACTGCTCGATCGCGATTTCCGTGTAGACGCGGGGCGGGTTCTTCAGGTTGACCCTGGCGGCCGCGAGATTGGCAGGGATTTTCTGTTCGCGGGCAATTACCGACTTTAGCCGTTCGGCCGGTGGAGCGAATTTCCTGCTCATCAATCCGAAGATGCTGGCGGTCGCGCTGCTGGCATAGATGTCAGGATTCTTCTGCCACATGCGAATTTCCTGCAGTTCGAGGATGCGGGCATTGATGAAGTTCGACAACAGCTTCCAATCAGCGCGCTGTAAGTCGGAGTAACGCTCAATATGGCGGTAGCCAGCCGCCTGTTTCACCTCGAGCAGAAAGGAGAGTTCGGCGTCCCGCGACTGCTGCGAAAGGTCCTCGAGCAGATTGTCATACTGATGAAAGCCCGCAGCCGTTCCGTCTGAAGGGTGAAAGTGGAAGTAGGCGTCAAAGAAGAAATCGACCGTTCCGTTGTATTCGAATTCTATGGCCTGCTCAGGCGTAAGAGTTGCCTGAGGAGTGTTCTGGCCAGCACATTCCGCGAGCAACAGTAGCATCGACAACATCAGAGCTGCGGCTTGCTTCATTGACAGGATCCCTTTCCGCGAACAAACCGTTAATGTTACCGCATCGACGAAGGTGGCGGCTGTCTCCTGAATGACCGCTCTTGATAATGGCGCCGAGCCGCCTATCGCGAGCCGGGCTTCCTGCGCGGCGAAGACTTTGCTTTGCTTCCTGGCTTCGCTTCCTTGCCTCGCCGTGGCTTCGGCACTTTGCCGATTCGAGGGTCCCGGGCGATCACGAGGTCGCAGGCATGGAGTGCGGCCTCTTCAAAATCCGGAGCATCGGCGGGAAGCACCTGCCAGCCAGTGACCTTCTTCCCCAGCACCTCAATGGATCGCATGTGGGGAAATTCGCGGAGCAGCGATTCATGATGCTCCTGGGTCGTCGCGAGCCACACCCCGTTGTCTGCCGATGGGTGCGGTTTTTCGCGCAGGATCAGGACGATCTTGTCTTCCACATAAATTGCCAAGCAGCCGAACATGGGGTTGGTCCGCGGTGAGAGCGCAGCGATAGCGTCGAGTACGAATTCATACGGGATAGCCTTACGCCGTTTGCTTGCGAACCGCGGATCTTCGTCAGAGGGAGTGGGAGGATTGCGGCGAGGGATTGGCATAGAAGTTATTCTAGGACGCACTTCGCATTGACGCACTACCCCCAGAACCGAGCGACTCCCGCTACAAGCCGTCTCATAAATAGTCTGAGCGAGGGAATTCGAATTCCCTCAGGGGCTAAAGCCCAATGGTTAGGACGCTTGGAGCGGCACGGCTGAAGCCGTGCCCTTTCAAAGCGCATCTATGAGACCAGCTCTAGTGCAAGTGAGCACTCGGACCCTCACTGCACCGGCTGCTGTTCACCGGCCAGTTCTTCCAGCAAGCTCTTCAAGCGCGTAAGAATCGGCTCGGGCTGCTTTTCTTTCAACGTGAACTTCAGGATGCCCGCGGGAGTGAACTGGCTGCCGGGTTCTCCCTGGACGAAGCGGGCCAAACGTTCGGGATCGACAGCGGCTTTCTCGGTGAAACGAATGCTCACGGCGTCGCGGCGGCGCTCGATTTGCGCCACACCAATACGCTGGGATAGCAGCTTCAGCGCGGCATAGTCCAGGAGATTGCGTACAGGTGACGGAGGCGTGCCATAGCGATCACCCAATTCTCCGGCGACGTCGAAAAGTTGCGCTTCGGTCTCCACCCCGGCGACGCGCTTGTACATGCGCAGGCGCTGGTTCTCTTCCTTGATGTAGTCGGCGGGGATGCGGATGTTGAGTCCGAGATTGAGCTGAGTCTCAGGCGTGTCCGGTTCGACTTCGCCCTTGAGCTCGCGCACCATGCGCTCCAGCATGGAGGTGTAGAGTTCGAAGCCCACGGCTTCAATGTGTCCACTCTGCTCGCCTCCCAGCAGGTTGCCGGCGCCACGCAATTCTAAGTCAAGAGCTGCAATCTTGAAGCCTGCACCCAGGTCGCTGAATTCTTTCAGCGCCGCCAGCCTGCGCCGCGCCAAGTCGTTCAACTCGCGGTCCGGCGGAATCAGCAGGTAGGCATAGGCGCGACGGTCTGAGCGGCCTACGCGTCCGCGTAATTGATATAGCTCGGACAGACCGTGGCGATCGGCACGATTGATGATGATGGTGTTGCACAGCGGAATGTCTAACCCGTTTTCGATAATGGTTGTCGCCACCAGGATGTCGGCTTCATGCCGCATGAAGGCGAGCATCACGCGCTCCAATTCGGTCTCGCCCATCTGACCGTGTCCGATGAGGATGCGCGCCTTGGGCACCATCTCGCGGATCTTCTCGGAAATCTCGTAGATGCTCTCGACACGGTTGTGGACGAAGTACACTTGCCCGCCGCGCTCCAACTCTTTCTCGATGGACGATCGAATGAGTTTTTCGTCCCATGCCGCAACTACGGTCTGGATCGCCATGCGGTCTTTGGGCGGGGTCTCGATCACGCTCATATCGCGCAGGCCGAGCAGCGACATGTGCAGCGTGCGCGGTATGGGCGTCGCTGACATGGTGAGCACGTCGACTTCCTTGCGCAACTGTTTAAGCCGCTCCTTGTGCCGGACGCCGAAGCGCTGCTCCTCGTCCACGGTCACGAGGCCGAGATTATTGAACTTCACGTCCTTTGACAGCAGGCGGTGGGTCCCGATGACGATGTCTATCTCGCCTGCCTCGACCTTTGTCAGCGTTTCCTTTTGCTGCTTGGGAGTGCGGAAGCGGCTGAGCATGTCAATTTTGAGTGGGAACGCGGCGAAGCGCTGGCGGAAGGTGTTGTAGTGCTGGAAGGCGAGCACCGTGGTAGGTGCGAGCACTGCGACCTGGCGACCGTCTTGCACCGCCTTGAACGCAGCGCGCATGGCCACCTCGGTCTTGCCATAGCCCACGTCGCCGCACAGCAAGCGGTCCATGGGAGTGGACGCCTCCATGTCACGCTTGACGTCGAGGATGGCGTTCATCTGGTCTTCGGTCTCGCTGAAGGCGAAAGAGTCTTCGAACTCGCGCTGCCATTCGCTGTCGGAGGCGAAGGCGTGTCCTTGCGCGGTCTTGCGCACGGCGTAGAGTTTCAGCAATTCCTCGGCCATGTCCTTCATGGCCTTCTTCACGCGCGCCTTGGTCTTCTGCCACTGCGCGGTGCCGAGCCGGTTCAGCACCGGCTTCACGCCCTCTGACGAGCGGTACTTCTGCACCAGGTCCAGTCGCGTGAGCGGCACGTACAGACGCGCACCTTCGGCATACTCCAGCACCATGAACTCGGCGGCGGCGCCGTCTTCCTGTGGAACTTCTTTCAGGCCTTGATACTGTCCAATGCCGTGCTCGACGTGTACGACGTAGTCACCGACCGCCAAATCGCGGAAGTCGGAAAGAAATGCCGATACCTTCGACTTCTGGCGCTGCGGGCGGCCCAGCGAGACTTCGGGCTCATCGAACAGGTCGCGCGATCCGAAGAGAATCAGGTTGGATTCCGGGAAAACCACCCCATCAGGCACGTAAGCCTTGACGATGGTGGTGGCTGCCACGTCGTCAGTGAAGTAGGTAGACTCGTCCACATAGACTTCCTGACCGGGCTTGGGGGTGCGGCTGCCAATGCGGAACGATAAGTTGTATTCGTTGAAGACGTCGGCCAGACGCTCGACTTCGCCGGTGCTGGCAACCGCGAACACAACGCGCTTCCCATCGCGGGTGAGCTTGGCAACCTCCTCCGTCATGGCAGCCACCGAGCCGTGGAAGCGCATTGTCGGTTGGGTCTGCAGCGTGAGGTGCTCGTCGTCGGTCGAGTCCTCGATGCCAAGTTGCTCAATCGCAAGAGTCGGCAACTGCTGCAGCGCTTCCTGCCACTGTTCGGGACTGAGGTAAAGATCTTCAGGGCGCACCAGGTTGCCGATCAGGCTGCGTTCGTGCGCCTCGGTCAGTTTGGTCCACCAGATGTCCTGGGACTCGGTCAGGGCGTCGGGTTCGTCGAGAACCACGGTTGCCCCAGGGAGCAGGTCAAAGAAGCTGCGATCGGCTCCGGCAACGGGCGCGTAGAGTTCCCAGCCCGGAAATACACTCATTCCAGTGGAGCGGACCGCCTTGTCGATCATGTCGTCATCGCCTTCGAGGCGATGGCCGGAGAGGCGTGCGTTGATGGCCGCGAGGGTGTCTTCGTCCACCGGAGTTTCGGTCAAGGGGAGCAACACCGCCTCTTCCGTGGACGCGGCCGAGCGCTGAGTGGCGGGATCGAACTTGCGGATCGATTCGACTTCATCGCCAAACAACTCGATGCGCAACGGCCGTTCCGATTCCGGAGCATACACATCGAGCAGTCCGCCGCGATGGGCGAACTCCCCCGGCATCTCGACCACATCCACCTGGTTGTAGCCAGCCAGGCGAAGGTGCCCGACCAGGCGTTCGGGGTCCATCGTTTCGCCGCGGCGAACGATGCGCGCCAGGTCGGCATAAAACGAAGCGTCGCGCAGGCGCATGCTGGCGGCGAAGAACGGCGTGATCACCACACTGGCCACGCCGGTCGCAATTTTCCATAGCGCCGTGGCGCGCGCTTCCTGGATCTCGGGATGCGGCGACTGGTTCTCGAAGGGCAAGACGTCGTAGGCGGGTAGTCCGATGACCGACTCGGGAGAAAGCGCTCCCGTCAATTCCGCCAGCGAGCGCACCACCGGGAGCAGGTCATCCATGGCTCGGTTGTCGCTCACCACAATCACCAGCGGATGAGAAGTCGCACGATGCAGTAGCGAATAAAAGAGGGCCTTGCCGGTGGGAGTCAGTCCGGAAACACGAATCCGCCCCGTGCCACCCTTGACCCGGGCTATGGCACGCAGAAACGCAGGAGACTTTTCCACGTCCGCAAAAATATCGCGGACGAACGGGAGGATCACTTTGTCATTCTAACAGCCGGAAATGGAGCACTCAGAATTCGAGGTGTAGCCGCAATCCGGGAACGCTGACGGGGCCGCGATCGCGGTTATAGCCGGGGTTGTTGATGTGCTGGTAATCAACAGCGAAATACAATCCTCGCCAGGCGTGGATGGTGTAGAAGGCTTCCTCGATGGTCTCGCGACCGTAGTTCAGTCCGCCGTCGCCGAGAATGAATCCCAACCCGCCATCGGCCAAGTAGGTTTGGTGGTAGGCGCCGATTCCGTTGGAGATGAAGGTTGCGCCCATGCGATCGAGGCTGCGATGCCAGCGTGTTCCCTTGGAGTAGATGCCCAACTGAAGCGTGCTGTCGGCCTCGGTGTAGGCAAAGGACTCGTGCTGACCTTCGTTCCATCCCCAGCGGCCAAAGGCCCAGACATCGCTGGAAAACTCCTGCTGAAAGTTGATGCCGAAACCGTACTTGATCGTTCCCTGTTTGCGAGTGGCGACGATATCTGGCGGCTGCGTTGGGTCCGCGAGGTAGATCGCGATGGCATCGCGATACGTGCCCATGTAGGCGTGGTTAACGAAGTTGAGGAGGCGGATCGACGTATCTTTGTTCTTAAGCAGTTTGTAACGCAGTTCCAACTCGATGTTTTCGGCGCGCGCGCGAGCCACGTCGGCGTCGAGGTTGGGCCCGTTGGCGATTTTGGGCATCAAAGCTTCCGCGAAACGGATCCCCCAGTTACGATCTTCGTAATCGAAAATCGCTCCTACCGTGTAGCCACGAGTGTCGGCGGCGTAGTCCCATGCGCCATTGTTGGCGGCAGTCCAGTTCAGGAACTGGTAGTGGCTGTCGGATCCGCCGACGTTGTTGTCGAAGAAGTCGGCCACGGAGAACTTGCCGAAGCGAATCTCCAAGCGACGCGCTGGAAGCTGCGTGGCCAGTGTGAGTGGACGGCGCGGAATTTCAATCTTCTGTTTGGAAAAGGGAATGATCTGCTGGAACATCAGCCTCGCGATGTAGGGCGCAGTGCCGACCTGAGGGTTGCGTACAACGTCGAGATTGGTGAATCCCGCCAGTCCCAGCGCGCCGCTGATGCCTCCCCATCCGGCCTCTTCGACATCAAGATACAGAATGGAATTCGGAGTGAACTCGTAGCCTGTGAAGAGCGTCAGAACGCGCGACGTGGCGTGCTCGGCAGTGTCGTGCAGGCTGTTTGTTCCGCTGTAGGCGGCGTAGAAGTCGCCATGTGCCTGGAAGACGAAATTGGCCTGTCCCGAGACCCACCATTTCGCGGTGTTGGAGTGCTCGAAGAAAGTGTCACGGGGTGCGGGGGCATCCGGAGTACTGGCGTCGGCAGGGGCGTCCTGTGCCCACAGAGTCACGGACACAGCGGCGAGGCAGGCGAATGCGGCGATGGCATGGGCCAACTTGGGCAGCCAAAGACAAAAGGTTGCCACCCATGAATCGCTCCGATTTGGACATGCCTGTCTCACGCGCTTTGCCTTGTATTTTCCATCTTCAGCCTGGCTGGTTTCATGCGTAAATGGCGATCATTTCAGTTTCACACGACTTTGTTAAGGACAGGTTACTGCTTTCGCTAGAGCCGAAGCGGACATCTTCCGCGATGTCTTTCGAACCGTGAATTAACCAGCGATAGCGCAGTTCCGATTGGTTGCCTTCAGCAACGAACCAAGTGAGGCGCAGCGTGCGGCGGTTCTCGTTATCAGCGCGGATATTGAACATGGGGCCGTCCCCTGAGATTCTGCGATGCCGGGCAAGAGTCTCCGGAGGGAGGCGCTCTCGCTCATATCACGGTTCTGGTCCGTGATGCGGCGAGAGGAGAGGATCAGGCTCTACTCGGGCGGCACAACACGAAACCGCTGGCAGTCTGCGTACGACTTGGAGGATCTTGTGTGACCATTTCGCTCATGGGTCCAAGGCAACTGCATGTCATAGTTTTTATAGCATACTGGGGTAGGGTATAGGCAAGTGATCGTGACAACAGATTGTCCATCGCGACCGCGAGAAACTGCTAAGCCGGTGAAGGAGACACGGGACCAGATCGAGGCCGTGGAACGCGTCCGTGTTGTTTCAGGGCTGTTCCTTGGTGGATCCGGCGAGTTTGGGATGTTGGGCAGTCCAGCAACTTTCAGAGCCTCGGCAGGCCTGCATAGCGGCGATCGCCGCATGAAGCGCGGCCTTCTGTTCTGCGGTCAACGTAGTAAAGGTGTTGCGCAACTCAAAGGGGTCAGCGGCAAGGTCGTGATATTCGCGGTCGCCATCAGCGTATTCGACATAGAGAGCCGTGGCTGTGCGCATCGCCTCGTAGGTCGGCGGGTTGCCGGAGCGCACCGCGGGAGCGTCAGGATCTTCCGGCTCGTGGCGCGGGCCGTGGTGTTCTACAAGTGCGGCAGTACGCCAGTCCGCGACTCTCTGACCGCGCAACAGCGGTGCCACGCTGTGACCGTCGACACTTGCCGGCGAGGCGACTCCGGTGAGATCCAGAAAGGTCGGGTAGAGATCGATGTTTTCGACGATGTCGTCCACGATTCGCCCGGCTGCAACTCCCGGGCCAGTGATGACAAGGGGGACATGAATGTCGGTATCGAAGGCGGTCATCTTTCCCGGCATCAGGCGGTAGTCGCCCATGTGATAGCCGTTGTCGGAGCTGAACACGAAGTAGGTGAACTGCGCCTGACCGATGGCGGCGACCGCTGCCTGGAGAGCGCCGATCATGGCGTCCACGGCAAGCACCGATTGCGCGCGCTTGCGAAAGGCCTCGTCGATGCGCATCTTGTCGGCGGCGGTGAGGGCACGCTGGCGGCTCAGCCAGCGAGGACCGGCGAGGTCTGGAGCCGCATCGAAAGCGGGAGTGCGCGGGACCGTGAGTCCGGAAAATGCGCTGGCGTCGCGCGGCGCTGGGGTATAAGGCGCGTGCGGTGCGAAGGTCGCAATCTCGATCACGAACGGCTGGCCTTTCGACTGCTTGATATATTGCCTTCCCAGTTCCGCCATCACATCGGTCAAGTAGTCCTGCGGCTTCATGCCGTAGGGCACGACCTGTCCATTCTGGTTGAGCGAGTAGTGGAACTCGGGGTAGCCATTCCCGGCAACATTCCAAGTGGTCCAACCGGGGGCTGCAGCATGGCGCGCAGGCTCATAGCCGTTGAGGTATTTGCCCATCATCGCGGTGCGATAGCCAGCCGACCACAGCGCCGTGGCAAATGTGCTGTGCTCGCGACCAAAGCCGACAAATGCGAGGTAGCCTCCATCGTCGCCCTGGTTCTTGAAGATGCCGGTGTTGTGGGGAAAATTGCCCGTGAAGATCGACGACCGCGACGGGCAACACAGCGAATCCGTCACGAAGTAGTTGGCGAAGGTGACGCCATCTTTCTCCATCTGGAGAACGTGCGGCATGAACTGCAGCAGATTCATGGACAGGTCGTCGGTGAGCACGAAGACGATGTTGGGATGTTGTGCTGAATTGGAGAGCGGCGGGGGCGGCGTGGCGGGAACGCTCGCCGGAGGCGCGCTCATCGGAGCAGAAGCCACTCCCGCATTGGCTGATTTTGGCTGGCCGAAACTGGGGTCTTGCGTCTTGCATGCCGCAACGACTTGAGGATCGACTTGCGGCACGGGCTTGCCCGACTTACGCGACCGGGCACGGCCATTCAGGATGGGATCAACGCAGTCGCGCCACAGCCCGCTCCCGGAACTTGCGCCTCCCGGCACAAATCCGGCTTTGGTGCAGGCCGTCTTGATTTGTTCGCAGGGCTGCTGACCTTGCGCGGCTGGAGCAGCGAAGAGAACAGCTAATGCAATTGTTGTAACACCGAGGCGGGCGATGCGATTGCATGATTGAGGCATAGCGGCTCCTCCCCCCATCATTTCCCGGCGGCTTGAAAGACGGCGAGCATTTTATCGCAAACTCCACGAAGAGGTACGCCGCAACAGAGTGCGCCACCAGCGCCGAAAAGCCAGCCAGACTACACCCACTCTAAGGAACTCCATTGCGGGAAAGAGCGCGGCAACCGTGATGGTCATCACTGACGACGGGCTGGCCGGAGAGTAGCCTACAGGTGGAACAGTTAGCTCGCCTGGGGGTGCCCCGTGGCCGCGAGTCGAGCAACGAGGCCGGTGACTAGGGGTTGCAATTGGTTGGCAACCGCCCTCTCTCCCTGCTCCAATCTCGCACACCCGACCGCCATGGCATCAAGGGTGCACAACTGCGAGTTGCTGCAATCCACGCGCGTTAGCCCACCGGATTTGCCTTCACCGTCACTCGACTGCCAGATACGTATTCTTCGCGACAGCAGCAAAGCGCGGCGATTTTCGGGTACGTCCGAGGCCTCTGCCCTATTGCGGCAGAGCGACATATTGGTTCGCGGGATCACCCTCAGCTAAGGGGGATGTATGCGGTATCACTCGATGCAACCGAAGCCGATTCGCCTGCTGACTTCGTTTGGGCTCTATTTCGCAATGCTTGCCACGGCACTGGTCCTGGCAGTGATGGCCGCTTGGTTGGCGACGGGACGATAGCGAGAGTCTGCAACTGTTGTTCTGAATCGCGATCGCGGCAGTAGTTCCTGACGACGCCGTCTGCTGAGCGCCAGGGGCTGGACCTTATCGCTCGTGAACCGCGAGAACCATGAGCCAAACCTTGTAAATGAATTGGTGACCCGCTGAGTCAATGGTGATGAAAACTCGCGGCCCGGCTGGCGAACGCGCCACCCGCGCCGATTGACAGGGTCGAATTGCGACTCTACTATGTGAGGAAGGGCTGGACGCAGTCACGTCCGGCCTTTCGTGTGGATGCTGCAGGATTTTCGCAGCAGCGAGCAGGTTTCCTGCCTTTGAGACGGCACACCAAGTGCCGCTCGCGACCGTTGGCGGTGTAGCTCAGGTGGTTAGAGCGACGGTCTCATAATCCGTAGGTCGTAGGTTCGAGTCCTACCGCCGCCACCAATCCAATCGACAACTTCCGGAGGAATCTCGATTTTCGCCATCTCGCGCGGCGGCGCGTGATTCACGGTTGTTTAGAATCAGAGCTTGGGCGGAAATTGTTCGCATGTCATTGATAAATATATAAGTTATACGTATCCATGTCTGCCCGTGAGACTTAGGAGCTATAATTTTCGCCGGATATTCGCTTTCCGGAGAAATCAGTAGATGACGCGGGCATCGACGGCGTACAGTCAGGAGCCAAGTTCTGGCTGCCGGTTCGCAGGTTTTCAACGATCCAAGTAACTCCGCAGCCTGGGCGCGGTGGGCCTGGGGACACAAATCCCTTCCCTGTTACAACCTATAGTGGGGTCGCCGGGGAGAGCGCCAGAGAAATCTCAACGGTGAGAAAACGAAAGTAACCAAGCGTCCCCGGAATGGGAAAGAGGGCACGGGACGGAAACCCCGCACCGGCAAAACCGGCCGGATAGCCTCCCCCCGACCCGAGTGAAGTCGAAGAGCGGCACCCTCCGTCAGATTTCCACTGAAAGAGAGCGGGGCGGCCCACTCGCCGGATTAGACGCTTGACAGTATATTCCATGCAGGCTATATTCACTCCGTGGAATGGGAAGTCGAGTTCACGGATGAGTTTGGGGCGTGGTGGAACTCCCTCAATATCGAAGAGCAGGAGGAAGTGAATGCCAAGGTCGAGCTGCTTGAGGAACATGGGCCAACCTTACCCCGCCCGCATTCTGACGTGATTGTGACATCGAAACACGCGAACATGAAGGAGTTGCGTGGACGCACTGGCGAATCCCAGTTGCGCATACTGTATGCCTTCAACCCGAAACGCACCGCGATTTTGCTCATTGGCGGAGACAAGAGCGGTAAACCGGGCTGGTATGACGAGTTTGTGCCACAGGCGGATGCACTGTTTGATAAACACCTTGAAGAACTAGCGAAGGAGCAGTGGGATGGCAAATAAGTTTTCACAACTCCGGGCAAGAATGTCCGAAGAGTCGCGCGAGCGCTCCCATAAGAAGGCCCAACTTTACAAGAAAGAAATGGCGCTTGACGAGCTCAGGGAAGCACTTAGCCTAACCCAAGAGCACCTGGCCAAGACCCTCAACGTAAAGCAGTCGTCAATTTCAAAGATGGAGAGACGCGCTGACATGTACGTGAGCACGTTGGATTCCATGGTAAGAGCAATGGGTGGTGTCCTGCGAATCGAGGCGATCTTCCCGGAGCACGGTACAGTGAAAATCAGTCAATTTCGGAGGATAAGAAAAGTCAGCGCTTGAGTTGAAAGCTAATTTGAGCTGGAGGTAGCCCTCCGCGACGCCGCTCGATCATCTCCCAGGTTAGCGCCCAAGAGAGGGGCGCGAACCTGGGGCAGCGGGCATTATCCTGCTGGGCACCGGTGTCATCGGAGTATTGGGAGCAATGCGCCGCAGGTT
>Ga0097691_1000030_pt1 | contig 130695 bp, 104 predicted proteins | sample NGESurdeep072012_8_FD_72858 | JGI IMG/M metagenome (GOLD analysis project Ga0097691, IMG submission 72858) | Arctic peat soil microbial communities from Barrow, Alaska - NGEE Surface sample 210-1 deep-072012 | ecosystem: Environmental > Terrestrial > Soil > Wetlands > Peat ... | reverse complement strand
AGGTGTTCTACGAGATCAAGGGCGGAAAGATCATCGGCATGCTGAAAGACGTTGCCTACCAGATGCGCACGCCGGATTTCTGGAACTCGATGGACATGATCGGCGGCAAGAAGAGCTACTTCATGGGCGGCGCATTCAATGATGGCAAGGGCCAGCCGACTCAGGTCAACGCGGTCAGTCACGGTTGCGTGCCGAGCCGGTTCCGCAACATCAACGTCATCAATACTGGGAGGAAGGCATGAGCCTTTCCCGGAATACTACGAGGGAGCCGAAACGGCTCCTCGAGACCGCGGCTGCGGCAGCCATGCCCGAAGGCGCGGTGATGACGCGCGAGCAGGCTCAGGCAATTGTCGAGAAAGTCGTCAAAATGTCCAAGGCCGACGAGATCTCGGTGAGCGTCAACGGTGGCTACCAGGCCGACGTGCGGTTTGCCGCAAACCAGATGTCAACTTCAGGCGGAGTCGTCAACGCAGGGCTCGTCGTGCAGAGCACGTTTGGCAAAAAGCACGCTGCCGCTGTTACCAACGATCTTTCCGATGAATCACTGCGCCGAGCCGTCGACGAATCGGAGGCTCTCGCCAAGCTCTCGCCGGACGATCCCGAAACCATGCCTGCGCTCGGGCCGCAGACTTATCTGCCGGTGAACGGATACTTCGACTCGACAGCGAACCTGACTCCGGCCGATCGCGCGCGGGCAGCGCTCACCGCGCTCGAGCCGGCCCGGAAGGCGGGAGACCTCAAGGCGGCAGGATTCATCATCGTCAACTCCGGCGGCAACGCGCTCGGCAACGGCAAGGGCCTCTTTGCGTACAACCGGGCCACGACAGCCAACTACACGCTCACGGTGCGCACCGACGATGGTACGGGCTCCGGGTGGGCGGGCGCCGAGAGTCCGGATTGGAAGCAGATTGATTTTTCGGGACTGGCTACGCACGCGATGGACAAAGCCCGCCTGTCGCGCAATCCTGTCGCAATCGAGCCGGGAAGATACACGGTGATCCTCGAGCCGCAGGCGGTGGGTGATCTGGTGCAGCTGTTGAGCGGATCACTGGCAGCGAGATCTGCGGACGAAGGACGAAGTGCCTTCACCAAACAGGGTGGTGGAAACAAAATCGGCGAAAAGATTGTCGATCCGCGAGTCACGATCTTCTCCGATCCACAGGACCCTCAGCTTCTGGCTCAGCCGTACGACGGCCAGGGGTTTCCCCTTGCCCGCCAGGTGTGGGTGGAGAACGGCGTGCTCAAACAGCTTTTCTATTCCCGGTTCTGGGCGCAGAAGCAGGACAAGCCGCCCACTGGCGGCCCAACATCGATCAAGATGGAAGGCGGCACCACGTCGATGGATGACATGATCAAGTCGACTCCGCGCGGAGTGCTCGTCACGCGACTATGGTATCTGCGGCAGGTGGATCCGCGCACGATCCTTTACACTGGACTCACGCGTGACGGCACATTCCTCATCGAGAACGGCAAGATCACCCGGGCGGTCAAGAACTTCCGGTTCAACGAGTCGCCGCTGTTCATGCTCAACAATCTCGACGCCATCGGCCCGGCCGTGCGCATCGGCGGGACGGAGCAGGGCGGCCCGATCGTCATGCCGGCGATCAAGGCGCACGATTTCACTTTTACGAGCCTGTCAGACGCCGTCTGAGAGGCAACGAGTCTCATCTGGGCCGGGATCGAAAAGTCCCGGCCCTTTTTCGTATGCAGCCCTCTCGCGGCCGAGGCGGGAAACCCATTTGCGAGCTAGTTTCCAACGCACTTCAGGGGTCACAGCATGCGACTGAGCAAGATCGTCATTCTTTCATGCATTGCGGCGCCGACTCTGAGCCTTCGGGCTCAATCGTCGTTGCCTCTCGTTCCTCAGCCACGCGAGATTCGAAGCGAAGGGTCGGTGCCGCTCGGCAATGGCATCGCCATCGGCCGTCCTGCAAACGCCGACGATCGGTACGCTGCCAATGATCTGATCGTTGCAATGGAAGAGCGCCATGTTCGGGTAAGTGCATCTGCCCCTGTGCGAATCTCCTTCCTGAGAAGTGAAAGTTCAGCGTCCGCGAATCTTCTCCGGCGGCACTCGGTCCAGGTCGGCCCGGAGATGAAAGATGAGGGCTACGCGATAGTCACCGAGGGTCGCGGACTAACCGTCATTGCATCGACCGCGGCAGGAATCTTTTACGGCGCGCAAACCGTCAAGCAACTCGTTCTTGGCTCAGGCATGACAGCCCGGCTCGAGCGCGCCACAATCAGGGACTGGCCGGCGATGCGGTATCGCGGATTCCACGACGACCTTTCGCGGGGGCCGATTCCCACGCTCGAGTTCCAGAAGAAGCAGATGCGCACGCTCGCCGCCTACAAGGTGAACGTCTATTCCCCTTACTTCGAGCACACGCTCCTCTATCCATCGAATCCGCTCACTGCCCCTCCCGGCGGCGCGATGACGCCGGACCAGGTGCGCGAACTCGTTGCTTACGCGGCTCGCTACCATATAGATGTCATTCCCGAGCAGGAAGCGTTCGGCCACCTGCATCACATGCTCAAGTACGAGCTGTATTCACCGCTCGGCGAGACGCCGCACGGTCACGTTCTGGCTCCGGGGCAGCCCGGCTCTCTTCTCCTCATTCGACAGTTCTTCGCTGAAGTTGATTCGCTCTTTCCCAGTCGGTTCATCCACCTTGGCGCGGACGAGACGTTCGAGCTCGGACGCGGTCAGACTGCAGATCGGGTTCGCACCGAAGGCATTGGCGCTGTCTATCTGGATTTCCTGAAGCAGATCGAGGCTGTTCTTCGCCCGACGGGAAAACGTTTTCTTTTCTGGGGTGACGTAGCGATGAATTCCCCCGACCTGGTGAAGACGCTGCCGAAATCTCTCGTTCCCGTTGCGTGGAACTACGGCACCGACACGTCATTCGCGCGGTTCATCACTCCATTTCGCAACGCCGGAATGGAAACGTGGGTTGCTCCCGGTGTGAGCAGCTGGAATCGCGTTTATCCCGATAACGCCATTGCGCTCGTCAACATCCAGCGCTTCGTCCGCGACGGCCAGCTGCTCGGCGCAACGGGGGTACTCAATACTTCCTGGGACGATGATGGAGAATCGCTCTTCAATCAGCTGTGGTACGGAGCGCTTTTCGGCGCTGCCGCAGCGTGGCAAAAAGGAGAGAGCAGCACTGAGCAGTTTGCCTCCAGCTTCGGGCAGGTATTCCACGGTGACACCCTTGGCTACATCGACCAGGCACAGCGAAAGCTTACCGCGGCCCATGCACTGCTGAGCAGAGCAGGAGTTGGCGACGCCAGCGACTATCTCTTCTGGCTCGATCCGTGGAGCGAAGAGGGCAAGCTCGTAGCGCAGAAGATCCGGCCGGTGACGCACGACGTTCGCATTCTCGCCGAGTCGGCGCTGGTGCTCGTCGCGCAAGCCGACCACGAAGGAGTGCGCGAACACGACGCAATCGACGCGATGGCCGTTGGGGCACGGAAGATCGATTTCATCGGAATGAAGTTTCAGTTTGCGGACGAGGTGGTGCAGATGTATGCCCGCGCCAGTGACACCACATCCAAATCAATCAGCAGGGACCTGGGGGACATCACGGGAATCAATGGGCGGCTGCAGGATCTTCGCGATGGCTATTCGCTCATCAGGGACGAGTATGAAAAAGCATGGCTGAGAGAGAACAGGCCATACTGGATTCACAACGTTCTGGCGCGTTACGACATTGCGACTCAGCTATGGATCAACCGCGGTGACAAGATCAACTTCTCGCGACAACAATGGAACCGCACGCGTCGGCTGAAGCCGGCGGCGGAGATCGGCGTTCCGGACGCCATGCCCGGACTCACCCCGCTGCCTCCTGCCTGAACCTCGTTGTCACTCCTCAGGCCGGTACGTACAACTTGCGCAACCTGTTGGTCTGACGCGCGCCACGCCACTCGCTCAGCGCATCCTTCGTCGCACCGACCAGACTCCAGAGCACACCGCCGAGACTCGCCGCCCAGCCCACCGCAATCATGAACAGGAACTTCGAGATCAGATTCTGGTCGTTCGATGCACTGAAGAAATAGGTGAGGACGGGAGTCAGCACCGCGGCACCGAGAAGCACGCTTCTCAATGCGCGCGACCATGTGAAAAGATCGCCGGCAAACGAGAAAAAGAGCCACGCCACTGCAACAGCGAGAAGCACCGCGGGGCCGAGGAATATCAGGAGATCCGAGACGCCGTTCGGTGTCCCCAACGCAATGAGGATCCACACGAACGTAATTGCCGAGACCATTCCGCCCGCAAGAAGTCGCCTTTCGTTGAACATGGTTCCCTCCCTCAAGAAGCCACGATTCCCCACCTGCAGAGGATATCGGCGCACACGAGGTGATTCCATCAGGGGGAGCACCAATGTTGGTGCGAGAAAACCCTACCAGCTGGAGGCCATCCAGGGCACGTTTTTCACCCGAATTTGAGTCACGACAGCGTCAGGAGCGACAGGCAAAAAGTATCGGTTTTTTCTGTGAGGATACCGCTTACCGCATATCGCGTTTACACCGACAGACAAGGAGGAATTTGCATGTCATCTTGCCATAGTTCGGACAGAATCATTCACAGGCCTGTAGGCTAAGGGGGCATCCGATGAAATCCGACACCCAACTCCAGAAAGACGTGATGGACGAGCTGCGATGGGATCCAAGCGTTTCGGAGAGGGAAATCGCCGTCGCGGTAAAGGATGGCGTTGTGACGCTGGGCGGACACGTGCAGAGCTTCGCCCAGAAACGCGCGGCTGAGCACGCCGTCTCGAGAGTTGCCGGCGTGAAGGCAGTCGCCGAAGACATTCTGGTCAAGCTTCCCACTTCGCTGCTGCGCTCCGACACCGAGATTGCGCACGCGGCAATCAACGCGCTCAAGTGGGACACGGAAGTTCCCGATGAGCTTCTCAAGACCAAGGTCGAGAACGGCTGGATCACCCTCGAGGGAGCAGTCGAATTCTTCTATCAGAAGACTGCCGCCGAGAGATCCGTGAGATTCCTCAACGGCGTCAAGGGCGTAACGAATCTGATCTCCGTGAAACCCGGTGTAGGGACCACCAAGGTGAGCGAGAACATCGAAGCGGCACTGAAGCGCCGGGCCGAGATGGACGCGGCGCGGATCACGGTGGACACACGGGACGGGAAGGTGACGCTGAGGGGCTCCGTTCACTCCTGGCTCGAGCTGAAGGAAGCCGAGAATGCAGCATGGGCAACTCCGGGAGTCTGGTCGGTCGAGGACCGTCTCGCGGTGGTGCCGTAGCGGTCGTTTTTCATCGGGGAAACTCGCACACCTCTTCAGGGTTTCTCCGATGATTTTCGGCCTTGCAAATCGTCATATTTCCCCTGCGTTCACAGGACGGCAATACTGTGAACGGAGCTTTTCCCCGGGACGCCGGCGAAGGGCAGTACGATGGGGGTTCGAAGCCGTCGTGCAGATTGTGAGGTAGCTGGCCACAATTGAAGATCCGGAACTTCCGGAACACCTGAGTTGGCCGTCAGACGAGGGTAAGGGTGCCAGTCCGACTGTGTGGAATTCACAGAGAAAACGAACCGGCAACGGCATCTGCCAGCGAATGGAGCCTCCGCAAAATGGGAAACCATGATGCGGGGGCTCTTGTTATTCCAGGCCGTCCTGATTTCACCCACCCCCTTTCAAGCTTTGCCCGACAGCAAACGGGAGAACATCCACCAGATTGGAGCGTGAAAAGCCACCCCCCGAGGAGACAAATGCCATGACCACGATCTCTTATGCCAGGCCCATCGATCGCACCGTGCAGATCGAAGTAGACGGTGTGTCCATTGAGGCAGATTGGACGATGCCAATCGACGCCCATGGCATAGTGATCTTCGTTCAGGGCTGCGGGAGCAGCCGCTTCAGCCGACGGACCCGGACGCTGGCGCGACAACTCTACGATCAGAAATTCGGGACCCTCCTGCCGGATCTCCTGACGCCCGACGAAGAGCGCGAGGATGCACTTACGGCTGCCCTCCGGTTCGATGTGAATTTTCTGGCCGATCGGCTCCTTGCGGCCACGAAGTGGGTCAACGGCGAAGCAGATGCTGCCGGCCTGCCGATCGGATATTTCGGTACTGGCATCGGAGCGGGGGCTGCGCTGATTGCCGCGGCATCCAGGCCTGATCTCGTAAGCGCCGTTGTCTCACGTGGCGGCCGGCCCGATCTCGCGGGCGTCGTGCTGAACAAGGTAAAGGCTCCCACACTCCTCATCGCGGGCGGCGCTGACGCCGAGGTTCTTGCCCTCAACCGATGGGCATACTGGCGCATGGACTGCGAGCGCCACCTGGAGATCGTGAAAGGAGCAAGCCACCTCTTCGAGGAGCGCGGCGCGCTCGAAGCGGCAACGAGCCTGGCCTGCGAGTGGTTCGACCTGCACCTCGCGGCGCAGCACGCATCCTACTAAAACCGCCTTTCCTTACGAGCCCACGGACCTCCCGTCGGGCTCGAAAAACATCGTCGGCGGCGTATCCGATATTCCCGTTTCCCTGAGCCACGCAGTCATTCCCTTCGCCAGCGCCTCCTGATCCTCGCGCGCGAGTCGGTGGAGCGCTGTGACCAGGCGCTCCTGAAAGGGATGAGGGGCTTCCTTCAGCATCGCACCCCCCGCATCAGTCAGTGAAATCTCTGCCCGGCGGTTATCGTGGCTCGCCTTGCTCCGAATGACAAGTCCCTTCGCTTTGAGTCTTGAAACGACTTCCGATACCGAGCTCTGGGAAGTGAGCGTGGCACGGGACAACTCGCCAATGGACAAGTCACGACCATTCATCAACTGGCGCAGCACAAAGAGTTGTGCCGAAGGGACACCCGCGACCCGAGCCTTTGCCTCGGCCTGGCGGAGCGCCCTCACGATTCGCCTCAGGCCATCCATCGTGACCGTTGACGGTGAATATTCCGCCGCCGATTCTTTCTCCAGGCTCCGATTGGCCCGCCTAGCGAGATCTTGCGTCATGCTGCCTCCAAGGCCCGCAGCTAGTGGCTCATGGTCGTGAACTGCTTCGGCGTACCGACCTGGATTATCCCTACCGCTCCTTTTTCAGCATCGGCGAAGCTGTGGGTCACAAAGGGATAGAGTCCTTCGCCGCTTGCATCCTTGTCAAATACCGTCTCGAACACTGCGCCGCCGCCCGCCGGCACCATGTAGGTCTGGACGTTCTCGAGAGCGTGGCGCGGATCCCCGTCCGGATAGACCCGGTCGAACACCGCCCCAACGATGTGGAAGTCGCTGTTGAACGATGGCCCGGCATTGATCACGAACAAGCGTACGCGGTCACCGACGTTTACCCTGAGCGGTGAATCCTTGTACTGAAACGCGCGTCCGTTGAAGACAACCTCGCTGGGATTCTTCATCATTGCCGCCTGCCAGTCGGCCTGCATGGGCGCAGTTGCGGTGCCTGCGGCCGAGCTGTCCGGTGCCTTCGCATAGAACTCGCTCTGCACCAGCACGAATTCCTTGTCGGCCTTCGTGCCCCACCCATCCTTTGGATCGACGATTATCGGCAGATACATCCCCTGCATGACATGCATCGTCACCGGAGGAGTTCCACAATGCACCATGAAGGCCCCGGCATCCCTTGCGACGAATTCGAAGGCAACCGAGTCGCCCGGATTGATCGTACGGTACGCGACGTTGGCGGGGATCCTTGCCGCGTGGAAATCGATCGAGTGTGGCATTGGCGATTCATTGATGACGTTCACGCGGACTTTGTCGCCTACCCGAACGTGAATGACGGGGCCCGGCACCGTGCCTCCGAAGGTCCAGCCTTCGTACTTCACGCCCTTAGCGATCTCGATCGTTGCGTTCTTGATCGGAATCCGGAATGACTTGATGTCGGCGTCCGAGGCTTCGGTGAGCCGTGCATCGTAAGCGGGGCTCGTTGTGCGGACAACTTTGTCGAAGTCCGTAACTTCGATCGAGTCTCCGCGCCTGGCGGCGGTGAGAGCGAGGGCGCTGCCGCCGATCACAATGATGCCAGCGAGCACAGCGAGAACTTTTTTATTTTGCATATCGAGCCTCAGATGACAATCGGCGAAAAGACGGGGTGAATTGGTCTTCCCGAAGAATGCATCGGACCCGATGCTTTAAACGTCGGTGAATGGAGGATGTTTCTTCGGTATATCGAGGCAACCTGTGTAAGGAAATCCCTTACGACAGCCCTCGCCAGCTAAAATCGCTCACCTTTTGCCTCCCGCGCCTGGCTCCCGAGCGGACGTATGCGCGACCACATCGTGTAGAAGAACGCTCCGATTCCGAGTATCTGCGCCATGCCCGCCGACACCACGAACCAGCTCAGCCAATCGCCGCTCGTGATCAGGTGCAGCAGTTCTCCCGCTATCCGGGAGGCCGTGCCGAGCGTGATGAGCCAGTAAGCAGCGCTGGCAATTCGGGGGCTGTAGCGCGCGTCTCCTTTCTCCGGCCGCGGGAAAAGCCAGAGAGCGACTCCAAGGATCATCATCATCACGAACCCGACAAAGATCGCGTGCGTGTGGGCGCTGGCGAGGTACGGAGCCGGCGGGATGCCTCGGAATTCGCGCTCGACCATCATCCAGCCGCCGAGGATGAGGCCAGCACCGAGGAACGCTATCGCAGTCTTGAGATATCGCCGGACGAGGGTATGCAAATGCGTCGCTCCCTGTGCGGCCTAGCCGTTCCCGCGCGCCTGCTGCGAGGACGAGCCCGGCTGTCCAGCCTCCGCCAGCGGCAGGCTCGCTCGACGAACAGCAGGCGTCGCCGGGCGCGCGACAAGCCTTTTCTTCGGGCCGTCCATCGTTCGCCACAAGACATAGGCGAATATGTAGGCCCCCAGAGCAGCGAGAGTGCCGCCGACTGTAAGGAACAGCGTCCCGGCATTGCTTCTGGCAATACTATCCGAAACCCTCATCACGAAGCCCACCACCATCAGGACGAGCCCGATGTTGGACATCCACCAGTGCCACCCTGCGGCTCGCCGGCTGTGAAGCGGGAACCCGACAAAACGCGGAATGACGTGATACGCCACTCCGTAAATCATCATCGTCACGAACCCGAGCAGGAGCATGTGGAGGTGCGCCGGGCGATAGATCGTCCACGCCGGATGGGCGGCCATCGCCAGGCCGAACGTTACCCCGAAAGCCAGCCAGGTGACGCTCGACTTGATGAATGCCTTCACGAACCAGTCCATTATCCGGTCCGAATGCCGCTCAATCTTCTGCCTTGAGGTGGCCCTTCATGCCAGGAGCTGAATGAGTATCGCATTGTGGAAAGTAGTACGTACCCGTTCGAAGGTCAGGTTGCGGGGGTCAAAGACCAGAAAGCCGGGTGCAGAAAACCCTGACCCGGAAGACGGCCAGGGCGCCAGCCAGGCTGTCGGCGTTTCCCCACGGCGATATCAAGATTCCCCTGATGCGCTAAGGCTCATTGGCGAGGTAACGTCGCTGATACCCGCGGTAATTCGCACCGGCCGGTGCGCCAGCGACATGCTTGAAGGAGAAATGCTCATGCTCAGACTACGCGACATCATGACCCGCAAAGTGGTGACCCTCGAACCGCAAATGAATCTGCGGGAGGCAATGGAAATTCTCACCTCCCGCCACGTTAGCGGCGCGCCCGTTGTCACCGGACAGAAAGTTGTGGGCGTGCTCTCCGCGGGAGATCTCCTTGCTTTTGCCGCGGCACCTCAGCGTGAGGAAGAAAGGTCAGCAGAACCCACCCTTGGCGAGGACTGGGAGGAACCGGCAGAATGGGAGGATGACGAAGAATCGGAATCCACTTCGTTCTTCACCGACATGTGGGATGAGCACACCGAAGACGCAACCGACGTGATGGCAACACAGGGTGAAACGTCCACCGACGTCCTGTCGAATCATCTGGTCGAGGAGGCGATGACAAAGAAGATTCGCTGGCTGTCTCCCAACGCCGATGTGAGAAGCGCCGCCGACATGATGCGTCAATTCGGCGTGCACCGCGTTCTTGTCGTCAACCGCGGACGGCTCGTCGGGCTGGTGTCGGCAATGGACATCACCAAAGCAGTTGCAGACCGGAAGCTGACGAACACGACTTATGTGTTCGACAAGAAAATCTGAGGAACTGATTGCCGACTGAGCTCGATGCAGCCATTCGTCTGGCAATCGCCGCGCTCATTGGCCTCGGAGTAGGCCTCGAGCGCGAGTGGTCCGGCCACACCAGCGGCCCTAACGCACGCTTCGCCGGCCTGAGAACGTTTTTCCTATTGGGCCTCCTGGGAGGCGCAGCGGGCCTGCTGCTCGCCGGTGCGCACGAGGGCCCGGCATCGATTGCAATTGCCGGCGGCATGGCCATCAGCGTGGCGGCCTATGTCATGGCGGTCCGCCGCCCGGGTGCCGAAGTGGACGGCACAACCGAGGCGGCAGCTCTTACCGTAGTGCTTCTCGGAACGCTTGCGGGCGAGGGTTACCTCGCGCTCTCCGCCGGTACTGCATCCATCGTCGTTCTGGCGCTCAGCGAGAAGACCCGGCTCCATTGGATGGCGCGCCGCGTACACGAGCATGAGCTCCGTGCAGCGCTGCAGTTTGCCGTCCTCGCTCTTGTCATCCTTCCGCTCCTGCCGGCAGGTCCGTTCTGGGGCTGGATTGCTTTCAAGCCGCGCACCCTCTGGATGATTGTGCTGCTTTTTTCCGGACTCAACTTCATTGGATTCCTCGCCCGCAGGGCTTTGGGACCGGAAGCAGGATACACTGTCACTGGGCTGGCCGGCGGCCTCGTATCGTCCACCGCAGTTACACTCGATTTCTCCCGCAAGAGCCGGCAGGAAACGGAGATCGGGCGTGGCCTGGCATACGGTGTCGTGGGCGCCTGCACGGTTCTCATTCCACGCGTTCTCATGGTGAGCGCCGCGCTTAATCCAGGCGTTGCGTTTCGACTTGTGCCATTCCTGTTGCCTCCTGCCTTGCTTGGCCTGACGATTCTGCTGCTGTCGACACGTGCCGAGACCGACTCCAGGCAGGGAGCTGCACTGGAGGTCGCGAATCCCTTGCGTCTCTGGACCGCCATACAGATGGCGGTGGCGTTTCAGGTCGCTATCGTGATTCTTGTTCTCGTCCGTGACAGATGGGGCTCAATGGGGCTCTATCCCGCCGCGGCCGTGCTTGGACTCACAGACATGGATGCGCTGACCGTTTCGATGAGCACTCTCAACAACTCCGGTCTCCCGGTGGTCGCAGCGCGAGCGATTGCGATTGGCGTGCTGGCCAACACCATCCTCAAGCTCGGATTGACTGTCGCCTTGGGAAAGGGACGGTTTCGACGAATCGCACCACCGGGGCTGGCCGCCCTGGCCGTTGCGAGCGTCGTCGGATTGCTGATCTTCTGATCCCGTGACCGAGTGGTCGCAGAATCCGCCGCTTTTTTCCCTCCGGGCGAAACGACGACAGCAGCTACGACTTGAACGTCAGCAGTGTCTGGCCACCGGAATACGTCACACAGAGAACACTGTCTCTCTTGTCTGCCGCGCTGAGCACCGAGATCGCCTCTGGCCCGGGGATGCTTCTCGAAAAATGACGGTCGCTGCCCGCAAAATCGCCGAGCAGTATTTCTACGCGGCCGTCCCGGTGATCGTAATCGGCCCCGATGAACGGAAGCTCGACTACCTGGATGAGCGCTCCAATCGCGGCGCCGTCAACTTCAAGCGTTGCCCGACGACCCGCATTTCTCTGCGTGAACTGCTTGAGCTGCGACGGCCACATCGCTGCGTCGTACGCGGTGTGCGTAACGCCTTCCGCGCCCGCCTGGTCTGCGACGTTTCTCGCGGGACGACCAACGCTCTCGGGAACGATCAGAACCGAACAGGTTGCGCCACGAAGGACCTTCAACGCAACGCCTCCGCCAAGCAGCCGGCGCAAGCCATAGTGTCGTCTCAGCCCCAGCACCAGCAATTCCACTTTCGCCTTTTCGGCGTAGCGGAGGAGCTCGGTGGCCGGGTCTCCTCGCAGCCGGATGAGATCTGCACGCATGCCTGGCGCTTTCGCGATTGCCGCCTGGACCACTGCGAAGGATTCCGTGACGGCATTTTCGTAAGCCCGGGCAAAGGGCGGCGCGTCCGAGCCAGGAAATTCCTCGTGTCGCTGAACGTGTACGCAGGTGACGCTTGGCGCCGGCCCGAACATCGACAATACAGCCGGCAGGTCTCCGAGCTGCGACGGATCCAGATCGATCGCAATTGCGACACGATGGGGAAGACGGCGCATCCCTGGTGATGCGACAAGCAGCGGGGTGCTGCCGAGCTGGGCAATCCGGGCGGCGGTGTCTTCTCCAATGAGCCGATCGAGGATCCCGTGACGACCAGCGCCGACAATGACGAGTTCTGCACCATGTTCATGCGCGCTCTGGGCAATCTCTGCCGCCGGCACGCCGATGCGTGTCTCCAGAGGCCATGTGCTGCTTTGCGGTCCGTGCTCGTTCATCTGCGCCTGAACGCGTCTGGCGAATTCCTTCAGTCGCTCTGAGCCGATTCCCTCGAAATCGAGAATGGCGTGCGGAACAGCCGAGGGCATTGGAAGCGGCTCGAGAACCGATACCACGCGAATGTCTGCACCGGTGTTCTCGGCAATGAGGTCGGCGGCAGCGAACGCTGCGCTCGAAGCATCGCTGCCATCGGTGGCGACAACGAGAGTTGCCGGAGCCGTCAGCGGCTCTGTGGCAGACGGCGACGGGGCTGGGTGGAGCGTTTCGGTGGCGGTCATTGTGTGGTTACCTCAGGTGTAACAGCCCATTGCGAGCTTTTTCTTGGAATCAGCAGCACTGGCCGGTGTGAGGCCCGCACGACTTTCATCGCGACCCCGCCACCGGAACCGAGGGCAACCGGCCCTCTCGGTTTCAGACCGAGGACGGTAATCTCCGCCCTCACACTTTCCGCGAATCCGTTGATCTCCGTCACCGGATCACCGTGCAGAACGACGAGCCCGCACTGGATTTTCGGAAGTACGGCCAGAGCCTTCCGTATTCGTTCAAAAGAAGCTTCTACCTGGCCCCGGTACTCGCCGTCGTACGCTGCCCAGTCGACGCCAAGCAGCTCCGAGCGCGGCTGAACATGGATGCAGGATACGCTCGATGGCGCACCCAGGATTCTCAGCGTGCGCACGAGCGAAGTGCAGTCATCATCACCCAGGTTGAACGCGATTATCGCCCGCCGGGGAAGACGCCGCATCGAGTCCGAGGCCACGAGCAGCGGCAGTTTCACGCATCTCGCAAGCTGCGCGGCTGTCTCCTCTCCGAACAGCCGGTCTATGCGTCCATGGTGACTCTCGCCGATTATGATCAGGTCTGTACGCCGGTCCTGGGCGACTCTGGCAATGACGGAAGCCGGCGAGCCGACCTGCGTCTCCCTGGTCCATTGTCCAGACCGGCCGAATTTCGCGAGCTGCGCGTCGATCGCCCCCTCGAGAGGCCCGGCCTCGGCCACGTCTGTGCCAGGGGGGATCGTCAACATCCCCAGCGGTGGCACTACTACGGGAAAGGGTCTGAGGACAGACAGAACATGCACGCTCGCTTCGGACCTTGCCGCGATGAACTCGGCAGCGGCGTAGGCACTGGAGGAAGTGGCCGATCCGTCGGTCGCAACGAGAATCGATGCCGGCAGCATCCGCCGGTCGAGCTGCGCAGTTGCGCGGGACTTGGGCAATGCCGTAAACGAGTTCATGTTCTCCTCCCGGCCGTTATCGTGGTGGAGCTTCCGGCACCTCGGCTTGCACTATCACGTCTATGGTTGGCCCGCTCAGTCCTGCGCGGGAACTATGACGACGGGTTTGTGAATGTTCCTGACAAATCCGGTCGAAACACTTCCCAGGAGGAAGCGCGCTACCCGTGGCAGGCCGTGCGTACCTGCCACGAGCAGATCTGCGCCGACGCGGTCACAGAATTCCGCAATTGCACGAGTGGGTCTGCCGCTCAGTACCACCGGCTCTATCACCACGCCCGAAGGGGCATTGAGGGCGCTCGCGCGCTCTCGCAGCCGCTTGAGCAGGTCCGAAGGAACACTGTCCGGCTCGGGCAGCACGAGGCCGTCGGGAAACACTTCCACTGGCTCGTCGACATGAACCAGATAGAGAGTGCCGGATCCGTTCAGCATCTGCAGTCCGACCACGGCTGCCCGCACACTCGCGGGCCCGAAATCGACCGCCGCAACCACCGTGTTCGGATTCTTCATTTCCTCGCCGACAACCAGCACTGGCGAGGATGACTGTCGCATCACCTGAAGGGTGGTCTCCCCGCCAAGCATCCGGTCGAGGACTCCACGCTGCGTCCGGCCAACGATGACCAGGTCCGCCTTTATTCGCTCTGCCGCCTCAGCGATCTTCTGCGCTGCACGCCCGACCGCCACCTGGCGTGTCCAGCTGGTGCGTTCCTGCTGCGGCCCGATTGCATCGCGCACTGCCGCCTCGCGGAGCTGGATGCGCAGATCTTCGACCTCCGATCGCGGCTGATCCACCCCCAGATCGATCTTGTACGAGGACATCGGCTGGAGCACGCTCACCACATGCACGGCACACTTCCTGGCAGCGGCGATGGTCGAGGCCGTTTGGATGGCGGCGTGCGAAGCGGGAGAGCCGTCAAATCCTACGACGATGCCGCCGATCGCCGGAGATTCGTACTGCCACTGCAGCTCGGAGCTTCTTGGAGTGGTCACGGTTGTCATTTTGTCCTCGGCTTCGGCGGTGCTGTCTCGTGCCGTGTTGAGCGAAGATTCCCCGGGAAACCTCTTGTCGCCCGTTCGGTTGCAAGATGCCGGTGAGACGGCGGTTCTACCGTCGGTAAAACCCCGAACTGTTGTGCGGCAATAGTCGGCATTGAACCAGCATGACGTCGGCAGTTCCCTTACATGATTCGGACACAATCGCTGACTGTTGGCCCTGAACGGATGTCCGATTATCAGAACGGCAGGATGGTCAAATGGAGAGACCTGATGAACGACGTCAAACCCGGTCGGAAACCCGCGTCAAAGTCTGTTGATGCCCTTACCATCCGGGAGCTTACCGCAGACGAGATGCACGAACTGCTTTCGCGAAACCACGTCGGCCGCATTGCGTTCTCGTTCCACGACCGGGTTGACATTCGTCCAATCCATTACATCTACAACGACGGCTGGCTGTACGGGCGGACGTCGCCGAGCGAAAAGCTGGTGACGCTGCAGCACAACCAGTGGGTGGCTTTCGAGGTTGATGAAGTTCAGGGGGCGTTCGATTGGCAGAGCGTCGTGGCTCACGGAAGCTTTTACCGGCTGACTGACGACGAGGCACCGCATCAGCGTGAGCTGCGCGAGGAGGCACTGAGGCTTCTCCGCAATGTGGCGCCCGACACGTTGCGCGCAACAGATCCCGTCCCATTCCGCACGGAGCTGTTCGCCATTGCAATCGATCACCTCACCGGTCGCGCGGCATCCTCGGGCTGAACGTTGCCTCCGGTTCTGGCGCTGATCCGACGAATTTCGAACGGGAGAAACCTATGTACCGCGTAATCATGGTTCCTGTGGACGGCTCCGCTTTCTCACGAGAAGCAGTCTTTCAGGGACTCCGTCTGGCGGAAAAGAAGGGCGCGCAGCTTCGCCTGGTACGGGTTGGCTCAATGCCGATTGTGGTGGGCAGTCCGGAAACGGCCGTGCTCGAGAGCAAGGCATGGGGAACTGAGCGTGACAGCATGCTCACTCAGCTGTACCGGCTCGCCGCTGAATGCAGAGCGAACGCGCACGTCGACGTCACGGCAACGCTCGAGGATGGCCCGGTTGCCGACGCGTTGCGCGGCCATGCCCTTCGTCACTCCGTTGGCCTCATCGTGATGGCGACCCACGCCCGCCGCGGCATCGCCCGCGTATGGCTCGGCAGCGTAGCCGATCGGCTCATTCGCGAGACCGGCATACCCGTTCTCACGGTGCGGCCGCCTTCTCTCGCAACCGAGCTTTCCAGCGGCTCCTGCTACAAACGCATTATCGTGGCGCTTGATGGTTCTCCACTCGCCGAAAAGAGCCTCAAGCCGGCGCTCGCCCTCGCGCGTGTCGAGGAAGCCGAGATCACACTGCTGCGCATCGTGCCGTCCGAACGGGACATCCCGATGGGTGAGCTGCATTCGACGATTGGCCCGGCGCGGGCACGGGATGTCAACCAGGCTGAAAACTACCTTGCCGGACTGAAGGTCATGCTGGCGGAACACAGGACCCCGATCCACTCGGCAGTGGTTGTCGCCGTCGACATTCCAACGGCCATTCTCGGCTTTGCCGAGACGCACGACGCGGATCTCATCGCAATCGCGACGCATGGCCGGGGCGGACTCGCGCGAGCGATGATCGGCAGCGTCGCCGACCGCGTGATGACCGAGGGAGGAATCTCAGCGCTCATTCTTCACCCGTTCAATCTTGCTCCGGCAGGGATTGCTGCCGAAGCACCCTCCGATTTCGCCCTGGCACCGGGTTGAGCGCCGCCGATCCAATCGATGCTCCGGGGGCCGGGGTGACATTGTCGCTGACTGGAGTGCCCGCGGTTCGCCAATCGCGTCACGTCGAACAGCATTTTACCGGTAGTGAGTCGGTGCGCGACGTGGTAATCGGCATGTCCGACGGCCTCACGGTGCCCTTTGCACTCGCCGCTGGTCTGTCGGGGGCAATTGCGTCGAGCACGATCATCGTTACCGCTGGAATGGCCGAGATAGCTGCCGGGTCTATCGCCATGGGACTGGGCGGTTATCTGGCGGCAAAGAGCGACGCCGAGCACTTCGCGAGCGAGTTGAAGCGCGAGGAGCAGGAGATAGTCGAAAAGCCTGCGGCAGAGAAACGCGAGATCGAGGAGCTGTTTTCAGGGTACGGCCTGAGCCCTGCCGAAAGCGCTCCCGTAGTGCAGGCCCTGGCCTCGCGGCCGGAACAGTGGCGCGACTTCATGATGAAGTTCGAGCTGGGGCTCGAGCGTCCCGATCCCCGCCGGTCTCTGCGCAGCGCTCTCACCATCGCCGGATCCTACATGGCCGGCGGTTTTGTACCGCTCGGGCCGTACATCCTTATGGGGAATGCAACACGGGCGCTTCAGGTCTCGGTGCTGGTGACGTTGCTTGCACTCCTCGTCTTTGGATACGTCAAGGGACGCTTTACCGGAGCGAAGCCGCTTCGCAGCGCGGTCCAGACAGCAGCCATTGGAAGCATCGCGGCAGCCGCCGCCTTCGGAATTGCCCGGCTGATCAGTTAGCACCATGCCGGCCACAGCGGTCACCAACGACAGGGCGAACGCGACCCCGTCCGCACCAGGCTCGCCGTGGAAGAACCGGCTGGCATCGGGCTGGCTGCCACTCCTCACGCTCACCTTCATTGTCACCGGCACCATCATCAGGTTCGGCGCACATCCAGGCGTCTCACAGGCGGCGTGGTGGATAGGCCTCGTAATCGTCGGCATTCCAGTCGTGGCACACACCGCCCGGGAGGTTTCCTCCGGGCGGTTCGCGGTCGACCTGGTCGCGACACTGGCGATTTTGCTTGCACTCATTCTGGTGCAGCCTCTCGCGGGGCTCGTAATTGTCCTGATGCAGACCGGCGGTGAAGCGCTCGAGCGGTACGCCGGCCGCAAAGCGAGCGACGCCGTCCGCGCCCTCGAGGAAGCAGCACCTCGAACCGCGCATCGCATTTCCGGAAATCAGATCGTCGATGTGACGGCGGAAGACGTAAAAGTCAGCGAGCTGCTGCTGGTTCGGCCCGGCGAGCTGGTACCCTGCGACGGCATCGTGATCAGCGGTCGGTCGCACATCGACGTTGCCAAGCTCACCGGCGAGCCGCTTCCCGTTCTCGCCGAAGCCGGGACACGCCTGATGAGCGGCAGCGTCAACCAGGAAGGTCCGATTCGAATGGAAGCTCTCGCGCCGGCCAGCGAGAGCCAGTACGCCAGAATTGTCGAGCTCGTGCGATCGGCGCAGGCCAGCAAGGCACCGCTCCAGCGTCTCGCCGATCAGTACGGCGTGTGGTTCACTCCGCTCACGCTCATCGTCTGCGTAATTGCGTACGTGATTTCGGGAGATCCCATTCGCGTTCTCGCGATTCTTGTCGTCGCCACTCCGTGCCCGCTCATCCTCGCCACTCCGGTAGCGATCATCGGCGGCATCAACTCGGCCGCCAAGCGGCAGATCATCATGCGTAACGGGACTGCGCTCGAGAATCTCGGCGAGATCTCCGTAGCCGTGTTCGACAAGACCGGCACGATAACGGTTGGTCGCCCCGGAGTCAGGCGCGTGATCACTACCGGGACGCTCGCCGAGCTCGAGGTTCTGCGCCTCGCTGCGGCCGTGGAGCGCGTCTCAAGCCACCTGCTGGCACGGACACTGGTGCAGGCGGCCGAGACCAGGGGCGTTGTTCCGCCCGAGCCGACTGATGTGCGGGAAGAGCCGGGAAGAGGTGTCACGGGACACGTCGAAGGTTCGCTCGTCACGGTTGGGGCCGCGGCATTCGCGGCAGACCACTACCCGGCAGTGGGCCCTCGGCTCGCTGCGCTTGGCGACGCCGGCAGCGGGCTAAGGGCCTACGTCGTGGTAAATGGCGAGCTGGTTGGGATCGTTGAATACGCGGACGAGATTCGCCCCGGCATTCCCGCCTTTCTCCGCGCACTGAAAAAACTCGGCGTCAGGCGATTCGTACTCTTGTCCGGCGATCAGTTCTCCAATGTGCGAACCGTCGCGGACACTGTGGGCATCAGCGAGGCCGCGGGAGATTTGTTTCCCGAGCAGAAGGTGAATGTCGTCAGAGATCTGATCGAGGAAGGGCTCAAGGTGATGATGATCGGCGACGGAACAAACGATGCGCCCGCACTGAGTACGGCCACCGTGGGCGTCGCCCTCGCCAGCCAGGGAGGCGGAATCACCGCCGAGGCCGCCGATGTCGTCATTCTCATAGACGACATATCGCGCGTCGCGGAAGCAATCAGCATCAGTCGTTCGACAATGCGCATCGCCCGCCAGTGCATCTGGTTCGGGCTCGGCCTGAGCGCCGCGGCGGGGGCGTTCGCCGCGTGGGGAGCAATTGCGCCCGTGCCCGGAGCGCTGCTCCAGGAAGGAATCGACCTTGTCGTGATTCTCAATGCGTTGCGCGCAAGCCGGCCGACACAGGCTCCCACCGAAGGGCGGGAACTGAGCACTCGTCCCCAGTGGCTCGGAGTCGGCGGCTGAGATTAGCGACACGAACCGAATCCACGTCGTGATAGATTCAGGGAATGACGGCTGAATTGACTTCACTCACCGACGAAAGCCTGCGGCTTATCCACGCTTACTGGCGCGCGGCCAACTATCTGTCGGTTGGCCAGATATACCTCCGCGACAATCCGTTGCTGCGCGAACCGCTGCGTCTCGAGCACATCAAGCCAAGGCTCCTCGGGCACTGGGGCACGACGCCTGGTCTCAATTTCATCTACGCGCATTTCAATCGCGTGATCGTTGAGCGGGACATAAACGCGATCTATGTCGCCGGTCCCGGACACGGAGGGCCAGGCGTAGTTGCCAACACCTGGCTCGAGGGTACTTACAGCGAGGTGTACCCGGCCGTAGGGCGTAACACCGAAGGGATGAAGCGGCTCTTCACCCAGTTCTCGTACCCCGGTGGCATCCCCAGCCACGTCGCTCCGGAAACTCCAGGGTCGATTCACGAAGGGGGAGAGCTCGGGTATTCCCTGCTCCACGCGTACGGCGCGGCGTTCGACAATCCGGATCTGGTCGTCTGCTGCGTGGTGGGCGACGGCGAGGCCGAAACCGGGCCGCTTGCGACAAGCTGGCACTCGAACAAGTTCCTGAATCCGGCACGCGATGGCGCAGTGCTCCCCATCCTGCATCTGAACGGCTACAAGATCGCTGGCCCGACGGTTCTGGCACGCATCGGTGATGAAGAGCTTACCGACCTGATGCGCGGCTACGGGCACGAGCCGCTCTTTGTTTCCGGACACGAGCCGGAGGCAATGCACCGCCTCATGGCGTCAGCACTCGACGCGGCAATCACTGAGATCACTCGCATCCAGACAGAGGCGCGAAAAAAAGGATTCACCCGTCGCGAGCGATGGCCGATGATCGTGCTTCGCTCTCCCAAGGGGTGGACCGGCCCGAAAACAGTCGACGGAAAAGCCGAGGAAGGCTCGTTCAGATCACACCAGGTGCCGCTCACCGGAATGGCGGAAAACCCGGAACACGTTCGGATGCTCGAGCAATGGATGCTCAGTTACCGTCCCGAAGAGCTGTTCGATGAGAACGGGGCACTGGTGCCGGAACTTGCCGCTCTTCCGCCGCGGGGCGCCCGCCGCATGAGTGCGAATCCGCACGCGAATGGCGGGCTGCTGCTCGAGGAGCTTCGCATGCCCGACTACCGGGACTACGCCATTGCTGTGCCCCAGCCAGGCACGGTGGACGGCGAGGCGACACGCGTCCTCGGGCAAATGCTCCGCGACGTCATGAAGCTGAACGCAGAGACCAAGAACTTCCGCGTGATGGGGCCGGACGAAACCACTTCAAATCGCCTCGATGCCCTGTTCGAAGTGACCGATCGCGTATCCACAGCCGAAATTCTGCTGTCCGACGATCACGTTTCCAGCGACGGGCGCGTGATGGAAGTGTTGAGCGAGCATATGTGCCAGGGTTGGCTCGAGGGATACCTGCTCACCGGAAGACATGGCTTCTTCTCCTGCTACGAAGCGTTCATACACATCGTGGACTCGATGTTCAACCAGCACGCAAAATGGCTCAAGTCCACCCATCACATCCCGTGGCGGAAGCCAATTGCGTCACTGAATTATTTGCTCACTTCGCATGTGTGGCGGCAGGATCACAATGGCTTCAGTCACCAGGACCCGGGATTCATCGACCACGTGGTCAACAAGAAAGCGGATGTGGTTCGCGTGTATCTTCCCCCGGACGCCAACACGCTTCTGTCGGTGGCAGATCACTGCCTGCGCAGCCGGCATTACGTGAACGTGATCATCGCCGGAAAGCAGCCCGCACCCCAATGGCTCGACATGGAGTCCGCGTCGGCACACTGCGCCAGGGGAATCGGTGTGTGGGGCTGGGCAAGCAATGACGCAGGAGCCGAGCCCGATGCGGTGCTGGCGTGCGCCGGAGACGTTCCTACTCTCGAGACGCTGGCAGCGGTATCGCTCCTGCGCGCCAACGTTCCGGGGTTGAGGATGCGGGTCGTCAACGTCGTCGACCTAATGACGCTCCAGCCGGCAAGAGAACACCCGCACGGGCTTTCGGACGACGAGTTCGACGAGTTGTTCACCACCGACCGCCCAATCATCTTTGCCTTTCACGGCTACCCGTGGCTGATTCATCGCCTCACGTATCGCCGGCACAACCACGACAACCTGCACGTCCGTGGATATAAGGAAGAAGGGACAACCACCACGCCATTCGACATGACGGTGTTGAACGACCTTGACCGATATCACCTGGCGCTGGACGTGCTCGCGCGGGTCGAGTCTTTGCGGGGCGACGCGCGGGCCGAGGCCGCTGCCCGCCTGTTCAGGAACAAGCTGGCCGAACATAGTAGCTACATCGCCGCAAACGGGCAGGACATGCCGGAAATCCTCGACTGGCGGTGGAGTCCGTCCAGCCTCGCCTGAGCTTGCCGCTGAGGGACTATTTGTTGAGCAGTCCGAGCTTCAGCGCGAAGTCCACGTAGTCTGAGCGGTGGGTGAGCCCCAGCTTCTCATTGATCCGCTGCTTGTACGTGTCGACCGTCTTGGGGCTGATGAATAACTTTTCGCCGATCTCGGGAGCGCTGAATCCGCCGGCGACAAAACGCAGCACATCGCGCTCTCTCTCCGTGAGCTTTTCGTACTTGTCCCGCTCTTCGGCATGCTCGGACTTGCGTTGGATGCCCTTGGCGAGCGCCCGGGTGGCGGAGGGTTGCATGTACATGTCGCCGTGCGCCACCGCTCTCACCGCGTCGACCAGCTCGCGGTCCGCAGCGCTCTTGACAAGGTAGCCGCTCGCTCCCGCCTCGAGAACCTTTACAAGGTATGCGTCCTCAGCGTGCATGGTGAGGATCAGGATCTTCGATCGCACGCCTTTGTCGACGAGCAGTTTTGTTGCGGTGATCCCGTCCATTTCACCCATCGAGAGATCCATCACCAGAACGTCCGGGTCGAGACGCTCAGCCATCGCCACGGCATCCCGGCCATTGGCCGCCTCCCCGATCACCTGAATATCCTTTGCGCTTCCAAGAACCGCCTTCACCCCTGCACGCACCACCGCATGATCGTCGGCGAGCACGACTCGTATGATGTCCGCGGTCATTCCATATCCTCTTCGGCACGCATTTCGGCAGTCACTTTGATGCCCCCATTTCGTTTGTTCTCGATTCGCATGACACCCCCGCTGAGAGCCACGCGGTCCATGATCGACGAGAGACCCTTGCTCGAATTATCGTCTTTCGCGTCGTGGCTGTCCAATCGGTAGTGGTCATCGCTGACTTCGAGGCAGATGCTTCCGTCACTGGAGGACAGCAATATCTCGGCAGTCCCGTCAATCGCGCGCATCTCGGCATTCTTCAACGCCTCCTGCGCCACCCGGAACAGTGTCGCCGCGGCTGCCGCCGGAATGCGCTCGGTCCCTATGTCAGCGACTACTTTCACCCGCAGTGCGCCCCGTTGACCAGTTTCCTTCGCCAGGGACTGGAGGGCGGGGACCAGTCCCAGATCCTCGGCCACCCTCGGGTGCAGCGAGTACGAGATATTGCGTACCTCTTCCATCGCCTTGCCGATCATGCCGCGCGTCGCCGCCAGAGTGTTGCGCATGTCCTCATCGGTCGCTCCGGCACTGGCCGCGCTGATCTGAAACGCAACCGCGGCCAGCGTCTGCGCAATCGAGTCGTGCAGCTCCCGCGCGAGCTTGGCCCGTTCGGCATCCTGAGTGGTGACGACAATCGCGCCCAGTTTCTGAATTCGACGGCGTTCCGCCGCCAGCGAATCGAGCAGGCAGTTGACGGTGTCGGTGAGATGGATGATCTGCGGGTCAGACACGAGTGATGGCGTTGCGCGTACGCCGAAATCACCGCGGGTTACGCGCGTCGACACCCGCTCGAGCTCGCCGATCGGGCTCAGCGCAAGGCGGACGAGCAGGAGGTTCACCGCACACGCCAGACCAAGCGCCACCAGCAGCACCATCAGCTGACCCTGGTCGTCGCCCCAAAGTCCACTACCGACGAGCACCAGGGCCACCGCCACGATCACGGCATTCGCCCCCATCACCTTCATCACCAGGGGAATGCGCAGGACCCTCCGGATACCGGATGATATCCGGAGCATGATTGTCTGCCCGGGGGTCTGCGCGAACAGAAACGCGATGCTCGATGTCATGAGGAACTCCTTCACGTCAGTTGACTACGACTGCGGCCGGGATGCTGCCGGCCATGGCTGCAAAGGCAGCATTTTTCAGAAAGCCACGAGGTGTCTCCGCGTCCTGGCTATTATCGGAGGAAGAGGGATGTTTCGAGATATCAGACATGCACTTCGTGGCTCCGTAAGGCGGAGTAGGGGGTTTCACGAAGCTACGATTGGGCCTGCGGTGGCACTGTCGGGTGGACTGTGGAATGATTCACCCGATACCTTTAGGCAGACGTGGGGGATTACCCTACAACCAGACTGTCTCAGTGAAACGGGTTTCATCCAAGCGAACCATCGCTTTTTCTGTTGGAGGAGTCGCAGTGCCTGATTCGATTACTGATGCGGTGCTGGCGGGGATTGCCACGATTTCTGCCGATGGCATTATCTGCATCAATGAGTCGCACCGGGTCACTTTCTTCAACGAAGGCGCGGAGCGGATCTTCGGTTATCGCGTTGACGAGATTCTCGGGCAGCCCATGGAACTGCTTATTCCTGCCCGGTTCAGGGCAAGCCATCATGGGCAGGTCGAAGAATTCGGCCAGTCGCCCGTCAAAGCCCGCCGAATGGGCGAACGAAGCGAGATTGCCGGGTTGCGCAAGAATGGTGAGGAGTTCCCCGCCGAGGCGGCAATCACACGCATCGGTGATGCCGGCGCCCAGATTTATTCAGTTGTGCTCCGCGACATTACACTGCGCCGCAGAGCCGAGCAGAGCCAGAGGTTTCTCGCCGAGGCCAGCGAGACACTTGCGTCCTCACTTGGCGTTCAGGACACGATGCGGAGCGTCGCCCGCCTGGCCGTGCCGATGCTCGGTGACGCGGCGATCGTCACCGCTTACCCTGACGGTGAATTCCAGGGCGTGGCAGTCGCACACGTGGATCCTTTCCAGGCATCCGTGCTGGAGCAAGGTCTGGAGGACCACCGACTGGATTCGCACTGGTCTCCGCTGGCCGCCGAAGTGATCCGGACGGGAAAGCCCCTGTTCATCCCCGATTCAGCCGCCGCGGACAGCTCACTCGCGATAAAGCTTGCTCAAACCGGGCGGATCTTCAGCGACGGTTCCGTGGCAGCCGCTGTTTGTCTTCCCCTCATTGCGCGTGGCCAGCTGCTGGGAGTAATGGAGATCTACACTCGCCGGCGAACCCTCGATGCCGACGACATGATTCTCGCCGAGGACATGAGCCGTCACGCAGCGCTTGCGCTGGACAACGCACGACTGCATGAGCAGGTGACGCTCGGCTCTCGGGCGAGAGACGACATCATCGGTATCGTATCACACGATCTGCGCAACCCGGTGAACGCGGTAAGAATGCTGACCGGAGCCATTCTCGGAGCCGAGCGTGAATCGCCGCTTCCACAAGACGTCGTCGAATACTCGGCGATCATCAGGCAGGCCTCCGAGCAGATGGACGCTCTCATCCGTGACCTGCTCGATGTGACGCGTATTGAAGCGGGGCGGCTGAACGTCGAAGCCTATGCGACTGATATCGCCAACCTGTTGAGCGACGCGCTGCTTACCCTCGACCCGGTGGCCAAGGCCAAATCGATAGAGCTCGCGCTTACAACCGAGGAGTTGCTACCGCTGGTAGAGGCCGACCGCGAACGTATCAGGCAGGCGTTGTCCAATCTCATCGGCAACTCGGTAAAGTTCTCGCCGGCGGGCAGCACCATCCGACTGAGCGCAGCGCGCGTGGATGGCGAAGTAGTGGTTTCGGTGAGCGATCGGGGACCGGGGATGTCCGCTGATCAGCTGGCGCACGCGTTCGACCGGTTCTGGCAGTCACGACGGACAGATCGCGAAGGTGCGGGACTGGGCCTGACGATCACGCGCGGAATAATCGAGGCGCATGGCGGCAGGATCTGGGCGGAAAGCGAGATAGGCGAGGGGAGCACCTTTCATTTCACGCTTCCGCTTGCGGCCACCTCACCAGATCCAGCCGAGAAGTCATGAAAAAAGGCTGTGTTTTCCAGCACATCGTTGATATCCGACCTGGTTCACGCTGGCTTTGTTCACTTGGTGGTCATTCCCGCTGATGCCAGCCCTCCTGGGGTCGCCATAAGCCTGAACGACACAACGACCTTGTTGCCCGTTTTGAGAGTACCGAGCATGAATACCGGGGGTTTGATGCCGAAGTCGGTCATCAGCAGGTCCTGGGTTCCCACTGCCGTAGCGTTCCCGTGACCCTGCCGGCCTGCCCTGATCACCATACTGATGGTTTTCTGCTGCCCGGCGATCGTCAGCTTTCCGACGGATTGGAGCGTTACGCCATCATCAGTGGCGGACGGCACCTCGTAGGTCGACATGTCGTAGCGAATCTCGGGAAATCTGTCGGCCTTGAGAGCCTTGTACATGTTGTCCTCGAGCCCCTTGCTGCCGCACGTGATGCTCTTGACGGGGATTACAATCTCAACGGTCCTTAGCGGCCGTTTGAGCTGAGAGAGTTTCGCAGCCGCGTATGCTGGATCAGCCTGAACTGTCGCCTCGATTTTCGTCGTCTTGCATTGGAATGCATGCAAGGTTGACGTTCCCTCGAATGAAAGCTCACTGCCGGGACGAAGCTCCAGACGCACGCCGGCGGTGGTTTGTGCGGTCGCACTGACGGCGAAGACAGTTGCCAGCGGGATAACAAAGACTTTTGCGATCACCTGATTGCTCCATGCTGCGGGGCCTGATTTGGATCCCGCGAGGAAGCTAGGATTTCAGATTCGGCCTGACTGTCGGGCTTCAGGTACCCTTTGGTGGGAGGAGCGCGGAATTTTCTGTGAGGGAACCAACTGGTGAGAGAGGGGATTCCCCTACGGAGCCACTGGCCACCTGTTTTTCCACAGTTGCAATTGAAAGGAGACCGGTGAGGCCGGTGAGGCATCCTGACAGGCAATTGCGATTAAGTTTCAGTCGGCAACCCACACACATGACCGCGATCAAAGCCATTCCCCGTCTCAGAGCGGCAGGCCTCGGCCTTGCCCTGTTCCTCGCCGGCTGCGCCGTGAACGAAGCCAAGCCGGCGCCAACCGTCCAGCAGCAGCCGGTTCCGCTTCCCATGATGGATCCGGTTGCGGTGAGAGACACGATGCCGGCCCCCGGTATCACCACAGACTCCGCAGACTCCGCAGCGCCCGTAGCGCCGGCAGACACAATCGCTGCAGCGAAGCCGGCAATCACCGTCCCCTCGGTCCCCGGACGCAGCGAGAAGGACAGCGTCGCGCTGGTCTCGGCAATTCGCGCCGGACTGAAGGACACACGATGGCCGGTGAGCATGCCCGCTCCACTGCCGGGATCGATTCTCCCCGCAAAGCGCATTGTCGCGTACTATGGCAATCCGCTTTCCAAGCGCATGGGTGTGCTCGGCGAGCTGCCGCCGGATCAAATGCTCGCTCGGCTCGACAAGGAAGTCGCTGCGTGGAACAAGGCCGATGCCAGTCACCCCGTTCAGCCGGCTCTCCATCTTATAGTGGTGGTCGCCCAGGGCTCACCCGGCCGCGACGGCAAGTACCGGCTGCGAATGCCCGATACTCTCATCGACAAAGTCGCGTCTTGGGCGGCACAGCGGAATGCGCTCCTTTTCCTCGATGTGCAGGTGGCAAAGAGCACACTTCAGGAAGAGGTTCCACGGCTCACAGCATTTCTCAAGCGTCCCAACGTGCACCTGGGCATCGACCCCGAGTTCTCCATGAAGCATGGCGAGAAACCGGGAACGAAGATCGGCACGATGACTTCGGATGACGTCAACTACGCTATTGAGTTCCTAGACGGGATCGTCAGGGCCAATAACCTCCCGCCAAAAATTCTCATCGTGCACCGCTTCACCCGGAAGATGCTCACCGGCGCGAAGAACGTCCGCCCCAATCCACGCGTGCAGGTGGTGCTCAACATGGATGGCTGGGGCAATCCCTGGCTCAAGTTCGATTCGTACCGCGACTACGTGGAAGCCGAACCGATACAGTTCACCGGATTCAAGCTCTTTTATCACAACGATACCAAGAAGGGCGAACCGCTCCTCACGCCGGGTGAGCTGCTCCGGCTCACCCCGCAGCCGCTCTACATTCAGTACCAATAGGCTTCACGCCGGCATCGATAAAACGGATTTGGCGGATCGAGCGAATCAGAATCGGAAAGTCATGGCTATCGCGACTATCAACCCGGCGACGGGCGAAACGATCAAGACCTTCGAGGCCGCCACAGAGAACGACATCGACGAACGGTTGACTCTGGCGGTACAGGCGTTCAGCGTGCACCGCCAGCTCCCGATGGCCGACCGCGCTGCGATGATGATGCGTGCGGCAGACATCCTTGAAGCGGAAAAAAACGAGCTCGGCCGCCTGATGACGCTGGAGATGGGAAAGCCAATCGAAAGCGCCGTCGCCGAAGCCGAAAAATGCGCCTCGGCATGCCGGTACTACGCCGAACACGCGGCCACTTTCCTGACCGACGTGAAAGTTCCGGTGGCGACAGGGTCGGCGTTTATCGCGTTTCAGCCACTTGGCGTTGTGCTCGCCGTGATGCCGTGGAATTTCCCGTTCTGGCAGGTGTTCCGATTCGCCGCCCCAGCCCTGATGGCAGGTAACGTCGGCATCCTCAAACACTCCTCCAACGTTCCGCAGTGCGCGCTTGCCATCGAGGATATTTTCCGCCGCGCGGGATTCGCGCCTGGAGTCTTCCAGACTTTGCTGGTTGGCTCGTCGCGGGTCGAAGGAATCATTGCTGACGCACGGATTGCCGCCGTCACACTCACCGGCAGTGAAGGCGCCGGCCGCAAGGTCGCAAGCACTGCGGGCAGAAATCTCAAGAAGACTGTGATCGAGCTCGGGGGGAGCGACCCGTTCATCGTAATGCCTTCTGCGGACATTGCCGAAGCGGCAAAGACCGCAGTCACCGCGCGGATGATCAACAACGGCCAGTCGTGCATCGCCGCCAAGCGGTTCATCGTGCATGAGGCCGTCTACGACGATTTTGTCCGTCGCTTTGTCGAAGGTGTCTCGTCGATCAGGATTGGTGACCCAATGAATCCTGCGACGCAGCTCGGTCCGCTGGCAACCGGTCAGATCCGCGATGACATCGAAAAGCAGGTAACCGCGACCGTCGCCGCGGGCGCGCGCGTGCTCACCGGCGGCAAGCGGCTGGACAGGCCGGGCTTCTATTTCGCGCCTACTATTCTCGCCGACATCCCGCCTTCGAGTCCGGCAGAAAGCGAAGAGCTGTTCGGCCCGGTTGCATCTGTCTGGAAGGTATCGAGCATCGATGAGGCAATCACTCGCGCCAACGGCACCACATTCGGCCTCGGCTCGAGCGCGTGGACCAATGATCCGGGTGAGCGCGAGCGATTCGTGCGCGAGATCGAGGCAGGACTCGTCTTCATCAATGGAATGGTCGCCTCCGAGCCTGCCCTTCCCTTTGGAGGCGTTAAGAATTCAGGCTACGGCCGGGAGCTTGGCGAGTTCGGCATCCGTGAATTCGTGAACATCAAGAGCGTAAAGCTCGCCGGCGGAACACAGAGCCAGTCGAAGACCGAGTAGCCGGCGTCGCGTTACCAGCCGTTGACGCGGTCCCATTCTGCGATCACCTCTCGCGTGCCATCGACGACGTAATAACGGTCGTGGGCCGCCGCAGTTAGACACGAGTGATTCGGCGCAATTCGAACCTTCGCACCCGTCTTCAGTGAAGCAAACGGGATCTTCCTTTCGCTCGTCGCCACACCGTGCTCCTGGTAGGCGTGCTGAATGATGCACTCTCCAAACGCTGGCTTCGCATCGATATCCAATACCAACCCGAACCCGGCGTCCTGACGCGTGGCTGCGGTACTCCTGTCCTTCGACAATGCCAGCGCCCCGGCGTCGAGCAATATCTGATTCCGGCCTGGCCGTCGCCCGATTACCGAGGAAAGAACAGTCACCGCGATGTCGTCGCGTGTGCACGACTGGATCGCTGCCTGAAAGAGGTCGCCGAACATGTAGACTCCGGGCCGCGCTTCAGTGACCCCATCCATGTTTTCGACGTGCGACATCGTCGGAGTCGATCCGACCGAAACAACCTTGCATACGAGTCCGGCGCCCCTCAGTCTCTGGGCCGCTGTCACTACGGACTGGCGCTCCTGCTCAGCTACGTCCCGAATCTCGTCCACGGTGCGGCACTCGTACGAGTGGCCGGCGTGCGTCAACACGCCCGCCAGTTTGCCCCCGAGCGCGCGGCCGATCGCGATCAGATCGTCACCGAGCGGATCAACGCCTCCGCGAGATTCGCCGGAATCGATCTCGATCAGTGCTCCGAACTTCCCGGGTCGCGAACCGATTGTCGATGCGGTGTCTCTGTCATCGGTGATGACATTGATACTCACTCCCCGGCTCGCCAGCGCCTCTACGCGGCGGAGCTTCTCCGGCGTGATGCCCACCGCAAGAGTGATATCGTGGAACTCCCTGTCCGCGAAGTACTCCGCCTCGGCGAGCGTCGAAACGGTGATCCCTCCCGTTTCGCCGGCTATTGCCATCCGTGCAACGTCGGCCGATTTGGCGGTCTTGAGATGAGGCCTCAGCGAAACACCATGGCGGCGTATCGCTGAGCTCATCCGTTCGAGATTGCGCTGTAAAATTCCCCGATCGAGCACCAGGCAGGGAGTGGGAATGTCCTCTAGCTGCATGGTGCTCCCGTTATGCTGCTACTTGTTCGGGTTGAGGATCACGTCGATCCGGTGCCGCGCGTCGACAAGATGCACGCGCGTATCGGGATCAGCGGCACGCGGAATCGCGGCCCTGAGCTGCGCGTCGAGCGCCATCAGCTCGCTGCGCAGCAGCCCGCGCGCTTCATCCGCCGGTGGCGCAAACTGCGCGGCAAACTGAGCCGGAATGCCTGCCGGCGCAGCTTGGAATGGCCCGTTGATCTTCGTCCCGACCTGATCGAGGTAAGCATACTGGAGATTTCGCCGGAACGCGTCGATACGCACGCTCGGCGCCGAGACCTCCGTCCAGATTCCGTCACGCATGTCTCCGAGCATCTGGCGGAGTGAATACGTATCACCCTTTTCGTCGGACATCGCATTGTACTCGATCAACCGCGACATGCGCTGGTTGTTGAGAAGTCCCGTCAGAACCGATGTCTGTGCCGTTCGAAGTCGCGCCATCGCCCCGTCCGGCTCCATCCGTCTCAGCACCGCCGGGTCGAGAAAGAACTGTGGCGTATGAAAAACGTTCTCGTTCAGGAACATCACCGCAGCCCTCTGCTTTGCTTTCGAATATGGCGTAAACCGCACGCCCGGCTGGCTACCATACTTTTCCTGAGACATCGAGCCACCCACCACATTGACGACGTGACCCATCTCGCGCTGCCACTGGCCGATGAGCCGGTCGTAAATCTCGGTGAGATCGTCGTTGTCTTCGGTGGGCTTCACCGTCGCCGACATCAACATCGGCATGATTCGCTTGATGTTCTTCAAGCCCAACGCAGTCGATTTGACGGCGTCGGCGTCGCCTACTGCCTCTGTTTCTTCTCCCGGATCAGAGTTCTTGCTGCCTGAGGTGGAGAACCGGAACCATGGAATCGTATCCTGCTGCCGCGCCCATTGATCGAGTGTCGGGCGCTCATCCTCGGGAGTGTGCACGCCTTGTATTGGCGTGTATCCCCACATCACCGCAAAGCGATCGTAAGTACCGACGCGTGGAATGAGGTCCTTCAGCGCAATTCTGTCTTCCGGTTGCGCGACGTAATTGAATCGGGCGTAGTCCATGATCGATGGCGAATGACCCATCTTCGCTACCCACGACGCGCTCCGGATGCTGTCCGCGGGATATTCGGAGCTCGCTTTCATGTTGTGTTGAAAGCCAAGCGTGTGTCCAACTTCGTGCGCCACGACGAACTGAACCAGCTGGCCCATGAGCGAGTCGGGGAACGGCAGGTGTTGCGCACGCGGGTCGAGCGGCGCGACCTGCGTGAAATACCAGTCGCGCTGGAGATTCAGAATGTTGTGGAACATCCTCACCGAACCGTTGAGAATCTCACCGGTGCGCGGATCGTGCACGTGGGGCCCGACAGAGTTCTCTACTGTTGACGGAAGCCAGCGCACGACTGTGTGCCTGACGTCCTCGGCTGACCAGTCAGGATCTTCGGCCGCGGTGGGTGGATCCATCGCGATGATGGCGTTCTTGAATCCGGCTGCCTCGAATGCCGGCTGCCATTCCTCGATGCCCGCCTTGATGTACGGCACCCATTGCTTCGGGGTCGCGGCGTCCACGTAGTAAATGATCGGCTTCACCGGCTCGGACAACGCTGCCGACGGATCCTTCTTCTCGAGGCGGTACCGCGTGATGTAACTCCGCTGCACGGACCGCTGCTGGCTCGATCCGAAATCGATCTGCTGCGCCGAGAAATATCCGACGCGGTCGTCGTAGTAGCGTGGCATCATCGGATGATCGGGCAGGTGCACCATGCTCCAGTGAGCGACGACACTCTGCGCCAGCCTCGGCGCCTGCGGGGCGCCTTGGCCGGGCCCGGGTCCTCCGGGGGTCCCGCCAGTCGGAGGAGGTGGCGTCGCCGTCTGTGTTGCCTCCACCTCGACGTTTTCCGGGAAGGCTACCGCCTTCTCGATGTACGAGCGCTTCTCGTCTATCGATCCACGCGACGAGGCAAACTCGGGAACACCCGTGGTATAGAGCTTCGTAACGTCGACTACCGCGGCACTGTCCGGCCCGTATGCCTCGACCGGAAAGATGGCGACTACGGTCGGGTTGTTGGACGCCATCACCGCTCGCGCAACGGGCTGAGTGGAATCGGCCGTAATTCCGAACGAGACGCTGCGCAAAATCACGCGATTACCGGAGCGCTCCCATCTGAGAGTGCGTTCCGTGAACTGGTCTCCACCGTACCCGTCGAAGTCTCCGGGATTCACCGCGGACCTGTCGAATCGTCCGACGAGCAGCATGTCGCGATTCATTTCCTTGTTCGGGATCTCGAAGTAGAGTTTCTCGCCGACGATGTGCGTCTTGAACATGCCCACCCGCGTCTTCGCGTCTTTCGTGATGACACGGGGGTACGGGCGCGGCCCGGTTGGCGCGCCGCGCGTACTGTCATTGACAGCGCCACCGCCTGTAGCGCCACCTGGTCCGGCCGGGCCAGAGGCGCCGTTCGCAGCAACCGAACGGCCTGGTCCTCTCGCTGGCGTGGGTGGCGTATAAGGCGCTGTGTGTGCGCACGCCATTACGGCAAGGCTCGCAAGCGAGCCGGCAAGGACAATCGATTTCATCATTTCGGATACGGGTTGATGTTGGCTTGCTGTCTCTCAACGGAGTCCTGCACTGCCTTCTATCTCACGGTCCTGCCAACCGTCCACGGCACGCCGGCCGCATCGAGGCCGCGGTTGAGCGCCGGGACTTTCCCCGTCAACAGAGTGTTGAGTCGGGTCGCTTCACGATCGAGATCCTTCATGGCCAGCTCCAGCGTCTCGCGCTGAATCTGTGTCGGCGGCGACGTTACATCGCCAATCTCGCCCGCCACCTGATTCACTCTCTCCTGAATGGACGGTGCGAACTTCTTGTCGTCCACGTCGTTCGCTTCCGGGCCTTGGCGGCCACGAACCTTCAACAGAATGTCGTCCACTTCCTTGTCGATGGCATTTGTCTGCGTCGTCAGGCTGTCGGGAGCCGAGCTGCTCTTGAGTGCGGCCTTCGCTTCCGTCATCTGGTCCTTGAGCAGCTCTGCCGTTCGGACCACTGCCTGGACTTTTGCCTGCTGCGCTCCCGAGCTGACCCGTATCGCCCACAGCGCTCGATATTCGGCCGGGCTCAGCGGAATGAGCGCATCGGGATTCACCGTGATGGGCGTTTCCACCGAGGCGGCCCTGACGCTGTCCTTTCCGCTCAGGGTGAGTCGCGCGACATATCTGCCGGGCAGCACGAATGCTCCCGTTGGCTGCCCGCGAGTTCCCTGTGCTTTCGGATTGATGTAGGGCGGCGCCAGTCTCAAGTCCCACGTCGTCCGGTGCATTCCGGGCTTTCCGTTTACCGTCAGATCGCGAATTCGCTTTCCCGTTGAATCGTAGATCACCAGTGCCAGCGTCCGCCCTTTCGGGAGACTGTCCTTCACGTAGTACGTGAGGGTCGACCCGAACGCTGGATTTGGCGCGCTGAAGGAGCGCTCGCCAAGCGAGCCGGCGCCACGCGATCCGCCCGGGATGGATGTGTTGTAGTTGAAGAGCGTCACCGGCTTTACCGGGAACAGGTACATCTCCCCCGTCCGCTCGGCGTCAGCCAGGCGTTCGAGGGGCGTGATGTCATCGATGATATAGATGCCACGCCCGTGCGTGCCAATCACGAGATCGTTCTCCCGCGGATGGATCCTGATGTCGTCCACCGGGACGGTTGGAAGGTTGTACTGCAGCCGGGACCACGTGCCGCCGCCATTGCCCGAGTAGTACGCGCCCATCTCATTGCCGACGAACAACAGCGACGGGGCCCGCGGATGCTCGCGAATCACCTGCACCGACGATACTGGAAGATTCGACGTGATGGATGTCCACGTCTTGCCGTAATCGGTGCTCTTCAGCACGTACGGTTTGAAGTCGTTGCTGCGGTGCCCGTCGAAGGTGGCGAAGACGGTGCCTTCGTCATGACTCGACGCTACCACCCGGCTCACATAGGTCATGTCGGGCACGCCTGGAAACTTGTCGATCTTTGTCCAGGTGGCGCCGCCGTCGCGCGACACCTGAATCAGGCCGTCGTCGGTGCCGACATATAGTAGCCCTTTCCTCATCGGCGACTCATCGACGGTGCTGATGTTGCCGAAATCCGCGGTCCCGGCGTGCCACGCTACCGCGTCCTTGGTCCACAGCTTTCCCATGATCGGCAGCTTGTCCCGGTCGAGCTGGCGGGTGAGATCGCCGCCCAGCTGCTCCCAGCTGTCGCCGCGGTTCGGACTGCGAAAGAGATAGTTGGCAGCGAAGTAGACCGTGTTGTGATCGTGGGGAGAAACGATGATTGGAGCGCTCCAGTTCCACCGGAGGTTCTGCTGCCCGAACTTCGGCTGCGGCTGGATGCTTTTCTGCTCGCCAGTTTTCACGTCGTAGCGAATAATCCCGCCGTTCTGCGACTCGGCGTAGACGACATTGGGATCAGTGGGATCGACGGCTGAATAAAAACCGTCGCCGCCAACCGTCACGTACCAATCGCTGTTGGTGATTCCCTGTCGGTTTCGCGTCTGGCTCGGGCCCGCCCAGCTGTTGTTGTCCTGCAGCCCGCCGTACACGTAGTAGAACGGCTCGCGATTGTCGAGATCGATGGCGTAGTACTGGGCGATCGGAAGATTCGACATGAAATCGGTGGTCTGCCCGCGGTCGTGCGAGATGTAGACGCCGCCGTCGTTCCCGATGACGAAATGATCCGGGTCCGTCGGATCGATCCACATCGCGTGGTAGTCCACGTGTGCCGACGTCGCTGTTGGCTTGGACGTTGCGCCACCATCCTCGGACACGAAGATGGGAACGCCGAGCAGATACACCCGGTCGGGATTCTTCGGATCGACGCGAATCTGGCTCATGTACCACGGATACTCGAAGTACGTCCCGGTCTTTCTCCAGCTCGCGCCGTAGTCGTCCGAGCGATAGACCTCTGGCGTTTTTGTCTCGAGCGTTGCGTAGATGGTGCGCGGCTGCGACCGGCTGACGTCGAGCCCGATGCGCCCGATGTCGCCCTTGGGCAGACCCTCGGTGAGCTTCGTCCAGATGGTCCCGCCGTCGATCGACTTGTAGATGCCGCTTTCCGGGCCGCCCCCGATGAAGCTGTACGCCTTCCGCTGTCGCTGAAACGCCGCCGCGTAAATCGTATTCGGATCCGTTGGATCCATGATCACGTCGGTGACGCCGGTGTGCGGGCTGATATTGAGGACGTTCGTCCATGTCTTTCCACCATCGGTCGTCCGAAACAGTCCCCTCTCGCCACCGTCTGCCCAGAGCGGACCGACCGCCGCGACGAACACGATGTTGGGGTTTGTCGGATGAACGATGATCCGGCCTATGTGCTGCGACGTCTTGAGCCCCATGTTCGTCCACGTCTTTCCGCCGTTCTCGGACTTGTAGACGCCGTCGCCCCACGATGAGCTTCGCTGGTTGTTGGCTTCTCCGGTGCCCACCCAGACGATGTCCGGATTTGATGGCGCAAGCGCAATGTCGCCGATGGATGAAGTGGTCTGCTTGTCGAACACCGGTTCCCACGTTGTGCCGGCGTTGACGGACTTCCACACGCCGCCCGATGCCGAGGCCGCATACATCAACTTGCCCAGCCGATCTCCAATTCTCGACGCGGGCCCTTCCGCAACTGCGAGGTCGACGACGCGTCCACTCGTGACCGCCGGCCCGATGGGTCGCCACGCAAACTCGCCGAGCATTGCCGAGTCGTAAGTCGCGGCGTTGAATGCCGTTTTGGGCGGAGTTTTCGCCGCCGGCGCCGGTTTTCCCTTTGCCACCTTCTGAGCGTATACCGCCGGGCTGGCAAACAGAAAAACAGAGACAGTGAGCGCAGAAAACAGGAAACATGAACGAAGGCTTGCTTTCATTAGAATGCAACCTGGATGATTGGGAGTATGAGAGCGACAAATGTTAACATTAGGAGCACCCTCGGCGTCAGAGGAATTGGATGACTTCAGCAGTCGCGGGTCCTGCGGATCCTGTCGTTCGCCCCATTCGGGTTCCGCGGTTCGGTACGTCCCGGCGTACCGGGAACGAGTTCCCGCCGGGGCCGATTGCCCGTTATCCATTTCAGTTTCTCGTGGAGGTTGCGCGAAATCCGCTGGCGATGATGATCGCTATGGCCGATGACTACGGAGACATCGCTCACTACAAGATCGGCCCACAGCATCTGTTCCTTTTCAATCATCCCGACCTGATTCGCGACGTTCTGGTTACCAATCAGAAGAATTTTCACAAGAGTCGCGGGCTGGAACGGGCGAAGAGACTGCTCGGGAACGGGCTGCTTACCAGCGAAGGGGAATTCCATCTGAGGCAGCGGCGGCTTGCACAGCCGGCTTTCCACCGCCAGCGCATCGCGACCTATGCGGCGACAATGACCGACTTTGCCGGCCGGACGCGGTCGCAATGGAAGGACGGCGCCACCGTGGACATGCACACGGAAATGATGCGTCTCACGCTGGGCATCGTCGCTAAGACGCTGTTCGACACCGACGTCGACTCGGAAGCCGCAGAAATCGGTAATGCGATGACTGCAGCGTTCGAGTCGTTCAACTATGCGATGCTTCCATTTACGGAGTACCTGGACAGACTGCCTATCCCGGCGGTGAGAAGATTCAACGCCGCACGCGACCGCCTCGATCGGACGATTTACCGGATGATTGGCGAGCGCCGAGTGAGCGGCGAGGATCGTGGCGATCTCCTGTCGATGCTGCTGTTGGCACAGGACACCGAAGGAGACGGCACGGGAATGAGCGACGCGCAATTACGTGACGAAGCGTTGACGATTTTTCTCGCCGGTCACGAGACTACGGCCAATGCCCTCACGTGGACCTGGTATCTGCTGTCACAGCATCCGGAAGTGGAGGCACGACTCCATGAGGAGCTGGCGTCTGCGCTGGGCGAGCGTTTGCCGACGTTCGATGATCTTCAGCAGTTGCCGTATACGCGGATGGTGCTCGCGGAATCAATGCGTCTCTTCCCGCCGGCGTGGGCGATCGGCAGGCGCGCCCTCAAGGAATTTGACGCTGATGGATTCACCGTGCCTGCCGGCTCCGTCGTACTGATGAGCCAGTACATCATGCACCGGGATGCACGTTACTTCAACGATCCGGAGAGATTCGATCCCGAACGGTGGACGGCCGAGCGCCAAGCGGAACGACCAAGATTTTCATACTTCCCCTTCGGCGGGGGCGCGCGGGTTTGCATCGGAGAACAGTTCGCGTGGATGGAGGGGATTCTCCTGATCGCTGCGATCGCCCAGCAGTGGCAGATGCGGCTGGTGCCCGGGCACGTCGTGGATCTTCAGCCGCTCATTACGCTGCGGCCGAAATACGGAATGAGGATGACGCTCGAAAGACGCTGATCGCGACCTCGCGCACTGGCCGATCGGAGCGCGCGAAAGTATGCTGACTGCACATCTACATTACCGGAGCCTGAACATCATGCATTCTGCTTCTCGCGTCACGCATGCGCTGGTGGTCACTCTTGTCGCGGCGCTGCTGACAAATTCTTCGGTCGCCGACAGTCAGACGACCTATCGGCAACCTCCGGCTGCGATGATGCAGGTGATGGAGGCTCCAGCCCCACCGGTGGGGTCCTTGAGCCCCGACCGCAAATGGCTCCTCGTTACCGTCAGCGACCCTCGAAGCACCACGATAGCTGATCTCGCCGAGCCGGCCTATTTCCTTGCGGGCAGGCGGGTTAATCCGAAACCCGACAGCAGGGTTCAGAACATTGGCATCCGTTCAGCCGTGCTTAGAAGCGTGCAAGGGAAGACCGAGTATGCTCTTGCTGTTCCACCCGGCGGGAGAATCGGAACCGTCGAGTGGGCCGCCGACGGATCAATGCTGGCTTACACTTCGATCGCCGGCCGCAAAATGTCCCTCGTGCTGCTCGATCCCGCCACGAACCTTAGCCATGAGTTCAGGCCCCTTTCGGGCCGAATCCGCGATCTCAACTGGTCGCGCGACGCCAGACATGTGGCCTTCACGATCACCACTCCAGCCGGAGTTGCTCTATGGGCGTCTGATCGTGCCGCGGCAAGACCGACACGACTCACTGCGCCTTCCGTCAATTACGTGGACGGTGGTTGCAGCTGGATTGGAGGGACACCGAAGCTTCTTTGCCGGATGAACGTGGCCGGCAGAGCCGGCGAGCCTCCTGCCAGCGACCTTCCAAGCGGCCCGATCGTTCAGGAGTCGTACGGCCGCAGCTCCCCGGCGCGTACCTACGAATACCTGCTTCAGAGCCCGCATGACGAAGAATTGTTCGACTACCACTACACAAATCAGATCGCGGTCGTCAGTCTCGACGGAACGACGACTCCTATCGGCAAGCCCGGAGTTCACATCGTCGCCCAGCCGTCACCTTCAGGCGCGTATTTCCTGGTCGAAACCGTCCATCGTCCATACTCATACCAGCTGCCGCTCAACGCTTTCCCCTCCCGCATCGAAGTCTGGAGTCCCACCGGTGGCGTTGTCCGGAAGGTCGTCGACACTCAACAGCCGGAAGAGGCGCCGAGCGCACGTGATGCGGTGCTGCCAGGCATTCGCAGTGTGACCTGGCGTGCCGACGCACCGGCCACCCTGATTCTCGTCGAAGCGCTCGACGGGGGAGACCCAAAGATCACCGTTGCGAAGCGGGACCGCGTCTCGCTGCTTCCCGCGCCGTTCACGAGCCCTCCGGCCACTCTTGCGGAAATGGAGTCCCGCTACGGTGGAATTATCTGGGCCTTTCCCGATGTCGCGTTTCTAAACGAGCGATCATCGCGCACCGGGAAGATTCGCACATGGCTGATCGATCCTTCAAAGCCTGGCGGGGGCACAGCACGCGTTCTCTGGGAGCGAAGCGGCGAAGATCGCTATGCCGATCCGGGCACATTCGTCACCGTGCGCGACGCCGCCAGCGGGCGAACGGTTCCACTGAGATCCAGCGATAATCGCTGGCTGTATTTGCGCGGTTCCGGCGCTTCTGCCGAAGGCGACCGACCGTTTCTGGATCGACTGGAGATCGCAACCGGAAAAACGGAACGGCTATGGCAATCGGCTGCACCGTACTATGAGACACTCGTCCACGTGGCCGACAACGACGCTGCACGCATCGTCACCCAACGGGAGTCAGTGACCGAGCCGCCCAACTTCTACCTGCGGGATGTTCGCACGGGAACTTCCACTCAGCTCACTCATCTCGGCGATCCCGCCCCATGGTTCGCCAAAGTCCAGGGCCAGATCATCACCTACAAGCGTGACGATGGAGTGCAGCTTTCAGCCACGATGTATCTCCCGCCCGGATACGACAAGTCGCAGGGGCGGCTGCCGTTTTACTTCTGGGCTTACCCGCGAGAATTCCTTTCGGCGGATGCAGCGTCACAGGTAGTCGGCTCACCGTATCAGTTCAGGCGGCCGCCGAGGCAGAATCATCTCCTCTTGTTGACCCAGGGTTACGGAGTGCTTGACGGCCCCGCGATGCCCATTGTAAGCAAGGATGGCAAAGAGCCGAACGACAGTTATATCGAGCAACTCGTCGCTGACGCCAAGGCGGCAATAGACAAGATCGTTGAGCTGGGAGTTGGCGACCGCGAGCGTGTCGGGATCGGCGGTCACTCCTACGGTGCTTTCATGACGGCCAACCTGCTCGCCCATTCACGTCTCTTCCGGGCCGGAATTGCCGAGAGTGGAGCGTACAATCGCTCGCTGACGCCGTTCGGATTTCAGGCCGAGCCCCGGACGTACTGGCAGGCGCAGGAGATATATGAGCAGATGTCGCCATTCAATTACGCCGACAAGATCAAGGACCCGATTCTGCTCATCCACGGACAGCGAGATGACAACTCGGGAACTTTTCCAATTCAGTCGGAACGGCTTTTTGCCGCGATCAAGGGCAACGGAGGCAACGTGCGTTATGTGCAGCTGCCGCTCGAGCCGCACGGATACTCGGCGCTGGAAACGCAGCGGCATGTGGCGTGGGAGATGGTCAACTGGCTTGACAAGTACGTGAAAAACGCAAAAAGAGAAGGGTCACTACCGCAGCCGTGACCTTACGCCGGGAGATGCTTGGCACGACGTATCTCCCAGCGCTGTGCGATCATTGCCGTCCGACCGGACCGCCAGCCTCAGAGGCCGGAGGCAGCACCTTCGACTATTTCATCTTTCCCTGAATCGATTGTGCCAGATCGAGGTGAGCCTGAATTGCCGGAGCTGCCTTCTGGATGAGGTTCTTCAGCTCGGCGTTCTGCGCGGCGTTCATTGCATTGGTTGCCGTCTGCAGCACCGCCTTGTGGTATATCACCTCGTTGTCGATGTACGCCTTGTCGAAGTCCTTGCCCTTGGCGGCACCATTGAGCATCGACATCGTCTTGTCGTACGACGCCTGGCTGTCATCATTGGCCGGCGCTTCCGGTGTGACCTTCAGCTTTTTCGCCAGATCCTCGCCCTGTTTACGCAGGGCATGGTGGTCGCGCTCCATGCGCTTTCCAAAGTCACGGACATCGGCAGCCGTCCCCTTGGTTGCCGCAATCGATCCAGCGGCACTATCGAGCTTGTTGGCGTTGTCGAGGATGTAGACGATGTTCGCGTCGCTCAGCGCTGCCGGAGCGGGTGCCGCAGCCATTCCCGTATCGGCGACTGCTGCCGTTCCCGTGTCAGTCGCAGCCATCCCCGTATCCGCTGCGCCGCTGTCATTTTTCTTGCACGCGGCCATCGCGACCGCTGCGCCCAGCGCTAGTGCAAGTCCGCCGTATCTGGAGCTCAACCTCAACATTTGTCACCCCCGGAAATGTTTGGAACAGCAGGACTTACCTGCCGCAAACCCGCCTTTACGGCAAGATTTGGACTCATTGGGCACGGTGAAGCCGCCCACATTTGAACTCCGGGAGTTAACATCCGGTCCCCAGCGTCGTCCAATGGGGGCTGGACGCAGTCGCTGGTGACTCATATAAGTCATAGCGTCTCACTGACCTTGCAGCCGCTCGCCAAGCGGGTGGCCCAGGCATGCGTCACGACATTCGAGGAGGCTCGATGCGCAGGATCGCTTTCCTTTCTCTTGTTGGTGCCGCCCTGGTCGCTTGTTCCCACGAGACGACGGCACCGGTGAGTACCGAACAGCAGGTCACCGATTTCTCAATCAGTGCGTTCAGCACGGTGCTCACTTCAGCAGGCGGATACGACGCTGATCTGTATCAGCTTCGCCTTTTTAATGCGCTCCCCGACAGTATCAAGCTGACGTCAGACCAGGAAGCACAAATCAAGGCGCTGGTCGACGCCTTCAAGGCGGCCACAAAAGCCGATAACGACGCCTTGAACGCCATCATCAAGCAGGCTCGTGAGGCCGTCCACGCCGGCAAGACCAAGGACGAGGTGAAAGCCATTCTCGACCAGGGCGCTCCAATCGGCGCCAGGCTTGCGGCCGCCGCGTCCGACCTGAAAAACAAGATCGACGCGGTTCTCACCGCCGACCAGCGTGCCTGGCTCGCCGCTCACGCTCCGAAGAAATGCGCCAAGGGCAGTTTCCCACCACTGACCGATGCACAGAAGGCGCAAATGAAGGCCTACGAGAGCGCGTTCGAGCAGGCCAACAAGGCCGACCTCGCCGCGGTCAGGACCGGGATGGAGCAGATCAAGGCGGCAATCACCGCCGGAAAAGGCCCGGGTGACATCCAGGCGCTGCTCGACAGCATCAAGCCGGCGATCGATCGTTTGGCGACGGCGCGCAAGACGCTCCAGTCACAGCTCGAGTCGGTCCTCACGCCGGAACAGAAAGCGTCCGGCTGTCTGCCGCTCGGCTAGGGCAGGCGTTTCGATCGAAGCAGAAAAGGGCCTCTTCGCAGAGAGGCCCTTTTCTTATTCGACCATCACTTCCGCGTCTTCCGTCGCATGGCCGCGCTTTAGCAGCAACACGAGCGGGAGCGCAAAGATGAAAAGCAGCGACACCAATACGAAGACGCGGTTATAGGAGAGAACCGTAGCCTGCCGCGTAACCGTCAGGTCCATCAGCTTGAGAGCCTCCTGGCGTGCCGTTGCCACGTCGACTCCGGTGCGCGCCATGAGGGCCGCAGTCACCGATTGCAGCCAGCTCACCGCGGCCGCGTTCGCAACTCCTGCACGCTCGGCGAGCATTGCATGATATCGCGTGACACCCGCGGTGAGCTGAGTTGCCGCGATCGCGATGCCGACACTGCCGAACACCTGCCGCGAAACATTGTACAATCCAGTCGCGGCTGTGATCTCCGGCCGGGCGATGGTGGCTAGCGCCGCCGTGCTGAGAGCCACGAAGATCAGGCTGAAGCCGACTCCCTGCGCTACTTGCGGCCAGAAAATGTCCCAGAAACCAACCTGGCTGGTGAGATGCGACAGCTCAAAGAAGGAAAGCCCGGTAATCGCGAGTCCTGCACCCACCAGTATCCGCGGTCCGATCTTGTTGTAGAACCGACCGCCAATGGGCATGATGACGGCCATCGCCAGACTTCGCGGCATGAGCGCGAGACCAGATTTCATCGCCGGATAGCCGAGCAAATTCTGGAGAAACAGCGGCAACAGAAAGAGGCTGCCATTCAGCGCCATTCCCAGAACGCCGCCGAGTGCCGTCGCCGAGCTGAACGAGATATTGCGCAGAATCCTGAGGTCAACGGCCGGGTGCGGCGTCGTCAACTCTCTCCACACGAACGTCACCAGGCCAACAACAGCAAGCATGGCGAGACGTATGACATAGCCAGATTCGAACCAGTCGTTCCGCTGGCCGGATTCGAGCATGAGTTGAAGCGAGCCGAGGCCGATGACCATCAGTCCAAGGCCAAGCCAGTCTATGTCACCCTTTCTCCGCACCAGATATGTCGGGTCTTCGACAAACCGACTCACCAGAATGAGGTTGATCACTCCGATCGGCACGTTGATGAAGAAGATCCACGGCCACGAATACTGATCGGTGAGCCAGCCGCCGAGGGTTGGGCCAAACGCCGGGGCGAGGACCACCCCGAGTCCGAAGATCCCCATCGCGGTACCCTGCTCTTCTGTCGGGAAAGTCTCGCGCAGAATGGCCTGCGAGACGGTGAGCAGCACGCCACCGCCAATTCCTTGAATGGCCCGGAAGAACACCATCATCCCAAGGCTGTGCGACAGACCGCACGCCATGGACGCCACGGTGAACAGGATGACGTTCGCCATGTAGAAGTTCTTCCGCCCGAACCGTCCGCTGAGGAGCGCGACGAGCGGCATGATCAGCACGTTGGCAAGGATGTACCCGGTCACCACCCAGGTGATCTGCTCGATCGTTACGCCCATCGTCCCGCTCATGGTCGGCAGCGCGACGTTGACGATGCTCGAGTCGAGCACCGCCATGATCGTCCCCGTCATTACCGAGCCGGCGATGATCCACTTGTGGACCGGTAGCCCTTCCTGGGTTGCCACGAGCGGACCGTTATCCGGTCTTTACGTGAGCCGTGACCGACATGCCCGGACGCAGCGGGCGGTTTGCGCCGCAACCGCGAGTGATCGCAATGCGCACCGGAATGCGCTGCACGACCTTCGTGAAATTCCCGGTTGCATTCTCCGGAGGGAGCAACGAGAACTTGGAGCCGGTAGCGCCACTGATGCTCTGGACGGTACCGGCGGCGGCGCAACCAGAGTACGCGTCGATTCCAAGCTCCGCCTGCTGGCCGATCTTCATCTTCGAGAGCTGGGTTTCCTTGAAGTTCGCCGTCACCCACGTCCCGGTGTCAGCGACAATGGACATCAACTGCTGCGCTGGCTGCACGAGCTGGCCGATTTCGACTGTCTTTCGTGAAATGGTCCCGCTTTCGGGAGCAGCGATGCGAGTGTACGAGAGCTGTAGAGCGGCGTTGGCTCGCGCTGCGTCCATTGCTTCGAGACGCGCTGTGGCCAGGCGCGTTCCGGCGCGCGCGCCGGTTACGGTTCCGCCTGCTGCGGCGGCCTGTCGTTCGGCTGCGGCAAGTGCGGCATCGGCCGCCGCCGACTGGCCCTGCGCCGCATCGAGCGCCTGCTGCGAGATGATCTGTTTTGCCGCCAGCTCCTGCATCCGTTTCAGGTCGTCGCCGTATCGCGATGCGTTGGCCCTTGCTGCAGTCACCTGGGCTTCGAGTGCGCCTTGCTGGCCCGCCGCCGTTTCAACCTGTGCTTCCGCCTGGCCGGTAACCCCCGGTCCGCCTGCTGCCGCGCGTGCCGCGGCGAGGTCGGCGTCCGCTTGTGCAAGTCGAACAGCCAGCTCCGCCGTATCGAGCCGCACAAGAAGTTGCCCGGTTTTTACCTGATCGTTTTCGGCAACACTGACGCTCGAGACGTAGCCGCCCACTTTTGCAACTACCGGCACGATGTGTCCGTCCACGGCCGCATCATCGGTGGACTCATGAGCCCGGCTGTAGATCCACATCCGGACGCCCCAGATCATAACGAGAACCGCCACGACGATGCCAACACCCATCAGGATGTGGCGGCGTCCTGGCACTTTTGTCGTTCTGAACTCCCGGGTCTCTCCCGACCGCGCGCTTTGTTGTCTGTCCCGCTCTAACGTTGTTGCCATTTCCAGAACCTGTTGATTGAGTTGCGATTGTGCGTTTGCGGTTTGTTCGCTTACGGAAGCGCCGTCGTGGTGCCTTCTGCTCGAGCGAGTTCCACGCGTGCCGACTGGTACGACGCCAGTGCGTCGATGACGAGATTGCGCGCTGCATTCAACGACAGTGACGCTGTGACGACATCGGCATTGCCGGCGACGCCGGCTCTGAAGCGGTCCTGTGCCTGCGAGTATTCCTGCTGGGCCAGTCGCAGTCGCTCCCTTGCCGCCGTCACCTGGTCACGCGCGGTCGCCAGGTCGAGAATGGCCGATCTCACCTCGACTGCCACTTGCCGTTCCAACTCCCGTCTCTGGATATCGAGCCTGGCGGAAACCGCATCCTGCTCGCTGATGCGGCCTTCGCGGCGAAATCCATCGAGAATGGGAACCGAAAGCTCAATGCCCCAGTTGTACGTGTTGAGCAGGTGCGACGGAGATGTGCCGATGGCGCCGTCGTCTCCAAACGCCGCCAGCGTCGGGAGTCGCTCGGCGCGGATAGCCCGCGTGTTCTGCCGACCTTCGTCGAGAGCAAGCTGCGCCGCCAGCAGATCCGGACGCTCGCGAAATGCCAGAGCAACCGCTTCGGCCTCCGACATGGCCGTGTCGCTCAGTGGCATTGCGTCGAGCGACGAAGCAAGTGCGATGGGAGCATCGAGCGGAGCGCCGAGCGCTCGCACCAGCTCGAGTCGGGCGCGAGCTTGTTCGCCGCGGGCAGCAATGAGCTGAGCATGCACGCCGGCCAGCTGCGATTGAGCCCGTGTGACGTCGAGCGCCACACCGACGCCGGCGGCAAGCTGGTCGCGCGCAATGGAAATGAGCGAGTCGGCAAGCAACGAATCAGCGGCACGGGCGGAAAGGATCGCATCGGCGCGCGCAGCACGCAGGTATGCGACGGCGGCGTTTGCGGCAGCCTCTTCTCCAGCGCCCTGAGCCGCTGCCTCGCTAGCCCTTGCCGCGATACGCGCGCCACTCAGCCGTTCTCTTGCCGCGAAGTCTATCGCCGGCACTGTCACGCGAGCGCGTACGTCGAGGGTATTGACGGGGCCGATGATCTCACCGTTCGGATCGAACAGGGGTTTGCCGCCCGCGGGAGCAGGAAAGCTGATTCCAAATGTCGCCGAGTTGAGGGTGTGACCGTTCTGCAGGGCGCCGGCGCTGAGGTTGGGCAGCAAATCGGCGCGCTTCTGGATTATTCGCGCCGCGGCTTCACGGGCTCGAAGCTGAGCCGTCAGTGAGGGTGCGCTCTGGCGTGCCGCAAGCCGCGCGGCGTCGCCAAGGGTGAGCGGCGTGACCGGTGCCTGGGCCTCAGCCCGAACAACGGCGAGCGCGAGCTGAGCGATCAGGACGGTCGCGCCTGTGATGCCGATGGGAAAAATGCGTCGGCGAGTCATCGTTTTCTCCGGCTGTGCCATTTACCGAGCGCTGTCTCGACGACATCGCGGACGTTTTCATAGGCCATCTCGAATTCCGACAGCCGGTTTCGCACTGTGGGTGAGAGATCCAATTCGGTCAGGCCGTAGTCGACGATCTCATGGAGGCGTTGCCAGCGAGCCAGCCGCTGCTCCATCGTGCGTTGGAACAGGTCCGGCATGATGCGATAGTAGTCGCGCCGGTCTCCGGGCTTGCTCACACGCTCGATGAAGCCGCGTTGCTCGAGAAGGCGAGTGTTGACGCTGGCGCTTCCTTTGCTTGCACCGACCTCTCGCGTGATCTCGTCGAGTGACATCTCCCGCTCGCAGAGGAGGAGGAGGCCGAAGATCCTTCCGGCGATGCGGCACAGGCCGTCGGCTTCATGCGCGACGGCAAGCCGTTCGACGAACTCTTTTCTGTTACTCCGGAGATCGGCGGCCGAACGGCGCCGATGTGCGGTAGTGGGTCTGTTGGATGTCATTATCATATGATTCGTTTAGTACGTATCGAACGTAACCGGGCAATGACGGCGATTCAAGTGGCGTCGCTCCTTTCGGCTTCGTATGTTGGCCGAACGACCTGCGACCAACCCACATTCGCCCGATAATGCGTCTCGCGCCATTCCACTTCTCCGTTTGCCGCATTGGCCCTCTCGCCATGCTTGTTGCTCTTGCCGGATGCGCCCGGACCTCCACGGCACAGGGCGCCGGCGGGGCGCCATCTCCGGTGCTGACTCCCGTACGCGCCGATACTGCCGCGCTTCGTCGCAAGCTCGATTCCATCGCCGACGCCCATCACGGAGTCGTCGGCTACAGCATCATCGATCTTGAAAATGGCACCGCCCTGAACCGGCGGGGTGACGAGACCTTCCCAACTGCCAGCCTCATCAAAGTGGGCATTCTCGTAACCGTCTACGATCTGGTGGCTAAGGGAGAGCTGTCACTGGACGATCCGCTCACCGTTCTCAGGATCGATCAGGTGCCCGGGTCAGGGGTCGTCCAGTATCTGCACAACGGCACGATTCTGACAGTCCACGATGCCGCGTGGCTGATGATCACCATCAGCGACAACACTGCGACGAATCTGCTGCTCGACCGCATCATCATCCGTCGCATGTGGGACAAGATGGAGGCGCTCGGCTTGCATCATACAAAGGTTCATTCAAAGAGCTTCAGGAGAAACTCCAGCGTCGCCGTCGACAGCTCGGTGAAATACGGCCTCGGAGTCACCACCCCGAACGAGATGGCTCACCTCTTCGAGCTCCTCGCCCGCGGCAAAGCCGTGAACGCAAAAGCAGACTCGGAGATGCTCAATATTCTCGAGCACAACACAATGGATGCGATGCTCCAGCGTTTCACGTATGGCGCTCGCGCCGCCCATAAGGACGGCGAGACAGACCAGGTGCGCGCCGAGTGCTCGCTATTCTACCTCCGCAACCGTGTGATCGCCTGCGTTCTCACGAAAGAGAACAAGGACATGCGCTATGCCATCGACACCGAGGCGCAAGTGACGATCGCGCGCATGGGCGAGGCAATCGTCAACGCGTGGGGCGGAGTCCCTCCGGCACCACCGCCTCCCTGATTCCATGGAGAAACGCCGGATTGGATCCCTCGAAGTCTCTGTCGTTGGACTTGGCTGCAACAACTTCGGGCGAAAGCTCGATTTGGAGAGCACGTCGTCAGTGGTCAATGCAGCCATCGATGCCGGCATCGACTTCTTCGACACCGCTGACATATATGGCGGCACGAAAAGCGAGGAGTTTCTCGGACGCGCGTTGGGCGCACGACGGAGCCTGATAAACGTCGCCACGAAATTCGGAATGGCGGTGGACGAGCATCGCCAGGGCGCGCATCCCGACTACGTTCGCCGAGCCGCGGAGGACAGCCTCAGACGATTGGGCACCGACTATATCGATCTTTATTACCTGCATAAGCCCGATCCATCGGTGCCGATCGCCGACACGCTTGGCGCACTGGACGAGCTCGTTCGCGCCGGCAAGGTGCGGGAGATCGGCTGCTCCCAGTTCTCGGCGTCTCAGCTTCGCGAGGCGCAATCAGCCGCACTGCTGGACGCTGCCCATTTCATCGTTCTTCAGAACGAATACAGTCTGCTGTATCGCGAGCCGGAGCACGAAGTCATTCCTGAATGTGTCCGGAGGGGAATTGTTTTCGTCCCGTTTTTTCCTCTTGCCAACGGTTTGCTAACCGGAAAGTACCGTCGCGGCCAGGCTGCCCCCGAGGGCAGCCGCATTGGATCAGGATGGCACGGAGAGCTGTTAACCGACGAAAACCTCAACATTGTCGAACGGTTGATCCGATTCGCCGAGTCGAGGGGTCACACGATGCTCGAGCTGGCGATCTCCTGGCTGGCGAGTCACGACGTCGTCGCATCGGTCATCGCCGGCGCAACGTCACGAGATCAGGTCAGCGCGAACGCCGCCGCCGCGGGATGGCGGCTGACCGATGCGGAAATGGCGGAGGTCGACGCCATCGTGCCTATGCAATCCCCTTGAGATATCGCTGGCGCTTGCCCTCCGGAAACTTTTCGATTGCGTATCTCAGCATTGTTCTCGGCATTTGCCGGTAGTTGGCCCGCAAGAATTTTTCTTCCGTTGCCCGGTCTCTGTTGCCCACTTCACGCAGCATCCAGCCAACGGCCTTGTGTATCAGGTCCTCGCGATCGCCGAGCAACGTCTTCGCGATTTCCAGCGTGTCTGGGAATTCTCCCTTCCTGATAAACCAGCCCGTCGCCATGATGGCGATTCTTCTCTCCCAGATACTGGATGACTTCGCCAGTTGATGTATTGGCGCGCGGCTTTTCTTGTCGAGAAACGCGCCAACAATTTTCGCTGCTGAGCAGTCTACATTCCCATCACCTCGGTACTCCCTTCCAGTGATTCGCCAAGCCGCTCCGCGCGGAACATGCGCAGCGCAAGCCGCTCGGTCTCGATCGTCACTGCGTTCATGCGGAGGTTGACCGACGGGTCGGTAAGAAGCTGTTGCCGTCAGGTACCGGCTTGCCGGACTCCCGCTGGGGGCTCACTCTCACTTCCGTCACCGATTCGCCGCGGAACGACCAGCGAAGCACTGTCGTGAGCTTCGGAAAGCAGGCGGGTTACGAAGCGTTGGCCCTCGGATACACGCTCGATCTCGACCGCAATGGCATCCATTCCCTGCTCGAGTCGCTCGAGACGGCGCGATGCATCGGCTGAGATTGCCGGTGGAGACGGCTTTGCGTTTGCGCGCTTCCACATCATTCGCGCTGCCGCAAATGCCATCGGCGCCAGCACGAAGATCATGAAGACGACACCCATTGCGGCAACTGCGTCTGGATCCATCCCATAAAACTGGCTCGCCGACTGAGTGCTGGCCACCAGGTAGCCCGGCGTCAACGTGAGTTGCTGTCCGGTTACGGCGATGTCCGACTCGAGCTGCATGATTCGCTTGTCGAGCACGGCCATATGTGACTCGATGCCGGCCCGGTCGATTCCCTCCTTGCCATGCAGCTCGTTGGAGAGTCGCTGGCGGCGCCCGCTGGCCGACACGAGCTGGTTGGACAGCTCCTCTCTCCTCGCTTTCAAGGCGGACACGTCTTCCTGGGTGCGCGGAATTCCCGTAACTGCCGCGGTGGGAGCTGCGGTGATAGAGGTGGCCGGCGCTGCGGGGGGGGCCTTCGCTGTAGTGGCTTGCATCGTTTGTCTCCCTACGGGAGGGGCGGTGTGCCGGTTACAATCGCCCGGCCCGATAAACTACAGTGCCGTCATTACATGCGCCTTCATCGAGGCGTCAGTGTCCGGTTCTCTCGATCGTCTGTCCAGTGAAGTTCTCGGTGCTCAGATCCTTTGTTGCGAGCGAGCGAACGTATGCCGTGAGCATCCATATCTGCTCGTTGGAGATGCGGCCGCCCCACTGTGGCATTCCGTCCGGACGGCCTTCGTAGATCGACTCGAATACTTCGCCTGGCGATCCCCCGAAATGCCAGCGTCCGTCGGCAAAGCCCGGCCCCATCGCGCCTGATCCATCGGCACCATGACAATCGATGCAGTTATAGGCGACGAAGAGCTGGGCACCGATTCCCAAAGCGCGCTTGTCGCCTTCGTATGGATTGGTGAGAGTGAGAGCGCGGGCGCTCGGTGGAAAGCCAACCGGGAGATTCTCGTCGTGCGCCACGAAGCGCATGCTGTCGCCGCCATCCACGTAACCTCGGCCACCTGGCGGAGCGGGTCTGGTCTGCGCTGTCGGTTGCGCGGGCTGTTTTTTCGTTGAAGGAAGCTGAGCGGCGTTTGAATCGCCACCGCAGCCAATCATCGCCGCTACAGTGAGAGCCACCAAACCGGATTCGGCATGCAATCGGAACGACATTAAATCCCCCTGCGAATCAGGAGCCGCGTTACAAACTGAACACGAACAACATCCCGCCCCAACTCGTCCACCGTGCGAGATCGGGCAGTGTCGTCCCGCGCTCGCGAACGTCAAACGGCAGGTTTGCGGCCACGTCGCCGGCAATGAGAAGGCCCATGTCGCCCCCGATGCCCGCGTAGATGGCCACGTACTGCTTTCCGTCGGGCCCGGTGTATGTCACGGGGTTTCCCACGACACCCGATCCAACCTTGAACTTCCACAAGACCTTGCCATTACGCGCGTCGGCAGCCTTGAACCATCCGTCGAGCGTGCCGTAGAACACCACACCGCCGGCCGTCACCAGCGCGCCACCCCACACCGGAAACGGCTCTTTGATGCCCCATACTTTCTTTCCAGTCGTCGCGTCCCACGCCATGAATTCGCCACGATATCCACCGGGTCCTCCTTTTTCAGGAGCGTTGGCGCCAATGAAAGGAGTGCCGGCGATGTACGTCACCTGATGCGATTCGAAGTCCATGCAGAGGTTGTTCGTCGGAACGTAGAAGAGGCCGGTCTGCGGAGAGAACGCCGCGGGCTGCTGGTTCTTTCCTCCCTCCAGACTCGGACAGATGTCCGTAACTTTTTTTCCCTGTGACGTCATCTTTGCCGAAATCATTTTCGGCCGGCCCGTCTGCATGTCGATGCCCGTAGACCAGTTCATCGGAACGAATGGCTCGGCGAGAATCACTTCTCCGGTTGCTCTGTCCACAGTGTAGGCAAATCCGTTCCGGTCGAAGTGGACGAGAGCTTTGCGGGTGACGCCCTTGATGGGCAAATCCACGAGAATGTTCTCGTTGACAGCATCGTAATCCCACAGGTCGTGCGGCGTTGTCTGGAGCGCCCACACGATCTCGCCAGTGTCGGCATCGCGCGCGAGGATCGAGGCCGTCCACTTGTTGTCGCCGAGTCGCTGATCCTGATTCCAGGGACCGGGATTGCTCGTGCCATGATAGATGAGGTTGAGCTCGGGGTCGTACGACAGCCAGCCCCATACCGCACCGCCGCCAGTCTTCCAGGTATCGCCGGGCCAGGTGGTAGCGCCCAGGTCCTTGCCGCGGTCATGCGCATAGAACGGCTTGAATTTCGGCCCGACTTTGACGTCGCGATCGGGACCGATGTTGTACGCGCGCCATACTTCCCGGCCGGTCGCAACATCGAGCGCCGCGATCCATCCACGCACGCCCATTTCGCCGCCGCTCGAGCCCACGATCACTTTGTTCTTGACGACGATCGGCGCCATGGTGATGGTCTCGCCACGCGCGAGATTTCCCATTGTCGTGCGCCACAGCTGCCGCCCGGTTGCGGCATCCACCGCAATCGTGTGACCGTCGAGCAGGTTGTAGAAGATTTTTCCATCAGCGTATGCCGCACCGCGATTGACGACGTCGCAGCACGCGCGACCCGCGGCCTGCTGCGCATTTTCCGGCCGGAACTTCCATTTGAGGGGCTGCCCCGGCTGAGTCAGATCGATGGCGTACGCAACGTTGGGATAAGGCGTGATGACGTACATCGTGTTGCCCACCACCAGCGGTTGCCCTTCGTGGCCGCGAAGCACGCCAGTGGAGAAAGTCCACGATGCATGAAGGTTCGCGGCATTGGCAGGAGTGATCGTGGCCAGCGTGCTGTAGCGGGAGCTCGCGTAGTCGCCCGCCGGCATCTGCCACTCACCCGCGGGTCCCGCGTGGGCGACGGCGATTCGCGTACCCGAGACAATTGCCGATGGTTGTGAAACTCCGGTATCGACCGCTGCTGTGTTCTTCTTTTCGGTGGTGCAGGCGCTGAGCGCGACGATCACCAGTAGTGCGGTCGCATATGGAAACGCAGCGCGCATCGCCCGGTGCAGTTTGTCGTTGTTCACGACTGGCCGCGTCAGCGAGCCGGAGTCGCCGGCGGGGCCGGCTGGCTCGACGGCGGCACCATGCCCTTGAGCCGCATGTACGTGACAATGTTGCCGTAATGCTCGCCGTCGTGGACGGCGTTCCTGATCAGCGCCGCAAAGTGTGTGGCGTCCTGACCGAACAGCTTTGTCGGCTGCGATGCGGCCGCATCGGGTTGAGCGTAAGCGCGCGCACAATATTCGGTCGAAGCACGGAAAGCCCCCGTCAGCTCCGCCTTTGCCGTCTTTTTCTCCCAATCGCCTTCAACGGCTTTGGGAGCTTCGCCGAGCGCCGCAGCGCAGATGTAAAACTGACTGTCGGCGAGATGCCCAATCAGCTCGGCGAACGTTCGCACCTGAGGTGTGGCGCGGAATGCGTAGTCCGACTCGGGCATCTGGTCGGCTGCCATCGCGATGTAGCCGGAGATCTGCTTCCATTCGCGGCCCACCCCGGAAATCATGGGGTTCGTGGCTCCGCCGCTCTGTGCCTGCGCACCACGCGGAACGGATAACAGGACAACGGAGACCAGGAGAAGAGCGTTTTTCATTGGAGCCTCGATGATGACTGGGGTGGTTCTCACTCGGTGCCCGGAAAATCTAAGCCGCAAATCTTGCGATTCGAAATGGCGACATGTCAAAACGGGGAGTCTCATGACAGAGAAGGTCGGCCTGAACTTCTCCCAGCGCGCTCGCGAACTTGAATCCATGGCCGGAGCAGGGACTCGACACCAGCACCTGCGAATGCCCGGGATGGAAGTCGACTATGAAATCGTGATCGGGAGTATTCGTGAAGAGGCAGACAGCGCTTTCTCTCACCGTCGCTCGAGCCAGCTCCGGAAGTACTGGCTCCAGGGCGGCTCGTACGGGACGCATGTCGCTGTCGTCCACAGTGCGTCTGACGGCGGCAGGTGTACGCGAGGTCTCGCCGCCGTGCATGATTGAAACCTTTATGCCGCGCGGGAGTCGCGGGAAGCCATAGCTGATGCTTCCCGGCGTGTACTCGTAGGCGTAAATCGGAAAGCGCGACTGATCGTACTGATCGCCGGGCTTGCCGGCCTCGAGCCAGAACGCAACCTGCCGCTCGACCATGAGAGGCAGCTGCAGGTCAGGCAGCAGCTGCGACGTCCATGCGCCTGCTGAGATCAGCAGCCGGTCGGCGACATAGCTCCCGGCGGAAGTTGTCACGCGTACGCCCTCGCCGTCCGGCTTCCAGTCCACCACCCGCTCCTCGAAGTGGGCTTCGGCGCCAGCCCGTCGCGCCGCTTCGATATGAGCGGCATTACAGGCTTCGGGATCGAGAAACCCACAGCGCGGATCCAGCACGGCCACGAGCCCCTCTGCCAGACTGAACGCCGGATAACGCGCCCGCACTTCATCCGGTCCCAGAACTTCATGCGGCAGATTGTGAGTCGTCGCGCTCCGGATCGTACCTGTGACAACAATCCCGTCCGGCGGGCCGATCATGAGACCGCCGGTGATTGTCATCAGTCCCTTACCGGTACGTTGTTCGAGATCTCGCCACAGGTCATAGGCGCGCTGCACCAGCGGGACGTACAACGGGTGCTCGAAATACTGTTCGCGGATTATGCGGCTGTCTCCGTGCGACGAGCCTTGGGCATGCCCGGGCCGGAACTGCTCGACGCCGAGGACCAGTCGGCCAAGCTTTGCCAGATGAAAGAGGGTCGCGCTGCCCATCGCGCCCAATCCGACGACAATCGCGTCAAAGTGTCGCATGTCCGCGAATTATGCGGGAGGTCACATTATCCTGACAGGAGGGGACTGTCGCATGACCGAATGGACGTTCCGGGCGGCGCATGGATAGCCATGTGCACGGATCCCCAGGAAGCGAAGTTCGCGGTCCACGCTCCGAAGAGCTGAAATACCTGGGGGGGGCATTAGTATCTGTTCGATACTAATGCCCCCCTTTTTTGCAGATTCCGGGTGCCAATGACCGCAGCTACTTCCCAGCCGGCTTGATCAACGCCTTGATCTCGGCTGGAGCGGCAATCGTCACTCCCGCGCCCGTGCCCACCTCTACTGCCGTAACCGTCATCACCTGCTCCTGACCCATCATCGAGTTCACAGTTTTGGTCGGAACGAGAAAGTCCCCGAACTTCTTGTAGTCGCTGAAGATCGTAATCACCGGAATCGTACCCATCTGCGTCTGCTGGACGCTCTTCGACGCCACAATCAGGCCGGATGCCGCGCTGTAGCAGTCGAATGTCTCCCGCCCCGACTTCCAGGTGAGCTTCACCAGATAGCATCGCTCGCTATTCATCGTCGTGTCGGCAACCGTCTGCACCGACGTGAACAGCTCTGGAGAACGGCCCGCCGCACGCGGGTCAGCCTGCTCGCGAATCTCGTCTGCTTCCTTGCCGGTGAGCACACGCGGTCCCTGCATGGGATCCATCGACCACGCGGTTGTACCGTCGTACCCAATCTGAATGGCACCGACTCCAGGAATCGTCGTCACCATCTGCATTCGGTTCGGGGCGAGCTGCACCATCTCGAACGTCGCCGTAATGCCGGCGGCGCTCATGGTCATTCCGCCTTTGGTTGTCACCTGGGCAGCGCGCATCATTGCCGGTGCCCCAATGGCACTGGCGTACTTGGCCACCAGCACCGAAGCCGCCGGAAGCGAAGAGGAAGCGGGCTGCTGAGCGCCGGCGCCGGCAACTGCCAGAACGGTCACCGCAAAACTGAAGGAAAGAGTCTGCTTACTGATCATTGAAGTTCTCAGGGAAGGGTTGGAAAGGACGAAAGAATGAGTAACCCGTAGGTGACATTCGGTCAAGGTGCCCGGCTCTGTATCCACCTGATGGCCGCCTCGAGCGGTGCATCCGTGTTCGCCGATAAGTCCTTCTCGGTGAGCAGAACAATCTCGTCCGGTGATACACCGGCCCCCTCGATTCGGCGGCCGGCCGGATCTCTGAAGTCGGCAACGGCGTGGACAAAAACGTCCCCGGAGGGGAGGCCCTGCATCAGCGCCGGCAGCGCTGCTCCCGCGCTTTGCTCTCCGAACACGCGAGCGCGACCAATTCGCTGAAGACCTGCAGCAAAAATCTCCGACGTGCTGGCGGTCATCGGATCGACAAGAATCGCCACCGGACCCCTGAAAGGACCGCTCTCGATGCCGGCCACGTGAATGCGCCGGGGGTTGATGACGAAATTGAGCGAGATGTCCCGCGTTTTCATCGTTCCCAGCGAAATCGCCGAGTCCAGGAAGTAGCCCCCGAACCCCATCACCATCCCACCGACGCCGCCGGGATTGCCGCGAACGTCGAGGACGATGCCGGCACAGTCGGCTACGCTGTCTACCGCGCGCTGAAGCTCAGGGGCGAGCGCCGGCAGCCAGATATTGAATGCAATCGTTCCGACGCAGGCCGCGCCTCTTCCGCCACCCAACGTCACCGGCGTTCGTGCCACCCGCACACGTCCAGCGATCGGGGGAAGATTGCCGAACTTCGAGATCGTTCCAGCAACCGGCACGGCAACGAGGGCCCGCTCGATCACTTTGGTCTCCCCGGGTTTTACAAACCGGATGCGAACGCTGTCGCCAACCGATGGCGAAAGTGCGCCGTTCAACTTGAAGTCGAGCTCGGCCAGTGCCCGTTGGCGGGATGCATCCGGCAGTGACAGCACACGCTGGATGGCCGGGCGAACAACGCGCTCCCTTACCTGCTCCACAGTCTGGCCTGCTGCGATCCCGGCGAGCGCCCCGGGACTTCCGGGCTCGACCCGCCAGACGAGCGCACGGTCGCCGGCAATCCTCACCGACACGCCCGTGGTCCCCTCACCTGATCCGGCATTATCATCGTCCGGCCGCACGTCGGCGGCAACACCGGCCGGGATGATATAGAAGTGAGAGTCGTGTATCTGCCCCAGAGTGGCGGTCATAAGGTCGGTCAGCCCCGCTCTCGTGGTGACTGACAGTGCGCGCGGACGCAGCGAATCGCGAACCGCAGTCCACCGGGTCGCGACGAATTGGGTGTCCACGTACGTCCGTGCGACTACCGTCCAGACGCTGTCGAACGTCGCAAGCGCAATTCCAGGCGCAAGGGTCTCCACCGCTGGCGCGGACTCACCGTGCGCGGTACCCGCGCGCGAGGTCGCAGTCACGGCAGAAGACGCACAGCCGGCAGTCATGACGACGATGACTGCAAGCGCCTTCAGCATCACACTCGGCAGACCCACGCCTGATCGCATCCGCTACCGCGTCCAATAGCTGCCTAGGCGTCCCATGAGACCCGCGTAGACGTCGATTCCATCCCACAGATTCTGGATCCGCAGATTCTCATTCGCTGCATGCTGATTGTCGTCGTAGTTGGCGATTGGAAGAATGATCACGGGGGTGTGCAGGACCTGCTCGAACAGATACGCCGGTATGCTGCCGCCCATCGTTGGAAGAAGGATTGGAGGTTTGCCGATGCCGTCACCAACCGCCCGCACCACCGCTCGCGCGAACGGCAGATCCATCGGCGCCCGGGATGCCGGATATCCGCCCGAAGTCCAGCTCACCCGCGCTATCTTCGGGTGAGCGAGACGCATCTCCATCGAGACGCTGTCCCCGGTCACGAAGTAACCTTGGCGGCGAATGTGCGCGTTCACCAGATCGCGCACGTGCTCGGGCGTTTGATTCGGAACGAGGCGGAAATCGAATGAAGCGCGGGCCTCGGTGGAGATGACGTTCGCCGCCAGCTCGCCGATGGCGCCCACTTGAATGCCGCGCACGTTGAGCGCCGGGAGCATGATTCTTTCCGCCAGCGGGGCGTCGTTCGCCTCGGTGTGAGCGAGGCCAAGCGATCGGCGGAGCTCCACATCCACCGGTGGGGTCGCCGCAATTGCGGTGTGCTCGCTGGCGGAGATGGGGCGCACATCATCGTAGAAGCGAGCCATCTTGATCCGGCCGTCATCGTCGCGCATGCTGGCGATCAGGTTAGCCATCATCGCTCCCGGATTGGGCGCCCAGTTGCCGTAGTGGCCGCTGTGGAGCGGGCGCGTTGGGCCGTATACGGTGAGCTCCAGCCCGGTCACACCGCGAACGCCGAGGAGAACCTGTTGCCGGCCCGTTTGATGGTTGGGCCCGTCACAGAAGAGCCACGCATCGGCACCAAGTGTCTCGCGATGCCGTTCCAGCATCTGACGGAGATGGGGCGAGCCAGCTTCCTCTTCTCCCTCGAAGAAGAACTTGAGATTCACCGAGCTGTGGAGTCCCGCCGCCCGCATGGCGTCGAGCGCGCCGAGCATCGCAACGATCGTCCCCTTGTCGTCACCCGCGGACCGCGCGTAGACGAGTGCCGTGCCGTCTACCCGGGCACTGTTTTCAGCCGGGATTGGAACGGGAAGGCCCCCTTCGGCAAGCGCCTTGTTTCTGAGGGTCGGTTGCCATGGCGGCGTTGCCCACTGCGACGGGTCGACTGGTTGTCCGTCGTAATGGGCATAGAGAACCACGGTGCGAGTGGCGCCGGGCACGCGAAGCTCTCCAAACACGGCCGGTGGAGCGCCCTCGAGCTCGAGAAGACGGGCGGTGACGCCTCGCTGCTGAAGCATCTCGACCAGGTGATCAGCGTTCCGCCGGATGTTGACGCTATCGGTGGCAAGATTGGGAATCGCGAGCAGATCGACGAATTCGCGCAGGATGCCCGCCTCATGCGACACCCGGTAACGCTCCGCCGCATCGTGAAACGATGTCGCGCCGGCTGGTACCTGCGCATATAGCGTGGCCGGGAGGATTAGCAGCGCGACGGTGAAAGACCGCCCGAGTCGAAGCAACATTGGAATTGTCATGTCAGCGATTCAACGTATGGGCGAGCCCGTCGACTTGCCACTCTATTTGTCGTCTCACCGGTCTTCTATCCTGTGCCCCTTTCCGTCGAATAGTGGATAGTCGTCGAAAAGTGGCGAGTGCGTGACCGGACAAGGTAATTTCGGGTCGCACAACGTTCCCATTCAGGAGAATCACCGTGATCTTGATTCGTCGACTGATATGGCTGGCGCTTGTTCTGCCCGTCACCGGCGCCGTCGCTCAATCTCCTCAAGTGAGGCGATTCGTCCATCTCGCGGCTTCTCCCGACGGCCGGCGCGTCGCCTGGATCGGACCTCCTTCCCGAACGCCGACAACAACCGGCAACGCCGTTGTCCTCGCCGACGCCACTCCCTCAGGCACGATGAACATCGTACCACTGCCGGACGCCGATGCGGGAAGCGCATCAGAGCTGGCCTGGTCGCCTGACAGCCGCTCACTGGCGATTCTTGCGACGAGCGGCGGCGGAAAGCCCGCACTTTATGTTGTCGGCGCCGCCGGAGGAAATGCCCGCCGGGTGGCCACGATTCCCGGCGCTGTACACGGCGTGAGATTTTCGCCCAGCGGCGCTCGCATCGCCCTGCTTTACACCTCGCCCACCGAGCAGGCTAACAGTCCGCTCGCTGCGACGCCCCGCGACACCGGCGTCATGGACACGCATATCGACCGGCAGCATCTGGCGACTGTCGACGTCGCATCCGGCAGGCAGCAGCTCATGTCGAGGCCCGATCTCTACGTATACGAGTTTGACTGGTCGCCCAATGGCAAGCAGTTCGTACTGAGCGCAGCCACCGGCTCGGGTAATAACAACTGGTGGGTCGCCCGGCTTTACACACTCGACGCCCTCTCAGGAGCGCTCCGCGAAATCGCTCGGCCGTCGCATCAGATCGCCCAGCCCACGTGGTCACCGGACGGAAAGCGCATCGCGTACATCGGCGGTCTGATGAGCGATCAGGGTGTGACCGGCGGAGATCTTTACGTCGTTTCCGCGAGCGGCGGGCAACCGGTCGATATCACTCCCAGAGCGTCTGTCTCGGTGGCTTCGTTCGCCTGGCGCGGATCGTCGTCCATGCTTGCGACGTCGTGGGCGCAGGGAGGATCTCAGCTGGCCCTCGTAGACGCGGCCAGTGGATCGTTTACGCTGCTCTGGTCGGCCGATGAATGGGCTTCGCTCGGCAGCGTCACCAGCCTGCCCACCGTTTCCGCGAGTGCCGATGGCGCGACGATCGCGTTCGTGCGCGAGTCGCTCAGTATGCCGCCGGAGGTATGGGCGGGCCCGCCTTCTCGCCTGGCTCAGCTGACTCATGTCAACGAAGGGGTGAAACCCGATTGGGGAAGGGCAGTGAACGTCAGATGGCGAAGCGATGGGTTCAACGTACAGGGGTTTCTCATCTATCCGCGCCAGTTTTCTCCCGGTCGTCGCTATCCGATGATCGTCTACGTCCATGGCGGACCTTCGTCCGCCATTCGCCCCGCATTTCTGGGCGAAGGTGGTTCGACGGAGCAGGTTGCTTTGTCGCAAGCCGGTTACTTCGTATTGATGCCCAACCCACGCGGCAGCTACGGTCAGGGCGAGGCATTCACGCGTGCGAACGTCCGGGATTTTGGGCGTGGCGACCTGCGCGATATCATGGCCGGCGTTGACACTGTCATCCACCGCTACCCGGTGGACGGCAACCGGCTGGGCATCAAGGGCTGGAGCTACGGTGGATTCATGACGATGTGGGCGGTTACGCAGACGAATCGGTTCCGCGCTGCGGTGGCGGGTGCGGGAATCGCCAACTGGCTGAGCTACACCGGCGAAAACGGCATCAGTGAATGGATGGTGCCGTTCTTTGGTGCGACAGCATACGAGAACAAGGCCGTGTACGCACAGAGCTCACCCATCAACTTCATTGCCAATGCCCGCACGCCGACGCTGATCGTAGTGGGAGAACGGGACGCAGAGTGCCCTGCCCCGCAGTCATTCGAGTTCTGGCGCGGCCTGCAGCACGTGGGCGTGAAGACCCAGCTGATAGTGTATCCCGACGAAGGTCACGGATTTCAGAATCCAGCGCACAAGCGCGATCTGCTCCAGCGAACCCTTCGATGGTTCGACACGTATCTGAAATGATCAGCCGGATAACCGGTTAGACAGTGGGAAGCTGGTGGCTCCGGTACTCCTCTCCACCAATCCAATGAAGGAAGGGTCGAACAGCACGAATCGGTCGTCAGCATGATTTACGATGTAGACGATCTGCTCGTGGAACAGCCGCGGATTGATCGTATGGCAGACGGCTCCGAAACCGGAGATTCCATAATAAGCTTCAAAGTGCCGGTAGCTGCTCCATGCCAGCGTAGCGACCGTGTCGCCCGCACTTACACCGAGCGACGTCAGCGCATTTGCGAGCTGGCACGAACGGCGATGGGCGTCGGAATAGGTGTAGCGGTGTCTCGATCCGTCGGCGTTCTGTGAGACGATTTCGGTCGATCCATGGTTGACCGCCGCGTGACGGATGATGGATGACACGAGCAAGGGGGTTTCCATCATCAGGCCACGCATGTCTTTCTCCGTTTTGACGGCACGGCGTTCTTTCCAGGAATATCAGAGAATTTCTCCTCCGGCGATTGGAAGGGCGATACCGGTCACGGCACCGGCCTCCGGCGAACACAGCCAGCACACCGCGCTGGCGACTTCCCTGGGAGAACTCAACTGTCCGCGAGGGATGGTACGAACCAGCATCGCGCGTGCGGCCTCACGGCTCGTGCTGAAAACCATCGCAAGATTACTCACGGTGTCATCGGTCATATCCGTATCCGTGTAACCGGGACACACGGCGTTGACGGTGATTCCGTGCTTTGCGGTTTCCAGTGCCAGCGCCCTGGTGAATCCGATCACTCCGTGCTTCGCCGCGCAATACGCCGTCATTGTCTTGTAGCCGCGAAGCCCGGCGGCCGAAGAAACATTCACGATACGTCCGCTCTTCGCTGCTAACATCATCGGCAGGACCCGGGTTGTGCACGCATACGCACTCGTGAGATTGACGGCGATCATTCTGTCCCAGATCTCGAGCGTCATCTTGGCAATTGGCGCGCTTTCGGCCGCGCCGGCGTTGTTTATCAGAATCTGAATCGGGCCACCTGCGTCAGCCGCGCGCACAAACGCGTTTCTGATCGATGCAGGCTCGGTGACATCGCATTCGATGGCCGAGACAACCGCTCCCAGGTCATCGCGGAGCGTCTTTGCCTGATGCTCCAGGGTCTCCAGCGAACGGGACATGATGGTCAGTTTGGCCCCTCGCTCGGCCAGAGCCCGCGCGATCGCCGCGCCAATTCCGCGACTGCCGCCGGTCACTACTGCATGCTGTCCTTCGAGATAGCGGTCCGCCGGCGCTGTGTACGATGCTGCTGGTTGATCCTGAGCCATTGAGTCCATGCCTTTCTGGTCGTTGTGGGATTGAACAGTCCTTGCTTCATTCAGACTCCGCTCGGCATCAGGTACGCCCGCGCAATGTAGGGAGACCGCCGTTTGAGCTCGTCCTCCGCCGCACGCAACGCTTCCTTTACCTGCGCGCCACTCATTCCATCGTCAATGTCGATCCGGGCGACAACCCACACCCGCCGCGGACCGAGAAAAGTTACGAGCAACTCGCCGACGGCCACGATGCCGGGCTGGGCGGCAATGATCTCCCTGACAGTTGCTTTGAGAGGCGCCGCCACCTGTTGCCCGATTATGAAATCTCGGTTCCGTTTTGCAAGCTCGAATGCGACGTAGGCGAGCAACATGGCAATGAGAATCGCGGCAACGCCGTCGGGGACGGTCGAGCCCGTTGCCTGGTGCAGCGCGATCCCGCTCAGTGCGATCAGGTTGCCGGCAAGCGCCGCAGTGTCCTCAGCGAACACTGCGCGAGCGACGGGATCCGAAGTGAGCTCAAAGTGCTCGAAGAAATCGCGGCGGAGTATCGCTGCCTCACCCTTGATCTGCCGGTAGGCGCGAAAGAGAGACATGCCATCGAGACCAAAGGAAACGACGAGAACGATGTAGGCCACCGGGAAGTGCGCGGTCTCTACCGGATTCATCAGCTGATTGATGCCTTGCCGAAGTGACAGCAGCGCGCCGGTTACGAAAACTGCAAGCGATGCAATGAGCGCCCAGAAGTATGCCTCGCGCCCGTGGCCAAGCGGATGTCGCTCATCAGCCGGTTTCCCACCTCGCCATTGCGCGACGAGCAGCAGTGCTTCGTTCCCCGTATCGGCCACAGCGTGAAATGCTTCGGCCAGCATGGCACTGGACCCCGTAACCGAGGCCGCAACGAGCTTTGCGATCGCCACGCCAAAGTTTGCCGCCATTGCCACGACAACCGTGCGGCGGCTCTCCGCTTCCATCGGGAGAATGCCTTCTCTGCCAGCCCGGCTCGCAGCCATGATCATTCGGCATAACCTGTCTCTGGCCGGTCGCGATCGCCATCGACTGTCACGAAAGACCCAATGTCGTTACGCGTCCTTCTCCACTACCAGCGTGTAGTCCGACGCCAGCGCCGCGACCGCCCCAACGGCTGCCCATAGCGGAAGCAGCACCGCCCCGACGACGCCAACCGTCAGTGGGATGACCAGAACATTCTTTCCAGCCCCGTTCTTTATGGTGATACGGCGGATGTTGCCCTGGTGCACCAGCTCCTTCACGCGGTTCAACAGGTCTTTTCCGGAAACCTTGTGCTCTTCGGTTTGCATTGTCTTCTCCGGCAGTGATTTCATCTGGGCCATCCTCGTGATGCCTGTTTTGCAACGCCCGATTACAGACCGAGCTCAGATAGTGTATTCCAGCGCTCCCGTGGCGAAATTGACGGGATTGGCTCGCTGGATGCCAGCCGTCGGTCGCCGCCGTACATTAATCCCGCGACGTACCTGCCAGCCCCCGGCTCACGTGGCGCCCGGGTAGCAAGTACACGCCGGATTTGTATCAACGCTTTCTCAACCGAGGCCCGACAGTATGTCCATTCCCGCCCAGGAATATCCCGACAGGATCGGATTCGTGCCCGAAGGCCCGCCGTCGTTCACGCCGTACATCGCTCCGGAGACAATCCTCCGCGAATTCACCCCGATCCCGATCGTCGTCGGCGCCATTCTTGGGCTCATTTTCGGCGCCTCTTCACTTTACCTCGTCCTCAAAGTCGGCCTGACGGTCAGCGCATCCATTCCCGTCGCTGTCATCTCGATCACTCTCTTCCGCCTCCTCTCCCGGTTCGGCCTGCGCGACGCGACGATCCTCGAACACAACATCGTCCAGACTGCTGGCTCCGCCGGCGAATCCATCGCCTTCGGTGTCGGCGTCACGATGCCGGCTATCCTCATACTCGGCTTCGACCTTGAGATAACCCGTGTCATGCTCGTCGCGATACTCGGGGGGTTGCTCGGAATCCTGATGATGATCCCGCTCCGGCGGGCCCTTATTGTGGCCCAGCACGGAGTCCTCAAATATCCGGAAGGGACCGCCTGCGCCGAGGTCCTCAAAGCGGGGGCGTCAGCCGAATCTCGCGCTGCTGCTTCTGCGGAAGCAAAACGCGAGCAGGAGAAGCTCGGCGCCGGTACAAGCGCCAAGACCATCTTCACCGGCTTTGGATTCGCGCTCGCCTACAAGACAGCGATGGTCGCATTCCAGGCATGGAAGGAAGCGCCGGAGAAGATCTTTGGCGCTCCGTTCAGGAACGCGTCCATCTCTGCCGAGGTCTCACCGGAGCTTCTGGGAGTCGGGTACATCATTGGCCCGCGCATCGCCTCGATCATGTGCGCCGGCGGCGTGCTCGCTTATCTCGTACTGATCCCGATGATCAGCTACTTCGGCCAGTTCCTCAGCGCGCCGTTGCCTCCCGAGAGCACGGTGCTGATCAAAGACATGAGTCCCGGTGCCATCCGCAACGCTTACATCCTCTACATCGGCGCCGGCGCCGTCGCGGCCGGGGGAATCATCAGCGTCTTCCGCTCGCTGCCGATCATATGGCATGGGTTGAAGGGTGGCCTTAGTGATTTCTCCGCATCAAAAGCGCAGGGCTCGCCAGTCAAGCTCCGCACCGACCGTGATCTCCCGATCAACTTCGTCCTTATCGGTGTTCTCGCCCTCGTTGTCGTCATTGCTTTCGCCAGCCCGCTTTACGTCGGCGGTACGGGCATTGCCGCCCGGATCGCCGCTGGCATCATGATCATCGTTTTCGGCTTCCTGTTCGTCACCGTTTCATCGCGGCTGACCGGCGAGATCGGATCGTCGTCCAACCCAATCTCCGGGATGACTGTCGCGACGCTGCTCCTCACCTGCCTCACTTTCGTCATCCTCGGCTGGACCGGCAGCAATTACTTCGTCACCGCGCTCTCCATCGGCGCGATTGTCTGCATCGCCGCATCCAACGGCGGCACCACGTCGCAGGATCTCAAGACCGGATTTCTCATCGGCTCGACGCCGCGCAACCAGCAGATCGCGATTCTCATCGGTGCGACTGTGTCAGCGTTGGCGCTCGGCCCGATTCTCCTCAAGCTCAACGCTGCGGGCTCGGTTTACGTTCCAGTCGGAACAACCATTCAGGGACTTCCGACCGGCGGCATCAAGCCGGGCGAGAAGGTGGATGTCTCGACACTCCACCGTCGCGAGAAAATCGAGGGTACGCTCACCGCTGGTGCGCCGGACAACAAGGAGTATTTCGTCTGGCACCGTCAGGACCCCAACGGTGGCAATGCCGAGAAATACCTGGTGGATGACGCCGGTACGCCGGTGTATTTCGTGGATCGCGGAATCAACGGCACCATCCGCAAGCTCCCCAACGGGCAGAACGTCCCCAAGTTCGACGCGCCGAAAGCGACGCTCATGTCCTACATCATCAAGGGCATACTCGGCAGCAAGCTCCCGTGGGGACTTGTCCTGCTCGGCGCGATGATCGCCATCGTCCTCGAGATGTCGGGAATTCCATCACTCGCGTTCGCGGTGGGAGTGTATCTGCCGCTGTCGTCATCGTCGCCGATTTTCGTTGGCGGTCTTGTTCGTCTGCTCGTGGACAAGTGGATCGCGAAGAAGCACGCCGCCTCCCACCTCACTCGGGATCAGCTCATCGCTGAGGGGGACAAGAGTCCGGGTGTGCTGATGGCGTCGGGATATATCGCCGGAGGCGCAATCGCCGGAATTCTGATCGCCTTCCTTGCCGGGGTTCCGTCGATGGCCGGATTCAACGCGCGGATCGAAGCGTTCGGAGAATCCAACCCGATGCGGACGGGAACCGCGTCTGATCTATTGACGCTGATTCCATTCATGGTGCTGATAGCAGTGTTGTATCTGACGGGCCGGGAGAAGTTGCTGGCTCCAAAGCCGACTCGCTGAGAAACGCGAGTCGGACGGATTTAGTACCTTATTGATACTAATATCGTAGATGCTGATCAAATAGGCGGTTGGAGAGTCTGGAACATTTGATGCTAGATTTCACCAAATGTGTCCGAGTCCTTGACCGCCTTGCTTTTTTTTGCAGATAGAAAGGCCCTGAATAGAGGGGTCTTTCTCAAATGCGCATTGCTGGCTTGCGTCTCCCTCGCGGTTGGCTGCACCGAGACCTCTGCACCGACTCCGGTAGTAGAGCCGCCACCGCCCCCGACACCGGCGCTTTATCCGATTGTCTTCTCGTCTGCCCGTGATCCGACCTACGGGCTGAACGGTGCCTCCAATCTCGAGATTCTCGAGATGAAGGAAGACGCGTCCGGCATCAGAAATATTTCGCGCAGTTCCGCCGCCGAGATTGACCCGGCATGGTCGCCCGACGGAAAGCACGTCGCGTTCGCGAGCGACCGAAATGGTAATTACGACATCTTCGTGATGAGCGACGACGGCGCGGATGTGCGCCAGCTTACCTCCGACTCGATGGATGAGCGTCATCCGAGATGGTCGCCGGACGGGAAGCGAATTGTGTTCGAGAGCGGCCGAGACGGCCTGGTGCCGGGGCCCGGTTACGGGCGGTTCACCGACCTGTTCATCGTCGACGTGGACGGGTCACACATCCGAAATCTCACGGCCACTCCGGCGGTCTACGAGTACTGGGCGGCCTGGTCTCCGGACGGAAAGACCATCGCGTATTCGCGGCAGGACTCCGCTGGCGCCCAGATATTTCTGGTCAACGCCGACGGGACGAACCCGCGCCCATTGCGCGCCCGCGACAAGAATTACGTGGATGAGTCACCGGCGTGGTCGCCTGACGGAACGAAGCTGGCAATCTCCGCGGCTGAGGTAAACCACCCATTCGCGACCGACACCTACGCAATCCTGACCGTGAATGCAGATGGGTCCAATCCACAACTGGTCACGAGGCTTGCGCGATTTCCTTCATGGTCGCCAGACGGGACGCGAATCGTGTTCACGCGGGATGCCGTTGACGAATGGTGGGGACGGTTCAGCACTCAGAATATCTGGATCATGAATAGCGACGGCAGCAATCAGACGCGTTTGACTTCGGATACATCAATGCGCAACCAGATAGAAAGTCCCCAGGCGTGGACAAAATGAAATCGGCGACGGTGGTTTTGGCTTTTGCGCTTTTCCTTCTGGGTTGTAACGAGGTGGACGCCCCGCGGGCCCCGAATCCTCCGGAGAACGTCGTCGCCGATCTCGCTGCCCCGACTACCGTCAGCCTGCGCTGGGCTCCGCGCCCCAGGAATGAGCAGATCGCGAGCTACGTCGTGATCCGGAATGGATCCCGTGCAGCGGAGGTGATGGAAGCCTCGTATACCGATCCCGACCTGGTCGAATCAGCGACTTTTGCTTACTCCGTCATCGCAAAGAGCAGCACCGGCGAAGAATCGTCGCCGTCGGCGGCTGCGACAATTACCACCCGTGACGCGACTCCCCCACGAATCATCCAGAGCTTTCCGGCAGATGGGGCTGGACCGCTGCCGATAGCCACAGTGACGATCGAGCTCGTGTTCAGCGAAGCGATTGACTCGGCAACAGTCAATCCTTCCAACGTCACCCTGACACTCGCTTCGTCGGGAGCGCTGATTCCGTCGAGAGTCGATTACTTCAAGTCACAGCAGTCCGCAGTGATCAAAGCGCAGAGCACCCTGCCATCCTCTGCAACGATCAAGGTGACGGCCGGCACCGGATTGAAAGATCTCGCCGGTAATTCCCTGGCTGCCCCCTACACGTTTTCGTTCAGCACTAATGAGACAATCCAGCCCCGGGTCATTGCAACCAATCCCGCTAACGGGGCTACGGACGTGCCGCTCGATCCGGTGATGACAATCACGTTCAGCGAGCGGATGAAGCCCAACTTCTTCGACATCGCGTTGTTCGACAACACCGGCGAATATATCCCGATGCGGATATCGTCTTACGACACCGTCACCAACGTTCTCACGTTCACCTCGGCAGAGCGACTGCTGAGCAAGCACCGCTACTCCATAAATACCGGATGGAATTTTCCGGCGACGGACTTGGCGGGGAACGCGCTCGTGCCGTTCAGCATCAGCTTCACCACGGTAGACCTCGGGCCACCTTTCATAACCGAGACATTTCCCGCCGCCTCGGCGACTGACGTCGATCCCGCAGGGACGATCAAGGTGACGTTCAGTGAGCCGATGGACGCGAGCACTATCAACGCTTCGACGTTCAGGGTCTACAAATTCGACGGCGGTAGCTTCGTTTCCGGAACCATATCCTACGACGCGACGACCCGAACTGCCGCGTTCAAGCCGGAATCTCTCGTTGCCGCCACCAAGTATGTGGCGCTTCTCACCACCGGCGTAAAAGACGCGACCGGTGTGCCGATGGAGTCGTACTTCAACCTCATATTCACGACGAAATAGACGACATCAATCGGGGTTCGTGGGGTATGAATTCCCGGATGCGTGACGATTGCGCTCCCGCGGCCATGTCTTTGCAATTCCCTAACAGGCCGTTACCTAACTATTGCACCATGAACGGATAACTTTTCGGTTCCCAAGGACCACCTGAGGACATACAAGGATGACAAGCACTCGTTTGCTGTTGACTGCCGTCACCGCTCTGGCACTCGCCGGCTGCGCCACCGCTACTCAGCCTGCCGCAACCCCAGCCGTTGGCGGCGCTCCAACTGTAAGCGTTCAGCTCTCGGCGTCGAACCCGTTTGCTGCCGCGAGCACGCTTCAATACGAGGCGCCGCCCTTCGACCGGATCAAGGACGCAGACTACCAACCGGCCATGGAAGCCGGGATGCGCCAGCAGATCGCGGAAATGGAAGCCATCGCCAATCAGTCAGCCGCACCGACATTCGACAACACGATCGTGCCAATGGAGCGCTCCGGCGCACTGTTGACCCGCGTGGCGAAAGTATTCAATGGGGTGACGGGAGCCAACACTGACGACACGCTCCAGCACATTCAGGAAGTGGTTGCACCAAAGCTGGCTGCGCATAGCGACGCGATCTACCTCAATGGCGCTCTCTTTCAGCGGGTCAAGACCATCTACGACCGCCGGGATGCCCTCGGGTTCACTCCCGAGCAGAAGTTCCTCGTCGAGCTTTACTACAAGAACTTCATCCGCGCGGGCGCACAGCTGTCCGAAGCAGACAAGACTCAGCTCCGCGCGCTCAATCAGGAGGAGTCGAAGCTCACTACCGATTTCCAGAACAAGCTGCTCGCCGCCACCAAGGCCGGCGCGCTCGTCGTTGACAATCCCGCACAGCTGGATGGGTTGAGCGAAGGCGAGATCGCTGCCACCGCGGCGGCGGCAAAGTCACGCGGATTGACCGGTAAATGGGTCGTCCCGCTGCAGAACACGACGCAGCATCCAGCGCAGGCATCGCTCAAGAACCGTGCAGTTCGCCAGCAACTGTTCATCGCTTCCACCACACGCGCGGAGCACAGCGACTCCAACGACACCCGCGGAATTGCTAAGCGCCTCGCGCAGCTTCGCGCCGACCGCGCCAAGCTGCTCGGGTTCCCGACCTACTCGGCGTACGCGCTCGACAACCAGATGGCGAAAACGCCGGAAGCCGCCACCAAGCTGCTGACTGACCTGGTTCCGGCCGCAACAGCAAAGGCCCGCTCCGAAGCCGCACAGATGCAGACACTCATCGACAGTCAGAATGGCAGATTCAAGCTCGCGCCGTGGGACTGGCAGTACTACTCGGAGCAGGTGCGAAAAGCCCAGTACGACCTCGATGAGTCACAGCTCAAGCCCTACTTCGAGCTCGACCGGGTGCTGCGTGACGGAGTGTTCTACGCCGCCAATCAGCTCTACGGGCTGACGTTCAAGGAGCGGAAGGACATTCCCGTTTACCATCCCGACGTCAGAGTCTTCGAAGTATTCGATGCCGACGGCAAGTCCATGGCGCTTTTCTACGCCGACTACTTCAAGCGTGACAACAAAGGCGGCGGGGCGTGGATGGACAGCTTCGTCGACCAGTCGGGCCTCATCGGAACCAGGCCGGTGATCTTCAACGTCGCCAACTTTACCAAGCCCGCGCCCGGGCAGCCGGCGCTGCTGACGTTCAGCGACGTGACGACGATGTTCCACGAATTCGGCCACGCCCTTCACGGGATGTTCTCGAACGTCCAGTACCCCACACTGTCGGGCACCAACGTGCCACGCGACTTCGTCGAGTTCCCGTCGCAGTTCAACGAGCACTGGGCACTCGATCCGAAGGTCTTCGCAAACTACGCAAAGCACTACCAGACCGGCGAAGTGATGCCCCAGGCGCTGGTGGACAAGGTCAAGAAGGCAAAGACGTTCAATCAGGGCTTTGCAACCACCGAGTACCTCGCTGCTTCTCTGCTCGACATCGCCTGGCACACGCTGCCGCCCGGATCGCCACAACAGGACGTGGACGCGTTCGAGACTGCGGCGCTTCAGCGCTATAACGTCGCCATGTACGAGGTGCCGCCGAGGTACCGGACGACTTACTTCGCGCACATCTGGGGTGGCGGTTATGCGTCCAGCTATTACGCGTATCTCTGGAGTGAAGTGCTGGACGATGACGCGTATTCCTGGTTCGTCGAGAACGGCGGTCTGCTGCGCGCAAATGGCCAGCGCTTCCGCGACATGATCCTCTCGCGCGGCGGAACGCAGGATGTGGGCTCGCTCTATCGCGGGTTCCGCGGCCGCGACCCGAGCGTCGAGTCACTGCTGGAGGAGCGTGGACTCAAGGAGGTCCCGAAAAGCAAGTGACTGACGCTCAGCGGCGGCGCGTAAGATGGATGAAATTCTGGAGTGAGCTCCAGCTTCACCACGGGTGATAAGTTCATGAGATGACGTCGCGATGGCCGGCCGGCGTGCGGAGAGCGCGCGATCTCGTGATGGAGTACGGCTGGAACGCGACCTCTTACCAGATTGTCAATCCGGGAATCGATCACTGGTTCTCGGAACGCGGCGACGCCGTCGTCGGCTATGTCACCCACCGCAGCGTCCGGGTCGTGGCAGGCGCGCCGGTCTCCGCTGCCGGGCGCCTTTCCGATGTCGTCGATGAATTCGAGCGGGCATCGGAAAGGGCTGGCGAAAAGGTCTGCTACTTTGGCGCCGAGGCGCGGCTGGAGTCGGTGCTGGGAACACGGGGCGATCATGCGATGGCGCTCCTTGGAGCACAACCATCGTGGAGGCCATCGAGCTGGGTAGAGCTCCCACGAACGCTGTCGTCTCTGCGCGCACAGTTGAATCGTGCCGCCAACAAAGGCGTCCGCATCAGCGAATGGCCGGCGGCAGAAGCTGCGTCTTCACCCGAGCTTCACTCGATTCTCGACCGGTGGCTGCGCGGACGGGGACTTCCTCCACTGCATTTTCTTATCGAGCCGGATACTCTCACACGGCTCGACGACCGACGGGTATTCGTTGCCGTGCGAGACGACACGGAAGCGGGTGCACCCGGAAATCCGATCGCCTTCGCGGTGCTTTCCCCCATACCAGCGCGAAACGGCTGGCTGGTTGAGCAATTCCCGCGAACTCCTGAAGCACCGAATGGAACAATAGAGCTTCTGCTTCACGAAGCAGTCACCACAATCGCCCGTGAGGGGTGCGATTACGTGACTCTCGGCCTTGCGCCACTTGCCGGGCGGGATGCCGCCGGATCGTTGCCCGAGCCGTTATGGCTCAGACTGATGCTTCGCTGGGTTCGGGCATATGGTCGAAGGTTCTACAATTTCGGAGGCCTTGAATCTTTCAAGGCGAAATTCCATCCAGACAGCTGGGAGCCAGTCTATGCAATCGAACACTCCCCGCAGTTCACACCCAGGGCACTGTACGCCATAGCGGGCGCTTTTGCTTCATCTCCTCCACTGCGCCTTGCAGCGGTGGCGCTTCGCCGCGCCATTACTCAGGAGGTTCTCGGCCGGAGTTACGCTCTGGAGCGATGACACTCTCAAAAAGTGCATCCAGCTCCGCTGCCGGGTCATCACTCACTCCCTCATGCACCGGCCCGCACTGAATCACATCCGACCGCGGAGCAGTGAGCCAGTGAAAACGTTCGGATGGCGGTGCCAGGGCAATTGGGCCCGCAGACTCGTCGCCGCGGCAGATTGCTTCGCACGATTCCAGGTATCGCACCAGAAGATCCACATCCACTCCCGGCGCCCGCGCATTCAGCTCGACCGCGTCCTTCAGCACTCTCATGCCAAGAAATTCGGCGGTACGCGCGTGTACGATCACACCCACCGGCACGAATGTGCCGATGTAAACGTGGGGAACAACACGGAGCACCGCAAAGTCGTACGACACCCAGCCGTCGCTGATTTTCGTCTTTCGCCTGGCGCTCATCTTCGTGCCGCGACTCGGAGAGGCGCCATACGTTGAGCGCGTTCGCGTGCCGCAATGGCTTCAATTACGAATGCGCGCGGCGGGCGCAACCTTGTCACCAGGTAATCGAAATACCGTTCCCGTGCGGCGGTGGGGCTGGCGAATTCTCCGGATACGACGCTGTCGTTTAGCAGTGCGTCCGGCACAGCAGCAACAGCTCCTGCGATTTCTTCTTCCGTCACTGCTGCCGCCATTTCCTCTTCGGCCTGGCTGATGTCGCCACTCTCTGCCAGCAGCACATGATCCCTTATCAGCGGAAATGGCGATCGGGTGCGCGCTTCATCCACGGACTGCCAGTCGTGATGGGCATATAGCGCTGCGCCATGGTCGATAAGCCAGGGCTCGCGATTCCATATCAGCAGATTCGGATTGCGATGCGTCCGGTCGGGGTTGGAGACGAATGCGTCGAACCAGACGATCCTCGCGGCAAGCTCGGGCGATATGAGCTCACCGGCCGCCGAAGTGTCGAAGTTGAAAGCTCCGTCGAGGTATCGAACCCCGACATTGATGCCATGGCTTGCGCGAAGGAGATCCTGAATCTCAGGATCGGGCTCGGACTGGCCAAATGATTCGCGGACGTCGATCAGCGCGAGCTCGGGTGTGGGAAGCCCGGCCGCCTGTGCCAGAAGTCCGACGATGAGCTCGGCAATGAGTGATTTAGCGCCCTGCCCCGCGCCGCGAAACTTCGCGACGAACAAGCCACCACCGTGAGTATCGACTATTGCCGGGAGCGACCCGCCTTCACGAAGAGGCTGGACATACCTGGTCGCGGTGAAGGCCGGGAGCGTGGACATGGTACCGCACAAGATATCTCGCGGCTGCTTTATTCGCTCTCGCCATGGTGATGCTGCCTCCCAGGCTTTGCTTCAATCGTCAGCTGGTGATCGTCAACACGCCACTCGTTGCGTTGTAACTCGTATTGAGCGACGTGAGATTCGTTGTCGGCTGCCCGCCGATCCATGTGCCCGTCGACGCATACCGCGATCCGTGACAGGGGCAGAGAAACGATGAGCCGTTGATCCCCACCGTGCAGCCGAAATGGGGGCAAATGAGAGAGAACGCGGCGAAGGTGCTCGCTCCGGTGCGCACCGCAGCCACCGGCGTGCCGCCGTTGTCGACGCGCGCAATCCCGCCCACGGCCTTCAGCGGAGGGTAATTCGATATCTGCACCGAAAGAGACACTGGGCCGGTGTTCACTCCTGTCGCACCCGTCACACCACCGCACGCAGCCAGCAACAGCGCAGCGGCCGCCGTCGCGGCGGATGTCGCGATGAAATCGCGGCGGCTCGCGCCGGCCTTCTCCGCGCATTCGGCGCAGCCTTCTCCGTTAATCCTTATTTGCTCCATTGGTCTCTCTTCGTCGACTGGTTTGTTCAAAGCGGAATCGGTCACAGCTTCACCACCGCGCCCTTCCACTTCTCCGCATCATCGTCGCTGCGGTAGAGCGTGTTGACATCGACGACGATATTGTTCGCTGAATCGCGTCTGATCGCCAGACGATCCATGTTGCGGGTCGCGCGGCCAGTGATAAACTCTCCATCCGGCTGATACTGCGAGTGGTGCCTGGGACACTGGAACCGAAAATCAGTCTCGTTCCAGCGGAGAGCAGTGTTCTGGTGCGGACAGGCAAGGTTGAAGGCAAAAACTTCGCTCTTGTACCGAACGAGAATCACCTCGTTGTCACGGTCGATATCCGCGCCGTCCGTCGTGGGGACCGGATACGAAAGAACCTTCCGCCCACCAACGGCAGACGACAACACCTTGGCCGTCGCGCTACGGATTGGAAGACTCAGCGAAATTGCCGCGAGAGCGAACGCTGACGCTTTGCGGAGAAATACCCTTCTCTCGAGAATAAGGGGGCAATCTTCACACTTGGACTGCATTTCATGAGTTGTGGTGTCAGGCGATTTCATCTTCGGGCATCCATGGAATCTGTTGTGATAGTTGTCAGGAGGATTGGATGAGAATGACGCCGGCGAGAACGATTGCCGTCCATAGCACCATGCTCGTCGCCGCCGCGAAACGGAGCCTTGCCCAAAGACGCCGCATCCGCTCGGTGGATTGTGTCGGCAGACTGACTGCGCGGAGCTTCCTCTCGGTGCGCTGAAGGAGCGCACCGTTGGTCAGGAGCAGCACCACCAGGCTCATCTTCGTCCAATAGATAGGCGACTTCCCGAACGTCTTCACATCCGAGAGGGCGAGCAGTAGCCCACTCATGAAGATCACCGACAATCCGGTGAGTACCCAGGCGTGCGCGTTGCCCAGATCGTCGAGCAGACGGCTGCGATCTTCGTCGGTTCCACGCAGCGCGCGAAACGTAGCGCGGTCGGAAGAAACGGCGAGTCCACCGGCGAACAGAAGTCCGCCCAGGTGAAGAAATGTCACTATGCTCGACACGGCTCTCACATCGCCGTAAAGCGATGCCCACGGCTTGGCCGCGGCCGCGACGCTTTGCAGGACGGTGGCGGCAATGGCCATCAGTCGTGGAATAGCCACATCATCATAGTTCCAGCCGTGGCGAGCGCCATTGACGAGATTCCGATGGTGCGATGATGGTTGGCATTAGCGAGGCTCCTTTTCGCGCCACCTCCGTTCGCGCCGGCTAACGCGAACCCAGCGTCGGCGCCGAGCATCGCCGCCGAGTGAATGAAGCGGAGCGTGCGGCCGGCGGGATCTTTACGAGACTCCCAGAGATTCCAGACGCCGGTCACCGTATTGACCGTGAAGAGCGCGCCGAGTCCGAGCGCGACCGTCTTGTGCGCCATTTTGAGACGCTGTGACGGGAAGCCAGTCTGCTGTTCCGTGAGCAAACGCGCTCCCAGCACGTACTCCGCCGCGAATAGCGGCAGCTCCGCGTAGCTCGCCACCTGGTGAATTTTCAGCCGGGTGTAGTAGGCGTCGCTGTACTCGACCGCGCGAGGACGCTTACGGCGGACTGAGTCGGCGGTGGTCTCGCTGTCGGCAACGATTGAAAGACTGTCGCTGAATCCTAATGGCGCGATTCTGGGCCCAACGGGGACGGCCGTCGACAAAGTGGTAACCGCCATCAATTGCAGAAGCATTATCTGGAACCAGGTGTGAGTTATGAACCGGCTTGCGTCTTCGTACCTATATAGACACGCCGCGCTCCGCTTACCCTCATCGTTCCCGCTGCGCCAGCATCGGCGCAGCGGGTTCCTGCACGGGGATTTTCCGGGAATTGATTACTGGCAAGTCGGCATGCCGCGCGGCAACGGCAACGAGCACGTCTTGGTGACTCCGTCCTGCGTAATCACAATTGTCGCCGTCGCTGAGCCGTTGTAGGTGATGACTTCTCGCCGGTCCTTCGTTGTTGGCGACTGCCCCTGAATCGTAAGCGTTGCGTTCATCGAACGAATCACGGTGCCGGCCGTGGGATAAGTCGGCTTGCCTGACACTATGGGAACGATCAGTCCGCTTGTCGTGTCGCCAACCAGTCGCGTGGCGGTGAATGGACCGTCGCTATTCGTCCCGGTGGTGGACTCCTGACCACGCGAAGCTCCATTGACCGTTCGCTGCGTGCTTCCGACAGCGAGGCCCGTGATGGTCTGATCGCTGCTGTTGTTGACGACCGATACAGCGCTGTCGCGGCGGGTCACCGTGCCCGTTGACGTAATCTTCGCGTTCACCGTGTTCGTCGTGCTGTCGGGGGCGGACTGCACTGTTCCATCGGTCTGCTTGTATGATGTGACGCTGACGATAGTCAGGCCATTGTTGGTGGTCTTGGTGCAGGTCACCAACCCGGTGCCATTCGAGAAGCCGCAGGTACCGCCTTCATCTCCATGTCCGAACGGCCCTCCGTGTCCAAACGGCCCCTCGCCGAACCCTCTTCCAAACCCGATTCCGCCAGCGAAGTCAGGCCCGAGTCCACCGCCCATCATTCCTTCTCCTCCCGGCCCATGGTCGCCATGCGGACGCATGAAAAAGGCGCCCTCAGTTCCGTTTGTGGGCGCAAATGTATTGTTGGTGGACGAGAACCCCGCCGGGAGTGTGATGAGAGCATCAGTCAGCGACAACACCGAAGTGGAAGGAGATGTCGTATCCATACACGCAATCGCGATAATCGCAGCTGCGGCGACGGCAACCCTTTGCAGCAGTCCTTTCATCAGTCGTGTCCTCTTTCTGTTGTATGGTGCCGTTGCGAATGCTCAGGTGCCTGTCGCGTCGGCTTCATAGTCAGGAACACGCCAGCCGCTGGCTACCCTTATGCGGAGTTTTACAGCGTGTCGCTCTCGGGAAGCCAGGGGGCGAGCTTCTCTCGCAGAATCCGCAGCGCCTTGCCCATCTGTGCCTCGACCGTCTTCACAGAAATGCCGAGGACCGTCGCTATCTCGGCATATCTCAGTCCATGCGTGCGACTGAGCTCGAACACCTCGCGACAGCGGGCAGGTAACGCCGCGACCGCATTTCGGAGCGCAACTTCAATTTCCTCTTCGATCAGTTGCGCCGGAGCCGATGCGCTTACCGCGGCCGACCCCACTGCATCGGGCTCGCCCCTGCGTTCCACTCGTTCGTGACGCACATGATTGAGAGCGCGGTTCCGCGTCGACTGGAACAGGTAGGCCTGGGGCGAGGAATCGCGCGCGAGCGACTCTCGGCGGCGCCAGAGCTCGAGCATGACGTCCTGCACGACCTCTTCGGCCACAGCGCGCGAACGGACGATCGATTCGGCAGACCTTACGAGCGAAGGGTACCAGGCCCGGAAGATTGCATCGAATGCGGTTTCATCGCCCTGCCGAAGACGCTCGAGAAGCTCGTTGCTTTCCAGACGTGGCCTTGGAGGTTGTTCCCAGTGGGCGACTGTCCACAAAAACCGTAACAGCGCCCTTCAGGGTCACAATCTACGCCCCTGATGTCGCCGCCGGCCAAGGTTTGTTGCATTACCATTAGAAGCGCCCATAGGGTAACCGTGAGCTGGGGTGTTTCATTAGCGATATGATGTCCGACGGCACACAACATCCGAGGCCCGAGTCTTTGAGCCCGTCCCCTGATTGGGAGGCGCTCGCGCGCTATCTGGCCGGCGAAAGTCCGCGGGACGAAGCCGATCGGCTCGATGCCCGCTTCAGCGCCCAGCCAGCTGATAAAGCGCTGATGGATTCACTCGCCGCCATCACCAGACAGATGGCGGCCCATACGCCCGCGGATCTCGACGTCGAGGCCGCCCTCTCCCTCGTCAAGGCTCGGCGAAGCGCTGCAGATGCGCGGCCGCTCAAGCTCGAGCCGGCCGCCATGCAGCCACGGTTGGCTCGGCGAGTGCCATTTTTTGCCGTTGCGGCCGCCGCCATCTTCGTCATCGGAGTGGCCGGATTTCTCTCGCTTCGCGATCGTCCTGTTCAACAGTTCACTCCTTCGCCGGCACGAACGGTTGCGACCGGGATTGGAGCTATAGATTCTCTCCGGCTTCCCGATGGAACGCGGGTGGTGCTCGGACCCTTGAGCTCCCTCAGGGTTGCCGCGAATTACGGCGTCGAGCAGCGGGAGGTCGAGGCGCGTGGAGATGCGTATTTCGATGTGGTGCACGATACGTCGAAGCCCTTCATCACGCACGCTTCGGGGGCGATCATCCGAGACATTGGCACGCGGTTCGCCGTCCGCACCGATGCCGCCGAGGGCGTCTCTGTATCGGTCAGTCAGGGATCTGTTTCGCTCCAGGGGGTAAATACTAACGGGCACGGCGTCGTGCTCAGGCCCGGCGATCGTGGCTCGGTGCTCCCCAACGGCCAGACAGTGAGCCGACGCGGAAGCGCCGAGGACATGGCGTGGATGCGGGGGCGGCTGGTATTCAGGGAGGCGCCGCTGACTGAAGTCATCGCGTCTCTCAAACGATGGTACGGGATAGATCTGAAGGTGACGGACGAATCGCTCGCCGGGCGACATCTCACTGCGACATTCTCGGGTGAGCCTCCGGAACGCGTTCTCGAAGTGATTCGGCTGGTCCTTGGTGCAGACATGGAGCGTCGCGGCGATACGGTGATCGTCCATCCGGCGAAGGGGAGCTCGCGATTGAAATGATTCCTGAGAGACGGGTGCGATGGTTCTGCATTCTCGCATTCGCCTTCGTCACCCTGGCCACGGTTGACTCACGGGTTGCCGGCGCTCAATCGAATTGCGCGTCGTCCGCCCGTGGCGCATCCGGCCTTGCGACGGATGACTGGACCGGCGCTCTCGCGCGAAAAATTTCACTCCACGGTCGGGACGTATCTCTGCGCGAAGCACTCGACCGCCTGGCCGCAACTGCCCGCCTCAGGTTGTCGTACACCGCCGAGCTCCTGCCGCTGACACGGGCAGTGTGCCTCGCTTACGAGTCGACCCCTGTCGGGACAGTGCTGGTGGATTTGCTCGATGGAACTTCGCTGCGACCCGTCGCGGCGGGAGACGATCAAGTCGTCCTCGCACCGACAGCTGCGGCAACTCCTTCCACGGCTCCGCAGATGGTGGCAATGGCTCGGCAGATAAACGTCCTCGACAGAGTAGTCGTCACCGGCAGCGCGGCGGGAGGATCACAGCGTTCTCTTCCCTTCGCCCTTGACGTGATGAGCGGCTCGCAGCTGTCGCAACGCGGTGCCGGATCGCTCTCATCGGCGCTCGACGGCAGCGTTCCGGGAATGTGGCTGTGGGAACAGTCTCCCCTCAGTCTTCTCGCCCGCTACGGAAGCATACGTGGCGCGAGCTCATTCGGAGTTAGTTATCCGAAGGTCTATGTGGACGGGATCGAGGTCGCGAACTCGCTTCTCGTCACGACACTCGATCCGGAATCGGTGTCGCGCATCGAGGTAATCCGCGGGCCGCAGGGTGCGGCTCTCTACGGAGCGGACGCAATCAGCGGTGTCATAAACATCGTCACGCGCCAGGAGGGAAACGAGGGCGGTGCGCCACGCGCACAGCTCAGGACGTCCGAAGGTGCGTCAGCCAGTGCGTTCTCCGCAGGCAATGTTCTCGCACAGAATCACTCGCTTTCACTCCGCACCGGCACTGGAGTCCGCTCGGCAAGGCTCGGATTGACCGTCAGCACGCTTGGTGCATTCATTCCTGACGCATTCAGCCGACAGGTCGCATCCAACGGTGGCGTGAGATTCGTTGGTGCGCGCAGCGTAGTCTCTGGAACGTTCCGCTTCTTTGCGCAGGACGCGAAGACGCCGGAGAGCCCACTGCTTCAGGCATTTCCTTCGGCCACTCTTGCAGAGCGGTTGATCCAGAGCGAGTGGCTCGCGCGCTCGACGAACTCCCGTTCCGGCCTCGGCACACTCTCGCTTGCCGATTCCACCACACTTACGGCTCTCGATTCGAGCGATCGCCAGTCAGTGCGACAGTATACGGTCGGCGCGACAGCGACGTTCAGACCGGGCGACCGATGGACTCACACCGCAGTGGTCGGCTTCGACGGGTACAGTCTGAAAAGCGGCTCTGTACTCGACGGAGCTTTCCCTTCAGCTACTGATTCCGCACTTCGCGCTGCCCGGGGCAGCGCGACGCGCGGAACGCTGCGCGCGAGCACGGTGGGACAGTTTGGCGACGGCGAGAACACATTGGCGACAGTTACCTTTGCCGCTGAGTACTCCTTGATGCGCGACAAAACAGAAACCGATGCTCCTTTCGCTGTTTACCGCCCTTCGGAGCATCAAGGCACTGGAAGCCCCGGTGGGCCCAGCGGGTCGACTGGGTCAGGCGAATACGCCAGCTCCGTTGTCTACAACCGCAGCAACACTGGTCTTGTCGCGCAGACCAACATTTCGTACCGTGACGCTCTCTTTCTGAACACAGGTCTGCGCCTCGAGCGCAACACCGGCCTCACGGGCATCGGTCAATACGAGACTCTTCCGATGCTCGGAGTTGCTTTCGTTCGCTCACTCGGCGGAGCGACATTGAAGCTCAGAAGCGCTTACGGCAAAGGTGTCCGCCCTCCACAGACGAGCAGCCGCGTCGGCACCTTGATGGGATTGAACAATCCATCGGGGAGCTCGGCATTATCGGCCGAGAAGCAATCAGGAATAGAGGGTGGCGCCGACCTGTTCGTCGGACGAGCGATGACCTTTCATCTGACGCGTTTCGATCAGCGCGCGTCCGGGTTGATCCAGCCGGTGAGCGTGCCGCTGCCCGCCGGGACAGATACGCTTCCCTCGCGGCGTATCGCCTATGAGCTGCAGAACGTGGGTGAGATCACCAATCGAGGGTGGGAGCTGGAAGGCACCACGAGCGTCGGGCCCATATCGGTCGGCGCGACGTTTTCAACTGTCGACAGCAGAGTGCAGAAGATCGCCAACGGCTATTCGGGCGACCTCAGGCCTGGTGACCGCATGCTCGAGGTTCCCGCTCGCACCATGGGAGTGAACGCTTCGCTCACCGAAGGACGGTGGTTCACATCGTGGAATGTGTCCCGCGCGTCCGACTGGGTGAACTACGACCGGATTGCACTGGCTGCAGCGTTCCAGAATACAGCTCACCCTCTGTACGAATTTCTGGGGTCCCAGCTCAGAACCTACTGGCGCAAGTACGACGGCGTGACTCGGCTCGGCGCAAACTTTGGATACAATGTCGGGCGTGGATTGTCATTTATGGTTCGGGGCGAGAACCTGCTCGATAAACAGCAAGGTGAGCCCGACAACGTCACGGTTCTCCCGGGCCGAACGGTCAGCGGCGGCCTCCGGGTAAGTTTTTGACAGCCAGAGAAGTTTCCAGTTCCGAGGATTATTCGGTGTCGAGCCGCGAGCTCCGCGCGGCCCTCGTCGGCACTACGGAGCAGTGCGGTTAGACTGCACCATCGCCAACCTTTCCTCCGGAGTTGCGGAGCTCAGGGCAGCGAGCCTTCCTCGGCAATGTAGATTCCCTCCCCATGATTCTAGTACCTCTCCTGGCGGCGGCGTTTCTTTCTGACTCTGCGTTGGTTTACGATGGGCGATCGAACCACATCCATGTCGACGTCCCGCGCATCGATACCGTAGCCACCATCGACGGAAACCTCGACGAGGCAGTCTGGTCCCGCGCCGCACGACTTACCGGCTTCTCCCAGTATCAGCCAGTTGATGGCCGGCCGGCGGAAGAGCCGACGGAAGTTCTGGTCTGGTACTCGCCGAACGCGATCTACTTCGGGATACGGGCCCGCGAGATTCACGGCAACGTGGTGCACGCGACGCAGGCGAATCGCGACAACATCGCAAGCGACGATCAGGTCCAGATCCTTCTCGATACGGACAACGAGCGCCAGCTCGCGTTTCTGTTCGGCGTGAACCCACTCGGCGTGCAGCAGGACGGCACTCGCAGCTCGCAATTCGCGGGAGGCGCCGGGGGAGCTTCAGCCACTGGCGGCGGATCCGCCAACATCAATCCACTCGAGGGCAGCGTCGATCTCAACCCGGATTATGTCTTCGAGTCGAAGGGGCATCTGGTTCCGGGCGGATATGAAGTGGAAGTGCGGATACCGTTCAAGAGTCTCCGGTATCAGGAGGGCGACGTGCAGAGCTGGGGGATTCATATCCTGCGGCGCATACAACATTCCGGATATCAGGACACGTGGGCTCCGGCAGTGCGCGCAGCCGCAAACTTCCTCGCCCAGTCAGGCACACTCGACGGCATGCACGATCTGCAGCGTGGACTTGTGCTCGAGGCAACACCTACCGTCACCGGCAAGGTGGATGGCGCACCGAACGTAAATGGCGGCCGCCACTACACCTCGAACAGCGAAGTCGGCGGCGACGTGAAGTGGGGAATCCGCCAGAGCCTGACGTTGAACGGGACGATCAATCCCGATTTTTCGCAGGTGGAGGCCGACGTGGGTCAGGTGCTTCTCAACGAGCGCTTCGCCCTGTTCTATCCGGAAAAGCGTCCATTTTTTCTCGACGGCCTCGAGCTGTTCGACACTCCGAACCAGCTGATCTACACACGCCGGATCGTAGCTCCGAGGGCGGGCCTCAAGCTCACCGGAAAGCTTGCCGGATTCAATGTCGCGGCGATGACGGTAGCAGACGACAACAACAATTCCTGGACCGGCGATCATAATCCGTTGTTCGGAATCCTCCGCCTTCGCCGGGATTTCGAGCATAAGTACACTCTGGGATCCGTGCTGACCACACGCGAGGACGGCACGAATTTCTCACGCCTGGTTGCCGCTGATTTTCTTTTTTACCACTGGCGCCTGTACTTCGCTCAGTTTCAGGCAGCGCAGTCATGGACAGACAGCGCGGGAACCAGCCGGAAAGGCTCGTTGTTGCAGGCCGACTGGGATCGCACCGGGCGGATGTGGGGATTCCACTACACCCTGCGGAGCGTTGAGCCTGATTTCAACGCTGCCGCGGGCTTTATCAATCGCACTGGCATCGTCGAGGCGAGAACTTTCAACCGGCTCAGCTTCTACGGAGCGAAGGACGCCTTCGTTCAGACATACGGGTCATTTTTCCAGGCGGGTCGGACGTGGGGTTACAGCTCCGGCCGCCCGCTGATCGAGACGGTCGAATCCATAACTCCAAGCGCGACGCTACGGGGTGGATGGCAGGTTTCGGGCGAAATCTCGCACAATCTGTTCGCATACGATCAGACTCAATACAGTGGCTTGAGCGTCGTGCGGTCCATCGGATCACGAATTGATACAGTCGCCTTCACCGTACCAGGCCCGGAGCGGGATCAGTGGGACGGTACCCTGCATGCGACGACGCCAACGACGCGATTTTTCAGCGCAACAGGAGGTGTGAGCTGGGGTAAGACTCCGATTTTCAGCGAAGCGTCACCCGGCCGGGGAGTGAGGATCGATGCGGCAGTGGACGTCCGTCCAACAACGGCGCTCCGCACCTCGCTCCAGTTATCGAGACTCACTCTCGCGAGAGTTTTGGACGGGTCGCGATTTTCTACCGAGACCATTCCACGCGTGAAAACAGAGTACCAGGTGACTCCGGCGATCTTCCTGAGATTGGTCGGCCAGTACTCGGCGCGTTCCCGCTCGCCGTTACAGAATCGAAATGGAAATCCGATTCTCGTGAGCGGCGTGAGAGACACGGGCAGCACAACAAACGAATTCACGCTGGACGGGTTGTTCAGCTACCGCCCGATACCGGGGACGCTAGTCTATCTCGGGTATGGCTCAACAATGGATGAGCCGAGGGAGTTTCGGTTCCAGGATTTGAAGCGGACGACGGATGGGTTCTTTGGGAAGGTGAGTTACCTGTTTCGGCTGTAGCGGAGCCCGGAAATGGGTATTTCCGTCGGCCAATCGCTGTCGCTGTGTGCCGCCTCGGTCATCCTTACCGCGTGCGCAACGGGAGGCCGTCGTTCGCTGGACAGGATTGACCTTCTGATGAAATCCTACGATGGCGCTGGTCCCGGCGCATCGCTTCTCGTCGTTCGCGACGGAAAGCCGATAATACGGCGGTCATACGGGCTCGCGAACCTCGAGACAGGCACCGCCGCGACGCCGGAAACGAACTACCGCCTTGCGTCTGTGACGAAACAGTTCACGGCGACGGCGATTCTCCTGCTCGTGCAGGACGGAAAGCTCACCCTTGATGATCGAATCAGGAAATGGCTGCCTTCCTTGCCGTCTGCGTTTGATTCCGTCACCATCACGCACCTTCTCACGCACACGTCCGGGAGCGTGGCTTACGAGGACCTGATACCAGAAGGGACAAAGACCCAGCTCCATGACGCCGACGTGCTGCGGCTGCTCGAATCGCAGGACAGCACATACTTCAAGCCGGGTTCCGGGTATAGGTACAGCAACAGCGGTTATGCGTTGCTCGCTCTCGTCGTAGAGCGGGTGTCAGGAATGAGGTTCGCTGCGTTCCTGAGGGATCGGATTTTCGTCCCGCTTGGGATGACTCACACCGTTGCTTACGAAGAGGGCGTCTCGACCGTCGCGAATCGCGCGTTCGGGTACACGATAAAAGACGGAACGTGGACGCGAAAAGACCAGAGCACCACGAGCGCCGTGCTCGGCGACGGCGGCATCTATTCGTCAATTGACGATCTCGCGAAATGGGACGCTGCTCTTTACGACTCGCGCCTCCTGAGCGATGAATCGCGCCGGCTGGCGTTCACTCCGCATACCGCGACCGATCGGGCGGACGTCAAGTATGGATTCGGATGGCGGATCACCGGTGAGACTCTCTGGCACTCCGGAGAGACATCGGGATTCCGCAATGTGATCGTGCGGTACCCGTCGCGGCGACTTACTGTGGTGATGCTTACCAACCGCGATAACGCGGATCCGTACGCGACAGCGCTCGCCGTCGCGAAAGGCTTTTAGGCGAGTTCTAGTCCGGCACTCCGTGCAGTTGATTAGCGAAGCCGGACCATTGAGTCCAATTCGCCACCTAACTGCGAATCAAGGCTTTGTACTTGATCCGGTGCGGCTGATCCGCGTCCGCTCCCTTTCGTTTCTTCAGATCCTCGATGTACGCCTGGTAATTCCCCTCGAACCAGACGACCTCCGAATCCCCTTCGAACGCCAGGATATGCGTCGCGATACGATCGAGAAACCACCGGTCGTGCGTGATCACCACCGCGCACCCCGAGAAATCCAGCAGCGCGTCTTCCAGTGCGCGCAACGTGTCCACATCCAGATCGTTCGTCGGCTCATCGAGCAGCAGCAGATTCCCGCCACTCTTCAGTAGCTTTGCGAGATGCAGGCGGTTGCGCTCTCCACCTGAGAGGTTCCCCACCTTCTTCTGCTGGTCGGCGCCCTTGAAGTTGAGGCTCGACAGATATCCACGTGTGTTGATCTCGCGCTTCCCCACCTGGATCACGTCAGACCCACCACTCACCTCGTCGTAAACTGTCTTATCCGCGTCCAGCTCCCGCCCCTGATCCACGTAGGCGAGCTGCACCGTCTCGCCAATCTTCAACGATCCACTGTCCGGCTTCTCCTCGCCAACGATCATCCGGAACAATGTGGTCTTACCTGCTCCGTTCGGCCCGATCACGCCGACAATTCCACCGCGCGGCAGCGAAAACGTCAGGGAATCGAACAGCACCTTGTCACCATAGGCCTTCGCCAGGCCGTCCGCGATCACCACGTCATTCCCCAGTCGAGGCGCCGGCGGAATCACAATTTCGTTCTGACTGATCTTCTCTTCCTGTTTCTCACTCACCAGGTCTTCATAGTGCTGAAGGCGGGCCTTGCTCTTGGACTGCCTGGCGCGAGGCGACAGGCGCACCCACTCGAGTTCGCGCTCCAGCGTTCTCTGCTTGGCACTCGCCTGCTTCTCTTCAGTCGCAAGCCGGGTGCGCTTCTGCTCCAGCCACGAGGAATAGTTGCCCTCGTACGGAATTCCGGCGCCGCGGTCGAGCTCCAGAATCCAGCCGGCCACATTGTCGAGGAAATACCGGTCGTGGGTCACGGCCACCACGGTTCCCGGAAATTCCGCGAGGTAGCGCTCCAGCCACGCCACACTCTCGGCGTCGAGATGGTTGGTCGGCTCGTCGAGCAGCAGCATGTCCGGTTCTTCCAGGAGAACCCGGCAAAGCGCCACACGCCGTTTCTCACCGCCTGAAAGATTCGTCACTTCCGCTTCAGCCGGAGGCAGGCGAAGCGCATCCATCGCGATCTCAATCTTTCGATCGAGCTCCCACAGATTCGCGGAGTCGATCTGCTCCTGCACTCGGCCTTGCTGTTCGAGCAGCTTCTCCATCTGCGCGTCGGTCATCGGCTCGCTGAACTTCATCGAGATCTCCTCGAACTTCCTGAGCAGATCGCGTTGTGGCTTCACCGCCTCTTCGACATTCTCGAGCACGTTCTTGGTGGGGTCGAGCTCCGGCACCTGCGACAGGTATCCGATGCGAGTGCCCTCGTGCGGCCACGCTTCACCCTGAAAATCGTGATCCACCCCGGCCATGATGCGAAGGAGTGTGGACTTGCCGGCGCCGTTCGCGCCGAGCACGCCGATCTTGGCGCCAGGGTAAAAAGACAGCCAGATCCCGCGCAGAATCTCCCGCGAAGGCGGGACGACCTTGCGCAGGTCTTTCATTACATAAATGAACTGTGGTGCCACTTAAAAGCCTCAATTTTCCGGAGTAATCCCGGGAGTATTCACCGGGAGATGAGCGCTCCGAAAGTTAAGGCCTCCGGGTGCGCCGCGGCGTCATGAAGAATGAGCCGCCGCCAGCACCCAACACCGATTTCGTCATCTGTCGGTAATCGCAGTTGCTTCTTCGACCCGCGACAGTGCAACCGTATCAACCTGTGTTCCCGGAGCATCACCATCCAGGAACTCGTCATGGTGAATCAGATCGCGCAGACGTGCGGCGCTGCCGAGCCGATACGGCACGGTCGTCACCACTACATTCGGCTTGAACAGAAACGCCGTGCGGATGTAGAGAGACGTTTTGTTGTGAAGCAGATGCTCCCACCATCTGTGCGGAACAATTTCAGGCACGATGACCGTGACCAGATCGGCCTCTCCTCCGTGCGTCAGGCTTTTGACATAATCCACCAGCGGCTTAATCACCGATCGGTATGGTGAGGGCAGAATCACCAGCTCCACGCCTATGTCCCATTCCTCCCATTGCGACGCAAGCTCCCTGGCGTCATCGGGATCTACTTCGACATAGGCCGCGCGAACGTCTTCCGAGATTGTCGTCGCGTAAACGAGCGCACCCGCGGTAGGCTTCGTGATTCCATTAACCGGTACCACTACGGTGTGATGAAGGAACATCAGCGGCGCCTGGCCAGCGTATCTGATCTCGCGCTCGAAGGATTCGTAATGAGCGTGGATCTTCCTCAGCAACAAGATGATCGACGGAATTATCAGTACGACAATCCATGCGCCGGTGGTGAACTTCGTCACCACCTGGACGATCGACACCAGGGCCGTAGCCACCGCCCCAAATCCGTTGAGGAGCGCTTTCCACCGCCATCCCTTCGTTCTGATTCTGAACCAGTGGACGACCATTCCCGCCTGCGACAACGTGAAGCAGACAAACACGCCAATCGCATAAAGAGGGATGAGAGCACTTGTGTCGCCACGGAACAACCACACCAGCAGCATCGCTACCAGCGCCAGAGCGATGATTCCATTGGAGAACGCGAGGCGGTCTCCGCGAGCCGCGAACTGGCGCGGCATGTATCCATCTCGCGCCAGGATGCTCGAGAGTCGGGGAAAATCGGCGAATGCTGTGTTCGCAGCGAGGACGAGAATGGCGAACGTCGCGTATTGAAGAGTGAAATACAGTGCGCCGCCGCCGAAGATATGTCTTCCCAACTGTGAAAGAATCGTCTCGTGCGCTGTCGGCATCACCTGGAAGCGCCGCGCGAGATAGCTGACGCCTAGAAAGAAGGTGGCGAGAATCGCTGCCATCCATCCCAGTGTCGTGGCGGCGTTCTTCGAGCCCGGACTTCTGAACGCTCCAACTCCGTTCGAGATCGCCTCCGTTCCCGTCATTGCAACGCATCCTTCGGCGAAACCCCGGAGAATCAGAAAGGTGAGCGCAAATCCCACCGGCCATCCCGGGCCGTGTTGCGCTACCGATGTTGGATCGACTCGTATCGGGCCCGCCACCGGGGCAATCTCATGCCCCGCAAACCCCCGGTAGATGCCCGTGGCTATGAGCGCCAGCATTATCGCGATGAAAATGTATGTCGGCACGCTGAACACGATGCCCGACTCGCGCACGCCGCGAAGATTTACCAGCATCAGGAGGAAGATCGCTGCAATGCACAAACCAACGGTGTGCGAAATGAGCAACGGATACGCGGAAGTGATTGCCGCGATGCCGCTGGAAATCGACACCGCGACCGTCAGGATGTAGTCGGTGAGAAGAGACGCAGCTGCGACCAATCCGAATCGCACACCGAGGTTGTCCTTGCTCACCGTGTACGACCCGCCGCCGGCGGGGTAGGCAAAGACGGTCTGGCTGTACGAGATCGCCACCAGTACCAGAAGTCCGACGATTACGGCCGAGATGGGAACGACGTAGGAAAGAGCCGCTGTGCCGAGCACCGCCAGAACCAGCAGTGTCTGCTCCGTGGCGTACGCAACGGAGGAGATCGCGTCCGAGGAGAGAACAGCCAACGCGGTCTTCTTATTGAGGCGTTCGCCCTCCAACCTGTCGGAGGAAAGAGGCCGGCCAAAGAGCAGTCGCTTGAAACCCGGAAAAGTGCTGGACATTGATCTCGTTCTGACCTGGAATACGGGCAGCCGCATCCTGGAATGCGGCTCGAGCCCACCTCATCACAGAGAGTTCTGTCGGCCCGGTGGACCGTAATGACTAGCGCGCGAGGAGTGAAATGCGCGTTAAGATCTAGCTCTTCTCCGTGAAGAAATCATAAAGATTTCTACTGGCCCGCGAGCACATCCACGTCAATTGCCGGTACCCGAAGCGTGAAGATGCTGCCGCCACCCACTCGTGCCTCATATACCAGAGAGCCGCCCTGTGCTTCGACAAGCGCCCTCGCAATTGACAACCCAAGGCCTGACCCGCCCACATCAGGCGGCAACCCGGGCTTTCGGTAGAACGGCTCGAAGATTCTTTCGCCTTCTGCGCCGGGCACACCCTGCCCTCTGTCTGAAACCGAGAACGCCAGCCACTCTCCGTCCCGCCGGACACCAAGGTCCACAGGTTCCGACGGTGGGGAGTACTTGAGCGCATTTTCCAGGAGGTTTACGAGAGCTCGCAATGTCTGCGGGAAATCGAACCTGCCGATCAGCAGCGGGTCGCCCTCTTCGATCGCCACCCTGATCTCACGTCCCACTGTCGTCCCCGCCACTCGTTGCAGCGCTGCTCCAATGAGATCCTCGGCTTCGTTCGGCTCCGGATTGAGAGAGGCGGTACCACTGTTGAGTCTCGATATGTCGAGCAGATCGGCAACCAGGGAATTGAGCCGGTCGGCTTCCTCTTCGATTATCATCGCTCGTTCGTCGCCACCTGATGCGAGGTCGGCCGCGAGCGCCTTGATGGTCGTGAGAGGCGTCCGGAGATCGTGTGAGACCGATGCGATCACTGCGTCCTTGAGACGTGACGCCTCGCGCAATGCGTCGGCGTGTTCTGCTCTTGCTCCAAGCTGTTCGCGCTCGATCGAGAGCCGTTCGAGCTCTGCACTGCGTTGCCGCGCGATATCGGCGTCAGCACGCGCTCGCTCAAACAGCTGCGCCGCCACGACACTCGTGAGAAGAAATGCACCGAGCACTGCCCAGTCGACCGATTTGGCCACTGCGAGCGTTCCATACGGCGGCAGAAAGAACCAGTCGAAGGATATGAATGCAATGCCCGCGAGAAGAAATCCGAGCCCTCGGCCTTCGCGTGCGCTTCCACCCTGAACCACGAGGAGATAGACGAGCGCCACCTGCGCTTCGTTCAGGCGATTGCGAACGAGAAGCATTCCCACCGTCACGATGGCGAGTACGCCGAGCCAGACGATCCAGGGCCATCGCCCCCGGTTTCCAGCCCGCGTCACGGCAGACAAAGGTATTACGACCACCGCTACGGCTCGAAGCGGTAACCGACGCCCGGCTCGGTGATGATCAATCGCGGCCGCACCGGGTCGGCTTCAATCTTCCGCCTCAGACTTCGGATATGTACCCGCAGATACTGCTGGGCGTCACCGTATGAGCTGCTGCCCCAGACAGCGTCGAAAATCTGGCGGTGAGTCATCGTGCGACCGGCGTTCTTCACCAGCGTCCGCAGCAAATCCCATTCGATTCGCGTGAGGTGTACCACGCTGCCGTCGCGCAGCAGGCTCGGCTTGGCCAGATCGATCGTCACTGCGCCGGCCTCGATCAGGGAGTTCGCCGGCCCTAGTGGCGTTGTGCGCGCTCGGCGCAGCTGCGCGCGAACTCGCGCTCTGAGCTCACTGGTGCTGAAGGGCTTGGTGATGTAGTCGTCGGCGCCGGCATCGAGGAGCTCGACTTTCTCTGCATCGGCATGCCGCGCCGAAAGAACGATGATGGGCACATCGTACCATTTACGGATTTCGCGGCACACGTCCACACCCGGTATGTCGGCCAGACCGAGATCGAGAATGATCAGATCGGGACGTTCCGCGGCTGCCATGTCGATTCCTTCGGCACCGGATACGGCTTCGATCACCCTCGTTTTTTCGTCGCCAAGAGCGTTCCGGACGACACGTCGGATTTGCGGCTCATCATCGATCACCAGCACAGTCGTGACAGCCATACGAGCAAGTTACCGACGCTGCTCCCCACCCTCCAGCACTGGAAACCTGAACGGCCCCCTCAAGACTGGTTTTGGCAGAACCAAATGACACTTAATCATTAGGTTGTAGAATCCGTTCAATAATAGTAGTGATTTGCTACTATATAGGGCCAGCGACATCGTTTATTCTTGGCTTCATGCTTCCACTCGAATTCACCGCAGCCGAACGAAACCTGATCCGTCGGCTTCGTACGCCTGCCGCGGTGCAACGCTGGCTCAATTCTCTCCCCTACAACACCGAAAAGGGGGGTGAGACCCTTCGAACCTTTCGCGGCGTGGTGCGCACCGGCTCAGCGCATTGTCTCGAGGCAGCACTCTCGGCCGCCGTCATCCTGGAGCAGCACGGATTCCCTCCTCTCGTGCTCAGCTTCGAATCGATCGACCTGCTCGACCACGTCATCTTCGCCTATCGCGCGCCCACTGGCTGGGGCTCGGTTGCGCGCTCCCGCGACCCCGGGCTGCACGGCAGAAAGCCTGTTTTCCGGACCCCTCGCGCGCTCGCCCTGAGCTACACGGAGGGTTACGTGGACTACACAGGCCGCATCAAAGGCTATGCTGTCGAGGATCTCCGCGTGCTGGGTACCTACGATTGGCGGCTCTCAGACCGAAATGTGTGGAAGGTCGAACGACTTCTGCTCGACACGCCGCACCGGGCAATTGTCTCGTCGGACCGGCGTCATCTCGCAATGCAGCATCGCTACCGGGAATTCCGCGAGAAGTACAGCCACAAACCGTGGAAGTACTTCTCCGGACAATCAAGCTGGACCTCACTCCCGCCCGAATTCCGTCGTCGCGGTTGACTCTCGAATTGTCGAGCGCCGCCGTGACACACGGGCGTTTATCCTTCTGGCAGTCGCGATCAGCATTTCCTAGCTTCAGGAACCCCAAATCACAGGCTGTTCGCGGGTCGCCTTAGCAGGGAGGTCGCATGTTCATCGCCGTTCAGCACACAATATTCGACCCGCCGGCTTTCTGGGCCAAAGCCGGTGAGATCGTTCCGCATCTTCCCGGGCACGTCAAGCTGCATCAGTGTTTCCCCACCAGGGACGGTTCGCGAGCCGTTTGCGTCTGGGAGGGAATTTCGGTCGACGTCGTGCGGAAATACGTGGAACAGCAGGTAGGCTCCATGAGCTCCAACGAATACTTCCAGGTGGAGAACAGCGACGCGATTGCATTTCCCTCGGGTCTCACGAGCCCTGGCCACAGAGTGCGGTAGCCCGACGAGCACGTACTCTGCGTCATGAGAGCTGGTGAGCTACTCTACCAGCCATGAGCAATAACCAGATTCTCGATCTCAGCGGCAGGAAAGCACTCGTAACAGGCGGTTCTCGCGGCATTGGTGCGGCAACTGTAAAGCTCCTCGCCGCCGCCGGGGCGGACGTAGTCGTCGGGTACCACGTCCGGAGCGTGGAGGCGAATGCCGTCGTGGAAATGGCGCGAGCGGCCGGCGTCCATGCCGCGGCGGTGGCTGCCGACGTCAGTACCCGTGATGGTGCCGACGCACTCATGAGAGCGACTTATCGCGAGCTCGGCGCACTCGATCTTTTTGTCGGCAATGCGGGCATCTGGCCGGCCGAAGACATCCCACTCACAGAAATGGATGACGAACACTGGCATCGTACCATTCGCGAGAACCTCGACTCCATTTTCTTCACCACTCGAGCGGCGACCCGGCTCATGCCGAATGGCGGCAGTATCGTTCTGGTGTCGAGCACCGCTGGCCAGCGTGGCGAGGCCTACCACGCTGATTACGCAGCTACGAAAGGGGCGGTGATCTCATTCGCCAAATCGCTTGCTGTTGAGCTGGGGCCCCGCAACATTAATGTCAACTGTGTCGCGCCCGGCTGGGTGGATACCGACATGGTTCAGGCCACCATCGCAAGCGCGGGACTCGAGCAGGTGGTATCAGGAATACCGATCGGGAGGATCGCCTCCCCCGAAGACGTTGCCGGCCCGATCGTATTCCTGTGCTCCTCACTCGCCCGTCACATCACGGGCGAGGTCTTGAACGTCAACGGGGGCAGCGTTCTCTGCGGGTAAGCCCAATCATCCCAGGGACGATCAGAGGTAGCGCGCTGAGGCCATCGCTATCGCGGTGAATACAAGAAGCAGCGCCACGATACGCAGCGATTTCTTCGCACGCGCCTGCAGTGCGGCCATTTCAGCGCGCTGAGCTTCGCTCGGAGTGCCCCCAGCTGCCTGAATGGTGGCCCCCAGTTCGCCCATCTTCTTCGCCGTGCTTCCACCCACCGCACTTCCAATCCCGCCAGCAATGAGGGCCGCCACAGCGCCAACTCCAAGAACCTTTGCCATAGTGCTCGAAGTCCATTCGCCGTCCGTCGTCATTGCCAGCCGCACGTACATAAAGAGACCTGACAGCACTGTCAGCAGCATCGCCGTGGTGATGTAGAACCGCGCGCGGCGTCGCATCATCAGCTCCTGCATGAACACCATGCCGGCCTGGCCGAGTGCACTCTGCGCCGGCATGATGAACCAAGACAGCATGACGATACCTCCTACCCAGAAAATTCCGGCTAATATGTGAACCAGTCTGAAGATGATCATGAGTGAACTCATTGGCGGGTCTCCAGTTGTTGTGATTGCACTATTGCCACTCTGCCACAAAGATGTTTGTCTCAGTCGGCTTGTCGGCGTGGCGATTGGATGCCCAGACGAGCTCTTTCCCATCCGGGCTGAACATCGGGAAGCCGTCGAATGACTCGTCGAAGGTGATCTGCTCGAGTCCTGTTCCGTCGGGGTTTACCAGGAAGAGATCAAAATTTCCGCTCCGCGGGTTCTGGTAGTTGGACGCGAAGATTATCCGCTTGCCATCAGGCGTCCATGAAGGACCAAAGTTGGCGCCACCCAGGTGAGTGATCTGCCGGTTGTTGGAGCCGTCGGCGTTCATGATGAACAGCTCGACCTTTGCCGGCCGCACGAGCCGCTGCGCCAGCAGATCACGATACGCCCGCAGCTCAGCCGAGTCCGTGGGGTGATTGGCGCGATAGACAATCTGCTTGCCATCCGGTGACCACCAGGCGCCGCCGTCGTAGCCGGGCGTATTGGTGAGGCGCCGAACGTCGGTTCCGTCAACATTCATCGTATAGATATCGAGATCGCCATCCTTGAGCGACGTGAACACTATCCGCCTGCCGTCGGGTGAGAGCACTCCCTCGGCAGTGTACACGTCGTAGTGTGTCAGGCGGTGCAAGCCGGTGCCGTCGCGGTTCACCGTGTAAATGTCATACCGATCCAGCGGCCACACGTATCCCTTCGAGGGATCAGGCCTCGGCTGACAGACCGAGTCATGCGCTGTGCTGGACGCAAAGAAAAGCCGCTGATCGCCTGGAAAGAACCAGCCGCAGGTGGTCTTGCCGCGCCCGTCGGAGATGCGTCGGGCGCCCGTCCCGTCGGTGCGCATGATGTACTGCTGGTCGCACGGATATCCGTTTCGCGTGCTCTGAAGTGTCAACCATTTACCATCATTACTGAAATACGCTTCCGCATTCTCGCCGCCAAAGGTGAGCTGGCGTATGGATCGAAAGTGATGCTCGGCGGGAAGAGGCTCGATGGCCCGCGCAGGCGAGACGGCAAGATCGCCTTCCGGCGCTCCAGTACCTGACGGTGCTCTAGCTGCAGCGGACGCGCACCCTTGAGCCGTGACCAGGGCAAGAGCCGTCAGGAAATAGAGTCGGGACATGTGCACCAATAATAGCCGTCCCCGGCTTTGCGGCTATAGCGCGACCCCTACAGTTGCTGGCCCTCGTGACGATTTTCCATCATCTCGTCTCCCCGCATGAGATCGTCATCCCAGATCAGTCGCGGATCATTACTCTCGAAGACGTTCGCATGTACCATCCATCCGAACACCTGCTTTACGAACCTGCCGCCGGCCGAGTCACACGCCTCTCGTGTATCAACGCCAAGCGGCCCGAACACCGGGCGTCCGTTCTGCACCTCCGGCCAGCGGTCTTCGCCTCCACGTGGCGGCAGACACCAGTTCACGTGCTTGTGCCATTGCGCCACGCTGATCGGAATGCGCTTGTCCAGATCGTCCGCCGAGAAGCGTTTAGGCGCGGTGTACATCGCCCCGACCAGCAGGAAACCGCCGCGGGCATCTTTCTTATATAGTAGCGACGTCGGCTTACCGGGGTTGAAGCGGAACTGGTTCTCGAGCGCCCACAGATTTCTGGTAAAGTGATACACGCGTTGATTCTTGATCTGCGGCGCAAACATTCTGAAGCCATCTGCTTCGGCAACCCTCACGTCACGATATTTCGCAATCGCCTGCCGGAGCTCAGTCACGACGGTGCTCGCGCGAATTGAGTCGGCGACAGTGACAGGTCGGTAAGGCGTGGTTTCCATGTGCTCTGCCATCGCCCTCATGTCCATGTCGCTCATTGTCGAAACCTTTGGGCGTATGGTGTGGGCGCTCTGGGCAGTCGCTGCGCTCGAAGCAGTGGCCAGCATGAAAGCGGCTGCAATGATTCGCGAGCGAGCCGGGGTTTTTCTCGGTGGGAACATCATTCTACTCTCTTGTGACTGATACGATTCTCTGAATGATGCGTCGCGGACTCGCTGGCTGGTAGTGCTCTACTCGTTGCCGAACTGAGCTACCAGCCGCTTAACCGCCGCACCAACCTTTTCGGTAGCCAGCCCATGAATTTCGGCACCGTCCCAGAAAACATTCTCGCCCGGAATGTTGTACGGCGCGTACGGATGATGATCTCGTTTGAGCAGCACCACTGCCGGTTTCCTGAACGCGGACGCGGCGTGCGAGATACTCGTGTCTGGAGTGAAAACCATGTCTGCGGTGCCGACGAGGGCCAGGGCGTCACGCAACCGAGGGGTCATGACGGAGAGCGCACTCACCATTTTGGCCACTTGCTTGACGCTTTCTGACTCACTCGGCAATCCGATAACCACCATCGAGAGGCGGGGGGCGAGGGCGCGAACACGTTTGAGAACGTCGATGAAGTTTACGTCTGCCCACCGCCGCTTCGCTTCCGATGCCGACAGATTTACCAGCAGGCGTCGACCCAGCCGCAAGTTACCGCCGCCGGAGACGATTCCCTCTGCGGGCAAAGTCGTTTCGGTCGCAAGGGTCGCTGCCATATCCCATCGGACGTCTGCTTCCTGGCGCTCCACATCGGATAGAAATATCTCGGGTTGCCAGTCGACACTGCTCGCATCCACGCCGTATGGAGCCGATAATGCCTGCGCCCCACGAATGTACGGAGTTGAGCGATCGTATCTCGCAACCCCAACGTTGTAGACGAGGTCGTTGTTACCGCCACTCACGCCCACTCTGTAGGGCGCTCGTGCCGCAAGCATCAGCATCGGAGTCGACGTGAATATCTCCGGGTTGTTGATGCGCCCGTCAACGATCACGTCATAGCGTTCGGCGCGAAGCCGTCGCATGAGCTTCACATAGCTCAGAGACGACCGACGATCGAGCGTGAAGACCTTGCCAACGTGCGGGTTTCCCTCGAGCACGGGCGCGGTGGAGGGATTGGCGACAACATCCACCGTGCCGAACTCACTCGCCTGCGCCAGGACCCGGATCAGACCGGTGGCCATAATCATGTCGCCGATGCGCTCGTATCTGACGAACAGCGTCCGCAGGGGGCGCGCATCAAACCGCGCGAGGTCCACGTTACGCGGCCCAGGTAGCGCCCGTCCAATGGCGCGCATCCACATTGCGCGCCATGCGCGCTCAAGCTGTTTCGGATCCACCTGTCAGCGGCAGCTCCAGCAGTTTTCTCGAAGGTTGTGGATCGAGCGCCTGGAATAGATGAATGCGATCGATGACAACGGGGTCCATCACGCGTATAGCCAGAAGCTCACGCGCCGTCTGAGGTGTCAGCGTAGGATAGAGACTCAGGGTGCAGTGCGGGCTGAAGGTGAAGCGCGCACGCCCGAACATGAGGCCACTCGTCGCCAGCCTGTCGTGAAGAGCCCTCAGCGGCCCGTGAGGCTCGAGCGGCAGAACGACTATCTCGGTCTGCATGAATCTCACCGGCGGGCCGAATCGCAATGTCATGGGCGCCGTGCTCGACGCGATTGGCGCCAGCTTCTCCCACAATTCGACTGTCGTTACCGATCCTGGTATCGGACCAACACCGGATGACCCGGTTATCGTCACATGGGGCGCCTTGTAGCGGGCAAGCCGTTGGTCGAACCGTTCGTTGATTGCTTTTATCTGCTCGCCCGCTGCTCCCCCCAACTCCGCAATGATGAAGATTCCGCTGAGCTGCACGCCTTAGTAATGCACCGACGACAGCATCGGCAACCAGCCCCCCCCATCGACATGGATTACGCCGGCCCGAAGGAGTTTCCGGTCGAGGTAGTTGCCGGGATGCGAATGCTGGTACCTGATGACTTTGACTCCTACAAATGTTCCAATTGCCGCCCCGGCCATGACGTCGCTCGCCCAATGCTGCCGGTTGTATATCCGCGACATACCAGTAAGAGCGGCGCCCCCATATACGATGGGCCCGATAACCCACCGCGTCCGTGGCCACCAGCGCTCAGTCTCGCTCGACACCGCTGCGGCAAACGCGAATGCACTGGTGGTATGGCCTGAAGGAAACGAGCGATAGTCATCACTCTTGAAGCCCCGGAACGGTTGGAAGTTGGCCGCGTTGTCCATGCTGGCGTACGGACGAGCGCGTCCTGCGGTAAACTTGAGCGTCCCGGTTACCATGTCCGCGAGAACGATGGACTCGACGGTGTGGAGGCCGAGATCTTCGGTGCGCCGCTGGTTATCGAACCGGCCCACGAAATAGATGCCTGAAGCCGTTATGATGCTTCCCGGATCACCCAGTAGCCGAAAGACGGTCGCACTGGTGTGTAGTATCTTGCTGGACTGCCTGGCCGGCTTCTGAAGCTGGGTAGTGACATGGCGATCCAGCGGTGCCAGTCCGATCGTCGCCAGCGTGAACCCCCCGACAGTGAGTAAATCACCTAGGGTGAACAGCGGCTTTTGGCCGTTGATCGTGTCATTCGTTTGCGCCTGGGCCATGCTGCTTGAGACCAACGCCAGTACCAGGACGCCGTACAATAGTCTTCGCACTACAAACCTCGCGATGTTCAGGCCTTCGAGATGCACTAACCGGTGAAATACATAGCACACCGCTTGCCACGCTTGCCACACCCCTTGCCGCCATTACCGCAAAAGGACATATCCCCAGAATGTTAAACATCGACCTCACGGGGCGCCGGGCGCTCGTCGCCGGGGTGGCCGACGACGGCGGCTTCGGATTCGCCATCGCGAAGGCCCTTGCCGAGGCCGGTGCCAGTGTCTGCGTGGCCACCTGGCCTCCGGCGCTCAACATCTTCATGAATCTCCTGAAGCGCGGCAAGATGGACGAGTCCAGGCGGCTCTCGTCGGGCCAAATACTCGAGTTCGAGAAGATATACCCGCTGGATGCCGCATTCGACACGTTGTCCGAAGTGCCCGAAGACATCCGCGCCAGCAGGCGCTACCGCGATACGGGAGATTTTTCGGTTGAAGGACTGGTCAATCACGTCCGGGCCGATTTTGGAGACATTTCGCTCGATATCGTCATCCACTCCCTGGCTAACGCGCCGGAGGTCAAAAAATCTCTTCTCGAGACAAGCAGATCGGGGTACCTCGCGGCTATGAACGTGAGCGCCTACTCCCTTGTCTCGATGGTGAGCCGCCTCGGGCCCCTGATGCGGCCTGGTGGATCATTTCTCTCGCTCACCTACATGGCCAGTGAGCGAGTGGTCCCGGGTTACGGAGGTGGGATGTCTTCCGCCAAGGCCGCACTCGAGAGCGACACTCGTACACTCGCTTTCGAGGCCGGCCGGAAGTACGGCCTGAGAGTCAACACCATCTCAGCCGGCCCTTATGCCTCGCGGGCGGCGAGCGCTATCGGAATCATCGAACAGATGGTGGACTACTGTGCCCTTAATTCACCGCTCACGGATGCCCTCACCGCAGACGAAGTCGGGATGGCGGCCGCTTTCCTGTCGAGCCCGCTGGCCAGTGGCATCACCGGAGCCACCGTTTATGTGGATAAGGGGTATCACGCCATGGGCATGGCTGTTGTCGGCGTTCCCACAACGTCGAGCTCGCTGTAGCTCGCAGTAGTACCCTTCCGATCTAACACCCGCAATTGCATAGCTGACCGTGCTTCGCCGCTACCTCGCCACGTGCATAGTCCTGTTGAGCACGCAGGGTTGCTTCATCCTGCCGCAGCGCGCGGCTGCCCCGGCCCCAAAGAGCGCTACTGCCAGACAGGCCGAGATCGCCGACAGCATCGAGCACGCCACCGGACTCAAGCCCTACAATAAAATCGTCACCCCCGGAGCGCGAACAACCATTGGCCTGTTTCTCACGCATCGCGTCGGCGACACTCTGTACTTCGAGATTCCTCGGCGCGAGCTGAACCGCGATCTCCTCCTCGTTGGCCGGTTCGCTCGCGCAAGTGCCGGAGGGCAGAGCTTTGGCGGGGACGAGTTCACTGAACGAGTGCTGCGGTGGGAACAGCAGGAAAATCGCATTCTGCTGCGAAGCGTTTCATTCGAGATCACTGCGGATTCGACGCTCCCCGTATATCGCGCCGTCGCACAGGCGAGTTATCCGCCGGTAGTTGCCGTATTTCCGGTGGAGACTTACGGGCCTGACAGCGCCGCGGTGATCGACGTCACGCGACTTTACACCACGAATGTTCCCGAATTTATCGGCGCACGCGGATCGCTCGACGAGAAGCGCTCTTTCATCGAGCGGGTGAATGCATTCCCCGACAACGTCGAAGTGGAAGCGACACAGACTGCGACGCCTGACACGCCTTCGGAAGCCGGGCGTGTATCAGGACCCGTCCCCGCTTCGAGCATTCTCGCGCATTGGAGCATGGTGCGGCTGCCCGAACGACCGATGATGCCGCGCCTCGCCGACAAGCGGGTCGGTTATTTCACCGTTACCCAGACCGATTACGGAACACGCCAACAGCGCGTTGTGCCACGGTTGTACATCACCCGCTGGAGACTGGAAAAGAAATTCCCCGACTCTGCCCTATCCGAGCCGGTGAAGCCAATCGTGTATTACGTGGACCCGGCCACACCGGCGCAGTGGATTCCCTGGATCAAGAGAGGCGTGGAGGATTGGCAGCCGGCACTCGAGGCTGCCGGCTTCCGGCATGCAATCGTGGCCAGGGATGCTCCCTCTCCGGTTGATAATCCGAACTGGTCGCCGGACGACGTTCGGAACACCGTCATCCGGTGGTTGCCGTCAACTACTGAAAACGCCACCGGGCCCACTGTTTACGATCCGCGTACCGGCGAGATCATCAACGGGTCGGCACGCCTTTTTCATAACGTAATGAACCTCGCGCGAACCTGGTACTTCACTCAGGTGTCGCCGCTGGACCCCCGTGCGCAGCGGCTGCCATTCCCCGATTCACTGATGGGTCGACTCGTTGAATACGTAGTTGCCCACGAAATTGGACACACCCTCGGCCTTCAGCACAACATGAAGGCAAGCTCTACCTATCCGGCCGACAGTGTCCGCAGCGCGACCTGGGTGCACCGGATGGGCCATACGCCCTCGCTCATGGATTACGCCCGGCTCAACTACGTCGCCCAACCCGAGGACAGGATCGATCCTGCAGACTTGGTTCCACGCGTTGGGCCGTATGATGTGTTCGCTACGATGTGGGGGTACAAACCCGTGCCGGGCGCGCTCACTCCCGACGCCGAGCGCCCGGCTCTCGACAGCTGGGCGGAAATGCAGGACACTGTGCCATGGTACCGCTATTCCACGTCCGGCGGCGCGGATGTGGACCCCGGCGACGAGAGCGAAGCGGTCGGTGACGCCGACGCAGTCCGGTCTACCCGCTATGGATTACGCAATATCCAGCGCGTAATGCCGCTGCTCATGTCTGCCACACTGCATCCCGAAGAGGACAACTCCGACCTCGTCGACATGTACGAGCGGCTCGTCGACCAGTGGAGTCATGAGATGGAGCACGTTGTGAACATTGTCGGCGGTGCGGAGTCGCGGGAAAAATACGGCGGGCAACCCGGGCCACGATTCGTTCCACTTACCCGATCGCGACAACTGGAGGCGGTGCGTTTTCTCAACGAGCACGCATTCACTACGCCGACATTCTTTCTCGACACACGCATTCTCAGGCGAATGGAGCCGGAGGGAACGCTCAAACGAATTGGCGGTGCCCAGTCGCGAATTCTCGCCGACCTGCTGGACGTTGATCGCCTTGGCCGGCTTTCGGACTACGAGGCACTGGCTGGCAGATCCGTCGGCTCCAGGGTCGACGTCTATAGCGTTCCAGAGTTCCTTGCGGACGTCAGGCGTGGTATCTGGAGCGAGCTGGCTTCACCACATGTGGCGATAGATCCATTTCGTCGCGCGTTGCAGCGCTCGTATCTCTCGCAAGCTGATGGAAAAATCAATGCTTCACCGGCGATGATAATCAGCAGCGGGCGCTTGCCTGCTCGATCCAGTATCGGAAGCGGACCGAACAGCGATGTCCGGGCGTTGATGCGCGGGGAGCTACTCGATCTCGACGCGGCACTTCGTGAGGCGATTCCACGAACCTCAAACCGCGAGACCCGCCTGCACCTTCTCGACGCACGAGCCAGCATCAAGCAGATACTGGAGCCGGAGAAGTAGAACCTACCGGCGCAGCTGCATCAGTTGCTTCTTGAGCTCCTGCAGTGTTTCCACGGGCACAGGGCCAGACAACACAAAGCGACGGCCGCGATCCGTCCATGAGATCGTATTGATGGCAGCCGCAGGAGCAGCCGCTACCGTGGTTGGCTGGGCGACTTTCGCATCGGACTGCGTCGCTCCCAGCGCTGTTGCTACCGCGCCTCCGGCTACCCACCGGGCTTCGGTCGCTCTCGAGCTGTCTACCGGTGTTTCAGCCAGTGTAACCCGCACGCCGGGTGAAATCTCGTAGACGGTGCGACGTGTTGCACTGGTGCTATCCACACTTTTCACGCGGAGCGACAGGCTGGAGGCAGTCCTCGCAGCTGCGGCTCCGGTAACTACCACCTGTGAAAGCGTCGTCAACTGTGGCGCCAGTACGACGTTTGCCGTCACGCTGCCATCGTCAGGCACTACGAGCGCAATATCCTTCGCCTCGTAGCCGATGCGCCGGACAGTAAGATGCTGTTCACCCGCTGGAACGTTGGTGATGCTGAAGCGTCCGTCCTTGTCGGTCAGGGCACCGAGTGGACTACCGGGAAGAACGACCTGTGCCGTGGCGAGACCCTGCTCGTTCCTTTGATCGATGACTCGCCCCTCCACCACGCCAAATGCAGGCTTCGTCGCGCGAGCTGCGTCTGCAATCGAGCGTTTTTCTGAAAGGAACGCCGAGTCGCCGAGCCTGCCTCGTTTCGAGGTCATCTTCACGACACCGCTGATTGATGATTGCACGGACGGTGGAGCCAACCTTGGCTCAGCGACATCTGGCACTGCGACAGTCTCATCCGCACGCGAGGCCGGCGGAGTCTGAGCTTCGCGTCCGCTGATCGTTTCCCTGGACATGGCCTTGTTGATCCCCGTCACCGCCGCAGAGCCGCCAGCGGCCACGTTTCCGGCCCGTTGCGGGGCAACCGATTGTTCCATGGCAGGCTTGTCGGCGGGTGACGCGGGTGCAGCGAGTGGCGCCGGAGCCGGCTGAACCTTGTCGGCCACCATGAGAGTCTCACGGCTCGCTCCCGAGTCGCGTTTTACTACCAGATACGACGCACTTGCCACAATCAACAGCGCTGCCGCGGCGCGGATGTCCGTACGATCGTACCAGCGTCGCCTCCGAACCGGGGCCGGCGGCCGCGCGGCTCCCTCGGGAATCACCCCCGCCGGAACATTGTCCAGCGCCGTCAGAATGCGCGTCGATGCCGCAATCAGGCCACGCGCTTCGGCCACCATCGCCGAACATTCGAGACACTCATTCGCGTGCGCTGCAATCTCATTTGCCTGATCCTCCGGCAGCTCGCCGTCGAGCCAGGCGTGAATTGTCCCTTCATCAGGATGCTGCATTCTTCTCCCTCTCTTCGCGCTCTTTCTGCAGCGCTTCGTAGCTCTCCACCAATCGGCGGCGGGCGCGCGACAGCGTCGTTCCCACGGACCCGGGCGATAGCTCCAGTGCCTCCGCGATCTCCGAGTAATTCAGTCCTTCCTCTCGCATCAGCAGCGCCAGACGATCGCGCTCCGCCAGTACATCGATTGCCTTGCGGGCGAGCGCCGCTTCCTGCGCGCGCTCTAGTGTCGCCTCCTCTGGCTCGACACTGGTCTCCCGATCCTCCTCGGCGAGCAGCGCCAGTTGCCTTCGCTGCCGTGATGCCTTTCGCGCTTCATCCCGCACCAGGTTCGTCGCCACGGCGAACAGCCAGGCTCTCTCATTCGTCAGTGATTCCTGTCTCAGCGCACGCAGGAAGGTTTCCTGCGCCACTTCTTCGGCCCAATCGCGGTCCCCGAGTCTCCGCGTCAGGTATCGCACGAGCGCGGTGTTGTAGGTCCGGAACAGTCGGTCAACGTCGGTCAACTGATCACCACTTTGCCTGCAGGCTGCGAAGATCTGAGTCGCTCAATGACTCAGCACCGGCTGGAGAGATCTCGATCGCAATGGTGCGCCCCGCGACAATCACCCTTTCGCCAAGCGCAAATGATTCCCGCAGCTCCGGAAGCAAATCCAGAATCCTGAAATAGGCCGCCGAGTAGGCGCGTACCTTCACCCCGACTGTGGAATCCCTGAGAGCAGTGTCAGTCCAGACACCGTCGCGCATTGCGAACACTTTGTTGCCGGCCCGGCGCACCTCTCCTCCGGCGTCGATGACAGCGGATGCCGCATCTGCCGCAGAAAGCGTCGTCGCAGACCGCTGTGCGGCTGCCGTGCGCGCTGCTTCGAACGACTTTGCGTCGTCTCCGCGCTTCGAGGTAACCGCAATTCCTGTCACGACCACTTGCTCGAGCCGTACTCCTCCGACCGAAGTCGGTGCGTTCATCGCGGCCCCCAGACGACGGCGCGCATCCATGCCGGGCTCAACCACGAGATAGGATGAGAACTCCGTCGGAATCCCGTAGCGTTCCCCGAGTTTCCGGATCTCGTCATCCACCTCGGACGATCCGCCATTTCTGCGCTTTTCCGCGCTCAGGTAGCCAACGCGCTGCGTCGCCCATAGCCGGGCAATGAATGAATTCTCGCGCGAGCTCGCCGGAAACACCACACGCGTGCTCCATTCGACTGGACCGCTCGCTGTTCTACCTTCGAAACGCAGTCGGGCCGGCCCATCATGGTCGTAACGCGCGAGCATCACGAAGTCCTGGCCGGCGAAGATGTCGGATGGCTGAGCTGGAAGCGTCTTGAGCAGCCGCACCCCGTCCGTATACACCTTAATGTCCGTCACGACCGGGTTTGAAAGTCGGCTCGCGACGATCGATACGGCACGCTCGACCGATTCGTCCGGCCGCACGAACTGCGCGGTGCCTCGACCCTCGACTGCGAGGCGCTCGACAAGGGCGGCGTTGAGATCCGCCCCCACACCGAAGGAGAATATTCTGCGTGAGTCTCTCAGCGCCGACACGCGGCGCGCGATCGCTTCCGGATCCCGCTCTCCGACGGTTGGCTGGCCGTCCGTCACAAAGAGCACGAGGCCAAGTCGCCCTGAGACAACTGGTGGCCTCAGTGCCTCTTCGAGCGCACCGGAAATATTGGTGGATCCCGACGCGTCGAGCGATTCGAGATATCGCGATGCCGCACGGACGTTGTCGTCCGTCGCCCTGACGAACTCATCGCGGAAGGTCCGAACGTCCGTAGAGAAGTCAACCAGCCTGAAGCGGTCCGTCGGTCTCAGAGTGGCAAGCAGTTGCTTCCCTGCAGCGCGCGCCTGGTTGATCTTCACCCCGCTCATCGAGCCGGACACATCGAGCACGAGCGTGACGTCTCGATCGGTGACCCGAGGAGCGACCGCCGGCGGCGACAGCGCAATCAGAGCAAAACCATCTTCACCGGCCGGAGCGTACGTCAGCATTGAAATTGAAGGCTCGGAAGAGCGGCGCACGGGAACGAGAAGCGTTATCTCCCGCCCTTCACCATCGACCCTTGCCTCGCGCCTGGAACCCGACCTGGTAGCGATCAGCGAATGGGTCGGTGAGTACGCATTTCCGTACACGGCATCGGCTGGGTACGTGAGCGTGAAAGAGGTCCTTCCTTCCCGGGCGCCGTCACCGTCGCCATCCCGAATGGCGGAATTCGGCTTCGTGCCCCTGAAATAATCGACCCTCAATGCATCTCCCTCCCGCTCTGCGACGGACTGAAAGCGCACGACCACTTTCTTCTCTTCGCCCGGTGCGATTGGAAAAATGCGCGCCCGTAGAAGCCCATAACCCATCCATTCGACAAGCGCTGGATCGCGGCGCTGCCTGACGATCTGCTCGTAAATCTGGCGCGCCTGCATGGCACTCATTGCTTCGCCGGATACCAGTTCTCCGTTGATCGACAGCTTCAGGTCCTGAAACGCTGCTCCCCGGGGCAGGGGAAACAGGTAGTCGGCTTCACCTATCCCGGAGCCTCGGTTCACAAAGGTCTCGGTGACCTCATAGCGAAGCACACCGTTTACCAGCTCTGCATTCACGTCACTCGATTGGCGCACAACTGCGGGCCCAGCCGGGTCGCATCTGAAACACGATCCATCAATCGGACAAGGCCGCGCTGGACATGGCCGCGGAATGATCCAGCCCTGTGCTGAAGCGAGAGCAGGAATGAGAAACAAGGATGAAAGGAGTCTGCGCATGGGCGCCTCGGGAGTCTTTCCCTTATGACGCCACCCGCGCGCAATGTTGCACACCGCTCACTGACAGACGCCGGTCGGCCCCGGCGGACTGCTTGTCTAGGCGGCTGATTCGCCGGTTTTGGAGCTCTTGACTCCATTCGGTTTCGCGGGCGTACGCCGCGTATAGCTTCCCGGGCGTTCCACCACTCGCACGCCAATCAATGCGCGGTCGGCCCGGGTTACGGTGTCTTCGAAGCTCTCACCACCCTCTCGCACCGCCCAACCCAGAGTGAACGACACGGGAGCTGTGTCCATTGCCGCTGCCCGCAGCCTCTGCATTACGCGCTCGGTAGCTTCCAGGCTCGCATCGGAAAGCACGACAAGAAACTCGTCGCCGCCCATTCGTACCACGGCCTCCTCTGCCCTGACGTAACGCATGAGAAAACGGCTCATCTTCACCAGGACGGCGTCACCCGCCGGGTGTCCGAACTGGTCGTTGTAGTGCTTGAAATTATCGATGTCGATGTAGATGCATCCCCATCCGTCGCCGGCAGCCTGTCTGTCGCCGTAAAGCTCGACCAGATGCCTTCGGTTGTAACAGCCAGTCAGCGGATCCCGAATACTCTGTTCCTTGAGCGTTGTCTCCAGATCCTTCCTGCCGGTGATGTCCACCAGGATCCCATGGAAGAGAGTTTCTCCGTTTTCCGTGTCCTTCACGCTGTACCAGGTATCGAGGACGGTACGGACCTCGCCGTTGAGTCTCTTGATTTCCAGCTCCCGATGCCGCAGAGAGCCTTCCCTCTCCATCAACGCCATCTCGCGTTTGCGAAGGTCGTCGTCCACGAAATCGTTGACACGGTAGCGCTTCATTTCCTCCATGCTCGACATGCCGAATATCTCCAGAAATGCGCGGTTCGCGTCGAGGATCTCACCAGTTTCGGTGGTGATGTAGATCCCTTCCTGGAGATTCTGGGCGAAGTTGGCCAGCGTCTGAGGGTCGCTCAGGCTTCGCCAGGCGCCGCCTGTCGTCTGCGTCTCCTTGCGAGCGAGCGGGTTCTGTTTTCGCGGCATATGCATTGCCTTGTAGGAGCTTTCCAATTCAGGACTCTAATGTATGCCACGCGACCACTCCAAGGAACGATCAACAAAGGCGGCGGCGATGGACGCCAAAAGAGGAAAGTTAGATTGGGCGGCATGATTGAGCTCCATCCGATAGCGCCGGTTGCCAACGACAGGGTCGCCGAGGGCCGCAAGCACGTCACCGAATTCGTCTTTCACGGCGCACTCCCCGCCGAACCATGACTCCGGCCACTGCCGGTATCCACCACGTAACGGCAATCGCCAGCGATCCGCAGCGCAATCTTGATTTCTACGCCGGCACGCTGGGCATGCGTCTCGTGAAGCGCACCGTCAATTTCGACGACCCCACCGCGTACCACTTCTATTTCGGCGATGCGACGGGAACACCCGGCAGCATTCTCACGTTTTTCCCATGGCCCGACGCTCGCCGGGGTCGTCAGGGTGCGGGACAGGTGGCCGTCGCCTCGTTTGCGATCCTGCCCAGCTCGGTCGGGTTCTGGATCGAGCGATTCATCCGGTACCACGTAGAATTCAGCCAGCCTGTATCGCGGTTCGACGACGAGCGCGTTATTGCTTTCAAGGACAACGACGGATTCATGGGTGAGCTGGTGGCGCACCCGAGCGCAGAATCACGCCCCGGCTGGCATGGTTCGGCAGTTCCCGCCGAATATGCCATCCGCGGCATTTATTCCGTCACCATATGGCAGGAGAGCTGCGAGCTCACTGGAAAACTCCTTACCAGCACGCTTGGCTTCGAAGCAGTGCGTGAGCAGGCCAGCATCTTCCGGTACGCGGCACGGACTCGCGGCATGGGGTCGATCATCGACCTGAGGCAAGTGCCCGGCCTCTGGCCTGGAGTGATGGGAGCAGGAACCATCCACCACGTGGCATTTCGCGCCGAGGATGACGCTGCACAAACAATCGCAAGAGCCGAGCTGATGGAGCTCGGGTTCAACGTTACGCCTCGAATCGACCGTGACTATTTCCACTCCGTGTACTTTCGTGAGCCGGGAGGCGTTCTCTTCGAGATTGCCACAGACCCGCCTGGCTTCACCTTGGATGAGCCCGTGGAGTCGCTCGGTCAGGCCCTTAAAATTCCTGAGTGGCTCGAGCCGCGCCGGTTCGAGATCGAAGCTCTCCTTCCGAATATCCGCCTGCCCATGGAGTTGCCCGGCCCCAATGCCTGACCACTGGAGAGCGGCTAACTTCCGGGCACAACACGCAATGGCTGTCTAATCCGAGTGCCTGCCGAATGACTGATAACCAGACGACGTTGTCGAAGCCCATGTCGGTCGACGACCTTTGCATCAACGCTATCCGCGTGCTGTCCATGGATGCCGTTCAAAAAGCGGACTCCGGGCATCCCGGCACGCCCATGGCGCTGGCACCGCTCGCCTACGTGCTGTGGGGCCGCCATCTCCGTTTCAACCCTGCCAATCCCGGCTGGCTCGACCGCGACCGCTTTGTTCTTTCTGCGGGCCACGCATCGATGTTGCTCTACAGCGTCCTTTATCTCACCGGATATGACCTGACGCTCGACGATATCAAGCAGTTCAGGCAATGGGAAAGCAGGACTCCGGGCCACCCCGAGTATGGCCATACGGCGGGGGTCGAGACGACCACTGGTCCGCTTGGACAAGGATTTGGAAACGCAGTGGGAATGGCAGTTGGAGAAGCACTGCTTGGAACCCTGTTCAACCGCCCGGATCACCAGATCATCGATCACCACACGTTCTTCATTGCCAGCGATGGCGACATGATGGAAGGTGTATCCCACGAATCAGCGTCGTATGCGGGACATGCGCGGCTCGGTAAGATCATCGGCTTCTACGACGACAACCACATCACGATCGAAGGCAACACGAGCCTCACGTACAGTGATGACGTTCAGAGAAGGTTCGAGGGATATCACTGGCACGTGCAGCGTGTGGACGACGCAAATGATCTCGACGCGATTGACGCTGCTATTCTCGCTGCGAAAGCTGAAAAAGAGCGGCCCTCACTCATCATCGTCCGCTCGCACATTGGATTCGGCAGTCCGCACAAGCACGATACCGCCGAAGCCCACGGGTCGCCGCTCGGCGTGGACGAGATAAAGCTGACCAAGCAGGCCCTGGGTTATCCGTCACTCGAGCCTTTCTACGTTGCGCCGGATGCGCTGGCCCACTGGAGAAACATTGGCGCGCGTGGAGCGCCGCTCGAGTCCGATTGGCAGAAGCGCTACGACGCATACAAAGCAACCAATCCCGATGTTGCCGCTGAGCTCGAGCGCCGTCTGCGCGGAGACCTTCTCGACGGATGGGAGGATCTCATCCCCACGTTTACCGCCGAGAATGGCAACGTCGCCAGCAGGGCCGCATCAGGCGTGGTGCTGAACGCCATCGCGCCCAGAATTCCAGAGCTTGTCGGAGGCTCGGCTGATCTGTCGTCGTCAACCAACACGATCGTCACGAACGCTCCGAGTTTTGGCCCCGATGATCACAGCGGGCGAAACTTCCATTTTGGTATCCGCGAACATGGAATGGGCTCGATCATGAACGGCATGGCTCTCCATGGGGGCGTGATTCCATATGGCGCGACTTTCCTGATCTTCTCCGATTATATGCGGCCGCCAATCCGTCTCGCGGCAATCATGCGGCTTCACGTTGTGTACGTATACACACACGACTCAATTGGGCTTGGCGAGGATGGCCCGACGCACCAGCCTGTCGAGCAGCTCAGTACACTGCGCGCGGTTCCGAACATGACCGTGATCAGGCCTGCTGATGCCTCGGAGACGGCGGAAGCCTGGCGGGTTACGCTCAAGCACCGGAATGGCCCCGTCGCGCTCGCTCTCACCCGGCAGAAGCTGGGGCTGATCGACCGCACAAAATTCGCTGCCGCGAGTGGACTGGCTCACGGAGCGTACGTGCTTGCAGACGCGCCGGGTGGACCGCCGCAGGTTGTTCTGATTTCCAGTGGCTCGGAAGTCGCGTTGATACTGGAAGCTCAGCAGCGACTGACAAAAGATGGCATTCGCTCCCGTACCGTCAGCATGCCGAGCCATGAGTTGTTTGCAAAGGAGACTGCTGAGTACCGGGATAGCGTGCTTCCACATGGCGTGAAGCGGATCGCAATCGAAGCGGCTCACCCGATGTCGTGGTATCGCTGGGTTGGTGACGACGGTGTCATTCTCGGAATCGAGCGCTTTGGCGCATCTGCTCCCTACAAGGAGATTTACACGCACCTCGGTCTGACCGTCGACAACCTCGTCGAGACGGCGAAGAAGCTCGTCTAGCTCGTGAGACTGCGCGATATCAGCATCACGCTCGCCGCCGGCACGCCTGAGTGGCCCGGTGACACTCCGTACTCGTGCGGGTGGACCAGAACGCTGTCGCAGGGATCGAGCGTGAATGTTTCCTGGTACATGACGAGTCCACACGTCGGTACTCATGCCGACGCACCGCTGCATGTACGTGACGGCTGGCCCGGATCGCATGAGCTGCCACTCGACGCCTTCTACGGAGCAGCCGCGGTCATCGATGTTACCGCTTTCACCGGCGAGATCGAGGTGGAGACAATCGATGCCGCCATTGGGCCCAGCAACATCGAGCGCCTGCTGCTCAAGACGGGCTGTACGATTGGTTCGGGCAGCTTTCCCGAATCGTGGCCTGTTTTGTCGGAGGCGTGTACCCGAGCGCTTCTCGGACGTGGATTGCGCCTCCTTGGTGTTGACGCGCCGTCGGTTGACGAGCGGCACAATAAATCACTGCCCGTGCACAAGATGATCTTCTCCGGCAACGCCTGCCTTCTGGAAAATCTCGATCTGCGCCGGATTCCTCCGGGCAGCTACGAGCTCATGGCATTCCCGGTAAAGATCATGTCACTTGACGCCGCGCCCGTACGGGCGATCCTGCGCGACATCGAGTAGAAATCAGACGCTCAGCGGCGTACGCCGCGCAAGCCTCTCCGGAGCCACTCCACCAGCTCGGGATCGTCGGCGATCGAGTCTGCCGCGACCACCACCCATGTACTCATTGATTTCTCGCCATTCGGTGCAAAAGGCGTTACACCGGGCTCGACCAGACACTCGGCATATTCTGACGGGGCGGTTTTCACGATGAGATCCGAGTCCCAGACAATCACGAAGGCCGATTTCCCATCCATGAAGCCGCGACCGCTGAAGACATTTTTCTGTCGCGTGTTGCGCTCGCCGATCTGCGCGAGTCCGTCTTCGACGCGGGCTGTCAACCCTCGATCGTAAGCCATCTGCTACCAGCGCGATGACCGTCGGCCCGTGCCCAGCAGCGCTCCCATGATGCCGCGCGTGACGACACCGGCGACGGTCCGGGTTACCGGAGACTTCATTATCTGGTCAAATGTGGTCGGCGGTGGCTTGGCGCCTCCGCGGGCAGTGGGCGTCGGTGGCAGTGCTGGCTCCCATTGTCCCGCCGGCGCGTTGGCCGCTGCGGCAGGTGAAGCGATGCGCGCAGCAAGTCGTTCTCGCGCACTCTCCCTGTCAACCGCCTGAGCGTATTTCCGAGCCTGTTGCGAGCCGGCGATCCGCTGAGTCAGATCGGCATCAGCGAGGGGTGACATGCTCGACGCCGGCGGAATGAGTCGCGTCGCAAACGGCGGAGTTGGTACGCCCCTGGGCGAGAGCACAGTCACGAACGCTTCGCAAATGCCCAGGGTGGTGAGGGTTTCCTCGACGTCGTAGAACGGAGTTTTCGGAAAGGTTCTCGCTGCCGCCTTCAACGCTTTGTCATCATCGGGCGTGAAGGCGCGTAGCGCATGCTGAACGCGATGGCCGAGCTGCGCCAGAACGTCTTCGTTGATGTCCTTTGGGCTCTGGGTGATGAAGAACACGCCTAGCCCTTTTGACCTGATGAGACGCACTACCTGCTGAATCTGATCGAGCAGCGCCTTGCTCGCTCCGTCGAAGATCAGATGCGCTTCGTCAAAAAAGAACACCAGCTTGGGCTTGTCTATGTCGCCAACCTCGGGAAGCTCATGGTAGAGCGTCGCCAGCATCCACAGCATGAAAGTGCTGAAGAGATCCGGCTTGTCCTGGATGTCCTCGAGCTCGAGAACGCTTATCAGGCCCTTCCCGTCCCGCATCTGCATCAGGTCGCGGATGTCGAATTCGGGCTCGCCAAAAAACAGAAGTGCTCCCTGCTGCTCCAGCTCCACCATATCGCGAAGAAGCACACCCACTGTGGCGCTCGACATCCCTCCATAGGTCTTCAGCTCGTCAGCCCCGTCGCCGGTCAGATACTCGAGAACCGCGCGCAGGTCGGGAAAATCCAGAAGCAGCAGCCCCTTGTCATCGCAGAACTTGAAGACCAGCGACAGTACGCTCGCCTGCGTCTCATTCAGCCCGAGCACCTTCGAAAGCAGTAACGGCCCAAACGACGATACCGTCGCCCTGAGCTGTGCTCCCTTCGTTCCTGAAAGACTCAGGAATTCCACCGGAAAAGCGGCCGGCTTCCAGTCGTATCCTGTTTCCTTGGCCCTCGCCGTTACTCGGTCGCTTGACGCTCCTGGTGCTCCCAGCCCCGACACGTCGCCCTTGATGTCGGCGACGAACACCGGCACACCTGCGGCCGACAACTGTTCGGCAACCAGCTGGAGAGTGCGGGTTTTGCCCGTTCCCGTGGCGCCGGCAATCAGACCATGCCGGTTCATCATGGCAATCGGAATGGAGACAATCGGTTCGGGCATGCATTCGCCATCGTGCACGATCGCACCCAGGGTAACCGAGGCGGCTGAAGGAGGAAAAGCGCCGTGCGCTGCATCCAGAATTTTCTTGTCCATCTGTTGTTCGCTTAACTGTTGGGATTGATCACCGGCGAAAGCTTGCCGATGTGGCTAGAGTATCACGTGGCATATCCTATGCGCCATAGCCCCGCGAAACTCCCGCACATACCTCACAAGACACGCAATTAACAGGCAATGCGAAGCGATTCCGGTCGTACCACCTCGGTCTGGATGGCTGCCGATGTGCCCGAGCTACCTGCCTTGTCGCACGATATCCGGACAAACGTCTGCATCGTCGGCGCGGGCATTGCCGGCATGACCACCGCTTATCTGCTGGCACGTGCGGGCCGAGCCGTGGTGGTGATCGACGATGGCCCGATTGGCGGCGGGGAGACCGGGCGAACAACCGCTCACATCACCGCTTCGCTCGACGACCTGTACCACAGAGTTGAAAAAATCCACGGCGTGGAAGGCATACGCATTGCCGCCGAGAGTCACACGGCTGCCATCGATCGGATCGAATCCATCGCATCGCTCGAGGACATCGACTGCGATTTCGAGCGTGTCGATGGCTATCTCTTCCTTGGAGCCAGAAGCGACAAGAACCTGCTCGAACGGGAGCTGGCATCAGCCCACCGCGCCGGATTGTCCGATGTCGAGTTTGTCGCGCGCGCGCCAATCGATTCCTTCGACACCGGACCGGCACTCTGCTTTCCACGGCAGGCGCAGTTTCACTCGCTCAAGTACCTCAACGGTCTGGCGCGTGCCATTATTCGCGATGGCGGTCAGCTGTTCTCCGGGGCGCACGCGAAAAGTATCGAAGACGGAGAGCCCGCGAAGGTCACCACCAGTGATGGACACGTGATCACCGCCGATAGCATTGTCGTCGCCACAAATTCCCCGGTGAACGACTGGGTGATTCTCCACACCAAGCAGGCGGCATATCGCAGCTACGTCGTTGCCGCCCGAGTTCCCCGCGGGTCAATAACGCGGGCTCTCTATTGGGACACTGAGGATCCCTACCACTATATCCGCCTCCAGGAAGTTGATCCCGTTCTCGATCCCCATCGGAAAGAAGAGCTTTTGATCGTCGGCGGCGAGGACCATAAAACGGGCCAGGCAGATGATGCCGATGAGCGATTCAGGCGCCTGGAGGAATGGACCCGCCAGCGGTTCCCGATGGTCAGGAACATCGATTTCAAGTGGTCAGGACAGATCATGGAGCCGGTGGACTACATGGCCTTCATCGGGAGGAATCCCGGCACCGACCAGCACATTTTCGTTGTCACCGGTGATTCGGGAAATGGCATCACGCACGGAACGATTGCCGGCATGCTCCTGACCGATCTGATTAATGGCCGCAAGAACCCGTGGTCGAAGCTCTACGATCCGTCCCGCGTTACCCTTCGCGCCACCGGCAACTACCTCAGGGAGAATCTGAACGTCGCCAGCCAGTACACCGACTGGACTAAACCCGGCGACGTGGACGCGTATGATCAGATCGCTCCCGGCAGCGGCGCAGTTGTGCGCCGTGGAATGAAGAAGATCGCCGTCTATCGTGATGAGCAAGGCAACATCCACGAACGTTCGGCGGTTTGTACCCACCTTTACTGCATCGTCGACTGGAATTCGGGAGAGGAGACATGGGACTGTCCCTGCCATGGATCCCGATTCGATCCGTTCGGACGAGTGATAAACGGACCGGCGATTACTCCGCTGCCCGAGGTCGAGCCGGAACCCCCAGGGTGACGATGATCTCGTGCGGACGGCTGTCGTCCACCAGTGCCACCGGGCCTGTCACCCGCTCCCCATCCAGAGTGGTATTGGCAACGCCTTTCTGCGCGCCGTGCGGATTGCGAACCGTGATCGCATAAACGCTCGATCCATGTCTGTACGCCATCGAGAATTCTGGCCACTCGGATGGAATACACGGATCCATCTCCAGCGTCTCGCCTCGTTTCGTAAACCCTAGAATCGCTTCGAGGCCCACGCGATACATCCAGCTCGCCGAACCCGTATACCACGTCCAGCCGCCTCGGCCGAGATGTCCCTCCGCCGTGTAAACGTCAGCTGCAACCACGTATGGTTCGACCTTGTACTTCGCAACGGCCTCCGGTGTGGCTGAGTGCGTTACCGGGTTCAACATTTGATAGAGCTCGAGCGCCCGGTCGCCGTCGCCTTGCAGAGCTGTGGCCATAACTGCCCAGAGTGCCGCGTGCGTATACTGCGCTCCGTTTTCTCTGACGCCAGGCAGATACCCCTGGATGTACCCCGGGTCGTGCTTGCTGTCCGTAAAGGGCGGCGTCAGCAGCATGATCAGTCTCGCATCCTCACGCACCAGGTGCTCATTCAGCGAGCGCATGGCCACCATTGCGTGATCGGGATTACCTGCCCGCGATATCACGCTCCAGCTCTGTGCAATTGAATCGATCTTGCAATCGTCGCTTTCGGCAGACCCAAGGGGTGAGCCATCGTCAAAGTAGGCCCGACGATACCATGCGCCGTCCCACCCTGAGCGTTCCGCCGCTTCATTGTAGTTGCCGGCCCACCTGAGCAGCTCATCGGCGGCAGTCTGGTCGCCCCGGTCGTGCGCGTGTTCCGCGAACTTTCTCAGCGTAGTGATGAGGAACCATGCCAGCCACACGCTCTCGCCCTTTCCATCTATTCCAACGCGGTTCATGCCGTCGTTCCAGTCTCCGCTTCCCATGAGCGGAAGTCCATGCTCGCCGGCTGTACATGCTCGCCTCAATGCCCGGATACAATGGTCGTACAGCGGCTCGACCATGTCAGAAACCTCGGGCGAGTCGAAGATCTCTGCTTCCTCGGGAGCAAGCATCCGCATCTTCAAATAGGAAACCTTCTCGTCGAGCACCGACTTGTCGTTCGACAGGCTCAGGTAGTGATTGACGACATAAGGCAGCCATACCAGATCGTCCGAGAATCTCGTGCGAATGCCCTTGCCGCTTTGCGGGTGCCACCAGTGCTGGACATCGCCCTCCTCGAACTGCCGGGACGCGCTTCGGAGAATGTGCTGGCGAGCCAGCTCCGGCTCCGAGTAGGCAAATGCCATAACGTCCTGCAGCTGATCCCTGAATCCGTACGCGCCGCTCCACTGGTATAACGCTGCCCGCGCCCACATGCGGCACGAAAGCGCCTGATAGAGCGTCCATCCATTCACCATCAGGTCGAATGTAGGTACAGGCGTCTTCACGGAGATGAGTCCGAGTCGCTCGCGCCATGTCTTCGCGGCAGTATCGAGTGCAGCCACCGCCGCCTCGGCGCCACGGTATTTCGCGACCAGCTTACGGGCTTCGTCTTCTCCGGTGCATGCTCCGAGCAGCACCACGAGCTGGTGTGACTGTCCTGGCGCCAGCTCTACCTTGACCTGCATCGCGCTGCACGGGTCGATCGTATCGCCCGAGTCTTCTGTCATCCCGTTCCGCAATAGCGCTGCCGGAGCTGACGGAGTGCCGTTCCGGCCAATAAACTCACGCCTTGCCGCTGTCCACGTTACGAGCGGATCACTCAATGCCGTGAATGCCGTGTACGCCGAGAATTGCGAATCGAAGCCGTTGCGAGCGAGCATGGTGCTCGAGTTCTCGTCCACCTTTGTGCGGACGTGCTGCTGACTCTTCTCCAGGTCGGCTCCGAGCAGCCATCCGACATAGGCCGTCACGGACAATCGCCGCGTTGTGTTGCCGTCGTTCCCAATCGTCAGCACCTGGATTTTTACCGGATCATCGACAGGCATGCCTGCGCGCAAGGAAGTCGTAACGCCCTTGTGCTCGTGCTCGAACACGGAATAGCCAGCGCCATGCCTGATGGTATACGGCGTCTTCTCTCTGATCGGCTCCGGCGTTGCCGTCCAGAGATCACCATTGTCGTCATCGCGGATGTAGATGCACTCGCTGGGGGGGTTCTCCACCGGGTCGTTGTACCAGGGAGTGAGACGATATGAGCTGTTCGATGCCCAGGTGGCACCGGCCCCGGTCTCGCTCATACAGCAGCCGGCAGAAGGGTTTCCGATGACGTTTATCCAGGGCGCTGGTGGAAGCGCCTCTCCGGTGAGTCTTACCTCATATTCCCCCTCGCTGTTGAAACCGCCCGTTCCGTTGAAGTATTCGAGCCCCTCTCCAGATACCGGAGCGATTTTATCTTCCACTTGCAGCAGTGATAACGGTCCAGTGGCAGCGATAGTCGACTCACGTGACTGTTCACGTGCCGACACACCCATTCTCGCCGTGTAGTTGTCTTCGACGTGCGGGAACTCCAGAAAGTTGCCCAGACCGAGTCCATCGCAGGTCACCTGGATCCGGGCGACACAGTACAGAAGATCGACATCTTCCTGTCTCAGCAGATCTGTACGCCGGACGAAGACCCCGCCGGGCCGGTCTAGAAAACCCGATTCACTCGATGCCAGAACCGTCGCGAGAATCTCGTCGTGCAGCTCCTGCAGATAGGTTGGCGGGTGGAGATTGAGAATGACCAGATCACAGTTGAGCCCCTTGAGTCTCCAGTAATGGTGCACTCGCAATAGTTGCCGCACACTCGACAACCCTGCCGATGCATCTATTGTCGCCAGCATGATTGGCCAGTCGCCGGACACGCCAAGCGCCCACAGGTCCTTCTCGCCGAGCGGACTGTCCTCTCCCTTTGGCGCGAGCCCCCTGAAGCCCGGATGGGGGTATATGAGGTGACCAGCCAGCTCCTGATAAAGGGCCGCATCAGATGGAGTTATTCCGAGATCGCGCAGCTCTGCCTGTGCCTGTGCCCATGAGAGATCGAGCGCCCGCCGTGCGCTGTATGGGTCATGATAGAGATCCGCGAGCTGAATCGCGTTCTCACGCTCTCCGCCAACGAAGGTCGTGAACGTCACCTCCGCCGAACGGCCGGCGGGTACCGTCACTTTCACCCGCAGCGCAAAAATCGGATCGAGCACGGCGCCTACCGTGCCCGACAGCTCCGCTCCATCATCGAGTGCCATGGGATCGCGAACAGACCTGCCGCGTCCGACGAAGCGCGCGCGATCGGTCTCGCATGTCACCGCACTGGTCATTCCAGCACCAACGGCAGCCACATGCCCGCACCACGTTACCTTCTCGGTTGTCGATCTCGGCCGTCTTACAGCGAGAATCGCCGCGCTGCCCGGAAGCCACTCAGTCTGAACGAACAGGTTGCCGAAAGCAGGATGCGAGCGGTCGACGTCCAGCGACTGCATCACGATTTCGGCGTAGCTCGTCAATTCGATCTCGTGCGCGACAGCAGAATGGTTCAGGACGGTGACGCGTCGCACCTCGGCCGCATCTTCAGACGCTACGGCAATCTCCATCCGCGTCTCTATTTCGCCATCGCGACGCATGAACGTCACGCGGTCGCTGGCGAAGAACACTCGATACCACCTCGCTTCCGCGCACACCGGCTGATGGCCGGCCGACCACACGCGCCCGTTCGACAAGTCTTTCAGATAGCACCACTGTCCGCGATTATCGCGCGTGCCATCGTTGCGCCAGCGATTCACCGCAATCGGTCCGTACTGCGTGAGCCCGCTGCCGGCATTGCTGATTATCGTCGTGTACGGTATGCTGCCCAGAATGGCGATTCGCGGCTGCGGTGTGTTGGCGGTATCGATCTCGCGGACAGCTGGCTTCTGGGTCTCGCTTGGCACATGTGCGACATCGTCCTGCGCCGCCAGATTCTGAACCACCAGTCTGCGGGGAATCCTCTCCTGGAGAATCAGCTCCGCTGAGCGGACGAGCGGATCCGAGTGGAAACGTTCCTGCCAGATTTGTCGGTTGAGCACATTGTCGAACGCGATAAGACTCATCCCGATGTGGTGGGCCATGTATGCGCCCACAACAGCCTTTCGACTTCCCGGCAACGGGCGCGTGTAATCAATCGCATCCCGGAATCCATAGGGGCCAAGGGCTCCCTCGGCCTCGAGCGCCGACAGATTGCGCACCGCCTGATGCGGCTCGACAAGCAGCGCCAGCGCCGTTGCATAAGGAGCGATCACAAGGTCCTTGCTCAATCCGCGCTTGAGCGCCAGATCGGGAACGCCGAACCCGCGGTACTGATAGGTGAAGCCGCGGTCACGAACGTTGTACGCCGACTCGGAGATCCCCCAGGGTACGCCTCGTTCGGCGCCATACGATATCTGGCGCTTTACCGCACCATGGTGCGTCTGGCTGAGCAGCGTCGACGGGAAAGTGCGGAGGACGAGGGCAGGCATCAGATACTCGAACATGCTGCCGTTCCACGAGATCAGCGTGCGCGTCCCGGCGACAGTGGTCAGCGATCGGCCGAGCTTGAACCAGTGATCAACGGAAACATCGTCCTTGGCGATGGCCATGAACGACGTAAGCCGGGATTCCGATGCAAGCAGGTCGTAATACGAGTTGTCGAAAGTGTTGGCCGATTGCTGGTATCCAATCGAGAAGAGCTTTCTGCGGGAGTCGAACAGAAACGCGAAATCCATCTCGAGCACATAGGCGCGTGAACGTTCGGAGATTGCTTCCAGTCGTTTTACCTGTTCGGGTGTGCAGTCGGGGGTACGCGCCAACTGCACGCACGCCTGCTTCAGCGCAATCAGGTGACCCGCCATGTTTCCGCTGTCCACAGTCGAGATATATGCAGGCTCCAGAACACGCAGATCGGCCAGGCTGTACCAGTTGTAGAAATGGCCGCGATAGCGCCGCATTCTCTCGAGAGACCTGAACACCCGCTCAACGCGCTCAATTGTCCCCTCTAGGTCGATGAAGCCAAGATCAAACGCCGACACCGTCGCCATACACTGCAGTCCGATGTTCGTCGGTGATGTCCGGGCGGCGATTATTGGGTCAGGGTCCTCCTGAAAATTGTCGGGAGCGAGCCACTGGGTCGCTTCGGTCACGAAGTGCTCGAAGAAGTTCCAGTGCAGTTTCGCGTACCGAAGCGTTATTGCCCGTTCGCCCTCGTTGAGACGTAGCTCGCGCGGTGTTGCCGGCGCGCTCAAGCCAACAGCGATAGCCGGAGATGAAAGCCAAACCACAATCAACGGAACCGTCGCACCTAGAAACAGCACCTCTCTCGGCAGTGAACTCGCTGACACCGCGCCCGCTTTGATCAGCACCGCCCCACCGAGGAGAAGGGCGATAACGACTACCGGCCACATCCTTCTCCAGACTTCCAGCCACGAGCGTGACAGCGCGCGCTCCACCTGTGATGCGGTCTGCCACTCCAGGAGCTTCTTCTTCGTCACGGTCAGCCGGACAAGCGTACGAATGATCGCGTCGGCACTCACCACTGCCTGGTGCGGAAAGAACGTCACCGACAAGAGAAACTGCTGCAGGCTGACTCCTGCATCGCGACCCACTGCAGCGTAGTAGGCGGGCCACGACTGATCACGGGGCGGTCGCAATGCGGCCACGAGCAGCGAGAATATCCACGGAAACGCGATAGCGATCAGAACAACAGCAGTCCACTTCACCGCCGGACCCGGGAGAATGAACCAACCGGCGATCAACAGCACGAGCTGTGAGATTTCAATCAGGCTGCGCCGTAGGTTGTCGAAAATCTTCCACCGGGAAATCGCTGACAGCCGGTTGAGCGTCGGACCACCCGGACCGGGGACGTGCGTTCCCAGCCATTGCAGAAGCTGCCAGTCGCCGCGAATCCAGCGATGCTTGCGGCGCGTGTAGGTGAGATATCGCGCCGGATAGTCGTCGTAGACTTCGATGTCGGTCGCCAGCGCCGCCCGTGAATAGGCGCCTTCGATCAGGTCGTGGCTGAGCAGAGTATTCTCGGGAAAACGCCCGTGAGTCGCCTGCTCGAACGCGTCCACGTCGTAGATACCCTTCCCTGTGAAGCTCCCTTCGTAGAAAAGATCCTGATAAACGTCCGACACCGCGGTCGTATATGGGTCGACGCCCGGATGACCGGAATGAATCGCCGCAAAGTACGAATTGTGTGCACTCGTGAGCGAGACACCCACCCTTGGCTGGAGAATGCCGTAACCGCGAACAATCCGGCCAAGCTGGGAATCGTACTCTGCCCGATTGAGCGGATGGGCCAGCGTCCCCACCAGCATCTGCGCAGCATCACGCGGGAGAACAGTATCCGAGTCCAGCGTTATGACGTACCTGATGCCGGCAAGCGCCGACGTATCACCTACTATCGTAGAGAACGCGTCCGAAGCGTCACCCCGGAGGAACCTGTTGAACTGACCGAGCTTTCCGCGCTTCCGCTCCCACCCCATCCACACGCCCTGCTGCGGATTCCACAACCGCGGCCGATGGAACAGATAAAAGACGTCGGGTCCCTCCGCTGAATACTTCACGTTGAGGTAGCGGATTCCAGCGGTCGCGGCGGCCAGGATCTCCTCGTCATCACTGCGGACTGCAGTGGGGGAATCCGTGAAATCGCTGAGAACCGCGAAGAAGAGATTGGGATCGCGATTCGCCAGGTACTGCACTTCTATGTGCTCGAGTGCTTCCTCCACCGCTTTCGTGCTTCCGAAGAGCGTCGGTACTACCGCCGTGGTCCGATACTCGTCCGGTATTCCGTCATCGCGGAATTCCAGTTTTGGCAGGCCACGGGGAGGAATGAGCATCGTGACGACCTGATTCACCACGCCAATTCCAATTTCGCTCGCCGGAAGCAGCGCCAGAAGAAAAATCACGATGCTGTCCGCCGCAATCGGCCGGACCACCGAAAACATCGCTGCCAGCGTCCCCACGGTGGCGATGATGATGCTGCCAAAATAGACGGTATTGGGATTGTGCTGGGTCCATCTGTAAATCCGCTCGAGGATGGATGGCACATACCCGATCTCCCGCTCGAGCTCATAACGGCCATCGCTTACCAGGTAGTAGCCGATGTGTGACTCGTGAGCGATTTCCTTTCTGCCGCTCACGGCGGCAAGTCCGAGCGCCCCGCTCGCGACGTCTTCCTCGGATAGTTTTGTCCGCTTCGAGAGGTTCTCGACGATGTGCCGGTAGTGGTCCCGCGTTCCGAATGACATCTTCGCGTAGTAGCCGGTGATGTCCTTCCGGAGAATCTTCTCCATCGCGCTTTGTGACTCGACGAAATCCTTCCAGTCGAGACGGGCAATCGTGCGAAGGCTCGTGATGCAGTTGGCGACCGTCACCTGCGTGGCCGCTATCCGGCGGTTGGACCGCGTTACCGCTTCTTCCGCAGTCGGTCCGTCTTCCCCGATCCATTGCTCGAGCCAGATGAGTGGCGTGAAGTTCGCCTGATAGCCACGTATCTGCTGCAGGAAGCGTGTGACGAACGTCGGCGTGAACGGCGGATGGCCATCGATGAACGACGCCAGCTCGGCGGTGAGAGCAGCTGGTGATTTTTCATTCGCCGCCATCAGCTGCTCTGCCCACTTGTCAGCGACTTCCACCTCGTCCAGCCGTCCTGAAACACGCAGCGTCATTCGGCGGATGTTTTCCACGAGACCAACCCGCAGCATCGTGGGTATCGCCCACAGCTCGCCAATCTTGAGCGTGGCGACTTTCTGATATTCCCTCACGAAGAGAGTGATGTTCTCGAGGGACAGGTGGCCTTCAGTGTGCGCGATAAGCTCGATGGCGACGTCGTAGACGCGCGGGTACTCAGCCAGTGTTCCGGTGGCGAGCTTTGGTAGCTCCTGGTAGTAGCCGCCCGGCAGATTCATGCGAATCTCCCGGATGTGCTCCTGGACTATGTGCGCATTGTCGAGCAGCCACTCTCCAGCCGGGCTGATATCAACGCCGCGCTCGGCTGCCGCGGTCAATCGCTCGCGGATTTCCTCGAGAACCTTCCGGGAGTCGTCGAGCCGGAGAAGCAGCGGCCCTGCACCACGCTCCTTTCTGTATGGCAGCAGCCGGTGCTTCCGCGCGATGTTCCGCGCGTGTTTTGCCAGCCGGTCGGCGCCGAGAACCTCTCCACGGATAGGACCCACGAGCCGACGGTCCATGCCATCGGCACGGCGGAAAAGTTGGAGAAGCCTCTTCTGGTTACTGCGAGGTGGGGTTACAGGTGCCACGGTTTATTGATTTGCCAGAGACGCGCCGCCGCCATCAGCTGCCAGGCGGCTCTCGCAGCTCTGCAATAACGAACGTGCCTGTCGCGTGGGCGTAGAGCTTTCCATTCATGTCAACCAGGCGACCTTCCGCGGTCGCTGAGCGCTTGCCGAGATGCACCACCTGTCCGGAGCAGCGAACTCTGCCGGTGGAGATCGTGATGGGCCGAATGTAATTGATGTCGAGCTGCATCGTTGGAGCCATGCTTGCCGTTGGCAGCATCGATTGCACCGCGCATCCCAGGGCGGAATCGAATAATGTCGCGGCCACGCCACCATGCACCACTCCAAAAGGATTGTAGTGATATTCCTCTGGATCCAGCACGAAGGTGACGATTCCTTCCTCGACCGATTCTACGGCGAAGCCGAGGAGATGGGCCAGAGGAGGTGCCGGGACATCGCCCCTGGCGATTGCCCGCATATACTCGAGGCCGCTTAACGATAGCGCCGCGGCTATACCCGGAGCGGGGTTGTCCCATGTAACCGTTCGCGTTCGATCCATGGGGATAAGATCCTTTCAGAATGTGTTCGAGCGCTAGGTGGAGAGTCATGATGCGGGCCGACGCAACGACACCTCGTCCAATTGTGGACGAGGTGTCGACCAGCTGCGTCAGCGTCTGCCTGCCGCAGAGTATCAGCGGTGAAGCCTGTACCCTCCACCGAACCTGAACGTGATGCCGTCCTGCCGCACGTCGTATACCTGGGCCGACAAATCCAGAGCGCCGGTTATCTGTGCGGTCAGGCCACCGAACATCGTGATGCGGCTCAGGTTAACTACTATCAGGGTGGAATCAACGCTTCCCAATCCATCCGTGAACCCGACCTGAAACCGCGGACGTAGGAAGTTCTCCCCGCCGCCCGCGTAAAGCGCCAGCCGGCCATCCCACGCCGCTGTGCTGAGAATACCCTCCAGTCCAGCCATCGTCGGCTTGAATGTGTCGAGGGACGGCTTGGTCCCGAAACACGGTCTCGTCACATCCGTCTGCTGCAGTGATTTCGACGGACATGTGATTGGGCCCCGCACCTGTCCCGCGGTTCCGTGCAGGCGAAACATGATGTCAGTGGAATTGCCTGTGGACGCCATCCTGATCCGCTTCACCCATGAGATTGCGGCGCTGCCAAGGTTGGGCTCGGCGTCCCGGATTTTGATCGGGGGCAGGTAGCTGGCCTCGACCGCAAAACCCGCGGGAAGCGTGAGGGTGAGCCTCGGCCGCCCGAAAAACGGCGATAGCCCCGTGTTCTCGCTCTTCTTGGTAAAGCAGGCTCCGGATCGTTGGATTGCCGAGTCTGGACTCGGAATCGGCCCGCCCTCCCCGCCAAGACGAAACGTCCACGGCTCCGCATGCTCAGGGGCGCTCGCCGGTGAAAAAGAGATTGGAGCTGAATAGAACGCCAATAGCTTTGCTTCATTGCTGTTCTCCGGAACGCGACATTCGGCGGCCAAGCCGGGCCGGACAGCTGCAATGCTGAGCACAATGGCAAGGCCTATAACTCGCATCACTGCTTCCGAAGCTTGTCGACTGCCCTGTCGAGCATTTCCTGAACTCGCAGATACTCGTCGTTGATTCCCTTCATCGCGTCGGGCATCTCTGCCTTCGCCTTTTCGATCGCTTCCGAGAGCCTCCCCATCGCCTTCATTAGCCCTTCTTCCAGCTGCTCCCAGCTTTTCTTGAGTTCGTCGTCCATTTCTGCCTCCGTCACTGCCGGGAGCTCGCGAATTCGGTGCTCATTTTTCGGTGGAATGCGGGCGGGCACTGCATAAATTGCGTCCCATGACGATCAACCCACTGCCCTCCGCCAACACAATGTATCGAGCGCTCGCAGAGCGTGATAGCACGTATGACGGGGTCTTCTTCGCCGCTATCCGCACCACCGGAGTATTCTGTCGTCCGACGTGCGCTGCCAGAAAGCCTCGCCCTCAGAACGTCGAGTACTATCCATCGATCGGTGATGCCGTGTCGGCGGGTTATCGCCCATGCAAGCGATGCCGGCCATTGGAGCCGGCCGGCAAGCCCCCGGCGTGGCTGGAACAGCTGCTCGCGCAGGTCGAGCAGGATCCAACCAGGCGGTGGAAGGATGAGGATCTGCGTCAGGCTGAGCTCGATCCGGGCAGGGTGCGGCGCTGGTTCCTCCGGCATCATGGCATCACCTTCCATGCGTATCAGCGAGCACGCCGCTTGGGTCTTGCACTCGGTCACATTCGGCATGGCGAAAAATGGGAAGGTGTGGGCTACACCCACGGTTTCGATTCAGCCAGCGGGTTCCGCGAGGCTTTTACGCGAGCATTCGATCGTACGCCTCCACGCGGAAAGACACTGGCGCCCCTTGTACTGAGCCGGCTCCTCACCCCTCTCGGCCCAATGCTCGCCGGAGCGACTTCCGAAGGCATCTGCCTGCTCGAGTTCGCCGACCGGCGCATGCTCGAGACTCAGATCAGCCGATTGGGCAAGTGGTTTGACTGTGCGGTTGTTCCAGGTGAGCATGAGCACATCGCGCATCTCGAGCGGGAGCTCGAGCTCTACTTTGCCGGAAGACTCCGCGATTTCACCGTCCCCATGGTGCTGCGAGGAACGCCATTCCAGGTGGCCGCCTGGGAGCGTCTCATCCGCATACCATATGGAGAGACCATCAGCTATGAGCGTCAGGCGCGGGAAATGAACAAGCCGGGAGCACAGCGTGCTGTGGGCAGGGCCAACGGCGACAACAGGATTGCCATTGTGATTCCATGCCACCGCGTGGTGCGCCAGAACGGAGAGCTGTGCGGCTACGGCGGCGGACTGTGGAGAAAGAAATTTCTGCTCGACCTCGAGCGCCGATAGCAGGAAAGGCTCGAAGCTTAGGATCACCTGCCGGTTGAGTGAGATCTTGGCCGAATTCAGGCTTCCCGGGGAGTCGATGGTTTGAGGTGACCGCCAGGCGGGGTCACAGGTGAACAGATGCCGTCGCCATTGACATATTCCGGCCCCAATGTAAACGTTTACATCGGCTTTGAAGAGCAGGTACTACGGATCGCGCTCGAATTCGGAAGGCTGGAAACGGTTTACCCGCTCCACCGAGGACGATGGTCACGATCAGGGATGTAGCCAGGGAAGCACGCGTTTCCGTCGCAACGGTCTCACGAGTATTCAGTGGCGGAGGGCCGGTGGCAGAAGAAACCAGACTCCGGATCCGCGATGTTGCCAAGACGCTCCGCTACGTCCCTCATGGCGGAGCGCGAAGCCTCATTACGAGCAAGACCACAGCGATCGGGGTCCTGCTCCCCGATCTCTACGGCGAGTTCTTCTCGGAAGTCATTCGCGGCATTGACCTCGCCGCAAGACACAGCGGCTACCACCTCATAGTCTCCAGCTCCCACAACGACAAAGCCGAAATCGAAGCGGCGATGCGCGCGATGAGAGGCCGAGTAGATGGCGTAATCATCATGTCACCCGACATCGATGCCCAGGCCCTGATGGCAAATCTCCCCGACAGTCATCCCGTTGTGCTCCTCAATTGTGCCCTTCGCGGTGCGGCGTTCGACTCTGTCAACATCGACAATACACGAGGTGCCCGGGCAATTGTCCGGCACCTCATTTCACACGGCCACCGGCGCATCGCGATCATCGCTGGCGCCAGTCGCAACGTGGACGGACATGAGCGACAGCTCGGTTATCGCGCGGCACTGCGCGATGCAGACCTCGACAGAAACTCACACTGGGAACCCCCGGGCAATTTCACAGAGGATTCGGGCTTTGAAGCAGCGCGATCGCTGCTCAAGCTCCGCTCTCGTCCTACCGCCATCTTCGCCGCCAACGATTCAATGGCGATCGGAGCACTGAGCGCGCTCCGCGAGGCGGGAGTAAGAGTTCCGGAGGATATTGCCGTTGCCGGCTTCGACGACATTCCAATCGCCAGACATGTAAACCCCCCACTGACGTCGGTCCATGTCCCTATTGCCGAGCTCGGCGAGCGGGCCACGGAGAAACTGATCGACGGTCTCGCCCACGGGGACCGGCACGTTCGCCGCCAGGACGTGCTGGGCACCACCCTCGTCATTCGCTCATCGTGCGGCCCAGCCGGCCATGTATGAAAGCGAAAGTGGCGAGCCTTCGGGACTTCGGACGGACCTCGCGCCGACGCCCTGTGAATTCGATTCCCGCAGCAGCCCTGCAGTCGTTCCACCACAACCGGAGATGTAAATGACTACGAACAAGTTGGCGCTTCAACGATTCTATCGAGCTGTCCTCGTGATGCTCGCCCTCGTGTTCATCGGGAGCAGCGCACTCGTTGCGCAGACCTCCACTGGCACAATCCGCGGTACTATCGAGAGCGGAGGCGCGCCACTGGGGAGCGCGCAGATTCAGGCAAGGAATACCAACAGCGGCGTCCAGCGGGTAACGCAATCCAATGACGCGGGATTCTATACGCTTGCCGGGCTGGTTCCCGGAACGTACGAGGTGACGGTACGCCGGATTGGAAGTGCACCTCAGTCACGCACGATCGTAGTCCAGATCGGCACGACTCAGGTTCAGGATTTCGCGCTCGAGCAACAGGCTACACAGCTCGAGGCGCAGGTCGTCACAGCCACCACGGGTCTCGAGTCGAAGTCTTCTGAAGTTTCTACCAACGTCACACAGGCTCAGATCGCAAAGCTACCGTCGTCGACGCGCAATTTCCTCGACCTCGCAGCGCTTTCCCCCGGTGTCATCGTCACCGAAGACAGAACCAACAGCACGACATTCAAGACTGTCTCGGCTGATGGTCAGGGACCCAGCTCGGTCAACCTGTTCATCGATGGCACCAGCTTCAAGAACGACCTGACCACCGGTGGAATTGCCGGCCAGGACGCCAGCCGCGGCAATCCATTTCCGCGCAACGCGGTTCAGGAATACCGGATCATCGCCCAGAATTTCAAGGCAGAATATCAGAAAGCTTCCAGTGCCATCATCACGGCGACGACAAAATCCGGCGGCAATACATGGAGCGGGAATGCGCTCGTCGGATACCAGAACGCAAGCATGATCGGCCTCGACACCTTGCAGCGCAAGGACAAGGCAGCGGCTCCGGGAACGTTCAAGAAGCCTGACTACACTCGCACACTGAGCGCGCTGAGTATTGGCGGTCCGATTGTAAAGGACAAGATCCACGTCTTCGGGTCTTACGAAGGAAACATCCAGAACCGCGCCAACCGCGTGAGTGTCACGGGGCTTCCAGCGGCCGGCGCCTTCCCGGCACTCGATACTGTTGGTCTCGCACAGTATAACGGCAGCTTCCAATCACCGTTTCGCGAGAATCTCTGGTTCGGAAAAATCGACGACGCGCTCAATGACAAGTCGTCAGCGGAGTTCAGCGTCAATTATCGCAGCGAATCGGATATCCGCGACTTCGGCGGTAATCAGGCGTTCGCTGAAGCGGTCAACTATCACCAGACGGTGGGCGTCGCCCAGCTCAAGTACAACTATTTTGTGGGACAGGTCCTCAACGAGGCGAAGATCGACTACTCGAACTTCCGTCGCAATCCTGCCCCGAATGAGCCTGGCATCCCACAGCGTGTCTATCAGTACCCCGGCGGGTCAGCAGTTATCGGCGCCAACCTGAGCACGCAGGATTTCATTCAGAAGCGGCTCGGCTTGAGAGACGACTTCACTTACTCCGGATTCAAGCTCGCAGGTGACCACGTCATCAAGACCGGCGCAAGTGTCGATTTCGTGAAGTACGACGTGCTCAAAGACAATAACGGCACACCGCAGTTCTCCTACAGCAATCAGGTAGACTGCTTCCCCACCTGCGGGACGCCGACGGTGTACAACTTCACGTCACCCTATCAGCTCGTTTACGCGACCGGCAACCCGAGATTGAACGCAGACAACAGACAGATCGGCCTCTACGCTCAGGACGACTGGAGTCCTGTGCCCCGCCTGTTGTTGAACGTTGGCGTTCGGTGGGATTACGAGTCGCACATGCTGAACAACGATTACGTAACACCCAAGTTCGTGGTCGATACGCTCACCCGCTATAACAGCCAGCTGATCCATCCCCTCGATCTGACCCGTTACGTCAGCACCGGGTCGGAAAGAAAGCCATTCATGGGCGCAGTCCAGCCTCGATTCGGCTTCTCATACTCCGTCGACAAGGCCGAGAAAACGACGGTCTTTGGCGGATGGGGACTCTATTACGATCGCATCCAGTACGATCTCTACTCAGTCGACGAGACGCAGAAGCTGAGTCATCCCACGTATACGATCCGGTTTGCGCCGACGGGACAAACACCGACTGCAGGATTTGCAGCGTGGAATAACGCCTACCTCACCGCTGACAAGGCGATACTGGACGCTCTGGTTCACTCACAGGGAACTCCAGAAGCCTGGTTTATCGACAACAAGGCCAAGGTTCCGTATTCGAAGCAGTGGAATCTTGGCGTTCGCCAGCTGCTCGGCGATTTCGCCGCGACAGTGACATATGCAAACGTGCACGGTCTGGATCAGACCGCCCTCAACTGGGCGCAGTTCGGTCTGACCTCGACCGGCGGATGCTGTGTGAGCTTCGATCTTGGACCGCATGGTTTCAGCAATTTCATCTACATGACCAACGACAAGCAGACCTGGTATAGCGCCGTGCAGTTCCAGCTGGACCGGCCGTACCGCCGTCTCGACCCGAATTCGATCGGATGGGGCGCAGGTCTCGCATACAGCTACGCTTCACGTTCGCTGCAGGGCGCCGATGGGTTGGGCGACGAATTCGATTTTCCGAATTCGCTTAGTATCCCGCAACATTCGGCCAACGACGAGAAGCAGCGCGTGGTTGCAAACTGGATCACCGACCTTCCGTATCTGTTCGGGATTCAGTTCTCGGGCCTCGCAACACTCGGTGGTAAGTACAAGCAGGATGTGGGATGTGCCGCTCGCTTCTGCGGAATAGGCACCACTGGAAACCAGTTCCAGCGTGGCGGATTCACCGTACCTGGTACCTTCCCGTATCAGACAGTGGATATTCGGTTCCGCAAGGACTTCCCGAGCTTCGGTCATACCCCGACTGCTGTCGGAATTACGTTCGATGTTTTCAACGCTACAAACCACGACAACTGGGGCTGCTATAACACAGGCGACCGAAACGATAAAGCCAACTTCGGTCAACCGGGCTGCCTGGTCACGGATGCCCGCAGATACCAGCTCGGCGCAGAGTTGAACTTCTAACCTTTGCACCACGGGGCACCTCATCGGTGCTCCGTGGTCTTTTTCCGGTTCTATCAAAAAACCGGCGCTGGCTGCAGAAGATTGCGGCCAGCGCCGAATTTTGCACTATGGGATTCCGACCGCTTGAGTAGCGGCCCAATTTCGTTCTCGCCCTCGGCAGGAAAACGATTCTCATGAACGATGTTCGCTCCGTTTTGAGACATGTAGCAATCCCGTTCGCCTTCCTTTTGTCTGCGTGTGCAACCGCCCCGAACTCGACGGTCACCGGACCAACCCTACCCGCCTCACCACAGCTCACACCGAGACAGACAGCGTTCCTCGATACGCTGGAACAGCGGACCTTTGTCTGGTTCTGGGAGCGGAGCGACTCGCGGACCGGCCTCGCTCCCGACCGCTGGCCGACAAAAAGTTTTTCGAGCGTGGCTGCGATCGGATTTGCCCTGACCGCCTACCCCATCGGCGTCGAGCGCCAGTACGTCACACGCTCCGCTGCCGCTGACCGGGTGTTGGTAACGCTGCGCTTCATGTACGATGCGCCACAGGGACCACAGGCCACCAACGTCACCGGCTACAAGGGCTTTTTCTACCACTTTCTGGACATGCAGACCGGTTATCGGTTCGAGCAGGTGGAGCTCTCTACAATCGATACCTCTCTGCTGATGGCCGGAGTTCTGTTCTGTCAGTCGTATTTCACCGCTCCCTCCCCAGTCGAGGCCGCGATCCGCGCTTACGCTGATTCACTCTACCTGCGCGTGGACTGGCAATGGGCACGTCCCAGGCCACCGCTCGTCAGCATGGGATGGAGACCCGAGAACGGATTCATCGACTACTACTGGCATGGACTGAACGAGGCGATCATCCTCAACGTCCTTGCCCTCGGATCACCCACCCATCCGGTCGATCCTGACGCGTGGACAGCTTACACGAGTACTTACATGTGGGCGGATTTCTACGGGCAACCGCAGGTTAACTTCCCGCCGCTCTTCGGACACCAGTACTCGCACGTCTGGATCGACTTCCGAGGCATTCAGGATTCATACATGCGCGCAAAGGGAATCGACTACTTCGAGAACTCCCGCCGTGCGACGTACTCCCAGCGCGCGTACGCGATGGCCAATCCCGGCGGATGGAAGGACTACGGACCGAACATCTGGGGACTGACTGCAGGCGACGGCCCGATTGACACGACACTGATGGTTGCAGGTCGCCAGCGAACGTTCCAGACATACACCGCGCGCGGCGCGGCGGCCGATGGAATTCACGATGACGGAACAATCGGACCGACCGCTGCCGGTGGATCTGTGGCGTTCACTCCAGAGATCGCAGTCCCGGCCCTCATTGCAATGCGCGAGAAATACGGCGACAACTTGTTTTCCACCTACGGTTTTCTGGACTCGTTCAATCCCTCGTTCGACTTTGGCGTTACGCCGCGCCAGGGGAAAACGATTCCCGGGAGCGGATGGTTCGACACCGACTACCTTGGCATCGACCAAGGCCCGATAATCGCGATGATCGAGAACTATCGGTCGGGATTCTTCTGGGACCTGATGAAACTCTGTCCCCCGATCGGCGAGGGCTTGCGCCGTGCCGGATTCACCGGAGGATGGCTATCGAACGACGGCCGACGCGCATGAGAGTCGACCTGCAGAAGAGGACGCGCGCGGCATGACGCCTTGCCGTTTCTCGTCCCCGCACGGCGCGGCTGCCCTGGGCGGGCTGGGCACGCTGGTGTTCGCCGGTGGCATCGGAGAGAGCGCCTCCACCGTCCGAGCCCGGATTTGCAAGGGGCTGGGATTCCTCGGGATCGAACTCGACGCAGAGCGCAACGCGGCAAATGACGGCGTGATTTCCACCGCGGGCGGCCGAGTTGCCATCCGCGTCATTCGCACCGACGAAGGACGCATGATAGCCAAG
>Ga0097691_1000029_pt1 | contig 133972 bp, 126 predicted proteins | sample NGESurdeep072012_8_FD_72858 | JGI IMG/M metagenome (GOLD analysis project Ga0097691, IMG submission 72858) | Arctic peat soil microbial communities from Barrow, Alaska - NGEE Surface sample 210-1 deep-072012 | ecosystem: Environmental > Terrestrial > Soil > Wetlands > Peat ... | reverse complement strand
GCGCGACGAGCTTGGCAAGAAGATGACCAAGTCGAAGGGCAACGTCGTTGACCCGCTCGATTTGATGGAACAGTACGGGGCGGACGCGGTCCGCTTCACGCTGGCGCAGTTGGCCGCGCAGGGTCGCGACGTAATCCTGTCGCACGACAGATTCGCGGCGTCGCGCGCATTCGCGAACAAAATCTGGAACGCGGCGCGATTCGTGATGATGAATCTCGACGGCGCGGCCGCGCCGATCGCAAGAGTCGAAATCGCAAAGCTGGGATTGGCCGAGCGATGGATTCTGTCGCGGCTTGACGACGCTATTCGCGAAGTCACCCGCTCGATCGACGCTTACGAATTCAACGTCGCGGCGATGAAGTTGTACCAGTTCATCTGGCACGAGTTCTGCGATTGGTACATCGAGCTGTCCAAGGAGCCGCTCAAGGCCGGCGGCGAGCGGCAGGCTGCCGCGCGACGGGTGCTGGTGAACGTTTTCGACAAGATGCTGCGCTTGCTGCATCCATTCATGCCGTTCGTGTCGGAAGAAATCTGGCAGGTGATTCGGCCTTACCTCGACGAGCCGAATCTCGTGGCGCATCTGCCAATCGCGAAGTATCCGGAGGCGTCGGCAACGAATCCGCTATCGCCGGCGGAAGAAACCGCGATGAATCACTGCATCGAGGCGACCGAGGCGATCAATTCGCTGCGTTCGCTCATGGGAATACATCCCGCGCAGAAGATTAGTGCTTCATTCAAAGCAATGTTCCCACCTCCCGGCGAAAATATGGTTTCGCTCTCAAGTACGGAGGCTTCCTTCGCAGCGGATTATGAACGGTGGATTCCCTATCTATCGGTCCTTGGAAAAGTGGAATCCGCCCATCTGATACACTTTCGCGACGCCCCGCCTCCTCATTCAGTCCCAAAGGCACTCCTGTGGTGCGAAGTGTTTGTCTCGGCCCCGTCCGACTTTGACTTCAACAAAACGCAATCTTCAATTCGCAAGAAGCTGGATGAGCTCGAAGGGCACCTCAAAAGACACGAGGATCGCATCAACAACGAAGACTTTATCAGAAAAGCGGATTTGCTGACCTTTCACGAAATGCAAGACAAAGTCGGAGAATTGAAGGTGCAGATAACCGTGCTCGAAGAACAGTTGAGGCTGCTATCCAGCGCGGCCTAGGCAACCCGCCGTGGAACTGCTCGAACAACTCGACTTCACCGAACTCATCAAGCGGGCGCTTGCTGAGGACGTCGGCCAGGGCGATATCACGACGGCTGCGACCGTCGCGCCCGGCGCGAAAGGCCGCGCGCGAATCGCCGTCAAAGAATCGCGGATGATTCTCGCCGGAGGCATCCTGATTGAGCCCGTGATGCGACTCGCAGGCGCGGAGCCGCGAATCGTCGCACTCGCGCCCGAAGGTGCAGAACTGAAGGCAGGCAGCGTGCTCGCGGAAGTCGAGGGCAAGCTCGCGGGGCTGCTGATCGGCGAGCGCACGGCGCTCAACTTCGTGCAGCTCCTCTCGGGAATCGCGACCACGACGCGATCATTCGTCGATGCGATCGCGGGCACTCATGCGAAGATCCTCGACACGCGCAAGACTCATCCCGGTCTGCGCGCCGTCGAGAAGTACGCGGTCCGCATCGGCGGCGGGCACAACCATCGCCTGGGCTTGGACAGCGGCGTACTGATCAAGGAGAACCATATCGCGGCGGTGGGCACGGTGACGAAAGCGATCGAGGGCGCGCGCCGGTTAGCTCCGCACACGCTCAAAATCGAGATCGAATGCGAGACGCTCGCGCAAGTTGAAGAAGCACTTAAAGCCGGCGCAGATGCGATCCTGCTCGACAACATGACGCTCGACAACGTCCGCAAGGCGCGGGCGATGGCGGGACCGAGAGTTCAGCTCGAAGTCTCCGGTGGCGTGACGCTCGCGACCGTTCGCGCAATCGCGGAGGCGGGCGTCGATTTAATCTCCGTCGGTGCGCTGACTCATTCGGCGCGATTTCTGGATATCAGCATGAGAATTGACGCGGTCTGATTGGCGGCCCCGTTTGACTTACCGGCCCGCGGATTCACTAAAAAAATGCCTCAGAATCCATATCTTGCAATCGAACGAGGCGCGCCCGGCCGCATCGGCTGGCGGATACATTATTTCCACGAAATCGATTCCACGCAGGAAGCTGCGCGGGAACTGGCCGCGGGCGGCGCCGACCAGGGCACCGTGGTGATCGCGGAGCGTCAGAGTGCGGGGCGGGGCAGGATGGGCCGCACATGGCATTCGCCGTCCGGCGTCAATCTATACACGACGATAATCCTCCGCCCGCCGATTCCGCTGGCCGAGGTGCCTTCCTTAAGCCTGGTGGCCGGAGTCGCGGCTGCCCAGGCACTCGAGCGCGAGGCGCCGGGTATCGTCGCGCTCAAATGGCCCAACGACGTTTGGCTGCGCGGACGCAAGGCGGGCGGCATCATCGCCGAGGCGGTGACAGACGCGCGCCAGAATCTCGACTGCGTGCTGCTGGGCATCGGAATCAACATCAATCTCGCGGCAGACGACATCCCGCCGGAGCTGCGCGACAAGGCGACCTCGATGCGTATCGCGACCGGGCATCCATGCGACCGGATTGCGATCGCCGATTCGCTTTTTAATCTGCTCGACTCCCGCTATATGGAAACCCTGACGCGCGGCTTCGAGTCGGTTCGTCCCGCGTGGGAACGCTTCTCGGCGCTGACCGGCAAGCGCGTCGCAATCGTGGACGGCGGGCGGCGCCAGTCGGGAGTGGTCAAGGGAATCGACGGGACAGGTGCACTGCTGCTAGACATCGGGGACCGGGTCGAGAGAATCGTCGCGGGTGAGGTGAGCGTGGAAGGGGCGTACGAGTAAGCCGAATGTGATCAACGCGAAATAAACTGCATCGAGCGGCGTCGCGGCGCTCTGGAATCGGCGCTGGTCCCGCCGGGCAGGCTGAGAGGTACTCTCTATGGCTGTGGAGGAAATCGGACGGCTTAGAACTATCGCAATCGTGGGCCAGGGCGGGACCGGCAAGACGCAGGCGGCCGATGCGATGCTCTTCACGGCCGGCGCGACACCGCGATTGGGGCGGCCCGACGACGGCTCGGCGGCGATGGACTTCGAACCCGAAGAAACCAAGCATCACATTTCGATCAGTTCGGCGTTTAATCATCTCAACTGGAAAAAAACCGAAGTAATTCTCGCCGACACGCCCGGCTATGCCGCATTCCTGCCCGAAACGATCACGACTCTGCGCGCGGTGGACGGGGTCGTGATGCTGATCAGCCCGGGGGCCGACACCAAGGTTGAATCGGAAAAAATCTGGGCCGCGACCGAGGAGCTCAAACTGCCGCGAATCGCATTCGTGTCGCGGCTCGATCGCGAGCGCACCAGCTTCGAAGCGGCGATGAAGGACCTCGAAAAGGTTCTCGGCGCGCGCGCCGTCGCGCTGACGATCCCGATTGGCGAAGAGCTCGGCTTCACGGGCGTCGTCGATGTGCTTGCGATGAAGGCGCTCACCTACGCCGACACCAGCGGCAAATTCAAGGAAGAAGAATTGTCCGCCGAGCTGAAGGCCCGCGCGGAAGCGGCGCGCACCGCGTTGTTCGAAGCGGTCGCTGAGACCGACGATGCGCTGCTCGAAAAATATCTCGACAAAGGGACTCTCGACGACGGTGAAGTTCGCGCGGCGCTCCATGCGGCCGTGGTCGAGCGCAAGATCACGCCGGTCTTCTGCGGATCGGGGGCAAAGAATATCGGCATCGGGCCGCTGCTCGACGCTGTGACGACATATCTGCCCGCGCCCAACGAACGTCCGTCGGTGGAATGCCAGAATCCAACCACCGGCGAGCCGGTGAGCCGTCCCGCCGATCCGGCGGCACCGTTCGCCGCGCTGGTGTTCAAGACGATTATCGATCCGTTCGCCGGCAAGCTCTCGATCTTCCGCATCATCTCGGGCCGCGCTCAGACCGACGCGGCCGTGTTCAACTCGACAAGGGAATCGAAAGAGCGCTTCGGCCAGTTGCTGCGGCTCGAAGGCAAGAAGCAGTCGCCGATCGCCGGCGCGATCGCGGGCGAAATCGTCGCCGTCGCCAAGCTGAAGGACACCACCACTGGCGACAGTCTATGCGACGAGAAAGCGCCGGTGCTCGTGATGCCGCCGCTGACGCGGCCGGCGGGCGTGATGTCTTTCGCGATTCATCCAAAGACCAAGGGCGACGAGGAGAAGTCGTCGGCGGCGCTGCAGAAGCTGCTCGAGGAGGATCTCGCGCTGGAAATGCATCGCGATCCGCAGACCCACGACATCATTCTGTCGGGCACCGGCCAGATGCACATCGAAATCACGGTCGAGAAGCTGCGCCGGAAATTCAACGTGGACGTCGAGCTTCAGGCGCCCAAGGTTCCTTACAAGGAAACCATCAAGGGACGCGCCGAAGCGCAAGGCAAGTACAAGCGTCAGTCGGGCGGCCGCGGGCAATACGGCGATTGCTGGCTCAAAGTCGAGCCGAACCCGCGCGGCAAAGGCTTCGAGTTCGTCGATAACATCGTGGGCGGCGTGATCCCGCGCAACTTCATTCCGTCGGTCGAAAAGGGCGTGCGCAACACGCTGGTCGAAGGACATCTGGCCGGCTATCCGATGGTGGACGTCAAGGTGACGGTATTCGACGGCAGCTATCACGACGTGGATTCGTCGGACATGGCGTTTCAGATTGCAGCCTCGATGGGCTTCAAGCTGGCGCTGGAAAAGGCCAAACCGATCATCCTCGAACCGATCGTCGCGCTCGAAGTTGCGTGTCCCGATGAGTGCATGGGCGACGTAATTGGCGATCTCAACTCGCGTCGCGGCAAAGTGCTCGGGATGGACAGCAAGGGCCACGGCCAGGTGATCAAGGCGCAGGTGCCGATGTCGGAGGTGCTGAAGTACGCACCCGACCTGCGCTCGATCACGTCGGGCCGCGGCTCGTTCGAGCAGCACTTCTCGCATTACGAGGAGGCGCCGGGGCCGGTCGCGGAGAAAATCATCAAGGAGACGATCGCGGCGCGCGAGGCCGCCGGCGCCAAATCGCACGCGCACGCCCACGCATAGCGCCGCGCAGCGGGGCAGGGCGGCCTGGTATTGCCAGGGCCGCCCGTCAAGTACAATCAGCGCTGAGTCAGCATTGCGATGGCGCCGATAGGAAAAAGCCTGGTCTTGGCCGGAATCGCGATCGTGGTCGTGGGACTGGCGCTGTGGGGATTGTCGTCGGCGCCATATATAGGCAGGCTGCCCGGCGACATCTACATCCGTCGCGGCAACTTCAGCTTCTATTTTCCGCTCGCGACATGCATTCTTGTCAGCATCGCCGCGACCTTGCTGTTTTCGCTGATGAGGCGTTGACGAATTGGCAGCGAAAAAATCCGTAAGCCCGCATCGGCTCGCAGAGCGCAAGCGGCGCCGCCGCGAGCTGATCGCCGTCGGAGTTGCCGGCGCGACTCTGGTCGCGTTCGTGCTCGCTCAGACCGAACTGCCGCCGCTGACGCGTCACACCTCGCTGGTCTCCAACCTGGCGGTCATTTCGCTCTTCAACCTGAGTTTTTTATTGCTCGGATTGATGCTGTTTCTGGTCGGACGCAATCTCGCCAAGGTCATCTTCGAGCGCCGCCGCGGATTGATTGGTTCGAAATTCCAGGTCCGGCTGGTCGCGGGATTCATCGCCGTCGCGCTAATCCCGAGCGCGTTCCTGCTTTACGTGTCGGGCGTGTTCTTGCACGCCGACATCAACAGCTGGTTCAATCCCGCGTACGAGCAAATTCTCAATGACTCGCTGGAGATCGCGAAGACCTACTATCTGAACTCGGCCAACAACGCGTCGCATTTCGCCCGCGTGCTGGCGGGTGAGATCTCGGCGCAGGGCCTGCTCGCGCCGCAGAAGCGCGACGACCTCAAAGCGTTCATCGCCAAGCGCCAGGAGGAATACAACCTCGGCACCATCGAGGTGTTCTCAGCCGATCGCAAACTGCTGCTAATCGACATTAGTCCCAAGACGCCCACCGGCATCGGCGCGTCGCCGGATTCGCCGATCATCTCGCAAACGCTGAAGGGACAGGCGCTAACTCGCACCGACCGCCTCGGCGGCGCCGACGTGGTGCGCGGCTCTGCGCCGATTTACGTTTCGAGCGAAACCGACAACGTGCTCGGCGCGGTGCTGGTCGATTACTATCTGCCCAAGAGCCTGGCGACGCGCGCGACCAACATCTCGCGCGTATCCGAGGATTACTTCCAGTTGCGAATTCTTCGCGAGCCCATCATGAACAGCTACCTGCTGACGCTGGCGCTGATCGGGCTGGTGGTGGTGACGCTGGCGAGCTGGTTCGGAATTTTTCTTTCGCGCGGAATCACCGGCCCGATCAAATTGCTCGCGCGCGGGACGCAGGCAGTCGCCGGTGGCGATCTCAATTTCCGCATCCCCGCCGTAGGTGACGACGAGATCGGGCACCTGGTCGATTCCTTCAACCAGATGACTGCCGACCTGCGCGCTTCCGCCGCCGAACTCGAGCACCGGCGCCAGTACACGGAGACTCTGCTGCGCAACGTGTCGGCGGGCGTCGTCGGGCTGGACCATGATGGCGTCGTCACGACGATCAATCCATGCGCCGAGCGGCTGCTCGATCTGAGCGCCGCCGCGGTTATAGGCCGCAACTACCAGGGAGCGTTCCCGCCCGCGCTGGCCCGCGTGCTCGACGACGTGTTCGCCTTCGCCACGCGTCCCCGCGAGGCCCGCTCGACCGTCAAGCTCGAAGCCGCAGGCGGCGAGACCGAGCTGATGATGACCGCCAGTCCGCTGGGCGAGACGCCCGACGAGCCGGCCGGAACGGTGCTGTTCTTCGAGGACGTCAGCCAGATAGCGAAGGTCGAGCGGATGGAGGCGTGGCGCGAAGTCGCGCGCCGAATCGCGCACGAAATCAAGAATCCGTTGACGCCGATCCAGCTTTCAGCCGAACGGCTTCGGCGCCAGCTCGGCGCGCGTCCGGGAATCGAATCCACGCTGGTCGAGGAATGCACGCGAACGATCATCGGCGAAGTCGAGGATCTGAAGCGGCTGGTCAATGAGTTCTCGGCGTTCGCGCGGATGCCGCATCTGAATCCGGTTCCCGGTGACATCAACGCGCTCGCCGGCGAGACCGTCGCGAATTTCCGCGCAGCGCATCCCAACGTCGAGTTCGCGCTCGCACTGGACCCCGCGATTCCACTCATCCCGATCGATCGCGAGGCGTTGAAACGCGCGCTGGTCAACCTGCTCGACAACGCCGTCGCCGCAGTGACCGCCATCAATCATAACGGCGCTGGTCCGTTGATAGAGGTGCGCAGCCATCGCCGGCCCGACAATTCAATCGTAACCCTCGAGGTCGCGGACAACGGCCCCGGCATCGAACCACGCCTGCGCACGCGCATTTTCGAGCCTTACTATTCGGGCAAAAAGGGCGGCACCGGACTCGGCCTCGCGATCGTTTCCGCGGTCGTGACCGACCATCACGGCTTCGTGCGCGTGACCGATAACCAGCCGCGTGGAAGTAGATTCGTGCTCGAGTTTCCTGTAAAAGACCTACAATTCGCAAAGGCAACCGGCTGATGCGACCCTCACCGCGCTACAACGAAACGCGATTTCCGGAGAAAATTTGACGTGAATGAGACCGTGTTGGTGGTCGATGACGAGGAGCGGATTCGGTCTGCCTTGCGTGGAATCTTGAGCGACGAAGGTTTTCGGGTCGTCGATACCGGCCACGCCCCCGGTGTGATGGACCTGATTGCGCGCGAGAGTCCCGCGATCGTTCTGCTCGATGTGTGGATGCCCGACATGGACGGCATCGAGTTGCTGCGGCGGATCAAATCCGAACAGCCCCGTGTCCCGGTGATCATGATTTCCGGCCACGCCAACATCCAGAGCGCGGTCGCGGCGACCAAGCTCGGCGCCGCTGATTTCATTCAGAAGCCATTCTCGGTCAGCGGATTGCTCGCTTCAATCGCGCGTGCGCTGGAAGGTGACTCCGCCGGGCCGGATCCGTCCAACCCGCGCGGACTGAGCGCGGAAGTCCGCGCCGCCGGCCGCAAAGCAATCCGCGCCGGCGCGATCCCGCAGCGAACCATCGCGCGTTCGATCGTGATGGCCGGGCAGGGGCTTCACACCGGGCTCAAGACCGGCGTCATACTGCATCCCGCGCCGGCAGGGTTTGGAATCGTGTTCACATCGCTTGCCGATGAGACTGCTATTCCGGTCCGCTTCGAGAACGTCACCGACACCGGCTACAACACCACGCTGACCAGCGGCGGCCGCTCGGTCCGCACGGTAGAACATCTGCTGTCGGTGCTGCACGCGTTTGGAATCACCAACCTCCTCATCAAGACCGACGACGAAGTGCCCGCGCTCGACGGCTCGGCGCTCGAGTTCTGCAAACAGATTGGTGAAGCCGGACTCACCGAGCAGGACGCGACCGTCGAACCGATCGGAATCAAACACAAGATCATGATCGGAGAGGAAGGCGAGGGCCTCGAGTTTATAAAGGCCGAGCCCGCGGACCATCTGATAATCGACTACACGCTCGATTACCCCAAACCGATCGGCGTCCAGCAGTTGCACTTCGAACTTACTTCGCCCGACGCATACACCCGCGAAATTGCGCCGGCGCGCACCTTCGGCTTCGTATGGGAATTCCGCAGGCTCGCCGAGTTGGGCCTTGGCAGCGGCGCCCGCCTGGACAACGCGATCCTCGTCGATGACGAGAAAGTCGTGAACACCACGCTCCGCTTCCCCGACGAATTCGCACGCCACAAGGTCCTCGATCTGATGGGAGATCTCTATCTGCTCGGGCGTCCGCTGCATGCTCATGTCACCGCGTCGAAGACCGGGCATTCCGACAACCTCGCGCTGGTCAAGGCGATTCACGCGTCGCTGCGGAGCTGAACCGGGCGCCAACAGCCGCGCCGGATTGAGTTGATGGCGCAAACCTTTCGCATGGACCTCAAGGGAAAAGTTGCCCTGGTAACCGGCGCGGGCCGCCGGGTCGGTCGCGCGATCGCGATAAAATTTGCCGACCACGGCGCTTCGGTCGCAGTTCACTATCGCAGCTCGCACGCCGAGGCGGACGCGGTCGTCGCTGAAATCGCGCGCAAGCGTGGCAAGGCGCGGGCATTCCGCGCCAATCTCGAGAACGTCGCCGAAATCGAAAAGATGATCGCGAGCGTGCTCGACGCGTTCGGCCGAATCGACATCCTCGTCAACTCTGCTTCGGTCTTCGCGCGCAAACCGCTCGCGAAAATCACCGAGCGCGACTGGGACGCAACCCTCGATACCAACCTGAAGGCGCCGTTCTTTCTATCGAAGTTCGCAGGCGCTGCGATGCGCCGGATTGGCGCGGGAAAAATCGTCAACCTCGGCGATTGGGCCGGGACGCGCCCGTACAAAGACTACCTGCCGTACTCGGTGTCGAAGTGCGGGATGATTGGGCTGACGCGGGCGCTCGCCAAAGACCTTGCGCCCGAGGTTCAAGTGAACTGCATCGCGCTGGGCATGGTGATGCCGCCCGAGGAATACAGCAAGCGCGAAGTAGAGCGGCTGGTCAGTCGCACGCTGACCAAAAAAATGGGCGCGCCGGAAGACGTCGCACGCGCCGTGATGTTCTTTTGCGAGGCCACCGACTTCGCCACCGGCGCGACGCTGGCGCTCGACGGCGGCCGCCTCCTCGTCTAGAACTTTTCTTCGCCTCTGCTCTGAAAATAGCGGATTTTCACCCCAGCGTGGGTGGGCCGAAGGCCTACGAGCAACTCCCCCTCTCACCTGTTCTAACAGGGCGAAGCCCGTATCTTTTCTTAACATTGAGTGCAGGGGTTACCCCTGGCCGTGGCGACGGCAGCGCAGTATTAAGCCATTGGCAGGGGCCGCGCCCGCCAACGGCGGGCGGCCTTAATACTGGGTGCAGGGGTCACCCCTGCAAACCCACGGTGGGTTTCACATTCAATCAAGTGTATTCCTCACGCCCTCCGACGCGCCCTGCATTAGCCGCTCGCGCCGGACGGATTCTTGAACTCGACCTTCGCGCCCTTGCCGATTTTCTTGATGAGCGCCTTCACCACCGTGTCCTCATTTTCGTCGAGGATGAACATCGCGATTTTCGCCTTCACCTCGGCCAGCGGTGCAATGGTTTCGCCGCGCCGCGAAGTCACTTTGATAAAGCTATAGCCACCGGGATTCGACTCGAGGATTTGGGTCAGCTGCCCGACCGGCGTTGCGAACACCATCTTGTCCACGACCGGTGGCAACCGCCCGGGCCGAAAGTAGCCCAGCTCTCCGCCTTTCGCCGCGGATTCCGTGTCCTCGGAGTTTTGCTTTGCGAGCGCGCCGAAGTCCTTGCCCTTGAGCGCCTGCTTGTAGAGCTTGATTATTTTTTCGGCCGCCGCTTTCTTCTGCGCGTCGGTTGCGTTGGGCAGAATTTTCACGGCGATATGCGCGATCTGCACCTCGCCGGGATCTTTCACGAACAGATCGCGATGCTCTTCGTAGTATTGCTTGATTTGCGCGTCGGTGGGCTGCACGTGATGTGCCCGGAATTCATCGTCAAGCATTTTCTCGATCAGCATCGACCCCCGCACCGCGTTCATCAACTGCGCATCCGGCGCGCCGTTCTGGGGGACGGTCTGGCCTTCCGCCCCTCCAATCTGGAACTCGCGCGCGCGCTGCGCCACTTCGGCGTCGGGAAACGTGATCTTGCGTTTCTCCGCCTCCTGCAGCAGCAGTTGGCGGTTGATCAGGTTTTCGCCCGCATCGCGAAACACCGCCTTGGATTCCTCGGTGCTGGTTGCGTTGATCATCCGCGCTTCGGTCTTCGCGTAGTCGGCGATTTCTGCCGCCGTAATCGCAGCGCCGTTGACTGTGACCACCACCGGGTCTTTCGGGTCGGGCTTGACCAGCGGAATGATGCCCAGGAAGCGTTGCTGCCAGTCGAGCCCTGACTGACCCAGTTGCGCGTGGATTGGATGCGCGGTTGCAACAACGAAAGCGATACCGATCGCGACCGTCAGACAGGCGAGCGGCTTTCGACGCGAGATTGGATGGCAAATGCGCATCAATTTAAAACTCCCAATCGGTCCCCGTCCGGCCGCATCTTTATCCTTGCTAAGGTGCAGGGGTCACCCCTGCAAACCCACGGTGGGTTTCGCATTCAATTGAGTGTATTCCCCGCGCTCGCGTTGATTTATCATTCTGAGCCGCTGCGGCGAAGAATCTCGACGAGACCGTACGCCGTTCGGCACGGCGGCCCCGGCGCGAAGTAGTGCGCGATCTGAGGCCCATCGCCGCGCATGAAGATCAAACTCGACGAGCGCGTTCCATAATTATCGAGATGCAGACACAGCGCGTTGGACCGTCCGCCCGCGACGGTGCCGATTCGCGAATCGAGCTGCGTATTATGATCGGCCAGCAACGCGCCCAGCGCCGCGCGCTGCCCGATCGGATCGCGCTGGAAATCGGCGCGAATGCCGAGTTCTGCGAACTTGCCGTACGACGCGCTTATTTTCGGACATTCGAAATCATCCACGTCGAGATTGGTCAGCAGATGCAGCCCGGGCTTGAGTGCGACAACTTCGATCGAGGCGCCACGGTTGTAACCGACGAACCCCTCGGTCCGCGAGACCATCAGCAGGTTGAATGGATTGTAGTCGGAGCCGCGCTCGCGGGCGGCGAACTCTGCCGCTTCCGCCGCGGTCCGGCGCCGCAGAGCGTCCAGGCATAGCAGCCCGCGCGATCGCGCATCCGGATTGCCGCCGTTGCCGGCGCGCCGATTCAGCAGCCCCGCGACAATTCCATACTCGCTGATTCCGAGCCACGTGCCTCCCGCCTTGAGGTCTTTGCCACCAACTACGTGCGGCATTTCGAGCAGGGTAGTCGGGTCGCCAGCGGGGCGGTCAAGAAATTCATCGCGATTCGCGGCGATCACAACGGGACAGTCGCGCGTCGCCTGAAAGTAAATCGCCAGCGTACACATCGATACAAAATTGGCAGCCCGCCGGGTATTCGCACAAGGGCCATTCTCGCCGGAGGCCGGCACCCTTGACTGTATGCCGATGTATACAGGACAATACGAGCATGTCGGAAGTAATGACGATCCGGGTTGACCGTAAGACGAAGAGCCGGCTTGAAAAACTTGCCAAGGCGATGGAGCGGACCAAGTCCTACGTCGCGGCCGAGGCGATACGCGCCTACGTCGATTTGAACGAATGGCAAATCACGGAGATCAGAGCCGCGCTCAAGGAGGCCGACGCGGGCGACTTCGCAAGTGAAGCGGAAGTCCAGGCGGTGAAGGGGAAGTGGAGGCGCGGTGCGGGTCAGATGGCTTAGGCGCGCGCTCCAGAATCTCGACGAGGAGGCCGAGTACATCGCACGCGATGACCCGGATGCCGCGGCGCAAATGGTGGACCGTATCGCGACAAGCGTTGAGCGAATTGCCACCCATCCGGCCTTGGGCCGCACCGGACGGGTTCCCGGCACCCGCGAGCTGGTGGTGAGCGGGACGCCGTACGTCGTTCCGTACCGGGTGCACGGTGAGACAGTCGAGATCCTGCGCGTCTTTCATGGCGCCAGAAAATGGCCCGAGAAGTTCTAGCCGGCATTCGCCGGCCGAACCCAAAACTATCGCGCCGCTACCCGCCAACTCCAGCGGGTTTCCTCGGCTCAACTCGCCATGATATTTAATCTAATTCGCGCGGGGCGCGCCCCTTCAGCTTCCGGCGTCGAGGAGGATGGATGTTTTCATCGATCGAGGACGTAATCGAGCGATTCGCCAAGAACAATTATATCGCCAGCCGGCGAATCGCGACCGTCGTTTACCTGGCGAGTGAAATGCGCAAGCCCATCCTGGTCGAAGGCCCCGCCGGCGTCGGCAAGACCGACCTGGCCAAGGTGCTGGCCGCGTCGCTCGGCTTCGACATGATCCGTCTTCAGTGTTACGAGGGCCTCGACGAGGGCAAGGCGCTTTACGAATGGGAGTATGCCAAGCAGCTCCTCTATACGCAGATTCTCAAGGACAAAATCAGCGAAGTGTTGGTCGGCGCCAGGAGCTTGACCGAGGCGGTCGATCGAATCGCTGCACAGGACGAAGTCTTTTTCTCCGAGCGCTTCGTGCTGCCGCGGCCTCTGCTCAAGGCTATTTCCAGCGAGCAGCCGTCGGTCCTGCTGATCGACGAGATCGACAAGGCCGACGCCGAGTTCGAAGCGTTCCTGCTCGAGTTGCTGTCCGACTTCCAGGTGACCGTGCCCGAACTCGGCACGCTCAAGGCCAAGCACATTCCGCTGGTCGTGCTGACTTCGAACAACGCGCGCGAAATGTCCGACGCGCTCAAGCGGCGATGCTTGCATCTCTATATCGATTTTCCCGATCGCGCGCAGGAACTTGCGATCGTCAAGCTCAAGGTTCCCGAGGCCGCCGCCAAGCTCGCCGAGGAAGTCGTCACCGTCGTGCAATCGCTGCGCAAACTCGACCTCAAGAAAACGCCCGGCATCAGCGAAACGCTCGATTGGGTCAAGGCCCTGACGCTCCTCAACGTGAACAGTCTCGATCAGGAACTCGTCACCGAAACGCTCGATACCATCGTCAAGTACGAGGGCGATGTGCGCAAGGCGCAGGAAGAGCTCAAGGACTACGTGCGCCGCGTGCGCGCGCGTCGCGGCACCGAGGCCGGCAGCGACAAGGATTTTCTAAATTGACCGCGCGGCGTGTCCGAGCGGTCGTCCTGGGCCCGGCGAAGGATCTCGAAGATTCAAACGGGTAGCAGGGTAGGGCGCCACAACACCATGCAAGAGAAGCTCGTCGAATTTGCGAACCTGCTACGCGAGAACGGTGTGCGCGTCTCGCTGGCGGAAACGCTCGACGCATTCAGCGCCTCCAAAGTCACCGGCCTCGCCGAGCGCGATGCGTTCCGCACCGCGCTGCGGGCCACGATGGTCAAGCGAGCCAGCGAATTGCCCGTGTTTGAGGAACTCTTCGATATCTACTTCTCCGGCCTCGGCGAGATTATCAAGCAGGCGAGCCAGGCCGTGCAGAACGCGCTTTCGATGTCGGATCAGGAATTTCAGAAATTCCTCGATCAGGTCGAGAAGATGCTCCAGAAGGAGGGCAAGAATCTCTCCGAGCTTGCCAAGCAACTGCTGCAGAACAACTCGGGCGAGATGGAGCGGAAAATCCGCGAGGCCGCGCGCGCCGTCAATCTCAATGGGATCGAGCGCACGATCGAGGAGAACTATTTTGCGCGTGCGCTCGCTCGCCAGCTCGGCCTCGACAAGATCGAAGCCGAGATCAAGCAACTGCGCGAGCAGCTCGAGAAGATGGATATCGGCGCCGAGCTCAAGGCCAAGATGGAAGAATATCTCGAGCGCCGTCTCAAGGCGCTCGACGACATCATCCGCCGCTACGTCCGGATGGAGCGCGAGAAACGCGACATCAAGCAGAAGGAAGATCAGCGCCTCAACCAGATCGGCGAGAAGAGTTTCTATTACCTGAGCGAAGAAGAACTCAAGAAAATGAACGAGGCGGTGACGCGCCTGGCGCAGCGCCTGAAAAACGTGATCACCGTGCGCCGCAAGCGTTCCAAGAAGGGCCGCTTCGACATCAAGCGCACCCTTCGCCAGAACCTCGAATACGGCGGCGTTCCGTTCAAGCTCCGCTTCGAGAAGCGCAAGAAAGAGAAACCGCAGGTCGTAATCCTGTGCGACGTTTCGGATTCGGTGCGCAACGCGTCGCGATTCATGCTGCAGTTCGTTTACTCGCTGCAGGATCTCTACTCGCGCGTGCGCAGCTTCATCTTCGTCGCCGACATCGGCGAAGTAACCGAATGCTTTCGCAACAATGACGCCAAGGAAGCGCTCGACGTCGCGCTCAAGGGCGACATCATCAACGTGTACGCCCACTCGAATTTCGGCTACGCGTTCCGCAACTTCGTCACCGATCATCTGGGCGCCGTCAACAAGCGCACCACCGTCATCGTGCTCGGCGACGCGCGCAACAATTACAATCTCCCGCACGAATGGTGCTTGCGTGAAATCCGCCAGCGCGCCAAAAAAGTGATCTGGCTTAATCCTGAAAGCCGCAATACCTGGGGCTTCGGCGACAGCGAAATGGATCGCTACGCCCCGCACTGCGACCTGGTGGAAGAGTGCCGCAATCTCAACCAGCTTTATCGGGTGGTCGATCGCTTGGTCGCAGGCTGACGGACTCGATCCTCGCGGCTGCGCAGCTTGTTCGGTTGACCACAAGGCGTCTTTGGGCCAAGATATTTTCTCCAGGTGACGCGCGGGATTTCGACTCGAAGCGGCGCGCACTTGAAGAGAAACGATTGAAGAGCCCGTCTATGGCCGGTCACAGGGAAGACTTCATTTTGATGATCGTAGGCGGGATCACGCTCGACCCCTCGACCAAGATGCCCATCGTCGTCCTCAAGGATCCCGACAACAAGCTCAACCTGCACATCTGGATCGGTCCGCTCGAGGCCACCGCGATGGCCACCGAGCTCGAAGGGATCAAGCCGCAACGCCCGATGACGCACGACCTGCTGCGCAATCTGCTGGCCGAGTTCGGCGCGACAGTCGAGTTGGCCGAGATCACCGAGTTGCGCGAAAACACCTACTTCGCGCGGATTCAGGTCAAGACGCGCGACGGCAAGGCGCTCGAAATAGATTCGCGGCCGAGCGACGCGATCGCGCTGGCGCTGCGCACCAAGTCGCCCATCTACGTGGCCAAGAAAGTGCTCGAAGCTTCCAGCGAGCTACACGAGTCGCAGGGCGAACAGCAGACTTCGGATCAGAACCTCGCCGGTGTGTCGCGCGACAAATGGTCCGAGATCCTCGAGCGGATGTCGCCCGAGGATTTCAAATACAAGATGTAGCCGCAAGCGCGCTAAACTCCTTTGATCCTCTGCCGGGCGGCGCCCGCTGGAGCATTCGATGCCGCCGACTACCCATCGCCGCAAAATAACCCAAAAGGAACTCAAGGCGCCCGACGAGCTCACGACGCTGGTCGATAGCGCGCGCGATTTCCTGGCTAACAATCTCACTCAGGTGCTGATCTCAACCGCAGCCGTCGTCATTGTCGGAGCGATCGCGGTTGGCGTGTACTACTACGAGCGCCATCGCGACAATATTGCGTCGGCCCGGTTCTACGGCGCGATCACCGCGCTCAACGCCGGCCAGAACAAACTCGCCGAAACCCAGTTCCAGCAGCTCGCCGATGAAGAGCCGGGCCGCCGGCTCGGACGCCTAGCGCGCTTCTACATGGCGAGCGCATATCTGGCCGATGGCGACCTCCCGAACGCGCGCGATTCGCTGGTTGCGTTTCTCGGCGAAGAGCGTGACCCGCTGTTCCGCAGTCTGGCACTGACGAACCTCGCGGTGGTTTACGAACGAATGGCGGATTGGAAGAAAGCGGCCGGCGCTTATCAACAGGCCGCAGCCGATCCGGGGCCGGAGCAGGCGAGGGCGGAGATGGACGTCGCGCGGATGCTTGCGAAATCGGGCGACAAGCAGGGCGCGATCGCTGCCTATCGCGGCTTTCTCAATGCCCATCCGTTCGCGCAGCAGCGCCAGGACGTAATGGAATCGCTGGCGCTGCTCGGCGCACCCGCCAAGCTGCCGCCGCCTTCAGCCGCGGCGGCTGGCCCGCAACCGGTAGCCCCTCATTAGTGCGCGGCGGCCGATACCGATTTCTCCCCGAGTTCCGAGTTGATCACGAATTCCAGGACCTTCCCGTCGGGCAATCCCACTACCGGTATTCCGTTGACGAAGAAGGTCGGCGTCGACGTGACTCGAACCGAGTTGCCGTCAATCTGATCCTGCTTCACGCGAGCCTCGGTCTGCGGACTGTCCATGCACGCCTTCAGTGAAGGCTGGTCGAGCTTCTGAGAGCTGGCCAGCTTGTTCACCTGCTCCTGCAGATTCTTCGGGTTGATAGTCCCCTGGTTCGTGTAGAAGTAGCGTGCGAAGTCCCAAAACGCCGCCGGGTTCTGCAGCCGCGCGCACTCGGCCGCCTCCCCGGCTTTGAGCGCCCACACATGCGCGTTGAGCGGGTAATCTTTGTAAATTACCTTTACCTTGCCCTTGTAAGTGGTGTTGACCAGGGTCTCCATCACGCTGAAGGCGTGTGCGCAGAACGGGCATTCGAAGTCGGCAAACTCAACGATCGTGACCGGAGCGTCTGCCGGTCCCAGCGTCGGTCGATCGTCCAAGCTCACGGCGCCCATGTTAATTCGTCCCCAAGGATCCGTACTGACGTCGATAAACTGGCCGATGACCGCCTTGCTTTCATCTTTGTCGAAAAACAGCGTGGTGGTGATCCTCTGTCCCTGTTCGTTGCTCACGACCAGCTGGCGCGCCAGCAGTCCGTCAATCGCCGTCTTAAAAGCAGGGCCCAGCTTGATCAGTTCGGCACTGGGAATCTTGAAGTGCTTCTGCAGGTAGGCCTTCAACGCGGCGTCGCGTGCGGGATCCGTGGCGACCGCGGCGGCGCCGGCAGGGGAGGCCCCCGGCGCGTTCTGCGCGAGCGCCGCGGACCCGGCGCCCAACAACACCGCGGCGCCAACGAACGCGCAGATAACTGCCATCTTTCCACCGTAGCGTAGCTTCGCATAAGAAGTATTATGTAAACTACGCAGGTTGGCTGAAAATCGAAAAAGGCCTGAAATCATTGACTGCTCCAACGCTCCCCGTTTCGAGTGTTTTCTTTTATCCGGCTCAGATTACGTGATGCTCTTCGGCGATGAAGAACGCCGTGCGCGAATGGTCGATGAAGTTGCGTTCGTCTTCGAGCGCGGCTGCGACTTCCTTGGTCGCCATCGCAGTCTCCAGCGCCTGCCAATCATCGAACCACAACTCCGCGACGCCGTCGAACGCAGGCTCGCGGTCCCCGAGCGCACGATGAATCGTGTGGCTCTGAACGTACCTGCGGCAGCCTGGAATCATCCCCGCGATCGGACCGTGGATGTCGCGCCAGTAGCGATGAAATTCCTCGTTGCTCAGGCGCGGCAGCTTGCTGATGCAATAAACGATCTTGACCATTGCCAATGAATGCTCCCGGTTAACAGTAAAAAGCGAAACGCGAATTTGGCACAGTTTTAGCTAATCGCGGCCGCTCCGTACAGCGCCTGATTGCTTCCCGGGCGTAGCGGGCTTTTGGCCCAGCGCGCGCAACGCCCTGCGCACTACGAAATTGCGTGGCTCGATCTTCAACGCTTCCTGGTAGTACGCAACCGCATTGGCGCCTCGCTCCAACCCCATCGCGCATCGCCCCATCGCGATCAGCAGATCGACGCCGTCGGCGCCAAACTCACGCGCGCGCTTGAGCGCGACTAACGCTTGCGCAAATTTTCCCTGCTCGGCGAGCGCAAAGCCGAGTCCCAATGCCGCGTCGGCGTTGAGCGGGTCGAGTTCGAGTGCGTCGCGATACATCGACAGCGCCGCGCGCCTGGCTCCCTTCTGATATAGATCGCGCGCGGCGGCGGCCATCCGCGCGCCCTCCTCGGTCCATCCCCGCGATTCGACTTCCACGGTGATCTCGCCGTACGATACTTCCGCCTTGACGAGTTTCAGCTTGTCACCCAGGTATTCGCGGATCCGCTCGAGAACCGCATCGCCGTTGGTTTCCGGCGACTCGAGGAATGCCACCCCGACCGGATCGCCCACGTGATCGTTTCCCCGGATCACGAGCGATCGCCGCGCGCGCATCCTTCCCGGCGGCTTCTGTCCGTCAGACGCGCTCATTGGGATCGAAGAGTTTGCGGTGTTCGTCGAGCGCGAAGCGGTCCGTCATCCCGGCTATGTAGTCCGCCACCGCGCGTGAAATCGGCTCGCCGTAGCGCTCCGCGCGCGCGACCACGTGCTCGGGCATCTGGCGCGGCTCGGTCATGTAGGTTTCGAAAAGCTGGGCCAGCACCCTGCCCGCTTTCTCGGTCATTCGGCTGACCCTGTAGTGCCGATACAGGCGATCGCGCATGACCTGCTTGATTTCCTCGACCTTCACGCCCACCGCGGAGCCGAAACACGCCAGCGCCCTGCCCGCCTTGCGCACGTCCTCGACGCTGCGGATCTTGTTGCGCTCCAGCTCGCCGGCGAGGTTGGTCATCAAATCGGTGGACATCGCGTCGATCATCCTGATGACCGTCTGATAGCGGATCACGCGCATCTCGGCCCCTGGATCCGCGTCGCGCGCCGCCGCCGCCGATTCTCTGAACAGGGCAGACTGATTAAGCTCGTCGACCGTCAGCATCTGCGCCTTCAATCCGTCGTCAACGTCATGCGCCAGGTACGCGATTTCGTCCGCCAGATCGACGATTTGCGCTTCGAGGCATGGGTATGTGCTCGCGTCAAACTCCTGCGCTGCCGGACGATCCTGGAAGTGCGAATGCTTGACGATTCCCTCCCGCACCTCGAAGCTCAGATTGAGTCCGCGAAAATTCGGGTAGCGGATCTCGATCCAGTCCACGGTGCGCAAGCTCTGCGCGTTGTGATCGAAGCCGCCGTATGGCGTCATCAGCTCGTTGAGCACTTTCTCCCCGGCGTGGCCGAACGGCGTATGCCCCAGGTCGTGCGCCAGAGCTACCGCCTCCGCAAGTTCCTCGTTGAGACCCAGCGCCCGCGCTACTGTGCGCGCAATTTGCGCGGCTTCGAGCGTATGAGTCAGGCGAGTGCGGTAGTAATCGCCCTCGTGATTGACAAAGACCTGGGTTTTGTATTCGAGACGTCGAAACGCGGCCGAATGGATAACGCGGTCGCGGTCGCGCGCAAAGGCGGTGCGAATCCGATGTTCGGGTTCGGGAAAGCGGCGGCCGCGGCTGGCCCGCGACGCCATCGCATACGGCGCCAACGTCCTCGCCTCTATTTCCTCCAGTTCCTGCCTCGTCCGCAGCATCGCAGCCCTTATCCCGCGGTTGTGTTAAACATCCGAGATGCTACCACGCTATCGACGGCTCTCGAAGCGCCTCGGTCGACATCGGTCAACATGGTGCGGCCTTATGCCGCGAATGCCGGGTTCTTATAATCTGGCCTGGGTTAGTTGACGTGTCTGGCATTCGAAACTACCGCGCCATCCGCCGGATCGCCTCGACGATCGCAATGAGCGCGCTTTTCGCCGCCTGCTCGCTTTTCCGTCCAGCCCAGGTCCCGACTCCTCCCCGAGCGCCGGCGGTCCCTGTAGCGCAGCCAACTCCGACGCCCCAGGTAGTCGGGATGGCCTCGTGGTACGGGCCGGGATTCCACGGCCACAAAAACGCGGCCGGCGGGTTTTACGACCAGGAGGACCTTACCGCGGCCTCCATCGCGTTTCCATTGGGTAGCCGCGCGATGGTCACGAATCTCGACAACGGCCGTTCCGTCGAAGTAACGATCACCGATCGCGGACCGTTCAAGAAGGGCCGCAAGATCGATCTCTCGCACAATGCGGCGCGCATGATCGGGATGCTCGATCGCGGCACCGCGCGCGTGCGTATCTCGCTGATCAGCAAACCCGCCGGTACTCGCGACGTTGGTGCTCCCCTGCGGTACTGGGTCCAGATCGGTTCATTCTCAGAGCGACAGAACGCCGAGCAGGTACGAAGCAAATTGGCCCCCTACTACGCCGACGTTCATGTCGATCGGCTTGATGCCGACCATCGCCGCTATTACCGTGTGCGAATGGGCGCTTTCGCGACTCGCTCCGCCGCCGAGGCGCGCGCGTCCGACTCCGCCCGGTTCGGACTTCCAGTCATGATCGTCACCGAATGATTAGCCGAGCCACCTACTTCACACGACGGCTCTGGTGGCCAATCTGCGCTGTCACCGCCCTGATCTTTCTCTGGGGATGCGCCTACTCGCTCGTCAACGGCGACCGGATTAATTCGCAGCAGGCCGAAAAAATCGAGACCGGCATCCAGGGTTTTCGCCAGCTTCGCTTCAAGCAACCGGTTCCGCTCGTCGTCAAATCCCCGGACCAGGCCGAGGCCATGATGGAGGCCGACCTGATGCGCGACTACACCGACAACCAGCTCGAGGCCGATGCCGTCGCCGGCACGCTCACCGGCCTCTTTCCCGCGCATATCGATCTCAAGGCCGAGTCGCTCAAGCTGCTCAAGAACCAGGTAGCGGGCTTTTACGATCCACACGGCAAGGAAATGGTTCTGGTCGAAGGCGGCGCCGATGTTGGCATCTGGAACAGCGCGGCTCAGTTCATGATTCAGCGCGACGTCGTCGGCGAGATGCTGCTCGCGCACGAACTGACGCATGCGCTTCAGGACCAGAATTTCGATCTCGAATCGAGCCTCGACAAAGTGAAGGACGATGACGATCGCGCGCTCGCGCTAAAGTCTGTCGCAGAAGGCGATGCGACCCTCGCGGGGTTCGCCTACGCGCTGGGCAGGATGGACAACAGCACCGCCGACGCTCTCGTTGACAATCTCAAGAACCTCCCGCAAGCACTCGCCGCCGAAGCGCCCGGCACGCCCGAGGGCCTCAGCGCTCCGCTCTTGTTCCAATATTCCGAGGGCGTCCGCTTCGTCGCCGAGGCTTATCGCCGCGGTGGATGGCTTGGCGTTGATGCGCTCTATCGCAACCCGCCGCAGTCGAGCCACCAGATTCTGCATCCCGCGCTCTACTTCGACAGCCCCGCGCCCCAGCCGCGAATCGATCTCACCGGCTACGACCGGATCATGAGCGGCTGGAAAAAAGCCGACGACGATAGCTACGGCGAGCTGCTCCTGCGCGTCATCCTCGAGCGCAATCTGGGCAAACAATCCAACGAAGTCGGACTCGCCTCGCGATGGACCGCGGACCGCATGATCATCCTGCAGGAAAGCCGCGGCGTGAACGTGATCTGGATGCTCGCGTTCAGCGACGAGCAGACTGCCGGCCACTTCGCCGCCGTCTATCAGACTTTGCTCGATCGCTTGCTCGGCGACTCCACCCCGCATCGCATCGATACCCGCTCGAAGGCGGTGCTGGTCGTGATCGGACAGGGCGCGAACTATTTCGACACTCTCGCGCCTGCCATTTGGAACGCCAGCGCGATCGAATCAGGCGGCGTCACCGCGCGCATCGAGCCCTCCGCCACGCCTGCCGCTCAATAGGGCGCCGCCCTACCCTACGTCGCCGAGACTGAACCCGAGCGCCAGCATTTTCTTGACCGCCGCCCGCGCGCCTTCCGATTCCCGGCTCGCCAGCGACGGATCGCGCCGGATCCAGTCGTCAGCCATCTTGCGCGCGCGTTCGATCGTGCGATGGTCGCGAATTAGATGAACGAAGCGCAGCGGCAGCGCCCCGGTCTGCCGCGCGCCGAGCAAATCGCCCGGACCGCGCAGCCGCAAGTCAGCCTCCGCGACTTCCGCGCCCGTCATGCTTTCGCGCATGACGGCGAGGCGCTCCAGCGCCGGTTCGTCCGCGTCGCTCGACGCTACCAGGCAACATCGCGACGGCTTCTCGCCGCGCCCCACCCTGCCGCGCAGCTGATGCAATTGCGCCAGGCCGTAACGCTCCGCCGCGACCACCACGATTATCGTCGCTTCCGGCACGTCAATTCCCACTTCGACCACCGTCGTGCAGACCAGGACGTCGATCGCGCCGTCGCGAAATTCACGCATCGCGCGATCCTTTTCCGCCGTCCCCATCCTGCCGTGCATCGTGCCGACTCTCGCGCCGTGCAGCGCCCCCTTCTTAAGGCGCGCCGCCGTGGCGGATACCGACTTGGCTTCGTCTTCGTCGCCCTCGATGAACGGCACGACGTAGTACGCGCGTCCGCCGCCGCCGATCTCGGCGCGCAGCTCCTCATGCACGCGCTCGATATCGTCCTCGGTGCAAATTTCGGTCGCGATCGGCGTCCGCCCCGCCGGCAGCTCGTCGAGAAACGATACGTCGAGATTCGCGAAGAGGCTCATCGCCAAACTTCTCGGAATCGGCGTCGCCGTCATCATCAGCAGATTCGCCTTCGGCCCCAATGCTTTCATCTTCGCGCGATCGAAAACGCCGAATCGATGCTGCTCGTCGATAACGCTGAGCGCGAGTCCGCGCATTCGCACCCGCTCCTGTATCAGCGCATGCGTTCCGAACACCGCCTTGATTTCACCGTTCGCGAGACCGCGCAAAATCTCCTTGCGAGCTGCACCCGTCACGCTCCCCGTAAGCTGCGCGCTCCGTACATTAAGCCGCCCGCACACGCGCGCGAATCCGCGCCAGTGCTGCTCCGCGAGCAGTTCCGTCGGTGCCATCATCGCCGCCTGATGCCCGCATTCGACCGCCCGGATCATCGCCCAGAACGCAACAATCGTTTTGCCGCTGCCAACGTCGCCCATCAACATCCGGTTCATCTGATTCGGCCGCGCAAGGTCGGCGCCGATTTCCTCTATCGCGCGCGACTGCGATCCGGTCAGCTTGAACGGCATCTCATCCGTCATCCGCTGGCTCAGGTCGCGCGATCCATCGAGCGCTAGTCCGGTGCGGCGCGCGCTGCGGAGGCGTTCGATCGAAAGCGCCAGCTCGAACGCGAACAGTTCATCGAATGCTAGCGCCAGATGGCCGCGCGACTCCCCGTTCGCCAGGGCTTCGAAGCTGGCATCGAGCGGCGGATCGTGAATGTAGCTCAGCGCCTCGCGAAGCTTCGGAACTTCGCCGAGCACTTCGTCGGGGATCGCTCCGCGGATCGAGTTGCCCGTCTCGACAAGCGCGTGCGCCACCAGGCTCGCGAACAGCCGTTGCCCCACTATCGAAGGGATACGGTAAACGGGGCGGATCGCTTTCGGCTCACCATCCGACAGCGGATGCAACTCCGGTTGCACTATCTCGATTCCGCCGTCGAGTCCCTTCGCCACTCGCCCGCGGACCAAGACCCGCTCGCCGCCCGGAAGATAACCGCGCATGTAAGCGGGCAGGTTGAACCACACGACCCGGATCTGCCTGCCGCCCACATTGAGCCATCCCGACGCGAGCCGCCGCCACCGCGAACCGCGCATCGGCCGCTCGGAAATCACCCCGAGATCGCCTTCGACGACGACCATGTTTCCGGCGCGCAGATCTTCAGACGGCGTGCGCTCGCGCCAGTCCTGGTAACGCGCTGGCAGGTGAAAGATGAGGTCGCCCGCCGTTGCGATCCCGCGCGCTTCCAGAGCTGCCGCCCGCTTGGGACCGATCCCCGCCATCGCGGCAACCGGGCTGTCGATTCGAAGCGCCCCGCTTTCTGATCCCTCGCCCGTTATTTTACCGGAGAGGTTAGGTGAGGGTTCTGGGCTCATCGCCCTCTCACGCTCGATGGTAATCCTGCAGCGCGCGCACCTCGAAGGGTTCATGCTTCAGCGCGAAGATTCCCTCGACCGCCGCCTTCGCCCCCGCCATCGTTGTGAAATACGGCAGCCGAAGTTCCAGCGCGGTGCGCCGTATCGAGAACGAATCCCTCGTGCCGCTCGCGTCCGGCGTGTTGACCACCATCGCGACCCGCCCATCCTTCATCGCGTCCACTATATGCGGGCTGCCTTCGAGCACCTTGTTGACCCGTTCGCACTTGAAGCCGAGATTCCGAATATGGTTCGCGGTCCCGCGCGTCGCGATCAGATCGAATCCCATCGCAGCCAGCCCGCGCGCTATCGGCTCGAGGTATCGCTTGTCTTCGTCGCGGACGCTGATGAACACCAGCCCGCCGTCCGGAAGATTCGACGCCGCCGCCAGCTCCGCCTTGGCAAACGCCATCGCGAACGTCGTGTCGATTCCCATTACTTCGCCGGTCGATTTCATCTCCGGTCCCAGAATCGTATCGACGCCCGGAAATCGCCCGAACGGAAACACCGACTCCTTGACCGCGACGTGAGTCGGCACGCGTTGCGTCGTGAACCCAATCTCGCTGAGCTTCTTCCCGGCCATCACCAGCGCCGCGTACTTCGCCAGAGGCACGCCAATCGCTTTGCTGACGAACGGAATCGTGCGCGACGCGCGCGGATTGACTTCCAGGATAAAAACTTCACCGCCATAAATCGCGTACTGAATATTGATCAGCCCGATCACGCCGAGTTCGCGCGCCAGCATTTTTGTCTGCGCGATCAGCTCCTGCTGGATCGCGGCGCTCAGCGTGGTCGGCGGGATCGCGCACGCGCTGTCCCCCGAATGAATCCCGGCGTGCTCGACGTGCTCCATTATTCCGCCGATCACGACCGTCTCGCCGTCGGCGATCGCGTCCACATCCACTTCGATAGCGCCTTGCAGGTAGCGATCGATCAACAGCGGATGGCGCTCGGAGGCTTGCAGAGCCTGCGTTACGTATCTGCGCAGCTCCTCTTCGTTCGGAATCACCTCCATCGCGCGGCCCCCCAGCACGTACGACGGCCGGATCAGCACCGGGTAGCCGACCTTCGATGCGCCCGCGATCGCATCCTCCAGCCCGCGCGCCAGCACGCCCTCGGGCTGGCGCAGCCCGAGCCGCGTCACCATCGCATTGAATCGCTCGCGATCCTCGGCGCGGTCTATCGCATCGGGACTCGTCCCGAGAATCGGCACGCCCGCCCCCGCCAGCGGCAGCGCGAGCTTGAGCGGCGTCTGCCCGCCGAACTGCACGATTACGCCGATCGGCTTCTCGCGCTCCGCAATCGCCATCACGTCCTCGAACGTCAGCGGCTCAAAGTACAGGCGGTCCGAGATGTCGTAATCGGTCGAGACGGTCTCGGGGTTGCAGTTGACCATGATCGTTTCGAAGCCGCCCTCTTTGAGCGCCATGCTCGCATGCACGCAGCAGTAGTCGAACTCGATCCCCTGCCCTATCCGGTTCGGCCCGCCGCCCAAAATGATCACTTTCTTGCGCGCGGTCGGCGCCGCCTCGTCCTCGCCTTCGTAAGTCGAGTAGAGGTAGGGCGTGAACGCCTCGAATTCCGCGCCGCAGGTGTCCACCGATTTGAAAACCGGGGTCACTCCCGCTTCGCGCCGCGCCGACGCCACCGCCGCTTCATCGATCCCGCGCAGCTCCGCGATTCGCCGATCGGAAAATCCCATCGGCTTGAACTCCCGGAAGTACGACGCGCCGAGCGGCTCGCGCGCGATGCGCTTTTCCTCCGCCACCAGCTCCGCGACTGCGTCGATAAACCACGGATCGATCTTGCTCAGCTGGTAAACTTCCGCCCGCGTTATCCCCAGCCGTAAAGCGTCCGCCAGATGGTACAAGCGATGGCTGCTCGCGGTCGCCACTTGAGCGCGGATTTGCACCGCCGCATGAGCGCTCGGCGGCTTTGAGAGCCCGCTCTCCAGCCCATGCGAGCCTATTTCGAGCGAGCGGAGCGCCTTCTGCAGCGACTCCTTGAAGGTCCGTCCTATCGCCATCGCCTCGCCGACCGACTTCATTTGCGGCCCCAGCTCGTCGGCCGCGCCGCGAAACTTCTCGAACGTGAAGCGCGGAATCTTGGTGACCACGTAGTCGATCGTCGGCTCGAAGCACGACGGCGTCATGCGCGTGATGTCGTTGGGAATCTCGTCAAGCCGGTAGCCCACTGCCAGCCGCGCCGCGATCTTGGCGATTGGAAATCCCGTCGCCTTCGACGCCAGCGCCGAGCTCCGCGACACGCGCGGGTTCATCTCGATCACGACCATCCGTCCCGTCCTCGGTTCGATCGCAAACTGGATGTTCGATCCGCCCGTATCGACGCCGATTTCGCGGATGATTCGAATCGCCGCGTCGCGCATGATCTGGTATTCCTTGTCGGTCAGCGTCTGCGCGGGTGCGACCGTTATCGAATCGCCCGTGTGCACGCCCATTGGATCCAGATTCTCGATCGAGCAGATGATCACGACGTTGTCCGCCGTGTCGCGCATCACCTCGAGTTCGAATTCCTTCCACCCTTCGACCGATTGCTCGATCAGCACTTCGTGGCTCGGCGATTGTTCGAGTCCGTGCGCCACCTTGGCGCGGTAGTCGTCGAGTTCGCGCGCGATCGAACCTCCCGTTCCGCCCAGCGTTCGCGACGGCCGGATGATCACCGGGATGCCAAGCTCCCCCAGCACCCGCTCGCCGTCGGCCGCCGAACGCGCAATGGCGGAACGCGGCACCTCGAGCCCGATTTTCAGCATCGCCTGCTTGAACAGGTCGCGATCCTCGGCCTTCTTGATCGCCCCGAGCTTCGCCCCGATAAGCTCGCACTTGAATCGATCGAGTACGCCCGCCTCGGCAAGCTCTATCGCCAGGTTCAGCGCGGTCTGCCCGCCGACCGTCGGCAGGATCGCGTCGGGACGCTCGCGCTCGATGATTTTCGTCAGCACCGCCAGCGTCATCGGCTCTATATAGGTGCGGTCCGCCAGGTCCGGATCGGTCATTATCGTCGCCGGGTTCGAATTGACCAGGATGAGCCTCAGCCCTTCCTCGCGCAGCGCTTTGATCGCCTGCGTGCCCGAGTAATCGAACTCGCACGCCTGCCCGATGACGATTGGCCCCGAGCCAATCAGCAACACCGATTTCAAATCTTTACGAAGCGGCAACTTGGTAGTCCCAATATGTCGAACTTGGATCGAGTCGGTGCGTTGATCTGGTCATTGCGCCGATGCCTCGGCGGCAAGGATTCGGTCCAGCGCCTCCGCGCCGTAACGCGGGAACGCTTCAACCAGTTTTTTAAATCGCGCAAACAGGTAGCTCGAGTCGTGCGGCCCCGGCGATGCCTCGGGATGGTACTGCACGGAAAAGAATGGCACTCCGGTTCCCTGCAGGCCTTCGACGGTGTTGTCGTTCAGGTTCAAATGCGAAAGCTTCGCGCGTCTTCTCAACGACTCGTCATCGACGGCGAAGCCATGGTTCTGCGCCGTGATCTCGACCCGCCGCGTGCGCAAGTCCATCACCGGATGATTGGCGCCATGATGGCCGAAAGCGAGCTTGTAAGTCTTGCCGCCCAGCGCCAGCCCGATCAACTGATGGCCAAGACAGATGCCGAACACCGGCTTCTTGCCCAACACGCCCGCGATGGCTCTGTAAGCGTACGGCAGCGCCGCAGGGTCGCCGGGTCCGTTCGATAGGAAAATTCCGTCGGGGTTGTGCGCGAGGATCTGCTCCGCGCTCGACGCCGCCGGGATCACCTTCACGCGAAAGCCGGTCGCGACCAGCCGGCGCAAAATGTTCAGCTTGATTCCGTAGTCGAGCGCGACAATCGTGGGCGCATCGCGCATCGCTTCGTGGCTCATGCGGACGTGGCCGCGCCCCAATTTCCAATCCCCGAAGTCCCAATCGTAAGCCTCGGCGGATGTGACCTCTTTCACGAGATCGCGGCCGATCAGTCCCGGCGACGCCTTGGCCTTGCGCACCAGCGACTCGGCGTCCAGATCGACGCTCGATATCACCGCTTCCTGCGCGCCGCGCGTGCGCAAATGGCGGACCAGCGCGCGCGTGTCGATACCCTCGATACCCACCACGCCCGCCTCTTCCAGGTACTTTCCAAGCGCCATCTCCGAACGCCAGTTCGACGGCCGCTCCCAGTATTCCTTGACGATGAATCCCTCGACGTACACGCGCCGCGACTCTGCGTCCTCGGCGTTGATTCCGACGTTGCCGATTTCCGGATAAGTCATGCAGACCAGCTGACCCTTGTACGACGGGTCGGTCAGCACTTCCTGGTAGCCGGTCATCGCGGTGTTGAAGACCGCTTCGCCCACGGTCTCGCCCACCGCGCCGAATGCACGGCCGCGGAAAATTCGCCCGTCGGCCAGCGCCAGTATCGCTTCGCGCCCCTTGCTCATCGATCCGCTACCCCTTCCTCCCGTCGTAAACGATTTCGCCCGCAACGATAGTCAGCACCGCCCTGCCCTTCAGCCGCATCCCTGCGAACGGAGTGTTGCGGCTCTTTGACAGGAAAGTTTCCGGCGCAACGGTCCACTCGAGATTAGGATCGATTACCGTGATGTCCGCGGCCGCGCCAACCGCTAGCGTGCCGGCCTCCAGCCGCAGCAGTGCCGCGGGATTGAGCGACATCATCTCGACCAGACGCGCCGGTTCGATCAAAGATCGATGCACCAGGTCGAGCGCAAGTCCGAGCGATGTCTCGAGACCCACGACTCCGTTTGCCGCGTGCGCGAATAGCTCGGCTGCGTCGTGCTCGAGAGGCCCGGCCTGGCGCCCCGGACCGAAAAAGGCGCCGAGTTGCTCCATCCGCTTCGATTTCGGATCGTGCGGCGCATGGTCGCTCGCGATCATGTCAACGGTGCCGTCGCGAATCGCCGCATGGAGCGCTTCGACATCGTCGCGATTGCGAAGTGGAGGGTTCATCTTCGCGTTCGGCCCCCAAGTCAGCGCGGCGCTTTCGTTCAACGTGAAATGATGTGGCGTCACCTCGCAGGTGACTTGCGCGCCACGCCGACGCGCGGCGCGGATGAGATCGAGTGACTCGGCCGTCGATACGTGGGCGACATGAACCGCCGCGCCCGAGCCGATCGCTATCGCGAGATCGCGGCGCACGCGTTGCGATTCCGCCGAATTCGGATAGCCGCTGACGCCCAGATGCTCGGCTACCGCGCCGGCGTTCAACGCTCCACCGCATGACAGCGCGCGATCCTCTTCATGCAGCGCAACTGCATATCCAAGCCGCATGGTTTCATCCAACGCGCGCGACAGGACCGCCGCATCATCGATCGGAATCCCATCGTCGGAAAATAGTCGCGCACCCGCATCGACCATCGCGGCGAAATCCACCGGCTCGATCCCGCGCAGCCCTTGCGTGACCGCCGAAACCGGCGCCAGCCGCGCGCAATGGGCTTCCCCGGCGCGCTCGAGCATGTAGCGCGTAATCGCGGGACTGTCGTTGACCGGCGACGTGTTCGCCATCGCCGCCACGGTCGCGAAACCGCCCGCCGCCGCGGCCCGCAAGCCCGTCAGAATCGTTTCCTTTTCAGGAAAACCGGGGTCACGCAAATGTACATGCGGATCGATCAGGCCGGGCACGATCCAGCATCCGCTCATGTCAACGATAGTCGCAGCGTGCAAATTTATCTGAGTCCCGGCCCCTTCGACCGCTGCAATCTCGCCGGCGCGCACCAGCAAGTCATACTGTCCGTCGAGTGCGCTTGCGGGATCGATCACCCGTCCTCCTATGAGCAGGATTGGGTTCAATGCGCCGCCTCGGGTTCTTTCCGCAGTTCGACGATTGAATAGATCATTACGCGATCGTGCGATTTGCTCTCCGTGCCGGCCGCGGCGAGGCGCACTTGCACGCGCTCGCCGCGCGAGGTCGGGATATTCTTGCCGACATAGTTTGGCCGAATCGGGACGGCGCGATGCCCGCGATCGATCAAGACTGCCAGTTTGACCGCAGCCGGACGCCCGCGCTGCCAGATCGTCGCCATCGCGCGTTGCACGGTCCAGCCGCTATTAATCACGTCGTCGACCAGGATTATGGTGCGGTCTTCGACGTTGAAATTCTCGGCACCGTCGATCGGGTGCAATGCGTCGGCCGGCTTGTACGCATCGAGCGCCGCGCACGGCGGCAGAACTTTGGTCTTCGATCCGATCAGGCCGCGCAGCCTGAGCGCAAGCATCGCGCCGTGACTGACGACGCCCACAATCGACACGGCCGAGATATCGGGAACGTCGGCAATCACCTGGTCGGCGAGCGATTCGATCGCACCAACGACTTCCTCTTCATTCATAATTTCGCGCTGAGGCCCGCGCCGGTAGGGTTCGTAGCCAGCCTCTTCGGCCTGCTTGACGCTGTCGAATACAGCCAGTGAGCCTTCTTCGATCCATTGGCGGACATAGCCCTGCAGGTTTTCGTCGAAGTGATAGTAGCGATGCGATCGCGCATGACCGACGTATTCAATCTTCAGTTCGCGTTCGCACAAGCCGCACTTCAGCGCGAGCACGGTGGCATCCATGCTGCGCCCGAGCGTGAATCGCGGAGCCAGGTAGGCGCCCTCGAATCGCGTGACGCAGTTCAGATTGGAGCATCGCGGCGGCGGCTCGGCCTTGAAGCGAATCGCCTCGGCCATCGGCCGCGGACCGACGGATGCGGCGGCGGCTTTCTCCATCAGCAATGCGATTAACGCCATCCGGACCGGCACGCCGGCAGCGGCCTGCTCGAAGTAAACCGCACGCGGATCGGCATCGAGCTCGTACGCCAGCTCGCCGAGGCGCGGCAGCGGATGCATCACGACGGCTTCCTGCGTGCGGCTGGTGCGAAGGGCGCGCGCGTCAAAGCGGACGTACTGCGCGGGACCGGCCTCCTTCCCCGACATGCGCTCCTTCTGCAGGCGCGTGACGTAGAATGCATCGAGAGCGGCCGGAGGCTCGGCCGCGGGAAAGTTTCGTAGCGCCCCGTCGCCGGTAAAGAGCGCCATCTGATGCGGCGCGCTGGGTGTCAGATATAGAGCGTCGAGCCCGCCCGCCAACGACTTGAGTTCATCCATCGTGACGGTCGAGAAGCTGTAATTGCGCTCGGCGGCAAGCCGCTTGAGGACGTAGTCCGGAACGTCCATTCCGCTGGTCGGCACGGCGACGATGTTCGCGCCGAAACGCGCTAGCGCGTAGATCAGCGAATGTACCGTGCGGCCAAACTTCAAATCGCCGCATAGCGCGACCGTGAGTCCCTTCAGATGGCCCTTCTTTTTGCGCAGAATGTAGAGATCGCAAAGCGTCTGCGTGGGATGCTCGCGGCTGCCGTCGCCCGCGTTCAGCACCGGGCATGGCGCGTACTCCGCGGCCACGCGCGCCGCGCCGTCATGCGGATGGCGCAGCACGATCAGGTCAGCATAGCCGGAGACGACGCGCACGGTATCGGCCAGACTCTCACCCTTGGCGGCGGAGCTCGCGTGCATATCGGCTGAGCTGATCACGGCGCCGCCGAGGCGATGCATCGACGACTCGAAGCTGAGCCGCGTGCGCGTCGAGGGTTCGTAGAACAGCGTCGCCATGATCAGTCCGGCGGCGGTCGTAATCTGATCGCCTTGCGCGAGCTGGGCGGCAAAGCTGTCGGCGAGCGCAAACACGCGCTCGATGTCCGAGGTCTCGAGATCCTCGATCGAAACGACGTCAAATTTTGCCAGCCGTGACACTGTATCGTTCGTCCCTCATCGCGCGCGGGTGTTCGACCTCATTTTACGTTTGCGTTGCCAACAACAACCGCGTCCGCGCCGTCGATCTCGCTGAGCCGTACGTAAACGCGCTGGCCGTGCGGGGCCTGGATGTTCTTGCCCACGTAGTCAGCGCGAATCGGAAGCTCGCGCTCGCCGCGATCGACCAGAACGGCGAGCTGCACCGATTCCGCCCGGCCCAGATCGGAGATCGCGTCGAGCGCGGCGCGCACGGTTCGCCCGGTGTACAGCACGTCGTCAACCAGCACGACCCGCTTGGCGTCGAGGGAAAAAGGAATGTCGCGGCCGAGCAGCCGGGGGTCGCCGGGCAGGCCCTTGCCGTCGTCGCGGTAGGAAGAGATGTCCAGCGTACCGACGGGGACCTCGCGCCTGCCATTGGCGCGCAACTCGTCGGCGATCCGCTCGGCCAGTGTGGCGCCGCGGCGAACGATTCCCACCAGCACGATGTTGTCCGCGCCGCCGTTGCGCTCGGCTATCTCCATCGCGATCCGCTTGATCGATCGCCCGACCTGAGCGGCGTCGAGTGCGACGAGGGGTGCGGCGCTCATCGCGACGCCCAAAAAAAATCCCGACTGCAAAAACAGCCGGGTCCGGAAATGTACACTTTCATTGTCGTCCCTTTTCGCTATCTCAGTAGCGGGTTAAAGGCGATTAGAATTTACGATCGCGAGAGAGTGCGGTCAAGCCCGCGCGAGGGTGACGCGAATCACGCGCCGCGCTTGCGCTCGAGTTTTCTCAGACGTTGGTCCTGGTCGCGCGTTTGAACTGTAATCCGATCGTCGAAGCGGTCGAACTTGCGTGCGAGATTGGCCAGCGATTTGCTGGTTTGCTTGAGTTCGGCGCCGAGTTGTTTTGCCGCGGACTCCGCCGACGCCGCGATTTCCTGCTTGAGAATCTTGGTCGTCGCGCCGCCTGAGTCCGTCGCCTGCTTGCCGGTGGACGCCACTGCGCGCGCGGCTTCTTCGCGGAACTCGACGGCGCGTGCGGCGAGCTCTCCGTGAAGTCCCTTCTCAGCGGCGGCCAGTTCGTCGCGGAACTCGATGCGCGCCTTGCCCAGCGCCTCGCCCAGCCGCACGATCTCAGCGCCGAGATCGTCTCGCGCGGCGGCGATACCTAGCCGATTCTCGGCAATCTGCTCGGACAGAAAGCGAATCTGGCCACCGACTTCCGCGAACTGTCCGAAGATCTCGTCGCGCAACGTGTCCAAGCGCCCGCCGAAACCCGAGACCGCCTCTACTACAAGATCGAATCGCGCCCCCAGCTCCTCGAGGATCGCGCCAATCCTGTTCACCGCTTCGTCCGCCACCTGATGCTTCCTTTTCGGTTTTTTGGGTTTCGGTCTAGTACACGATCATCCCGATTCGATTCCATCTGATGTACTCGAACCACAACAGGACGTTGCTCAGCACCGAGGCGCCGTCCGCTTTCTCTTCGTTCCACGGCAAATAAATGACCGTGGCGCGTCCCTCGACGTCGTTCAAATCGACGAAGCCCCAAAAGCGGCCGTCGTAGCTGCGATCGCGATTATCGCCCATCATGAACAATTTGCCCGCCGGCACCGTCACGGGTCCGAAATTGTCACGCGGCGAGACTGGCGATCGATCTTGCGCGGCTACCTCGAAATGCGCATGCGGGTCGGGCATCTGCGAACCGTTGAGCCACACGGCGCCGTTCTTTACCGCAACCGTATCACCGGCGACGCCGATCACACGCTTGATGAAATCCTTGCTGCGATCGGGCGGAAAGACGAACACCACGACGTCGCCGCGATGCACCGGCGCGAGATGAAAAACGTACTCGCCCAATGGCAGGCCGGGGATCTCGAGGCCGAAAATCGAGTCCGGCATCCGCAACCCGTAAACAATCTTGTTGACCAGTATATGGTCGCCTATGAGCAGCGTCGGTTCCATCGAGCCCGACGGAATCTTATACGCCTGTATGAAGAATGTGCGGATGAAGACCGCCAGCACGAGCGCGATGAACATCGCCTCGCCATACTCGCGCGCGACGGACTTCTGCGCGGGCGCGCGATCGGCGGTCTCGCCGGCGTTGTGCGGCTGTACTCTGGAAATGTTGCGCGCTGGTTCGGCCACGATTGCCCTACTCCCCGACCTTGAGCAGGGCCAGGAAAGCCTCTTGCGGAATCTCGACACGCCCGACCTGTTTCATCCGCTTCTTGCCTTCCTTTTGCTTCTCGAGCAGCTTTCGTTTCCGCGTGATATCGCCGCCGTAGCACTTGGCGGTGACGTTCTTGCGCAGCGCCTTCACGGATTCCCGCGCGATAATCTTCGAGCCGATCCCGGCTTGAATCGCGACTTCGAACATCTGGCGTGGAATCAGCTCGCGCATCTTTTCGCACAACGCCCGGCCCCTTTCGTAAGCCTTGTCGCGATGCACGATAATCGAAAGCGCGTCCACCGCCTCGCCATTAATTCGAATATCCAATTTAACCAGAGGCCCGGCACGGAAGTCCAGAAACTCGTAGTCCAACGACGCGTAGCCGCGGCTCACCGATTTCAGCCGATCGTAAAAATCGAAGACGATTTCAGCGAGCGGCAGTTCGTAGTGCAGGATCACGCGCTTTTCACTCAGGAAACGCAAATCGCGCTGCGTGCCGCGCCGGTCTTCGCACAGCTTCATCACGGCGCCGAGGTACTCCTCGGGCATGTGAATAGAAGTGAGAATGAACGGCTCCTCGATCGCCTCGATCGTATTCTCATCGGGCAGATGCGCGGGATTGTCCACCGTCGTCAGCTCGCCCGAAACAGTGCGCACCTGGTAGGCGACCGTCGGCGCGGTCACGATCAGGTTGATTCCGAATTCGCGTTCGAGGCGCTCCTGCGCGATTTCCATGTGCAGCAAGCCCAGGAATCCGGCGCGAAAGCCGAAGCCGAGCGCCTGCGAGGTCTCGGGCTCGCAGATGAGGCTCGCATCGTTGAGCCGCAGCTTTTCGATCGCGTCGCGCAGCGCGCCGTACTGATTCGCCTCGGTCGGATACAGGCCCGCGAACACCATCGGCTTCAATTCCTTGAAGCCCGGCAGCGCCGCCAGCGCGGGATTGTCCGCATCGGTAATCGTGTCGCCCACCCGCATGTCCGCGACGGTTTTGATCCCCGCCACGACAAACCCGACCTCGCCCGGACCGAGCGCGTCGGTGGGCCGTTCGTGCGGCGTGAAATGCCCCAGGCGCATCACTTCGCCCAGCTTGTCGGTGCCCATCAGCCGAACTTTCATCCCGACGCGGATTTCGCCGCCGAAGACGCGGACCAATCCGATCACGCCCTCGTACACGTCGTACCAACTGTCGAAGATGAGCGCGCGGACAGCGTCCTCGCCGGTGGGTTTGGGCGCGGGGATTCGCGCCACGATCGCTTCCAGCACATCGTCGATCCCGACGCCCTCCTTGGCGCTGGTAAGAATCGCCTCGGAGGCATCCAGCCCGATGATTTCCTCGATTTGATGCCTGGTGCTCTCGACGTCCGCGCTGGGCAGATCTATTTTGTTGATCACCGGGATAATTTCGAGCCCGTGATCGAGCGCGAGATAGACGTTGGCGAGCGTTTGCGCCTCGACGCCCTGGCTCGCATCGACCACCAGCAGCGCACCCTCGCACGCGGCCAGGCTGCGCGAAACTTCGTAGGCGAAATCGACGTGACCGGGCGTATCGATCAAGTTCAGCACGTAGCCTTTTCCATCTTTGGCCGTGTAGTTCAGCCGCACCGAGCGCGCCTTGATCGTGATTCCGCGCTCGCGCTCGAGGTCCATCGAGTCCAGAAACTGATCCTTCGACTCACGCATCGTGAGCGCACCGGTGCGCTCGAGGATTCGATCGGCCAGCGTGGACTTGCCGTGATCGATATGCGCGATGATCGAAAAATTGCGAATCGAGGCGGCTTCGGTCATTTCAACTCGAACGGGCGCGCTGCTGCTTGAAATATTTGAACGTCTCTTCGAGTCCGTCCGCGAGCTTCTTTTCGGGACGCCAGCCAAGCTCCCGCTCGGCGCGCGCCGGCGATATGACGGAGCGGTTTTGTTCGCCGGGACGCGCCGGCGCGTGCTTCGCCCGGGTCGGGAAATCGGCGATGCTCGCGAGCGTGGAATAAAGATCGTTCACATTGGTCTCGATACCGGTGCCGATGTTGAGCGCGATTCCCGACGCGCTCGATTTCGCCGCCGCGACCACCGCCCGCACCACGTCGCCGACGTAAACGTAGTCGCGCGTCTGCGTGCCGTCGCCGTAAATCGTCACGGGCTTGCCGTCGAGGATTCGTCCGCAGAAGATCGCGACGACTCCCGCCTCGCCGTGCGGATCCTGGCGCGGGCCGTAAACGTTTCCGAATCGCAGCGCCAGGTAGTCGATTCCGTACTCGACCTTGTAAAAAAACAGATAGGCTTCGGTCGCCAGCTTGGCGACGCCGTAGGGACTTACCGGGCGGCGCGGATGCTCCTCGGTGCACGGGAACTCGTCCTGCTCGCCGTAAATCGCGCCGCCAGTCGAAGAAAAGACCACGCGCTTCAAGCCGTGGCGGCGTGCCGATTCGATCAGGTTGAGAAATCCGACCAGGTTCACTTGCGCGTCGAACGCAGGATCGGCGACCGAACGCCGCACGTCCATCTGCGCCGCGAGATGGAAGATAATCTCGGGGCGCGCCTGCTCGACGACGGACGCAACTGCCGCGGCGTCGCGCAGATCGGTTTGATGGAGCGTGGCTTTCGCGTTCACCTGCTTGCGCTTGCCGGTGGATAAATCGTCCAGCACCGACACTTCGCCGGCGCCGGACGCGATCAGCGCATCCACCGTGTGCGAGCCGATAAAGCCGGCGCCGCCGGTCACCAGAATTCTCATCGAAGCGTCCTTGTCCTAAACCGGGTGGCGCCCGACCGAGTAGTACCGCAGCTCGAGCGCCTTCATCAGATCCGGATCATACAGGTTCCGGCCGTCGAATATCACCGGCTGTTTGAGGTCGGCCTTGATGCGCTGAAAGTTGGGATGCCGGAACTCGCTCCACTCGGTCAGAATCAGCAGCGCGTCGGCGTCCTTGAGCGCTTCGTAGTTGCTCTTGTGGTAGGTGATGCGATCGCCAAAAATCTTGCGCGCATTTTCCAGCGCTTCAGGGTCGTGCACCCTGCACTTCGCACCCGCCTGCAGCAGTTCCTCGATCACCACCAGCGCCGGCGCTTCACGCATGTCGTCGGTGCGCGGCTTGAAGGCAAGCCCCCAAATCGCAAACGTGCGGCCGCTCAGATTTTCTCCGAAATGCTGCTTCACGCGCGCCGGAATCAGCCGCTTCTGCCGGGAATTCACCGCTTCTGCCGCGCGCAAAAGCGCGAAATCAAGGTTGTGCTCGCTGCCGATATGAATCATCGCCTGCACGTCCTTTGGGAAGCATGAACCGCCATAACCGACGCCGGGAAACAGGAACGACGAGCCGATGCGCTTGTCGGAGCCCAGGCCGCGGCGTACGGCATTGATATCGGCGCCCACGGCGTCGCACAGATTCGCCATCTCGTTGATGAACGAGATGCGCATCGCGAGCATCGCGTTCGACGCATACTTGGTCAGCTCCGCCGAGCGCGGATCCATCACGAGAATCGGATTGTCGGTGCGCACGAAAGGGTTGTGAATTTCCTTGAGGATAGCCGTCGCCTGCTCGCTCAGGCTTCCGATCACGACCCGGTCCGGCCGCATGAAATCTTCTATCGCGGAGCCTTCCTTGAGAAACTCCGGGACCGAGCACACGTCGGCGCGATGTTTGGCAATGCGGCCGACGATTTCCCGCACCCGGTCGCTGGTGCCGACCGGAACGGTGCTCTTGATCACCACGATGTGATAGCCGGTGATCGCTTTTGCGATATCTTCGGCCGCCTGGAAAATCGCCGTCAAGTCCGCCGCCCCCGACGCGCTCATCGGAGTGCCGACCGCAATATACGAGACCATCGATTGCTTGACCGCTTCGGCGATGTCGGTGGTGAAATGAAGCCGGCCTTCCTTCAAATTGCGGCGCACCAGTTCTTCGAGTCCCGGCTCATAGATCGGAATCCTGCCTTCGCAAAGCTGGGCGATTCGATCCTTGTCGATGTCAACGCAGAATACTTCGTTGCCGCTTTCCGCATAGCAGGTGCCGCTCACCAGTCCGACATATCCGCTCCCCACGACTGCGATGTTCATCGATAGCCTCTAGAATTCTTCCTTGATTACGTAGATCGGCTTGCCCTGCGATTCGTGATAGGTCCGCGCCAGCATCTCGCCAAGCAGTCCGATACTCACAAACTGTACTCCGACGACTACCAACAAAACCGCCAATAGCAACGCCGGCCGATTACCCAGTTCGCGTCCCAGTAGTATCTTCTCCAGCAGCAGGATGAACGTCCATAGACCGCCGAGTCCGCTCAGTACGATTCCGATCAAACCGAACACTTGTATCGGCGCGGTGGAATAGCCGGAAAGAAATTTGACGGTGATTAGGTCGAGCAACGTGCGCACGATGCGCCACAATCCATACTTCGAGATTCCCGCGCGGCGCGGCCGAAATCCGACTTCGACTTCCGCGATTCGCGCACCCTGCTCCGCCGCGATCGCGGGGACAAAACGATGCATCTCGCCGTAGAGCTGCAGGCTGCGCGCCAACTCCCGCCGGTAGGCCTTGAAGGTGCAGCCATAGTCGTGAAGCTTGACGCCGGTCATCGCCGAAATCAGCGAATTGGCCGCCATTGAAGGCAGCCGGCGCGTAAACCGTTCCGCTTGCCACCGCTCAGTGCGCCAGCCGCTGGCCAAATCGTAGCCTTCGTCGAGCTTGGCCAGAAGCCGCGGGATGTCGGCGGGATCGTTTTGTCCGTCGCCGTCGATCGCGATTACCACGTCACCGGTGGCGTGCGCAAAGCCGCAGGCTAGCGCAGCCGTCTGTCCGGAGTTGCGCGCCAGCGAGATCACGCGCACATTTTTGTCCGCGGACTTAATCTGACGCAGCTTCTCGATGCTCCCGTCGATACTGCCGTCGTCCACGAACACAAGTTCGTAGGCGCGCCCAAGAGCCTGCATCACGCGGCTTAACTCTGCATGCAGCGGGGCGAGATTATCCCGCTCGTTGTAGAGCGGAATAACTACTGAGTAGTCCATCTCGAATGATGAGAGTCGATTAGATTGATAAACTCTCGATAGCGATTATCTATCTCTTCCCAAGTCAGAGCTAATAGCCTCTCCAGCGAATAACGCTCTACAACGAATGACGCCATCACGCTGCCGTACACGACTGCTGTGCGCAGCGACGATTCTGTTACCCGCCCGTGTCGCGCTAGAAACCCCATCATGCCGCCCGCAAACGTATCGCCCGCCCCCGTAGGATCGACCACCTCTTCCAGCGGATATGCGGGCACCGCGAACATACCCTCCTCGCTGAACTGAAGCACACCATACTCGCCGCGCTTGATCAGAACGGTGGACGGGCCCATTTTCAGGATCGCGCGCCCCGCCTTCACCAGGTTGTGCTCGCCCGTAAGCGTGCGCGCCTCGCTGTCGCTGCAAAGCAGTATCTGGATTCGCTCGAGCACCTTGGCCAGGCCGGGGCGAGTGTTCTGGATCCAATAGTCATAGAGATCGGCCGTGACTACTTTCGGACTAAGCACCTGGTCCAGTACGTGTTCCTGAAGCGCAGGATCATTTGGCGCCAGATAAAGGTAGTCTGCGCGGCATTGGTCAGGCAGCAATTCCGGCGTGAAGTTTTCCAGCACGTTGAGCGAAAGCTTGACCGTGTCGCGCACGTTCATATCTTCGTGATAACGGCCGTGCCATCGCGTGGTCTGCCCCTCGCGTTTCACTACTCCGCGCACATCGATATTCCGATCCGTGAACAACTGGAAATCCTCGGCCCTATAGTCCGTACCGACCACCGCGACAATGCTGACCGGGGAAAAAAATCGGGCTGCTATCGAAAAATAGCTGGCGCCGCCGCCCAACACTTCCTCGACTTTTCCATTGGGCGTTTCGACCGTGTCGTAGGCTAGAAATCCGACCACAACGATACTCATCTATTGCACCTTCAGCGCCCCCGGATTTCGATGATCCTGGAGATACTTGCCTACCAGCGGACGCAAGTCGTCGATCAAACGCTGCGGAATTACCTCGCGATCGGTAATTATCGTGTTCTTGAGCGCGTCCTGGCACCTGCAAGTCCGCGCACGATTGCCAAGCGCGTGCGCAAGCGCCGACACCGCGTTTTGCGCCTTGTCCACGTTCAGCTTCATCACGCGCAGGATCTCGCCGATATCCACCGCTGCTGCCGTATCGTGCCAGCAATCGTAATCCGTCACCAGCACCAGCGCCGCGTAACACATCTCCGCCTCGCGAGCGAGCCGCGCCTCCTGCATCGCGGTCATGCTGATGACGCTGGCGCCAAAACTCCGGAAAAGATTCGACTCGGCGCGCGTCGAGAATTGCGGACCTTCCATGCACAGATAGGTCCCGCTGCCGTGAACGACCGCGCCGCCCGCGCGCGCTGCGATGGCCAGATCGCCGGCGAGATTTGCGCACACGGGATCGGCCATCGAAACGTGCGCCACCAACCCGTCACCGAAGAATGTCATGGGACGTTTGATTGTACGATCGATAAACTGATCTGGAACTACCAGTTCGCCCGGATGAATTTCCTCTTTCAGGCTGCCCGCCGTGGACACCGAAACGAGATGGGTCACGCCGAACTGCTTCATCCCGAAAACATTGGCGCGAAAATTTATTTCGGACGGCAACAATCGATGGCCGCGGCCGTGTCGCGCGAGAAAAACGACTTCGATGCCTCCGATTCGTCCCTGGTAAAACGGATCCGACGGACGCCCGAATGGTGTCTCGAGCTCCATCAGCTCGACCTTGTCCAGGCCCTTCATCTGGTAGAAGCCGCTGCCTCCGATCACTCCGAGTACGTTGTGTGACATTTTTCTTCTGGTGTTTTCAGGCTGGGGTGTGCTGTTCGGCGTAAAGCTGGCCGCATGCCGCCGCAATATCGAGCCCCCGGCTTTCGCGGATTGTTGCGGTCAAATTACCGTTCTTCAGGATCGCTTGAAAGGCTTCCACCCCGGCGCGCGTGCTGGCCGCAAGCGCCGACCCCGCCAGCGGATTGTAAAAAATCAGGTTCACCTTGGCGCGGATAGGCGCGAGCAACTTCACCAGCCGCCGCGCGTCCGCGATCGAATCGTTCACCCCTGCGAGCATCACGTACTCAAACGTGATCCGGCTGCGCCGTTTGATCGGCAGATTCCGGCATGCGTCGAGCAAAACCTCCAGCGGATAGCGCTGGTTGATCGGCGCGAGGCGATCGCGAAGCTCGTTGGTCGTTGCGTGGATCGAGACCGCCAGATTAACCGGGGTTTCGCCCAGCAGCCGCTCCATCATCGGGACCAATCCAACGGTCGAGACCGTGATCCTCCGCGGCGAGATGCCCATTCCCCAATCGGAAGTCATTATCGCGAGCGTGCGTACCAGGCGCGGGTAATTTGCCAGCGGCTCGCCCATCCCCATGAAAACAAAGTTCGTGATTTCCTCGCCTGCGGCCAGCTCGCGTCGAGCGGCGGGGATCTGCGCCAGCATCTCGGAGGTGGTTAGGTTGCGATGCAGTCCCATCCTCGCCGTCGCGCAGAATTCGCAGGCCAGCGCGCATCCCACCTGGCTCGACATGCAAAGCGTGACGCGTTTTTCGGTGGGGATTATCACCGATTCGATTTCTTCCCCGTCGTCGAGCCGAATAAGCAGTTTTCGGGTGCCGTCCGAGGAACGCGAAACCAATGACGACACCGGATGCCCGATGGTGAAGCTCTGCTTCAAATAATTGCGAAGCGCAGCCGGCAGATCGCGCATCTCGTCGAATGACTCGGCGCCCCGAGCGTGTACCCAATGCAGAATCTGGCGGGCGCGACATGAGCGTTCGCCCACGCTGGCGACCATTTGCTCGACTTCATCGAGCGTGAGATCGCGGAAATCCGCGCCCATGGGCGCCGGCTCGGCCGATGTTTGGCGATTGGCGTTCACGGCCAACTATTCTAGTCGAACGTCGCCGTGAAAGCAGGACGGTCTCTGTTTCAGGAAAGAATTTCCCGGGCGGGGAAAAAGAAGGCGATTTCATTCGCGGCCGTCTCGGGCGCATCCGAGCCGTGCGTAGCGTTCTGTTCGACGTCGATTCCGAAGTCCTTGCGAATCGTGCCGGCGTCGGCCTTTTTGGGATCGGTTGCGCCCATCAGTTGACGCCACTTGCTGATCGCATTGTCCCCCTGCAGCACCGCAATGACCACCGGGCCGGAAGTCATATAGTCGCACAGCCCGCGGAAGAACGGCCGCGCTTTGTGCACGTCGTAAAACTTCTCGGCGTCGGCGCGCGAGAGATGAATCTTGCGCATCGCAACGATCGTCAGTCCCGGAGCCTCGATTCGTTTCAGTATGTCGCCGGTGAGCCCGCGCCGCACTGCGTCGGGCTTGACGATTGCGAATGTTCGTTCCATCGAATTACTTCTTGCTTTCGAGTACTGATTTCATCGTCGAGCCGAGGTCAGCCGGGCTCATCGCCACCGTGATTCCCGCCGCCTTGAGCGCCGCGATTTTATCGGCCGCGGTGCCGCGTCCGCCCGAGATAATCGCGCCCGCGTGACCCATCCGCCGTCCCTTCGGCGCGGTTTGGCCCGCGATGAATGCGACCACGGGTTTCTTAAAGTGTTGCTTTATGTATTCGGCGGCTTCTTCCTCGGCCGTTCCGCCGATCTCGCCAATCATGATGACCGCGCGCGTCTTGGGGTCTTCGTTGAACAACTTGAGCGCGTCGATATGCGTTGTGCCGACGATCGGGTCGCCACCGATCCCAATGCAGGTCGATTGCCCGATTCCAAGCTGCGTAAGCTGATAAACCGCCTCGTAAGTCAGCGTGCCCGAACGCGACACGACGCCGATATCGCCTGGCTTGTGGATGTAGCCCGGCATGATGCCGATTTTGCATTCGCCCGGCGTGATGATTCCCGGGCAGTTGGGGCCAATCAGGCGCGACTTGGTACCCGCCAGGTAGGCCTTCACTTTGACCATGTCGAGGATCGGAATGCCTTCGGTGATGCAGATGACAAGCTCGATGCCGGCGGCGGCGGCTTCCAGCATCGCGTCGGCGGCGAACGCCGGCGGCACGTAGATCACGGTCGCGTTGCAGCCGGTCGATTTGCGCGCCTGCTCTACCGTGTCGAAGATCGGGATGCGTTCGAAGTCGGTGCCGCCCTTGCCCGGCACTACCCCGCCGACCATTTGCGTGCCGTACTCTTTGCACGCGCGCGTATGGAGTTGGCCGGTTACGCCGGTAATTCCCTGCGTCAGCACGCGGGTGTTCTTGTCAACTAAAATACTCATCTGAAAATTCTAGGCTCCGATTTCTTTTACGATGCGCCGGGCGGCGTCGGCCATGTCGCTGGCGGTAACCACCTTGATCCCGGAGTCGGCAAGGATCTTCTTGCCTTCGACGACGTTGGTCCCTTCCATTCTGACTACCAACGGCACGTTCAGTTTTACCTGCTTGGCCGCCTCGACCACCCCCTGCGCCAGCACGTCGCATCGCATGATGCCGCCGAAGATGTTGATCAGCACGCCTTTGACGCGCTTGTCCGCGAGCAGGATGTGAAATGCAGCGGCGACCTTCTCGGTGCTGGCGCCGCCGCCAACGTCGAGAAAGTTGGCCGGCTCGGCGCCGTAAATCTTGACGATGTCCATCGTGGCCATCGCGAGACCCGCGCCGTTGACCATGCATCCGATGTTGCCGTCGAGATGCACATAGCTGAGATCGTACTTCGCCGCCTCGGTCTCGGCGGGATCTTCCTCATTGGCGTCGCGCAGCTCGCGGATGTCCGCATGGCGGAACAAGCCGTTGTCATCGAAGGACATTTTCGCGTCGAGGCAGATGACGCGGTCCTCGGCCGTCACCACCAGCGGATTGATCTCGATGAGCGACGCGTCGGTTTCTATGAACGCCCGATAGAGCGACGCCAGCAGCGCCGCGAACTGGCCGACTTGTTTGTCCTTGAGGCCGAGCGCGAATGCGATTTTGCGCGCTTGAAACCCGGCCACTCCCAGCATGGGATTGATCGGCTCGGTGAGGATTTTTTCGGGCGTCTTGGCTGCCACTTCCTCGATATCCATGCCGCCCGCGGTGCTCGCGATCACGGAAACCGTTCCCGCCTTTCGATCGACGAGCATCCCAAGGTAAAGCTCGCGAGCGACGTTGCTTGCTTCCTCGACGTAAACGCGGCGCACCACCCGGCCTTCGGGACCGGTCTGATGCGTCACCAGCGGCTTGCCGAGCAGCCTGGCCGCAAAGTCGCGCACCTCGGAAGCATTCGTCAGGATTTTGACGCCGCCGGCCTTGCCGCGGCCGCCCGCATGGATCTGCGCCTTGACCACGGCCTTCGGCTGGCCCAGCGCCGTGAATGCAGCCGCAGCCTCGTCAGGTGTGGTCGCGAACTGCCCCTTTGGAACGGGAACGCCGAAGCGCGCCAGAACCTGCTTGGCTTGATATTCGTGGATGTTCATTCAGTTACCCAGGCATCAACTCATTTTGGATAAGGATCCGGGATCCTTCGACTCGACCCCCTCGCTCACGACGACATTAGCGCGGCGGCAGCGTCACTTCATAAAGAGATCGCGGAGCCATTTGATCGTCGTCTGGCGGCCGACAGCGGCGATTGCGGTCGTGAGCGGAATATCCTTGGGGCAAACCTCGACGCAGTTCTGTGCGTTGCCGCAGTCGGCCACTCCGCCCTCCGCCATCATCGCATCGAGCCGCTCGGCGAGGTTCATCTTGCCAGTTGGATGCTGGCTCATCAGATAGACCTGCCCGATCACAGACGCGCCCATGAACTTCGAATGCGAGTTAAACTGCGGGCACGCCTCGAGGCAGCATCCGCAAGTCATGCATCGCGAGAACAGGTACGCGAACTCCTGGACGTCGGGCGCGACTCGCGGGCCCGGACCCAGGTCGTAAGTCCCGTCAATCGGAATCCACGCGCGCGCCTTCTTCAGGTCGTCGAACATTTTGGCTCGATCGACCCATAGATCGCGCACCACCGGGAACTTCGTCATCGGCTCGACCGTCGCCGGCCCGCCCAGCCCGTTGGCGAGCTGCGAGCACGCCTGGCGGACGCGCCCGTTGATCACCATCGTGCACGCGCCGCAAACTTCCTCCAGACAGTTGGCGTTGAAGACGACCGGCGCGACGCGTTTGCCCTGACGATTGACCGGGTTGCGCCGAATCTCCATCAACATCGAGACGACGTTGTGATGGGGCAGATACGGGACCTCGAACTCCTCGTAATAAGGCTCGGATTTCGCCGATTCCTGGCGCTTGATTCTCAAGACTTGCGTCTTTTCTGGCACTGGTATGCTCCTGCCGGGCCTACGCCGCGGATTTCTCGATGTCGTAGCGGCGCGGGCGCGGCTTGATGAGGCTCGCGTCAACCGGCTCCCAACTGAAACGCGGGCCGTCGGACGACCACGCAGCCATGGTGGTCTTCATGAAATTCTCATCGTCGCGTTCCGGAAAGTCCGGCTTGTAATGCGCGCCGCGCGATTCATTGCGATTGAGCGCGCCGAGCGTGATCGGCCGCGCCAGCTCGAGCATGTTCCATAGCTGGCGGACGAACAGCACTTCCTGGTTTGCCCACTTGCCCTTGTCGTTGAGCCCGATTCGGCTCCATCGATCCTTGAACTCGAGCAGCTTGTTGTCGGTCGCTTTGAGCTTGTCGTTGTAGCGCACTACCGTGACGTTCTCCGTCATGATATCGCCGAGCTCGCGCCACACCGCAAACGCGTTCTCCGGACCGCTCATCTTGAAAAGTTTGTCGAATGACTCGCGCTGACGCTTCAGCGCCTGATCGAAAATCTGCGTGCTGGCCGCGCTCGTGTGCGACTTGGCGTAGCCGATCATTGCCGGCGCGCAAATGTTTCCGCCGTGTATGCACGATAGCAGCGAGTTCGCGCCGAGCCGGTTCGCGCCGTGATATTGAAAGTCGCACTCGCCCGCCGCGAACAGCCCAGGGATGTTGGTCTGCTGATGGTAATCGACCCACAGGCCGCCCATCGAGTAGTGCATCGCCGGAAAAATCCTCATCGGGACCTTGCGCGGATCCTGGCCTGAGAACTTCTCGTAGATTTCGAGCACGCCCGCGACCTTGCGCTCGAGTTCTTCGGGATCCAGATGGCTCACGTCGAGGTAAACCACCGGATTGCCGTCAACGCCCAGCTTCATCTCGAACACGACCTTGTGAATCGCCCGGGTCGCGATGTCGCGCGGCACCAGGTTCCCGTACGCAGGGTACATGTCTTCAAGGAAGTACCACGGCTTGCCGTCGCGGTAGGTCCACACGCGTCCGCCCTCGCCGCGAATCGACTCCGAGATGAGACGATACTTGTCCTCGCCCTGCATTGCGGTGGGATGCACCTGGGTGAACTCGCCGTTGGCGTAGATCGAGCCGGCCTGGTAGCACGCGCTGACCGCCGATCCCGTACACACCAGCGACTGCGTCGAGCGGCCGAAGACCAGACCCGGGCCGCCGGTCGCGATCAGCGTAGTGTCGGCGGGAAACGCGCGTATCTCGAGCGAGCGCGTGTCGATCGCAACGATCCCGCGGCAGTTCCCCGACTCGTCCTGCACGATACTCAGCATCTCCCAGCCTTCGAACTTGCGCACCTGGCCTGCCGCCTCGTAGCGGCGGACCTGCTCGTCCAATGCGTACAAAAGCTGCTGCCCGGTGGTGGCGCCCGCGAATGCGGTGCGATGATGCTTGGTGCCGCCGAATCGGCGGAAGTCGAGCAGGCCTTCGGGCGTACGATTGAACATCACGCCCATCCGATCGAACAGGTAGATGATCGCCGGCGCCGCCTCGCACATCGCCTTGACGGGCGGCTGATGCGCCAGGAAGTCGCCGCCGTAAATCGTATCGTCAAAGTGAATCATCGGCGAGTCGCCCTCGCCTTTGGTGTTGACCGCGCCGTTGATTCCGCCCTGCGCGCACACCGAATGCGAACGCTTGACCGGAACGATGGAGAACAGATCGACTTGCTCGCCCTGCTCCGCCAGTTTCATTGCCGCGGTCAAACCTGCCAGCCCGCCGCCTACGATTATGTGATGCCCTGGCATTGATTTTCTCCTCAGGCAGGTGCGCGAAATGCGAGCAGAATTGCAACGCCGGCGATCGCCATGATGATAAACAGCGCAACGCACGCGCGGTTCACCAGCGTTTGCGCCCTCGGGCCGACCGCAATCCCCCACGTGATCGTGAACGTAAAAATGCCGTTGGTCAGGTGATAGACGCACGCCAGGACCCCGACCAGGTAGGTCGTCAAAATCAGCGGATTCATCATGAAGTTATGCATCCGCAGATAGTTCGTCTCGATGCCGGCGGCGTAGTAAAGCCCGCGCGTCGAGATCACGTGAAAGCCGATAAACAGGAACGCGAGTATCCCGGTGATGCGCTGCAAAGTGTACTGGTAGTTGCGCTCGTACGGGTAGTCGTTGGGCTGCGCGGTGGCCGTAATGACCAATCCGTAAATCGCATGGTAGAGAATCGGAATCCACAGGACGAACGCTTCGACCGCGATCTGAAACGGAAGGTTGCGCGTGAACTCGGTTTCCTTCCACCACATCGCGCCGCCCTTCAGAACGAAGGCGTTTTCGAAGAAATGGAAAAATAAAAATCCGCCGATCGGAATGATTCCCGACAGCGAGTGCAACCTGCGCAGCAGCCAGTGCCGCTCGTCTGCCGTCATCCCTGCCGCGCTCGCAGGCGCCGCAACTGCCTCTGCTTCTGCCATAAGCCTTTCCCGAATCGCTAGCCCTGCTTTCCGGCCGCGATTACTTTGTCCATCGCCTCGACCAGTTCGCGCACGTGTCCGACCGAACTGTCGAAGGCTGCCTTTTCGGCGGCATTCAGCTGGATTTCGACAACGCGCTCGACGCCGCCCGCGCCGATCACGACCGGAACTCCGGCGAACAGTCCCTTCACGCCGTATTCGCCGTCAAGAAACGCCGCGCACGGCAGCACTTGTTTGCGATCGAGCATGTATGCCTCGACCATTTTGTAAGCCGCGCTTCCTGCAGCGTAATACGACGAAGTCTTCATCAACTGGACGATCTCGCCGCCGCCGCCACGCGTGCGCTTCTCAATTTCCTCCAGTCGCTTCGCCGCGACCAGGCGTTCGACCGGCTGGCCGCCGACCGTCGTGTAGCTGCGGATTGGCACCATGTCGTCGCCGTGCCCGCCGAGCACCATCGCGGAAACACTTTCCACCGACACGCCCAGCTCCGACGCCAGAAAGGTGCGGTAGCGCGCCGAGTCAAGCACGCCCGCCTGCCCCACGATCCGGCTTTTCGCGAAACCGGTCACGCGCTTGAGCTGCGTAACCATCGCGTCGAGCGGATTGGTCACCGCGATCACGAAAGCGCCGGGCGCGTGTTTCTTGATTGCGGCGCCGACGTCGGTCATCACCGCGGAGTTTATCTTGAGCAGGTCGTCGCGGCTCATGCCGGGTTTGCGCGGCGAGCCCGACGTGACCACGCAGCAATCGGCGCCCTCGATGAGCTTGATGTCGATGCCGCCGATGACGTTGACGTCGATGCCGAGTACCGGCGCCGATTCGAGCATGTCCAGCGCCTTGCCCTGCGGCAGTCCGTCGATGATGTCGTAGAGCACGATATCGCCGAGTCCGCGCAGGAAGCATAGATGGGCGCAAGTCGCGCCGACATTACCCGCCCCGATGAACGCAATTTTTTTCCGCGCCACGCTTTGCTACCTCCTTCCGGTCGCTTCCTGAAGCCTTCCTTATATTTGCATCTTTGCTAATGAGCAATACTTAAATGACTAAGGCGCCCGAACCGGCGCCGACGCCGCATCTCTCGTGCCGCCCGGGCGTGCCGCAGGAACGTCCGCAGAAACGTCCGATAGATAGCAGCGTTTGTCGACATTGTGAAGCAATGCGAAGCAATCAGATCGGGCTATCTGTGACGGCGCGGGCGGGATGCCCCCTCGCCATACTCAAGCGTGGCGGAGCCATCGCGAGAGTTCACGAATCGTGGGGCGCTTGCCGTACATCAAAATTCCGGTCCGGTAGATCCGCCCGCTGATGAACACCGCCGCGCCAATCGTCGCAACCAACAACAGCAATGACAGCGCGAGTTGCCATTGCGGCGGATCGTGGACAGCGAGGCGCTCGAACATCAGGATCGGCGAGCAGAACGGAAATAGCGAAACCACCACCGAGATCGGCGAATCCGACGACGTAGCCACCGGCAGAATCATCGCCGACGCAGCGATCAGCGGCAGGATGACCACGAAGTTCCACTGCTGTGCTTCGTCGATCGAATTGAAGAACGGGGCTGTCACGCATCGCGCGCGACAGCCCCGTCAATGATTCGACCTTAGTGAAGCAACTCAGAAGTTACATATTTTCGACGATCGCCTTGCCGAACTCCGAGCACTTTAGCAGCTTCGCGCCGGTCGTCAGCCGCTCGAAGTCGTAGGTCACCTCTTTCTTGCCGATGGTCTTCTCGAGGCCGCGAACGATCCCGTCGGCAACTTCCTGCCATCCCAGGTGCTCGAACATCATCACGCCCGACAGGATAACCGAGCCCGGATTCACTTTGTCCTGGTCGGCGTACTTGGGCGCGGTGCCATGCGTCGCTTCGAAGATCGCGTGGCCGGTCAGGTAGTTGATATTCGCGCCGGGAGCGATTCCGAGTCCGCCGACCTGCGCCGCAAGCGCATCGGACAGAAAGTCGCCGTTCAGGTTCATCGTGGCGACGACGTCGAATTCATCGGGGCGCGTCAGCACCTGTTGGAGGGTGATATCCGCGATCGCATCCTTGACCAGCATTTGGCCGGCAGGCGGCTTGCCGTTGCAATCGTCCCATCCCACGGCCTTGCCTTTGTATTCGCGTTTTACGAGTTCGTAGCCCCAATCGCGGAACGCGCCCTCGGTGTACTTCATGATGTTGCCCTTGTGGACAAAGGTCACGCTCTTGCGCTTGTGGCTAATCGCGTAATCAAGCGCGGCGCGAATCAGGCGCTCGGAACCCTCGCGCGAAATGCATTTGATTCCGATTCCCGAGGTATTGGGGAAGCGCATATTCTTGACGCCCATTTCTTCCAGCAAAAATTTGATGACCTTTTTTGCCTCGGGCGACTCCGCCGGCCATTCGATTCCCGCATAGATGTCTTCGGTGTTCTCGCGGAAGATTACGACGTCGAGTTTCTCGGGATGCTTGACCGGACTCGGCACGCCCGCGAAGTAGCGCACCGGGCGCAGGCATACGTAGAGATCGAGCATCTGGCGCAGCGCCACGTTGAGCGAGCGGATGCCGCCGCCGATAGGAGTTGTCAGAGGCCCCTTGATGCCTACCAGGAATTCGCGGAATGCCTCGACGGTTTCGTCGGGCAGCCAGGTCTTCCAATTCTTGAACGGCTTATCGCCCGCAAACACTTCCATCCACGCGATCTGGCGCTTGCCGCCGTAGATTTTCTTCACCGCATTGTCGAAAACGTACTGCGATGCGCGCCAGATGTCGGGGCCGGTACCGTCGCCTTCGATAAACGGAATGATCGGTCGGTCAGGAACTTTCAGGGTGTGATTGGCGCCAAGAGTAATCTTTTCGCCGTTGCTCGGAACTTTGATGTGCTGATATGCCATCGGTGTCTCGCTTCGCCTCGCTTGTTGAATGATTGAGCGCGAACGCGACGCGCATTCCCGCATTTCCACTCTTCACTTCTCACGGCGTCGCGCAGCGGCTCAGGGTTATCTAATAATCATTACATCAAAGGATTAGCGATGCCAATACAATGATCGCTCGGCAGCGTATCGAACTGATATACCGCCTGCGCTCGCGCTTCATTAACGCGGCGCGGCGATCGCGCTATACTCCGCGCGGACAAATCAAACGGAGCATCCGATGGATTTCACCTACACGCCGGAACAGGAAAAATTTCGCGCCAAATTGCGGCGCTGGCTCGAAAAGAACTCCGCCGAAGCCTTCGGGCACACGCGCGAGGGTCTCGGCGGCTCGACCGCCAGCCTGCTCGACGTTCGCGACGATCGGGGATGGAATCAGCTGCTCGACTACCATCGCCGGCTCTACCAGGCCGGTTACGTAGCGCTCCAGTGGCCTAAGGAATGGGGCGGAGGCGGCGCGAGCATGATCGACCAGGCCATCTACCAGGACGAAGTCTTGCGGCTCGCGCTGCCGCTTTACGGCGCCAATCAGCTTGCGATCGATCGAATCGGCCCGACCATCATGCATCTCGGCACCGAGCAGCAGAAAAAGCGCTACCTGCTCAAGATGCTGACCGGCGAGGAAATCTGGTGCCAGGGTTATTCCGAACCCGGCGCAGGCTCCGATCTCGCGGCCCTGCAGACCCGCGCGGTGCTCGACGGCGACACCTTCGTCATCAACGGGCAGAAAGTATGGACGAGTTTGGCGCAACGCGCGGACTGGCAGGTGCTGCTGGTCCGCACCGACCCCGCGGCGCCCAAGCACAAGGGTATTTCCTACCTGCTGGTCGATATGCATAGCCCCGGAATCACGGTGCGTCCGCTGGTTCAGATCACGGGCGACGCCGGATTCAACGAGGTCTTTTACGACAACGTTCGCGTGCCCAAGGAAAACCTGGTCGGCGAGTTGAACGCGGGATGGCAGGTGTCGATTGCGACTCTCATGTACGAACGAGTTTCCGGCGGCACGCGGCATCCGGTGGAACGCACGATCGGCGAGCTGCTCGAACTCGCGAAGAAAGTGGATTTCCAGGGCGGCCCCGCGTGGAAGCATTCCTACGTGCGCCAGAAACTCGCGCAGTTCGCGTCCGAGGCGCGATGCCTGCGCCTGTCGCGCTACCGCTCGCTGTCGGCGCAGCTCAAGGGCAAGGTGCCGGGCGTGGAGAGTTCCTTCGGCAAACTTTTCGCCACCGAGCTGAACTTGAGAGTCGCGATGTTCGCCGATGAGATGCTTGGTGCGTTCGCCAACGTCGAAGATGGCAGCATCGGCGCGGTCGAGGGCGGCCGCTGGATGCATCGGACGCTCGCGGCGCGCGGGCTGACGATCGCGGCAGGCTCGAGCGAGATTCAGCACAACATCATCGGCGAGCGGGTCCTCAAGCTGCCCAAGGGTTAGCGCGCGCCGCGCACGCGGGGGCGAAACTAAAATCGAAGAACTTGATTTTATGTGAACCCCGCCGTGGGTTTCACGCTTCCTTGGGCAGGGGCCACGCCCCTGCACCTTAGTGAGGAAGAAGATGCGGGCTTCGCCCTGTTAGAACTTTTTTCGTGTCATCCTGAGCGCAGCGAAGGATCTCTCTCGCAAGCGCGTTTTTGCCTGCGCAAGGCGCCGGACACTGGAGTGTCCGTCGAGATTCTTCGCCGCAGCGGCTCAGAATGACCCGGGGGCGGTCTTTTTTCTGTCTTTCCTTTTTTGTGTCATCCCGAGCGAAGCCGAGGGACCCCGGATCTTTCTCGATGCCAGAACACTTCGACTTCACTAGGGGCAAGCGAAGCTGAGCTGCTTCTGATCGACTGTCTTCTTCAATTGCCTCTTCCTGCCAGGAAGAGGCCGCGCCAACGGCGCGGGTGAGGGTCCGCTTTCCAGGAGGCCCTTCTGCACGTTGCCCTCGCATGCTCTGCTCCGGGGTCCCTCCGCTCCGCAGACTCCGGTCGGGATAACGGAGAAAAAAGCGCGCGCCTGTCACGTGCCCTGGATTGGGGAGGCCCAGCGCGAGAAGACGGTGTCGGAAATCTTTTCCAGCGACGCCGTGAACTCGGTTGTCTGAGCGATCATTCGATCGGCCGCGATATTCTCGCGATTTAATTCCTTCGCGAACGCATCGGCCATCGCTGAGACCCCTTCGCGCGTCACCTCGAAATGAAACTGGAAGCCGTACGCCTTGTCGCCGTGACGAAACGCCTGGCACGGCGTCTTCTCCGACGATGCGAGCGAGACCGCACCCGGCGGCAGATCGAAGATGTCGCCATGCCAATGAAACGGCGTCATCGTCGCGGGCAAATCGCGCATTAGACGATCGTCTTTGGCCGAATCGTCGAGCCGGATCGGATACCATCCGATCTCCTTGCCGTTGGGGTTGCGATCGACCTTCGCGCCGAGCGCGGCCGCAAGAATCTGCGCGCCCAGGCATACGCCGAGCACCGGCAGATTCGATTTCATCGCGTCCTCGATCAGCCGCATTTCGTCGCACAGCCACGGATGCCGGTCAGTCTGATCGACACCCATCGGACCGCCCATGACGATCAAGCCGCCAGCGCCCTTCATGCTCGCTGGCACCGGCTGTCCGTCGTGAACGCGCACGTATTGCCAGGCGAGCGCGGCGCCTTCGAGCGCGTCGGCGATGGTGCCGAGATTTTCGACCGGGTGATGCTGCAAAACATAAATCTTCGCCATCGAGTGAATCTCCGATGTGATCGAAGCAATTGCTAAAGCATGGTGCCGCGGCGGACGCGGCCGAGATGCGTATAGGCGCGCTGCGTGGCGACCCGGCCGCGCGAAGTCCGCGCCAGGAATCCCTCCTGCAGCATGTAGGGCTCGTAAACTTCCTCGATGGTGTCGGATTCCTCACCGACCGCAGCGGCAAGGCTCTCGACGCCGACCGGTCCGCCGTCGAACTTATCGATTATCGCGCCGAGAATCGCGCGGTCCATCTTGTCGAAGCCGGCAGCGTCGATTTCGAGCATTTCGAGAGCGCCCAGCGCGATTTCGCGGGTGACGACCGGTGCCTCGTTGACCTGCGCGAAGTCGCGCACGCGGCGCAGCAGGCGGTTGGCGATGCGCGGCGTTCCGCGCGAGCGCGAGGCTATTTCAGTGGCTCCTTTCTCGTCGATCGGCACCTTCAGCAAGTTGGCGGAGCGGCGCACTATCTCGCCCAGCTCGGCGTGATCGTAAAAGTCGAGATGGTAATGCTGGCCGAATCTGTCGCGCAACGGCGAGCTCAGCAACCCCGAGCGCGTAGTCGCGCCCACGAGAGTGAACGGATTGACCGACAGTTTCATCGTGCGCGCGCCCATCCCCTGGCCCACCACGATATGAAACTCGAAATCCTCCATCGCGGAGTAGAGCCGCTCTTCGACGACCCGCTGGAGGCGATGAATCTCGTCGATAAACAGCACGTCATGCGCTTCGAGGTTGTTCACGATTGCGGCCAGGTCGGCTGCCCGTTCGATAGCGGGACCCGAAGTGACGTGGAGGTTGACGCCGAGTTCGCGCGCGATGATGTGCGCCAGCGAGGTCTTGCCGAGGCCGGGAGGTCCGGCGAACAGCACGTGGTCGAGCACTTCGGCGCGTCCGCGGGCGGCTTTGATCGACATGCCGAGAATTTTCTTGGTGCGCTCCTGACCGATGAATTCGCCGAGCGCGCGCGGGCGGAGCGCGAGATCGAGCCGGCGATCGTCTTCGTGACCGACGCGCGCGATCAGCCGGCCGGCTTCACCGTCGGCGGCGGCGGGCGTGGCCGTGCCTGAATTTTCGGTAGTCTTATTTTTCGCCAAGCAGCACCGCCAATGATCTGCGAATTATGACTTCCGGATTTTCCGCCACGCCGGCGTCGGCGGCGACGACCGCGTCAACCGTGCGTTTGGCTTCAACAGGCTTCATGCCGAGATTCACGAGCGCGGAAATTGCTTCGTCGGCTGGGCCGGCCGGTCTTCCGTTTCCATCCGGCGCGAGCTGCAGCCGGCCGTCGGGCGCGGTGGTTGACGGCCCTGCCATCTTCAAGTCTGCGACTTTGTCGCGCAGTTCGCGCACCACCCGCTCCGCGACCTTGGGACCGACCCCCGGCACCGCGTCGATTCTGTCGACATCGCCTTTGCCGATTGCGGCGACCAGTTCTTCGGGCGCAAGCACCGACAAAATTGCCAGAGCGAGTTTCGGGCCGACGTGCTGCACGCTCATCAGCAGGTCGAAGGCGCGTTTCTCGGTGGCGCTGGAAAATCCGTAAAGCGTGAGCGCATCCTCGCGCACGACCTGGCGTATCTCGAGCGCGACGCGATCGCCGAGTTGCGGCAATCGATAGTAGGTGCTCAGCGGAATCAGCACTTCGTAGCCGACTCCTCCCGTCTCGACCACGATCCGGCCCGCATCGCGAACCGCCAGCGCGCCCGTCAGCGACGCGATCATTGCGGCGCCATCCGGGGCTTGCTCGGCCGCGACGTGCGCGGCCGAATGCGCTCGATCGCCTCGACCAGGTTGGGGACGCGTCCGCGGCCAAGATGGCAAAGAGCCAGCGCGAGCGCGTCGGCGGCGTCGTCGGCGAGATCGATCGCCGGGTCGAGTTTCAGCGTCTTGCGCACCATGTATTTCACCTGCGCCTTGTCGGCGTGCCCGTGACCGGCGACGCAGAGCTTAACTTCGTTGGGCGGATATTCGAACATCGCGAGGCCGCGCTCCGCCGCCGCCAGCATCGCCATCGCGCGCGCCTCGCCGAGGCGAAACGCGCTCTGCACATTGGCGGCGACGAAATGACGCTCGAGGCTCAGCGCTTGGGGAGAGAACTCGTCGATGATGGCGAGAAGATTTTCGTGGATGCGGCGCAGGCGCCCGGGTCCCGGCGCGAGCGATGCGCATCGGATCGTACCTGCCGTCACGTAGCGTGCGCCGGGACCTTCGACGACGCCGTAACCGCATACCGCACTCCCGGGATCCACCCCGAGTATCCGCATACCCCACCTCCGCAGCAGAACCCGCGCGCCGCTAGGCCGCCGAGAACTGCGCCATCTCTTCGTCGCTGATGTCGAAGTTCGCGGCGACGTTCTGCACGTCGTCATGTTCCTCCAATTCTTCCATCAGCTTGAGCACCTGCTCGGCCGCATGGCCGGAAACCGAGACCGTATTTTCGGGAATCCGCGTTTGTTCCGAATGCTCGATCGCAAGGCCGGCTTTTTCCAGCGCGTCACGCACGGCGTTCAATTTGTCGGGCGAAGTGAGGACCTGGAACGTATCGCCGTCGCTGGTCACGTCGTCGGCGCCGGCGTCGAGCGCGAGTTCGAGCAGTTTGTCCTCGTCGATGGCGGATTTTTCGATTCCGATCACGCCGCGCTTTTTGAACATCCAACCGACGCATCCCGCCTCGCCCAGGTTGCCGGCGCGCCGGGAGAAGATGAAGCGCAACTCGGCGACGGTGCGATTGCGATTGTCCGAGAGCACGTCAACCATTATCGCGACGCCGCCCGGGCCGTAGCCCTCGTAAGTGATTTCCTCGAGCGCCGCGCCGCCGATTTCGCCGGTGCCCTTCTTGATGGCGCGATCGATGTTGTCGTTGGGCATCGATTGCTTCTTGGCCACCGTCACTGCCGTGCGCAAGCGCGGATTGGAATTGAGGTCGCCGCCGCCGAGTCGCGCCGCGATCGTGATTTCCTTGATCAGCTTGGTGAAGGCGCGGCCGCGCTTGGAGTCGGTAATCGCCTTCTTATGCTTGATCGAACTCCATTTCGAATGACCCGACATGACAAATACCCTCGAGCGGGGCCGCCTTGGCGGGCAGGTCCCGGCGAAGCCGAGATTATCATAAAGATTCGTCCAAGGGGGAATGGCGCGGAGGCGATAGCGCCGCCACGGGCGAGTGTGAAAAACTTGGACGCACAACCGCCCGCTTCTGTTATCATGCTGGGGCGAGCGAGCCATGAATGGGGTAATGTTCAGGGTGAGAGTTTCGATTTTGGGCATGATTGCGGCGCTGTTTGCCGCCGGATGCTTCTATCCGCCGATTACACAGCCACCGCCGGACGAACAGCAGGAAGCGGTGATTCCGCTGCCGTACGATCTCGCGTGGGATGCGGTGAGCGCGGTCATCAGCCAAAATGCGTTCCACGTACAGGCGCAGGACATGACCAACGGGATCATCGAGGCGGTCGGTCCGCGCTTCACGCTGCACGACGCCGATTGCGGGAAAATAAAGAGCATCGTCGGCACTTACACGGCCGAGCCGGAGGCGAATTCGTCATCGGTGTACAACTTCCTGGTGCGGCCACGGGGTCCTGAGGCGAGCATCGTCAAGGTGCGCGCCACGTTCAACTCGTCGGTCAAGGTCCCGTTGCATCAGGCCACCGACGTCGATTGCGTATCGCATGGAATCCAGGAATCGGATCTGCTCCGCGAGGTATTGGTCGCGGCGAAGAAGACCCATCGCCCGGCGTTCGCGAAGCCCAACGCTGCGCCGCAACCGCCTGCGTCGGCTGCCAGCGCCAGATCGTCAGCGCCGGCGACGGCGCGCAATCAACCGAGGCCCCCGTCCTCGATTGATAAAGCCGAAGGGGAAGTGCCGGCGTCGATGCGGGGGTTTTCGCTGAACGGAAAATCCAATATGCCCAATCTGCCCGCGCCCCCGCCGAATTGAGCGCAGGACTCGCGCGCCCTTGACATTCTTTTCGTGTGAGCTTGAAATTCACCCGCGGCGCAGGCGGCGGACAAGAGCGAACGGCGCGAAGTCGCGCGCGCAGGATTGCTGCCTGAGCAAGATTAGGGCTACGCGCCGGCGCGGTCGGGGATGAGCGCATCGGCGGGGACGATTTGGTTGTCGGTCGCGCCGGGGATTTTCCAGAATAAGTGTAAATACGAGCCGCCGCTGGTGTTTCGCTCGCCTACCTCGATCCGATGCGGGCCCTCGGTAAGGTGGATTTGGCCGGCGTCGCGACTCTTGTTGATCAAGCCGGGATCGTGAATCACCTGCGTGCCGTCCACTGTGACCCATCCCGAATCGTCAACCTCGATCGTAAACTCGTAGTCGCCGGTCTTTGGAACCATCAACTGGCCGCGCCAGATGTCGCATGACGGAAACGGCATCGCGCCCATCTCGGCAATGTCGGCGAAGTCCAGTTGCCGATCGACTCGCACGATATGCGGCCGGCTCTCGGCGCAATTCTCGCCGACGTAGTACCTGCCCAGCAATCCGTGGTGACCGCTTTGCACGAACCGCTGCATGACTCGCTGATTCATCGAGAGCAGGAATATCGCAGCGATGCCCACCGTCGCCGCGATCTGCGTCAGGCGGCGCGACGCGCCAATTCCCCATAGCCCGAGCGATTCCGACAGATCGAACGCGCCGAAGATCCAAAGCGCGGCGAGCGGCCAGAGCTGAAACGGGCCGGGCAGTCCGATGAGTTTGCCGAGGTTGAAGGCGACCGAGTCGCGGACGATCATGCCGCCGCCGAAGAATGCGTCGCGGTTGGTGGCGAAGTCGCCGCGCATGAATTGCTGAAGCGCGAAGTCGCGCACCGGGTTGTCGTATTCGTACGGAAAATGCGGATTGGTGGCAGTCGCCATCAGCATGATCGCGGCCGAAAGCGTGCCTATCGCGCCCAGCAGGTAGTTGCAGGCGGCGGGAAGAAAAGCGAGCGCCAGAACCATGAAGGGAACCGAGGCGACAATCTGCCGCGGACCGGTCGCGGTGCCGCCTCCCCACGATATGATCGATTCGCCGTACGAAGCGTTGAACAGGAACAGCACGACGAACGAATAGACTGTCACGATGAATTCGGCGCGCCATCGCTTCAGCCGCGCGAAATAACCCACGCCGACGATCGACAGCAACAGTACAGGGTTGCAGAAAAACAATCCGCGCTGCGGATCGAGCAGCACGTTCCAGAGAATGCGGACCTTCGGATAGGTCAGACCGACGAATCCGACCGCTTGCTCGGGAAATTGACGATTTTCGGCGGGCGAAAGTTTGAACGCCTGGTAGCTGAAGAAGAGCGGATTTCCGAAGGCGCCCCAGTTGTAAGCGAGCATGATTGCGACGGTGATCGCGGCGCCGGCGGAAAACGCCGCCAGATGCTTCCAATCGGACAGTTTGAACAGGGCGTAGATTCCAATCGCCGCGGCGACCAGGAAGACCGGGTAATCGTTAAGCACGGCCCATCCCGCCAGAAAGCCGGCCGCAAACGCGCGCGTCGAGGATGGGAGAATCTCGAACGTCGCCAGCAGATAGAACGCGGTGAAAACGCATACCGCGGCGACGGGTTCGCCGGTGAGTTCCGTCGCGTACGGAAACGCGATCGTCGCAAGGCCAAGAATCAGCGCGACGCCGGCCGCACGGCCCTCCGACGCGCCGATAAATCGCGCGAAGCGAAACATGACGACGCACAGCGCCGAGATCAGCAGGCCGGTCGAGAACACGGTGGTCAGGTAAGTGACAAAGGCCCAGTACTGCGGCTCGTGAGCCGCGCTCAGAGGCAGCAGCGCGGTTCGGAAAACCATCCACGGAATCAACGCCGTATAGGACGTGCCGGGCGCCTTGACGGAATAAATATGGCCGTGGAAGGTGATGATGTCGGCGGTGTTGAAGCCGCAAAAATCGTTGATCCACAGAACGCCTTTCTCGATTATCGAGCGCATCAGGTCGAAGCGGCACGCCACGCTCTGGTCGGCGCCCTGATAAAAGTAGGCGTAGGTAATGAACGGGATCAGGAAGACCGCAGTCTCGATTTGGCGGCTGCGATCCTCCGGGGCGGTCGCGCGAGGAGAGTTCGCGGCGGCCCACTTCATCGCTTGTTGGAGCGCCCGGACATGGCGGCGCGAAATGTATTGAAGATGCGAAAGTCGTCGTCGCCGAATATGCGCCAGCCCGCCCATGCGATCGCCGCCAGCGCCACAAACGTGAACGCCAGTGAGATTGGCGAGCCGATCGGCGCCGGCGCCCCCTGTTGCCGAATCGCATTCAAGTCGTAAGTGGGAGTCGCGCTGGGCGGAGGCGCGTCAATCCGGACCAGCGACGCATTTCTGAAGAATGCCTTGCCGGTGTTGAGGCTGCCGAATCCGCCGATTCGCAGCGCTACGTCGATATCCGCGCCGTGTCCCCCGACCTTGAGATACAGCGTCACGCGCTGCCAGTCTGTGGTGCCGTGGATGTCGGCCGACATGATGCCGTCCTCCATGACTGAAATCGTCGCGCCGCTTTCTTTGGCGCCGACATTTTCGGTGCGGAGATCGACGCTGAGCTGATACCATCCCGGCTGCACAGTCAGCGACTGCATCCAGCGCCCGTCGTCGGCCTGGAGGTTATCGACCTCGAGCTCGCTGGGCTTATCGGGGTACGAATGCCAATGGGCAAGGAACGCATCGGGCTTGTTAATCCATGCCTCGGTACGCCACAAATCGGGCTGATCCTCGGAGCCTTTGGCGAAGTCGCCGTTGAGCAGCAGGTTCTTCTGCTCAGCGGCGGCGCGGCAAGTTGTGGATACGGCGGCGAGCATCGCGCCAAGAAAAACTGCGCAGAGCAAAATCGCGCGGCGGCGACGATACGAATGCAAGTATGCGATCATATCCAACTGCGCAGCCCTCCGGCTTGCAGCCACATCCGCGCGTAGTATCCGCTGCGGCTGATCGGCATGCCGACCCAAATCGGAAAGTAGTACACGAACAGAACCAGCGCGGCGAGGACGAACACGCCGGCAACGTATCGGCCCGCGTACGGAGTCCACATCAGGAAAAAGCCGTACGCGACGATTACGACGATGAAAGTGATCCATCCCAATGTCAGCGGCATCCCGAGGAAAAAGACCGGTGTCATCGTCAGCAACAGCGCGAGATGCTCCCACGGCTCGGCGCGCTCCTTGAAACATTCGCCGAGCAAAATCGCCAGCGCGAGGTATCCGAAATAAACCGAGGCCATGTAGTGGTAGAGGAAGAGCGTGCGTCCGATCCAGGCCCAGAGCAAGAGATAGCTGAGATAGCCGATGACGAGGAACGAGCGGGTCAGGGTTGGGCGCTCGAGCGCCTTGACGGCGGTGATGGTGATCGCGGTCAGCGCGCCCCACCACAGGAGAGGATTTCCTCCGCCCCAGACGGTTTGCACGTCACCCGTCTTGGGGAAGTTCTGCCAGTATGCGATCGGGCGCAGCATCAGCGGCCAGCTCCACCAGGGCGACGAGTACGGATGCGTGGCGGACGAGACGCTCTTCTCGTACCAGACGATGTCGTTGTAGTACTTGAAGAGATCCTCGATTCCGCCCCACCAGCCGAGCCAGTAGTGCGGGAAGAACACCGCCAGGTATGCAATCGCGGCGACAGATCCAACGAGCGCGACTGCGCCAACGCTCATCGGTTCCAAAACGCTCGCCAGCGATGGCATTGGCCACGCCAGCGCCGCCGATGACGAGCGGCTGCGCCAGACAATCTCTGCAACGCGGATTGCCAGAACTGCGAGAACGATCAGCAGAATGTGCGCGAATGTTTCGCGGAACAGGTAAAGCACCAATCCGAGGACAATACAGATGAGCGCGGTGAAGGCTATCCCGGGCGGATCGAAGGCGTCGATTTCGATCGGGGCCGGAGCGGCCGCTTTGATTTTCTTCGCCTTGGAGTCGATTGGCGCCTTTGACTCGACGAGCGCGGCCGGCGCGGCGTTGGGACGCTCCTTCGCGAGCACATAGAGAATAAATCCCGTCACCAGCAGAAAGGTTATCGCCGGGATGTAGAATTTGCTTGCCAGGCACAGGCCCAGCGCCAGACCAATCCACGGCAGGATGCGCCGGCGCGCGCCCGCATCGGGCGTTTGCGCGAATCTGAAAAAGAGCAAGTACGCGACCGCCGCACAGGTGAGATAGACGATGTCGATGACGGCGTAGTGCGAGTCGACCAGATACATCCCGTCGCAAAGGATGATCGCGCCCGCGAGGGCACCGACCAGCCGCGAGCCCGACATCCGGCGCCCGAGCAGGTAGGTGATTGCCACGATTGCCGTCCCAAGCGTCGCGTTGCCGACCCGCCAACTCCACGGATGATCGCCAAAAATGAGAATACCCGCGGCGATCACGAGCTTGGCCAGCGGCGGATGAGGATCGAGGAAGGACTCGCCGTGCAAATAATGGCGTCCTTGCGCGACGAAATGGACCTCATCGAAAACGATCTCGGCGGGATGCCCCAGATGCCAGAAGCGCGTGATCGCGGCGACGATCAACAGCGCCGAGATGATGATCGTATCGGCCGCGATCCATGCGGGCGCGGCGGCCGGTTCTTCAACGTAATCCTCGACCTGCCGGGGCATGGCGAATCTCCCGAAGAACGCAGCGACGGCGGCGCTCGCACCGCTTCCGCCCTGCAGCCGCGTTGCGCCGTAGTAAACGGCCAGCGCAAGCGCGGCCACGTTGAGCACCGAGGTCGCCATCGCAAGCGTATCGCGCGCGTCCAGAAACACCACGGTGTTAAGCGTGTGCAGGACGTAGGCCAAATTGATCAAGCCGGTGAGCGAGACAACTACGAAGACTGCAAGCATCTCGGGTGCTTCCAGAGCCAACGGCACCGCAAGCACGATCGCGGGGTAGAGGTACCGCTCGTGCATCCTGGGCGCAACCATGAAGAATCCAAAAATCGCGATGAACGCGGCGAAAATGAGGCGCGTGGGCGTGCGGCCGCGCCACAAGATCCACGCAATGAATCCGTAGAGCGGCACCAGCAGGCTCATCCCGAGCGCAAAGTACGATACTCCGCCAATAGTCTCCGAATCCGCCTGGCGAAGTCCGCCGATCAGCGCCATCAGGTTGAATGCGTTGACTGAAGTCTCGTGGTAGTAGGCCGCGGTGGAAGTATAGAGCTTGATAATCCAGTTCCACTCATGGCCGATTTGGAACGGCGCGATGCCGATGATCGCGACCGCAATCAGCGCGAGTCCCGACCTGATCCACGTCGCGAAGTCGGCCTCGAGCATCGTCCAGACGCCGAGCACCGGAAGGATCATCAATCCCTGCGGCTTGACCAGCACCGCGATCGCGGCGAGTCCCCATGCGACCTCGTACTGCCGGCCGAGAATCGCCGCGATGCTGAGCAGCGTGACGAACGTCATCACCGAATCGCTTTGACCCCAGACGACGGTGTCGAACAGCAGCGCCGGATTCAGTGCGACCAGCAGCATCGCGACAAAAGCCATCGCGGGCCGGCTGCCACGCCGCACGAACGCATACATCACAAGCGCGAGAGCGAAGTCGGCGACGATCGCGGGACTCTCGATTATGACTCGGTAAAAATCTCCCGACGCGCCCACGACATGCGCGATGAGTCCCGCGACCCAGAGCCCATACAGATAGCCGGGCGGATAGTCGAGGAAGAATCCCGTTTGATAAGTGTGCGCGGGACCGAACGTCGCGATTTGGCCCGCCCACGCCTGGTAATCGCCAACGTCGGGGCCGAAGCCGGGAAAGAACGGCATCACCGCGAGCTTCACGGCGGCCAGGGCGCCGAGCACGAGCAGCGCGGCTGTAAGCCCGGAGTCGCGATCATCGATGAGGGGGCGGAGGTAGTCGATCAGCGCGTAGGCGACCAGCGCGATCAGAATCGCGCCGGCAATGAATCCCGCCAATTTGCCGCTGGGCGCTTGAGGAGCCGATGCGGCTGCAATCGAAAATACCGACAACGCGGCAGCCGCCCACCGCAACAATGGCACCCCCGCAATCCCGCGCCAAGGCGTGTCGCCCGCGACCTTCAACGCTCGATCTTCCTGCTATTGCCCATATCGCGCGCCGTTAAGATAGCGGTTATTGCGGCTGCGATGAACAGCCGCGGGCGCGAGATCCGGCCTGGCCACGGGCAGCCAGCGCGCTCGCAAACTGGCTGGCGACGCCGTTGGGGCGCAGTCTATGATGCGAGACTGCCGCGAAGGAGAACGCATCGATGCGACTGATCCATACCGTCTATGAGCCCGCCGGCGAAGGCCCTCATCCGACGCTGATCGCGATGCACGGGTTCGGCGCCAACGCGCTCGACCTCCTGGGACTCGCGCCGTATATCGCCGACGGCCGCTTCATGGTGATTTGTCCGCAGGGTCCGATGGAGGTGCCGATCGGTCCGACGCGCGGCTACGCATGGTTTCCGATTCGGATGGGCGCGTCGCCCGATCGCGCCGCTATCGACGACGCAAACAAAATGCTGACCGAGTTTCTCAATGTGGCGCTGCAGAAGTATCCGGTCGATCGGAAAAAACTGGTGGTGCTGGGGTTCAGCCAGGGCGGCATGATGGCGTATCGGCTCGCGATCAGAAATCCTTCGAAGTTCGCGGCGCTGGTTGCGCTCTCGACGTACTTTCCGCCCGAGTTGAAGGATGAGGTGAGCGATCCCGCCGCTCTCGAAGCGCTGCCGACGCTCGTCCAGCATGGCCGCGCTGACGAGATGATCGAGATCGCGCGCGGGCGGGCGTCGGTGGAATCGATCCGCGCGCTTAATGTACCGCTGATTTATCGCGAGTACGATTGCGGGCACGAGATAACGGCCGAGGGCCTGACCGATCTGTCAAACTTTCTCACCGAGAAAGTGCTCGAACCGATCGTCAAGCCGTAGCGCCATGAGCGACGACACCAGTTCTGCGCATGCGTTTGCGAAGCTGCTCGCGGTCGTCACGGAACTGCGCGCCCGATGCCCGTGGGACCGCGAACAGAAACTCGCCGACACGCCGCGCAATCTCATCGAGGAAGCGTACGAGGTCGCCGACGCGATCGCGCGCGGCAACCGGCCCGACGTCGCAGAGGAACTCGGCGACCTCATGGCGCAATGCCTGTTCGCAGGAGTGATTCTTGCCGAGGGTTCGGAGTTCGATATCGCCACCGGCATTCGCAACGCCGCGGAAAAACTCATTCGGCGGCATCCGCACATTTACGGCGACACACATGCCGAAACGGTCGAGCGAGTGCTGGAAAATTGGGAGCGGATCAAACAGGACGAGCGCGCGAGCAAGGAGCCCAACGGCGCGGAGAGTCTCGCGCACGTCGGCCGCGGGCTGCCGGCGACGATGCGCGCGGAGAAACTCGGCGAGAAGGCGCGCCGCGCCGGCATGGATTGGGCCAACATTCGCGAAGTGCTGGCAAAGGTTCGCGAAGAACTCGACGAAATCGAGCAAGCACTCGATCGCAACGACACCGTCGGCGCCGCCGAAGAACTCGGCGACCTGATGCTCGCGGTCGCCAACGCGCCCCGCTTCATCGGTAAAGATGCCGAACAGACGCTGCGCGCCGCCTGCGACAAGTTCGTTGCGCGATTCGACGAAGTCGCGCGAATCGCCGCATCGCGCGGCCTCGATCTCAAAAAGATGACGCCCTCCGAAATCGACGGCCTGTGGAACGAGGCAAAAGCCGCGCCGCGCCCCCCGGCCCGGCATTGAAGCAATGAATTGAACCGGTGTATTGCTCCGGCGCTCGCGCACTGTTAGAAATGACTGGTTATGCCTCATATTCCAGTTCATCCATCGGCCGAGAAGCGTCATCGGCAAAGCCTCAAGCGCGCCGAGCGCAACCGCGTCGTCAGGACACGTGCCCGCACGTTGGCCAAGACCGCGGCGGAAACCATCGCGTCGAGCAGCGACGAAGCCAAGGCGCGCGAAGCGCTCAAGCAGGCCACCAAGGTTCTGTACAGGGCGATCACCAGCGGCACGATGCATCGCAACACGGTGCGCCGCAAAGTTGCACGGCTGTCCGCCAGCCTGCATCGCAAGTTCGTCAAGAAAACGTAAGCCGTCCGCTCGGGGCAACGGTTTCTAGTCGGGCGAGCTCATCAGATCGAGGATCAATCCGGCGAGCGCTTCTTCGCGCTTCTTGATCATGCCGTTCTTGAATCCCGCATCCATCGCGCACGCGCGCCAGTAAGCGCGTTCGAGGCGCGCCAACCCGAAGCGCCGCGCCCCTTCTATTGCGCGGGTCGCAAGGCCGCTTTGGGGAGGCAGCCCCATCGCAGCGGCGACATCGCCGGGGCTCTTTCGCGCCGCGATCATCGAGGCCGCGATCATCATCCGGCGCATCATCGGTATGATCTCGACCGCGAGGATTTCGAAGACGTCGCGCCCGAGCGCGGTTGCGCGGCCCAACTGCGCCAGCGCCGCCGAGCCCCGGCCACGCGCGAGACTTTCGGCCAGCTCGAACGCTTCCGGCATCCGCCTTGCGCCCTCGTCCAAATCGCCCGGATGCACCGCCGCGCCCGGCTCGATGAAGATTGTGACCTTGCCGAGCGTGTTGGCGACGGCGGCCAAATCTCCGCCCTGACGTGAAATAAGCATGTCGATTGCGGCAGCCGACAGTTTTAATCCAAGCGACTGCGCGAATGCGTTCACATACTGCTCGATCTGATTGTCGAACGGACGCGTGCAATTTACGAGCAACGCCGACTTTTCCGCGGCGCGGCGGATCTTCGCGGGCGCGTTGTCTTTTTCGTAGAGCAGAATGAGGTTGCCCGGACCGCGCGCCGTCTCGATTGCCGCCGCCAGCGCCGCCTCCGAGCCACCGCTCCCCGACGCGCGCGCGTCGCCGCCTTCGGCGTCCGCGCCGCCTGTCTCCGCCCGGTCCCGGCGCGATCGCAGGATTCGGCATGCGATCGCCCGCTTGGGGGCGAACAAATCGGACGCGCGAAGCTCGTTGAGCACGGCGCCGTAATCGTCGCCCGCGCCGATCTGAAAGCTGCGATGCTGGCATCCCTCGCCCACCAGCTTGCGAACGATTGAATCGAGAACGTATTCGCGCAGGAATGCGTGCGGACCGAAGATCACCACCACCGGCGGGATTCGCCGTTGCGCGGCTGCTGCTCGAAGGTATGCCAGCGCGGTTTCAAGCGGCATGCGGTAGCGTCCCTGCGCCCGGCGCCCAGCGAAAAGCTAGAAGCCTTCGGCCATCTCGCTGTACAGGTTCTTCGCGAATGTCTGCATCATCAGGTCTCGCGCCCCCGCCGTTTGCGTTTGCGCGGTCTGGATGTCGGTCAAGTTTGCGATGTCGTTGCCGCGCAGGTTCTGCTGCAAAAAAGTTGGCGTCGTGGCCACGACGGTCGTCGCCACCACCGGAGCAGATCCTCCGGCGGCGACGTTGTTCGTGCGCCAGATCGTCTTCTTCGCGCGCAGGTCTTTCAGCGTCGCCGAGACGATTACATTCTGGTTGTACTGGGTCGGCTCGAGGGCTGAGTTGAAGTTGACGGGCGTTTGAACGGCGAACCTGACCTCGCCCGACAGCTCGAGGTCAGCCATGTCCCGACTACTGACGACCTTGAGCCTGCGATGCATCGCGATTTCATCTTTGATGTAACGCATCAACTCGTCGTTGATTCCGGTTACGCGAGTGCTATTGCCGAATCGCGAGACGTAGATCGTCTGGGCGCCCTGCGGCAGCGCATCGCCGGAAGCCGCGAAGTGATAGCCGCATCCCGAAATAAGCAGGCCTGCGGCGATCGCGAAGCCGAGCAGGCTACTCGGCCTTGGATAGTGTGATTTCCTCACCCTTCTGCTTTAGCCCCAACCGTCCGGCGATTTCGTCCAGCACCCCGTTGACGAAGTGCCCCGACTCGATGTCGCCGTAGCATTTCGCCAGTTCGATCGCTTCGTCGATCGTTACGCGCGCCGGAATGTCCTCCATCCTGAGCAATTCGTAGAGCGCGATTCGCATCACGTTGTGATCGACGCGCGACAAGCGTTTGACCGACCAATGTTCCAGCGCGTCCGCCAGATGCTTGTCGAGCGTCGGCTGCTCGCGGCGCACTCCCTCCATCAACTGGACGGCAAACTTGCGCGCGCTCTCCTCGGCCGGAAAACTTTCGAACAGAGCGGTCAGATCGTCGCTGCTGGCGCCGCCGCAGATGTCTATCCGGTACAGTGCCTTGAGCGCGAGCTCGCGCCCCTGATGTCTTAGTCCCATGGCAATTCAACAGCCGCGGGCGGCGCAGCACGCGTCGCCGCAGCGGCTTACTCTCTCAAGTGATCAGCTTCAGCTCCGAGAACAGATGGCCGAGTTTTTCTTTTTTGGTTTTCAGGTATCCGATGTTTCCGGCATGAGGCGTGACCTCGATCGGCACGCGCGAAACGTTTACCCCGTAACGGCGCAGGCTTTCTATCTTGTGCGGATTGTTGGTCAGCAACTGCACCTCGCCGACGCCGAGATCGCGCAGAATTTGCGCGCCGATTCCATAATCGCGCAAGTCCTCGTCGAAGCCCAGATGCAAGTTCGCTTCGACGGTGTCCATCCCCTTGTCTTGCAGCGCGTAGGCGCGAATCTTGTTCCCCAGCCCTATCCCGCGGCCCTCCTGGTGGAGATAAATCACCACGCCGCAGTCCGCCGCCATGATTCGCTCGAGCGCCTCCTGCAGCTGCTCACCGCAGTCGCATCGCGCCGACGCAAACACGTCGCCCGTCAGACACTCCGAATGCAGCCGCACCAGCGCAGGGCGTCCGCCGCCGACCTGGCCCTTGATCAGCGCCAGATGCTCGCGGCCATCGACGACGTTGCGGAAGATGACGGCCTGCAGCATCCCGCCGGCGACGGGAAACGGCTGCTCGGAAACGCGCTGGACCAGAACTTCATGCGTCAGGCGATATGAAACGAGTTCCTTGACGTAACAGATGGGGACAGAATGCCGCGCCGCGAACTCGCGTAGTTCCTTGAGCCGCGCGGCCTCGCCGTCCTCGCGCAGTATCGCGCATAGCGCCGCGGCCGGACTTACCCCCGCCGATCGCATCAGATCCACCGCACCTTCGGCGCGCCCGATCCGCACCATCACACCCCCGCTCAACGCCATCAGCGGTAAAATGTGGCCGGGCATGACGAAATCGTCACGGCGGGATTCGCCGAACGCGACCACCGAAATCACCCGCGCGCGGTCGCTCGCCGAAATGCCGGTGGTGGCGCCTTCTCGCGCGTCGATCAGCACGCCGGCCTGCTCGTTCGAATCGCCGTTGTCGGTCGAAGGTTGCAGCGGAATTCCAAGCTCGCGGAAACGCTTGTCGGGAATCGCCACGGAGATCACGCCGCGGGCCTCGCGCGCCATGAAATTGATGTCGTCGGGCGTGATTTTCTCAGCCGCCATCACGAGGTCGCCTTCCGCGTCCTCGCGCTCCTCCGCAATCATCACGACCATCTTTCCGTCGCGCAACGTGGAGAAAATTTCTTCTAAAGAAGCCGATGCCATCTGATTCAATTCAACGATGGCGATATTATCACCGGCTTGACGACCTAACCAGTGCGCCCTGCCGGGCCACCGCGACCGCGCCCATTTCCCGCGCTGACACGGCCCTCCAGCAACCAGTCGTCGCCGACCGGGCGCGCCGAGAGACGGCCGAGCTGGAGCGCGTCGCGCACGCGGCGCGATTTCATCGCGTCAATCGCGGGAACACCCGCGCCTAAGATTTTCGGCGCGACGAAGAATGCCACTCGATCCACGATGCCCGCGCTTAACGCCGAGCCGGCCAGATTTGCGCCCCCTTCGATCAACACGCGGCACCATCCGCGCCGCCCAAACTCGCGCATCAACCGACCCAGATCGATCTTGCCGTCACGCGCCTTGGCGCCAATAACTTCGACGCCGGGCCGCTCATATCTTCGGCGGGCGCGGGCGAGATTCTTGGGCGTGGTGACCAGCACCGCGGACGCGCTCGATCGCTCCCGATATACCCGCGCCGTCGGCGCCGTGCGAAGGCGAGCATCGATAACGACGCGAACCGGATCGCGGCCGCCGGCGATTCTGCATGTCAGGCGTGGATTGTCTGCTATCACGGTCCCCGCGCCGACTATCACGGCGTCGCATTCGCGGCGCCATCGATGCACCATTTCACGTGACGCCGGCGAGCTGATCCATCGTGAATCGCCGCTGGCAGCCGCAATCCGGCCATCCATCGACATCGCGAGCTTGAGTATTGCCATCGGCCGCCCGTGGCTTAGCCGCGTGATGAACCCTTCGTTCAAACGTTGCGCTTCGTCTTCGAGCACTCCGGCCGCGACCTCGATCTTCGCGCGCTTGAGGATTGCGATTCCGCGCCCGCTGACGCGCGGATCGGGATCCACGCATCCGATTACGACGCGCTTGACGCCCGCCGCGGCCAGCGCGTTCGCGCATGGCGGCGTCTTTCCGAAATGCGCGCACGGCTCCAGCGATACATATGCAGTCGCGCCGCGAGCGAGCGCGCCCGCATCCGCAATCGCTTGCGTTTCGCCGTGCGGACGCCCTCCCCGGCCCGTGACGCCGCGCCCGACGACTTTCTCGCCGCGCACGATTACGCATCCTACCGTCGGATTTGGAGTGGTCAGGCCCAAGCGGTCCCGCGCGAGCGCAAGCGCTTCGCGCATGAAGCGTTGGTCGCCAGTCGCGGCCTTATCCAGAGCCCGCCGCCCGACCGGCGCCCGCATGCGCGAATCAGGTGGCGGTGTCGCCTTTTTTGTCACCGGCGGCGCGCGGTGCGGGCGCTTGCTTGCGTTGATTGATCAGGTCTTCGAGCTCGTGCATGAACTCGTCAATGTCTTTGAACGAGCGATATACCGACGCGAAGCGGACGTACGCGACCTGGTCGATCTTGTGCAGCTCGTTCATCACCGCCGATCCGATCGCACTGCTTGCGACCTCGCGATCGCCCTGCTCGGCCATCGTGCTCTCGATGCTGCTGGCGATCTGCTCGATCGTTTCCATCGAGACCGGCCGCTTTTCGCAGGCGCGCTTGATGCCCGCGGTTATCTTGGCGCGGTCGAATGGCTCGCGGCGGCCGTCCTTTTTCACCACCATCGGGGCCGCTTCTTCGACCCGCTCGTAGGTGGTGAAACGCCGCTTGCACGCCGAGCACATGCGACGGCGCCGAATCATCATACCGTCGCTCGAGAGCCTCGAATCGACGACGCGGTTTCCACGATTGCGGCAGAACGGGCAACGCATGGCCTAGCTGCGGTTCCACCCGGCGAGGCGCCGCGGACCCGGCGATTTATCACGAGCGAGTTTTGAGTCGCGCACCTTCAGCTCTTGTGAGCCTCGATATAGGTGACGACGTCTTTGACAGTGCGAATCTTTTCGGCGTCCTCGTCGGAGATTTCGATGTTAAACTCCTCTTCCAGCGCCATTACCAGCTCGACGATATCGAGCGAATCCGCGCCGAGATCCTCGATGAACGAGGCCTCCGGAGTTACTTCGTCGGCGGCCACACCCAGTTGCTCGCTTATCTTCTCGCGAACCTTGGTTTCGATGTCTTGAGCCATCGTGCTCTCGTTCCTCCTGGCAGCGAGCCGTGATTAGGCCGCCAATCAATATTCTAACATTATCCCCGTGCCGCGAAGACCAGAAGACCAGAGGTAACGGCCGGAGAATCGCGATCAAATTATCAGGGCAGCATAAGGACTAAAAGCCGCTGACGCAAGGCAGCGCTCAGGCCCTGGCTGCCGTACCCGGCTGCGACACCGCTTTCAACGATGCGAGATCCTCCAGCGGGCGCACGCGAATCGTCCGATACATCCGGCGCATCATGCCCATCAGCACGCGGCCGCAGCCGAATTCGATCGCATCGGTGACGCCGCAGCGCGCGATCACGCCCATCGATTCTTCCCATCTTACCGGTGCGGTTATCTGTTCGAGCAGCAGCGGCACCACGCGGGCGGGATCGCGATTCACTTCGGCGGTGACATTCGCGATCACGCCAAACTTGAACTCCCCGACCCGGAGTGCGCGCAACACCGCTTCCATCCCGTCACGCGCCGGTTGCATCAACGGACAATGAAAGGGCGCGCTGACCTTCAACTCCACCGACATCGAGGCGCCCCGCTCCCTTGCAATCTCCAGCGCGCGGCGGACCGGCGCCGCATGCCCGGCGATGACGACCTGGCCGGGCGCGTTGAGGTTCGCGGGCACGGCCAGCTTGCCGTCGCCGCTGACCTCCGCGCAGATTTCTTCCACCTGTTGCAGCTCGAGGCCTATGAGCACTGCCATCGCGCCCTGTCCCGGCGGCGCCGCCTCCTGCATCAAGCGCCCACGCTCGCGCACTGCGCGGATCGCATCGGCAAACCCAATCGCCCCGGCCGCGACCAGCGCGCTGTATTCGCCAAGACTGTGGCCCGCCGCGATTTCCGGTTCGCCGCCGATTTCCTTGCGATAGACGCGCAGCGCCGCGATCGACGCCGCCACGATGGCGGGTTGCGTGTTGGCGGTCAGCCGCAGTTCATCCTCCGGGCCTTCGAAGCAGAGCTTGGAAAGCGCAAACCCAAGCGCGTCGTCGGCTTCCTGGAACGTCGCGCGCGCGACCGGGAAGCTGTCCGCGAGTTCCTTGCCCATCCCGACCCGCTGCGATCCCTGCCCCGGAAAAAGAAACGCCAGTTTCATCTAATCCCGGCGCCTCACGAATCGCTCTTCGGACGATCTGGTGAATGCGCGCCCCCGTCCGGCTCGTCCTGCGGGTGCAACTCGCCTGATTTGTGCGTCTGGTCTGCCCCCGGGGCCGTGCCGTTCAGCAGCGTCGATGCTGCGTCACCGTCGGCGGATTCCACCCGCGCTTCATCCTTCTTATCGGAGTCGCTGTCGCGCGATCGGGAGTGTGTAGATTCGTAGTCGGCGCGTTCAAATTTGGCCGCGTCGGCATGATGGGCCTCGCCGTGCTCCGGGAACGACTCGCGCACCGCGCCCGCATCGCGATCCGGCGCAGGATGCGAGTCGTCGCGCTTGGCCGCCTCAGCTTCCTTGTCGCGGCGATGCAACCGCTCGCGCATTTTGCCGAACAATGCCCTGATTCCCTTGCCGGCTGCCGGCTTGACCGGCCCGGCGGGTTGAATCTTGGCAAGAATTTCCAGAATTTCGGCGTTCACACGATGCACCAGATGCTCGTTTGCCGCAGCTCGAATTGCATTGCGAATTGCCCTGGGGTTCGACGAACCGTGCGCGACGATCGACACGCCGCTGACGCCAAGCAGCGGTGCACCGCCGTATTCCGACGGGTCGATCTGCTCGCGCATCGCGTTGAGATTCTTCCTCACCAGCAGATACGCCAGCCGCGCGCGCCAGTTTGCGGCAAACACCTCGCGCAGGCTGCCGAGCAGGAACGACGAGAATCCTTCCATCGTCTTGAGCGCGACGTTGCCCGTGAATCCGTCGGTGACGACGATGTCAACTTTCGCACGGTTGATGTCGCATCCCTCAACGTACCCGATGTAGTTCACGTAGGTCGGCATCTGCTCGAGCATCGCGGCCGCTGCGCGCGTGATGTCGGTGCCCTTCGAACTCTCCTCGCCGTTGGAGAGAATCGCCACGCGCGGCCGCGAGACGTTGCGCACGTGCCGCCAGTACACGCTGCCCATCACGGCGAATTGAACAAGGTTAATCGGCTTCACGTCGGTATTTGCGCCCGCGTCGATCAGCAAGCCGAATCCTTCGCTGGTCGGCACCAGTGCCGCGATCGCGGGCCGATCGACGTGGGTCAGATTGCCCAGGATCATCATCGTCGCCGTCATCACGGCGCCCGAATTCCCGGCGCTGACAAACGCGCTGGCGTCGCCGCGCTTGACCAGATCGAGTCCGACGTGAATCGACGACCGCGGTTTGGCCAGCACCGATTCCAGCGGCGAGTCGTCCATCAGGATGGCTTCGGGCGCGTGTTCGATTCGGATTGGCAGGTTGGCGGCTTCGTGATCGGCGAGCTCGCGGGCAAGGATCTCGACGTCGCCCACCATCACGACCTCGATGCCGAAGTCGCGGGCTGCCAGCACGGCGCCCTCAACGGTCGCCTTGGGAGCGAGATCACCCCCCATCGCGTCGAGCGCGATTTTCACGGTCGTGCTCCGCCGCGCCTATTCCTTTATCTCGGCGAGCTGGCGGCCGCGGTAGGAGCCGCAATGCCGGCAGATGCGATGCGGCATCACGGGCTCGCCGCACGACGCGCAGGTGCCGGGGTTGACGGCCCGGAGCGCATCATGCGCGCGGCGCATGTTCTTCTTCGAGTGCGAAGTACGGCGTTTGGGTGCTTGCATGACGAATTACTTCCTAATTTTGAGATTGAGCTTATCAGGTGCGCGGCAGTTTAAGCGACCTTAGGGCGTCCAGGCGCGGTTCGAAGTTTTCCACGCGGCATCCGCACGTGGCGCGATTCAGATTTACGCCGCAATGCGGACACAGACCGCGGCAGTCCTCCCGGCAAAGCGGACGCGTCGGCAATGCGAGCAGGACTTGCTCGCGAATCAGCGGGCTTAAGTCCACCTCGTCGCCCTCGTAGAGCGAGAATTCCAGATCCTCCGCACGAAGATTGTCGTCATCGTATCCGATCGCCTTGGGTGACAGCACGAAGCGAAACGGGCGATCGCCCGCCGCGTCGAAATCCTCGACGCATCGCGCGCACACGGCCCCGGTCCGGGTCTTCAGGATGCCCGCGAAGAACAGCTCCGTCCCCGCGCGATAGAACGACACCGACACTTCGACCGGTCCTTCCAGGTGATATTCGCGGATCGGTCCCTCCCCCAGGATACGGTTGATTTCCTGCTCCGGCTCGGCGAACGCCATCTCTTTGGCATCCGCCGTTATGTCCTCGATTCGGATTTTCACCGCTCACGTGACGCCTTGGACGGGATAGTGGAAAGGGAATTATTGCATTTCGAGCGCGATGTTCAAATAGTGGGTTGGCGGGCGGCTTTCGCTGTAGGGTCGGAAACATTTCGTCTTTGAAGGTAGATTAGCGATGACAACCAAGCGCTTCACTTTTCCCGCCAATTTCCTCTGGGGAACTGCAACTGCCGCCCATCAGGTCGAGGGCAACAACGTCAACAGCGATTTCTGGCTGCTCGAGCATACTCCAGGCGCTCCGTTCGTCGAGCCGTCCGGCGACGCTTGCGACCAGTACCATCGCTACCCCGACGACATTGCGATGCTGGCGCGGCTCGGCTTCAACGCCTACCGCTTTTCCATTGAATGGGCCCGCGTCGAGCCCGAGCCCGGCGAGTTCTCGCGCGCCGCTCTCGACCATTACCGCCGCGTGCTCGCCTGCTGCCACGAGCACAAGATCACGCCGGTGGTAACCTTTCATCATTTCACTTCGCCGCGATGGGTTGCCGGCGACGGCGGATGGGCAGAGAAAAAAACCGCCGAGCGATTCGCCCGATACTGCGAGCGCGCGGCCGCGCATCTCGGCGACCTGATTGGCGTTGCATGCACGATCAACGAGGCCAACCTCGGCGCCTACCAGTATCTGCTCGGCGCGCTGCCGCTGAAAATCGACCCGGCGGAGGCGAAATGGCTTGCGGAGGCGGCGCGCCGCATCGGCGCCGATCCGAATCGCTTCGCGCCGTTCTTGATGTGCGATCAGATGAAGGCGCGCGACACGATGCTCGAGGCGCATCGACTGGCCGCCGCCGCGCTCAAATCGTCGCGCGGCAAATTTCCGGTGGGAATTTGCCTCGCGCTTGGCGACCTCCAGGCCGTGCCCGGTGGCGAACAGCGGCGCGATCGCATCAAGGCCGAATGCCAGGACATTTTCTTCGAGGCGGCACGCGGCGACGACTTCGTCGGCGTGCAGACCTACACTCGCGATCGCATCGGCGCCGACGGCACCCTGCCCCCGGAGGCCGGCGTCGAGACCACGTTGATGGGCTACGAGTTCTGGCCCGAAGCGCTCGAAGCCAACATCCGCCAGGCAAGCGCGGTCGCCAAAGTTCCCTTGATCGTCACCGAGAATGGCATCGGCACGGACAAGGACGATCGCCGCATCGAGTATGTGCGGCGCGCGCTGAACGGTGTTGCGCGATGCATCCGCGACGGGATCGACGTTCGCGGCTACTGCTACTGGTCGCTTTTGGACAATTTCGAGTGGAACCTGGGTTATCGCCCGACCTTCGGACTCGTCGCCGTCGATCGTGAGACTCAGGTGCGCTCGTTCAAGCCGAGTGCGCAATGGCTTGGCGATATCGCCCGCGCCGGCGCAATCGACGCGGAACTAGACTAGCCGCGCGGCGCAGTCCGCACTCCGATCTTCGGGCAATCCCCGGCCACCGCGCAGACCTCGCAATCCGGCTTGCGCGCGATACATACCTGGCGCCCGTGCAGAATCAGCCGCATCGAAAACGGCGTCCAATCGTCGGCCGGCAGGATTTTCTGCATGTCGATTTCAATCTTTGCGGGATCCGTCTGCTTGGTGAATCCCAGCCGATACGTCAGCCGCCGCACGTGCGTATCAACGACGAAACCCGGCTTGCCGTAGATATGCCCGAGAATCACGTTCGCGGTCTTGCGCCCGACTCCCGGGATTTTCACCAATTCTTCCATTTCGGCCGGGACCTCGCCGCCATAGTCCTCGACGATCTTCTGCGCGGCGGCCATGAGCGACCGGGTTTTCTGGCGAAAGAATCCGGTCTTGAAGATTAACTCTTCGACGTGCCGGCGGTCCGCCGCCGCCATCGCGCGCGGGTCGGGATACTCGCGGAAAAGTCCGGGGGTTATGCGATTGACGCCCGCGTCCGTGGATTGCGCTGAAAGAATCGTCGCCGCCAGGCATTGCCAGGGCGTTTCGAAGCCGAGGGTGATGCGCGCCTCGGGATACAGTTTCGCAAGCGCGCGCGAGACTATCCTCGCGCGTTTTTTCAAATCTGCGATTGATTCGCGCGCCGCCACGATTGCTCACGCGATGGCGCGCCGGCTCTGCTGCTCATGCGTGAAGCTTAAGACTTCGGCGTCCTCGCGCGCGCGATCCCATCCGAGCTCAGCCGCCATGATTCGCGCGACGGCAGGCGCCGCCGCTTCCGCCTCGACCGGAGCACGCCATGACAACGACGTGCGGCGAATCAGAAAGTCGCCGACCGAATGCGCCATCTCGCTGGCAACGGCGTGGACCACCTCCGCTCCTAAAGCGGGACAGCCGCGCGACAGCGGCTCAGCCAGTTCGGGCCGCGTGGCGGCAATTCGCGCGACAAGCGGCGCGCGCGTCCCGTAACGCGCTTTGAGAATATCAGCCGCCGCGGCCGGGATGCTTCGCATCGCCGCGCCGCCGCCCGGCTCATCGCCGGCGCCCAGCGGCCGCGCGCCGGGAAACGGTGTCGCGAGCGTTGGGCAAATGCCCACTGGGCGTCCGAGGCTCTTCATCACGAGATCGACGAGCTTCTGCGCAATCTCGCGATGCGTCGTAAACTTCCCTCCCGCCACCGTGATCAGTCCCGACGAACTCTCGAGTATCACTTCCTCGCGCGGCACCGCCGAAGGCGCCGCCGTCCCCTTCTCCGCTCTGACGAGCGCGCGCAGTCCGGCGAAGCTGGTCGCCAGGTCGGCATTCTTAAGCTTGATGCCCGGCAGACTCTCGGCCAGCACCGCGAGCAGATATTCGATGTCGTCCGCCTCGGTCCTGACGCTTGCGGGATCGCCCACGTAATCAGTGTCGGTCGTGCCCACCAGCACGTAACGGTCATGCGGCATCACGAACACGATTCGCCCGCGCTCGTCGCCGAGCACGATCGACTCGCGCACCGGCAGAGCCGTTCGCGCAAACACCAGATGCACGCCCTTGGTCAATCGCACGCTCGGCTTCGACAACGGATCGTCCATCCGGCGAATCTCGTCCACCCACGGCCCGGCCGCGTTCAGGAATTTTTTTGCGCGAAGCTCAAAGCTGACGCCACCGAGCAGATCGCGCATGCTGACCGACGCGATCTTCGCGTTGGTCATGCTTAAATGTTCGACCGCCGCGTAATTGGCGACCGCCGCGCCGTGCAAATCCGCGTCGAGCACGTTCTCGAAGGTGACGCGCGCGTCGTCGGCCCACGCGTCGAAGTACATCGCGCCGCCGGTCAACCCGTCGCGGCTGAGCGCGGGCTCGGTCTCGCGCACCTCGGCGGCATTGAGGGTCGAATGCCACTCTTTGAACGGCATCCCCGCGAAGAGGTCGTACAGCGTCAGTCCCATCGCCATCGTGAAACGATTGAAGCCGCGCCCCCGATAGACCGGGAAAAGAAATTGAATCGGATGCACCAGGTGCGGCGCCGTGAGATGGCGCAAGCGCTCGCGCTCGCGCAGCGCCGCGTACACCAGTTTGAACTGTCCCTGCGGGAGATAGCGAAAGCCGCCGTGAATCAGCTTGGACGATCGCGACGACGTAGCGCCCGCGAAATCGCCGCGGTCGATCAGCGCAACGCTTAAGCCCCGCATCGCGGCGTCGCGCGCGACCGCGGCGCCATTGATGCCCGCGCCGATTACCGCGAGATCGAATTGCTCGTCGCGAAATCTCGCCAGACTCTTTTGACGGTTCAGCATGGATGCAGGGACCGGCCGGTCCCTCAGTAATTTACCAGAGCGACAAAAATGTCGCTGACGTTGGTCCCGGTCGGCCCCGTGACGAAGAGCCCGCCCGCCGCTTTAAAGAAGTTGTACGAGTCGTTGCGGATTAATGCCGTCGCAGCGCTGACTCCGGCGCGATCGCCATCGGCGACCGTGCCCGGCGACGCGAATGCTCCCGCCGCGTCCGTCGGTCCGTCGATTCCGTCGGTGCCCGCGAACAACGCCGTGATTCGACGCCCGGGTTCGATCTCCGACAGCTCGATTGCCGCCGCCAGCGCGCATTGCTGGGCGCGTCCGCCGCGCCCCCCGCCGCGCACCGTCACGACAGGCTCGCCGCTTGCCATGGCGCATACCCGCTCGTTTGTGACCTCGCACAGGTACTTCGCAATGGCGCGGCCGACGTCGTTGGCCTCGCCGCGCATCTCGATCCGTCGATCCGGATGATAGCCGAGAGCCGCGGCCGCCCGCGCGGCGCCCTCAAGTGCAAGATTGCCGTCGCCAATGATCACGTTGGTCACGCGTTCGAGGATCGGATCGTTGCACTTTACCGTCGCGTCGGCTTGCCCCGCCACCGCCCGCTCGAGGTACCCGCGGATCGACTCGGGCGCACGCCCCCAGATGTTGCGCCGCTTCATGACGGCGACCGCGTCGCCGAAGCTGCTCCAGTCGCCCGCGGTCAGGCCCGAGCCAATGGTGGCCAAATCGTTGCCCGGCACGTCGGAAATAATCAGTCCGAGCACGCGCGCGCCGCCGCAGTGGCGGATCAGGCGTCCGCCCTTCACGGCCGAAAGATGCTTGCGCACGATGTTGAGCTCGCGAATCGACGCACCGGCTTTGAGCAGCGCTTGATTAACCGCGATCTTGTCCGCCAGCGCGATCCCTTCGGCCGGCCGCGTGAACATCGCCGACGCGCCTCCGCTCAGCGCGACAATCACCACGTCGTCCGCCGCCGCCCCATGCAACATCTCGCAGGCCGCATCCGCGGCAGCCTCGGATGACTCGTCGGGCACAGGATGGCCCGACGCGACAACCCGCACTTTCTTTTTTAGTATTAAAGCCCGCTCCGCTGTCGCGGCTTCTTTCAGTATTAATATTTGCTCCGTTGTCGCAGGGAAAACTTTGGGGATGACAGCGATCGCGTCGGCGAGCTTGTCGCCGATGCGGCGTTCGATCTCGCGCGCCATCGGGGCCGCCGCCTTGCCGACCGCCAGCATGAAGACCCGCTTCGCGCCCGCGATCAAATCGGGAACATCCTCCGCGCCGTGGCATCCGCCGTCCATCGCGCGCCCGACCAGCCGGGCAGGATCGACAGCCGCGACGGCAGCGCGATAGATCGTTTCCAGGTCGGCCCGCGCCTGTGGTTGGGTCATCACTGCGCGCAGCTTTCTTTCCGTCATCCTGAGCGCAGCGAAGGATCTCGCGCGTAGCGCGTACCGGCAGGCGCCGGACGCAGGAACGTCCGTCGAGATTCTTCGCTACAGCAGCTTTCGCTCAGAATGACGGGCATGTCTAGCGCTTCAGCACGCGGATCTTTCCCGATGACTCCGCGACCAGGACGACATCCGCCATCGCGATGAACAACCCCGTGCCGACCACGCCCGGAATCGCCAGCAGATCCCGATCGAGCCGGGCGGGATTGGCGATTTTCTTCACCGCGCAGTCGAGAATCCAGTTGCCGCTGTCGGTAACGAATTCCTTTCCGTCCTTTTCGCGAATTCGCGGCTTCATCCCGAGCGCTTTGATCTTTGCCGTCGCGAGCGGCACTCCGAACGGGATCACTTCGACCGGGAGGCTCCCGCGATGCCCGAGTTTCGGCACCATCTTTTCCTCGCCGACCAGCACGATGAAGCGGCGCGACGACGCGGCCACGATTTTTTCGCGGACCAGCGCGCCGCCGTAGCCCTTGATCAGATTGAGACGCGGATCGACCTCGTCGGCGCCATCGAAGTCGGCGTCGATTTTTCCCGCCTCCGCAATCGTGACGATCGGGATTCCCACCGAGCGGCCCAGTTGCTCGCTCGCGCTGGAAGTCGGCACGCCGCGAACTTCAATCTGGCTGGCTCCCAGAGCCCGAATGAACGCGCTTGCCGCCCTGCCGGTGCCGAGTCCAATGGTATGCCCGGGCTTGACGTAGCGAAGCGCGTATTGACCGAGTGCGTCGAGGGATTTGTCGTCAGCAGCCATCACCCGTGGGCACGGGTGGCCAGTATTAAGAAGGGGAAACATGGCGCGCTATACAATGACTTTTCACTCTCACCTTCATTCTCTCCCTTACAGAGAGCTATGCGTAACTGCATATTGAATTCGGAGCAACTCGGCTCCGCATGCCCTCAGTGAAGTCGAAGTATTTTGCGCCGAGAAAGATTCGGGTTTCTTCGCTGCGCTCAGAATGACACAAAGAACGACGCTCCGGCATCCGGTGCCAGTTATGCAAAGGTCTCCTGTCAGGGCGGTCCCACGGGCACGCGGCAAGGAAAAAGATCCGGGGTCCCTCGGCTTCGCAGACTTCGCTCGGGATGACACAAAACTTCGGAAGCGGTGATGCGCCGCGACCCGGTCATGGTTTGCCGTTGCGCAGGAGTTGCATGAACTCCTGGCGCGTCTCGGTGTGGGTGCGGAACGCGCCAAGCATCGCCGACGTCGTGACGTAGGAATTCTGCTTCTCGACGCCGCGCATCCGCATGCACAGATGCTCGGCCTCGAGCACCACGGCGACGCCGAGCGGATCGATCTCCGACATCAGGGTCTGCGCGATCTGCGTCGTCAAGCGCTCCTGCACCTGGAGCCGTCGCGCGTAGATTTCGACCAACCGCGCCAGCTTCGAGATTCCGACTATTTTGCGATTGGGCAGGTAGGCGACGTGCGCCTTGCCCATGAACGGCAGCAGGTGATGCTCGCACAGGGAGTAGAAGTCCAAATCCTTGCACAGGATCATTTCCTGGTAGTCTTGTTCGACAAACAGCGCGTCGTTGATCGCTTCCTTGGGATCCTTGGAGTAGCCGCTGGTTAGAAACTCATAAGCGCTGGCGACGCGCGCGGGCGTGCGTTTGAGTCCGTCGCGATCCGGGTCCTCACCGACATGGCGGATGATGACGCGGACCGCATCTTCGACCTTGGCGCGGCCGTTTGCATTGTCCGGGGCGATGGTTTCGGCGCTCGCTTTTCCCACTTTCAATCCCCGGCCGGTGCGATTCTTGTCTGCGCGAATATGGTTCATTTAGCGACCTCCCTTGCGCCAGCTGCTGAACTGAAGGGCCAGCTCGATAGCCAGCGACGGGCCGCCACCGCTCATGATGTTGAACCCGGCGGCCTCATCAGCCAACGATTTCATCAGCGCCAGGTTCTCGCGAAGCGAAATCGCGCGCACCTCTTCTTCGCTCATCCCGCCGAACCTGTCCAGATGGATCCGCGCGCACTTTAAGTCTTTCACGCGGTCGATCAGGTAGGTTGCCATCGCCTCGCGCTTGACGGGGAGAATTCCGAGCATCGTGCTGATTCCGAGCGCGTTGGCTTTGGCGATAAAGCGGCGCCCGGTCTCGGCGTCGAACACCGGCTGCGTGATCACGAAGCGCGCACCCGCGGCGGCCTTGCGCGCGAGGAGTTCGAACTCGCGCTCGAGGTTCTTTCGATTTGGATTTGCGACCGCACCGGCAACAATCGAGGGGATCCTCCTCAGGAGCGCCTTGCCCTCTCCGGTGTCGCCGCGATTCAAGTCGGCGATCATCGCGAGCAATCGGTATGCGTCGATGTCATGCGAGGCGATCGCGACGCCGTCGGCGGCGGGCGGAATTTTGTCGCCGTTGAGCGCGACCACCGCGTCGATCCCGACAGCTGCCGCGCCGAGCAAATCGGATTTCAGCGCGAAGCGGTTGCGGTCGCGGCACGAGAGGTTCAGCACGACCGGGATATTCAGGCGCCCCTTGATCGCGGCGCCGAACACCAGCCCCGACATCTTCACCTTGCCCAGCGCGTTGTCGGTCAGATTGATCGCATCGACGTGCCCCACCAGCGCAGCGAGGCGGCGGATCAGCGGCCCCGGATTGATTCCGCGCGGGGGAGAAACCTCGAGCCATAGCGCGGGCGCGGGGGAGTTCAGGCTGTCAAGAATTGAAGGCAACGGATTTCTCCGCGGATGGTTGAATCAGGCGGCCGGCTTCACGCCTGGCGGCGCTCGGTGGCTTTGACCTTCTGATACTTGCGGTAGTCGTATCCGGTCGCCATCGCCATCAGCAGCGGCTCCATCCCGCCCTGGCGCTCGCGGCGCAGCACCCGCAGGCGATCGAAGAACTCGCGGAAGTCCTTGTCCACGCGGTTCTTGCCGTCCACCGGCTGCAGAAAGAAATCGTGCAGGCGCGTCACGGTGAAACGCAGCGAGGAAAACCGCAGCTCGTTGGGAAACGCGTCCCATTCCGCCAACGACAGCGTGCGCACCGACTCGTAACCCGAGAGCAGATAGCGGAACCGGTCGAGCGAGTAGGCGCCATCGACGAAGCACAGCGCGTTGACCGCGGTCGCGATATCGAAAATGAACTTGCCGCGGCATGCGGCGTCGAAATCGAGCATCGCGGTCAGCTTCTCGCCGCGAAACAGCAGGTTGTCGGCGAAGATGTCGCCGTGGATGACGCCCTTGGGCAGCTTGCTCTCGAGATAGCGCGTCAGATACTCGACCTCGTCGTCGAGGGTGCGGCAAATCTTGCGGAAGTAGTTGGGCAGCCGGTTGCGCACCGACAGGTAGAGGTCGGCGATTCGCTCGAAGCTGAAGCGGTTGTCGATTCCTTTCTTGTACGCTTTGCCGATTAAATGCAGATCGCCAAGGGTGTGACCGATCGTTTCGAGCTGGCTCGGCTTGAGGCGGGCGGGCGTCAGCACCTTGCCCTCCTGGTACTTGAACAGCGACACGCAGCGGTTGTTGAAATTGCGGCAAAAGCGTCCCATCCGATCCTGCATCGGATGCGGGCACGGGAACGAATGCTTGCGCAGAAACGAAAGCAAATCGATTTCGCGCTTGAGTTCGTTCTCGCTCTTGACCTCGTCCAACCGCAGCAGGAATTTGCCCTTGGCGGCTTCGAGCAGGTAGTTGGTGTTGACCGATCCTTCCTGGATACCGGTCGCGCCGGTGACGCGGCCCAGACCGTAATCGTCCGCAAGCTCCTTGAGGAACGGTTTGCTTAACTCGGTGTAAACGGCCATGAGGACGTGCAATCGATCGAAGGACTTTCGGTCGGCCAAGTTTAGGGTGTGACCGGCACCTCGTCAACTAGGGGGCAGAAAACCCTGCTAAACAGGGGGGTTCGTGAATTCGGAAAGTGGTTTCGGGGCGGCCGCGATAATGTCCAAGTTGTCACAAGCGTCGAGCGAGGCTAAATCAATCTCATGGCTACAGCGAAAAAAACCACCGCGAAAACTCCGAAGAAGACCGCAGCCGCTTGCGCGAAGGCCGGGGGTTCTGTCGCGTCGAAGAGCGCCAGCGCCGCCCTGCAAGGAAAAAAGGCGCCCGCCTTCGCGCTGTCCGACGCCGGCGGAAAGACCGTCGCGCTGAAAGATCTGATCGGCTCGAATAACCTCGTGCTGTACTTCTATCCCAGGGACATGACGCCGGGATGCACCATCGAGGCGTGCAGCTTTCGCGACAACATTGCGCCGCTCAAAGCGCTCGGCGCAAAAGTCGCCGGCATCAGCGCGGACTCGAGCGATTCGCACGCCCGGTTCGTCGCCAAGCACGGCCTCAACTTCCCGTTGCTCGCCGATCCCGGCAACAAGGTCTGCCAGCTCTACGGCGTGTACAAGAAGAAGTCGCTTTACGGGCGCGAGTTCATGGGTATCGAGCGCACCACGTTCGTGATCGACAAATCGGGGGTCGTGCGCCGCGTCTTCGCCAAGGTCAAGGTCAACGGGCACACCGACGAAGTGATCGAGGCCCTCAAGGCGCTCGCCTGATTGCCTGAAACGAAGCGCCGGCCTTGCGGCCGGCGCTTCGTTTACATTCATGGCTCGGTCTCTCGATCGCTTAGCGCCTCACTCTACGGGAACGGGCAGTCATGCTCTCCCAGCACCGGCGCGGGCGCCGTCGATATGACGGCATTACGCGACGGCGAATGATTGAAGTCGAACATGTCCTGCAGCCGATTGGCGTTCTTATCGCGCCGCGTCAGATGCGAACCTTTGGGGAGGAAGCGCTGCTCGATGAAGGCCAGCATCGAGGTGTGATCGCCCACCGTGTGCGAGACGTAGTGCGGCTTCGCAAACGGCGATATCACGATGAACGGAACGCGGAATCCGAGCTGATTGAAATTCGCGCACGCCGCCGGGTATGGCGCGGTCTGAGCCGTGAATGTCGCGCAGATGGCGGCGACGTCGCTCTCGCTGAACTCGCACTCCGCGCCTCCGCCTGGCAGCAGGCTCGCCGGCGGATTGGACAGGTCTTCGCACAGGCCCGGATCGATGCCATCGGGATTGAGCGCTCTGCCTTGCGCGGCGGCCGGCGGCGCCACGTGATCATAGAATCCGCCGTGCTCGTCGTAGGTCAGAAAGATGACCGAGTCCTTCCAGTTGGGTCCGTTGCGGACGGCGCTGATGATCTGCGAGGTGACGAACTCGCCGGCTTGGATATCGAATGGCGGATGTTCGTCAGTCTCGAACCCGCCGCTCGGGCCTATAAACGCCGGTCCCAACGGGGTGAGAAGCTCGCTCGGCAAGAACGAAGGATCGATAAACGACACTTTGGGCAGGGTGCCGTTGGCCGCATCGGTGAAAAAATTGTTGGCCGTGGGGTTGTACGACTTGATCAGAACATTATTGAAAAGTTGGCGGATATGGGCCGCAAGGAAGGCCAAATGGTTGCCGCGGAAAGTCGCCGAGGTCGGCAGGTCCTCGGCGTAGTTCAACCAGGTAACGCCAGCCGCGTCGAGCAGATCGAAGATCGATCCTGTGACCGGCTGATAGCCGTCGCTGTTGTTGATGAGGAAGGGGTTGGCAGGATTGACCCCCGGCGGGAAGACCTCGTTGGTCGTGACGTGGCCGAACGAGGTCGCCGCCATTTCGTACGACCGATTCGGGAAGGTCGGCCCGACGACGGAGCAGAAGTAGCGATCGTCGATCGCAAACGTCTGCGCCAACTGGTAGTAGAACGGCAGATCGTCCTGCGTGTAGAAGCCCATCGTGTCGTCCCCGGTCGGCGACTCGGTCGTGTCGATCTGCTCGGTCAGGTCGTTGACGAGCACGAAACCGTCGTTGAGCGTGGACAGAAGCGCGTCGGCCGGACTCAGAAAGTTGGCTTCGCCATGGCTGCCCTGCCAGTCGTGCTGCAGGTCCGGGCCCGGACAGTAGTTCGAATCGTGGAACGAAGTGACGGTGCTGCCGTCCTTGTCGAGGTTTGAGTTGCTGCAGTTCAGGTTGCCCGACACATCGAAAGTGCACGTGAGGCCGTCCACGCAACGGTGGTCCCTTTTCTTGCAGGCGCCTGCGTGGTAGGGGCTGCCAGGCGCGTACGGCAACGCACCGAGGTAGTTATCGAACGAATGGTTCTCCTGCATGATGATGATAACGTGATTGACCTTGTGGACGTTGCCGTCGGCGCGGGCTGTCGCGACCGACAATCCCAGCGCGGCCGTTGCGACGAGCAAGCTGGCCGCTACGATCTTCCTGTAACGCATCTGTTTTCCTCCCAAATGCGGGGTTGGTTGCTGTGGCTCGCGGTAACCCCGATCATGCGCGCGCCACAAAGTAAAGATAATTTGAAAGCAGCGATTTACTTATAACCCGCTTTGACCGCTGAAAGGCAAGCGGAAACCGCATCGCAACGAAACGACACGGCGCTTAGGCGAGTTTGAGCGTTTTATGTAGCGTCAGGATGCGGCGGCGCGATTCGTTATCGAGCAGATTGTCGCGCAGAAATGCGCGCAGTTCGGGCTCGACGCGCTTGCCGAGGTCGTGCGACGCCTGCGGGAAATAGCGGGTCGATACCTTCGCGCCGCGCACGCGCAATGCGTCGGCGAGCTTCACCGCCTGCCCCACCGGCACCCGATTATCCCGCTCGCCATGCATGATCAGCACGCTGCACTCGAGCTTCGGCGGCAAATTCGCGATCACGCTGCGCTCCTTCAGGATTCGCTTGCTCGGCCATACTTCGCGCAGAATCGACAGCTTGGTGCGCAGCGGCGCCTGCGGCCATAGCGTGATCGGATCGTAACATCCCGATTCCAGGATCAGCGCGCGCGGGCGCGAGTCGTAGTCCATCAACAGACCGGCAGCGACCGCGCCATGCCCGAGTCCCCACACCGCCAGCCGCGTCGAGTCGACGTCGGTGCGCGCCGCCAGCATGTCCAGCGCCCGTCGCGACGCCAGCACCGACGGCTGCCCCACGAATCGGCTCGGCCCCGACGATCCGCCGTAGCCCGGGATATTCACGCACGCGACCTGGATACCCATCGCCGCGATGCCCTGGCTCATCTGCACGCATCGCTCGACGTTGCCCTCGCCCCCGTTGAGCACCAGCAGCCCGGGGCGCCGTCCATTCTCCGCGCTGCGCGTCAGGTAGCCCTCGATATGGTAATTCTCGGGACCCATCGCGACGTCGAAGTTGAATTGATGGACGTTCTTGTACTTTGACTCGATCGATTTGCCGGGAATCCGGCACGCGAGCATCGACGTAGCGAGCGCAATTGCCACGATCCAAAGTCTGGCCAATCTCATTGTCGGGACCGGGTGCATCTCTGATAGTGAGCCAGGGGTTCGGCCGGGCAAATTGCTGCGCAAGTTAATCGGAAAGTCATCTGACATCGTCCCGTAATCTACTCGCGTTGTCACAAATTGAAAACCGGTTGATGACCTCCCCGCAACATTGCAGATTGAATCGCGCCGGGGTTTGACCGATACTTCTTGATTCGCAAGCGTAATTTTCGATTTATTTTTCACTGGCGCTATTTCAACCCGGTGGCAGCAATGGCAACGCAGGCAGAAAAGGCAGCTCCCGCATCGGCGGCAATTGATTTCGAGAAAAACGGCGGCGTCGTCGCCGCAATCGCCGTCGATCACTTGAGCCACCGCGTCCTGACCGTTGCCTATATGAACCGCGAAGCCTTCGACGAGACGATCGCCACCGGCCGCGCCTGTTACTTCTCGCGCTCGCGCAACAAGCTTTGGCGCAAGGGCGAAGAGTCGGGAAATTTTCAAGTCGTCCGCGAGATTCGTATCGACTGCGACGCCGACGCGCTCGTAGTCGCCGTCGAGCAGCTCGGCGACGGCGCCGCATGCCACATGGGCTACGAGTCGTGCTTTTTCCGCAAGCTCGACGCGGGCGCATGGAAAATCGTCGAGCAACGCAAAGTCGATCCCGCCAAATACGGCCCCGGCTACGGGCATCAGCCCAAGAAGTCGGCGGGTTGATCGCACTCGGGAAACCACATGGCTGATCAAGTTCTGAAATTCGGCATCCCCAAGGGCAGCCTCGAGGAGCAGACGCTCGAGTTGATGCGCAAATCCGGGTGGCGTATCACGGTCGGCTCGCGCTCCTATATTCCGACCACCGACGACGACACGCTCAGTTGCCGCATCCTGCGCCCGCAGGAGATGCCCCGCTACATCGCCGACGGCTCGCTCGACGCGGGCATCACCGGCAGCGACTGGATCGTCGAGAACAACGTGACGCTCCATCAGGTCGAGAGCTTCGTTTACGCCAAGGCCACGTTGACGCCTTCGCGATGGGTGCTATGCGTGCGCAATGATTCGCCGGTCAAGCGGCTCGAGGATCTCGAGGGCAAGCGAATCGCGACCGAGCTGGTGCAGTTCGTCACGCGAATCCTGGCCGAACGCAAAGTTAAAGCAGAAGTTGAATTTTCATGGGGCGCCACCGAGGCCAAAGTCGCCGAAGGAATCATCGACGCCGCCATCGACGTCACCGAGACCGGCTCCTCGCTACGCGCCAACGGACTTCGCATCGTCGAGGAATTGCTCGTCTCGAATCCCGTGCTGGTCGCCAATCCTGGCGCATGGAAGGACCCTTGGAAGCAGGCCAAGATTCGCCAGCTCGGGATACTGATTCGCGGCGCGCTCGACGCCGAGAATCGCGTCGGGATCAAGATGAACGTCGCCAAAGAGCATCTCGAAAAAGTGATCGCGCTGCTGCCGTCGATCACCGCGCCCACCATCTCGCACCTCTACCCGTCTCCCGCGCTCAAGGGCGTGGAATGGCTGGCGGTTGAGACCGTCATCGCCGAGCACACGGTGCGCGAACTGTTCCCCAAGCTGCTCGAAGCCGGCGCCGTCGGCATCGTCGAGTTCCCGCTCAACAAAATCATCGGCTAGCAGCGGTGACCCCTGCCCGTTGGCACGGGAGGCCAGTATTAAGAAAGGAAAAACACGGCCCGCCCGCGGTAGGGGCCGCGCGCGACAACGGAGCGCGGCGTTAACACTGGGTGCAGGGGTCACCCCTGCCCCACGGTGGGTTCCGCATTCAATTAAGCGCCCCCCATCCCCTTTCCCCGCCCTCCTCTGCTATATGCGATTCTCATGAAGACGCTTCGCACCGAGACCCGCAATGGCGTCGGCACGATTACTCTCACCCGCGCCGCCGAGTACAACACCATTACGCCCGACCTGCGCGACGAGCTTGCTGCCGCGATCGATCGCGCCGACGCCGACCATGGCGTCCACGTGATCCTGCTGCGCGCCGACGGCCCCGCGTTTTGCGCCGGCTACGGACTCGATTGGTCCATGCGCGCGCAAACCAGCGAAAGCGAAGCCGCGCGCCGGCGCGTGTGGGACTCGGTGGCCGACTACGGCATGATCTCGCAATTCGTCAACGTGTACATGAAGCTCTGGTACGCGCGAAAACCAACCATCGCCGCCGTCCAGGGATGGTGCATCGGGGGCGGCACCGACATGGTGCTATGCGCTGACCTGATAATCGCCGCCGAGTCCGCGTCGTTCGGCTATCCGCCGTCGCGCGTGTGGGGAACGCCGACCACTGCGATGTGGGTGTATCGGATGGGCCTCGAACGCGCCAAACGCTACCTGCTGACCGGCGATGAAATCCCCGCGCCTGAGGCCGCGCGCATCGGACTCATCCTCGAAGCGGTGCCCGACGGCGAACTCGACGCGCGCGCGACGGCGATGGCCGAGCGGATGGCGCGAGTGCCGATCAATCAACTTCAGATGCTCAAACTGCTCTGCAATCACACCGCGGAGAACATGGGCCTGGCGACTTCGCGGCTGGTCGGCTCGCTATTCGACGGAATCGCACGACATACGCAGGAAGGCCTCGATTTCGTGGCGCGCGCGCAGCAGGCGGGCTTTCGGGATGCGGTTCGCGAGCGTGACGATCCATTCGGCGACTACGGCTCGGGGCCGAGGTCGAAAAATCGCGCGGTGAAGAAACCCGGCAAAAGGAAAACTTAATTTAATGTGAAACCCGCCGGCAGGGGTGACCCCTGCACCCAATGTTAGGAAAAGATGCGGGACTTCGTCCCTGTTAGAACTGGTTCAGGGCAGAAACGATCGCGCGGCCTTCTTTCTGTCGAGTCCTTTTTGTGTTCCTCATTGTGTCATTCTAGAGCGAAGCGAAGAATCCCGGATCCTGGCCTCTCTCGGTCAGGGAGGTGTCACAGACACACGGCCGCGCCTCCGGCGCGGGTGAGGGTCCAAATTCCTGGTTCTCATGTCTGTACTGAGGAACTCAAGAGGAAGCTTAGTCCAATGACCACCACTGACATTACCTTTCCCGCCGCCGGCGGCCGTCCGATGCGCGCTGCGTATGCCGCGCCTTCCGATGCGCAAAAACATCCCGGCGTAATCGTCATCCACGAAATCTTCGGGCTCAACGACGACATCCGGCGAATCACCGGGCGGGTCGCCGACCTCGGCTACGCCGCGCTCGCGCCCGACCTCTACGACCGCGACGGTATGCGCCTGGCCTGTGTCGCGCGTACTATGATGACGCTCAATCGCGGCGAGGGCGACGCGTTCCAGGACCTCGACGCGGCGCGCAAATTCATGCAGCAGCAGCCCGGCGTTGACGCCGCGCGCATCGGAGTCATCGGCTTTTGCATGGGCGGTGGATTCGCCCTGATGTTCGCGGCGCGCACTCCACTCGCTGTCGCCGCGACGTTCTACGGCGAAGTGCCCAAGACCACCGAGCAGTTGCGCGGCGTATGCCCGGTGCTCGGCGGCTACGGCGGCCAGGACAAGATGTTCGCGGGGCAAGGCCGCAGGCTCGACAAGCTGCTCACCGAGATGGGCGTCGATCACGACGTAAAAATTTACGAGGACGCGGGCCACAGCTTCATGAGCCGCAACCGCGGATTGCTCGCGTCGATCGGAAAAATCAGCCCGATGAAAGCGGCTTACAATCCCGAGGCCGCCGAAGATAGTTGGAAACGCATCGAAGCGTTCTTCGGCCGCCACCTCGGGCAGTAAGGAACGCTACTTATTGTTCAAACCGACGGCTTGGCGGGATTTAGCGATTCGCTCGCGCGAGGCCACCAGCGCTTCCACGTTCTTTGTGCCGCGGTAGCCCATCTGATCGGCCAGATATTCGGCCAGCTTGCGCTCCGAGATATTCGGCTTCTGCTTTCGTTTGTCTTCGGCCAGCTCGGCGAGCGTGGTCCGCAGGGTATCCTCAGAGTCCCTGAGCGTTTCGAAGATCGGAGAGGGGATCACAGAATTCATCGCCATGCCTTCACCTGTGTGCTAATCGGATATGCCTATCGTAGCACAACCGGGTCGATCCTGTTGCATGCCTTAAGTCAAGCAAAAAGCGACCGCATCCGTGAAACTTTTGTTCCCCACGCAACATTTTTATTCAGAAGGCGAGAGCTAACTCTGCGGGTCCTTCAAATGGGGGCGCGTAGCGTAAAAGAAATCCATTCCCGGAACGCCGCGCGGAGTTTCATCGTCGAATAGCACCGACACCACGCCGTAAAATGCGACGATCGTCCACAACGCGCCGGTCCCGACCGGCGGGAACGCCGCGGTCGTCGCGCCGACGACCAGCATCGCGATTGCGTCGCGCAACAGCCAGAGTTCCTGCATCTTGATCGCGACTCCCGGCCCAAAAGCGCCGTCGCGCGGCCGGCGCCGCCGCGGGCGCGCGGCGCCCTACTCTCCGGTCCAGTTGGGCTTTCGTTTCTGCGAAAATGCCAGCGGACCTTCAACCGCGTCCTTCGATCGAAACAGCTTCGCTTGCAAATCGTAATGCTTCTTGAGCGCCGCTTCGACCGGCATCCCGAGTCCGTTCATCGCCGCTTCCTTGGTGGCCTGCACCGACAACGGCGAGCATTCCATGATCTGCGCCGCCCACTTCTCGGCGGTGGCCATGAGATCCTTGAGCGGCACCACCTCGTTAGCGATTCCGTAGCGAAGCGCGTCGGCGGCCGTGATGTGCTTGCCCGTAAGCATCATGCCCATCGCGATCTTGAGCGGAATCTGGCGCGGCAGGCGATGCACTCCCCCCGCCGCCGCCATCAGGCCCACGCGCGGTTCCGGCACTCCGAAGCGCGCGTGCTCGGCCGCAATGATAATATCGCAAGCGAGCGCGATCTCGAATCCACCGCCGAGCGCGAATCCGTTAACCGCCGCGATGATCGGCTTGTAAATGTCGTAGCGCGCGGTAATCCCGGCGAAGCCGCCTTTGCCGCGAGTGATCTCGGCCAGCTGCCCGGGATTCTCCGCGGTCCAGCGCAAATCGTTGCCGGCTGAAAACCCCTTGTCGCCGGCCCCCGTCACGATCGCGACCCACGCCGACTTGTCCGCGACGTAGTCGTCCCACACGCTGTCCATCTCGAGATGACACGGCGGATGCAACGCGTTCATCCGCTCGGGCCGGTTGAACGTGATGTAGGCGACATGGTTGCGCTTCTCGTACTTGATGAATTTCAGATCCATTTCGTTTTTTCACTCCCGCGCTGATTCTTTCTATGCGTATTCTACTGCTCGTCGAGCAGTTCGAAAAACGCGTCGATGCTTTGCATCAGTTGCCGCCTGATTTGTGCGCGGCTGCCCTCGATCAGATGCATCGTGACTCGCCCGCTGGTGCCGTCGGCCAGGCTGACCCGCGCATCCTCGACGCCCGCGACGCTGTCCTGGTCGAAAATCCGCATCCCATAAACCAGCGATCCGCGCTGCGACGCCCCTTTCACCAAAGTCAGCTTACGCACCATCGGGGTCTACCTCGTTCATATCGGTTGCTCTATAGCATAACGTTGACAATCAAGGATGGCGCCCACAGAATCGCGCCAATGGATCAAATGTCAACTAAAGTCCGACTGAGGAAAAAAGTCCGATTCTTCCGATTCGCCCCGCTCGCGCGATTCGCCCTGCTCGCGGTCATGCCGGCGGGGCTCATTTCCGCTTTCGCTGGATGCGGCCTTGCCTACCAGGCCGGCACTCGAATCAAGGCGACGCGGATGTCGGATTCAATCCAGGTCGGCCAGACGTCGCCCGCGGTGCATCACTCGTGGGGCGAGCCCGACATCCGAACCTATCTGCCGGGCGATACCGAGGTCTGGAGCTACCCGTACAAGCCCAACAGCAACGACATTACGGCGGCAATCCTGTACACCTCGTCCAAGGACGGCGACAAGGGGACGTTCCTCGATTTGAAGTTTGTTGGGGGCAAGCTCGTCTCATGGCAAGAGGCCGAGCATATGCTGCCGGCCAAGGGACATACGGGCATCAGCATGGGAATCGGCGGCGGGCCGATCGGAAACGGGACCCAGACGCAGCCGGGAGCGGTGCATTACTAGTCGTAGCCAATGGCTGCGCGACCGGTGATGCCATGGGGAACGGATACTTGCAAGCAGCCGGAATCATCGTGTCTAATTGAGCGGAAACGGGGAAAATGGTGGTATGCTCAGTGGGGTGGCATTGTCGTTGAAGATGACTCGATATGACTTGAATCCTTGCCGCCTGGCGCCGGTGGTTTCCGAACTTTCCTGGGGAATTGCCTGATGGCGACCGCACGAAAAAGCTTCGAGGCAATCCTGCTGGACCGCTCATGGGTCTCGGCGCAGGACCTCGACAAGGCGCGCCAACGCAAGAAGCCCGGCCAGGAGCTGGCCGACGTGCTGGTCGAGATGGGCGCGCTGGAGCCGCAGCGCCTGGCGCGCGCGCTCGCGCAGGAATACCGGCTGCCGTTCCAGGCCCATATCGACGAGCATTCGCTCGACCCGGGTCTGGTCTCGAAGATTCCGATCAACTACGCCAAGAAGAACCGCTTGATCCCGCTGTCGAGCATCGACGGCATGGTAAGCGTGGCGATCGCCGACCCGGCCAATTACGAGCCGCTCGATGACTTGCGAATCCTGTATGGGGCGCAGATACATCCGCTGGTCGCGCCGGCCGAAGTAATCGCAGAAGCAATCAACCGCGCGTACGACCAGGCTTCGGCCACCTCGGCCGAGGACCTGATGATCGATCTCGAGGAAGAGCGGCTCGACGTGGTCGCCAGCGAACTCGCGTCGGAACCGCTGGACTTGCTCGAGTCCGACGATTCGGCGCCGATCATCAAGCTCGTCAACGGCATCCTGTCGCAGGCGGTCAAGGACCGCGCGAGCGACATTCATGTTGAAGTCTTCGAAAAGGAAATGGTGGTGCGCTTTCGCGTGGACGGGATGATGTACGACGTGTTGTCGCCGCCCAAGCGCTTTCAGCCGGCGATCACGTCGCGCGTCAAGGTCATGGCGGGCCTCAATATCGCGGAGAAGCGCTTGCCGCAGGACGGCCGAATCCGGCTGCGCATCGCGGGCCGCGACATCGACTTGCGCGTGTCGTCGATACCGACCGCGTTCGGCGAGCGCATCGTGCTGCGCCTGCTCGACCGCGCGCAGGCGGTAGAAGCCATCAACCTCGACCATCTTGGATTTTCCGGCGACAACTTGCAGCGCCTTGACCGGCTGATTCGGCAGAGCCACGGGATCATCCTGGCGACCGGACCGACCGGCTCGGGAAAATCGACGACGCTGTACGCTTGTCTGAGCCGAATCAACTCGCCCGAAAAGAACATCATTACGATCGAGGATCCGATCGAGTACCAGTTGCGCGGGGTCGGGCAGATGCAGGTGAATCCGAAGATCGAGCTGACGTTCGCCAGCGGCCTGCGCTCGATTCTGCGCCAGGATCCCGACGTGATCATGGTCGGCGAAATCCGCGACAGCGAAACCGCGGAGATCGCCATTCAGGCCGCCTTGACCGGCCATCTGGTGTTCTCGACGCTGCACACCAACGATTCGTTCGGCGCGGTGACGCGGCTGGTGGACATGGGGATCGAGCCGTTCCTGGTCTCGTCGTCGATTCTCGCCGTGCTCGCGCAACGCCTGATCCGCAAGCTGTGCCCCGAATGCCGCGAGCCGTACATTCCCAGCGAATCCGAACTTGCGCGGATCGGACTCAAGAGCGGGGACATGACGGCCAAGATCTGCCGTCCCAAGGGATGCCGCAATTGCCGCAACACCGGCTATCGCGGCCGAATCGCGATACAGGAACTGATGATCATGGACGACGAAATCCGATCGCTGGTCATGAAGAATGCCGACGCGGCGATGCTGCGCCGCCAGTGCACCAGCCACGGGATGACGCTGCTGCGCCAGGACGGCGCGGCGCGCGTGCTGCACGGCGAGACCTCGATCGAGGAACTGCTGCGGGTCACGCAGGAAGACATCGACTAGCGCGTTCGTTTAAGTCTTTTTTTCACCGATGCCAGTATTTGCTTATCGAGGATTTGGCGCCGACGGCCGCACCGTCAACGGCGTGGTTGACGCCGACAGCGCGCGGACCGCGCGCGGCAAACTGCGCGCGTCGGGGATTTTCCCGACCGATCTCAATGAGGAATCCACCGCCGCCGAGCGCGAGACCGCGGCCCGCGAGTGGCTGCCCTCGCTGTGGCGGCACAAGATGCCGGCGTCGGACCTGGCGCTGCTGACGCGCCAGTTGAGCGCGCTGCTCGGCGCGGGCGTGCAGTTGGTCGATGCGCTCGGCGCGCTCAGCGAGCAATCGACGCGCGCCGCGACCAAGCGGATGCTCTCGCAGGTGCGCGAGCGGGTGCGCGAGGGATCGTCGCTGGCCGACGCGCTGACGGCGCATCGCGACACATTTTCCGACCTCTACATCGGGATGGTGCGCGCCGGTGAGCAGGCGGCGGCACTCGAGGCGGTGCTGGACCGGCTCGCCGAGTACAGCGAGCGCCAATCCGAATTCGTGACCAAGGTGCGCGGCGCGATGACTTATCCGATCATCATGATGTGCGTCGGCACGGCGATCATGGCGTTCCTGGTCGCCTACGTGGTGCCGCAGGTGGCGACGATTTTCGAACAACAGCATGCGGCGTTGCCGCTGGCGACGAAGATCCTGATTGGATTTTCGGCGATCGTCACCGGCTACTGGATCCCGCTGCTGCTGTTGATTGTCGGGACAGTGGCGGGAATCAGCGCCGCGATGGCGACGCCGCGCGGGCGGCGCGTGTACGACACTGCGATCCTGAAGGTGTGGTACATCGGGCCGACGATGATTCGAATCATCTGCGCGCGCTTCGCGCGGACGCTGGCCACGTTGCTCGCCAGCGGCGTGCAGTTGCTGCCGGCGCTCGACGCGGTCAAAGGCGTGGTAACCAACGGTCTGCTCAAGGACGCCGTCGAGCAGAGCCGTGAAAGTATCCGCGAAGGCCACGGGATGGGGCAGACACTGGCGCAGAGCGGGCTTTTTCCTCCGCTGCTGATCGAAATGATCCGCGTCGGCGAACGTTCCGGGGAACTGGAGCGGATGCTCGAGCGGGTCGCCGACAACTACGAGCGTGAAGTCACCCACTCGCTGAGCCAGATGACCACCGTGCTCGAACCGGTGATGACGCTGGCGATGGCGGCTGTTATTGTGTTCATGATGCTGGCAGTGCTGATGCCGATCTTCCAACTCAACCAGCTGATGCAATGACAAACGCCCCGGAGGCAACCGCCATGAAGTCACGCCGCTACAACCAGGATGGATTCACCCTGATTGAAATCATGGTGGTTATTCTGATCCTTGGCCTGCTCGCGACAATCGTCGTCCAGAGCCTGCGCGGCGCCGCCGACAAGGCCAAGCGCACCAAGGCGCAGGCCGACCTCGCCGAGCTCAAGACCGCGCTCGATCGCTACTACCTCGACAACGGCTACTACCCGAGCACCGATCAGGGTTTGAACGCGCTGGTCTCGCCGCCGACCAACGGCCGCGTGCCCGCCAACTACGAAAGTGGCGGCTATATCGAGCGCCTGCCGCTGGATCCATGGGGAACCGCCTACTTCTACCAGAGCGACGGGAACTCGTACATTTTGAAGTCGTTCGGTCCGGACGGCGTCGAAAGCGCGGACGATATAGACGCCAGCCAATCGTCGTGATGGCGCCATGAAATCGAGGCCGGGCCCAGCTTCCCGCCGCGCCAGGGCGAGTGCGCGCGCGCGTTTCGGCGCATCGGTGAAATCCGCATCGCCGGGCTTCACGCTGCTCGAACTCGCGATCGTAATCTTCATCATGGGCCTGATGCTGTCGGTGGCGATGCCGTACCTCGGCGGATTTCGTAAGGCCGCGCTGCGAAGCCAGGCGCGGCGGCTGGCGGGCCGCGCAACTTACATGTTCGATGAGGCCACCGGGCACAAGCTCGTACTGCGGCTCATCTTCGATTTGGACCGCAACGGCTACGCGGCTGCGCAGCTCGATCCGTATGCCGTGCAGCCCGTGTTCGCGCCGGACAACAGCTTGTCGGGACGCCCGGTAATGATGCCGGCGGCGATTCGGATTCGCGACGTAACCATCGAAGGAATCGGCACCGTCAATCGCGGCAGGGTCGCGACCAACTTTTATCCCGAGGGCTACGTCGATGCGACCGTGGTGCATCTCGATGACGCATCGGGCAACGTGATGACGCTCGAATTTTCTCCACTGACCGGTCAGGTCGCGATCATCAGCGGCGATGTGATGCCATCGGGGATGTCACGATGAATCTTCTTCGCCGCCGCGCGCGCGCGTTTACTCTGATCGAGGTGATGGTCGCGATTGCGATCCTCGGCATCGCGCTGCTCGGCCTGCTGGGACTGCATCATCAGAGCATGCAATCCGTCATTCGCGCTCAGCAGACGACGCGAGCCTCGATGCTTGCGCAGGCCGTGATGACGGAGGCGGAGCTCGAGCGATTTCCGGATCTCGGCTCCTCCAGAGGCGATTTCGAAGCGTCGTTTCGCGGCGAGTTCCGCGACTTCCGATGGGAACGGATGGTCGAGGCCTCGGGCATGTTCCCCGATGTTCGCAAGGTTATGGTTGCGATCCACTATGGTCCCGGGTTCACGCAAAGCTTCTCGCTCGTCGAGTTCCTGCACTCACCGATTCCGCCCGATACAGGTCAGACAATTCAGACAACTCAGAAACCGGCGGTGACGCGATGATTAGGCGGCGTATCGGGACGCCTCAGGCGCCGCGCGGCTTCACGCTCATCGAGATGATGCTCGCGATTGGCGTGCTGGCGATGATCCTCGCGATGCTGGCCAGTTCGTTCCACGCTATCGCGCAGAGCAAAGTGCACGCTGAAGGACGGCTCATGGTCGATCGCGAAGGACGCGCCCTGCTGTGGCAACTGAGCAAGGAACTGAGCAATGCCGTGCAGACTCCGTACGCGGTCAGCCATGTCGGGATGCTCGGCAACGGACACATGGGAAATGGCCTGCCGATCGATACCATCACGATGTCCACGTTCAGCGCAGGGCATCGCCGCGCGCTTATTGGGATGACGCCCGAGAATAGCGTCACCTACAATTTGACTCCGAATCCCGACCAGCCGGGCTGGTACCTGCTGCAACGTTCGCAGCAGAGTGGATTGCTGACTTCCCCGGTCGCGGAGCAATCTACGGTGCTCGCGGACAATGTGGTCTCGCTTCATATCCGTTATTTCGACGGCCAGCGCTGGGGCGAAAGCTGGGATTCGTCGAGTCTGCAGCAGGGACAGCAGTTGCCGATCGCGGTGGCGATCCAGATTCAGATGGCCGCGCCAGGCGGCCGCGTGATGGACTTCGCGACGCAAGTCACCGTGCCGATGGGAATAGCCCAATGGTAGCGACGCTGCGAAGGAGCGAGCGCGGCGTGGCGATCCTGGCGGTGATGCTGGGAATCGCGCTGATGACCCTGATCGTGGTGGATTTCGCGATGACCTCGGGGCTCGGATTCGTGTCGGCGGCGAATCAAGCCAACGAACTGCGCGCCGGTTATCTGGCGCGGTCGGGAATCAATATCGGGCTGGGGCTGCTGGCGACGGACGCGCGCTCTGACGCGCAAGGGCAAACTCCGACCGACACCTTGAACGACGTATGGGCAGTGCCGTTTCCGCCGATGGCGCTGGAGGGCGGCAATGTCTCGTTGTCGATCGTGGACGAAACCCGCAAGCTCCCGATCAATTCGATGGTCAAAAACGGCGCTCCCAACGTGCTTGCGATTGCGAAAGTGCAGCGGCTGTTCAAGATCCTCGACGTGAATACCGACCTGATTCAAGGTATCATCGACTGGATTACGCCCAGTGGCGCGAACGCGTCCGGCGGTGGCGGCGACTTTTACATGAGGCTGATACCGCCATATCAGCCGCGCTACGGTCCGATGCCGACGATCGGCGACTTGCAGATGGTCAAAGGATTCAACGAGCCAATCTTCAATCGGGTGAGCCGGTTTCTGACCGTGATGCCCGAGCCGGCGGTGAACGCCAACACTGCGTCACCGCAAGTGATTGCGGCGCTGGAGCCGGAATTGATGGAGGATCAGAAAATCGTGCAGGAGATTGTCGAGGCCCGCATAATTCGGCCGTTCACCCAACCCACCGACATCATGAATCTTCCGGGTGTCGGCCCGGCAGGACAGCGCCTTTCGCAGGACCTAGTCATGCGCAGCCAATTTTTTACGATTAACGGGACCGGAACTTATGCGGGCGCCCGCAAAATCATTACCGCAACCTTCCATCGCGAGACCAACGGCATCGGCACGCTCGCTGCGTGGCATGAAGACTAGGGTCCAGGGCGCTTAATGGCTCAACGAATACTTGCGCTGGAGTTCGTGGGCGACCGGGTGCGCGCGGCGGTCGCGGAGCGCTCGTGGAATTCGTTCAATCTCGCCGGCATGTACGACAAGGTCCGCGCCGATGGCGAGACCGATCTCAGCGGCGCGCTGTCGCGTCTGGTCGCCGAGACCGGCCAGCCCGACATTGTGATATCGGCGCTGCCGGCGGATCGCGTGGCCAAACGCCTGCTCGAACTGCCGTTCAAGGATGCGCGCCGGCTGCATCAGGTGGTTCCCTTCGCGCTGGAAGAGCACCTGCCCTTCCCGGTCGACAATGGCGCGGTCGCATTTACCCGCGTCGGGCGCGAGGACAACCACACGCTCGTCATGGCTGCGATGGTGCGCAAGACCGACCTGCAGCATCATCTCGATTTGCTGCAGAAGGCGGGACTCGATCCCAAGACCGTCACGCTGGCGCCGCTCGCGCTGGCCGCGATGTTCACGCGCACGCACAACGGCGCCAAGCCAATGGCGCACCTGGTCGTCGAAGGTGACGAGTCATCCACCTCGGTGGTGCTGGTCGATCTGGGGGGAACGCCGCGCGCGCTGCGTTCGATGCCCGGCGGTCTGATGATGTCGGACGGATCGGCAGTCTCGCAGGACGCCGCGGCGCCGATTCTCAACTCGGTGCGTCAGACCTTGCTCGCGCATGGCGGGGAAATGGATCAGACCGAGGTGATCGTCGCGGGTGCGGCGGCTGCGTATCCGGAAGTTCGTGGACTGCTCTCGGATTCGCTCGCCATGCCGGTCCGTGACGGCGGCGCGTTCGATTACACCGGGATTTTCGAAGGCTCGGTGCCCGATACCGGCAAGTATTCATCGTGCGTCGCGATGCTGCTCGGGGAGTTGCCCAGCAAGCCGCTCCATTTGATCAATTTCCGCCAGGGCGAATTCCTTTTTCGTGGACGCATCCGCGGCGATCTCAGCCCGTTCTATACCTCGGGAATCCTCGCCGCCGCGCTGTTGGGCGTGAGCATTTTTCATTTCGCACTGGGCGTGTCCGCCAATCTTCATCGGCTCAGCCAGGTCAACGCAGAAATCGCCGCCGCCGCCGGACCGATCCTTGGCAAAACCGAGCCCGCCAACGCCAAGGCGCAGTTGAAGACCGGAATCGCGAAGATGAATCATCGGCTGACTCTGATCGGCGGCAACCTGACTCATTCGCCGCTGGACACGCTGGTGGCGGTCTCGCAAGCTCTGCCGCCCCGATTTCCGGTCGAGATGGCCGACGTTCAGATCGACTCCAACGGCTTGCGCGTGACCGGCCAGGCGGATTCGTTCACCACCGTCGATCAAGCCAAAGAAGCGCTCGGGAAAAACGGCTACTTCGGCTCGATCGAAGTCGCTCATGCCAAGGCCGGATCGGATCCGAGCAAGGTGGATTTTCGGATGGACGCAAACTTCAAGGGCGCAACGCCAGCCAGTGAGCGCGACGAGTAGCTGCAATGTTTAGAGAATGGATCGAGAATTTGCGCGCGCGAGCAATGGATTTGCTCCGCCCCTATCTCAAACAAGCCGCCACGCGCGTCGATCCGCTGATCGCGCAGGCGCGCGGCCGCTACCAGAAACTCGAACCGCGCGAACGCATCCTGGTGCAAATCGCCGCCGGCCTGGTCGGAGTTTTTATCATCTACAACCTGATCTACATGCCAATCGTGGATCTGAGTTCGGGGCTGCAGAACAAGATTGTCCAACGACAACAGGATCTCGCCGAAGTTCGCCGGCTCGCCGCCACTTATGCGCAGCTCAAGGCGAACCTCGCCTCTGCCGAGCGCCACACGGTTCCGCTGGGCAAGGATTTCTCGCTGTTTTCCGTCGTCGAAGCCTCGATGACCAAGAGCGTCGGACGCGCGAAGATCGGATCGATCACGCCCGGCTCCGATCGCAAGCTTGCCGACGGGTTCACCGAGTACAGCGTGCAGTTGAAGCTCGACAATGTGAATCTCGCGCAGCTGGTCGATGCGCTCTACGGAATCAATTCGCTGTCGATGCCGATTGGCGTCTCGAACATTCGCATCCAGCGCCGCACCAAGGACACTCATTCCTACGACGTTGACCTCACCTGTGTTGCGCTCGCCAAGAATACCTGATGCGCCCGGGAATTTGTCCGCGCAATACCGGCGAACTCGCCTCGTTCGAGTCGGTTACGCAGCCGTCGGACTGACGCTTTTCGCCGGGTACCTGATTTCCACCTTTCCCTACTCCGCGACTCTCTCGAAGGTCCTCGCGCCGATGGGCCTCGAGGTTTCAAGCGCGAGTCAGAGCGCCAGCTTTCCTTTCGGCGCCCGATTGGCCGGCGTGCGCCTGAGCTCGACCAGGCCCGCGTCTGCCGGACCGATCATCGAGAGCCCGGCCGTCACGATCGCGCCCGCGTTTCTCTCGATGCTGACGCTGCATCCCGGCGTTCGAGTAAAAGCCGCGCTCTACGACGGCGTCGTGAACGTCACGCTACGCCCCGGCGGCGGCGGCACCGCTATCAGCTACGACCTCGACTCCGTGGATATAGCCAGTCAGCGCCTGATCGCGATTCCCGGCGCGGCGGCTGCGGGCACGCTTTCTGGAAGCGGCAATCTGTGGCTGTCTTCCGGTGACATCGCGGATACCGGAGACGGCGAATTGAGCGCCGCGGGACTGACGCTCACGTCGCCGTTCGCGGCGTCGCCGATTCGTCTTGGCGACGGGCATTCAAAGTTCAAATTGGATCAAGGCACCTTGACGATAGAGGAATTGAAGACTAGCGGCGGCGACTTGACGCTGACCGCCGTGGGTACCATCAGGCTCGCGCCCGACCCGGGCGAAAGCGAACTCGCGATCGAATTCACTCTCTCCCCGGCTCCGGCCGCCGCCTCGCAGTTGGCGGTCCTGCTCGCGCTATTGCCGCATCCCCCCGGTGCGCAGCCCTATCGATTGACCGGCACGCTCAACGCCCCGCGAATCAGCTGACGGATTGACCTAGCTGCTCACGCCGGCGCGGACTTGAAAAATTCCAGCACCGCCTCCTTGTAATGTTGGTCGCCGGGAGCGCTCAAATGATCGCGTCCTTCGAGCATCACAAGTTTGCTGCCCGCAATTGCATCGCGCAGCAGCGTGGGATTACCGACCAGCAGGTCCTTGGTGCCGATTACGATCATGACCGGCACGCGAATTTTCTGCGCCGCTATATGCTCGGCCGTAAAATCGTCGCGAGCCGCGCCCATGCACGCAGCCAATGCCTTCAAGTCGTTGCCGGTGCTCTCCGCGAATTGACGAAACTCCCGGGCCCGCTGATCCGTAACTCCTGAAATATTTTCGGCGAGCAGCGCATCGACGATCGGTTTGCGGCTGAAGGACGGCGCCGTCGCCGACCCCACACCGATTCCGCCGAGCACGGCCGCGCGCAAACGCTCCGGATGCGACATCAGCAGGCCCGTCACGATTCGTCCGCCCATCGAATAGCCCATAATGAGAGTGCGCTTGATTCCCAGATGGTCCATCAGCCGGATCACATCCTCGCCCATAATCTCGCCGCCGTACGCCGCCGAATCGTGCGGCTTGTCGCTTTTGCCGTGGCCGCGGCAATCCAGTGCGACGACACGGTAATGCGGTGCAAGCGCGGTGAACCAATTCGTCGCGCCCCAGTTATTCTGCGCGCGCGACGCGAAGCCATGCACCAGCACCACCGGCTCGCCGATCCCGTGTTCCTCGAAATAAATCTGCACGCCATTGGAATCGAAGTATGCCATCGCTCAACACTCCCGCTTGAACTGTGCGATTCTGTCTTGCAGACATAATCGAATAGCCGCACAATCTGCGCAAATCAAACTCGCACGTCTCTGTCATCCTGACCGAAGTGAGCAGCGCGAGCGCAGTGCAAGGATCTCGGACAGCTTCGCGCCAGCGAAGCCGGTACCGGTTTCCAGTCGCTCCATCCAATTTTGCCTTCAAGCCGGGTTTCGGGGTGAACTATTCCGCCTTACCCCGACCCATTCGGCGTGCTACGTGTACGGTATGGACGCGATGCCTATACTCGCCCCGCGCTCGCCCAAAATCGGGGGACACCCGCTTCCGGCGAAAATTAATTTGGACGGAACGAAACTAGCCCTGGAGGGGAACCGTCCCAAAACCACTACGGATGGTATAAATTGCCGTTTCCGGCTCTATTCGATCGGTCAGAATCGCGTATTAGCCCAGCTCGTCAGGTGGGCAAACTGACCAGTACAGGACTTTCAGATGTCATCAAACCAAAAGCTCGGACTTCAGACCAACGTCGGCGTCGGCGCGGACGCACTTGCCGCCCGCTTCGCACTCATCCGCGAGGCCGAGGACCTCGGCTACACGTCCCTGTGGATTGCCGAGGTCAGCGGACCCGACGCGTTCGTCAGTCTGGCCGCACTCGCGCTCAACACGCGCAAGGCTGAACTTGCCACTGGCGTAATACCGATTCAGATTCGCACACCGGGCGCGATGGCGATGGGATTCCTCACAATCAACGAACTGTCCGGCGGCCGCGCCATCGCGGGTCTGGGCGTCTCGAGTCCGGTAATCGTCGAGCGATGGCACGGCGCGTCGTATCGCAAGCCGGTCACCGCGATGCGCGAATGCGTCACGATCATGCGCCAGTTGTTCACCGAGGGCCGCTCGAAATTCCAGGGCGAAGTGTACAAGTCCGACTTCAAGCTGAGCATGCGCATCACGGCGCCGCACCCGCCGAAGATTTATCTGGCGGGACTGAATGCTCCGATGCTTCGGCTCGCAGGTGAAGTTGCCGACGGTGTCTTGATGAACTACTCGCCGCCCGACGCAATCGCGCCGATGGTGCAGCATATTCATGAGGGCGCGAAGGCCGCCGGGCGCGATCCGTCCGCCGTTGACGTGGGCATCTACATCCGCATGTGCATCACGGAGAACGAGGACAAGGCCGTCGATTCGTTCCGCCGCGAGCTGGCGAGTTACGCATTCGTGGACAGCTACAACAAGATGTTCGCGCGCTACGGACTTGGGGCCGAGTTCGAAGAGGTGCGCCGGCTTTGGAAGCAAGGCAAGCGCGACGAGGCTCCCAGAGCCATCACGGAGGCGTCGTGCCGCAAGATCGCGGTGTTCGGGAAGGCCGCGGCCGGCCGCGATTTCGTCGCGCGATTCCGCGCCGCCGGCGTCACGCATCCCGTGGTCTTTCCGATCGGACCTTCGGCCACCGCCGCGCGCGATTATCCCAATACGATGAGCGCGCTGGCAGGAGCTTAAGCGCCCGCCGCCGGCTACTTTCCCTTGTAGTTTGGCTTTCGCTTCTCCATGAATGAGCGCGGGCCTTCCTTCGCGTCCTCGGACTTCATCACTTCGCGCGCAATTTCGTTTTCGATTTTGAAGGCCTCTTCGTAGGGACGGCCCGAGCATCGCCGCACCGCCTCTTTGATCTTCCGCACCGCCAACGGCCCGTTCTGCGCGATTATCGCCGCGAGTTCGTCGGCCTTCGCGACCAGTTTTTCCTGCGCCACGACGTAGTTGACCAGGCCCAGGCGCCACGCCTCCTGCGCATCGATCCGGTTGCCGGTCAGCAGAATCTCCATCGCCTTGCAGTACGGAATCTGGCGTTGCAGCCGGGCCAGCGAGCCGGCGGCCGGGATGATCGCCCACTTCACCTCCTGCAGCCCGAAGCTCGCGTTCTCCGACGCGACTCGAAGATCGGTTGCCTGGATCAATTCCATTCCGCCCGCGATGCAAAACCCGTTGACCGCGGAAATTACCGGCTTGTCCATGTCGTAGCCGCGCAGCAGCGCGATGTCGCCGAGCTTGCGCTCCGCGAGCAGCTTGCTGTCCCACTCGTCCTCCGGCTTTCGCGCGCCGGTCAACAGCGGAATCAAGCGCCCCAGATCGGCGCCGGCCGAGAACGCGACCTTGCCCGCGCCGGTCACGATCGTCGCCCGGATTGCGTCGTCGCTATCGATCTCCTTCCACGCAGCAGCGAGACTGACGAGCATTTCGGGATTCAGCGAATTGTGGACCTCGGGCCGGTTGAGGGTGAGATAGGCGACGTGATTGCGTTTTTCGAAGATTAACGCGGGCATGATTCGCTCCTTTTCCGTGCGCTGTGATCAATTCAAGCAAACCCGCAGCGGCCCCGCGAAGTTACCATCAAACAGTCTTCGCCGGCCACGCCCCTTTACCCGCCGTTTCGCAGGCCGTTATGATCCTGCGAGCCTTGCAGTTGTCCGCCCCCGGCAACTCAGTCGGCGCAATATTGAACGCTGAATCGACCATCGCCGCGCCTCCGGCTGCAAGCGAGTTGGCGTTTCCCGACGCCCGCCAACTGCGTTCGCGCGACGTGTTCCGGCTGGTCGCGCGAGCGTGGCCGTTTATCCGCCCCTACCGCCGCCATCTCGTGTATCTGTTCCTGGCTACGCTGCCGGCTCTTCTGGGCGGACTCCTCGCCCTCAATCTCACCCGCGTCTTTTTTGACGTCGTCGGCCATGGCGCCGCCTTGACGCCCTTGCAGGCGTGGATGCTGCGCGTGCCGATGCATGCAGATCGGCGGATCGTCCTCATTCACGCGTGCATCGTCGGCGGAGTTGCGTCGGTTGCCGGCCTGGCCGTGATCGGATTGCTGCTCGGCTATGCGGTGTGGATTTTACAGCGCATCAGCAATCTGTTCCGCGTCAATCTCTACACCCGCATGCAGGAACTGAGCGTGCGCTTTCATTCCGAGGAGAAGATCGGCGACGCGATTTTCCGGATGTTCCAGGACTCCGCCGCGATTCCTGGTGTCATCAACGGCTTGATCGTTCAACCGCTGATTATCGTTCCCGCCGCCACCGCCTCGATCCTCTACCTGCTCTGGTACGACTACCGGATGGCGCTGATCGCGGCTCTGCTGATCCCTGCGAACTTCCTGCTGGCGTGGATGTTCGCCGATTCGATGCGCGCCGGATTCATCGCCGAGCGCGAGACGACGGCCCACGCGACCACGCGCATCGAAGAAACCCTCGCGTCGATCAAAACCGTCAAAGCCTTCGGCACCGAAGCTCGCGAAGCGGAAACCTACGCGCGCGACAACTGGACCGCTTTCATTGCCGCCCGTCGCGCACGCCTGATGCTCGCGCGCTATCGCGTGATGACCAACACCGTTCGCGGTCTCGCTTACGTTGCCGCGCTGTACTTCGGCGCGACGGAGGTGATGGCGGGTGGAACCGCGGGCCTCGGACACGTGGCCGTTTCGCTCGGGCTGTTCCAGGGTTCGCTTGCGCTGGTTGCCGGCGCCAGTGCGCGCATGCGCAATCTCACCAATCACTGGGGCAGCATGCAGGACGTGGTCGTCGCAATATCGCGCGTGCTCGAGATGCTGCGCCTGACGCCCGAGCAGGGTGTCAGCAGTGGCCGTGTAATCCCGCCGAAATCCGCGGCGGTCCTGACCTTCGACCACGTGACCTTCGGCTACGATCCGCGCACGCCCGTGCTCAGCGGCGTGAATCTCGAGGCCCGCGTCGGTGAAATTACCGCCATCGCCGGCCCCAGCGGCTCGGGCAAGAGCACGATCATCTCGCTCATCGTGAGATTTTTCGATCCGACCGCGGGCCGCATCCTGCTCGACGCCGAACCGATTCGCGACTTCGATCTACCAGCGTGGCGCGGCATGCTTTCCGTCGCGCTGCAGGAAAATCCGCTTTTCACCGCGACGCTTCGCGACAACGTCGCGTACGGGCGCCCGAACGCATCGACGTCCGAAGTTGCCGAAGCGATTCGCCGCGCCGATCTCGGCGACTTCGTTCGCTCTCTGCCGGCCGGCCTCGACACGATGCTGGGCGAGAAGGGCTCGAAGCTTTCGGCCGGGCAGGCGCAGCGGCTCGGCCTTGCGCGCGCGATTTTACGCGACGCGCCGATTCTATTGCTCGACGAGCCGACCTCGTCGCTGGATGTGGCGACCGAAGACGCCGTGATGCGCGGCTTGCGCGATTGGGTGAACGAGGCCCCCGGACGGCGCATGGCGATCATCGCAACGCATCGCCGCACCACCGCGTCTCGCGCCGACCGAATTTACCATCTCGCCGCCGCCTCGTTGCCGCCGCTGGATCCGCCCTCGACGACGGCCCGGGCCGCGAGGTGAGCAATGCCTGACGGCATTCCATCCGCCGATGCGGCGCGATCGCAGCGCGACTCGCGCGCGAATCTTCTCTACGCCGGCGAACAGGCACCGCTCACTTGGCGCGAAGCCTGGCGCGTGCTCGTCAAGAGTTGGCCGTTTGTCAGCCGCCATCGCCGGCTCGTTGCGATCAAGTGCGCGCTGGTTTTCATCTCGCTGACCTTCTTTCTGATGACGCCGTGGCCGCTGAAAATCGTCATCGACAACGTGATCGACGGCCATCCGCTCACCGGCGTTCCTGCCGCGATTCTCACTCCGATTGCCGGCTCCAGCCGAATCGCGATACTCGTCGCCGTCACGCTATTTCTGGCTCTCGCCGCGATCCTGATGGGGATGGTCGCCGGCGACGCGCAGGCGCTCGGCACCGACGTGGCCAGCGGCGGACTCGACCAGGCCAGCCTCACCGCTAACGACGCCAACGACGGCGGCAGCCTGTGGAACGGCCTGTTCGGCTATCTCGAGGCCCGCGTCACGATCGATCTGACGCAGCGGATGAACCAGTCCGTGCGCACCGCGATCTATGAGCGATTTTTGCGCTCGCCGCTGGCGCTTTACGCCGATCAGAAAATTGGCGACGCCGTCTTCCGCGTGATGTACGACAGCGCGTCGATCGCGCCGCTGTTTTATCGCGGCCTGCTGGCGCCGATCATGTCGGTCGCGATGTTCGTGATGGCGATGGCCGTGCTCTCCGCGCAATTCAGCAACCAGCCCGTGATTGTCGTCGTCGCGGTTCTCTTTCTGCCCGTCATCGCCATCGGCAGCAGCTTGTTTGCACGCCTGCTGCGCACGCAGAGCCAGTCGATGCGCGAATCCGGCAGCAACGTGATGGCGGCGTTCGAGGAGCGCGTCGCGCAGGTCCAGCTAATCAAGGCATTCGGACAGGAGTCTCGCGAGACCGCCGCGGTTGACGCCGCCAGCCGGGAGTCCTATCGCGCGTCTCTCCGGATGCTCGCGATCGTGCTCATCCTCGCCATTGTGCTGGCGCCCCTGACCAGCGCGCTGATCGCATACTCCCTCTACTATCTTATGATGCAGGTGATTGCGGGCCGGATGACGCTTGGCGACGTCGTCCTGCTCGCCAGCTACGCGTCGATGCTGGCGAATCCGATGGCTATCATCGGCGGCACGTGGGCCTCGGTGCAGGCGTCGGTCGCGGGACTCAGGCGCGTGCATAGTGTGCTCGACAACCTCCCCGAGCCGGTCGGTGACGCAAGCCGCGGCGGACTCGGCGGACGCGTAAGCCACCTGGAATTCAACGGCGTCGCGATCGGCTGCGGCTCTACCACCGTGCTCAGCGGAGTCACGATGTCGATACGCGCGGGTCAGATGGTTGCGCTGGCGGGACCGAGCGGATGCGGCAAGACTACGCTCATCTGCTCGATCCCGCGTTTTCTCGAACCGTCGGCGGGAACGATCGCCTTCGACGGCGTCGATTCGCGCGCCGTCGCGCCCGACTCGATTCGCGCGCGCGTCGGATTCGTATTTCAGAATGAGTCGCTGTTCTCGATTTCGATCGAGGACAACATCCGCTACGGAAGCGCCGGCGCGGCGAAGGCCGACGTTCGCGAAGCGGCCGCGATGGCGGGTGCGGCGGAATTTATCGATCGGCTCCCCGACGGATACTCAACTATGCTAGGGCGGCGTGGTGCGCGCCTGTCGGTCGGGCAGAAGCAGCGCATCGCCATCGCGCGCGCCCTGCTTCGACGCCCGGAAATTATCGTCCTCGACGAACCGGCCGCGCCGCTCGATCCCGCCTCGGAATCCGATCTCATAAAAACCCTCACCGCGCTCGCTCGCGATCGAATCGTCATCATCGTCGCCCATCGCCCCAACACTCTCGCCGCTTGCGACCGCGTCTTCTTCATTCACGGCGCAACGATTGCGGCCTCCGGAACGCATGCCCACCTGCTCGCGACCAACCCGGACTACCGGGCCTACCTCTCGCAAACCGCCGCCGAAATTCCCGCCTGATTCTGGCCTGCCTCCTGCCGTGGGTCCGCCTTTTGTCGGTGCGGCGCTCCCTGTTAAGCTTGGAGGGACGCACTCCTGGAATCCCTTGCTGAAAAATAAGAACACGACCGGTACCGCCACCGAAACAACTGAAGAAACCGAACAGCCGCGCGTCGTTATCGACTTCGACGTGCTGCGCACCTACGCGGCGCAAAATTTCCGCGACCTCGGAGGCCATCCCGCCGCCAATCGCCGTCGCGTCCGCGCCGGCCGGATATTCCGCTCGTCGCATCTCGCCGAAGTTCCACCTGAAAGCCCCATCAGCCGGCTCAAGCTCCGCACCCTCGTCACTCTCCAGAGCCGCGCCGAAGTGAAACACCTGGGCGCGCCCGCGCCCGCCTCGCGCCGCGGCGTGCGATGGGAACACATCCCGATGGGCGACGAATGGTTCAACGACCAGGGTTACACGGAAATCGCCGCTCAACCCGGCCCCGATCATCTGGCGCTCGTGATGCACTTTCGGCGCGACTGGCGCCGCTTCTTCAAACTGCTCGCCGAGCGCGACGTTTACCCCCTGCTCTTCCATTGTTCCGCCGGCCGCGACCGCACCGGGGTCGGCGCCGCGATGCTGCTGTCGATGCTCGGGGTCGATCGCAATCGAATCGTCGCCGACTTTCTCGAAAGTAACCTGGTCTTCACCCAGGTTCCGCTCACAGCCGGGCAACTCGATCCGGTCTTCGAACTCATCGACGAGAACGGCGGCATCGAAGGCTTCATGCGCGAGGTAATCGGCCTCGCGCCCGGCGAACTCGCCGTCATCCGGGAAGATTTGCTGGAAGATTGAGCGCGCCGGTTCCGGCAAGCAGTCCAAGCGAGCGATCAAGCGGGCAGGTAGCCGTCGCGCAGGAGCGACTTGGCGATGATCATCCGCTGTACTTCACTGGTGCCCTCGCCGATTTCCGAGAGCTTGGCGTCGCGCATGTAGCGCTCGACCGGGAAATCGGTGACGTAGCCGTAGCCGCCGTGGATCTGCACGGCTTTGATCGTTGACCACATCGCGGTTTCCGACGCGAACAGCTTTGCCATCGAGGCCTCGCGGGCGAACGGCTTGCCGGCGTCCTTGAGCGCGGCGGCGCGGCAGATGAGCACCCACGACGCGTCGATCCTGGTCGCCATATCGGCGAACATCCACTGGATCGCCTGGAACTCGGCAATTTTCTTGCCGAACTGCCCCCGTCCGAGCGCGTATGCACGGGCTTCCTCGAATCCGCCGCGCGCGATTCCCGCCGCGAATCCGGCGATTCCGATTCGCCCCGCTTCGAGCACCTTGAGCGTCTGTCTGTAACCGGCGCCGAGTTCGCCGACGAGGTTGTGCGACGGCACGATGACGTTTTCGAAGATAACTTCGGCGGTATCGGACGCGCGCAGTCCCAGCTTTTCGATTTTCTTTCCGTTCGAGAGGCCCGCCGTGCCGCGATCGACGATGAATGCCGACACGCCGTCGCGTCCGCGTGAATTGTCGGTTATCGCCATCACCACGTACACGTCGGCGACCGTGCCGTTGGTTATAAACATCTTGGAGCCGGTGATCGAATAGTTGTCGCCGACCCGCGTGGCCTTCGTGCGCATCGCGGCCGCATCCGAACCGGAGCTCGGCTCGGTCAGGCACCACGCGCCGAGCTTTTTCGCCTGGAGCATGGCGGGAACGTAGCGATCGCGCTGCTCGTCGGATGCGAAACCGGCGATGTGCCCGGTCGAGAGCGACATATGCGCGGCGCACGTGAGCCCGATCGATGCGTCGTAGCGCGAGAGCCCCTCGACGACGAGTACCTGAGAGAGGGTGTCCGCGCCGCCACCGCCGAATTTTTCCGGGAATGCGACGCCGAGAAAGCCGAGCTGGCCGAGCTGCTCGACGATGTGCCGCGGAAAGGTCTCCTCCTTGTCCCACTTGGTCGAATGCGGTTTGATTTCGCGCTCGGCGAAGTCGGTCAACGTTTCGCGGATGCGCCGCTGCTCTTCGGTCAGATCGAAGTTCATGTCAACTTAAGCGCGAGGGGCGACATTTTCGCGCACCCACTTGACGATGTCTTCAGTTGACGCGCCGGGGGTGAAGATTTCGCGGACACCCATCTGCTTGAGCTTGACGGCGTCGTCGTCAGGAATAATCCCGCCGCCGAAAACCGCAATCTCGCCGGCGCCGCGCTCCTTCAGCAGGCGCATCACCTCGGGAAACAGCGTCATATGCGCGCCCGACAACACGCTCAGACCGACCGCGTCGGCGTCTTCCTGGACGGCGGCCTCCGCGATCATTTCGGGCGTCTGATGAAGCCCGGTGTAGATGACCTCGAAGCCGCCGTCGCGCAGCGCGCGTGCGATAATTTTCGCGCCGCGGTCGTGACCGTCGAGTCCGGGCTTTGCGACCAGAATTCTGAGTCTCTTGTCCGCCATCGCTAAATCCAGCCTGGGTCTTTGTACACGCCGAACTCGGCGCGAAAGATATCGGAGACCTCGCCGACGGTCGCATCGCGGCGCACCGCCTCGCAAATCGGTTCCATCAGGTTCTCGCCGGAGCGGCACACCTCGGCGACGCGGGCGAGCGCTTCCCTGACGGCGACCGAGTTTCGTTCGCGCTTGACCTTGCGCACGCGCTGAATCTGCCGCTCCTCGATCGCGGCGTCGATCTTGAGGGTCGCGATCGGAATTTCCTCGGGAACCGAGTACTTGTTGACGCCGACCACCGTCTTGATTCCCTGTTCCAGCTGGCGCTGAAAGTGAAATGCGGCCTCCGCGATCTCGCGCTGCGGATAGCCCGTCTCGATTGCCTTGACCATCCCGCCCATCTCGTCGATGCGCCGGATATAGTCGTTCGCCTCGCGTTCCATCCTGTCCGTCAGCGCCTCGACCGCGTAGCTGCCGCCGAATGGATCGATCGTATTGGTCACGCCGGTCTCTTCGGCGATGACTTGTTGCGTGCGCAGCGCGATCATCACGGCCTGTTCGGTCGGCAGCGCGAGCGTCTCGTCCATCGAATTGGTGTGCAGCGACTGGACTCCGCCGAGCACGCCCGCCAGCGCCTGAATCGCCACGCGCACCACGTTATTCATCGGCTGCTGCGCGGTCAGCGACGCGCCGGCGGTTTGCGCATGCGTGCGCAGCATCATCGATTTCGGATTCATCGCGCCGAAACGGTCCTTCATGATTCGCGCCCACATCCGGCGCGCGGCGCGAAGCTTGGCAATCTCTTCGAGAAAGTCGTTGTGCAGATTCCAGAAGAACGACAGCCGATCCGCGAACTCATCGACGCCGATCCCCCGCTTGATCGCCTCATCGACGTAGCAGATGCCGTCGGCGATCGTGAACGCCAGCTCCTGCACGGCGGTCGAGCCGGCCTCGCGGATGTGGTAGCCCGAGATCGACACGGGATGCCAGCGCGGAACTTTGCGCGCGCAGAACTCAATCATGTCGGTGACGATTCGCAGCGCCGGGCGCGGCGGGCAAATCCATTCCTTCTGCGCGATGTACTCCTTGAGCATGTCGTTCTGGATGGTTCCGCCGACGCGGTCCCACGGAATACCGTTGCGCTCGGCCACCACCAGGTACATCGCGAGCAGGATCGACGCCGAACAATTCACTGTCATCGAGGTGGTGACTCGGTCGAGCGGAATTCGATCGAACAGCGTCGCCATGTCGTAAACCGTCGAGACCGACACACCCTCGCGCCCTACTTCACCGAGCGCCCGTTCGTGGTCGGCGTCGTAGCCCATCAGCGTCGGCATGTCGAACGCGGTGGAAAGCCCGTCCTGGCCCTGGCCGAGCAGGAAGTGGAAGCGCGCGTTGGTGTCCTCGGCAAGGCCGAAGCCGGCGAACTGGCGCATTGTCCAAAACCGTCCGCGATACATCGAGCCGTACACACCGCGTGTGAAGGGAAACTCGCCGGGGTTGCCGATCGCCTCGTCGTACGAGCCGGTTACGTCGTCGGGCGTGTAGAGCGGTTCGAGTTCCATGTCGGACACGGTCGAGAAACGGACCGGGCGCTCACTCGCCTGCCTATAGGTCGTCTCGAGCCATTTCTTTTTCTTGCCCACAGTACGCGACCCTCACCGGTTTTCGAGCACGCTGCTCGCGATTACCAGGCGCTGAATCTCCGACGTTCCTTCGTAAATCTCGGTGATCTTGGCGTCGCGGAAAAAGCGCTCGACTTTGAACTCCTTGGTGTAGCCGTAGCCGCCATGAATCTGCACCGCCTCGGTCGCGGACTTCATCGCGGTTTCGGCGGCGAACAGCTTCGCCATCGCGGATTCTTTGGTGCATGACTCGCCGCGATCTTTCAGCGTGGCTGCGCGATGCGTCAGCAGACGGGCCGCGTCGATCTCGACCGCCATGTCGGCGAGCTTCCACTGAATCGCCTGGTACTGTGCGATCGGCTTGCCGAACGTCTGGCGTTCCTGAGCGTATTTCAACGACGCCTCGAGCGACGCGCGCGCGATTCCGAGCGCTTGCGACGCGATCCCGATCCGGCCGCCGTCGAGCGTCTTCATGGCGACCTTGAACCCATCCCCTTCCTTGAGCAGCAGATTGTCGCGCGGCACGCGCATATCCGAAAAACTCAACTGCGCGGACTGCGCGCCGTGAATTCCCATTTTGTCTTCGACCCGCGTGACCGCCCATCCCGGCGTATCGGTCTCGACGGCAAACGCGCTGATTCCACGATGGCCCTTGTCGGGCTGCGTCATCGCAAACACGATTGCGACCTTCGATTGCGGCGCGTTGGTAATAAAATTCTTGGTCCCGTTGATCACGTACGAGTCGCCGTCGAGCACCGCGCGCGTCTTCTGACCGGCAGCGTCGGAGCCGGCCTCCGGTTCGGTCAGGGCGAAGCATCCAAGCCAGCTTCCGGTCGCCATCTTCGGCAGAAAATGATTTTTTTGGCTGGCGGTACCGAGCCCTAGAATCGGCCAGGAGGCGAGCGAACAATGCGCCGACATTATAACCGCCGTCGAAGCGCATTCGACCGCGAGTTCCTCGAGCACGAGCGAATAGGCAACGTGATCGAGGCCCGCGCCACCGTATTGTTCAGGCAGGAAAATGCCGAGCATCCCGAGCCGGGCGAGTTCGTCGATCGCTTCGGCGGGATATCGATGCGAGCGGTCGGCCTCGACGCCGATCGGTCCAAGCTTCTCGCGTGCGAAGCGGCGCGCAACGTCGCGCGCGCCGCGTTGCGCTTCAGTGAGTTCGAGATCCATCGCGATCCATATGTACCGTAGAGCGACGGGCCCGGTCGATAGCGTCGTTCCAGAATGACTTTCAACTCCGGCTTCAAATGGGGCCGATTCTAACTCGGATCGCAACCCCCCAATTTTGCTTGACATGCGTAATGTAACGCGTTACGGCAAAAGGGCTTGAGTCATGCCGATGAAGAAACCACCTCATCCCGGCGGCGTTGTGCTGCGCGAGTGCATCGAGCCTTTGGGTTTGACCATCACGGACGCCGCCGCCGCGCTGGGCGTCACGCGCACCACGCTCTCAGAACTGGTGAACGGTAAGCGCGGAATTTCTCCTGAAATGGCCGTGCGGTTGTCCAAGGTATTCGGAGCCAGCGCGGCAAGCTGGCTTACGCAGCAGGCGCACTACGATCTTGCACAGGTTCGCGCCGACCGCATCAAAGTCAAGCGGCTGGAATCGGCTTAAAGGGATACCTTGAATGCGTAAATGTTGGTGGTCATCGCCATTAGCGAGGATTGGTCGTCGTGGATCGCGCTGGTGCGGATGCCGGAACGGTGGCCGGGGCTGCGGTTCGATATGAGGGCGAGGTACTTGCAGATGGGGGAATGAGCGGAAAGCGGCGGCCCTTAACGTGCTTTAAAGGACAAATCGCACAGCTACCCCCGTTAGCATCGCTGTTCACTATCTTCGGTTTTCGGGAAGACTCGCGTCACCCTGTGCCAGGCGCTCACCTGTAGTGCTAAAATGGGAATCGCGGCTAATTGGGATATTTACATGGCGACGGCAACACAAGAACCCGAGTTTGAAAATCTGCCTCTGAGATTGGCGTGGCCCTTTCTTGAGGCCAATGGCCTTGCAACCGAAGCCGATGAAATAAGAACAAGCCCCGAACGGCTCGGCTCTTATACAACCAGTCTCCGACGTGCAAAGCTTGTTGCCTTGCTCCGCCGGAAAGGCCTCCTTGATAGATTCATTGAGACGAACTGGCGATTTGCCTTAACGCCTGCGGGGAAAGCGAAACTCAATCGGTACGATCACATCTATTCAAAGTACGAGACCTCTGGTGCCGCCGCTGTGCCTTCCACCAACGCCACGACCGAAGACGAAACCGAAGCTGGGACGAAGTTTGCTCTCGAAGAACAACTCCGTGACTACCTCGCGGAGAATCTGGGCATTCTTGAGCCAGGCCTTTCACTGTGGCCCGTGGAAGACGGCGACGCCGTGGAGTTCCCAGTGGACGAGCATGGACCGAGCCGGAGGATTGACATACTCGCTAAAGACCGTGGTGAGTTGCCAGTGATAATCGAGCTAAAGGTCAGCAGAGGCCATGAAAAAACAGTCGGCCAAGCCCTTTACTACCGCGCGAGAATCAAGCAGCGATTTGGTGCTGAACGAGTAAGAATCTTCATCGTTGCCGCAGAGATTAGCCCGGAACTGCAGGCTGCGGCGTCCGAAGTTTCCGATGTGCTCTTGTTCGAGTACAGCCTAGCGGTGAAGGTCACCGCAATTACCACTTAACCCTGTTCTCAATCCTAATTTCGATGGCTCGCGCTGTTAGACAAATGGTGGGACATAACGTCCTTTATGTCGCGCCATCCCGAGCGCGCCAAGGAGGTCGACGACGAGCTGCAACGGCGACGACATCGGGATAACTGCACGATTTGTCCTTTAAAGCACGCTAAGCAGCTAGGGCAAAGAGCGAACTGGCATTCGCTACGCGCGCGCGGCCTTGACCTCGAAGCGCACGCCTTCACGGCGCTGGAGGAAGCTAATGATCGCGAAGAGATTGTCAGCGCGCGGGTTGCCTGCTGGTCCCAGCATTCGCATGAGGCTTTTGGAAGGGATGCGTGTGGCTTCGGCGAGATCGGTAAAGCCCATGGTCGCGTTGATGTAATCGCGCAGGATGGTCTTCGCCGTGGCTACATCGCCGGCCAGCATGGCTTCGACTCCTTCGCGGAGAAGCTCTTTTCGGAACTTGGGATCACGCTCGACGCGAGCGCGAATGGTTTCTTTGAAATCGCGAGTGAGCGGCATCGATGAAGTCTCCTACTTCCTTCGTTTGTAATCCTGCCAGTTGGCAAGCGCGGCGTTGATGTCGCCCTGCTGGCGCCGTTTCGTTCCCCCGCCCAACAGGATGACAAGCGTTTCACCGTCCTTGCCGAAATAAATCCGGCAGCCGGAGCCGAAGTCGAGCTTGTATTCAAAGACCCCGGAACCGACACCCTCGACGTTCGAGAAATTCCCAAGCGAGACCCGGGTGACCGCCGTCGTTACCTTCGCGGCGGCCTCGGCATTCAGACTGTCGAACCACGCCGCGTACGGGCTGTCGCCGCTGCTATCGAGATATTCTCGAACGACGATCATCGGCTATAGTAACACATGCGTTACCATTGTCAAGAAGCGAATTAGAAGCGCGAATCGTCCGCGCCGGTGCGACTCAACGGATAAAGCACATTATCATTCATGTTCGGTCGTCCGTACGGGCGGGGGTGGGGGCAGGACAAGGTGGATCGGATTGCCGCGGCGGGCGCGGAAGGTTCGCACTGTCATCCTATCCGGTGTGGCATCGACCATCACGGCGCCGTCGAGGTCGGTGCGCATCAGGATTGCGTCCGCCTCGACGTAACGTTCGACGACGGCGGCGGCCGGAAAATGAAAATTATTCAAATATCCGTCCGAGATGACCGCAGCCTGCGGATGTACGGCCGCAATGAAGGCTGGCGTCGAGGAACTAGCGCTGCCGTGATGCGGCACCTTGAGCATCGTGGCGTGAAGATCGCCGCGACGCTCGATCATCGCGCGCTCGCCGGCTGACTCGATATCGCCGGCGAACAGCAATGATACGTTGCCGAAGCTGAATCGCAGCACCATCGAGGTGTTGTTCTGGGTCCGTGGGGCTCCGCTGCTGGCGTTGAGCGACGCAATCGCAACCCCGCCGATCGCCGCGACCGGCGCCGTCTCGCCGACCTCCACCACCGGGATTTTGGCGCGCTCGAGGTCGTCCATCAGGCGTGCGTAGCTATCGTCAACGCTCGCCACTCCCGTGCTCCAGAAAGCGCGCGGCGCAAAGTTCATGGCGATGAAATCCAGACCGCCGAAATGATCGAGGTCGGGATGGCTCAACGCAAGGTAATCGACGCGCATGATTTTTTGCGACCACAAATACGCAGCGACAATTCGCTCGCCGGCGTCGAAGCCGCCGTAGGAGCTACCGCCATCGATCACCATCACGCGCGAGCCGGGAAATCGCACCACCGCGCCGTCGCCCTCCCCGACCGACAGGAACGTCACGCGCAAGTCCGGATTGAAGAAGCGGTCGTAGGTCCAGCATCCCGCGTCAACTATCAGGACAATTGCCAGCGCAATGGCGCATCGTGCATGCCATCCGAATCCGGGCTTGGCTGCAGGGTCGTTCAGAACGTTCTCGCGAGTTCCATCGTCGCGCGCTCGCTTCCCGGTTATTGCCACGGCAAGCGGAGCGAGCAGCCAAATCATCAGCAGCCCGTAAGCGATCGCGAGTTCGAGAATCGTCGGCGTGAAGATACGGAACCACGCCAACGGCAAATCGACGAACCAGGCCGCCAGCCGGTTGCCGGCCGCAAGCGCGTTCGCGCCGAATAGCAGTATCGGGCGCGCGACCGGCTCCGAAATGAAACTCAGCGCGGCTGCAACCAGACCGCTGATCATCGCGCCGAACGCCATGATTGGCACCACCACGGCGTTGGCGGCCACGCCGACAACAGCAAACTGGTTGAAGTGGCGCGCGGTGAGAGGAGCCGTCCCGACCATCGCCCAGAACGACACCGCGAGATAGTCGGCCGGGGTTTCCAGAAACCGCCATCGTGGCGACGAAGGCTCGCCGGGAAGCATCCCGATGCGTTTGCGGCGCGCGAACCAGGCGGCAAAGCGGCGCATCCCGAGCACTATCGCAATCACCGACGCAAACGAGAGCTGAAACCCGATGTCGGCGGTCGAACCGGGAAGCGCAACGCAAATCACGATCGCAGCCAGCGCCAACGACGCGATCGCTTCGCGAGAACGATCGATCGCCACGGCCAGCATATACGCGAGCACCATCACCAACGCGCGCATCGTGGACACGTGATGCCCCGCGATCGACGCGTACGCGCATACCGCCAGCATCGCGGCAACCGCGGCAACCTTGTTCGCGTAACCGCGGTTTGCCAGCCCCGGGAACAGCATCATCGCAAGCCGCGCCGCGGCGAACATCGCGGCCGCCACGATGCTCAAGTGCAGTCCTGAGATAACCAGCAAATGCGCCATCCCGGTGCGCGCGAATGTTTGTCGAAGCGGCTCGCCGATTTCGCCTTGGTCGCCGATCACGAGCGCGCGCATCTCGGCGTTTTCAGGATAAGCAAGGTTCCGATCGAAGAACTCGCCGATGTGAGTTCTTATCGATTCAATCTGGCTGGACGGAAAGCGTGAACGATGCCCGATGATTTGAAATCGCGCCGAACCGAGCGAATCTTTCGGCGCGGTCATCGTCGCGTCAATGCCGTCGCGCGCCATCAGTCCCACGTAGTCGAATTCGCCGGGATTACCGTAGTTGCGGGGGAAATGAATTCGCGCGCTCAGCCTGATTTCGTCGCCCAGCTTGAAGCTTCCGCCACCGAGGACCGCGATTCGGACATTGCCGCTGGACGCCAACATAGCTCCGCCCTGCGCAGCGGCTCGCTCGACCCTGACATACAGCCGATCGCCATAAGCTTCGCGCTCGGCCTCGCGAAACAGATGTCCCTCGACCGTAACGCGCGAACCGTCCACCATCGTGGCCATGCCATGTGACCCGCGCGGCGGGTCGAGTACGTTCGCAACGGCTACTGTCGCGGTCAGCGCAAGAGCAACGTACGCCGCCGCAAGACCGAGCGTCCGTCGAGCGGCCAGAAACGCGCCGAGCGCTAATACGCTGAGCGCCAACGCAAGCGACAGTGGAATCGCGATGTGAAAATTGCCAAGCGCATCCCCGGCGACTATCGAGGTTGCGACCGCGTAGATCGGCGCAATCCGTTCAAGCGGGCCGAATGCCGGGATCGGAGGTAAAATCTCGCGGGACCTGATCGACTCCAGTCCGACAGGTCGCAAGGCGGCGCGTCGTATGGAAAGTGCTCCCGCAGCGATAGCTATGCACTCCTTCGCGCATCAGCGGCGGCGTGAGGTCGATGCTGACTCGAAGATTATGCGCCGACACAAGCAGATAGCGCGACCGACGATGTGTGCTCTGGGGAACGTTCGCGTCAATCCTGGGCGGGTATGTCGTTGACTCGAGCGCCGGCGTTATTGGCGGAAATGGCGGATGAAGCGAGCGGAAGAGCCGGTTGATCCGCGGAGTCGGCGGATTCTTCGACGTCGAGCAGCGCCGTCATTTCGTCGAGATGGCGGCGAATCTCGGTGGCAAGTTCGCGATTGAGGCCCTTCACCGCCGCAATCTCGTCGGTGGTCGCCTCGCGAATCCGTTTGAGACTCCCGAAATGACGGAGCATCGCGCGCCGCCGCACCGGGCCAACGCCGTCGATGTCGTCGAGCACCGAGCGCAGTCGTGCGCGGCGCCTTAGTTCGCGGTTGTAGGCGATCGCGAATCGATGCGCCTCGTCGCGAATCCTCACGAGCAGGAACAACGCGGTGGAGTTTTTCGGCAGCACGATCGGATCCTTGCGCCTGGGAAGGAAGACGCGCTCCTCGGATTTCGTTACTTCTTTTTCGCGCCGGTCGTTCAGAACATGCTGCTTGGCCAACGACACGCAATCGATCTGATCGGTAAGCTTGAACTCGCGGATCACTTCGAGCGCGACGTTCAGTTGTCCCTTGCCGCCGTCGATGACCCACAAATCCGGGTATTCGTTTTCGCGCACGGCGCGTTCGAGCCGGCGCTTCAGGACTTCGTACATGCTGGCGAAGTCATCCTGGCCTTCGAAGCTGCGAATCCGGTAGCGGCGGTAGAGATTCTTTTGCGGCTCGCCTTCGTCGAACGTCACCTGCGACCCGACCACCATCGAGCCCTGCAGATTCGAGATGTCGTAGCATTCGATCCGCTTGGGCGTGTTGCGCAGGCCGAGCTTGGCGCGCAGATCCTCGAGCATCTGCTCGCGGGTCTTTTCGTTGTCGCGCCGCGAGGCAAAGCTTTGGCGCGCGTTGTCCATCGCCATTTCGAGCAGGCGCAGCTTCTCGCCGCGCTGCGGCTGGAAAACTTCGCACTTCTTTCCACGCCGCTCTGAGAGCAGCTCTGCGCGCACGGCGGCGTCCTCCAGTTCGACCGGCACGATCACTTCGTCGGGGATATTGCGCGCTCCCGAGTAATACTGAGTCAGCAGATCGGAAAGAATTTCGTGAACCGGAAATTCCAGGTCCTGAAAGCTCCAGCCCTGAGTGCTGGTCAGCTTTCCGCCGCGGACGATTAGAACGATCGCCTCGATGAAGCCGCCCTCGCGGTAAATTCCGAACACGTCCTGGTCGATTCCCCAGTGATGCAGCACGGTCTGCCGTTCGACGGTCTTTTCGACCGCGCGCACGCGATCGCGGATTCGCGCGGCCTGCTCGAACTCGAGGCGCGACGCGTGATCCTTCATCAGGTCGCGCATCTCGCGGAGCAGCTCGAGATTTTTTCCTTCGAGCAGCATCTGCGCCGCGTGCAAATGGCGTCCGTACTCTTCGCGATCGACCGGCAAACAGCACGGCCCCAGGCATCGCTTGATCTGATATTCGAGGCACGGCCGCGAGCGATTGCGGAACACCGCATCGGTGCAGGTGCGCAGCGGAAAGACTTTGCGGATGACGTCGATCGTCTCGCGCAGTCCGTCGGCCGAACCGAACGGGCCGAAGTAGCGCCCGCCGTCCTTGACGATCTTGCGGGTGACCGTGATTCGCGGCCATGCGTGATTGGTGATCTTCGCGCTCAGGTACGATTTGTCGTCTTTGAGGCGGATATTGTACTTGGGCCGGTACTGCTTGATCAGATTGTTTTCGAGGATCAGCGCCTCCTTCTCGCTCGCGGTGACTATCGTGTCGAAGTCGCGCACCCGCCGCATCAGGAAACGAACCTGGAAGCGCCCGTCGCCGCCCTCACGGAAGTATGCGCGCACGCGGGAGCGCAGCGACTTGGCCTTGCCGACGTAAAGTACCTTGCCGGCGCGATCGCGAAGCAGATAGACGCCCGGCTCGGTCGAGGCAGCCTCCAACTTTTGGTCGATAGGGACCGATTGGTCACGGACTGCGTGCGAATCGGAAGCCCCGGCCTGCCCGGTCTGCGCTGGCGCGTCCTTGAAATACTCGATCAGCGAGCCGTAATCCGGGCGGGCAGGCTCGGCGCCGGTCGGTTCAGGCGGAATTTCGTTAGCACCGCGTTTTTCGTTTTCATTTTCCGAGGCCATCGTCGCAGCTATTATATCATCGCGCCGCCGGTATCGGTTTGCCTGCAAATCATCGGTGCTGATTCAGCTCGCCAAGCCGACAAACTGAGCCGCGACGGCGCACTTCTGAATGATGGAATACAGCGGGAAGGAGCGAACCATACCATATGTAGTGGTTTTGGGACGCCCCCCCCTCTAGGGCTAGTTTCGTTCCGTCAAAATTAATATTCGCCGGAGGTAGGCGTCGCCCGATTTTGGGCGCGAGCCCGGCGAACGTGGGGCATCTTGTGGGGCATTTTGACGTATGGTCCATAGCGTACGCGTAGCACAGAAAATCCGCCGGGGTCAGGCTGAATAGTTCATCCCTGAACTCGGGCTGAAACCACCCGCGCGCAAATCCCTGTCGATGCGCGCAGGCCTGAGCCGCTCGGGGCGGGGGCGCCGAAAATCTCCGCGCTACCCGACTCGCCTGAAACATTGCTATTCAGACTTTTGCAATCCACATCAAAACATCGCGCGACCGGACGCGCGCAGGAGAACGGCAATGGGCAGACTCAACGGCAAAGTGGCGGTTATCACGGGCGCGGCGAGCGGAATCGGGCGCGCGACTGCAATCAGGTTCGCGGGCGAAGGCGCGGCGGTGGTGATCGGGGACCTCAACATCGAAGGCGGCGAAGCCGCAGTCCGCGATTGCAAGGAGAACGCCGGACGCGCGGTCTTCCACAAGGCCGACGTCTCCGCCGAAGCTGAAATTAAGGCGCTCATCGCGCGCGCCATCAAGGAATTCGGCCGCCTCGACATCATCTACAACAACGCCGGGATCGGCGGCGCGGTAGGCTCGCTGGAACAAATTTCCGTCGAAGACTGGGACAAGAGTCAGGCGGTGCTGGTGCGCGGCGTGTTTCTGGGGATGAAGCATGCGGCGCCCGAGCTGCGAAAAGCAGGCGGCGGTTCGATAATCTCGACTGCGTCGATCGCAGGCATCCGCGGCGTCGCCGGACTGCACGCCTACTGCGCGGCGAAGGCCGCCGTGGTGAATCTGACGCGCTCGGCAGCGCTGGAATTCGCCAAGGATAAAATCCGCGTCAATTGCATCTGTCCCGGCATCATCAATACGCCGATCCTGCATCGCAATGTGCCGGGTATGAAAGAAGCGATGGAACAATGGATGGTGAAGGGTCAGCCGATTGCGCGCGCGGGCCATCCGGAGGATATCGCCGGGATGGCGCTCTACCTGGCCAGCGACGATTCGGTATTCGTCACCGGGCAGGCGATGGTCGTTGACGGCGGACTGACGGTCGGCAGCCAGTTCTCAAGCGCGGGGGGAGATAGCATGCCGTCGGCGATCCCGCCCGCCGGCTTCATGGGCCCGTCGTTCCAGGGTTGACAGGCCCGTGGCGCGTGTTCAGGTGCGCGGGTAGCCGGGCAGCCGCGCCTGCATCGCATTGGGATACTCGAGCGGCAACGCGCTCGCCTTGTCGAGCGCGGCGAGCTCTGCGGCCTCGAGCCGAAATCCGATCGCGCCCAGGTTCTGTTCGTTCTGCTCTTCAGTCCGCGCGCCGTAAATCACCGAGCTGACGCCGGGCTGCTGATTCACCCACGCCAGAGCGACCTGCGAAATGGCACGGCCTCGTTCCTTCGCGACGTGCTCGACTGCTTCAAGCGTCGAGTAGTTTCGCTCGTCAGCCAACCGATTCCACATATCCATCTTGGCCAGCCGGCTATCCTTGGGCGGGCGCTGCCCCGAACGATACTTGCCGGTGAGAAATCCACCGCCGAGCGGACTCCACGGAATCACGCCGACGCTCTCATAGCGGCACATCGGCAGGAGTTCACGCTCGATCTCGCGCGAAATCAGGTTGTATTGGGGCTGCAGGCAGTCAAAACGCGCGAAATCGTGTTTATCGCTGACCCACAGACTCTTCATCAGTTGCCACGCCGTAAAATTCGACGCTCCGATATATCTGACTTTACCTTGACGCACGAGGTCGTCGAGTGCGCGCATTGTCTCTTCTATCGGCGTTTCGAAGTCCCACGAATGCACCTGGTAGAGATCGATGTAATCCATTTTCAGCCGCCGCAGGCTGGCCTCGACCTCCGACATGATATGCCCGCGCGAGAGGCCAATTTGATTCGGCGCCACCGGCTTGCCCATGAAAACATTCGCGTTGAAGCGAACTTTTGTCGCGACAATCAAATCTTTTCGCCGCTCGCCGACAATTCGCCCGAGAATTTCCTCCGACGCGCCCGCCGCATAAACGTTCGCGGTGTCGAGGAAATTACCGCCAACCTCGATGAACTGGTCGAGAATTTTTCCCGCCGTAGCTTCATCCGTTTCGCGTCCAAACGTCATGCAGCCAAGGCAAAGTTCCGAAACCTTGAGTCCGGTACCGCCTAATCGCCGATATTCCATGGCTTTTTCGATTCCTCCGCGACCGAGTCTAGTCCGACCATCGGCGCATACAAATCGAAATTTTCGACTTTGAATAATCGCTGAAATGAATCGTCTCACTAATTGGGTGCAGACGGCTCTGGCACCCTCCGGTTGGATGCTCCTCCCAACCAGCCGGATTCCGTCCGCTGCGTAAGCGGACGGGCCGCTACGAACAGGCGGGCATTGGAGAGTCCCCCCCCTCTTCATATGCCCGCCATTTTTTTATTTCACCAATCTCCATCGTCGCGAGCATCGGGCACTGCACTCGGGCGAGCCAAGATCAACTCGTAAATTTCGTTCGCAAATCGCGCCTTAACTTGACAGCGCGCGCTGGCATCGTCATAGCTCATAACTTGATGTTCTCGCGATGGCTCAGATTCCTGGTGGTCGCGCCGGTTGTATTGTTCGTCTTCGGAGCAGTTATGCTCAGTTGCGGCGGCGGCGGCGGATCGTCTACGGCAAACCCGAGTCCGGGTTTTTCGCTCGCTTCCATGACGATCGCAGATGGCGCCCCGCCCTCGCCTACGTTCTCAGCGACCTCGACCTCCAGTAAGACTCCCAAGCCCACAGTGACGCCCACAGTGACGCCGCGTCCCGCAGCAACCAGCACCACCTTGTCGAGCTCCGGCCCAAATGCCGTGCCGACCGGCGGGACGGTCGCATTCAATGTAATCGGCACATTCGTCAAGAAGGGATCTAAACCCCGGTACGATGACATCACGGCGGGACCGCTCACACTTTGGACCTCCAGCGACAACAGTGTGCTGCAGGCGCCTCCATCCGGGCCTCAGGGCGGCATCTACACGACGGGAGATGCGGGATGCGTCTGTATTCTCGCGAGCAGTTCCGGAGTGAGCAGTCAGTACGTTGGCGTCGGCGTTTACGAGGACGTCGGCACCTGCCCGCTATGCGACCCGACACCTGCCGCGATGCCGACGCCGAAAGGCGCCTTGGCGCCGGCGGCTTCGGGTACGCCTGCGCCATCGGCGCGAAGTGCGGGCGTTCTGATGTGGACCTTCGATCCGGGCGCGGAGTTACGCGGGCGAATCGCGACCGGCGCCAACGGCTCGATATATTTCATCACCCGTGACGGCGTGCTGCACGGGCTGAATTCCGCCGGCAAGGAAACCATGCGTCGCGATGCCGACGGTTCGTCGCCGGCAGTGCTGCCCGACGGGACCGTGGTCGCGATGTCGTCCAAGTCGGAACTTGCGGCGATCGGTCCCGACGGCGCCACGCTCTGGCGCGTCGAAATCGGCGCGAGCGCGGGGCCGCTGGCCGCGACGGACCGCGCGATTTACGCATCCGCGGGCGCCGACCTCGTGTCTGTCAGCACCTCGGGATCTCTCAATTGGCGCGTGAGCGTTGGACCGGTGACTACCGCCGCGACGACTCCGGACGGGGTCGTGGTGGGAACCTCGCGCGGCGCGGTTACGGCGCTTGCGTCAGACGGCGCCGTGGTCTGGATGTTCACGCCTGACGGCGGATTTTCGGGATCGGTTGCGTACGCCGACGATGTCGTCTATGCGGGCTCGGCCGGCGGCGGCGTGTATGCCATCGATTTGCGAACCGGCAATCCGATCTGGCACGTCAACTCCGCGCATGCAGTAACTACGGGACCGGCGGTCGCTCCGTCGGGAACAATCTTCGCCAGCTCCGATATGATCTATGGCATCTCTCCCGACGGGCAGCTCCGATGGAAAGATCCGACGCTGAAACCGGGCGAGGCCGGACTGTTCGCGCTTGGCTCCGACAGCGTGTTCGACGCGGCTACGGAAAATGTGGGCGCGGTGCTCACTGGCGACGGCAAGTACGTCTGGACGTCGCGAAGCTTCGGCAAGATCACGACGGCCGCATCGTCGCCGTCGGGGATGCTGTACGTCGGGACCTCGACCGGGCGCATCTTTGCCGTCAGATAAAAGTTTTTCACTGTTTCATTTTTTCACCTTTTCACTGTTCCCCCGAGCCCGCTTAACCGGGCGCGTCGAAAGCGCCTGACTGTAGGAGCGTGCGCGCCACCGACATCATCAAGCGCCGTCTCAAGGAAGACCGTATCCCCGAGACTCCCGAAGAAGTCGGACAAAAGAAAAAGCGCCCGCGCGAAGTCGCGTTCATGGACGTGAACCTGTGCTTCCCGTGCGGCAAATGCCCCGAGTTTTGCCCCGTCCAATGCATCGAGTACCTGACGCCCGGCTCGGTTCCCGGCCGAGGCGTGCAACCGGTCCAGGACCGCTTTCAGGAATGCATCGGATGTTACATTTGCGTCGAAGTATGCGCGTTGCTCACGGACTACGACGCGGTCAGGATGTACGACAGCAATTTGGTCGAGGATGTGCTGGGCGTGAAGATCTCGGCCACACCTCCGCCCGAGCCGATCCCGGCGCAGCCGTACGAGGAATATTTTTCGGAAGGTGGACAGTATCGGCATCTCGGGAAGGGATCGCGCATCCGCGAGAAGATGACCGCTGAAGAGCGCGCGATCTTCGCCCGCGAGCGCGTCCGCGGGTGAGCCGCCACTTACCTAAAAATTCTATGTGTTCCCTGAAGAACGCTGCCTCCACTTCATCAGTGCAAATGAATCGTGCATCGGTGGTATACTACTGGAACAGTGGAGAACAATAACCCAGGTTTCAGGAGGTAAGGAAATGCCGAATCCAAACGACAAGTGTCCATGTGGCTCCGGTAAGGTCTACAAAGACTGCTGCGGCAAGGGCAAGTAGAAGCCAGGCAGTCACGCGAGCCGAGAGTTACATGGCTTTCGGCTCGCCGCAAGACTTAAGCGTGCCGGGATAGCCGTCCAATCAAGCTACGGCGCGCAGCGATTTCAGCATTCTGCTATCGCCTTCGATCTTCGCCCGGGAGCAGCCTCGCGAAGTATCAGTCGGGCGGTAAGCGTTTTTCGTATCCTCCCTCCAGCATCTTCAGTCCAGTTGCTGAAACGGCGATGTGTCAAGACGAGGCGCAGGGTCTCTCGCGCCATGTTTCACCATTGCAAAAGTCGCTCTTCTGCACGCCGTCGGTGCAGAGAAATCTTTTAAGAACAAGGTCTTTTCGTCGGCATGAGCCGTGCCTATCCACTTGGGTGGTGCGCCGAAAGTGACTATCGGCCAAGTAAAACGCCTAATTCATCTCGCGGGGAATAGCCGATTTCGACTACTTGCGCGATGCGCGCCAGACTTCGGGCTTTTGGCCGGTCGTCATCTCCGGCAGCGAGGTCAACTCGACGCGATCGGGCGTTATCAGCATCAGGCCGAAGTCTTTCGACTCGGGACCGCCGGGCCAGAACTGCGCGAGATCGTAATCGAATACCTTGCCGTTCCAGATTCGCTTTTTCTCAGCCAAATCCTCAACGAACTTGGCTTTGCCTGTGACGGTCAGATGAATCATCTCGGCGCCGATCTGGTAGAAGAGTTCAACCCTGGGGTTCTTGTCGATATGACGGGCCTTAGCCGACGTGCGTCCGGTTGCGATCCACACGCGCTTGCCCTCGAAGGCGGGACGCACGACGCGGACCTTGGGCTGGTTTCCGTCGGCGGTCGCGAGATATGCCCAGGTCGCCTTGGCGGCGGCTGCGTGGGCCTTGTCCCAAAATTTTGAATCGCTCATCTGAATACCTCCGCAGCCTTTTCGTAACACGCCGGTGACGTGTTTGACACTACGAATATCGCCAACTACCGTGAGACTTCCGCACGGAGAAGCGCAATGGAACGCCACGCCCGTCGCGCGCAGGTGCTGCGCCACGCCAAGCGCATCTTTGCCCGCAAGGGATACCACAGGACCAATGTCGCGGACATCATCGCCCGCGCCCGCATCGCGCGCGGCACGTTCTATCTCTATTTCCAGAACAAGAAGGACCTCTTCGAGGAGTTGCTCGAGCAGGTGCTGGGCGAGCTGACGGACAGGATTCAACGCATCCGCCCGGGACCGGGAGAGGCCGACCCCGTCGATCAATTGCGCGCGAACCTGACGCGGGTGTTGCGTTACGTGCTGGCCGAGCGCGAACTCACCGACATCTTGCTCAACCATTCGAGGGGCTTCGACCACGAGCTCGACGACAAGATTCAGGAGTTTTACGATCGGATCGCGGCGCTGATTAAACGATCGCTCGATCTCGGAATCGAGATGAACCTGGTGCGCGACTCGGATACGCGCGTAACCTCGTACGCAATCCTGGGCGGAATCAAGGAAGTAATCGGGATGCTCTCGCGCAGCGACGACCCCGACATTGCGGCGCTGGTCGAGGAAATACTCGGCTTCGGGCTGAGCGGCGTCGCGCGTCCCGAGCTGTTGAAATTCACGTGATGCCCGGTTTCTTTCGCAGATTCGCGCTTGCGACGCTTGCGATCCTGCTCGCGTGCACGCCAGCGTTCGCGTGGGACGCGAACACGCATCGCGAAATCACGTTCCTCGCAATCGAGACGCTGCCGCCCTCACCGCTCAAGAATTTATTCATCAAGAACCTCTCGCGGCTCGAATATTTTTCCGTTCAACCCGACGTTATCCGCGCGAAGTACGGTGACGAGTCCGAGAAAATCCGCCATTACATCGATCTCGAGTACTATGGCGCCGATCCTTTCGATGCGCTCGTACCGGATCGCAATGCGATGAACAGGCGCTTCGGAGCATCGATGCTGCTTCGCTCCGGCACGCTGCCATGGACGATCGTCGATTTCTCCAATGCGTTCGAACAGGAGTGGTCGCGCGGCGATTGCAACGACCTGCTTCGACTCGCCGGGTTCCTCGCGCACTACGTCGGCGACGCGAGTCAGCCGCTGCATACCACTGTGCATTACGACGGCTACGAGGGCGATCGCGGAGTTCATAGGCGAATCGAAGGGGCCGTCGATGACGACGTACGTCAACTTTCCGTCGCCGCAGCGCCCCTGACTCACCTGGTCGCCATCGATTCGGTATGGCAAGCCGCCATCGCCGAAATTCGCGACTCCAACTCTCACATCCCCGAACTGCTAGAGGCCGATCGCGCAGCGCGCCGGCAATCTTTCGGTGGCCGCAGCGCCTACGACGACGCGCTGATGAGCCGCGCACGGCCGATGATTGTCGGACAAGTCGCGCGTGCCGCGTCCGTGCTCGCCTCGATATGGCTCTACGAATGGAAACGGGCCGGCAGTCCGGCCGTATGCACCGCTGCCTACTCCAACCCGGCTGCGCCTCCCGCGTCAAGGTGACGCTGGAATACTTGCCCGCCGGATGGTTACATTTGGATGATGGTTGACTGGTTCAGCATTCGCCACGACCGTGACCCGCGGCCAACTCGCGGCGACCGCCGGCCGTCGGTCAGCGTAATCTCGGATGAACTGCTGGTCGGCGAATATCCCAGTCAGGCTGATATCGGCTGGCTGAAGAACACTTACGGGATCACTGCGGTTCACAATCTCCAGGACGACGACGATCTGCGCCTCAATGGGCTCGACAACCGCCGGCTGAGCGCGGAGTACGCAGCGCATGGGATCGACTATGTGCGCACGCCCATCCAGGACGGCAGCGCGGACGCGATGGCCGAGCGGCTCGAAGCTGCGCTCCACGATCTTCGCGATCTGGTCGGTTCCGGTTCCCGCGTCTATCTCCATTGCAACGCCGGGATGAACCGGGCGCCCACCCTTGCGATTGCGTTCCTGCGCGCTTATCGGCAAATGTCACTCGAAGAGGCGATGATGCTCGTGAAAAAACAGCGCGCTTGCGGACCATTCATGACGGTCCTCGAAGAGTATTTCGGGCCGCGCGATTACAAGCCGGACAAATGACTTGAGCTCATCAGGCGCAGCCGGAAGTCTGCCGCGGGCGATCCCGAAGCAGAAATTTCTCACGGCCTGCGCGTGGGGCGTACATCTATATACCGCTCTGGGCGCGGCGCTCGGCCTGCTCGCGATCTACACCGCCTCGCAACGCGACTTCCGCGCGTCGTTCCTCGCGATGGGCGCGGCGACGATTATCGATTCCAGCGACGGTCCCCTCGCCCGCTGGCTGATGGTCAAGACTCGCGTGCCGACCTTCGACGGCGCGCTGCTCGACAACATCGTGGACTACCTCACCTACACCGTGGCGCCGGTGTTTCTGATGCTGGAGGCCGGGATCATACCGGGCTCGCGATGGGGCCTGGGGCTGGCGTGTTTCGTCGTGCTCGCAAGCGTTTATGGATTTTGCCGGACGCAAGCTAAGACCGAGGACAATTACTTCCTCGGCTTCCCGAACTATTGGAACCTGGTCGCGTTTTATCTTTTCTGTCTCGGCGCCGGCACCATCTTCAACGTTGCCGTTCTGCTGCTGCTCGCCGTGATGGTGTTCATGCCGCTCAAGTTCATTTATCCAAATCGAACCGTCCCGCTCCGTCCGCTCACGCTCACGCTTGGAATAATCTGGGCGTTTGTGACGGTCGCGGCGGTTCTGATGATCCCGACTGTGAATCCCATTATGTTGTGGGCCGGGCTGAGTTTCATCGCTTACTACTTCATTGCGTCGTTCGCGCTTCAGGCGCGCGCCGCGCTCAAGTCCAGCCGCAGCCGCGTCGATCTGAATGCCTGAATCCGCGCTCCATACCGCGAACGCCGCCTCCGAGTCATGGCTCGAGGTGATCGATTCCGATTCTTCCGATTCTTCCGTGCTCCTGATTACGCCGCACGGCGGCCGCGCCGAGCCGCGCACGCGCTCGATCCCCAATCCCAAGGTCAACGACCTTCATACCGCCGACATCACGCGCGGACTTGCGGCGCGACTTGGGGCGTCGGCGCTGATCAACGTCGCGATGGATCGCAATCGGCTCGACTGCAACCATCTCTCGCAAATAATCGAACGCGCGCCGTGGCTGCTCGAAATGATCGCGGATCGGGTCGGCGCAATCGTCGCGCGCCATGGCCGCGTCACGGTGCTGCTCATCCACGGATGGAACATTATCGAGCCGCGCCTCGATTTCGGACTCGGGCTGCGAAATTCCGGCGGCGAACTGCGGCCGCCGGGTTCCGCTTGCGTCTCGGCCAGCGACGATTTCATCAACGGCCCTCTCGCCGGACTCGCCGACCGCCTGCATCATCATGGAATCAAGCCGACCTATGGCATGCGTTACCCGGGCGGCGGCCTCCAGAACCTGTTGCAGGCATTCACCGCGCGTCATCGCCAAAGTTCCAACGCGCCGCTCAGATCGATTTCCGAAGCTGCCGCCAGCGGTGTCGTCGATGCGGCCCAACTCGAACTGTCTGTCTCGCTCAGGATGCCCGGCGAGTTGCGCACCCGATGCGAAGACGCGATCGCCCAGGTTTTCTCGGCAAACGGCGCCGATTCGCACGCCGCGCGCGCACCTCTGGTTGTAAATCGCGCGCCGCGCCCGCGGGTCGCGAGATCCGAAATCGGCGCGGACGCAACGGTTGCGGCGCCCGCACGCGTCGGGATCGAATTCTACGACCCCGCCGCGCGTATCGGCGCGATGGCGAGCTTCGACGTCGGCGGCGCCGCCGTGGGCGCGCGAATCATGATGCTGTTCGATCGCCATCGCGCAGCATTATTCACCGCCGAAGGCCGGCCGACACGTTCCAGCGGCGCCGTCACTCACGGTCCGCTCTCGCTCAGGCGCGAGGGCGAATCGATGGTGCTCGCGTTCCGCGGACCCGCCGTGATCGTGCCCGACGCTACCGCGTATCTAAGTATCGAACGCGCGCTGGCTTCGGGCCGGCTGGATGGCGACACCGAAGTTAACGCGCGTTTCGAAATCGATCACGGCGGCGGTGAGTTCGATTTCGATCGGATTCTGTCTTCGCCCGGCGTCGCGCAGGACCGTGCGTCATCGAGCGCTTCATTCGGGCGAATTTCGGGACGGGTTTGCATCGACGGCGCCGCACGGACGGTGAACGGGTTTGCGCGCGCGGGAATGTCATTCACCGGATTGGGGCCGGATAAATTCACCGCGCGCCGGATGATTTGGGCGTGTTTCGAAGATAAAGAGGCGCCGCGTGCGCTCGAAGCCCGCTCGGTCGCGACCGGCGATGCGCCGCCAATTCGGAGCGCCAGGATTCTCGGCGACGGCGGCTGGTCATCGTGCCAGCTGCGCGATTTCACGATCGATACGCCTTCGGTCGAGGAACCGCCGCATCGTATTTTCGCATCGTTAACGCGCTCGGATGGGTCGTCATACGAACTCGAGGGCAGCGTCGAATGCTTTATTCCGCTGTCGCGCCCCGGGCCCGGGGATATGCGCATCTACACGTCGCTGGGATTCGCGAGCTTCCGCACCGGTGCCCATCGCGGGGCCGGGATGTTTGAGTATTCCCACACCGTCGGCCCCAAAAGCGCGTTCACTTGATTGAATGTGAAACCCACCGTGGGTTTCACACTTCCTTGGGCAGGGGTGACCCCTGCACCCAATGTTAAGACAAAGATGCGGGCTTCGCCCTGTTAGAAGGGTTTGGGAGACGAGTGAGAGCGACGATTCGGATTCTGATTGAGGCGTTAAGTCAGGCGGGCGTATCGGCTGCGCGGGGGCGCGCGGGGACCATCGCTTCAAGCCGGCCCGCGATATCGGCGAGCGCTTTGCCGATAGGCGTGGAGCCGTACTCGCGAACGAACAGCACGCCGCGATCGCTGCTGTCGGCAAGGCGCGGTTCAAACGCGAGGCGCGCCAGGATTGGCACCGCAGCCTCGCGTGCAACTGCATGGAGATCGCCGTCGGGCCATAGAGGCCGAACTGCGCGGCATCCGTCGCAGTTGAAGCCGACCATATTCTCCACGATGCCGACGATTGGCGCGCCGATCGCGCGGCCAATTTTTATCGCCTGGCGCGCGGCAATGGTGTCGTGTGCGGACGGAAGACTGAGCAGCAGGACGCCGTCGAGGGCTAGCATAGCAGCCACCGAGTACAATCGATCGAGACCGGTGGCCAGATCGATGATCAAAAAATCGACGCTCCCGAACTGCGCTTGCGCCAGGATTCGCCTCAGCGCTTCGCGATAGCTCAGCGCCACGGGCCGCGCCGAGGCAGGCGCAATCGGCTCGCCGTTGTTGTTGCCGTTGCTTCGATCGTAATCATCTTGATCGTAATCAGCCACGAAGTTGATCGGTGGCGCTTCGCCGCCGGGAAGCTGATCGCTGGAAACTACGCGCAGGCCATGCGGCCCCGCAGCCGGCTCGATTCCTTCGGTCATCGGGTAGCGCCGCTGCGGTTTTATCCCGAGCATCGCCGCGACACTGGGCGAATTCAGGTCCGCGTCAAAAATCGCAACCTTGCGGCCTTTCATCGCCAACGCCGCCGCGATATTCACGGCGAGCATGCTCTTGCCGACCCCGCCGCGAGCGCTTGCAAGGGCAATCGTCGCGCCGACGCCGGAAAGATTGGTGCGAATCCGCTCGCGAGCGTCGGTTAAATCGACAGATGGTCCGCCGGATCCATCGCTTTCAATATCGGAAAATATTCTCATAGGCCGGTTGCTGACATCCTGACGCAGCGATCGCAGCGATCGTTGCCAACTGCGGCTCCCGCGCAAGCTGTGCTGTTCAGGATGACTGGTTTGGACGGCTCGGTAAACAATGGCAGGCAGGGGTGAGCAGGGCTGAGCCCTGCTCACCCAGTATTAAGGCCGCCCGCCGTTGGCGGGCGCGGCATGAAGGAAGAATCACCTACGCGGTGAGCGGCAGGGGCTGCGGCCCCTGCACCCGCAGTGAGAAGACGCGAAAATCTGCGCAGTGCATCTTTTCGCGACTATGCGATGGGCCGTTGGCACGGCGGCCAGTGTTAAGATCCGTTGTCGCGCGCGGGCAGGGCTGAGCCCTGCACCCAGTATTAAGGCCGCCCGCCGTTGGCGG